>ERZ777011.21-NODE-21-length-256090-cov-29.236628_pt1 | contig 256090 bp, 202 predicted proteins | sample MGYA00374964_ERZ777011 | MGnify/ENA primary metagenome ERZ777011 (study PRJEB29310, sample SAMD00008975) | mouse gut metagenome | study: EMG produced TPA metagenomics assembly of the Metagenome analysis of fecal microbiota from mouse which was promoted... | reverse complement strand
CAGAGAGACAGAGAGACAGAGAGACAGAGAGACAGAGAGACAGAGAGACAGAGAGACAGAGGACGGAGAGACAGAGGAGGAAGGAGAGACGGTGGACGGAGAGACAGAGAGACAGAGAGACAGAGAGACAGAGGAGGACAAAGAGACAGAGGACGGAGAGACAGAGGAGGAAGGAGAGACGGTGGACGGAGAGACAGAGGAGGAAGGAGAGACGGTGGACGGAGAGAGGAGGAAGGAGGAAGGAGCATGACGTACCCGGTAGAAATATCCGGATGCCGGCACTGACGGATAATATAACCGCCACAAAAAAGGGTGTCCGAATGATTCGGACACCCACTGCGATATCTCTTGACGGGTTGCCCCGACGAAAGACTACTGCTTCTCCATCTGAGCCTTCAACTCGGCCAGACCGGCGATATCGCCAAGTGTGGTCTTCTCGACCGAAGCGTTGATCTTCTTGACAGACGACTTGGTAGCATCGGCTGCCGCACGACGCTCGGCCTTCTCGGCTGCGACCTCGGCACGCTTAGCCTCTTCGAAGATGCGGCTGTGCGACAAGGTTATACGCTTGGTAGCCTTAGAAAATTCGAGCACCTTGAAGTCGGCCTTCTCGCCGGCCTTCAACGTCGTGCCGTCCTCCTTGACGAGATGACGTGCGGGGCAGAAGCCCTCGATATTCTCGCCCAGCGAGATGATGGCGCCCTTGTCGGTAAGCTCGCTCACGGTACCCTCGTGGATAGTGTCGATGCCGAACTGGCTCTCGAAGCCATTCCAAGGATTCTCTTCGAGCTGCTTGTGACCCAGGCTAAGACGACGGTTGTCCTTGTTGATCTCCAAAACTACGACATCGAGATCGGCACCTATCTGCGTGAACTCGCTCGGGTGCTTGACCTTCTTCGTCCAGCTCAGATCCGAGATATGTACCAGACCCTCGATACCGTCCTCGATCTCGACGAATACACCGAAGTTAGAGAAGTTGCGTACCTTGGCTGTGCACTTGGTGCCGACAGGGTACTTCTTCTCGATGTTAGACCACGGATCGGGAGTAAGCTGCTTGATACCAAGCGACATCTTGCGCTCCTCGCGGTCGAGCGTCAGGATGACGGCCTCGACCTCGTCGCCGACCTTCATGAACTCCTGTGCCGAACGCAGAGGCTGGCTCCACGACATCTCCGAGACGTGGATAAGACCCTCGACACCCGATGCGATCTCGACGAAAGCACCGTAATCGGCCATAACGACAACCTTACCCTTGACCTTGTCGCCTACTTTGAGGTCGGCGTCGAGCGCCTCCCACGGATGAGGAGTAAGCTGCTTCAAGCCCAGAGCGATACGCTTCTTGGCCTCGTCGAAGTCGAGGATAACGACCTGCAACTTCTGGTCGAGCTGCACGATCTCCTCGGGGTGGCTGACGCGTCCCCACGATAGATCGGTAATATGGATAAGACCGTCGACACCGCCCAAGTCGATGAACACACCGTAAGAGGTGATATTCTTGACCGTACCTTCGAGGATCTGACCCTTTTCGAGCTTCGACATGATGATCTGCTTCTGAGCCTCCAACTCGGCCTCGATCAGAGCCTTGTGCGATACGACGACATTGCGGAACTCCTGATTGATCTTAACGACCTTGAACTCCATGGTCTTGTCGACATATACATCGTAGTCGCGAATGGGCTTCACGTCGATCTGCGAACCGGGCAGGAACGCCTCGATTCCGAATACGTCGACGATCATACCGCCCTTAGTGCGGCACTTGACATAACCCTTGATGATCTCGTCGTTGTTGAGAGCCTCGTTGACACGATCCCAGCTCTTCAACTGGCGAGCCTTCTTGTGCGAGAGAGCCAGCTGGCCGCCCTTGTCCTCTACCGACTCGACATAAACCTCCACCTTGTCGCCGACTTTCAGGTCGGGATTGTAGCGGAACTCGGTAGCGGGGATCATACCCTCGCTCTTGTAGCCGATATTGATCGTGATCTCGCGCTTGCCGATCTCGGTAACGGTACCCTCTACGACCTCGCCCACGGCGACGTTCGAAAGCGTCTTGTCATAAACATCGGCAATCTCCTCACGGCTCTGGTTGTATACACCCAGATCGTTCTCGAATGCGTTCCAATCGAAATTCTCGTTGGCTACGTTTTTCATTTGTTCCATAACGGAAAATAGTTTGCGATACAATCGCTCGTTAAAAATTTGACATTAAATAGTTTACCGCGAGCGACACCCATAAGGCACGCTACGGAATGCAAATGTAATAATTATTTGCATAACAGCGAAATATTAATACCGTTTTTATCTCCATTTGCAGCATGTTATCCTCCGCCGGGAGGCTGCAAGTGGAACGACTATTGCAAAACGCCGAAATATATACTATATTTGTACGGTCGGGCGTTATATTCGGAGCCAGGCCCGGAGACGAGCCCGACAGTGACAGCCGGAGCGCGTAAACGATGCGCACGGCGAACGACACAACGATATTATGAAAAACATACTATATATTATTGCCGCCTCGCTGGCGCTTCTGACCACGGCGTGCAGCGATTCGGACGACAGACCGGTCAACACGACGCCCGAAAAGCTCGACGGCTCGGAGTGGTACGGCGAGTGCGAGGACGACAAGACGCAGAACAAATACGCCGCGACACTTACTTTCGGCAACGACGGCACCTGCACGTGGGTCCTGCGCGACGAGATCGGCGACCTATTCTCGTCGACACAATATCTCTACGAGTACAACTCGCCGAACGTAACCATATACCTGTCGGAACCGGACGCGGAGACGGGCGACCTGAAAGCGGCCTTCAACGGCTATGTGCTCGACAAGGATCAGGCGACGATCGGCGGACGCAACGTATACACCATGTGGCTCTACGACACGCAGCACAACCCGGCAGCATATTTCTGGCAATATTAACGATACGATAAATAATAAAGCGACCGAACCATGAAAAATATCTTTACTGTCGCCGCCGCTCTTCTGGCGACGCTTTTCGCAGCATCGTGCGATCCGCACAAGGACAATATTCCCGAGACCATACCCGACTCGCTCAACTACACCGAGTGGTACTCGGTCGGTCAGGACGGGGAGCAGAAGCTCTACTACTTCCTCAACATCCAGCCTTCGATGTCGACTCTTACCACCAAGGATGCTCCCGAAGGCAAAATATTGAAGCAGCAGCCGTTGGAGGTAACCTACAACAAGCCCAACGTCAAGATGTACTTCTTCGACGGCGGAGGACGCTTCGCGGGCTATATCATCGACAAGCAGCACATGATGATCGACGGCAGAAACGTATACGTGATGCAGCTCTTCGAGGTCGACGAGGATGGCAAGGTACTGCTCGACGAAAAGGGCGAACCGCTCTCGACGATGATCTTCTGGAAGGAGTAACGACGATAGCGCCCTCGGGGCTGCCTGGGAGTGCTTTGGAATAGATAGTATTTACCGGCATTCGGTTAACCGATAGAGTAGCAAGCGCTGTCCGAGATTATCGGACAGCGCTTTTTTTATTCGTACTGCTTACGTGAGCTATCCGTAATATGCGATTTTCCAGGGGGGGGGAATTTGCCGACATCCTTTTTCCTGTCCTACGCTGCCGCCTCGCCGGAGGTACAACGACCCATGTCGCAGAGCAGCGTTCGGCAGAACAGTCAAAACATACATCGCCTGCATGGGTGCCGTGCAGCCACCCTATCGATTAGATATGAGCAGTAAACGGCCATGCTGGCACGCCGGGTACCGCAGCGCAATCTTATCGCCAGGCATTTTTATCTTTCCACTGATAGGTCGGGTGCATTACCATTTCGCGGCCGTCGGCCGTAAGGAAAGATATTCGGAACTTATAGGCGCCCATCTTTTCCGGTATACGCAGGAAATACATACTTCCGAGGCAATAGCTCTGCTCCGCAGAAGCATCAATATAACCATCTTCTTCCCTTATTCCTATCATCGACAAGTCGTATTCGGTCAATCTATCCAAACGCTTGTAAATCGGACAATCGACACCATATTTACTTCGACATATTGCCGGCGTCAACCTCCGATCCCATTCCGAGTCGGGAACAGGATCGAAACATATATCACGGTCCAACCCTTGTAGCCCCTCGATATTAGGCCGGAAAGTGTACGACATGAACACCATTATGTCGGACAGGGAGGCCCCGGCTGGATGATCCGCATCGAAATCCGATTCGCAGCTCACATCTATCTTAACGAACTCTACTCCCGAATAGACTATATACGGATAGTCGAGAACTGTCAACTTGCCTATTACGCCTTTTGAAAGCAGCCCGCTGTAAAACGAATAATCGTCGCAACCCCAATCGCCGAAGCGGTCGCAACGCTCGATATAACTATCGAACTCCTCGCCCTCGGAGTTGAACGCTGCCAAATACTCCGGCTTCGACATGCCGATATGAACATGCGGAACATATATGCCGCTCTCTATACTGCCGCTGTCGGGCTCCCACATTTCAATACCGTCGAAGAACCAATAACCGTGAACGCGGTGCTCTATATTGACCAGAACGACTTCATAACCCGGTGGGTATGCGCTTCCTTTTCCCGTATTGCAACTAACGGCTGCAACCATTGCAAATAACGCGAACAATACTTTTTTCATAGGACTATATATCATAGGTTATCATTCGGAAATATCTGAAATAATCGTAATAATACGGCTTCTTCGCAAGCAAAGAATCTTTTTCCCATTTTTTATATCCCTCGTTAGTATTAAAGCTGTCTTTCAGCACAAAATATCCGTTGCGGCCTTTCTTATTATTATACGCATCGCTGCCCCAACCCCAGTTAATATGGACAAGCGTCTGATGTTTCGAACGCGATTTGTAAACGTCTATATCGCCGGTGGCATAAAACAAAGACTCGGTCTTTTCATAGTATCGCTTTACATAGCCGTCCAGAACGAAAGCATGCCCCGAGTTAGACACACTGCCGTCCTCGGCATACCTCTTGCCGCTTGCACCGAGATAGACCGGCTTGCCGGCATCGAGCATACCGAGAGCGCGGCGCTGATTCTTTTCATTGAAGCCGGTACGTTTTTTCAGGTTTCTGAAACCGTAATTTCCCAAAGTTCGCTTGGCCTTTCTCGCATTCGAACTGCTGCCACCCGGATCGTAATCTACATTGCAATTGGCTTTCGAGCCGAGCTCCTTGCACATGGAGGCATATTGTATGGCAATTTCCCTACTCGTAAGGTTATTCGAATCTTTCATCTGCTGCCAATCGCACGGCACATCGTTGAATCTCGGATTTTTAGGCAGCTCGTGATATGCCATGATCTGGGCCACGGCGATTACGACACAGCCGGCGGGACATCCTGTGGGGCACAGGTTGTCGAACGGATAATTTTGATGCCACTCCGTTTCTAACAGCGGACCGACCTTAACATCAGGTTCCCATTCGCCATGCACGATACGTCGCGTCGGCGTAACCGGTCTCGAATCCTGTCCCAGATGAATGTCGACCATCTCCGTACCCGGCCTGTTCAGCAAATCCGACAGGATAGAATTGCCGGTAAGCGACATCGGTAAATCCGGATCATCGACAAACGGCAAATCATCCTCCTCTCCCTCTTCGAAAGGGCAATCGTGTTCGTCGTCATCGCCTACGTAGCCGCAATAACATTCGTCATCGTCGCCATGAATATATATATCGTGCAAAATATCGTATCCCGATGCGACGTAATCTCCGAGCCTGTCGGCATCCAGCGAGCCGGATTCGGTAACGGCATATACGGGGTCGAGATAATCCTGACCTCCCAAAACGGCAAAGCCCTCCGAATTGTCGAAATTCACGACATATACCAAAGTATCCGGCAATAACGATCCGTCTTCGGAGCGGGTGTTATGACCTCCGCATACGGAGATATTGGCAACAGAATAGCGTTTGCGGCCGCGCGTCGACGGATAAATATCATCGAGGACAGCATCCAGTTCGGCCAAAGCGCAGTCCAATGAGACCGTCGAGCCGGCATTCATCTCCGTTTTACCCAGTTCGGAAAATGTACCCGTCTCCTCACGACACGGGTCATTAGTACATGAAAAAAGCAAAAGCGATACGAACGCCGCCCTCAGATAATTCACATAGTACTTCATGTTAAAATAGGTTGTTATAATACGGTCTTTCGTGCTCTGGCATCATCCGAAAAGACGCGGACAGCCTCGGCGAAATAAAAACCGCGGTTATTAAACAAGTACCGATGTATCGGAATTAAAATACTGGTCGGCTATCGATAACAAATATACTAATAATTGAAAACAAATGCAAATCTATTTGCAATTTGCCGAACGGGATTATATTCGGGCGTAATCAAATATACGGAACGCAAACGAAACTTCGCCCGGATGGGTAATACTTATCGTACGTCCCATTCGGGAGAAGCGAGTGCACGGAAGTAGAATGCCATGACAGAGTAAACCTGCCCAATACCCCACTACCGAATTTTTCGTCAAATTGCTGCATATGCAACTCTGCGACAGAGTAAGGCGATGGGACATACTGACGTATTTCCCATTGCCGAGCGACGAGCAGAGGACGCAGATGCGGTAATTTCACGGAAAACACCGAATTTTTCGTCAAAAGACGTCAGTAACGGTGCCGACATGAAATCGGGGCAGACGGGTAGTACTCAATGTACGTCCCGTTTGCCCCGATGATTGAGGTAACGCTAATGGCGCTTTTCACGGAAAATTAATTTTTCTGTTATAAGTGGCATTATACAACGCAAACGAAGTGGAGCCGGACGGGAAGTACTTGGCGTACGTCCCCGTTCGGCTCCACGAGTGCGCGGCAGTAGAATGCCGCTTATAACGAAAAATTACTTCGTGCGCTGGACATAACTATTATACCGCCACTTGGCATTATCCTCGGCAGCCTGGAACAACTCCTCTGCCTCGGCGGGGAAGGCCTTTTGCAGAGAGGTGTAACGCACCTCCTTCATGAGGAAGTCGCGGAACTTGGTCCAGTCGGGCTCCTTCGAGTCGAGCATGAAGGGGTTCTTACCCTCGGCTTCGAGAGCGGGATTATAGTGCCAGAGATGCCAGTAGCCGCACTCGACGGCCTGCTTGCCTACGGTCTGGGTGCGCGTCATGCCGCCCTTGATACCGTGGTTGATACAAGGTGCGTAGGCGATGATGAGCGACGGACCGGGATAGGCCTCGGCCTCTTTGAGCACGTTGAACAGCTGGGTCTGCGAAGCACCGATAGATACCTGGGCGACATATACATAGCCGTAGGTCATGGCGATTGCGCCTATATCCTTCTTGCGGATGCGCTTGCCGGCCGAAGCGAACTTGGCCACGGCACCCACGGGAGTAGCCTTAGACGACTGACCGCCGGTGTTTGAGTATACCTCGGTGTCGACGATAAGGATGTTGACATCCTCGCCCGAGGCCAGAACGTGATCCACACCGCCGAAGCCGATATCGTATCCCCAGCCGTCGCCGCCGATGATCCACTGCGACTTCTTGACAAGCCAGTCTTTCATTTCGAGGATCTTGCGGCAGTAGTCGCAGCCGCAGGCCTCCATCATCGGAACAAGACGGCGCGTAACCTCGGCCGAGGCCGACGACGAACCGCGTGCGGCGATCCACTCCTTCATCGTGCCCTTCAACTCGTCGGAACACTTGGTGCACTCGGCGATAGCCTTCTGCATATACTCCTCGATGCGGTCGCGCAGCTTCTCCACACCCACGTGCATACCCAGACCGAACTCGGCATTGTCCTCGAACAGAGAGTTGGCCCATGCCGGACCTCTGCCCTCGGCGTTGGTGCAGTAGGGGGTCGACGGAGCCGAACCCGAGTAGATCGACGTACAGCCCGTAGCGTTGGCAACCATCATCTTGTCGCCGAAGAGCTGCGTGATAGCCTTGATATAGGGGGTCTCGCCGCAACCTGCACATGCGCCCGAGAACTCGAACAGCGGCTGTGCGAATTGCAGGTTCTTGACGCTCTTGGTCTTGTCGACGACCTCGTTATAACCGACGGTCTCGGTAACGGTCTTCCAGTTGGCGATCTGCGCCTGCTGCGTAGAGAGCGGTTTCATGACCAGAGCCTTCTGCTTGGCGGGACATACGTCGACGCAGTTGTTGCAGCCCGTACAGTCGAGCGGCGATACCTGAATGCGGAATTTGTAGGCCTTGGTCTCGCCCAGTCCCTGCTTCCACTCGACGCCCGTAGCTGCGGCCTGCTCCTCGGTGGCGAGGAACGGACGTATGGCGGCGTGGGGGCAGACATACGCACACTGGTTGCACTGGATACAGTTTTCGATCTGCCACTCGGGAACGTTGACGGCGATGCCGCGCTTCTCGTAGGCTGCCGTGCCGTTGTCCCACGTTCCGTCCTCACGGCCGTTGAATGCCGACACTGGCAGGCTGTCGCCCTTCAACGCATCGATAGGCTCGCATACCTCGCGCACGAATGCCGGAACATGGCTGTCGATCTCATGCGCAGCCTCGCGCACCTCGATCGACGCCCACTGCGCGGGCACTTCGACACGCTCGACGGCGTTGCCACCGGCATCGACGGCGGCGTAGTTCATATTGACTATGTCCTCGCCCTTCTTGCCGTATGACTTGTAAATGGCATGCTTCATCTGCTCGACGGCCTTGTCGAAGGGGATGATGTCGGCGATCTTGAAGAATGCCGACTGCATGATAGTATTGGTGCGCGAACCGAGTCCGAGGTCGGCCGCGATCTTGGTGGCGTTGATGATGTAGAACTTGATGTCGTTACGCGCCATGTACGACTTCATGTGGTCGGGCAGCGAGGCGCACGTCGTAGCGGCGTCGTTCACAGAGTTGAGCAGGAACGAACCGCCCTTTTTGAGGCCTTTCAGCACGTCGTACTTGTCGACATACGACGGCACGTGGCAAGCCACGAAATCGGGCGTGGTAACAAGATAGGGCGACGTAATGGGGTTGTCGCCGAAGCGCAGGTGCGACGAGGTGTAACCGCCCGACTTCTTCGAGTCGTAAGAGAAGTATGCCTGACAGTACTTGTCGGTCGAACCGCCGATTATCTTGATCGAGTTCTTGTTGGCACCCACCGTTCCGTCGGAGCCCAGACCGAAGAAGAGAGCCTCGAACGTACCGCTCTTGGCCATAGATACCTCTGCGCCGACGGGGATCGAGTGCATCGTAACGTCGTCGACGATACCAACCGTGAAGTGGTTCTTGGGCTCGGCGGCGGCGAGATTGTCGTACACGGCCAGCATCTGTGCCGGCGTGGTGTCCTTAGACGAGAGGCCGTAGCGTCCGCCGATAATCATCGGGCGATTGTCCGACTCGTAGAATACGTCCTTGACGTCGAGCAGGAGCGGCTCGCCATTGGCACCCGGCTCCTTGGTGCGGTCGAGTACGCAGATGCGCTTGACCGACGCGGGCAGCACTTCGAGCAGATACTTCGCCGAGAAGGGGCGGTAGAGGTGTACGGTAATGACACCCACCTTGCGACCCTGAGCCGTCAGGTAGTCGACGCACTCCTTGATAGTCTCGGTAACCGAGCCCATAGCGATGATTATATGCTCGGCATCCTCGGCACCGTAATAGGTAAAGGGCTTGTAGGTGCGTCCCGTGATGCGCGAAATCTCGGCCATAGTCTCGGCCACCATGTCGGGCACGGCGTCGTAGAACTTGTTGGAAGCCTCGCGCGTCTGGAAATATATGTCGGGGTTCTGAGCCGTACCGCGCGTAACGGGGTGCTCGGGGTTGAGAGCACGCTCGCGGAATGCCTTCAAGGCATCGCGGTCGAACATCGCCGTGAGCGACGCCTCGTCGATAAGCTCGATCTTCTGTATCTCGTGCGAGGTGCGGAATCCGTCGAAGAAGTGTACGAACGGAACGCGCGCACGCAATGCGACGATATGCGCCACGCCGGCAAGGTCCATGACCTCCTGCACCGACGAGGTGGCCAGCATGGCGAAGCCGGTCTGACGCACGGCCATGACATCCTGATGATCGCCGAAGATCGACAGAGACTGTGCCGCCAGCGCACGCGCCGAAACGTGGAACACGCCGGGCAGCAGCTCGCCCGAAATCTTGTACATGTTGGGAACCATCAGCAGCAGACCCTGCGACGCGGTAAAGGTCGAGGTCAAAGCACCGCTCTGCAACGAGCCGTGCACGGCGCCCGCGGCACCCGCCTCCGACTGCATCTCGACGACCTTGACCGTATCGCCGAAAATATTCTTGCGCCCCTGCGCCGACCACTCGTCGACCAGCTCGGCCATTGTCGACGAAGGCGTGATGGGATATATGGCCGCTACCTCCGAGAACATATAAGCTATATGAGCCGCAGCATAGTTGCCGTCACATGTAATAAACTTCTTTTCTGCCATTTCGTATAAGTTTTATGTACTGAATTTTCCTAACCGATACGCTCCGCAACACTCCGGAGCGTCTGCAAAAACCGTTGCAAAGGTATTTATTTCTATCGAAAATTCATAGTAATTGCAGTGTTAATATTCTAACATCGCACGCCGGGCATCGCAGCTGCCGCGCAAACTCTTTCGAACGGATCGTATAACATTGTATTTCAAACTGTTTTACACCGGCAGACAGAGATGTTTCATTTCGAAACCGGCAATGATTTCGATATTATCGAAGCTATTGAAACCGCTTCGGAAAGGTCGCAGCAAAGGCTTCGCAAACGGATGATCCGAAAGATGAACATGCCGCATATCCACCGTTGAGCCGAATGACCGAAAGGCTCAATTCTCATGCTGCCGTCAGGAACAAAAACCGCCGGAAACGACTCGTGCGAGCCAACTGAGGGCGACTGTTGTCTTAGGTGTAACAACTGGGCAGCTGATAAGGCACTATACAAATCGGCACTTGATCGGCGATTGCAGCCGGCCTCGGCGCAAACCGCAGCTATCATTGCAATACACACTCGGGTCGTCCGCATTATACAGCCTTATATGTATCACATATGATACGCACAAGATGAAGATATGTTCTTTTCTTTGAGTTAAAAATTTTTCCCTATGGATATGGATTACAAGATCCAGATTCTGTTGATCGCACGCAGAATCAAAGAGTTACGCAAACAGCAAGGCCTTACCGTGCAGGAATTGGCGTATCGTTGCGACATCGAAAGGTCGAATATGAGCCGAATCGAAGCCGGACGTACCAATCTTACGATCAAGACGATGTGCCTAATTTGCAACGCTTTGCACATATCTCTCAAAGAATTGGTATCCGCTACCTGACAATCAACCATTTAATATCTCGTTAATATCTCGCAGAGGAAATGCCGCAAAAAAATATGCTCCGCCGAGGCGGAGCATATCATGAACATAGTTATACGGCGCGCTACCGGGCGCGCGTATAGCGGAAGATGTTGGCGCGGCGCTTGTCTCCGTCGGCTTCGGAGCGCGATGCGAAGCCCAGATACAACGCATCGCCGTGCACCTTGATGCCCTCGGCCTCCATATATCCCGACTCGGTAATGCCGCTGACCGAAAGCGATTCGCGATCGGATGCTATCGCCACCTCCGTGCGCGGCTCGATGATGTTGCCCTCGAAGTCGAATACGGTAAAATATGCCGCCGAGCCCTCTTTCACGGTGCCCTCGCCCTCGAAGTAGTATATCTTGCCGCTGTCGACGTCGAAGCCCTGCCATGCGTATGAGGATATGTCCGTCGAATGGTCCTCGCCGCTCTTGGGTATGCCGAAGCGCCCCAGCGGCGTGAGTTTCGTAAGGTCGCGCACATACGCCTTCGGAGAGTTGGTCGACGCCGGATCGGTACTCGTGCCCCCGCCCCAGTTGCGCGAGGGCAGCGTGACATAGCTGCGCGGCAGCGCCATGGCCTCGCTCAGACGATACATGACGAACATGCGCTGCGACGAACCGGGATAGTTTATCGCAAGCACGTCGCCCGCCGCATCTATGGCCGGATGCAGCTCGCAGATGCCGCCCAGATAGAACAGGTCGCCGCACTGCTCGGGCAGTACGGTGGCCCCGTCGACGAACTCGGTGCGCGTGACCACGCTATTACTCCAATAGTCGTTCGAGGCATTGCGCGAAGCGTAGGTGCCCGTCCAGATATAGGTCTTGCCGTCGGCGGCCTGTTCGACGGCCATATTGGTGCCATGACCCGAGTAGCGGAAGATCATCCGCTCCGCGGGCGACTCGCCGCGCCGGGCGTGCATGACGTAGAGATCGTGCTTGTCCGAACCGCCGAGCTGCATATACCATATGCTGCCGTCGCTGTCGATATCGAAGCCCTGCATGACGGTATTGCGCACAAGATATACCCCTTTGGAGTAGATGTTATCGGCATCGAACTCCCCCACTCCGGTGGTCGAGACGCCCGCCGGGGTAACCGAGACACCGATCGAGGCCGAAAGATCGCCGAGCGAAGCCCTGACGACGGTCTCCCCCTCGCCGACGGCCTCGATACGGCCGTTATCGACGACGGCCACGGCAGCATCGGCGGACGAGAATTTCAAGTCGTAGCCCTCGGCCGAGACCTCCCGGCCGTCGGCAAGCGTAATGACGAGCTCGACGGGATGCGACGAGAGAGGCGTATACGGCACAGCGCCTGCGGCCGAACGCAGCGACACCTCCTCCGAAGCGAACGCCATCGCCACCGGAGCATCGGCCGTCTGCTGCGGCTCGGCCGGCGCGCCGGCGCACGACGAAAGGCTGCCGGCCAATAATATCATACAAGTGATTTTCATAACATATACTCCGTTTAGCGCATCTCGACCGAGAAGCTCTTGGGACGCTCCATGACCTGCGTTGAGCTATGACCGAACAGGTCGGTAACCTCTATGGTCACGGTCGATGTAGCGCTCGAAGCACGGAATTTCCACATGTGGTTGTTGTAGCATGTAAAGAAGGCCGACGTCTTGCCCGTATATGCGATCTTGTGCATCGGGTCGCGGCCGCGCACCTGCACGCCCTGCAACTCGCGCCCCTGCTCGGTAACGCGTATCGTCCAGCCCGGCTCCCAATCCCAGATATTGACCAGAATATCGTTCTGCCCGTAGCAGTCCTCCACGCCGTCGGCCGTCGGCGTCGTGCCGAAGTCGGGCGAGGCGGCCGCAATAACAGGATTGCGCAGCACTTCGTTCATGTCGTAGGCACGGAACATATAGTCGCGGTCGCGGCCTATGCCCTTGTAGTGCCACTCGACGTTACGGCCGTCGAATGCGAAGACCTCGTAGCCGCCCGGCGAGCCGTCGCGGCATACGTTCACATCATAGCCGGCGTCATGATACGTACCCGTCCACCACCACGTGCCGCTGGTGGCCGCGACGTTGATCTCGTGTATGCCGGAATTGGCATGCAGGATACGCTGGTTGATGTGCGAGTGTCCCGATATGACATAGACATTGTCGAACCCGCTCAGACGGTTCATAAGCTCGTAAGCGCCCGTCATACCGATCGTATGGTCTATCGCCCCGTTCTTCTTGCAGCCGCGGAACAGGTTGGCGTGCATGACTACGACCAGCGGCGCCGACTTGTCGTCCACCAGCGCGAGGTCGCGTTCGAGCCATGCAAGCTGAGCGGGATCGACGGCCTCTGTATAGTCCAACTTGCCGATCGAGCCCTGCGAGCCGCCGGTATTGCGATATATGATGTTGTCGAGCACGACGAAGTGCGCCGCTCCGATGTTGAACGAGTAGTAGGTCGGGCCTATCGTCTCGCGGAACAGCTGAGAGGAGAGCCAGTCGTCGGCATGGTATGGGTCGTTGTCGTGGTTGCCCATAGCATGGAATATAGGCACCGGATAGCCGTTGCGAGAGAGCTCCTCGCGATAGTCCGTCAGGTCGTAGTTGCGCGGATACCAGTATTCGTCCCAGCTCATGTCGCCCATGCAGACCGAGTATACCGGACAGTCGGCCGCAACCGCCACACCGCGGACATCGGCGAAGAAACCGTTCTCCCAGCGGAACTGCGCCAGATCCTTGCTCTGACGATTGGCGACATGGTGGTCGGTCGAGGCGATGAGCATGAACCGCGAGTTGTCGACGGCAGAGAGCGTGAAGTCGTGCTGCTCGTGTCTGTCGACCGAGGCCGAGAGCCGGCGAAAGAATTGCGGGATCATATACGACGAACACTCGACCTCGTAGCCCGACGGGATCGAGATGAACAGATGTCCGCAGCGCTTATCGGACTGCATCGAATAACGTCCGTCGGCGTCGGTCAGAACGCACAGATCGCCGTCCGAGACCACTACGCCCTCAACAGGCCGCCCCTCGGTATCGCATACGCGTCCCGAAAGGTTGTCGCCCTGCTCTTGTCCGGCCACAACGACGCTTACCGTGGCCTGACATGCGGCGTATGTCGCGATGATCTCGGCCGAGCCGGCACCCACGGCCTCGACCATACCGTCGACCACACGCGCCACGCGCTCGCTCGACGTATGCCAGACGACATCGGCAGAGGCTATGGCACGGCTGCCGCCGCCTTCGAGATCGGCCGTAACGCTCAGCTGCACCTTCCGCCCGGGGGTCATGCGTATAAGGTCATCGCCGTCGATCGAGATCGACACGACCCCGGCATCGGGCTTCGGTGCTGGCTGGTCGGACTCGGACGAGCCGCATGCCGCAGCCATGCCGAGCATCATGGCCAGCACCGTAAACAAGGAGAATATCTTTCCGAAAAAATTCATATCGCAGAAAATGAAAAGGGCTCTCCGGCCGCACTGTTGCAGCCGGAGAGTGCCCGTCGGTTATTAGTTATTACAATACCACACGTATGTTGTCGATGAAGAATCGTCCGTATCCGCCCGGATAAGCGGCCGCCTGCGCAGGACCTATCTTGATCTTGGTCTGTGCGGTGCAACCCGTTATGTCGAGCGTATTGGTGGTCCAGTCCGAAGTCGAGCCGCACGATACGTTCTTCGCGGTCTGGCCGTCGGCGAAAGCGCCTCCGCCCTCGACGATGACCGTAAGCTCGGTGCACGAAACGGCGTTGTAGCGCGCAGCATCGAATTTCAGCTCGACGCTCTGACCCACAGCACGCTCCCCGAGCTCGGGCGTACGTATCCACACCTGCTTGTTCTCGGCCTCGTCGCCGTACCATGTCGTCGAACCGGTGCCCAGCTGCATATAGCCTCTCACGCCGTACATCAGCAGACCGTGCCAGCCGTCCATCTCGCACTCGAAGCGGAAGAACTTGCCGTCGCTCAGCGCGCCGTCGTTGGTAATGTCGTTACCCGTGTAGAAGCCCTGCGACTGACGGAACGACGCCTCCATGTTGTTGCCTATGCGGAAGGTGTTGTTGGTATACCAGCCCTCGTCGCCGCTCTTGAACGTGGCGCCCTGCTCCTCGCGGTACTCCACCTCGCGGATGTTCATCAGAGGATCGTGCATGACGGCGAAGCCGCCCATAGTACCCTCCTTGTCGGAATAGGCCGAACCGCCGACCGAGAAAGCCGAGCACCAGTTGAGCATGCGGTGTCCCAGCTTTATCGAGCCTATGCAGTCGGTGCCGGCGATGAAGTGGTCGAAGTTGACGTTGAGAAGCTCGTTGGCGCCCGACTCGTAGAACGACTTCTTGCCGCCCACCTGTCCGTCGGCCTCCAACGCCACCCAACGCTCGTTGAGATACTGCGGTATGCCGCGCACGATGATCTCGAAGATCTGGTGCTTCTCGTCGGCGCGGTAGATCTCGAAGTCGGTGCACGCCGAAAGGTTGCCGCCCGCAACGCACATGTGGGGCACTACGGCGCGCATCTGCGCCTCGGTCATGCGGCTGCCCGCCGCAGGGCGGCAGATCAGATATGCCGTCGTAGGCGTCTGGCGATATATCTCCACAACCGACGGAGCATGGTTCTCCTCTATGGCATCGGGATCGCCCAGAATGTCGAACGACAGATTGTCGAGCAGAAGCGTCTGCTTGAAGCGCGGAGTGACGCGGAACGAGACGAAGTCGTCGTCGTAAGTCGAGAGGTCGACGCGCTGCGTGGTGTAGCGGAACACCTGATTGTCGGTCTGGCAGTCGCCGCTGATATCGACCCACGTATCGCCGAAGTCGGGCGTATACTCCACCTTGATCCAGCGCTCGAACAGCGACGGGTCGTCGCCGTTCTTCTCGATAAGCGATGCGTAGGTATTGTAGGCAACGTCGAAGCTCATCGTGACGGCCTCGGTAGCAGCGCCTACATTGACGTTGCAGACATAGAACGTGAGATCGTCGTTGATATGCGCCGAGGGATGAGCCTCGTTATAGTCGTAAATGGCCGAGTATGACGCCAGCGAGCCGTCGTTGGCGCCCAGGCCTCCGTTGTTGGCGTTGCCGAAGTAGAGGAAGCCGTCGTTCTCGTTCTCCGTTTCGAAGCGCGTGCCGTGCTGCATGTCGACGCGCAGACCCGCCCAGTATGCCACCGACGACGAGCCCTTGCCCGTGGGCATGAAGCCGTTGTAGTAGTTGACCAGCTGGCGCTGCTTGGTGTTCTTGACGATGAGCGCACCGTCGATCGGCGTGCCGAAGGTCTCGTTGAAGATATTGATCGTCTGGTCGAGCGTATCGAACGCCAGTCGGATATGCTTGTATATCTTGCCGTCGTTGTCGGTATCGGTCGACGACAAGGCCTCCTCCAAGGCTACGGTACGGATACGCACCGCTCCGTCGTCCATCGTAAAGGTAAACTTCAAACCCTCGCCGGCAGCGATCTCGAACTCGCCCACGGGCAGCTTTATCGTCGAGCGGCCGCTGAGGGTCATATAATCGTTGTTACCGGTGCGGAAATCTACCGTCAGGCGCTTGCCCTCCGACTCGGCGGATACGATATCGCCCGTGGCCGAAACCTTCGCCTCGAAGCCGAAGCCGCCCGTCATATCGTTCTGAGATACGGGCTCGACGACCATGCCGGCGAGTTTGAGTCCGCTGCCCGGAACGGCGAGTTCGAGGCAGGGGGTTACGGGCCTGAACGTAAGGTCGACGCTCTCGGGGTCGGTTGCGCCGTCGTACTCGACCTCGGCGCTCGCCACCATTACGACCGAAGCCGTATTGCGGCCGTCGACTATATGCTGCTCGGCCGGAACGGCCACGGCGAAGCTGCCGTCGTCATTGCGGTCGACGTAGGGCGCCACGGCCACGAACGAGACCTTGCCGGCGGCACCCCACACGGGAGCCGTCGTACCCGACAGCTTGGTCCTCACGCCTGCGGCATCGGCCGTAAAGCGCGACCACTCCATGACATCGCCGCCGAGTCCGATCTGCTCGCCGGCCTCGAATTTCATCATGCCCTCGTCGGGCATGGCGCGCGTGCCCATGTCGACCAGCGCATAGTCCGAGCTGGATATCATACCGCTGAACACGGTTCTGCTTACCGGGTCGATGCCCGGCTCGTCGTCCTTGCAGCCGACCATGACGGCGGCCGCAAGCAACGGGAAAACAAGTCTTTTCATAAATCCGAAATTTTGTGCGTTTTATTAGGTTATTCGTTTCTGCTGCCGCAGGGCGGCTGTCACTCCTCCCAGCCGGGGTTCTGGCGCAGCGCCCGGTTGACCTGTATCGCATCGTAGGGTATCGGATGCAGATACATCCTGTCGCTCCACACGCGTCCGGTGGTCGAGCCGTCGGCGGCACCGTATGGGTTGTATACCAGCATGTCCTGCTTGTTTATCATCAGCGTCGGGTTGTCTTTGAGCACCAGATAGGTCGTGCCGCGCTCGGTGCCCGCCTTCTTCTGCACCACGCAGACATATACACCCTCGCGCAACTGCTGAGGCACGCCCAGCGGCGCGTAGATACCCTGCCACTCGCGCTCGATAAGATGTCCCAGATGCCAGCGCATAAGGTCCTCGTAACGCGTATTCTCCATGAACATCTCGCAACCCCTCTCGCGGCGTATCTCCAACAGAACCGGATCGGTTACCGAGTCGTCGAAGTAGGACACAAGATAGGGATCGGCCGACGAGGGGTACGACACGTCCTCGATGCCGGCACGGCTGCGCAGCACGGCGACGGTCCGGATCCAGTCGTCTTCGGTAAACTCGCCCAGCTCGGCCTTGGCCTCGGCATAGGCCAGCAGCACCTCGGCGTAGCGCATTATGGGAATGGAGTTGAAGCTGCGCGCGCTCGACTCGTAGTAGTCGTTGTCCATGTTCCACTTTATGACCTGATAACCGGTACGCGTGATCGCGAAGTTGGGCGAATAGTAGTCCAGGACGTTGTTCTGCGTCTTGCGGTATGACGGGGTTACGATCGTCTGCTGCAAGCGCAGGTCGCGGTCGGCGAGCTCGTCGACGAACGAGTTGCGCGCATACCCCGCCGCGTCGGTATAACGCGAGCCGTCGAGTTTGAGGTAGGTATTGAGGAACTGCTTGGTCATCGACCAGCAGTTGCCGTAGGTCGACGACGAGAATTTCCACGTGATATCGTTCAGAATAGACTTCTCGGAGCTGTACTCGCGCGCCCACAATATCTCACGGTAGTCGACCGTCTCCGAGTTGAACAGAGCGCGGTACTGCGTCGAGCGGTTGGCCGTCGCATCGACGATCTGGTATCTGCCCGACTCCATGATCCGGGATGCGGCATCGACCGCCGCGCGCAGATAATCCTCGCCCGTACCCCACTGATCGTTCCATGCGGCGAGGGTCTCGGGATTTACATCGTGGTACTTGCGGTAGGTGCCCTCCCACAGACATACGCGCGCCTTGAAGGCCAGAGCTATGTAGCGGTTTATAACGCCGGCATTGACATAGGCGTCGGTATCGAAGCAGTGTTCGCAGGCGTAATCCAGATCTTCGAGTATCTTGCTCATTACCAGCTCGCGCTCGTCGCGCGCCCTGTACAGCGCGACCATATCCTCGGCGTCGATCGGCTCGCCGTACCACGGCACGCCGCCGAAGGTCTTGACCTTGGCCCAGTAGAACCATGCGCGCCAGAAGCGTCCGACGCCCTCGTAGTGGTCGAGCGTCGCCTCCGACACGCCCGAGACTTCGCGCATGTGGGAGAGGAAATAGTTGATGTTGTAGAGCATATTCCAGTCCGATATGCCCCAGCCGGTCTGGTTGGTCGCATTGTAGCTGTCGAGGTAGTAGCTCGACAGATTGGTGCGTGCTACATACTCGGCGTTCTGGTCGCCGTAGGTAAGTGTCGTCGCGGCCGAGGTGTACTTTACCAGAAAGCCGTTGGCATAGTTCAGCAGACTCTTCTCGTCGACGAAGTACTTGCCGGCATCGACCTTGTTTATCATGTCCCGATCGAGAAAATCTTCGCACGAGCAGAACAGCATCGTCGCCAGAGCGGGAATCAGGTATATGGATTTTTTCATGTTCGATCGATTGTTAGAATGTGATGTTTACGCCGAAAGTAACCGATTTGAGCATCGGATAGTTGTATCCGTCGGCATAGTCGCCTGCCGTGGTCGAGTTCGTGAAGTCGCTGTCGCCGCCGCCGAACTCCGGGTCGAAATTCTTGGTAACCTTTCTCAGAGGCGTCCACGTGAAGAGGTTCTCGCCCGTGACATATATCCTCAACCCGCTGAAATGTATCTTGCGCATCATCTCCTTGGGGAACGTATACGACAGCGTGATATTCTTCAGACGGCAGTATGCGATGCTTTGCAGGAAGTGGTCGTTGGCCTGACCCATAGTCGTCTTGGCATCGCCGTCGCCCTTGTTGCCCTTCGAGGTCATGTAACCCGTCATGCGAGGCCAGTAGGCATCGGCATTGGGGTTGGCCTCCGTCCAGATGTCGTCGCCAGTATGCTGGCGCAGCATGAAGCTGTACGGGCGGTTGTACTTGCCCCAGAAGAAAGCGGCCTCGTTCGAGGGATACCAGTCGCGTTTGCCCACGCCCTGAAAGAACAGGCTAAGGTCGAAGCCGGCATAACCGACATTGAGATTCAGACCGTAGCAGAAGCGCGGCGAGGTGTTGCCGATGATCTCGCGGTCGCCCGGATCATCGAATGTGTTGGCGCCGTTGTTGACCGAACCGCTGCCGTCGAGATCGTAGAACTTCATGTCGCCCTCGCGCGGCTGGTTGCCCTGGCGGTTGAATGTAAAGTACTCGTTCATGTTGGCCCAGTGGTCGAGGTCCTGCGCCGTGTAGAGGCCGGCATAGCGGTAGCCCCATATCTCGCCGATCTCCATGCCCTCGTAATAGTCCGTCAGGCGCTTGGTGGCGTTGTTGTAGCGCGTAACCCACGAGCGGCTGTCCCACAGCATCGCCTTGATGCCGTATGTAAGGTCGTGCCGGCCCGCATGCACCGCATCGCGCCATGCGACGCTGACCTCCCAGCCCGTGGTTTTAAGGTCGGCGTAGTTGCCCTTGGGAGGGTTGTTGCCGAATACGGCAGGCAGGGTCATGCCGACGGTAAACATGTCTTTCGTGTCGCGGCGGTAGACATCGCCCACGACATTGAGACGGTTGCCAAGAAAATCCATGTCCAGGCCTATGTCGTATGTAACGACCTTCTCCCACGTCAATCCGTCGGGTATGGGGTTGGGAGCTGCCGTATACGACGGGGTGTTGCCGCCTATCAGATACGACGTACCTTTCTGTATGGTCATCGACTGCATGTAGGAATAGGCCGCCACGCTGCCGTTGCCCAGCATGCCCACCGAAGCGCGCAGTTTGAGGTTGTCGAGCCAGCTCTCGGCGCCCTCCATGAAGGGCTCCTCCGATATTCGCCAGCCGAACGATCCCGACGGGAACATCGCCCAGCGCGAGTTGGCCGGGAACTTCGACGAGCCGTCGTAACGGCCGCTCAGCTCGAACAGGTAACGGTCCTTATAGTTGTAGTTGACGCGTGCGAAGATACCCACGAAGCCCCACTCGTAAGAGCCGTCGTCGCCAAGAAGATAGTAGTCGCCGTCCATGAGCGAGAAGTTGGGCTTGTCGGTCAGAAGGCCGCGGCGATAGGCGTATGTCGTATAGTACTTGCGGTCCTCGATGTTCCAGCCGGCCATGACCTTCAACGAATGGTCGTCGCCCAGACGGGGCGTCCAGGTAAGGTAGACGTTGCCGGCCATATAGTTGTTGTTGAAGTATTTCTGTTCGAGCGAGTCGAAGGCCGCACGCGACGACGGCAGCTCGGGGCCGTTCTTGAAGTCGTATATGGCCTCCTTGCGGTCGCGCTCCGACTGGTTGTAGTAGTATGTGAAGTCGCCTTTTAGCTGCAAGACATCCTTCATCAGGTCGAATGTCATGGCTATGTTCTGCGTCATGTCGAACTTCTTGTTGTGCTGATACGAGCGGTCGGTCTGCATGCCCGCAACGCCCACGCACACGGCCGCATCGGTCCAGCTGCCGTCGGGATTGGTTATCAGCTGCATGGGATAGCCCTGGTGCTCCCACTGGCGCTGCACGAGCATCTTGCCAGAGTAGGACATAGGCTGGCGGTAGGTGCGGTTGACGAACGAGGTGTTGCTCTCGACAGTCCACCAGTCGCGGATCTTGCCCCATACCTTCACTCGGCCGTTGTACTGGTTGTACCAGTCGTTGACGGCGTTGTAGATGCCGTCCTGCGAGAAGTAACGTCCCGAGATCGAGAACTTGATGCGCTCGCTGCCGCCCGATATGTTAAGCGAATGCTGGTGCGCCGCTGTGCTCTTCTTGTATATCGCAGCATCCCAGTCGGTATTGCCGAAGTATTCGTAGCGTCCCGCCTCGTTGACGCGCCAGCGGTCGAGCGAGCGGTCGGCGTCGCGCCGCTTCAGCTCCTCGTACCAGGCGTTGTTGAACGCGAAGAGGTTGTTGATCGAAGTGGGGTCGTAGCCGTAGCAGTTGCGGTACGATTCCAGAAACTGGTCGGTCCACTGCAAGCCGTCGTTGACCATATCGGGTTTGACCGTGCGCGAGAGGATCGATACCGAGCCGTCGTAACGCACCGTGAAGCGTTCGCCTGCGGCGCGCTTGGTCGTGACCAGTATGACGCCGAAGGCACCGCGCGCACCGTATACCGCGGCCGACGAAGCATCCTTCAATACCGATATCGACTCTATGTCGTCGGGGTTGATCGTGGTGATGTCGCCCTCCACGCCGTCGATCAGCACGAGCGACGAGCCGCCCGAGCCTATCGAGCTGGCTATGCCTCGTATGCGCAGCGTGGCGCCGTGCGAGGGTTTGCCGTCGGTAAACTGCAATGTCAGTCCCGGCACCTGCCCCTGCAACGAGCGCACGACATTGGGGTTGGGACGGTCAAGCAGCTCCTTGCCCTTGATCTGCTCGACGGCACCGATCAGATCGCGCTTGCGCGTGGTGCCGTAGCCGATCACGACCACGTCGTCGACACGCGTCGAGGCCGACTCGCGCATGGCGGCATCGATCCTCGTGCGTCCCGCAACGGCTATACGTTCGTCGTCGAAGCCGATATACGAGAACTTCAACGTATCGTCGTCGCGAACGCCTTCTATGGCATATTCGCCGCGCGTACCGGTCAGAGCGTAGTTATTCGTGCCCTCGACCACGACGGCCACACCCGTCAGCGGCTCGCCCGACGAATCGCTGACGACACCCTCGACACGTCTCGCCGAGCCGGTGCCCTGCGCCCAAGCCCCGACGAACGTCGCCGCAAGGCAGAGCGTCAGCAACGAAATTCGGAATAAGTAGTTTTTCAGCATGTATCGAATTTTTTAAGGTTTTTTCTTATTTGTCCGCCGGCAGCTCTTCGGTAAATGTCTCCACGATGAGTCGTCCGAGAGCTTCGGCCTGAGCGTCGGTCGCCGTCAGAAAGCGGTGCGTTCCCCCTTCGCACGGCTCGAAGTGCATATACCCCTCCGAGTCGACAGACAGACGTCCCGGCTCGGATACAGTGAACAGATCCTCGCCGGCCGTAACCCACAGCACCGACATCAGATCCCATGCGGCACGGTCGTAGGGCATCGGTCTGTAAGCCCGGTATCCGTCCACGACGGGATGATGCTCCGCCCAGTCGAGCCCCTCGGCCATTATCCTGCCCGGAAACTGCACCTGACGTCCCAGCTCGAACGGAGCGCAAACGATAGGCGTAGGCCACTGATCGAAGAGCTGCACGGCCGCATCTATGTCGTTGACGATGTTGAACTCGGCACGCGCGGGTTTGGTCGCCGTGGGAAAGCTGCCCGCCATGATCGACAGAGAGGCCGCCTTGCGCGCGACAAGCTCGCGGCCTGTAAGAGGCGATATCGCATCGCCACCGCTCGACAGAAGATCGGCCAGCGTCGTGGCGAAGCCGAGCGATATGACCGTTACCGAACCGTCGTCCGAGGCAGCGAGCAGACGCCGGTACATGGCCACCGACTCCTCGATCTGCTCCGGACTCTTGGTGCGGGCATAGAGCGGATGACCGTCGGCATCGCACATGGCCGTTACGGCCGCCGTGTAGTCGCACGCCTCCCCGTTGGCCACCAGACGCGCACCCTGTGCCAGCGGCGTCGAGCCGAAGCCGTAAAAAGTATTCAGGATGTCGATATAATCGGTCGCCGTCGCGCTGAGCTTATGGTTGCCGATACCGAGTATCTCGACCTTGCCCTCGCGTGCGGCACGATAGAGCAGATCGAGCGCCAGCGCATCGTCTATGTCGTTGCCCATGTCGGTCTCGACGATTACCGGCACCGCACGCAGCTCCGCCCGGGCGGCCGTCTGCGGCTCCTTTTCGCCCGCCGCGACTATCATCGACAATCCGGCCGCGAAGAGCATGAACATCAGCGCCAGCAGGCCGCCGGTGCGTCTGTCGGCACCGCGGAACTCCTTCCAGACGAATACGCCCCAAATGGCGGCGATCATCGGCGCGCCCTGACCCAGAGCGTATGATATCGCAGCTCCGGCCTTGCCTGCGGCTATATAGCTGAAAGCCGTACCCAGACACCATATCGCACCGCCCAGCATACCGACCAGATGCGTTGCCGCCGAGCCGCGGAACCACTCGCCGTAGCCTACCCTATCGCCGACGAACGGATGCCGCATGGCCAGAGTGTTGAATACGAAATTCGACAGCAGCACGCCCACCGAGAAGACGAATATCGCCGAGTAGGGCGTCAGCATACCCTCGGTCGGGTTCTCGAAGTGGTCGAGGTCCATTGCCGCAGCGACGAAACGATAGAACATCGACATCAACGCACCGGCCGCAACGGCCAGCATCAGCCCCTTGCGGTTGCTGCCGCCCGACTGTCTGCCGCTGTTCATACGGGCAGAGGCCAGACCGTTGCACACTATCGCCGCGACGATCAGCGCGACGCCAGCGAACAGCACCACAGGATCGCCCTTGGGAGCGCCGAACCAGTTGATGAAGACGCCGAGCACAAGCGCAAGACCCACGCCCAGCGGAAATGCCACGGCCATGCCGGCCAGCGACACCGAGGCCGAGAGCAGGATGTTCGAGGCGTTGAATATAGCGCCTCCGGCCACGACACTGCCTATATTGCGCCAATCGGCCTGCGCCAGATCCCTGACGAACGAACGTCCCTCGTCGCCCGTGCTGCCCATAGTGAAGCCCAACAGAGCGGCGAAGAGCACCATGCCCACGACATAGTCCCAATAGAACAGCTCGTAACGCCACGTCTTGCCGGCCAGCTTCTGGGTATTGCCCCACGAGCCCCAGCACAACATCGTGATAAAACAGAATATCACGGCAAGCATATAACTGTTAACGATAAACATAAATTAGGTTTTATTAGGTTAAAATAGTCTCTTTCGGCAGATTACAGCTCGGCTGTCGCAAGCGCCCCGCATGCCGGCAGCCCCGGTTGGGATTTGCGGCCCGCCTGCTCGGAGGCGATCATTGCATCGACCTCGGCACGGTACGGTATCGACGGCTGCGCGCCCTTGCGCGTAACCGATATGGCCGAGCAGCAGGTCGCGAAGCGCACCGCCTCGCTCAGCGACCGCCCCTCGCTCAGTGCGACGCACAGCGCGCCGCAGAAGGTATCGCCCGCGGCCGTGGTATCGACCGCGTCGACATTCAGCGCCGCGACGAAGGTCGCACTTCCATGCTCATAGACCAGCGCACCGTCCGCTCCGAGCGTTATGACCACCCTGCCCACACCGCGCGCGGCGATCGCGCGCGCAGCCTCGACGGCGCTGGCACGGTCGACTACCTCCACGCCGCTCAGAGCCGACGCCTCGGACTGGTTGGGCACTATCGCGTAGAGCGACTTGTATATGGTATCGGGCAGCGCGGCCACGGGTGCCGGATTGAGTATCACGCGGGCGCCGGCGTCGCAGGCTATGCGCGCGGCATATTCGATGCAGTCGAGCGGCGATTCGAGCTGCATGAGCACTATGTCGGCCGACGCTATGACCCCAGCCGCACGCTCGATATCCTCGCGCGAGATCGAATAGTTGGCACCCGAAGCCACGACTATGCGGTTCTCGCCGCGGCCGTTGACATTGATAAGAGCCACCCCCGACGGCGCCGAGCCGTCGACAGATACATAATCCGTATCGATGCCCTCGGCAGCATAAGACTGGCACGCTTCACGGCCGAACATGTCGTCGCCGACTTTGGCGACGAACGTCGCACGACCGCCCAGACGCGCAATCGCAACGGCCTGATTGGCTCCCTTTCCGCCCTGACTCATCATGAAATCGCCGCCCAGCAGCGTCTGCCCCGTTTCGGGGAAGCGTTCGGAGCGAACCGTCATGTCGGTATTGGAGCTTCCTATCACGACTATCTTTTTCATATATCCGTTAAAAATTTTAATAATTGAGCCTCTATCGATGCAAATCCCTTAAAAAAATAGTTGCGCAAACATTTGTGCTTTTCGAATATTTTTTGCGCAAATACACTCTCCGAACTAACTCAAACTGTGATCTACCAGCACAAACACTCCGAAACAATCACTGAACCCATAAATATGAAAGATTGCAACCGCCTTTATTCCGCTTGCACAAACGTTTGCACAACTATACAAATGTACAATGTTTTTCATAAATAGCAAAATTTTTCATATTTTTTTTATTTCAGCACACAATTTTTAATACTTTTGCATCAAGCGCAACCGAAACGAAAAACTCTCATGCAAAAAGCTACATTGATCGGAATAGCCCAACGAACAGGATTCTCGGTGTCGACCGTCTCACGCATACTCAGCGGACAGGCGGAGAAATATCGTATCAGCAAGAAGGCTGTCGAGGCCGTATGCGAGGAGGCGCGACGCTGCAACTACACGCCGAGCCTGCTGGCCAAGAGCCTGCGCATGAACAAGACATTCACGCTCGGGCTTCTGATACCCGGCGTCGACAACCCCTATTTCGCCAACATCGCCAGCGCCGTCATTCACGAGGCCAAGACGCTCGGCTACCAGATGATAATAATCGACACGCTCGAAGATGCCGCCAACGAGCGCGAGGGCATAGCGTCGCTGCTCTCGCGCAAGGTCGACGGCATAGTCATCGTATCGTCGGACGAGAATGCCGACTATCTCGAAGAGATACACCGCACCACGCCGATGGTTCTGATCGACCGCCATTTCGAGGGTACTACACTGCCCTACGTATGCTCCGACAACCGGCAGGGGGGATACGACGCCACCTCGCACCTGATAGGCATGGGACACCGCAACATACTCTGCATACAGGGCGTCAGACGCTCCATGCCCTCGCGGCAGCGTGTCGACGGCTACCACGCCGCCATGCGCGAGGCGGGACTCGACCTAACGGCACGCGTCGTGGGCGACGACTTCACGATCCGCAACGGCTATCTCGAAACCAAGCTCGCATTCAGCTCGCCCAACCCGCCCACGGCCATATTCGCGCTGAGCAACACCATACTTCTGGGCACGATCAAAGCCGTGCACGAGCTGGGGCTGCACATCCCCGACGACGTGTCGATCGTCGCATTCGACAACCAGATATACATGGACTTCCTCAACCCGGCCATAACGCGCATAAGCCAGTCGACCGCCGAGATGTGTACGCTCGCCATGCGCATCCTCATGCAGCAGATATCGGGCGACAGCACCTCGGGCGTCCAAATGCTGCTGCCGCCGAAGCTCGTCCTATGCGACTCGGTAAGCATACGCCACTGATTCGCCTGCGAGACACCTATATTATATAGCGGGACTTGGACGACGGACAGTTGCTGCCGCGCGCCGCAGTTTCGCTCTTCGTGACACTCACGGTAGCGGCATTCCCACAGAAGCGTCACAGACCAAACCGACAATCGTATATCTAACGAAACCGCCCGGACACTTATGTCCGGGCGGCCTGTCATCATACGGTGCAGGATCATATACTCGTAACGGTCACGGCACTGCTTTGCAGTCCGTCGCCCTCGACGCGCAGAACGATCTCGCCCTCGACGTCTTTTATCGAGCGCACTATGGCCAGCGCCTTGCCGTTGAACAGACGTATGCGGCCGCCTTTGAGGCTGTCGTGGCTCGTGGCGTCGCCGTTGTCGACTCCGACCAGCTCGCCCGCACCCCCGACCGTTATGCGCAGAGCATTCATCGCCGTGGGCATGAAGCAGCCGTCGGCATCGACCGCATCGATCGTAACGAACGAAAGGTCGTAGCCGTCGGCCGCGATACGTTCGCGATCGGGCGTGAGCGTCAGCCCGACGGCCTCGCCTGCCGTGCGCCGCGTTTGTCGCATGATCTCCTCGCCGTCCTTGTATGCCACTGCCGTGATCTCGCCCGGCTCGAATCGGACGCCCTCCCACAGCGCATGCAGCCTCTCGGGGGTCTTGGCGCTGCGGCCGAGCGAGCGGCCGTTGACCAGCAGCTCGACCTCGTCGGCCGTATTATAGTATACCCACAGATCGACCTTGTCGCCCTCCGACCAGTTCCAGTGCGGGAACAGATGCAGCGTAGGCTCGTCGGTCCACTCCGAGCGGTACATGTAGTAGCAGTCCTTGGGGAACCCGCACAGGTCGACGATACCGAAGTACGACGAGCGCGACGGCCACGAATAGGGCGTCGGCTCGCCCAGATAGTCGAATCCCGTCCAGACGAAGGTGCCGGCAGCATAGTCGCGGTCGCGCACCGCGATCCACGCCGTCTCGTGCAGCGTAGCCCACGGCGCGCGGCAGTGGTCGTAAGCCGAGCACTGGTGGTGCGCGGTATCGTAGGGCAGGTCCCAACGCTCGGGCATCACGTGCAGCTCCGACGACGGGTTGAGATAGAATCCGCGGCTGTTGAGCGCCGAGGCGGTCTCCGAGCCGATGAACGGCACGCCCGGATACCATACTCTTACCGAGTCGTAGTCCTGCTCGTGGTAGTTGAAGCCCACGATGTCGAGCGCACCCGAGCGCAGCAGGTTGTTCATCGGACGCGTCTCGTTGCAGCCGGCCGTCACGGGGCGCGTCGCATCGATCTCTTTGAGCGTCGATACGAGGTGGCGTGTCATAAGCACGTTCTGGTTGACTTCGGCGTCGTCGGCCGACGAGGAGTCGCGACCCAGAAAGTTGAGCAACATGTTCTGCTGCTCGATCGGCAGATCGCCGAACTCCTCGCTCAGGTCGTCCCACTGTTCGAGTATCTCGTTGCCGATGCTCCACATGACGATCGAGGGGTGGTTGCGGTCGCGCTTGACGAAATCGACGAGGTCGCGCTCATGCCACGCGTCGAAATAGCGCGAATAGTCGTACTGCGTCTTGGCCCTGCGCCACATGTCGAACGCCTCGTCCATAACCAGAAATCCCATGCTGTCGCACAGGTCGAGCAGCTCGGGCGCGGGCGGGTTGTGAGAGGTTCGAATGGCGTTGCAGCCGAACGAACGCAGTATCTCCAACTGACGCTCCAACGCGCGACGGTGCACGGCCGTGCCCAGCGCACCCATGTCGTGGTGCATGCACACGCCTTTGAGCTTCATGCCGCGTCCGTTGAGACTGAACCCGCGGTCGGCGTCGAACTCGAAAGTGCGTATGCCGAACGGCGTCGAGTACTCGTCGAGGGTCACGCCGCGATACTGCAACATGGTGTGCATAGTATACATGTGAGGGTCGTCGACATCCCACAGATGCGGCGAGGCGACGGCCATATCCATCTCCACGTCGAGACTCTCACCCGCGGCGACGGCCACCGTGCGATGCTCCTTGCGCGACTTCTTGCCGTCGGCATCCTCGATGCGGTTGACCACCTTGACGCGGCGTTCCGAGTCGCTCTTGTTGGTTACGGTCACGACGACATGCACCCGCGCCGTCTCGTCGTCGACCTCGGGTGTGGTAATATACGTCCCCGAGTACTCGACGAAGAGATCCGATGTCGAGACCAGCCGCACGTTGCGGTAGATGCCGCAGCCGGCGTACCAGCGCGAGTTGGGCTGCTCGGAGTTGTCGCACCTGACGGCTATAACGTTATCCTCGCCCTCGGCATTCAGATACGGCGTAATGTCATACGATACAGACGAGTAGCCGTATGGGCGGCTGCCGACCTTATGCCCGTTGACGTATACCGTACCGTTCATGAATATGCCGTCGAACTCGACATTGACCACACGGCCGTCGAGACGCGGCGACGGGAATCGTTTCCTGTACCAACCCACACCGCCGGGCAGAGCGCCGCTCCACTCGGTCGAGGGGTTGTTGCGGTCGAACACACCCTCGATGCTCCAATCGTGGGGCAGATGCAGCTGTCGCCACGACGAGTCGTCGAACTCCGCGGCGGCATAGCTCTCCTCGTCGCCGAGCGTAAAGCGCCAGTCGAAGTTGAAATCTTCGACCGTACGCGGCGACTCGACCTGCCGGCATCCGGCCATAAGCAAAAGTGTCAAAAGCGGCCCAAAAAGTCTTTTCATGATATTCTCGATTTAGCTTTCACTATGCGGCGACATCCCCTCAGAAATCGTCGCTCCGGAACGGCAGCGCAGGCAGCCCGTAGCGGCTGCGTACGTTGCCTTGCAGAAAGTTGCGGAAACAGTAGCGCACCGCCACAGGCTCCTCCACCTCATCCGACCACACCACGATCGTCGATGAGTCGAAGCCCTCCCTCGCGGCCTCGGCCGCATGGAACACGCGGTCGGCACCGCATATCTCGAAGCCGCGTATCGCGCCGTCGAGCGAGAGACGGTCGTCGGCGTTCTTGTAATACACGCGCATCAGCGAGCCCTCGCGCTCCGCACGGTCGAAGACAGGCCCCAGCGTGGGCAGCCCCTCGATGCCGTAGTCGCTCAATGCCCACAGAGCCAGACGCTCGGCCACCTCGCGCTTACGACGCGGGTGTATCTGGTCGCGCTCCCAGTCGTAGACCAGATCGTTCGTCGAGACCATGCCCGTATGCTCCGCCATAGACATGACGCGCTGCTGCTGCTCGCGCAACAGCGCACCGCTGCCCGGATAGCTGCCGGGTGCCTCGCCGCCCCCGTAATCGTATGGCGCTATCTCGACATAATAGAAAGGCATCTCGCGGCCGAATGTATCGCGCCAGCAGCCGATCATCGTCGCGAGCTTGTCGGCGTATGTCGTCGGGCGTCCGGTATTCGAACAGCCCTGATACCACGCCACGCCCCTTATCGCATAGTTGCGAAGCGGATATATCATGCCGTCGTACAGCGACGCGGCACGCGCCCACCGCTCCTCGGCAGGCCTTTCGGAAAACCCGTCGTCAGCGAGGTCGTAGTCGTCGAAGCGGCGCTGCCTGTCGAGCCCGATCCACGACTCTATGGGTGTTCCTCCCCACGAGCTGTCGACGATGCCCACCGGCACGCCCAGCTTGCGTTGCAGGATCTCGCCGAAGAAGTAGCCCACAGCGCTCCAACCGCCGACGCTCGCCCCCGCAGCCCGCTGCCACTCTCCGCCGGCGGTATCGTCCGCAGGCGACATGGCGGCCGCACGCGGCACCTTGAAGTATCGCAGCGCATCGTTGTCGGGCGCCAGAAGCGCCTCGGCCGCGCCCTCGACCGGACAGCCCCAGAAACCACCGACGGGCATCTCCATATTGGACTGACCCGAGCACAGCCACACCTCGCCTATAAGGATGTCGGCAAGCTCCGTGCGCCGGCCGTCGTCGAAGACGATCGAATGTCTGTCGAACGAGGCCTCGGGCGTTCTTATGACAACCTGCCAGCTGCCGTCGTCGGCGATTACGGTCGACCGGCGCTCGCCCCACGAGGCGGCGACGGTCAGGCGTTTGCCCGGCCTGTCGCTCCAACCCCAAAGACTCACGTCGCTCGACTGCTCCAATACAGCCCCGTCGCTCAATATATGAGGCAGGCGCACCGCAGCTGCGGCGAACGGCATCGCCAGCAGCCACAATACGCCCGCCAGAAGGAATCGTTTCATGCGAAACAGATGTTAGATGTTGACGCCCAGATCGGCATCGGCCGTGCAGTCGAGTCTCTCGACCAGACGGTCGCACTGGACCGTATAGCTGCCCTTTTCGAGATGCCACTCGCCGTCGCGGCCGACGAATGCCAGACGCTCGGCCGGAATCTCGAACACCACGCGGCGGCTCTCGCCCGGCGCCAGAGAGATCTTCTCGAAATCGCGCAGGCGGCGCGCATCGGGTACGACCGAGGCCACGTCGTCGTTGATGAACAGGAGCACGCTCTCCTTACCGGCACGCGAACCGGTATTTCTGACCGTCACGCCGATCTTTATCACGTCGCCCGCCTCGAACTCGCGGCCGGCCTCGACCTTCAAGTCCGAATACTCGAATGTCGTGTAAGACAGTCCGTATCCGAAGGCCCACTGCACCGATACTACGGCATTGTAGTCGTAGGCGCCCTGCATCGTGCCCACGCTCTCCGACACCTTGTGATCGTATGTGGTCATGGCATTGGCATACTTTGGATAGGTATAGGGCAGCTTGCCAGACGGGTTGACATTACCGTAGAGGATGTCGGCTATGGCCGAAGCACCCTCCGTACCGGGCAGATAGGTGTGGAGCACGGCCTTCATACGGTCGGCGAACGACGATATTATACGCGCACGTCCCTCGCTCAACACCAGCACGACGGGCTTGCCCGTAGCGGCCAGAGCCTCGGCCAGCGCCTGCTGGTTGGGCGATATGGCCATGTCGGTAAGGTTGCCCGGAGTCTCGCAATACGAGTTCTCGCCCAGACACAACACTATGCAGTCGACGTCGGCCGCAGCACGCACCGCAGCCTCGATGTCGATATTGGTCTCGTCGTAATAACGTCCGCCCTCCTTGTACTCGACACCGGCGGCATAGACTATATCGTCGCCGCCCACGGAACGCATCGCGTCGAGGATCGTAACGCCGTCGGGCAGCACCTTATCGACGATATCGCCCTGCCAAGAGTAGCTCCAACCGCCGCACAGAGGACGCAGACGATCGGCATTGGGACCCGCCACGAGCACCTTGGCGCCCTTGCGGAGCGGCAGCACGGCATCCTCGTTCTTCAACAGCGTGATCGACTCGCAGGCGGCATCGTAGCATGCGCGGCGAATCTCCTCGCCCTGAAACGCGGGATAGTCCCCGACGTAGGTATTGGGTCTGTCGATCAGACCCAGACGCAGTTTCATACGTATGACGCGCGCCGCGGCATCGTCTACGCGCTGCTGCGACACCTTGCCCTCCTCGACCAGCTTGACGAGCAGAGGGCAGAAATTGACGTCGTAAGGGATCATCGACATGTCGATGCCGGCATTTATGGCCAGACGTATCGCATCCTTATAGTCTACGGCTATCTTCTCGCGCGAATATAGGTTGACTATATCGGCCCAGTCGGTCACGATGACGCCGTCCCAGCCCAGGCCCTCTTTCAGCCAGCCGGTCAGCAGCTCCTTGTCGGCATGCGTGGGTATGCCGTTGATCGAGGCCGAGTTGACCATGACCGACAGCGCGCCCGCCTCAATGGCGGCCTTGAACGGCGCGAAGTGCTTTTCGCGCAGTTCGCTCAGCGACACGTATGCCGGTGTGCGGTCCTGACCCGAGTTGGTCATGCCGTAGGCCATGAAGTGCTTGGGACACGACGCGATATGACAGGCGTCGATGTGGTTGGGGTCGTCGCCCTGATAGCCCAGCACCATTTGGCGCGCCATTTCGGCCGACAGATAGGCATCCTCGCCGAAGCTCTCCCACACGCGCGACCATGCGGCCTTGCGGCCGAGATCCATAGTCGGCGAATAGGTCCAGGGGATGTTGCTCGCCCTGACTTCGTAGGCCGTCTTCTCGGCCATGTCGCGCACCATAGAGCGGTTGAACGACGCCGCAGCGTTGATCTCCTGCGGGAACAGGGGCGAGCGGTGCGTATACGTAGCGCCGTGAATGGCGTCGATGCCGTAGAGCGTCGGCAGCCCCGTATAGCGGATCGAGACCTCGTTGATACGCTCGATGATCGCGTTCCACTGCTCGGCCGTGAGCGCCTTGCCGGGGGCGTTGAGCACCGAACCGACCTTGTACTTCTCCATTATCTGCTGCAAGGCCTCTTCGTTCAGCACGAAGGGCTTGTCGCCGGCGACGCCGCTGACGCTGTTGCCGAACATGTCGATACCGACCTCGGCCATTTGACCTACCTTCTCTTCGAGCGTCATCTTCGAAAGGATCTTTTCGACCTGTCGTTCGATGCGCGCATCGCGGGCGATAGCCGTGCGAGCCTCCCGGGGCTGCGCCGCCACCGACGATGTTGCAATCATTGCGGACATAAACAATAATTTGACGATTCTCATGGTTTATAAAAGTTTTGTTAGGTTCGATTACGGATACGCCGCCATGCCGACTCGATCGACGGGACGGTGTATCTGCCCCATACCGCATGGTACCAAGGCGCAGTCAAAGGTAGGTATTTTTCGGGAAATTACTTACATACACGCATGCGAAATCGCGGAACACTCCTCCGAAGCAACATAAAATTATCGTTATTTGTCAAAATATCACAACAGCGCAGCGCCCCTGAGCACGACGAAAAAGGGGAGCCGCAGGCATTGCAGCTCCCCTATCGACGACTCTCTCAGTCCGTTATTCGATCGTCCACGTCTCGCCCGAGCGCAACAGATCGTCGACCGAGGCGATCTTTGACTTGGCCTTTACCTCCTCGATCTGTGCAGCGACCTTGGTATCGTATACATTCTCCTCGGCCACGTCGCGTATCACGCCCACGGCCACGGGATATTCGGGATACTTCATCGCGGCGAGCATCGCGTGCAGCGTCGTATCCTGCGTATGCGCGTCGTGCACGAGGATATCGTCCTCGGTATAGCCATCCTCGCCGACGGTTACGACCTTCAAACGCATGTTCTCGAAGACCAGACCCTTGCGGCGCTCCTTGCCGAAGAGCATCTTCTCGCCGTGGCGCAGCAGGATCGTATTCTCCTCGCGCGTGGCCTTGTCGCCGGCAAACGACGCATGAGTCTTATCGTTGAAGATCACGCAGTTTACCAGAGCCTCGACCACTGCCATGCCGTGATGCTTGGCCGCAGCCACCAGACAGTCCTTGGTCAGCGCTACCTCCATGTCGATCGTGCGGGCGAAGAACGTACCCTTGGCGCCGATTACCAGCTCGCCCGGGTTGAACGGCTTCTCGACCGTGCCGTAGGGCGAAGTCTTCGTGATCTTGCCCAGCTTGGTTGTGGGCGAGTACTGCCCCTTAGTCAGACCGTATATCTCGTTGTTGAACAGTATCACGTTCAGGTCGATATTACGGCGTATAGAGTGTATGAAGTGGTTACCGCCGATAGCCAGCGAGTCGCCGTCGCCGGTGCAGACCCATACCGACAGATCGGGATTGGCCGTCTTGATACCGGTGGCCACGGCATTGGCGCGGCCGTGTATCGTGTGGAAACCGAAGGTCTTCATATAGTAGATGAAGCGCGACGAACAGCCGATACCCGACACGAACGTGAACATGTTGTGCGGCTTGTCCAGAGCGTCGGCCACCTCGGGCATGGCGCGCTGCACGGCGTTCAGTATAGCGTGGTCGCCGCAGCCGGGACACCACTTGACCTGTTGATCGCTCTTGAAATCGGCGGGCGTATATTTGTATTCTGCCATAACTATATCTCCGTATTAAAACATGGTGTTGAACTTATCTTTCAGCTCTACCAGCGTGAAAGGCTGACCCTCGCACTTGTTGTACTGCTCGAAGCGGATCGAGGGGAACGTCTGACGCAGATATGCGGCGAACTGTCCCTCGTTGAGCTCGCACACGACGATACGGTCGTAGCGCGACAGAACCTCCTCGACGCCGTGCGGCAGCGGGTATATATAGTTGAAGTGCAGATGAGCTATGCTGCGTCCCTGCTGCTGCAAATCCCTGACGGCGCTGTGCAGATGTCCGCGCGTACCGCCCCAGCCCACGACCAGCACCTCGGCCTTCTCGTCGCCGAACACCTCGGGTGCGGGCAGCGAATCGGCCACCAGCTCCACCTTGCGGCGGCGCGTGGTAACCATCTCCTGGTGGTTGGCCGGATCGTAAGATATGGTACCTTTGAGATGATCCTTTTCAAGACCGCCGATGCGGTGCTCCAACCCCTTCTTGCCGGGGAAGGCCCAGCCGCGCGCCAGCTTCTCGTTGCGGGCGTAAGGCATGAAGTCCTGTTCGGCATGCGGCTCCACGACGGGAGGCGTAATGGTCGGATAGTCGCTCATCTGCGGTATGCGCCACGGCTCCGAGCCGTTGGCGATGAAGCCGTCGGTAAGCAGCACGACGGGAGTCATGTGCTCCATGGCGATCTTGCTTGCCATGAAGGCATAGTGGAAACAGTCGCTCGGCGACGATGCCGCCACAACGACCATAGGGCACTCGCCGTTACGGCCGTAAAGCGCCTGCATAAGATCGCTCTGCTCGGTCTTCGTGGGCAGACCCGTCGACGGGCCGCCGCGCTGTACGTCCACCACCACCAGCGGCAGCTCGGCCATGACGGCAAGACCCATAGCCTCGCTTTTGAGCGACAGACCGGGACCCGAAGTGGTGGTCACGGCGAAGTTGCCGGCATAGGCGGCACCGATCGAGGTGCAGATGCCGGCGATCTCGTCCTCGGCCTGCACCGTCTTCACGCCCAGATCCTTGCGCTTGGCCAGCTCTTCGAGGATGACCGTCGCGGGAGTAATGGGATACGAACCGCAGAAGAGCGGCAGACCGGCCTTCTCGGCAGCGGCGCAGAAGCCCCATGCCGTAGCCACGTTGCCGTTGATCGAACGATAGGTTCCCTTTTCCAGCTGTGCCGGAGCCACCGTATAGGTGTTGGCGAACTGGTGTGTGTTGGCCGCATAGTTGTAACCGGCGTCGATAGCGCGCTTGTTGGCCTCGGCCACGAGCGGATTTTTCTTGGCGAACTTGCTCTGCAAGTACTGTTTAGCATGGTCTTCGGGACGGTTGTATATCCAGAAGCAGATGCCCAATGCAAACATGTTCTTGCACTTGACCACCGATTTGTTGTCAAGCTCCATGTCGGCCAGCGCCTCGCGGGTCATGGTCGTGATGTCGGCCGCCACGACATTGTAGTCCGACAGTCCAAGCTCCTCGATGGGATCGAGCGTTGCGAAGCCCGCCTTGCGGATGTTATCCTCGGTAAGCGTGTCGCCGTCGAGGATGACCGTCGCACCCGGTTTGAGCCACTTGCGATTGGCCTTCAACGCCGCGGGGTTCATCGCAACCAGCACGTCGCAGTAATCGCCCGGGTTGTCGATGCGATACGAACCGAAATGCACCTGAAAACCAGATACGCCCGCTACCGTACCCTGCGGAGCGCGAATCTCGGCCGGATAGTCGGGGAACGTCGAAATGCCGTTGCCCAACAGAGCCGATGTGTCCGAAAAGAGTGTACCCGTAAGCTGCATGCCGTCGCCCGAATCGCCCGAAAAACGAATCACGACATCCTGCAACTCTTGTACGTTTACATTGTTCATTTTGCCTGTTAAGTTTGCAGTTTAGTTATAAATCAAAGTTTCAATAATACAAATATAATTAATTTATCAATCCGAGCAATGTTTCTCGTTACGATTTCTAATTTTTCGATATAAAAAACATCCGCCTCCGCCGGCCGTGCGCCGAAACCCGCAACCGAGTCTGCATAAATCGACGGGGGCGCACAGCAATGCCGCACGCCCCCGTCTAATATCTCACGATCAGAACTTCATTCGAGGATCGCCCGCGAAAGGCTTCTCGCGCATGGGCTCTATCGCATAGGGCAGCGACTCGGACGAGGCGCTGCGGACGAACGGCTCTGCATCGCCGCCTACGCGCACGCGGCGGGCTCTGCGCTCGAAGCCGGCCGGCTTCAACGGGGCGCGCAGCACAGCCGACTGCGAGGCGATGAACTCCTCGGCAGGCGAAGCGTCGGCCTTAGAGAGGGTAATAGGCACCGCTACGCCGTGGCCGAGTATACCGGCCCCATCCCGTGCCATTCCCACGAACGAGTACGTTTGGTCGAAAGGCAGTACATATACGCCCGAACGCTTGTCATACTGAACGTTGTCGGGATTGCCGCTGTCATAGCCGAAGGTAATGAGCATCATCTCGATCCAGTCGTCGCTCTCGTTCGACCAGTCTTCGGCGTAGAAATTCGTATACCAGTGCGCTGCCGTAGCATTCGGCTCGACCGAATACGAGAGCAGTGCCATACCGGCCAGATCGCCATATTTATCGGGATCGAGCGCCGCAAGCGCATCGCCGTCGTAGTGGTGTCCCTGAACGAATGCGAGCGACGCATCGCTGATTATATGCTCGGGCGTAGTGAACACCTCGCTTACGAAGCCCTTGACGGCAGCCGCCTCGCCCGTCTCCATATCGACGCTCATGGCGTATATTCTGTAATCGGTCTGGGGCAGGAGATCGGGGTAGGTATATGTCTGGCGGCCTATGATACCGGTCTCCATGAGGTACTCGGCCTTGGTGCAGACGAACCACTCGGCACCCCACTCGATAGAGGCGTCCATAAGCTTCTTGACGGCAGCATCGACGCTGCCTTCCGCCTGCAACGTCTCGTCGTAAACGGATGCCTCGATGATGTCCGAATAGTAATATACGGCCGACGAGCCTGTCGTGGTTACCGTAGCCGACTTGTGGGTAAGCTCGCCTATTTCGATATCGACGGTCAGTGCTGCCGGATCGTCATCGGCCGACATGGTGTGTACCGGCACCTTTACAAGCGGAGTCGTCGGGGCATCGTCCCAGCCGAATACGAGAAGATAATAATCCGTATCGGGTTTCAGGTAGTCGATATCGCCCAGCCACGTCGTACCGTGAGTGAGGAACTGATCCATTACTTCGTTGTACTTGTAGATGTCGGCGACCTCCCACATTATAGCCTCGTCCGAGGGGAGCTTGTCGCACATATCCGCCGGCTGAACGCTCCACAGATAGCCGTCTTCGTTGGTAGCCTCGACCGTCGCCGTGAAGCCCGAGAACGATATTGTTTCGATAGTGACGGTCAGCTTGTTGTCCGAGGGAGTGACGTCGGTGGTCGTCAGCTCCAACACCTCAGGCTCGCTGTTCACGCGGAAATCCTTGTCGATGCCGATAGCGAAAGCGTAGTACTTCTCTCCGGGCAGCAGGTCGGTGCGCGAGAAAGTATCCTCGCCGCAGCTCGAAAGGTTGTCGAATATCTGCTTTCTCGATGCGCCCATGCTAATATAGTGGCTGACCAGAGACTCCACCTGAGCGGCAAAGGCGCCGCGGTCGCCGCCGTAGGCCTGATAGGCCTCCTCGTCGAAGATATTCAGGAAGAATGTCGTGGTCGAGGGGTCGGCAACGGCCTTGACCTCGGCCGAGGTCTTGGTCAGCGACGTGATTTCGAGCTTGAACTTGGCATCGACCGTAGGTACGGCAGGCGTCTCGAAGCGGCAGGTATATACTTTCGTAGTAGCCTCGCCCTTGGTCGACAGACCGTAAGCATAGAGAACATACTCCATACCCGGACGGAGCATATCCTGATCGGCCTCGACATCGCCCTTCGTCAGATTGGCTTCGAGCCACTCTTCGATCGTCAGTCCGGCCTCATCGGCAAGCTCGATGAATCCTACCAGATCGTCCGATATAAGCTCCTCCTCGCTGGCGAACTTGTCGTACTCTGAGGCAGGATTGATGAAAATGACATAGGGCATGGTCTTATCTTTCGGCTGGACCTTAATATGAGCCGTATCGAGCGTAATATCACTTACCTCCAAAACGAAATCCGCATCCGGTACGGGTGGTACGGGGTTGGGGTTGTCGGGATCTTCTCCGCATGCGAAAGACAATACGGCAGTCGCAAGCAACATAAAAGCGTGTCTGAATTTCATAAAAGATTGGTTTAAACGTCGTCCACTGTAAATAGGCAAAAATCATCATACGGCCGACTTATACGATGCTTTACAAATGTAGCATTAAATATCAACTAATCGTAAAAAAAACATCATAAAACAATATCAATATGAAAAATCGAACATAATACACCCCTTTGACAACATACTTTTCAGCATATTGCATAAAACGGATACGCCGGAAGACAATCTCCGAGCGATTATCCTCCGGCGGTATATGCCGATCCTGCCGTGCAGAATCCCTATTCGTAGATCAATTCGAGATCGTCGACGAGCATGCAGCTGTCGGTGCTGCCCGTGAAGTAGTCGCCCCAGCGCGAAGCCGAACATACGACGATCAGGTGCGTAGGCATGCGCGAAGTCGACACATAGGTTAGCGGGATCGTAAACTCCGTCCAGCCGTCGACGCTCTCCGTGAGGATCATCTCGCCGTAACCGATCACGGCGGGCGATGACGACGAGAAGAACGTATTCGTATCGCGCGTGTCGATCGCTATCGGGCTCTCCGGATCGCCGCCGTACTCCTCGGCCGTCCAGTCGCCCACGGCGATGTATATCGCACCGTTGTCGGGATCGCCCTTGGCCAGATTCATGTCCGCGGGCGACGAGCCCACACGGTTGATATCGCCGCGTTTGTACTTGAAGTAGCCGTGCAGCGCCGTGGGATGACCGCTGTACGGGCGTCCGAAGTGCACGATGCCGTTGGTACCGACCGTCTGCGCGAAGCGTCCCAGAAAGAGGTTGCCTGCGGCGAACTTGCCGATGCCGGCCATGTTGGGGTACATCGACTGCAACGAGGCCGATGTCGTGCCCGCAGAGCCCGGACGCGTATCGGTCGAGGGGGTCGTAAGGTTGAACGCGTCGCCCAGAGTCGTGGCGCCGGGGTTGCCCGAGCCCCAGTAGGGCGCAGCACCGTCGGCGTAGGGCATCCAGCTCTTCGCCGGCTTCGACCAGCTCTCCAAACCTCCGTTCTCCAACACGGGCGCAGCCTCCGTTGTCACGTCCGCTACGGCCGACTCGTTCTGGCCGGAGAATGCCACCACCTGATAGGCAGTCGAAGGTTCCAGCCCGCTCACGCGCGCCTTGAAGCTGCCGCCGTCGACCTCGACGTCGGCAACGTCTATCCACTGCTCCTGCCCCGCAGGACGATAGCGGAAGCCCAGCTCCGAGCCGCTGCGTCCAGAGCCGTAGAGCCATATGCTGCGCGCCCACGCATCGACCGACGTGAACTCGACCTCGACCTCGGAGCGCACTACGCGCAACGTCCACATCTCGGTTATGTCGTGATAGCTGATCTCTATATGGCGCACCGTATCCTCGAACGAATCGATAGTCGAGGCATCGGGCGAATATGTCGTGATCTGCTCGGGTCCGAGTTTGAGAGCGGTCACGCCCGTTGCGCTCAGGTCGCAGTCCATAGGCACGTAGGCCGTAGCGATACGGCTCTCGACATCGATCTCGGCCTCGCCGATCTGGTTGTCGACACGGAAGTAGCGCTCGATAGTCTGCTCGGCCGTTACCGTCCACTCGAACGACTGGTAGAGCGACAGCGTGACGTAGAGCGGCGTGCGCATGTCGAAGACGCCCGGAAACGCGACGCTCGACTCGGCGCCCTCTGTAAGCTCCACATGCGTTATGTCGACCGCACGTATGTCGGTGGTCTCCTTCAAGCGCATCGTGACGGTATGTCGCGACGAGTCGATCTCGGCCGCCGACAGCAGACCCTCGGCCTCCATGGCCACGATGTCGAGCTTGATGACCGGATAGGGGATGTTGTTCTCGATACATCCCGCCGCAAGCGACAGCACCGCCGCCAAAAACACAGCATATATTCGTTTCATCCTCTAATTCTTCTTTTTGTTCCACAAATGCACCACCATACCGATATTTATATCGGCGATGTTGAATTTAAGTCTCAGACCCGACTTGGTGCGTCGTCCGGTATGCTCGCCCGTCTCGTCGCTCTGGTCGATCTTGTTGTAGTAAAGACCGCCCAGTCCGAACGATACGGTGGTGCACACATTGGGAAAGATATATACCGCCATGCCGGGGTTGAAGTTGAGCTTGAAGCCCGTATTGCGGCTGTGCGAATACTTCTTCTCGTCGCCGTTCATGTAGGAGAATGTCATCGTTCCCGTCCTTGCCATAAGCTCCCACTCTGCGAAGAATCCGATGCGCCCCTTCTGGTCGAGCCCCATGTAGGAGCGGTGGAATATCGACCACGAGTAGCTCGAACTGCTCATCGACATGCCGTCCATTGAGAACGAAAGGTCGTTCTGCTCGCCCAGATCGAGCGCTATGTTGCCCAGCTCGCCGTCGATATTCTCGTATCCGAACCTTAGGCCGACCACATTGTTGTCGCGGTAGGCATAGCCCACGAAGGGTTTGATCGTGGCCATGGAGCCTTTGAGGTTGATATCGTCCAGTATGAGCATCATCTCCGTATCGTCGGCCTTGATCGTGCCGTAGGATGCCGTCAGACCGATCATCACTTCGCCCTTGTAGACGCTCTTTATCTTATTTATCTCGCGGTCGATGCGGCGCTTCATAGGCAGGAAATGGCCTTTCTCGATTCTGGCCGCCCGGCCGCCCAGCGAGTCATTTCCGGCCGCATAGGCGGCACGCACCTCATCCGTTGCAGATAAAAACGCCGAAAGCAGCAGCAATATTATGAATCTTTTCATCGCGTCGCAGTTTAGAGATAAAACGAAACGCCGAATCCGATCGACAGCAGGTTGACCTTGAAGTTCATCATGCTGGTCTTCACTTCGCCCACCTCGACGCGGTTGTGCGTCTGCTTGGTGTGGTCGTATGATATGCCGAAGACACCGATGCTGATCTCGAATGCCATGTTGTTAGTGGCGAATGCCACGATGCCCGGTTGCAGACCCACCGACGTTCCGAAATGGGTGGCGTAGGTGCCGCGGTACTTCTGGAATCCGTCCAGCACGCCGTCCTCGGCCACCAGGGCGGACTGCCCGCCCGAGAAGCAGAGCTGTATCTCGGTAAATATGGCGAAGCGGTTGGAGCGCCCCATAGGTATGTACTGACGCCAGAAGAGCGCACCCGAGTAGTCCTGCCTTACCTGATGATAGTAGTCGACCTTGATGTTGACGCCCGACTCCTCGTCGCCGAATTTCAATCCGGCGTTGTCGATGCCGAGCATCGAGCGGCCGTAGATGAACCGCGCGCCGACGGCCATATTGTCCTTGGGCGAATAGGCTATCATCGGACTTACCTTGACGGTATATCCGGTCGAGGAGATATCCTCGATAATCAGAAACTTATACGTTTCGTTGTCGTGCGTGGAGTAGGAGGCCGAGCCGCCGAATATCCACTGTCCCTTCGGGACGAATGTCTGCGAGGTGCTGAAACCGCGGTGGCGGCGAGCCTCGTTGGGGCTGACGGCCAGAGGTCTGGCGTTATCCGGCGACGCACTATCCGCAGCCGCCAGGCAGGCTCCGTATCGCGTCGCGCCATACGCGGCAAAAAGGTCGCCGCCACGCTCTGCACCGAAGATGCCGACATACCGCTTTGCCGCGACCCCTGCGGGCGCGGCAAGCAGCAAGACAATTATGGTCAGATATAATCTTCGCATTCGTCGCAGTTTAGTAAACCAGTTTCACGTCGTCGATATACATGTACGAATCCTCCGAACCGCAGAAATAGTCGCCGTAGGCACTGGTAGCAAACGACACTACGATGTAGTTGGGGCGCTCGTCGCTGATGTAGGTAAGGTCGATCGTCTTCTCGTACCACTCCGCCGCCGACTCCTGCGTGCGGAACACGCCGTAGGCCACTACGCCCGGCTCCTTATCGAGGTTCTCCACGTCGAGGAACGTTGCGTCGATGTTCGACGTGTCGACGCGGCGCGGCTTGGTCCAGTTGGCCAGAATGACGACGGCCTGATTGATATCGGTTCCGCTGATCGGCTTGCCCGAGTTGCGGTTGATCTCGCCGGCATTGTTCTTCATCCAGAACTTCAACGCCTTGGGCTTGGCAGTGTACTCGAACGGACGTCCGAAGTCCACCATGCCGTCCAGTCTGCTCAGCGAGAAATCTCCGACGAACAGGTTACCAGCCGCGAACTTGCCTATACCCAAGGCATTGGGGTAGGTAGCCTTCAAATATGCCGACTGCGAACCCGTGCTGCCTGCATGTATGTCGGTCGAGGGCGTAGTCAGGTTCCACTTGTCGCCCAGCGACGTCGAGCCGGGGTTACCGGTCGCCCAGAACGGGGCGTCGCCCTGAGCGTACGGGAAGTAGGCCTTGTCGGGCTTGCTCCACCGCTCCATGTCGCCGTTGGGCAGCTGCGCCCCCTCGGGCATGGCCACGGTCATCGTGCATCCCTTCTGCGCCGACGAGAGCAGCAGTCTGTATTCGTAGCTCTTTCCGGCATGGAAATCGGTGCCCGAGGCGGTGTATGTCCCGTCGCCGGCGGCGACGGCCGTCGTCTGGCGCCACTCTCCGCCCTGCTCGCGGTAGGCGATCGCCACCGACGCAGCCGAGCTGTCGAACACCGTGGCCGTGAATGATGCCGTACCCGTCCACAGATCGTAGTCGTCATCGCCGAGCGGATTGACGCCCTGCGTCCTGTACTCGACAGGCTTCTCGATCTTTCCGCCGTCGGCATCGACCACCTTGAACAGAAGCGAGTGTACTCCGCCGCTGAGCTGCGCGAAGAAGTCGTCGGCAAGCGTCAGCCGTATGTTCTTGTCGTCGGTGCGCTCCACCGTCACGCCCGGGCACGACGACGAGAGAATGTCGTAGACGGTCTCGCCGACCGCTATTTTGAGCTGCGTTATGGCGGCCTGAGCCGATACGACGTATGTATGCGAACCGCTCAGATAGTCATGCCGGATATCGGTATCGAAGCCCTCGCCCATGATCGTCGGATCGGGGCTGAACGATATGTTGTCGTCGAACTCCTCGATCGTCTCGTCGACCGATGCCGTGAAGACGAGCATGCCGTTGGCATCCTTCGAATACTTCAATCTGACGGTATAGCGCGCTCCGGCCTTGACGTCGGTTATCGTCCCGGACTTGGCGATGCTGCCCTCGACGGGGTGCACGCCCTCGAAGCGCCACGACAGCGTAGAGACATCCTGCGGCATCAGAAAATATCCCTCGCCGCTCTGGGTAAAGGTCATCCTCGGCGCAGGCACGATCTCGTCCTCGGGGGTATCGAAGCTCTCGGCAGCGATGATCTCGGTCGAATAGCCCTCCTCCAACGACTCGCCCACCGAATCCGCATAGGCTACGGCCACCACCGTCGAGCGCAGTTTGCAGTCGACCGTCACGTTGCTGATAAGGCCGGCCTGCACCTTGAAGGTCTGCTCGCCGCGGTAGAGTTTTGCCGTGCGCGAGGCGGTTACCGTATCGTCGCCCACATCGACCGTCACGCAATAGTCGTCGGCCACAAGAGCCAGATACTGCGGCACGTCGCCGAGCGACGTATAACGTCTGACGAGCTGCCTCTCGCCGGCATTCTCCGACCCTGCGGGCGCTATCTTATATATCTTGATGACGATCTTATCGTCTGGCGACGGCGACGAAGCCAGTGCCAAGCCGATCTTCAATGCACCCTCATCGGGTTCGAGCTCGAAGCGCGGGTCGGCATCCTTCGTGCATGCCGCCGCCAGCACCGCCAGCAACATCAATGTCAATATCTTTTTCATGATTCTGTCCTCCAACGTTATTTTACCTCCAAGATTATCCTGCCGACAACCGACTGACCGGCCGCATCGGTCACGGTCATGCGGAACTCGTTGACACCCTTGCCAGTAATCTGCAAAAGTCCCATGAACGTCGACGATATGCCCAGAGTGTTCTCGTCGATAAGGGTCTTGCCGTAGACGGCATCGCCCGTGGGGAATCCCAGACCCTCGATCTTATCCTTGTACTCGCCCGGATTGACCAGATCGAGATGCGAAGAGATACCGACGCCCGCCAATATCGACGGCGTAAGCACATCCGAAATTATATCCACCGTAAAGCCCGCTATGCCCTCCGGCGCCGTCACGCGTATCTTGCACTCCAAATCATCGGCGACGGTATAGGGCACGCCGAGCGTATGGCCGATCCACTCGATGCGCGGGGCGTTGCTGGCGCCGCCCACCGATACGGTCAGGGTAGCGCTCGACGAGCGTCCCGCCTCGTCGACGGCCGTTATCTTATATGTGTGCGTACCGGGGCAGTCGTGCATCAGCACCGCCTGCAAGCCGAAGCGCAGCCTTACGGACGTCTGTCCGAGAGCCGACAGCGGATAGCCCATCATCTGCAATACGCCCTTGGCCACCGTCGGGTGGCACAGATCCTCCGACAAGGGGATCATGGCCGTATACTGGTTCACGAAGTCGGGGTTGTCCGAGGCCGCCTCGACAGTCAGACGCGCCAGCGGCGCCTTGGCCGTTATAACCACCGGAATAGCTTTAAGGAACGCACCGTCCTCGTTGAACATATCGTCGGTCAGCGTGAAGACCTGCGACAGGTCGTAGTCCTCGCCCACGATCGTCGGCAGCTCGTCCTCGTCGGCGATGATCTCCTCGCACATGTAGGTAGCCGTGTCGAAGACGATCTCCTCGTCGTAAGCCCACGTATCGCACGTCACGCCGATATTAGCCGTGCCGTCGCTCGAATGCTGTATCACGACGTTGATCTTGCGCCACTGGCAGGCCTTGACGTTGGGTATGTCGGCGGTCATGTCGATGTTGGAGTCCTGACCCTTATAGCGGCACGAGAGTTCGAGGTGCAGCGTATTCTTCTCGGCCGTCGGCGTGAAGTATCCCGCACGCGTCTCCGTACCGGCGAAGGTCAGCGAGTTGGGTGCCAGCGTAACCTTCATCGACGTCTTCTCGATATCGATCTGGTCGGCGAGATCGGCCGAGCAGCCGACCGTAACCTTGATATTCGTAAGTTTGCACACTATATCCTCCACCGTCGTGGTCTGCTTGCGCGTGATGACTACGTCGGTCGAGGCTCCGTATACGGGGGCATCCCAGTCGGCGCCGGCCATATCGCCCGATTTAAGAGTGAGCTTGTACACGCCGCCCGGCAACTCTATCGGCGCAGCCGGACGCTCGCCGTAGAGGAACGACTGCACCGCAACGCCCTTCGCATCGGTAATGGTCACGGTAAACGTATCGATGTCGGGGGCGCCGGCTCGCGTCGAGTTCTGCGTCGGCGTGGCTATATTCTCGGTGTCGACCATGACCGAGGCCTGCATGCCGCCCAGCGCCAGAAAACCTATGTTCTCCTTGCCCGGGTCGGGTGTCACGTTGTAGTCGGCCTTATCCTTATCGCACGCCGCAAACGACACGGCAGCAAAGGTCAATGCTGTAAAAAGTCGGATCATATTTTTCATATAGTGCGTGTTATCAAGAGTTTTCATTAAGTTCCTCGTCTATCTCGACACTCTCGACCAGAGAGTCGTCGAGACGTATCTCCAACGTCGCGCGACCGGCCGTCGACACGTCGAACGAGACGGTGTATATCGTCTGCGGCTTCAAGCCCGTGCGGCTCATCTCGGGGAGCGTTACCGTCACGGGGTCCTTGCCCGAGGCGTTGGCCTGCTTGACGGCCGTGCCCGTGACCTTGAACGAATCGGGTGCGATGAAGAGCAGCTTCTCGGTAGGCCGGCTCACGTCGAAAGTCCTGCCGGCAGCCGTGGTCAGAGCAAGTTCATGACCGCCGGTAAAATAATTGAGGAAGTTGTCGGTATACTCGACCTTTATCATGGCATTGGCGATGTGCGCCGTCACGGCGACCTCGGTATTCTGACGCGCCACGACCGTAAAGGGCTGCTCGCCGCGGAATGCCACATCGTCGTATCCCTCGACCGTGACGTCGCCGGCCTCGACGACCGCCTTATATTCGCCTTTGTATAGATAGTTATCCTCGTGGAATTGGGCTATCGCATCCCACTCCTTGGTATAGTGCAGCGACACGCCCTCGATCGTCAACTTGAAGTCCTCGACAGAAGGCATCGTACAATTCACCGTCGTTCGCGTCTCGACAGCTTCGTCAGAGGGCTGGCATGCGATTCTCACGCCGCCCATCGTTCCGCCCTCAATCCGTTCTCCGTCATCGGTACATGCCCACGACAGCGAAAGCAGACACAGTGAAACAAGCAATTTTTTCATATCATCGGTTTTTATCATTTCTATTGCACACTCTTGATCCTTACGGTTATGTTGTCCAGATAGAGCCAGCCGTTGGCATTGGTCGCATTGGCGTATCCGGTAGAGTTGACCTCCCACGACAGACGATACTGGTCGGTCGCGCCGCGGAGCGTATAGGCCGCATGGTGGGGCGTTTCGAACGAGGCGTCCGACTCCGTCCACGGGTCGAATCGCGTAGCCCCCTCGATAAACCATGACGTATCGTGCTGTTTGCCGTTGATAGCTCCCGCCGACGAGGTGTCGTATCCGTAAACGGCTATCGGATGAATGACCGCATTGCCGGCATGTCCGCCGCCGTAATCCAGCTCGACCTCCACATCGACGCTCACGCCGGGCTTGATTCCCGTAAGGCGCGGCGAATCGAGTCGGCCGTGATAGCGATATTTGATGTTGAATATCGTACACTCCGTGCGGCAGCACACTCTTATGCTCGTGTGCGCCAGACCGCCCACACGGCAGCCCGACCACCCGGCAAGGCCGTTGCGGTCGAACATCATCGAACCTGTATACGAGTCCGACGTAACACCGCCCACACCCGGGTTGTCGTGTCCGTCGGTAAAGTCGCCTATGTTGTCGAAGCGCTCCTCCAACAGATAGGGCACCGACGTGGTGTACGAGTAGCTGGCATAAGGCTCTACGGCGCCGAGATTGATCTTGCGGCTGACGATCGCATGCTCCGACTCGAAGCTGAGCGTGAAGTCCGCCCCGTCCCAGTCGGGGCGGTCGAATACACCCTCGTACTCCAACTTGTAGACATGCTCCTCGTTGCGGTCGAACGACGCAACCGGCTGTCCGGCACCGTCGTAAATGAACAACTTGCTGTAATCCTCGCCCAGATTGTTTTCGGGCACGCGGAACTCGAACGAAGTATATCTGTAAAGATCGGGCGTAGCCATGCGTATCGGGGTCACGTGTCCCGACGCCAGAGCAAAGCGTGCCGGATATGTCGCATCGACCGAGTGGCGTCTGTCGTTGGATACGCGATATGTGATCTCGCCGTCGATGCCCTCTGCCGTAGGCAGTACGAAGGCCCATATGGTATCGCCGGCATCGAATCCGTCGGCGTTCTCGATGACCAGACGGTTCGACTTCGCATTGATCTGCGGCGCGGCATCGGGATCCGTGACATCGAACGTGACATCGCCCACTACGGGTTGCGGGAAGACTATTTCCAGACGCGTGAAGCGATAGCCGAACAGGTTCCTGTTCTCGGGAATGGTTATGCGCAGCGCGTGCATCATGTGGTGCATCGACACCCTCCACTCGGGTGCCTTGACAGAGGTTATGGCCGCCGCGTTCTCGACGGGCGAGGCTATCATAACGTCGCCGGCACCTGCGTAGCGTCCGTCCTGCACCTCGGGCACGCTGTACGTCGCGGCGGTGCCGCTGAGCGACTGGGGTACGGGGTAGGCCATGAAGTAGTCGTAATCAGCCTCGGGCATCCGCTCTATGCGGCCGGCGAACATAGCCGTGGCATAGCTCGCCGTGAAGTGGCGCAGCGTGAACGGCGCGGCCTCGACGACCATGCGTCCGGCATCGTCGCGCGCCCACAACGCTATCTTGTCGCCGACACTCCACCCTACCGACCCGCCGTCGTCCATGATCCATGTACGCGTATCCTGCGACAGGGTCAGACCCAGCATCGCCTCGACCGTCGGCCGGTCGGTCTCCGCACCGTCCTCTGCGGGGCGGACGCACGAGACGCTCGCCGCCAGCGACAGGGTCACGACCAATATTGCGATCAACGATCTGTTCATAGATATATCCTTATATATTTATAATAATCATGTCGGCAAATATAATTCATACTTATTTATTTACGAAATTAATTCAACAAACGCCCCGTTTTTCACAACAGACGACACGGCAAAGGCACCCGCGCCGCCGCCCGAAACAGCCATCGTACACCTGCTGCGGCCGCTGCGAGGGCGACGGCAAAAAAAATCGCGCGACGGGGTTGTTTTTCCCGACGATAATTCGTACATTTGTAGAGCAATGCAGCAACAGATGCGACATAGCGCGTCCGGAGATTATCTCAACATCAAGCGGCGCGACGAATTCCACGCCTGAGGCGCGGAGGTGTGTCGCATGCCTATGCCGCCTCACTCGACGCAAGGCATTCAGGCCGTCGGACGGCCCCTCGCAACGAATCATTCATTAACCTTAAAACACATAAAATATGAAATTACCTTTCTCGGAATCATTCCGTATCAAAATGGTCGAACCTATCCATAAGAGCACTCGCGAGGAGCGCGAGAAGTGGATCCGCGACGCACGTTACAACCTGTTCAACCTCCGCAGCGACGAGGTCTTCATCGACCTTCTGACCGACTCGGGCACCGGCGCCATGAGCGACCGCCAGTGGGCCGGACTGATGCAGGGCGACGAGAGCTACGCCGGCGCACGTTCGTACTACAACATGAAGAACGCCATACGCGACATCCTCGGCTTCGACTACTTCCTGCCCACGCATCAGGGACGCGCCGCCGAGAACGTACTCTACTCGACCATAATCAACGAGGGCGACGTGCTGCCCGGCAACTCGCACTTCGACACGACCAAGGGTCATATCGAGTTCCGCAAGGCGCACGCGATCGACTGTACGATCGACGAGGCTGCCGACACGCAGTTGGAGATTCCCTTCAAGGGCAACCTCGACCCGGCCAAGTTGGAGAAGGTGTTGAAGGAGACGCCCAAGGAGCGCATACCGGCAGTCGTGCTGACCGTCACGAACAACACGGCCGGCGGACAGCCCGTATCGATGGCCAACATCCGCGAGGTATCGGAGCTGTGCCACCGCTACGGCGTGCGTTTGCAGATCGACTCGGCCCGCTTCGCCGAGAACGCATACTTCATCAAGACGCGCGAAGAGGGCTACGCCGATAAGTCGATCAAGGAGATCGTACGCGAGATGTTCTCTTATGCCGACATCATGACCATGTCTTCGAAGAAGGACGCCATTGTCAACATGGGCGGCTTCGTCGCATTCCGCGACGAGCAGCTGTGGCGCCGCTGCCAGATGTTCTGCATCATGAACGAGGGCTTCATTACCTACGGCGGTATGTCGGGTCGCGACATGAACGCCCTGGCAATAGGTCTGGACGAGGGTACCGAGTTCGACTATCTCGAAACGCGTATCAAGCAGGTAGAGTATCTGGGCGCCAAGCTCGACGAGTACGGCATCCCCTACCAGCGCCCCGCCGGTGGTCACGCTATCTTCGTAGACGCCAAGAAGGTGCTTACGCACGTTCCCAAGGAGGAGTTCATCGCCCAGACGCTTGCCATAGAGCTCTACCTCGAAGCAGGCATCCGCGGCGTCGAGATCGGTTCGATACTGGCCGACCGCGACCCCGAGACGCGCGAGAACCGCTATCCGAAGTTGGAGTTGCTGCGTCTGGCCATACCGCGCCGCACCTACACCAACAACCACATGGACGTAATCGCCGCTGCGTTGAAGAATGTATACGACCGTCGCGAGCAGATCACTCACGGCTACCGCATTACCAACGAGTTCCCGATCATGCGCCACTTCACGGTCGAGTTGGAGCCCGTCAAGTAAGGCACCCTCTTCCGATACATGCAGACCGCCCGTATATTGCGGGCGGTCTGTTTTCATATACGGCGGATCGATGCTCAGGATAGCGTATACGCTGCCCGAACGTCTTGCAAGGCCGGCAGGCGCAGCTACGGCTTACGTCGTTGTTGGTAAGAATCTTCCTGCACTCCGGATCGTGTATACCTTGCTCGGTCGTCGTATAAGTCTGCCGGTCATAGTTACGGCTTACGCCGTTTTACAGATTGTACCCTCCCCCTAAATCCCCCTCCTCGGAGGGGGGGGGGACTTGTTGTCGCGCGCCGTGCGCGCTCCGGGTGGAACATGGATGCTGGCAGCATTACCCGCGTAAGACTTTGCAGCGTGTATATGCTTACCGAGTGTCTTGCATGTCCGGCGGGCGCAGCTACGGCTTACGCCGTTGTTGGTAAGAATCTTACTGCACTCCGGATCGTGTATACCTTGCTCTAACGTCGTATAAGTCTGCCGGTCATAGTTACGGCTTCGCCGTTATACAAATCTGACCCCACACCAACCCCTCCCGAGGGAGGGGGGGGGACTTGTTGTCGCACGCCGTGCGCGCTTCGGGTGGAACCCGCAAACGACTTCGATTCTGGCAGAGTTACATTTTAATATCTCGGCCAGGTCATGCTTACACTTGCTTCTGCGCTATGGCTAATTAGCATCTTTGACTGCGTCGAAAATACTCTCGCTCGGCAAATTGCAAGTGAACTTGCATTTGCCCTCGCTGATCGCTGTCTTTGACTGCGTCGAAGGTACTGCGCCTCGAAAAAAAAATGCAAACGAGCTTGCTTTTTTCTCTCGGCTAATTCGTACCTTTGCCCTATGCAGGATACGATGTCATACGACATAAAATTCGTCGGCGGAGTGGGAGAGGCTCGCGCGAGGCTGCTCGCACGCGAGATCGGCGTGCAGACGGTAGGCGATCTGCTCTACCGCTTTCCGATGCGCTACATCGACCGCCGGCGCATATACTCCCTCAGCGAGATAGACGAATCGCTCGACTCGACGCTCATACAGCTGCGCGGACGCATAACGGGAATATCCTACTCCGGAACGGGTCGCAAGCAGCGCCTTACGGCCTCGGTAGGCGATGCGACGGGCACCACCGAGCTGCTGTGGTTCCACGGCATAAAGTGGATAGAGAAGCGAATAGAGGTAGGCCGCGAATATATGATCTTCGGACGCCCGTCGTTCTACCGCGGCACGTTCAGCTTCGTACATCCCGAGATCGAACCGATCGAGCAGGCGCTGTCGCGCAAGTCGGAGAGCGGCTATCAGGGCATCTACCCCTCGACCGAGAAGCTCTCGCAGGGCATAGGCGCCAAGGCCATGGCGACGATCATCGCCAACGCATGGCAGCTGGCCAAAGACTCCGTGCGCGAGATGCTGCCGCACGAGATGCTGCTGCGCCACGGCCTTATGCCGCTGCGCGAAGCGCTCTACAACATACACTTCCCGCAGTCGCCCGAGAAGCTGCGGCAGGCACAATACCGGCTCAAATTCGACGAGCTGTTAGGCGTGCAGCTTACCATACAGTCGCGCCGCACGGCACGCCTGTCGCGCGGCGAGGGCTTCATGATGCCGCGCGTGGGCGAGGCGTTCAATACGTTCTACCGCGACAAGCTGCCCTTTCCGCTGACCTCGGCACAGCAGCGCGTCATAAAGGAGATACGCGGCGACATGATCTCGGGCCGCCAGATGAACCGTCTGTTGCAGGGCGACGTAGGCAGCGGCAAGACCATGGTGGCGCTTATGTCGATGCTGCTGGCCGTCGACAACGGTTATCAGGCCGCCATTATGGCCCCGACCGAGATCCTCGCGCGCCAGCACTACGCCTCGATGAGCCGCATGACCGAAGGGATGAATCTTCGCATAGCCATACTAACCGGATCGTCCAAAACCAAGGAGCGGCGCGAGGCGTTGGAGCGCACGGCCGCGGGCGAAGTCGACATACTTGTCGGCACTCACGCGCTCATAGAGGACAAGGTGGCGTTCAGGCAGCTGGGCTATGTCGTCATAGACGAGCAGCACCGCTTCGGCGTCGAGCAGCGTGCAAGGCTCTGGGGCAAGAACAGCCGCCCGCCCCATATCCTCGTCATGACCGCCACGCCCATTCCGCGCACGCTGGCCATGACCCTCTACGGCGATCTCGACGTATCGGTCATCGACGAGCTGCCGCCGGGACGCCGCCCCGTGCGCACGTTCCGCTACACCGACTCGTCGCGGTTGAAGATGTTCGGATTTCTCCGCGAGGAGATACGCAAACGGCGTCAGGTGTATATCGTCTATCCACTTATCAAGGAGTCGGAGACGATGGACTACAAGGATCTCTACGACGGCTTCGAATCCATATCGCGCGACTTTCCGCTGCCCGAGTACCGCATAACGGTCTGCCACGGCAAGATGAAGGCCGAGGACAAGGAGGCCGCAATGGCGCAGTTCAAGCGCGGCGAGGCGGACATACTGATCGCAACGTCGGTCATCGAGGTGGGCGTCGACGTGCCCAACGCCACGGTCATGGTCATCGAATCGGCCGAGCGGTTCGGACTGTCGCAGCTGCACCAGCTGCGCGGACGCGTAGGCCGCGGCGGCGAGCAGTCATACTGCATACTCATGTCGGGCGACAAGCTCTCCAAGGAGGCGCGCGCACGTCTCGACGCCATGTGTCAGACCAACGACGGATTCCGTCTGGCCGAGCTCGACCTGAAACTGCGCGGCGCAGGCGACATGCACGGCACGCAGCAGAGCGGCGAAGCGTTCGACCTGAAAATAGCCGATCTGGCCGCCGACACCCAGATCATGCAGATCACGCGCGACGAGGCGGTGGCCGTACTCTCGGCCGATATCGATCTCTCGCAACCCGAGCATGCCGGGCTGAGGAGACTCAGAGAGCGTTACCGCTCGCACGACAAGATGGATTTCTCGCAAATATCATAATAGTTTGCAACGAATTTCGTTATCTTTGCAGATCGGAATAACAACATATCTAATATGGCACTCACAAGATGCAGCAAATGCGGAAACCTCGTATCGGACAAAGCCTCGGCATGCCCGATATGCGGCCATGAAGTATCGGCGGCGGCCGCAACGACGGCGCCGGCCTCTACACCCAAGACGCTGAACGACATTCTGGCCGAGCGCGGAGCCGTGCCCGAGACCCTCAACGACAGACTCCAACGCGAAGCCGCGGCGACCACAGCCCCTGCGGCCGAAGCCGACGCCACAGCCGCACCCCGCCGCACTCAGGAGCCGACAGCCGAGCGGCATGCTCCGGCGCAGCAGGTTCCGGCTCAGCAGACCGCGACATCCTCAACTGCGGCAGCCTCCGCATCCCCGCGGACGGCATCGCACGCAGCGGAGCCTATCTTACCCGACCCACGTGCTGCCGACAGCCGATATGCACAGGATGCCGGCACGCCCGCAGAGGAGCCGTGGCGCCGCGACGACGATGACGACGATAGCTACGACGACGAGCGCCGCCGCCGTGCGGCTACGGGCTACCGCATAGCGCTTATCATACTCGTACTTATCATTATCCCGCTGGCATTCTTCTTCGCCAAGTATGTCAGCAAGGTGCGCGACGTCGAGCGCAATGCCGAGCTGGTAGCCTCGGCCAAGCAGATGCTCGAAGAGGAGAACTCGCAGTTGGAGGCCGATGCCAAAGACCTCGTGGCCGAGTTCGAGAACATGAAGATACAGAACGACACGATGCTCGTCAAGTACCAGCAGGCTACGGCGATGCTCGAACAGTTGCAGAAGGAGAAGACCTACAACTACAACCAGATCAACAAGTACAAGCGCGAGCTGGCTACGTTGAAGGATGTCATGAAGGGTTATCTGCGGCAGATCGACTCGTTGAACAGCATCAACCGCCACCTGCAACAGGAGAACATATCGTTCAAGAAGGATATCGCCACGGCGCAGCTGCGTGCCGACGTGGCCGAGGAGAAGGCAGAGGAGCTGAACACCAAGGTGCGCATCGGTTCGGTCATTCGTGCGCGCAGCATAGCCCTCGCATCGCTGGGCGCCAAGAGCAACCCCGTCTCGCGAATCAAGAATGCCAAACGCCTCAGAGTCGATTTCGAGCTCACGGCCAACGAGCTGGCCGAACCGGGACAAAAGACCGTCTACGTGCGCATACTCTCGCCCGAGGGCTATCTGTTGTCGGGCGACAACGTGATAACGTTCTCGTTCGAGGGCGAGGCTCTCATAGCATCAGCCGAGCGTACCGTCGACTACGAGAATAACGACGTACCGGTCAGCATCTTCTACACCGGCAACGGCTTCACGCAGGGCACCTACACCATCCAGCTCTATACCGAAGGACGCCTTATCGGCGAGAACGAAATATATATGAGATAACGACGCGGCATGGGATGCGAATTATCGTGAAGATATTCGCATCCCTGCTGCAATAACCGCAGCCGACGGCACTTGCAATATATCCGCTCGCCGGCAGCATGTATCAGCGCAGCAGACAACACTTGCGCGATACGCCGATAATGCAGTAGCCTGATATTCGGCACTACCGGATACGACCGCAACACCCCGGCTGCTTAGCAGCATATACCGATGCGACAGCAGGCAGCGATCCTATACTCCGGCAACTCCGCCGCACTATAGATCAACCGGGTACACCCGCAATATGCCACACTGACATCCCAGCCTGCACGGCAGCCACATGCAGCAGCTTATGCTCTGCCCCGACAAACGACATCCCCTGCATGAAATGTCATGCAGGGGATGAATCTTTTTATGGCTCAGAGACTTCGATACACCCGGAATATCAAAATGACAACAAAAAAAAATGACAAACGTCATCTTTTTCATTTATATATTCGTTTAAGGATCATATAATCGTAATTCTCATTGAGCATAGGATATTCTATAAGCCGCATCCGATTATCTGTTCTGCTGTCTATCCACCAACTCCCTGTAATCAATGTAGCGTAATTGAATTCGACTACTCGATCCGTGTGGATGTACTTGAATGAATAGGCTCCATCACCATTATTGATCGTATAGCACCCGCTATTTTCTACATTGAACAGTATCCGAATGTCGAATGTTTCGCCATTCCTAATGAGCGTGCCCTCCCAGTTGGTCTGTTCGAGCGTAGCTGAGAAGTCGACGGGTCTGCCAGGCGCATCGTCATCCTTATCGCACGACATGCAAAAGACCGATAACAGCACGACGGCCGCCAGACGCAAGAATAATTTTTCCATAATGATTCGATTCTATTTATTGGTTAGTTTATTCACAAATATACGAATAAGCCGGGACAAATGCAAACACCGATGCGCAAATATCGCATCTTAGCACAACAATCCCGCCGATGCCATATATATCTGCATGTCAAAAAAAAATACCCCGACAAGAGAGTCCTTGTCGGGGTAAAAACATCTGCCCGTGCCGAACACCGCGGCTCGCGGCATAATAAAGGGTTTGTCTGCGGGCGCAGACCTCCGCAACCGTTAACGCTCACGCATCTTGGCCAGTCCGCCTTCGAGGAAAGTCACGAAGCCGTCCACATCGAGATCATATCCGCGCACGGGCATCAGCTCCTCGTCCTCGGGCGAGAGCAGCACGTATGCCGGCTGGGCGTTTACACCGAAGCGCGACTGCACGATATACGAATTTTTGCGGCCGAGCTGCTTCAACGTCTTGCCGTCGGGCGTAGTCAGATAATCGGCCTCGGCCAGATCCATTTTGTCGTCGACATAGAGTGCCACTACGATATAGTCGTTGCGCAGGATATCCAGCACGCGAGGATCGCTCCATACGCGCTGCTCCATTTCGCGGCAGTTGACGCAGCCGTGACCCGTGATATCGACGAACAGCGGCTTACCCGTGCGCTTGGCCTCCGTGAGAGCCTCCGGCAGATCGAAATAGCCCGACAGCCCCAGCGGCAGATGCAGGTCGTCGCCGTACTTGACGCTCTTGACCTCGGCCTTTTCCGATCCGAGAACGAAATCCTGCGTCTGCAACGGCGGCATATAGCCCGACAGAGCTTTGAGCGGAGCGCCGAACATGCCGGGTATGAGATATACCACAAACGAGAATGCGACGATCGACAGCGCCAGACGCTTTACAGTCAGATACTCCATTTTGTCGTCGTGGGCGAAGCGTATCTTACCCAGCAGATAGAGACCCAGCAGCGAGAATACGACGATCCATATCGCCAGATAGACCTCTCTGTCGAGCAGATTCCAGTGATAGGTCTGGTCGGCGACGCTGAGGAACTTGAAGCCCAGCGCGACCTCGATGAAGCCCAGAACCACCTTCACGGAGTTGAGCCAGCCGCCGCTCTTGGGCAGGTTCTTCAAAACCGACGGGAACCAGGCCAGCAGCGTGAAGGGCAGCGCGAAAGCCACGGCGAAGGCGCCCATAGTGACGATCGGCGACCAGAACTCGCCCGAAGTCGACTTTATCAGCACCGTACCTACGATAGGTCCCGTGCACGAGAACGACACCAGAACCAGCGTCAGCGCCATGAAGAATATACCCAGAAGACCGCCCTTGTCGGCTCCCTGATCGCTCTTGTTGACCAGCTTCGAGGGCAGCGTGATCTCGAACGCACCGAAAAACGAGGCGGCGAAGATCATGAATACGACGAAGAATATGATGTTGGGCAGCCAGTGGGTAGCCAGCCAGTTGAATATGTCGGCCGTCACGGCATCGCCGCCGGCAAAACGCGTGATAAGGATTATCACGGCAATGGGTACGACATAGAGCAGCACGATGAAAAGGCCGTACATCAAGGCCTTGAAGCGTCCCGCCGCAACCGACGAACTGCCCTTCATGAAGAACGACACGGTCATCGGCACCATAGGGAATACGCACGGCGTCAGCAGCGCGGCGAAGCCCCAGATCACGGCCTCAATGATAAGAGCCCAGCTGAACGGCTTCTCGGCCGGCGACTCCGGCTCGGCCGCAGCGATACTCTCGCCCGTGGCGGCCATGTCCTCGGCGGGTTCGACGCTCTGCGCATCGCCCTCGACGGCAGGCGCGACGGCTGCCGAGGCGTCGCCTACGACTACTTCGAACTCCCAATACTCCGGCGAGTGGCATGCGCCCTCGACGCAGGCTATCCACATTACCTCGCCCTTGACAGTGGCCTGAGCCGCCGTCAGTCGCAGATTCTGCGTCAGTACGATCCTGTCGAAGTAGACCGGATCGCCGTCGTAGTCGCGCGTTGCCGCAGGCTCGGCAATTGCGCCGTCGAGCGTGTAGCCGACCGCATCGGCGAATGTTACCTCAGTGGGCGAATAGGGGTTGTCGGTACGATAGGTGTGCCACCCCTCGGTTATGTCGCCCGTCAGCGTCAGACGATACAGATCGCCCTCCAACCGCTCGGCCGACGCCGACCACTCGACAGTGGTCGCATTCTCGTCGAACGCGGGCACCTGAGCACCGGCCGTCGTCGCAACCAGCGAGACGATCAGTGCCGAAATAATTGCTGTAAATCGTTTCATAATATGGTTAAATGTTTTGTAAAAATCTCTCTTCTCCTCCGTGCGTCATATCCGCGGATACCGGGTCCGGGACAAACATACAAAAGTAATGATTTTTTTCGAGCAGGCAAATATCTGCGACATAATTATTCGATTTAAGAGCGTGTTACGGCTGCCGCAACCATACGCGAGCAACGCGTCCCCGGCCTCGACGCCGACCGAAAGCATGGCCTGCGAGAGTACGAAGCCGACAAGAGAGCAAGGGCGGACGATCACAGGAGCAGAGACGAGCGGAGGGGGTGTTGGAGGACAATCGGAATAACTGGCACAAGCGGGGAGGAGATCGGGAAAACCGGCATAGGCTAAGGGAGGATAGAGCTGCCGGACGCAGCCGGCGTAGACAACATCCGCAAAAGACAAGGAGGAGCGACAAGAGCGGGCTGAAACGAGGCGGGCGCGCAGGGAGCTGGCGGGCAGGGAGCTGTGGCCGGCGGACAGGAAACAGTGGCCGGCGGACAGGGAGCTGTGGCCGGCGGACAGGGAGCTGTGGCCGGCGGGCAGGGAGCAGTGGCTGGCGGACAGGGAACAGTGGCTGGCGGACAGGGACGCTGTGGCTGGCAGACAGGGACGCTGTGGCTGGCGGACAGGGACTCAGTGGCCGGCGGGCAGGGAGCAGTGGCTGGCGGACAGGGACGCTGTGGCTGGCGGACAGGGAACTGTGGCTGGCGGACAGGGAACAGTGGCCGGCGGGCAGGGAGCAGCGGCTGGCGGGCATCGACGTAGCGGCAGGCGGACAGGGAGCTGTGGCCGGCAGGCAGGGAGCTGTGGCCGGCGGGCAGGGAGCAGTGGCTGGCGGACAGGGAACAGTGGCTGGCGGACAGGGACGCTGTGGCTGGCAGACAGGGACGCTGTGGCTGGCGGACAGGGACTCAGTGGCCGGCGGGCAGGGAGCAGTGGCTGGCGGACAGGGACGCTGTGGCTGGCGGACAGGGAACTGTGGCTGGCGGACAGGGAACAGTGGCCGGCGGGCAGGGAGCAGCGGCTGGCGGGCATCGACGTAGCGGCAGGCGGACAGGGAGCTGTGGCCGGCAGGCAGGGAGCTGTGGCCGGCGGGCAGGGAGCAGTGGCTGGCGGGCAGGGAGCAGTGGCTGGCGGGCATGGAGCAACGGTTGGCAGGCATGGACGCAGCGACAGGCGGACATGGAGCAGCGGTTGGCAGGCATCGACGCAGCGGCTGGCGGGCATCGACGCAGCGGCTGGCGGGCATCGACGCAGCGACAGGCGGGCATCGACGCAGCGACAGGCGGGCATCGACGCAGCGACAGGCGTGAAAATCGAAAAAAAATCGCGCCCGACAAAAGCCGGGCGCGAGAGATCAGCTCCGATGAGCGGATACTATTTGGTAACTCTTTCGAGCCACTTGACCATAGAGAGCATGACCAGCATCGACAGACCGCATGCAGCCACGAATACGAACCACGTAGCCCACATCGGAACGCTCGTGTAGAGCAGACCGCCGACGAAGAGCAGCGAGTTGCCCACGGCCGTGGCAGCGAGCCAGCAGCCCTGCATCAGACCCTGCATGTGAGGGGGAGCCACCTTCGAGACGAATGCCAGACCCAGCGGCGATATGAACAGCTCGGCAACGGTAAGGATGAAGTAGAGGCCCACCATTACCCACGGCGTAACAAGAATGTCCCTGGTCTGGTCGGCAGTCATCGTAGCCAGCTCGGCCTTAGAGGGCAGTGCCAGAGAGAAGAGCATCAGGAAGAGATATGCCGCAGCGGCGATACCCATACCCATAGCGATCTTCATCGGCGTAGAGATCTCCTTGCCGCGGTTGCGCAGCCAGCCGAACAGCCACATGATCAGCGGCGTCAGCGTAACGACGAAGAAGGGGTTGACGCTCTGGAATATCTCGGCGCCCTTGATAGTCGTGAATCCGAGGTTAATATTGATAACGTCCAGATTGACGTAGTCGCGAGCGAAATATGTCAGCGAATAACCATTCTGGTGGAACGACACCCAGAAGAAGATGACCACGCCGAATACTGCGAACAGAGCATAGATGCGCTGCCTGATCTCCTGCGCGTCCATCTTGATCTCCTCGGCCGATACGGCTTTCTTGCCAGCCGCTGCGACGCACTTCTTGGCGGGGTCGGGGAAACGCTTGCGGTTGGTAATGTAAATTACCAGCGACACGAGCATCATGACGATAGCCGCCATGAACGCATACTGGAATCCGCGGTTGAACACTTCGAGATAGTCGTTGCAGAATGCGCCGAGATCGGCTACGGGCGAACCGTCCAGCTGAGCCTCGCCGGCGAACTGTTGCAGGTTGGCCATGCTGCTCGACGACATGGCCTCGCCCTTGTCGATATACTCGTGGCAGAGCTCGGGCAGCTTGGCGTTATAGTCGAAGTTGTGAACCTTCAACCACCAGTTGCGCACGCCGATCGCAATGAACGGAGCGAAGAAACCGCCGATGTTGATGAACATGTAGAATATCTGGAAGCCCGATTCGCGCTTGTCGCTGAACTCCTTGTTGTCGTACATCTGACCCACGAGCGCTTGCAGGTTGCCCTTGAACAGACCGTTACCGAATGCGATTACCAGCAGGCCCAGACACGTAAGCGTCAGATACAGACCCTTGCTGGGCACGGGTGTGGGCGTGGGAATTGCGATAATCAGGTAACCGACCGCCATGACGATCAGGCCCCACATGATAGTGCCCTTGTAGTTCTTGGTCTTATCGGCGATGATACCGCCGACCAGCGCAAGCAGATAGATAGAGGCATAGAAGCCCGAGTAGATGTAACCCGCCGTCTTCTCGTCGAGCCCGAACTTGGCCGAGATGAAGAGCGTCAGAATAGCCATCATGATGTAGAAGCCGAAGCGTTCGCCCATGTTGGCCAGAGCGGCGGCGATCAAACCTTTTGGTTGTTTAAACATAGCTTTCTTTCTATTTTTTAATTGACTAATTAAGTTTTAATCTCTACAAAGATATAAAAATTTCGTATATTTGTGCAAAATCGATCACAAAAAGATATGGAAGCGCAAAAAAAGCGTTTGGCCGTCGTCGAAGCCGACCCGTGGCTCGAACCCGTCGAGGGAGAGCTCGAACGTCGGCACGCCATGTACCTCGGCCGGCTCGACGACATAGCATCGTCGTCCGGCTCGATCGTCGACTATGCCAACGGATACCGCTACTTCGGCTGGCAGAGAGACGAGCAGATGTCGGGCTGGTGGTTCCGCGAGTGGCTGCCCGAGGCCGCCGACGTCTATCTGTTCGGCGACTTCAACTCGTGGCAGCGCACGCAGCTGCGGCTCGACAAGGACCGCAACGGCGTGTGGAGCATATTCCTGCCCGACGCGATGTATGCCGGCCGGCTCGTCCACGGCTCGCTCTACAAGATACACGTCCACGGTGCCAACGGCTGGCACGACCGCATCCCGGCATGGGCGCGGCGCGTGGTGCAGGACGAGGCGACGAAGAATTTCACGGCGCAGTTCTGGGCGCCCGAACCATATGTATGGCACGACGGCGGATACCGTCCCGCCGACGAGCCGCTGCTCATCTACGAGGCCCACACGGGCATGGCGCAGGAGCGTCAGGGCGTAGGCACCTATCGCGAATTTTCGGACCGCATACTGCCTCTTATAAAGGAGGAGGGCTACAACGCCGTACAGCTCATGGCCGTGGCCGAACACCCCTATTACGGCTCGTTCGGCTACCACGTATCGAGTCTGTTCGCACCCTCGTCGCGCTTCGGTACGCCCGAGGAGCTTAAAGCGCTCGTCGACCGTGCGCACGCGCTCGGGCTGAGGGTAATCATGGATCTGGTGCACGCCCACTACGTCAAGAACCTCAACGAGGGCATAGCCGCGCTCGACGGCTCCGACCACCTCTACTCCAAAGCCGGGGAGGCCGGTTACCAGCCCTATTGGGACTCGATGATCTTCGACTACGGCAAGCGCGAGGTGCAGCACTTCCTGCTCTCGAACGTCAAATACTGGCTCGACGAATACCACTTCGACGGCTACCGCTTCGACGGCGTAACGTCGATGCTCTATCATCATCACGGCTATGTCGACTTCGATTCGCGCGAAAAGTTCTTCGACGAGGGTGTCGACCGCGATGCCGTGGTCTACCTCTCGCTGGCAAACCGTCTGGTGCACGAGTTCCGCCCCGAGGCGGTTACCGTCGCCGAGGACGTGAGCGGCATGCCCGGCATATGCTCCCCCGCCGACGAGGGCGGCATCGGCTTCGACTACCGTCTGGGCATGGCCATACCCGACTACTGGATCAAGATACTCAAAGACCAGAGCGACGAGGAGTGGAACCTGTGGGAGATGTGGTCGGTCATGACCAACCGGCTGCCGTCGGTCAGAACGGTCGCCTACGCCGAGTCGCACGATCAGGCGCTCGTGGGCGACAAGACCATCGCCTTCCGACTTATGGACAAGGAGATGTACTACGCCATGGATCGCGCCTCGCAGAGCATCGTCGTCGACCGAGGCATGGCCCTGCACAAGATGATACGCCTGATGACGATCTCCACGGGCGGCGAAGCCTACCTCAACTTCATGGGCAACGAGTTCGGCCACCCCGAGTGGATCGACTTCCCCAGAGAGGGCAACGGCTGGTCGTATGCCCATGCGCGCCGGCAGTGGTCGCTTATGGACGACGAGAATCTGCGATACGCCTTTCTGGCCGGCTTCGACCGCGCCATGCTCGCACTCGTAAAGCGCTTCGGCGTGCTCTCGGACGGCTACCCCTACAACCTGCTCATCGACGAGAAGAACAAGACCATGGTCTTCTCGCACAGCTCTCTGGTATTCGTATTCAACTGGCACCCGACGGCCTCGATCCCCGACTACGAGATGCCAGTGCCGTGGCCGGGCAAGTATACCCCGCTGCTGTCGACGGACGAGGAGCGGTTCGGCGGGCTGGGGCGCACACGCACCGGCGGCGAACACTTCTCTATCGACGTCGATAGCGGCGACGGCACGCCGCGCCACACCATACGCATATATAATACGTCGCGAACGGCCGTGGTGCTGGAATACAAAGGATAATAAAACTCTAACCCGATAACGTTATGGCTTTAATAAAATGCCCCGTATGCTCGGGCACCATATCCGACAAAGCCGCAAAGTGTCCTCACTGCGGCACGCAGTTCGAACAGCGGCCGAAAGCACCCGCTGCAACGGCAGAGCCGGCCGCGGCACCCGCGCAGCAGCAGCCTGCACAGCTCCGGCCTGCACCGGCCGCGGCACCCGCCCCCGCCGCGAATAGCAACGGCTCGCACGCATGGCTCTACGTTCTGCTCGCGCTGCTGCTGGCCGCAGCGTGCGGTGCAGGCGTCTACTTCTACAAGAAACACGACAAGGCTGCCGAACGGCCGAGCGCGGCCGACAAGATCGCCGCACTGGTAGACCGATGCGATGACAGCAGCGGCGACGCTTACGGATACTGCGAAGAATATTACGTTGAAAACAGCGACGAATACTGTTGCGAGGAGCCTGCGCCGATGCCCTATGGGGAGGTGTGGAGCATGGACGAATATCCGCAACTCGCCACGCACCGCTACAACGACATCTACACCGTATCGACCCTCAGTCTGACGGGCGATCCGGAATGGATCAAGCCGCTGCTGCCCTTCGGCACCGGCCGCGCCGCGGTCTTCGCCGATCGCATCTGGCTGCGCGGCACGACGGATTCATCGTCAGACAACAATAAAATAGCACTTCTCGAATACGGCACCGTGCTCGACGTGGTGTCGGTCGTAAACGACAAATGGGTGCAGGTCGAAGTCGCCACGGGCGAGAACCGGCAGCGTCGCGGATACGTCGCGCAGGAGTTCGTCATCGACACCGACGCCTTCGCCGTAATGCACCGCCACGTCACGCACGACACGGCCTCACGCAACAGATTCCCGCAGGCCAAGTGGCGCCGTGCGCTCGGGGCGGCGCTCCGCATGCTCGATGTCGATGCCGACGACGACCGCGTAGTGATAGGACACATGCGCAAATACGACTGCGCACCGCGCCGCTTTGAGGTGTTCCGCCTCTCGGACCCCGACACGGGCAACGGCGTATATGCCTTGATCGAATTTTTCGACGGCGACGAGGAGTACCGCACGCTGGGCTTCACGGCCGACTACCCCATTGCCGACATCGCCAACACCTCGCTCGGCGTATACGAAATAAGTTTCATCTGCTCCTCGAACCCCTAAGCCATGAGACGACTCTATATCCTCGCAGCGGCTGCCATGACCGTCATCGCGGCATGCGGCAGCTCTTCGCGCGGCACAGCCGCCCAGCCCGAAAGCTCAGGTACCGACAACACCGCCACGGCGGCGGCTCCCGAAGCTGCCGATCCCCGGACCTCCGACGAGCCGCAGGCCGACGGCGATGCGACGCGTCCGGCACGCATCGTCATATCCAAGCAGAGCATGACACTCTCGCTCTACGATGCCGACGATGCGCTCATATGCCGCTTTCCGGTCGCCGTCGGCCGCAACCTCGGCAACAAGCGCAGACCGGGAGACATGAAGACCCCCGAGGGAGACTTTACCGTGCAGCAGATACAGCCGGCCTCGACATGGACCCACGACTTCGGCGACGGCAAGGGCGTCATCGAGGGTTGTTACGGCAACTGGTTCATAAGGCTCAAAACACCTCCGCACAAAGGCATAGGCATACACGGCACGCACGACCCCGCCTCCATAGGCACGCGCGCCACCGAGGGCTGCATCCGGCTGCGCAACGACCATCTCGACAGCCTCAAACCATTGGTGCGCATAGGCATGGCAGTACGTATCGACACATCCGAGGCCGACCGCGCCGAGGACAGACGCATAGACAGCATATCGAAGCCGGCGGCACCGGCGCCTGCACGCAAGCCGGGCGGCACGTCGGCCTTCGACGACGGCAACGCCGCATGGCACACCGTCGCATCGGGCGACACGGCTTCGGCCATAGCCGCACGCTACGGCACCACGCTGAGCCGGCTGCGCGAGCTGAACCCCTCCAAGAGCGACTTCGACCGGCTCTCGCTGGGCGAGCACATCAGAGTCCGATGACAGAACGGGCGGATATCGATGATATCCGCCCGTTCGTATCGAACCCTCCCCGCCTCAGAACTCCGAGGTGAAGTGGAACCGTATGTTCTTGAAATTCTCCTGAGCCAGCGCCAGCGAGTAGCTCGTGTCGGCCAGAAAGACGTCGCGGCCGTGTTTGTCGACGGCCATATTGGTATGCTTGCGGCGCTTGAAGTCGGCCAGCTCCGCCTGGTCGTCGCTCTCGATCCAACATGCCTTATAGATCGAAATAGGCTCCCAGCGGCACTTGGCGCCGTACTCGTGTTCCAGACGATACTGTATGACTTCGAACTGCAACGCACCCACCGTACCGATTATCCTGCGGCCGTTGAGCGACGATGTGAAGAGCTGCGCCACACCCTCGTCCATAAGCTGGTCGACGCCTTTGGCCAGCTGCTTGAATTTCATCGGATCGGCATTCTCGATATATCGGAACAGCTCGGGCGAAAACGAGGGTATGCCCGTGAATTTCAGCTTCTCGCCCTCGGTAAACGTATCGCCGATCTTGAATGTACCGGTGTCGTGCAGACCTACTATATCGCCCGGAAAGGCCTCGTCTATGATCGATTTCTTCTCGGCCATGAACGCCGTGGGCGACGAAAACTTCAACTGCTTGCCGCTGCGCACATGCAGGTAGTTTCTGTTGCGCTCGAACCTTCCGGAGCATATCTTCATGAATGCTATGCGGTCGCGGTGGTTGGGGTCCATGTTGGCGTGTATCTTGAAGACGAAGCCCGTCATCTTCTCCTCCGACGGATCGACCTCGCGCGTCTGCGTGGTCGACTTGCGCGGCCACGGGGCTATACGTATGAAGCATTCGAGCAGCTCCCTCACGCCGAAGTTGTTGACCGCCGAGCCGAAGAATACGGGAGCCACCTCGCCCGCCAGATAGGCCTCGCGGTCGAATGCGTCGTAAACGCCCTCGACCAGCTCCACGTCGTCGCGCAGCTTGGCTGCGAACTTGCCGCCGATATACTCGTCGAGCAGCTCCGACGACAGGTCGTCGATCTCGACGGTCGACGCATCGGCCGTCTGCCTCTGGTCGCTGGTAAACAGCGACAAGTTTTGTTCGTATATATTGTATACGCCGCGGAACGTCTCGCCGCTCGATATCGGAAAGGCCAGCGGCCGCACCTTGATCTGCAACTCGCGCTCCACCTCGTCGAGCAGATCGAACGGATCCTTGCACGGGCGGTCGAGCTTGTTGATGAAGACCATTACCGGCGTACGGCGCATGCGGCAGACGTTCATCAGCTTGCGCGTCTGCGTCTCGACGCCCTTGGCGCCGTCGATGACTATTATGACCGAGTCGACGGCAGTCAGCGTGCGGTAGGTATCCTCGGCGAAGTCCTCGTGGCCGGGCGTGTCGAGGATGTTGATCTTCACGTCACGGTACTCGAAGCCCATGACCGACGTGGCCACCGAGATGCCTCGCTGACGCTCTATCTCCATGAAGTCCGACGTGGCGCCCTTCTTTATCTTGTTGCTCTTCACGGCACCCGCCACATGTATTGCGCCGCCGAAGAGCAGCAGTTTCTCGGTAAGGGTCGTCTTACCGGCATCGGGGTGCGATATGATGGCGAAGGTTCTGCGTCGCCGTATCTGGTCGATTAAAGCCATTTGACAAACATTTTGAATTGATTCCGAGCGGCAAAAATACTAAAATTTTCCATGCCGCGAAACAGAGCTCGGCGGCAGAGAGAACATTTCTCGGATTTTTTTCGTATATTCGCCCGATTATTATCCTTCGAAACTATTATGCAGTTCTTCACGACGGTCATCGAGTACTATCAATGGCAGGGGCTTGCGCTTCTGCTTGCGATCGTCATACTGTTTTGCGTACAGTTCTATTACTACGGCATAGCCTACCGGCGCATCTGCCGCTACCGCCTTACGCGGACGCTCAAACAGCGCCGCAACCGCCCGCCCGTATCGGTGGTCGTGGCGCTCTACGGCGAAAACCGCGACTTCATCGACGAGCGCCTGCCGCGGCTATTCGAACAAGACTACCACGACTACGAGATAGTGGTCGTATACGTAGGCTCCGACTGCGAGTTCTACGAGGATCTGAGGATGATGTCGGTACGTTTCGAGAACCTCTCCACCACGCAGATCAAGGCCGACTCGCGCTTTCCGATATCGATCAAAATGGCGCTCAACCTCGGCATCAAGCTCGCCCACAACGACTGTCTGCTGTTCACTACGCCCGACGCCATGCCGCGCGACAACGAGTGGATAACATATATGGCCTGCGGCTTCGAGCGCGCGCAGGTCGTGCTGGCATACTCGTCGCTCACGCGCCGCGGCCGACGCATATACGACTACCTCACGCGCATGGTCGAGTTCCACTCGGCCGAGGAGTGGCTGTCGGCAGCCGTAGCGGGACGCCCCTATCGCGCCTCGCACGTCAACTTCGGCTTCACGCGCAAGGTATACGACTCGGCACGCGGCTTCGACCACCTCAACATGAACATCGGCCACAACGACCTGTTCATCGAACATGTCACGCGCTCGCGCCGCGCCGCAGTCATACTATCGCCCCATGCCGCCGTCGACGAGACCCGCTGGGGCGGCTGGCACTGGTGGTGGAAACGCATGCGCTACTACGGCTCGGCCTACGCTCTCTACCCGCGCTCCGCGCGCAACTTTTCGGAGTGGGAGACGGGCAGCCGGCTGCTCTTCTTCGCCGCCGTGGCAACGTCCCTCGCCGTACTGCCCTACGAGTTGAAGATAGCCGCCGCCGTGCTGCTCGCGGTGCGTTACGCCATCGTGTGGAACACCACGCGGCAGGTGGCCAGACGCATAGGCGAGCGCGGCATACTGACCATGCTGTGGCTCTACGACACGGCAGGGCTGGTGCTGCACTATGCCGTCAGAGTGTCGCTGCTGCGTAAAGATCCCGACGTATGGAGATAGACGACTACATAGTAGCCGACGACGCGCAGCTGGCAGCACTGGTGCTGCAAGGCGATCAGGCGGCCTTCGGATATCTGTTCGACCGCTACCGCGAGGCGATATACCGGCTGTTCGTGCAGCGTACGGGCGATAAGAGCGACGCCGACGATCTGTTGCAGGAGACTTTCATCAAGGTCTACATGAACATCGACCGCTACTCGCCCGACTACACCTTCGGGCAGTGGGTATACACCATAGCGCGCAATACGCTGATCGACTACCTGCGCCGCCGCTCCGACGACGTATCGATCGACGAGAGATTCCTCTCGCCCGTATCGCCCGGCCCCACGCCCGAGGAGAGCGTCATCGACGCGCAGCGCCGCACGCAATTCGAAGCCGGATTGTCGCGCCTGACGCCCGCCTACCGGCAGTTGATCGTCATGCGCTTTATAGAGGAGCGTTCATACGAGGAGATCGCCGAGAGCCTCGGCCGCGGTATGAATACCATAAAGACCCAGATACGTCGCGCCAAGGAGGCCATGTGCCGCCTGATTGTCGAACACGAAGAATGAAAACACCATGGAGATAATCGAAAAATATTTTCCCGGCCTCGACGACTCGCAGCGCGAGCGGTTCCGCCTGCTGAAAGATGCCTATACCGAATGGAACGCACGCATCAACGTCATCTCGCGCAAGGACATCGACTCGCTCTACCTCAAACACGTGCTCCACTCGCTGGCCATAGCGCGCGTCTGCCGCTTCGACGAACAGGCCGAGGTGCTCGACGTGGGGTGCGGCGGCGGCTTCCCGAGCGTACCGCTGGCCATAATGTTTCCCCGGGTGCGGTTCACGTCGGTGGATTCGATCGGCAAGAAGATAACCGTGCTCAAAGAGGTGTGCCGCGCCGCCGGCATCGACAACATCGACGCCCGCAACGCCCGGGTCGAGAGCATCGCCGGACGCTTCGACTACGCGGTCTCGCGCGCCGTGACCGACATGTCGACCTTCGCCGGCTGGGTTTGGCCCAAGCTGCGCCGGGGCCGTCGCGGCGATCTCGACAACGGCATACTCTATCTGAAAGGCGGCGACCTTACCGAGGAGATGCTGCGCACGCGCCGCGCATGGCACCAATACGACATATCGGACTACTTCGACGAAGAGTTCTTCTCGACCAAAAAGGTAGTCTATATTCCCTTTACCGAATAGCCCGCCGCAGCATCGCGGCGCATGACGGAGCCCCGCAGCGGCCGTTCGTCCCGCCAGCGAAACCGGCAGGCCGCCTCGTCAGCTGCATCTGAGGCTGTTAACGCCGTCGCCGCATCTGTCCCGTCGGTTGGCACGGGTTACGGAATACAGCAAAAAAAGATCATTAAATAGCATAAAACGATCATATTCTCATCGAATATCGATCGTTTCGAATTTATTTCTTATCTTTATCGGTCATTACGGAGATTAGCCCGCCGGCGGCTCGTGGTACGGCTGCAACGGGCATCCTCCGAAAGTGCGTTTAATGACGGAAAACGACATCCGGCAGAGGTACTAAGCAAAAGTAGGTCAAAAAAAGTTTGCCGCCTCTGTCGGTGTCGTTATCATTTGTTCTTCGGCGCTCGCGTCGGCTTCGATTCCGTCGGTCGGTACCGCCACTACCGCATAAACCGTTCCAAATATCCGTCATGCGACTGCACGCCGAGGCTATCGTTCAGCCCCGGCTCCGACACGCTCGCGGCACCGGTCGCGCTCGGCAGGATCCGAAGCCGACAGCGCCTGCTGCAAGTCTATGCCCAGCGCCTCGGCCACGCCCTCGCCGTAGGCGGGATCGGCACGGTAGCAGTTGCGCACGTGGCGCTGCTTGATAAAGAGCTTGCAGTCGCCCATTGCCCGCGCCGTATTGCCGCACGTGGCCTCCTTGTCCTGGTCCGACATCAGGCGCCACAGCTTGCCCGGCTGAGTATAGTAATCGTCATCGTAGGCACGTTCGTCATAGGCATAAGCATCGCCCGTGAGCGGCAGCGCCGGCTCCTTCATCGAGGGCGTGTCGCGCCACTCCCCGAAGCTGTTGGGCTCGTATGATACGGCACGGCCGTAGTTGTCGTCGGTGCGCATCTGTCCGTCGCGATGATACGAATGGAACGGGCAGCGCGGTCGGTTGACAGGTATGAGATTGTGGTTGACGCCGAGACGGTAGCGCTGGGCATCGCCGTAAGAGAACAGCCTGCCCTGCAACATCTTGTCGGGCGAGAAGCCAATGCCGTCGACGATATTGAGCGGATTGAACGCCGCCTGCTCGACCTCGGCGAAGAAGTTCTCGGGGTTGCGGTTGAGCTCCAATATACCCACGTCGTGAAGCGGGAAATCGCCGTGATACCACACCTTCGTCAGATCGAACGGATTGATATGGTAGCGCATGGCCTCCTCTTCGGACATAACCTGAATCTGCATCTTCCAGCGAGGGAAGTCGCCCCTCTCGATAGCCTCGAACAGATCGCGCTGGTTCGACTCGCGGTCCTTGGCGATGACCGCTTCGGCCTCGGCGTCGGTCAGATTCTTTATGCCCTGCATTGTGCGGAAGTGGAACTTGACCCATGTGCGGCGGTTGTCGCTATCGAAGAAGCTGTAAGTGTGGCTGCCGAAGCCGTGCATGTGGCGGAACGAGGCGGGGATGCCGCGCGGCGACATGGTAATCGTCACCTGATGCAGCGCCTCGGGCAGCAGCGTCCAGAAGTCCCAGTTGTTGTCGACGCTGCGCATGCCCGTGCGCGGATCGCGCTTTATGGCATGGTTCAGATCGGGAAACTTCAACGGGTCGCGCATGAAGAATACCGGAGTATTGTTGCCCACCAGATCCCAGTTGCCCTCGTCGGTGTAGTACTTCATCGCGAAGCCGCGGATGTCGCGCTCGGCGTCGGCCGCACCCCTCTCGCCGGCCACCGTCGAGAAACGCACGAAGCACGGCGTCTGCTTGCCCACCTCGGCGAATATCGAGGCACGCGTCCAGCGCGTGATGTCGTGCGTGACGGTAAAGCTGCCGTATGCGCCCGAGCCCTTGGCGTGCATGCGCCTCTCGGGAATCACTTCGCGGTCGAAATGACCAATCTTTTCCATGTACCACGGATCCTGCATCAACACGGGACCCGGCCGCCCGGCGGTCTGGATATTCTGGTTGTCGGCGATCGGACGGCCGTTCTCGGCCGTAAGTCTTTTCTTGTTCTTGTCCATAGCAATCGATTTTATTGCAACGGACAAATCCAAAATAGTGCCACAACCTCCTTAATCTATCGTTCGTGCGATCTGAACTATCTGAAATATGTCCGGCATAAAACCGTCGCAATAACTCGATTCGACGAATAGTATTCTTTGCCGGCACAAATTTGCAAACAATATATTGCATTATAGTCAAAGTTTTTTTAGCATTAGCCGCCACATTCAAATTATTTTATGTACTTTTGGTATATTATCGTTGTTCACAACGATGATACGTTTTTACGAGAGGCAGGCGGCATTCATTCCTTTTCTATGCCATTGATTATCGGAAGCAATGCTCCTTCTCAATATTCGATTATAAGTATCGAAGACATTAGAACAGGCTATTCTGCGAATGTAGGATACCTTAAACAGATAAACAATTTATTCGAATTATGTATATGACAGCAAGACGCACTTATACAGCATTGATACTATCGGCATAGCACTCTTCGTCTCGGCATGCGACAAGACATGCCCGGGCGGACCGGACAGCAACGTCGTCGAAAAGACCTACCGTTTCGAAATCGTCAACCGCAGCGGCATCGACCTAACACTTTCGTTCGAATCGCCGGCCATGCCTCCCGAGCAGACCGGGTTCACGACCGACGGCAGCCGTTTCGAAATCGCCGTCGCAGCTGACGAAACGCTGTCGTGGGTCGAAACAGTAAACATCATGATGCCGGAAGTCATGCCTATAAGCGGTTTTATGTGGTCATGCGTGCGCGAGCTGCGCATCGAATATTCGGACGGCGTATCGGTCGACGGGCAGTCGCTGCCCGAGGAGCGGCGGCCGACCGACATGCGGGCATACGCCATTATCGGCACATCGCGGCCGCAGGGCGGCATCGACGGCACAGCCCGATATGTCTTCACGAACGATGATTACCGCTACGCCGCCGAACATTCGGCGGGCGGCATACATAATTAATTGCAGCGAAACGGCAGGTAAATCGCCGAAAATTGCTATCTTTACGCCAAATTGTACGTAAAGATGAGTTGCAATAAAAAACATATGCCCGAGATGGGGCGCGGCTGCCTGTTCTGCGATTGCGGCGAGGAGGTGGAGGCGATACCCGTCGAGGGGTGCTTCAAGCTCCACGAGACACCTTGGTTGGAGGAGTATCCCGACAACATACCCACCGACATCTTCGAGGTGCGCTTCAAGAATACCCGCCGATCGTATTACCAGAATACATCGGGGCTCGACCTGCGCCGCGGCGACATTGTGGCCGTCGAGGCCTCGCCCGGACACGACATCGGCATCGTATCGCTCACGGGCGACATGGTGGCGCGCCAGATGCGGCGCGTGGGCTTCAACCCCTTCAACGGCGAATACAAGAAGATATACCGCAAGGCCAAGCCCTACGACATAGAGCGCTGGCAGGAGGCCATAGCCCTCGAACACGAGACGATGATCGCCGCACGTCAGATAGCCTCCGACATGGGCCTCAACATGAAGATCGGCGACGTGGAGTATCAGGGCGACAAGATCAAGGCCATATTCTACTACATAGCCGACGAGAGGGTCGACTTCCGCGAACTGATAAAGGTTTTCGCCGACCGGTTCCGCATACGCATCGAGATGAAGCAGATCGGCGCCCGGCAGGAGGCCGGCCGCATAGGCGGCATCGGAGCCTGCGGACGCGAGTTGTGCTGCGCGTCGTGGATATCCAACTTTTCGAGCGTTACAACAAACGCCGCACGCATGCAGGAGCTGTCGCTCAACCCGCAGAAGCTGGCGGGGCAGTGCTCCAAGCTCAAATGCTGCCTGATGTACGAATACGACGTCTACGCCGACGCACGCCGAGGCATGCCGCGCGTCAAGGAGCCGTTGCAGACGCTCGACGGCGACTACCACCTTATCAAGAGCGACCCGCTGGCGCGCACCATGTCGTTCAGCAGCAGCAAGGATACCCTTGCCAATGTCGTCACGCTCGACATCGCCCGCGTCAAGGAGATCATAGCCCTCAACCGCGCCGGCCGCAAGGCCGAGACGATCGAGGGCGACATGCCCTCGAACCAGGTCGAGGAGCCGACATACCGCCATGCCGAGGACAGCATAACGCGCTTCGACCAGAAGAAGGGGCGCAGCAAGCGCAGCCGCCGCGGCAAGGATAGCGACCGCCCGGAGCGTCGCGACAACGCCTCGGAGCAGCCCAGACGGCAGCGCAACGGCCAGAGCGACACAACCGACAAGGGCGGCGGACGCAACGACCGTCGCAGACAGAACGCCGCGGAGGCCAAGCCGTCGGCCGAGGGTGCGGAAAGCCGTTCGGGAGCACGTCAGGAGCAGCCGCAGCAGACGGCGGAGAACCGCTCCCGCGAGCGCAGCAGGCGCAACAATCGCGATAATGCCGCCGGCCGCCAGAACCGTCAGCCGCAGAACGGAGCGGAGAACACAGCCCAGCCCAAGCCCGCACCGGCCGATAGCGAGCGCCGCGCACAAGGACGCGATAACGGACGCGACACGGCAAACGAGGGCAATCGCGAGGGTGCGAGGGAGAACGGACGCGAGGCCGGACGCGACGGCATTCGCAGCCGCCGGCCGCAGCGTCGCCGCCCCCAGCGCAGCGCAGCCGAGGGACAGAACGCCGGACAGGCCGAGGGGCGTGCGCCGCATAACGGCGACAAACCGAATAACAACAACTGACAGCGATGATGCGACCGATGACATACGCGGCCGCTGCGGCATGCCTCTGCCTCTCGGCGGCATGCTCGTCGCCCAAGGGCGGAAAGGTCGAGATGACCGATCTCGACGGCTATCGCTGGGAGGAGCCGATCGAGATCGCCGTCGACAACGACGACACACTTACCCGCCGCGATCTGTCGCTGGTGGTGCGATACGACCGTCGTCTGGCCGTCGACACGCTCGTGGTGCACATAGCCACCCATACGCCCGACTCGCTCTCGCTCGTCGAGCGTCTCACGCTGCACATACCCCCCACCGAGGCCGTACACCCCGTCGAGCGCATATTCCCCTACCGCAGCCGCGCCGTGCTGCTGCATCGGGGCATCTATAATTTTACCGTAACGCCGCAGACCGATGCCGCAGGCATCGAGTCGGTCGGTCTGATAATAGAGGAGTCCGCAACCGACTCCGACAGATAAGCATGGGAAAGGATAAACTGCGCAGATTTGCCGAAAACCGCACCTTCGAGTGCCTCGTACAACCCGAATTCGAAGAGATCTTCGACCGCGACCACGCCCTGAAAGGGCGCTGGCATACCGATTTTTTCCATAACGACCGCCCCATAACCCTCGAACTGGGCTGCGGCAAGGGCGAATACACCGTAGCTCTGGCCCAGCGCAACCCCGACCGCAACTACATCGGAGTCGACATCAAGGGCGCACGCATGTGGCGCGGCGCGAAGACCGCCACCGAGTGCGGCATGACGAACGTCGGCTTCATCCGCACGCGCATAGAGTTCATAGAGTCGTTCTTCGCCGAGGGCGAAGTCTCGGAGATATGGATCACATTCCCCGACCCGCAGCTCAAAAGCCGCCGCGCGAAGAAGCGTCTTACCTCGCCGCTGTTTCTGGCGCGTTATGCCCGCATGCTTACCCCCGACGGTGCCATAAATCTAAAAACGGACTCTCAACACCTATATAAATATACGTCGGCCGTCATCGACCGCTTCGGCCTGCCGTGCGAAACGTCCAACGACGACATCTACGGCTCGGGCTTCGCAGACGAAACGCTGTCGGTCAAGACGGCATACGAGCAGATGTTCCTCTCGCGCAAGCTGCCCATTACCTACACTCGCTTCCGGCTCGACGGCCGCCGCGACTTCGAACCTTTCGACTGGGAGGGCGACGAGATTCTCTTAAAGGACGCCGAACCCGAACGCGCAGGATTGTAAAACCCCTTGACCGGCCATCAAACGCAAAGTCCCTATCCTCACGGATAGGGACTTTCAGCGATATCGGCTCCCGCCGCATCCGCGGCTGACCGGTGTTGCAGTCGATGCCGGCCGCGACGGGCGACGGACAACGCACGCCCGCGGACGAGCGGAAGACCGGACGATCTATTCGAACTCCGATTTCAGCTCGCCGGTAAACTCCATAGACAGCGGCGTGCCGTCGTTGAGTCTTACATCGAGGTTGACCGTGAAGTTGTTCTCGCTGTTCTTGGCGATATACATCGTGCCGCTCTGCAAACTGCGAAAGCGCGAGTAGTAGCGCACGGGGTCTTCGTATACGAGCGAGTAATCGTCGTTATGGTATATCTTCTTCACATCCAACGTCTGCCCCATAAAGTACTCGACAAGCGATACGGCAAGATAGGTCGAGCGGCCGCCGTCGGGCAGTGGCGAGAAGACGAACGCATAGCTCGTGCCGTCGAAGAATACGGTAGCATGGCGTATGTCGTACACCTTGCCGTCGAAGGTATACTGTCCGATGACAGGCTCGACGGGAGGCAGAGGCTGCGGCCCGACCGTCGAGTTATCGTCGCCGCACGCCGCAAAGGCCGCCGCCGCAAAGGCGGCGACCGCTACGACTGCTAATTTTCGGAATATCTTCATAGCTGCGTTATTTTATCACGACGGCTTCGCCCTTATAATAAATGTCGGCAGAGTCGCCGTACGACATAAATTCGATATACAACTGCGTGCCCTCGACCGTGCCCGAGAAGGTGCCGGTATTGCCGTTGGCATAGTTATATACGTTGTCGGCTATGGTCAGCGACAGCTCTTTGCCGTCCTGTGCGGCAACCGAGAAGCCCGACGGCTCGCCCGTCCACAGCGACGCATCGGCCTTGACCGTCAGCACGTCGTCCGCAGCCTTGATCTTATCTACCGTATCCAGTCCGCTATGCTTCGATATATATGCCTCCCAAACCGTATTGCGGGCATCGACCACGACCGAGCCTATGGCAAAGGTCTCGCCGCCGATCTTATACTCGTTGGCTTTGGCCGGTTCGGCGAGGAAATCCTTGAATATGCCCGAGTATGCGCACTGCAATTTATTGCCGTCATTGAAAGCTATGTCGAGCACGACTTCGTAGCTGTTCTCGCCGGTGCTTCTGACCGTATAGCTGCCCGTGGCGGCACGCTCCTCGTTTGAGGTCACGATCTGCTTCTCGCCGTACTCGTACGAGAATATCACCATGAACTCCTCGCCCGACGAAGCCACGTCGACGGGCGCACCCGAGCTCAGGTCGGCAGGCAACGTGACTACCAGATACTGCGAGCAGAGCGAGATATCCTGGCCGTATTCGATCTCACCCGGCGTGAGATATAGATAGTTGGCGTAATAGAATGCCGCACGCACCGGCTTCGACGCACCGTTGAAGTCAATATAGTTTTGCGGTTTGGGCGTATGTATCCCGACCGAGCCGTGGAAACGTATCTCGTCGCGGCCGGTAACGTCGAATCTCACGTCGGTGTATTCGCCCTCGCGCGATACGGTCATCTCGCCGGCGAGGATCGTGGCCAGCGTCTCGGGATCGTCCGAAGTGACGGTTTCGATAGCAGACGCCATACCCGAGGCGTTGACGAAGCTGAAATCGTCGCATGTCTTCATGTCGATCGTCTTCCCTATATACTTGGGGTTGACGGCCAGCATGACGTAGTTGCCGCCGTCGAGGCACTGCTCCCAAGTCTCGTAGCCGCCCTGGGTCGACATTACGACGAAAGTATAGCCGCCCGAGTCGAATGCGAATGCGCTGCGTATCTCGGCATAGTTGTCGAAATCTTCGGCGATATAGTCGTAATCGGGCTCCGGCACTATTATCCCGGACTCCGACATCGAGAAGTTGGCGCGCAGACAGTCGTCGCTGCCGGCATAGTCGAGCAGCAGGTCGACAACGGCCATATCGCCGGCCGAAGCGGGATCCTCCTTCAAGCTGAGGATACCCCTTGTCAACTCGGTATCGTCGGCGTATCCGGCTACCGCCTTGCCGTCGCGCATATACCATACATATATCTGGCTGCGCATGCTCTCGGCGGCAAGATCGATCGTCATGCCGTTATCTGTCTCGACGATCGCCGGATCGTCCATGTCCATTTCGGTGTCGATCATTATCATGACGTACTCCCGGTCGCTGCCCATGAGCTCGGTGTAGGAGCCGATACCCTCTTCGGGCGAGAGGAATATGTAGAGCGGCAAGACGATCTCGTTGGGGATGATCGCCGACACGACCGACTTTATGTCGGTTGCTTTGCCGTTCCACTCGTATTGTTGTTTCAACTCGGTCGGAGGCGTGGGCGGCACGGGATCCGGTCCGGGTTTGTCGTCCTTGCAACCTACGGCTGCGAGCGTTGCGAAGATTGTCGCAAGCGTCAGAAGTCTGAATTTTTTCATGGTGGCTTATTTTTAGTTGAAGTTTTCGTTAATACGAGAGCAGTGCCGAACTCGTTCGGGCTATGCCGAGACGGATAAAAGGCCGGAACAGTTTCAGCGTTTTACGATCTCTTTGCCGATCATATCGACTGTGCACTCCACACGGTGCGGCGCCGCAGCATCGCAGTCGGTCAGCTCGACCCGGATGCGGCGTCCGCCCTCGACGCCCTCGATCGCCTCGACGACGATCCGGCCTCCCGCCAGACGCGCATACTGCGGCATAGTCCCTGCGGATGTTATATGCTGATACCACGAGCCGTCGGGGTTGTTGAACTTGTCGGGCAGCCCAGGCAGCACATGCCACGGCCTGATCTGATCGCGGTCGATGCCGCCGTTCTCCTCACGCACGCACATGGCATACTCGCCCGCAGGCAGTCCCTGCTCGACGTCGGCATCATGCTCGACCAATATTTCGAGTTTGAGGTAGCGTCCGTCGCCCGAGGCCTGCGAGGTCGATATGTCGACTCCCGGCTCGGCCAGCATCAGGCGGAACATCCGGTAAGAGCCGTCTTGCAGGAAGAAGTAGTCGCCCAAGTCTTGCAGCCTCGCCTGCGTCATGCCTTCAAGGCGGATATCTTCGGTAAGGTTGCTGTTGGGTATCGATTCGGCCGGAGTCTCGCTGCGGTCGACCGGCTCGATGATACCGGTATAGGAGAAGTAGCGTTTCAGGAACTTGGTACCAGTCATGATGCCCTCGACGGTATGGGTGCCGTCGTCGTTGCGCACCACGGAGCAGTAGCCCTCGCGCAGCAGGTCGGGATCGAAGTCGGTCGCGTCATCGGCAGGTTCGCCGTAGAACGAGAAGTCGGGCATCGATATCGAGCCGTCGGGCAGATCGATCGTCACCAGGCGGCCGTCGTTGAAGGTGCCTGCCGAGAAGTCGTTCGACGACTGCGACATGGTATAGGTGCCTGCCAGCGCGTCGAGGTCCATGCCCTCCGACAGAGGTGCATTGCAGCTGATGCAGATCAGCTTGCCGGGACCGACCAGATTGCCCGCAGGATCTATCTCCATATCGGTATAGAGCATCACTTTCCACAGATCGGAGATCCCCGTATAACCCTCGTCGCCGTAGTAGACGACGTTGGCCTGAGTGTACACGACCCTCTCGGGCGTAGGCTCGACGAACGGAGGCTCGGGCTGAGGCTGCGGCGTCGGACTGTCATTGCTGCAAGCCGCGAGCATGGCGGCAGTCAGCAGAAGTGTCGGTAATTCGATTCGCATGATGAATTTATTTTATTATGGTCAGAATCTGTTTATAACAAATATAACTTATTTTTTCCGATCGGACAAATTTTTCGACCTTTCGAATACAATAAACGATTTTACCCACCCCCTCACGGATTTATTCAGGTTTAAGATAGAGGGTTAGACGCACGCGGGCATAAGCCCGGCAGACTATGCTGCGGCGAGGATGCCCGCACGGCAGGAAAAATAGGCTTCCGGGCATTGATTATTCGCGATTGTTGACTATTTTTGTCTCGGATTAAATATCGACTCTCAGATGAAACATAAACTGTCGGCCGTATTGCTCTCGGCGGCGCTGCTCTCGGCGGGGTGGCTCGGCATCACGGGATTTACGCTGTTCTTCGCACTGGTACCGCTGCTGGCCGTCAGCGAGAGTTACGACTCGTCGCGCCGCTCGTGGTGGAGGATGTGCCTGTGGGGCGCGCTCGGCTTCGTACTGTGGAACGCCGCAACGATATGGTGGGTGTGGATAGCCTCGCCGCTGGGGCCCGTGGTGGCGACCGTTGTGGCGACATTCTGGAATCTGGTAGCCCTGATGAGCTATCATTACATCTCCAAGCGCGCTCCGCGAACGCTGGCCTATACGGTTCTGATAACGTTGTGGATCGCGACCGAATACCTCTTCTACTCGGCCGAGGTCATGACATTCCCGTGGCTGATGCTCGGACACGGCTTCTCGGGCGACGTATGGGCCGTGCAGTGGTACAGCTGTACTGGCGTCTTCGGAGGCTCGCTCTGGGTGCTGCTGTCGAACGTATTCATATTCGAGGCTCTGCGCACGCGCTCGCGCCGCCGTGCTGCGGCGGCCGCCGCTGTGGTCGTCCTGCCTGCGATCATCTCAGCCGTACTATACTTTACATATAAGCCCTCCGACGAGCGGGTAACGATTACCGTGATACAGCCCGACGTACCCTGCTACGAAAAGTTCGACCGCGACCACACCGAACATCTCATCTCGCTGGCCGCACGCACCCCGTCGGCATCGGCATTCGCGCTGCTGCCCGAGACGGCCATAACATATCTTATCGAGGAGGGCAAGAGCTCGCCGGTCATAGATTACATGTCGATGCGCATATTCGACCGCGAGCGCTCGGCGACCAAGCTGGTAAGCGGCGCGACGACCATGCGCCGTTACGATGAAGCGGACAAGAGCCGCACAGCGCGCTTCGATCCCGCCGCGGGGTGGTACGACCACTTCAACTCGGCGCTGTTGATCGATCCCCGCGGCGCGGTCGACATATACCACAAGGGGCGCCTGGTAATAGGCGTCGAGGCTCTGCCGATGAAGGGGCTTTGGGACCTTATGGGCGTCGATCTGGGCGGCGTGGCCGGTCAGTTGGGCTGGGGCGAGGGACAGAAGGTCTTCGAGAGCCGCGGCGTGAAGTTAGGGCCCGCGATCTGCTACGAGGGACTATATGCCGACTACTTCGCAGGCTTCGTGCGCGAGGGGGCGCAGGTCATGGGCGTAATATCCAACGACGGCTGGTGGGGCGATACGCCGGGACACCGGCGGCTGTTCGACTTCTGCCGCCTGCGTGCCGTCGAGACACGCCGCGCGATAGCCCGCAGCGCCAATACCGGCATATCGGGATTCATCACTCCGCGCGGCGATGTAGTCGAGACGCTCGGCTGGGACGAGCAGGGGCTGCTGACGCAGAGCATCGAGGTGCGCGACGACATAACGCCCTATGTGCAATACGGCGACTGGGTGGCGCGCGTGAGCATGCTGGCCGCCGTGCTGTCGCTTCTGTATTACGTCGCCTACCGCGTGCGGCGACGCAATCATCTGGTACAGTGAAAACGCTTTAATACGACTATATGAACTACACTCAGACTCTCGAATTTCTGTTCACGTCGATGCCCTCGTTCCAACAGGTGGGCAGCGATGCCTATAAGCCGGGGCTCGAACGCATAACCGAGTTCTGCCGTCATCTGGGCAATCCGCAGCGCAACTACTTCACGATCCACGTGGCCGGCACCAACGGCAAGGGGTCGGTGGCGCACATGCTCGCATCGATACTCTCGCAGGCGGGCTACCGCACGGGACTCTACACCTCGCCGCATCTGGTGGACTTCCGCGAGCGCATCAGCGTCGACAACGAGTTCATCCCCAAGCAGAAAGTGGTCAACTTCGTCGACAAGCATCAGGCGAAGATGCAGGAGCTCGATCTGTCGTTCTTCGAGATGACGACGGCGCTGGCATTCGACTACTTCGCCCAGAGCGACGTCGAAGTTGCGGTCATCGAGACAGGTCTGGGCGGCCGCCTCGACGCCACCAACGTCATAATGCCCATACTGAGCATCGTGACCAACGTCGGCATGGAGCACACGGCGCTCTTGGGCGATACGATCGAGAAGATCGCCTCGGAGAAGGCCGGCATAGCCAAGAAGAGCATTCCGCTGCTGCTGGGCGAGAGCGACGAGCGCTACAACGAGGTATTCCGGCAGGCCGCCGCCGAGGCGCGCTCGCCTTTGGTATATGCCGAGGAGCTGTTCCGATGCAACGACGTCGAGTGCTTCGACGAGGACAGCCGCCATTTCAGCATGGAGCGTCTGCGCGACGGGCATCTCTACGAGCTCGACCTCGACCTTATGGGCGACTACCAGCGACGCAACATAGTCACGGTATGCGCAGCGGCCGACATGCTCCACGAGGAGACGCCGCTTACGATATCGCGCCGGGCGTTCCGCGAGGGACTGGCCACCGCCGCAGCCAACACGCAGTTCTACGGCCGCTGGCAGATCACTTCGCGCGAGCCTATGACCATATGCGATACGGGACACAACGCCCACGGACTTAGATATGTAGCCGAACAGTTGGAGAGCCTGCCCTGCCGCGAGCTGTATTGCGTTGTGGGCTTCGCCAAGGACAAGGACCTTGCGGCGGTCATGCCTATATTGCCGCGCCGCGCACACTATATCTTCACGCAGGCATCGGTCGACCGTGCCCGCAAGGTCGAAGATGTCGTCGCCGAGGCACGACGCGCCGGTCTCGACTGCACGGCCGTCGCGACCGTAGCCGAGGCCGTAGCCGCAGCCCGCGAACGCATGGGAGCCGAAGATGCCCTGTTCGTCGGCGGCAGCACGTTCATAGTTGCCGACTTCCTCGTAGCGGAGAAGATATTGTAAGAGCCTTTCGGTGCTTCGGAGCGCGGATAGGCAACCCGAATGTTTTGCAAACCCGACAGCCGTAGTTACGGCTTACGCCGTTATACAGATTATACCCTCCCCTCAATCCCCTCCTCGGAGGGGACTTTTTGTCGCACGCCATGCGTGCTCCGGGTAAAGCCCGCAGGCAAGTGGGGTTTAAGCAGCTTCGGAGCGTGGATACGCCACCCGCATGGTTTGCATCCCGAACGGCCGCAGCTACGGCTTACGCCGTTATACAGATTATACCCACCCCTCAATCCCCTCCTCGGAGGGGACTTTTTGTCGCACGCCATGCGTGCTCCGGGTGAAGCCCGTGGGCGGTCTGCAAATAATTCGATTGCATCACGCATGCAATTTACGTTTTACCCGGGTGGGCTCGGATGCGTGTACATGCAACCCGAACGCTCTGCCAATAGCCCGCTGCGGCGACTGCGCGCAAGGTATTTCCGGCAATCAGGACGGATAGACAGGTGGAGGGCAACCGCAGACGGCGACAACGCCGGCGTCGAAAAACGGCATCGGCATTGTCGTTGCGGCACAAAAAACGCTATCTTTGTACTATGATAAGATACGAAACAGCCACTCTCGACAACGGCCTTACGGTTGCGGTCAACCGCGACAGATCGTCGAAGCTCGCGGCCGTCAACATTTTGTACAAGGTCGGAGCACGCAACGAGGATGCCGAACATACGGGGTTCGCCCACCTGTTCGAGCATCTGATGTTCCGCGGCACGAGCAACGTGCCCGACTTCGACGTACCGGTACAAATGGCTTGCGGAGAGAACAACGCCTTTACCAACAACGACTACACCGATTTCTACATAACGCTGCCGCGAGAGAATATCGAGACGGCGCTGTGGTTGGAGAGCGACCGCATGCGCAACCTCGACCTCTCGCCCGAGGCGTGCGCCACCGAGAAGTCGGTGGTCATCGAGGAGTATAAGCAGCGTTATCTCAACCAGCCATACGGCGACGAGACGATGCTGCTGCGCTCGCTGGCATATAAGGTGCACCCCTACCGTTGGTCGACGATAGGCATGTCGCCCGACCATATAGCCCGGGCGACGATAGAGGATGTAAGACGCTTCTACGACCGCTACTACCAACCCTCGCAGGCGATACTCTCCATGTCGGCCGATATGGAGGAGGGGCGCATGATCGACCTTGCCAGGCGGTGGTTCGGCTCGATACCCGACCGGCCGCAGCCGCCCCGGAGCATACCGGCCGAGCCGCAGCAGACGGCGGAGCGGCGTCTTATCGTCGAGCGCGACGTGCCTGCGACCAATATCTCGATAGCGTTCCACATGGGCGACCGCCTCTCGCGCGACTTCTATCTGGGCGACCTGTCGTCCGATCTGCTCTCGGGCGGCGACTCGTCGCGTCTGGTGGTGCGGCTCGTCAAGGAGCGGAGACTCTTTTCGAGCGTCAACGCCTATATTCTCGGCAGTCTCGACGCCGGACTGTTCATCGTCAAGGGGCAGCTTATGCCCTCGACGACCGAGGAGCAGGCCGAGGAGGCGCTGCGCGGCGAGATCGGCGAGCTGATGCAGGGCACGCTATCCGACTACGAAATGGACAAGGTAAAGAACAAGTTCGAAGCCAACGCTCTTATGGGGGAGATCAACGTCATGAACAAGGCCATGAATCTCGGCTATTATGCCATGACGGGCGATATCGATCTGGTCAATCGCGAGATAGAGCTATACCGCTCGGTCACGCGCGACGAGGCGGCCGAGTTCGCGCGCCGCACCTTCACGCGCGACAACTCCTCGACGCTCATATACAGAGCCCGCAGTTAAGCCGCGGCACGAAGAGTTGTTATGATGCCACGGGCTTGAATCCGGCATCCGCCTCCTACAAAAGCGGAACGGCCGCCGGACATGCCGAACACTCGGGCAGCGCACATACGCACCCAAGACCGACCGAGTAAACGCCGCCTGCCCGCAGGCTCGACACGGGACGCGCACGGCACGCGACAGCAAGTCTCCCTCCTCGGAGGGAGATTTAGAGGGAGGGTAAAACGTAAAACGGCGCAAGCAGTAGCTACGACCGTCCGGGATGCAAACCATACGGGCAGCGTATGCACTATGCTAAGTACTGCAAGGTGCTCTAAGCCCCTCCCTGAGGGAGGGGTTAGGGGTGGGGTCAGATTTGTATAACGGCGCAAGCCGTAACTACGACCGTTCGGGGTGTAAAACACTCGGGCGGCGTATGCACGCGGCCAAGCATCGAAAAGATTCTCTCGTTCGGCGCAAGCCGCAGCTGCGGCCGTTAGGGATGCAAGCCAAGAGCGTAACATATACACAGACCTAAGCACAAAAAACGATACAACCTATGAAACAACCTCCGTTGATAATCCCCGACAGGGTCGACGTACCTGCCGCCGTCGAGCAGACGCTGGCCAACGGCGTCAAGCTATATATGCTCGCCTGCGACGAGTTCGAGGTGGTGAGGATGACATTCGTCTTTCATGCCGGAGTCTCGATGCAGAAAAAACCCTTTACGGCATCGGCCACGGCCAATCTTTTGGGCGAGGGCACGGTCGCGTTCGACTCGGTCGAGATAGCCGAGCGGCTCGACTATTACGGCTCGTGGTTCGACGTGAACATCGACCGCGACTATGTATACGTAACGTTCTGCTCACTGCGCAAGTTCTTTGCGCAGACGGCCGAAGTGGCCGAGCAGATCATCCTGCACCCCGTATTTCCCGAAAAGGAGGTCGCGACATACTGCGCCAAGCGCCGCCAGCAACTCGCCGTCGAACGCCGCAAGATCGACACCGTCGTGCGCGAGGCCTTCGCGCGGGCGCTCTTCGGCGCAGAGCACCCTTACGGCATGAGCTCCGAGGAGAGGTGCTACGACGATGTTCGCCGCGACGACCTCGCGGAGCTGTACGCACGGCTCTACACGGCCGACAACTGCTTCGTCGTATGCAGCGGCCGGCTCGACGAGAGTGTCGTCGAACGCGTCAGGGGCATGGCGCAGGCGCTCCCGGCAATGGGCATGCGCGACGAGGCGGCCTTTCCGTCTCCGTCCACACGTCATCGGGTGCATGTCGGGTTCCCGTCGGCCGTACAGTCGGCCATACGCATAGGCCGCATGCTGTTCGACCGCCGGCACCCCGACTTCGTGGGCATGCAGGTCGTAGCCACGGTGCTGGGCGGATACTTCGGCTCGCGCCTGATGCAGAACCTGCGCGGACGCCACGGCTACACCTACGGCGTCATGGCCGCCATGGTCAACTTCGACCGTGCGGGTTATCTGGCCATAGCTACGCAGGTGGCCTCGGAGCACACGGCCGATGCTCTGCGCGAGATATATGCGGAGATAGAGCGGCTGCGCGAGGAGCTCGTTCCGCAGGAGGAGCTGTCGATCGTCAAGAGGATGATGATCGGCGAGATGATGCGCATCCTCGACGGTCCGTTCGGCGTCGCCGACGTGACGATCGAAAACATACTCTGCGGCATGGACAATTCGGCAACGGCCGAGGCCGTCGACACCATTCTGTCGACCACACCCGAGGATATACGCCGTCTTGCAAGGCAGTATCTCGCACGCGAGGATCTCGTGGAGACTGTCGTAGGACAGCCCTTTGCAGAAGCCGAAGGATCGGCCGCAGAGCCCGCCGCACGATAGGCCGCAGCCCACGGCAGGCGTTGCCGGCAATGAAAAGTCCCGCTCCTGAGGAGCGGGACTTCGCGTCGATCTGCGGTAAAGACCGCACCCGTCAGTTCTCGTATCTGGCCTTGGCCTTCTCGATCTGTCGTTTTACGACATCCATGGCGTTGTCTACGGCCTCCTCGAAGCTGCGTGCACGCTCCTCGACACGTATGTCGTCGCCCGGCATGTGGATCATGACCACCACCACCTTGTTACCCTTCTCCTGGTCGTGGTCCAGACGGAGCACGACTTCCGCTCCGCTCGCGCGCTCGGCTACTCGATCCAACCGATCCATTTTCTTCTGAATAAACTCGATCAGACGCTTGTCGGCATCGAATTTCACTGACTGAATCTGTACGTTCATAGGCCTTGTGTTTTAGTTAATAAATGGTATCGATCATAACGATCGCAAATACCCTGATGTCTCAAATATCTCTGCGCGGCGAGCGCAGGCGTCGTGCCCCATTCGGGCATCGTCACTCCTTATCGCCTCGCGGGTGTGCTCTCGAATATACCTCCTGCAACTTGACGATGTTGTTGTGGGTATATATCTGCGTCGACTCCAACGAGCTGTGCCCCATGAGCTCCTGTATCTCCCTCAGGTCGGCGCCTCTGTTCAGCAGATGCGTGGCAAAGGTATGGCGCAACACGTGGGGGCTCTTCCTGCCCTGTATGCCGACGCGGTCGAGCATCCGTTTGACGATGCGTTGTACGGTACGCATCGACATGCGTTCTCCGCGCTTGGTTAAAATTAACGCTTTTTCGGAAGATATGCAAATATTTTGCAATAAAATCAACTCGTCGTAGCGTTTGAGCAGCGGCACGACGAGATGATGTATCGGCACTATGCGCTCCTTGGAGCCCTTGCCGCGGACTTTCAGGGCCGAGAAATCGGCCGACAGATTGCTGCGGTCGGCACCAACAAGCTCGGCCAGACGTATGCCGCACGTGTAGAACAACACCACGATCAGCGCGTCGCGCACGCACTCGAAATCGCCCGATGCGATATCCTCCCGGAGCGCTTGCAGCAGATCCGTCATGCCGCCCTCGGCGACATACGACGGCAGTCGTTTGCCGCACTTCAAGGTATTGATATCGGCCGTGATGTCGCGCCCGACGCGCGATGTGCGCAGCAGCCAGCGCCACAGAGCCTTTATCGACGACAGCTCGCGGTTGATCGAGGCGGCGCCGAGGCCTCCGTTCTCGGAGCGCATCTCGATCCACTCCTGTATATCTTCGCGCCGCACCTTATCGGGGTCGAACCCCTCCTCGCTCATGCCGAGCCACGACACGAAACCCTTTATGTCGCGCCGATAGTTGCGCACCGTCAGCGGCGACAGACGGCGTTCGGTCAGTATATAATCGTAAAATTCGTTCAGCATAACGTCAGTATTGCAATGCGCCTGCCGATCAAAGCTCGATGCAGAGCCGGTAGCAGCGCACAACGCCGTCCGGGGCGCATATCCCGACGGCTATCGACCCCTCGTCGTATCTTACCGATTCGACCGTACCCTGCGGCAGCGGCACCGAGCATCGGCTGTCTATGCGGCCGTCGCCGGTAATGCGGGCAAGCAGCAAAGCGCCCCGGGCGGCGGCGCATACGCGACCGTCGTCCGAGACATAGACGGGCGCCGGCAGCGTGAGCGAGTCGCCGTCGCTGTCGGCGATGACGATCCACCGCGCGAGCTCGTCCGTGCAGTCGATGCAGCGCACCCCCTCGCCGAGGCGGGCATCCAGCTGCCGGTATACACGGCCGTTGCGGCGCAGCAGATAGCTCAACACCATGCCCGCTGGTTCGGCATCGCCGATATCCGAGCAGCACAGCACCGCGGCTGGCATGCCCGTAAGCTCGAATGCCGTGCGGTCGATGCCGACGAATCTGCGCTCTATCGTCGGCGGTTCGGTCATGTCGGTAACGACGCTGCGTTCTGCCGCGAGCGATGCCGCCGTAAGCTCTACGCACCGGCCGAAGCGCTCCGCCGCACCGGCGTGGCGGCCGGCATATTTGCCCAGCGCTCGGTTCATGCGCCCGATGCTCTCGTCGCACAAGCCCGAAGCGCAGACGGCGCCGATGCCTGCGGCGCGGTCGATCATATCGAGCATCGTCGTGTCGCGCTCGAACAGTGAGAGGTAGTAGCCGGGATACGACGTTATCATCGCAATGTCGTGCTCGGCACCGGCCATGCCCATGCGGCGCAGCTTTTCGTATACGTGTATGTAGAGCGAGGCCCGGTTGCGGTCGCGGCAGGGCGAAGAGACTATATCGAGCGCCTCGGCCGCCCGGCTGTCCCCCACCGCCGCTTCGTCGGCTGCCAGAGTGCGCACCACGGCCGGCAGCGACCGTTTCGCGAGCGTGCGCCGCTGCTTCGACTGCCCGATCTGCGGCCACGGGCGCTGCGCCGCAGCCGGCAGCGACAGCGATACGAGGCAGCAGAGCAGCGATATCGTTTTGAGAATATGTTTCATTTGCCGATTTTTATCCCCGGCCGCCGGCGTTCAGGCAGGCGGCCGCCGCTACGAAGATACGTATAAATATGCTAATAATACGGGACGGAAACGATTTATCGCGATTTTGTCGGTCCGCGGCGGCGAAAAGTTTCCGAGGGGAGCGGAGATTCTCGAAAATTTTATATCTTTGTGTTGATATATTCGCCGGTCGCTGCGTGCGACGTCTCGCCGGATTACCGACTGTGAAAAAATAAACGGAATAAAATGAACAAACCCAAATACTCTTTGCGCGAGGTTGTACGCGAGGACAAGCGACTTGTCAGAGAGTTTCTCGATCTTCCCAAAAGCATATACAAGGGCAACCCCAGCTGGGTATGTCCTTTCGACGATTCGATAGAGTCGGTCTTCGACCCCTCGCGCAACAAGCTCTTCGCCGACGGCGAAGCTATCCGCTGGGTGGCATACGACAGCAGCGGCCGCGCCGTGGGACGCATCGCGGCTTTCTACGACCGCGAGCATGCTTACAGCTACGAGCAGCCCACGGGCGGATGCGGATTCTTCGAGGCTATCGACGACCAGCAGCTGGCCGACATGATGTTCGACGCGGCGCGCGACTGGCTTGCGCAGCGCGGCATGGAGGCTATGGACGGCCCAGTGAATTTCGGTTCGCGCGATGCGTGGTGGGGTCTTCTGGTCGAGGGATACGAGTTCCAGCCGCTGTACGAGAATCCCTACAACCCGCCCTACTACAAGGCGCTGTTCGAGAATTACGGTTTCCAGAACTACTTCAACCAGAATACATATATCTGGAAATGTTACGACGACTCGATCAACGACGTGGTATACGACCGTGTCAAACGACTGATGTCGACGCCGGGCTATCGCTTCGAGCCTCTGGGCAAGGGCGATCTGAAAACGGCGGCCGAAAACATACGCCTCATATATAACAAGGCTTGGGCGCTGTTCACGGGCGTGAAGCCCATGTCGGAGCAGCAGGCGCAGGACATGATGAAGATGCTGCGCCCGATAGTCGACCGCGACCTAATATATTTCGCATATTTCAACGACGAGCCGATCGCATTCTTCGTCATGGTGCCCGACCTGAACCGCATCATAGGCAAGTTCCGCGGCAAGCTCAACCTCATCAACAAGCTGCGTCTGATGTGGGATTTGAAGGTGCGCCGCCGCAGCGACCGCATCTTCGCTATCATCTTCGGCGTTACGCCCGAATTTCAGGGCAAGGGCGTCGAGTCGGGCATGATGAAGTACATGCTCGAAAACTACGTGCGCACCGACCGCAACCACTACCGGACCATAGAGTTCGCATGGATCGGCGACTTCAACCCCGTCATGAACCGCATGGTCGAGCGTTATATCTGTGCCCGCCGCCACAAGGTGCACACGACATACCGCTACCTGTTCGACCGCACCAAGGAGTTCAAGCGCTGCCCGTCGCTGGCGCTCAAACGCAACCGCTAAACCGCAAAACCTTAAAACCGATCACTATATGAAAACAACAGCATTTACCAAGTACCATATCGCCAACGGCGCGAAGATGGCCGAGTTCGCAGGCTACAACATGCCTATCGAATTTTCGGGCATCAACGACGAGCACATGACCGTGCGCGAGAAAGCCGGCGTGTTCGACGTCAGCCACATGGGCGAGATCTGGGTCAAGGGCCCGCGTGCCTGCGAATTTTTGCAGCGCATAACCACCAACAACGTCGCCAAGCTCGTCGACGGCAAGGTGCAGTACTCGTGCATGCCCAACGGCAAGGGCGGCATCGTCGACGACGTGCTCGTATACCGCTTCACGGAGGAGAAGTACATGCTGTGCGTCAACGCTGCCAACGAGGCCAAAGACTGGGAGCATATATGCCGCGAGGGCGAGGCGTTCGGCCTGCGCGAGGGCGAGGAGTTGGAGAACGGCTCTTCGAAGACCGCCCAGCTGGCCGTGCAGGGACCTCTTGCCATGAAGATCGTACAGCAGATGTGCCCCGAACCGATCGAGGACATGGAGTACTACACTTTCAAACTTACCAAGGTGGCAGGCTGCGACGTGATACTCTCGACCACGGGCTATACCGGCTCGGGCGGCTGCGAGATATATATGTATAACGAGGATGCCGACCGCATCTGGGAGGCGCTGTGGAAGGCCGGCGAGCCCTACGGCTTGAAGAACATCGGCCTGGGCGCACGCGACACGCTGCGTCTGGAAAAGGGCTTCTGCCTCTACGGCAACGACATAGACGACACGACATCGCCTATCGAGGCCGGACTGGGCTGGATCACGAAGTTCGCCGCAGACAAGCCTTTCATCGACCGCGAGCTTATGGAGCGCCAGAAGAAGGAGGGTGTCGAGCGCAAGCTCGTCGGCTTCAAGCTGCTCGACCGCGGCGTGCCCCGCCACGAGTACGAGCTGACCGACGGCAAGGGACGCAAGATCGGACACGTTACCTCGGGCACCATGTCGCCGATGTTGAAGGTCGGCATCGGTATGGGCTACGTCGAGAGCGCATACGCCGCCGCAGGCACGCCGATAGGAGTTTCGGTACGCGGCCGCGAGCTTCGCGCCGAGGTCGTACCCATCCCGTTCGTATAACGATCGCAGGTGCGACAGAGAATAAATATGTGAATCCGTAAGAAAATTTTCGGATTTCCGTTACGATTTATAATCTTTATTGCTATATTTGTGTAGGCAAACGAAAACCTTAAAACTAAAATTTTATAAACTATGAACGTTAAAAACTTAATGGCTGAGCTCGAACGTAAGCATCCGGGCGAAAGCGAGTACTTGCAGGCAGTGCAGGAGGTATTGGAGTCGATCGAGGAGGTCTACAACCAGCACCCCGAATTCGAGAAGGCCAAGATCGTCGAGCGTATCGTCGAGCCCGATCGTATCTTCACGTTCCGTGTGACGTGGGTAGACGACAAGGGCGAGGTACAGACCAACCTCGGCTACCGCGTACAGTTCAACAGCGCTATCGGTCCCTACAAGGGCGGTTTGCGTTTCCATAAGGCCGTCAACCCCTCGATGTTGAAGTTCCTCGGTTTCGAGCAGACCTTCAAGAACGCGCTGACGACGCTGCCCATGGGCGGTGCCAAGGGCGGTTCGGACTTCGATCCGGTAGGCAAGTCAGACGCTGAGATCATGCGTTTCTGCCAGGCTTTCATGACCGAGCTGTGGAATAACATCGGTGTCGACACCGACGTTCCGGCAGGCGACGTAGGCGTGGGCGGTCGCGAGATCGGCTTCCTCAACGGTATGTACCAGAAACTCGCACGCAAGTACCACACCGGCGTTCTTACCGGTAAGGGCATGACGTGGGGCGGTTCTGTCCTGCGTCCCGAGGCAACGGGCTTCGGTGCTCTCTACTTCGTAGAGCACATGCTCGCCAAGGCCGGCAAGAGCCTCAAAGGCGCCACTGTCGCCATTTCGGGCTTCGGCAACGTAGCATGGGGTGCCGCAACGAAGGCTACCGAGCTGGGTGCCAAGGTCATCGCGATCTCTGGTCCCGACGGTGTGATCTACAACCCCAACGGCATGACCCCCGAGAAGATCGATTATATGTTGGAGCTCCGCGCCTCTAACCGCAATATCGTCGCTCCTTTCGCAGAGCGCTTCGCCGACGCTACCTTTACCCCGGGCAAGAAGGCTTGGTCTGTAAAGTGCGACATCGCTCTGCCCTGCGCATTCCAGAACGAGCTCAACGGCGACGACGCCAAGGAGCTGCTGGCTAACGGCACGTGGTGCTGCGCCGAGGTTTCGAACATGGGCTGCACGCCCGAGGCTATCCACGCATTCCAGAGCGCAGGCGTCCTCTTCGCTCCGGGCAAGGCTGTCAACGCCGGCGGTGTAGCTACCTCAGGCTTGGAGATGACGCAGAACTGCATGCACCTTTCATGGTCGGGCAAAGAGGTCGACGAGAAGCTGCACTACATCATGCAGAGCATCCACGAGGCTTGCGTCAAGTACGGCGCACAGGCCGACGGCAGCATCAACTACGTGAAGGGCGCCAATATCGCCGGCTTCATGAAGGTTGCCACTGCCATGTTGGAGCAGGGTATCATCTAATTTTATGCTATAAGCGGCATTCTACTGCCGCGCACTCGATCTCCCGAACGGGACGTACGTCAAGTACTACCCGTCCGGGAGATTTTCGTTTGCGTGGTATAATACAGCTTCTAACAAAAAATTTATTTTTTCGTGAAAAGGCGCCATTTCCTGCGCCTCGCTCAAACCCGCCAATGGGACGTACGTCAGTACTACCCAGACGAAACAAAATGTGGGGGGGGGAACTGCGCTATTGACATTACTTCAATTATCGGGGCGAACGGGACGTACGCCAAATATTACCCGTCTGCCCCGATTTCATGTCGGCATTGCGGCTGTCGCAGTCTGCCGATCTATTCGGTATTGCGAACGGTACCGCCCGACAGAACACCGGGCAGAAACATCTGAGCAATGTTTCCGACAAGAATCCCTAATTACTAGGTCAGCAAACGGACATCTCCTGCACGGGAACACGGATCGGCTACCGTCCGCACGGGAGAATGCCGTTATGCGAGGCCACTATTACGACGGGCAATAACTGCCATTTACCACGACAATGATTTCGCCCCCTTTCGACTTAGGAGAGAGAAGTGTAAACGCAGCCATAGGCTGCGCTTATACGACCGGCGGCAGCGGCACGGCAGACGTGGGTAAATTGTAGAAAATTATCTTACAATATAAGAAAAAACTATCCGATAGTGTGCATACGTATCGAAGCCTTTATAAGGGCTATGGCACGGATACGATCGATCTCGATCTCCTTGTCGGCATGATGCGGGTTCTGGCTTACCAGACGCACACGGTCTTCACGATCGGATTTCTGGATATACTTTACCGTAATATACTCCTCGCCGTCGATATCGATCGATAACAGATACATATCGCCCCAAAAGACGTCGCGCACATCGCCCAACTGCTTGTAGAGAACTATATCGCCGCTTTTGAGCAGAGGGTACATCGAGTCGCCGACGACGTATATCGCACCGTCGCACTTGGGCAGATTGGGGATGTGGATGAAGTTGACCGGCTTAGCCGACGCCTGATCGGCGAACAGCGGCACGAGCCCGGCAGTACCCTCCACCGAGTAGAGAGGTACGCTCTGCAAGGGCAGGGTGTTGTCGGTGCGGTGCATATAGGCAGTCAGGTCGGGCTCGGCGTTGAACATGCGGCCGCGACCGGTTTCGAGCCAGTCGGGGTTGACATTCAGATCATGGATCAGGATATTCTTGTTGCGCGTCGAAAGGCCGGTCTTGCCGGTCTCGATCATCGACAACGCCGCCTTGCCGATGCCAAGATACTGAGCGAGCTGCTCTTGCGTCATGTCGAGCTGCTTGCGTATAAGTTTTACACGACTCTCCATAATCGATTATCAAAAGTTTTTATATTAAATTTTTGTACTCCAACCTTGACAAATCAAGTTTTTGAACTTATATTTGCACTACAAAGTTAAAGTATTTATCTCTGACCGGCAAATTTTTTATACAATATTTATTTATATGTACAATGTTTCAACCGAAATCTACGAAGAGACGGCTTCGCGGCTGGTGCGGGCGGCAAGGGGCGAGGAGTTTTTCTCCGGCTCGATAGTCGCACGCGACGGCGAATACGACCTGCGCCTGACGGCGACGGTCATCGTCGCGTACGGCAAGCAGGCCGACCCGAATGGGCAGCGCATCGTCGAGGACATGATCCCCGTATGGTGGGAATTTCACACCTATCTGGGCGGCGAGGAGGTGCTCAACGACTTCTCGTTCGGCGACCTGCGCGTCTGCCTGCGATAAGTCCTCTCTTCGGACGGCGGCGCACCTGACACCTCTCGGAGCGATGACTCCGCGCTGCCGCATGATCCGTCCCGCATGTCTCTTTCATCGAAGAAACGGGGCGGCAACATACTAATCCTATACACGAATCATGACAAAAAGGTCACAACGATCGGGCGTTCGCACAGCAGAGGCGACGCCCGAAGTCGATTTTAAGGCATTCTCCGAAAGGGTATACCCGTTTCTCGAATTCGACACATTCCACCGCAACTACTACTCGACGCTCGAACGCTTCGCCCGGGGCGACATACGACGGCTTATAGTCTCGATACCGCCCCAGCACGGCAAGAGCGTCGGCTCGACGACACTGCTGCCGGCATACATGCTCGGGCTCGACCCCGACATGCGGATCGCCATAGCCTCCTACTCGGGTTCGCTGGCGTCGAAATTCAACCGCCGCGTGCAGCGTATAATCGACTCGGCGGAGTATGCCGACATGTTTCCCGCAACCACGATCAAGCACGGCACCAAGCCGCCGGAGTATGTACGCACGTCGAGCGAGGTGGAGATCGTCGGACACCGCGGCGAGCTGCTGTCGGTAGGGCGCGAGGGTGCGCTGACTGGCAACCGCGTCGACTGCTTCATCCTCGACGACCTGTACAAGGATGCTATGGAGGCCTCGTCGCCCGTCATACGCGCGAACTGCTGGGAGTGGTACACGTCCGTAGTGCGCACACGCATGCACAACGCTTCGCGCGAGTTGATCGTATTCACGCGCTGGCACGAGGAGGATCTGATAGGCACGCTGCTCGGGCGCGAGCCCTACCGCGAGCTGCGCAGTTGGAGCGATATAGACCGGCTCGGCCGCGACGAATGGCTATACCTGAATCTCGAAGCGTTGAAGTCGTCGCCGCCGTCGGAGGTCGACCCGCGGGCAAAAGGCGAGGCGCTATGGCCGGCACAGCAGAGCGTCGAGCTGCTGCGCCAGAAACAGAGGCTCGACCCGATACGCTTCGAGTCGATGTATCAGGGACATCCGTCGTCGAAGCACGGACTGCTCTACGGCGACGCCTTCGCCGAGTACGACGCCCTGCCGCGCGACATAGTGCGGCGCGGCAACTACACCGATACGGCCGACACGGGCGACGACTATTTGTGTTCGATATGCTATGCGGTCGATGCGGACGGCATAATATATATTACCGACGCGGTATATTCGCGCGAGGGCATGGAGCTTACCGAGGGCATGGTAGCCGAGATGCTGCGGCGCAACGACACGCGCACGGCCGCCATAGAGAGCAACAACGGAGGCCGCGGCTTCGCACGCTCGGTGCAGCGTCTGGCACCCTTGACACGCGTCGAGTGGTTTCATCAGAGCGGCAACAAGGAGGCGCGCATACTATCCAACTCGGCCACGGCCGTGCATCTTCTGAGGTTTCCTCACGGGTGGCATCTGCGCTGGCCCGAGATGTACGCTCATCTGACGACCTACCGCCGTCTGTTCCGCTCCAACCGCCTGCACGATGCTGCCGACGCCATAACTGGTATCGTCGAACGCGAGGCGGGCGATATCGCCGGCGGCGAATGGCGGAGGTTGAGGTTTATATAGGGAGAATTTGTAATTCTCCGGCGCGTTTATACGCCACTTGCAGTTAATTGCACCACCGGCTGGTAGTTGCTACGGCTTGCGCCGTTTTACAAATTTTACCCTCCCCCTAATCCCCCTCCAAGGAGGGGGACTTTTGTCGCGCGCTGCGCGCGCTCCGAGTGGAGCTTGGGAAAGTTATGTATAATTCCGGGTATGCGTTACCCGTAGGTTTTACAAATCCGACGGCCGTTATAACGGCATAAGTAGACGCTGTTGCAGTAGGACGTGCAAAATATTCTGATAGCGTATATACTATGCCGGATGCTGCGAGGGAGTAGGCCGAGACGACATCTCGGGCGTAACGCACTCGAAGAAATCTATTTGCGACCCAACGAGCGCAGCTTCGCGACGAAAGCATCGTATTCGTCCGAGAGCGAACGCATAAGCTCGTGCACCGTGCCGATGCGGTCGGCGCGCCAAGCGTTGGCGCCGCAGAAGGCATAGCCGTTTTGCAGCCGGCCGCGGAACGCATTGTAGAGCGCAAGCATGATGCAGTAGGGGCTGTGCGTGACGTCGCATGTACGGATACAGTCGAACGGACAATTTTTAGGTCGCTTGATGCCCTGCCTTACACGGTCGAGGAACGAATTGCGAATGGCACGCCCGGGCATTCCGACCGGGCTTTCGATGATCTCGATATCATCGCGGCCGGCATCGATATAGCTCTGCTTGAACCGCTCGTCGGCATCGCACTCCTCGGTGGTAACGAAGCGCGTACCCATTTGTACGGCATCGGCGCCGAGCCCCATGATGCGGTATATATCCTCGCCGGTATAGATGCCGCCGCCGGCAATTACCGGTATCTCGCAATCGTGCGCCTCGCCGAAGGCTCTGACCTCGGCAGCGACCTGCGGCACGACGGCATCGAGCGAGAAGCGCTCGTCGTCCAGCTGGTCGAGCTTGTAGCCAAGATGTCCGCCGGCCTTGGGTCCCTCGACGACGATAGCGTCCGGCACATAGCCGTACTCGGAGAACCACTTATTGCACAACACCTTGGCAGCTCGCGCCGACGATACGATCGGGGCGAGCTTAGTCTTTACGCCCTTAGCAAGGAACGAAGGCAGGTTGAGCGGCAGGCCTGCGCCCGAGAAGATGATATCGGCCTTTTCGGCTATGGCCGTGCGCACCATGTCGGCGAAGTTGGACATGGCGACCATGACATTGACGCCGACGATGCCGCGCGTCGCCTCACGAGCCTTGCGCAGCTCCTGCCTGAGGCCGTATATGCTCGCCTTGCGATAATCCTTCGAATAATCGCCGTATATTACACCCAGGCCGGCCGACGAAATAACGCCGATGCCGCCCTCCTCCGCCACGGCCGAAGCCAGTCGCGAAAGCGATATGCCGACACCCATGCCGCCCTGTACTATGGGCATGCGGGCTACGAGATCTCCTATTTTCAATGATTTCATAGTAAGAAATAATTTTAGTCAGAGGCAAAGGTAGGTATTTTCACTCGAGATTATTCCGATACACAACACAAATTTCGACCTTTCGAATATTTTAAGATTCCCATTTGCCACCCTCACGACGAAGACTCGCGGGCATCGTTTGGTCTGCATGTCGCATGTTATGTCTGATAGGTAGGCCAGTTCCCAAACAGATCATTTTGCATATCTTTTGCAAACACCGCGTATGCTCCCGACAGCCTATATTCGCATCGAAAACAAGCGATATGAAAAAGACAGCAACACTCTTAACAGCTGTATGTATGGTGTCGTGTTCGGCATTCGAGTATCATCCCTACACCACCGACGTGCGCGGCGAGACGGGCATAAACACAAAGAACATCAAACTGATAGAGGATCGTTTCGAGAATAGCGAGACGGTCGTTTTCGCATTTCTGAGCGACACGCAGCGACGCTTCGACGAGACGGTCGATGCGGTTGAGAGCATCAACTCGCGCGGCGACATCGACTTCGTGATTCATGGCGGCGACATTTCCGATTTCGGACTGAGGCACGAATTTGAGATGCAGCGCGACATACTCGACCATCTGAGCGTGCCATATGTCGTAATGATAGGCAACCACGACTATCTGGGTACCGGCAACCGCGTGTTCGAAACCGTATTCGGCAGCTACGACTTCGCCTTCACGGCTGCCCATACACGATTCGTATGCCTCAACACCAATGCCATAGAGGTCGACTACACCCCCGGCATACCCGACTTCGATTTCATCGATACCGAGCTGCGGTCGCTCTCGCCCGACGTACGGGCAACGGTATTCGCGATGCACATACCTCCCTTTGCCGAAGAGTTCAACAACACGACGGCCGAGGAGTTCGAATACTATGCCCGTCGATTTCCCTCACTGCGGTTCTGCATCTACGGCCACAACCACCGCTTGGCCGAGGACGATCTGTTCGGCGACGGCACGATATACTACGGCGTTCCCGACATAGGCAAACGCATATACTACGTATTTACGATAGACAGCGAAGGTTATGACGTCGAAACCGTCGGTTTTTAGTCTGGTGCTGCTGCTCGCGGCCATAACGGCGACGGCTTCGCCCGCAGCACATGACGTTACGGCGGCAGCCAAGCCGGAACATATCTCCGCGACAGAGTCGTCATGCCCGGCTGCCGGACACGAGCGCCCGACGCGCGACACGCGTCGGGACGAAAGCTACGTCGGCTGGCGCCGATTGATCCCCACACGTCTGACGGTGCAGTTCGCCGGAGGCATGGGCATGTTCTCGGCAGGCATAGGCTGGGAGTACGGCCGACACGGACAGTGGGCGACCGACCTCTTCGCAGGGTTCATACCGGCCTCGGCCATAGGCCGCACCTACCCCACCACCACCGCCAAACAGAGCTACACGCCGTGGAGCATACGCTGTTGCCGCGAGCGGCTGTCGGTCGAGCCTCTCACGTGCGGCATGTATATCAACTCGGTCATAGCCGACGAGTTCTGGCTGCGGGAGCCGTCGCGCTACCCCAAGGGCTATTACGGCTTCTCGACCAAGCTGCGCGCGCATCTGTTCGTCGGGCAGAGCTACCGCTTCCACCTGCGCGGCGGCGGAGTGCTGCGCGACATATCGCTATTTTGGGAGATGAACACGTGCGATCTCTACCTCATTAGCCGCATCACGAACCGCTACATGGATTTCGGCGACTACGTAGGTCTTTCGGTCGGCATAGGGCTGCATCTGTTCGGCGGACGATAAGGCATCGGCCGCCGCCCGCACCGCCGCAGCGCACCTAATGTCGCTTGCCCTTGCGGCAGGCCAGATCGTAATCCTCGCCGTCGAATACGTATGTCAGCTCGACATTCATTTCGGCCAGTTCCCTGCGTGTCCACTGCGACGCATCGCCCGGATCGGGATTGGGCGTCGACCGGCCGAAATCGGAGAAGCTCATGCTTATGCCCGCGTCCATCACTTCCGAGTCGTAAAATACCTTGATGCCGGCAAAGGCCGCCGCCGGAGCCGCTTCTTCTTCGGCTGCGACGTGGCAGACGACCGTGTGCCACGGCGGGCAGGGGCATATCTCCGGAATATCGTCCCCGGGTCTGAGATAGACGATGCACATGGGGCGTCCGGTAGCATTGGCCAAACGCATCCAAGTATGCGCATTGCCGTCATCGATAATCTCGATGAGCCGGTTGTCGACGAACTCGTGCGGCGTATCGTCTCTGTCGCATGCAACCCACAGCAGCGACGAGAGCAGTAATGTAAGAATCGATCTTTTCATGGTCGGCAAGGTTAGGATTTATATCTACGCGAATATACGCATTTTATGCCGATAATACAAATATTATATTTACAAGATTCAAAAAAAAGCATCCGCTGCCGCAGCAAAATCGCAACCGGAACGAATGCCGGATATCATGCACCCCGGCAAAAACGAAACGAGTTTTGCTTTTGCTCTCGGTTTTTGCTATATTTGTACCCAAATATAAAAAGAGAGAAAATGGCAGATAATTCGATATTGACGCGTCTGGACGGACTCAGGCTCAAATACGAGGAGATCGGGCAGAAGCTGACCGACCCCGAGGTCATAGCCGACGTCAAGCAGTTCGTGCAGCTCAACAAGGAGTACAGAGAGTTGGAACCGATAGTGGTTACGTCGGAGCGTTACCGCACGGCGCTGGCCAATCTGGCCGAGGCCAAGGACGTACTGGCCAACGAGAAGGACGAGGAGTTCCGCGAGATAGCGCGCGAAGAGGTCGTGCAGCTCGAACCCCAGATCGCAGAAATGGAGGAGCAGATCAAGCTGTTGCTCATACCCAAAGACCCGCAGGACGACAAGAACGCCATAGTCGAGATCCGCGGCGGCACCGGAGGCGACGAGGCAGCCATATTCGCGGGCGATCTGCTGAGAATGTACACCAAGTACATCGAGACTAAGGGCTGGCGATACGAAATATCGTCATTCTCGGAGGGAGCCGCAGGCGGCTACAAGGAGGTCGTGATGAAGGTTACCGGTCAGAGCGTATACGGAACACTGAAATACGAGTCGGGCGTACACCGCGTGCAGCGAGTGCCGCAGACCGAGACTCAGGGACGCGTACACACGTCGGCCGCATCGGTGGCCGTGCTGCCCGAGGCCGAGGAGTTCGACATCGACGTATCGTGGAACGACATACGCAAGGATATATTCTGCGCCTCGGGACCGGGCGGGCAGTCGGTCAACACGACCTACTCGGCCGTGCGTCTGACGCATATCCCCACCGGCATCGTCGTGCAGTGTCAGGATCAGAAGTCGCAGTTGAAGAACACCGACAAGGCTTTCGAGGAGCTGCGCACGCGAATCTTCAACCTCGAATACTCGAAGTATCTCGACGAGATAGCCTCAAAGCGCAAGACGATGGTCTCGACGGGCGACCGCTCGGCCAAGATACGCACCTACAACTATCCGCAGGGGCGCATTACCGACCACCGCATAAACTACACGATATACAACCTGTCGGCATTCATGGACGGCGACATACAGGATTGCATCGACCACCTGATCGTAGCCGAGAATGCGGAGCGCTTGAAGGAGAGCGAATTGTAGCCATGAAGCCTTACGGCAGCAGGATACTTGCGATGCTTGCCGCAGCCCTGTCGCTCGCGGCACTCGCGCCGGCGGCACGGGCTGCGGCATATTCGGAATATGCCGCAGTAGGCGCGGCCGATGCTGCCGGTCAGGGCAAGCGCTCGACGGTCACGGAGTACAAGACCACGCCCGACGGCAAGACGCGGTGGATCGACCGCGTGACCGTATACGACGTCGAGGGGCGCATAATCGAGCTGAGAGAGTACTCCGACTACGGCCGCAGGCTGGCGTGGCGTGCGGTAAACGACTACGAACAGGGGCGTCTGGTGCGGCAGGTGGTATACAACGACCGCGGCAAGGCGTCGAAGGTAAGGAAGTACGAATACGACGACAGCGGTCGGCTCTACCGACGCTACAACTACTCGCCCAACGGCATACTCAACTCCTACCGGCAATATGAATACTCCGCACAAGACTGACGCATCCCCGACCGACGGCTACGGCGCAGAGTACGAGAGGCTCAACGCGCTGCCGCTGTGGAGGACGATGCCGGCGGTAACGCTCGACCAGATGAAGGGCATACGCCTTATGAACCGTATCGACACGAAGTACGTACTGCCCCAAAGGCTGCTCGCGCCACTGCTCGAACAAGCCGCCATGAACGGTTATCGCATACAGCAGATCGACGGAGCGAGGGCATGCCGCTACGATACGCTCTACTACGACACCCCCTCGCGCGAGATGTATCGGCTCCACCACGACCGCCGTCTCGTGCGCCAGAAGATACGCACCCGCACCTATGTCGAAAGCGGATCCACGTTCCTCGAAATCAAGAACAAGACAAACAAGGGACGCACGCGCAAGAAACGCGTGGCCATGCCACGCGAGGCATTCGGACGATTCACGGACGATGCGGCGGCCTCTCTATTCTGCCGCGAGCGATGCGCATATCGCCCGGAGGATCTGTCCCCGTCGCTCTCGACGCGCTTTCTGCGCATGACGCTGGTCGATGCCGGCATGAGCGAAAGAGTGACCATAGACACCGACCTGAGGTTCGAGAATCCTCGCAGCGGCCGTCGCGCATCGATCGAGGGAATGGTAATCGTCGAGTTGAAGCAGGATGCTACGAAATGCTCCGTCATAGGCGGCATAATGTCCCGCATGGGCATCAGGCCGCTGCCAGTCAGCAAATACTGCATAGGTACGGTTTTGACCGACCCTTCGGTCAAGGCCAACAGATTCAAGCCGAAGCTGCGCCGCATAGAAAAGGTATTGCGCACAGGATCGGCCGAGGATCGGTAACACTATAAAAAACAACGCAATATGGAAGATTTGGCATTCGATGCGCAGATAGCCGATCAGTTCGGCGAGATGACCTCGGCGGCTACATTTCTCGGTGCGCCGCTCTTCGATGCGACGTCGCTGCTGCAACTGGCGGTGCACTTCGCCTTCAACCTTATCGTCTCTTGGATCATCGTGGCGGGCTTCTATTACCGCAAGAGCCGCCGCAAGGACTACTCGACGACATTCATGCTCTTCTCGACATCGATTTTCCTTCTGCTGTTTCTGATGCCGAGCGTCAACCTCGACACCAGCTTCGCGCTGGGGCTGTTCGTCATATTCGGCATAATACGCTACCGCACGGAGATGATCCCGATACGCGAGATGACATATCTGTTTCTGATAATCGTCGTGGCGGTGCTCAACGGCATCAACCTATCCATATCGTATGCCGAGCTGATAACGGCCAACGCATTGATCATTCTGCTCTTGTGGCTTCTGGAAGAGAAGCTGCTGAAACGGCGCAAGGGCATCAAACTTGTAACCTACGAGCGTATCGAGCTGATAGTGCCCCACCGGCGCGCCGAGCTGCTCGCCGATCTCGAAGCGCGTCTTGGCATCGCCGTAGAGCGTGTGGAGGTGGGCAATGTCGACTTTCTGCGCGACGTGGCCTTTCTAAAAGTGTACTATACCCCCTCCGACGACGATACATGTTCGATGGAGAGCATAACCAAACTCAACGAACGAACCAGGATGTAAACCAAAAAACGACTGCAAGATGAAACGACTGCAAAGACTGCTTATTCTGGCCGCCCTCGTCGCGGCAGCCACAGATATCCGGGCGCAGGTGCCGACGACGGTCCGCGACAACGACCTTCGGGGACGCGTCGAGGCGGCCTTCGAGGCCTCGCCCGTGAAGAATCTCTCGCTCACGGCCGGCGTGCAGCTGCGGCTGTCGGGCAATATGTCCGACGTCGACCGCCTGCACACATCTTTGGGCGCCCAGTACAGAGTATGCCCGTGGTTCAAGGTCGGAGCGGACTACATATTGATAAACCGTCGCGACAACGCCGCCGCCGCATGGCACAAGCCGCGACACAGACTCAACGTCAATCTGAGCGGCTCCTGCGAGGTGGGACGTGTCGAGCTGGCGCTGCGCGAACGCATACAGACCACGTTCCGCACCGACTCGGTAAACCGCTACGAGGCCGCCGACCCGGCCGTCGTGCTGCGCTCGCGCCTCACGGCGACATGGGACCTGCGCAATTCGAAGTGGAAGCCGTATCTGCTTTTCGAGCTCTACAACACGCTCAACGCGCCGGCCGTCGTGGAGAATTATCTGAAAGAGGGCTTCTCGCACGACAACTATGTTACCAGAGTGCGCTGCGGCATAGGCGCCAAGTACAAGCTGTCGCGCCGCCACAGACTCGACCTATACTACTATTTCGACTACAATCGCGAATACGACATCGACTACAAGGCCAATCGCGGCGACCTGAAAGGATACGTACTCGAAAAGAGTCTGCGCCATATAATCGGCATAAGCTATAAGTTCAAACTGTAAACGCATGAGATTCTTATTCATATTATTCGCGTCCGCCATGATGTCGCTGACGGTATCGTCGGCGCAGTCGCCCCTATATATCGTGGGAGGCAAGGCCGTGGAGAGCATCGATCATATAGCGCAGAGCGACATAGATAGCATCGAGACGCTGCCGGCCGACGAGGAGACGATCGCGCGCTACGGGGAGCGTGCCTCCAACGGCGTGATCGTCGTGCACCTGCGCTACGACACTCCGGCACGCTTCGAGGCCGGGGGGTGCGACAGCTTCGCCGACTATATCGCCGGCAGCGTCGACTGGGACGAGCGCATGCCGGCTGCCAAGATATCGCTGCGATACAGAGTCGCCACCGACGGCAGCGTCGTCGCTGGCGACATACTCCTATCGACCGACAAACGTCTGCTCAGGCGCGTGCTGCGAGCTATGGAGAGGGCGCCCCGCTGGACGCCGGCCATGCGCGACGAGTGCGCCGTCGAGAGCGAGCATCTGCTGAATCTGCTGCTGCCCGAAGGAGGCGTACTGCCTCCCGAGCGCGGCGTAATATTACTGTGAGCGGCCTTATGATAGCTACCACCCCGGAAAACCACCTGACGCTGTTCGACCTGCAACGCATCGTGCGCGCAACACTCGAAGAGCGCTTCGCACTGCCGTTATGGATCAGTGCCGAGATATCGGAGATAAAGGTCAACTACTCGGGGCACTGCTATATCAACCTCGTCGAAAAGGGTTCGGGCGAGGGTACGCCGCGCGCAGAGGCGCGTGCCGTGATATGGCGCAGCGCCTACACCCGCCTTGCCTCCTACTTCGAATCGCAGACCGGGACCCGACTCGCGGCCGGCATACGCATACTGGCCAAGGTTATGGTCATATACCACGAAGTATACGGCTTCTCGCTGCAAATAACCGACATAGACCCCTCCTACACGCTGGGCGATGTCGAGCGGCGCAGGCAGCAGACAATACGCACCCTGCACGAGGACGGGGTATGGGACATGAACCGCGAGCTGCGGCTGCCGCGTCTTACGGCGCGCATAGCGGTCGTATCGAGCGCCACTGCGGCCGGCTACCGCGACTTCATGCGCGAGATAGGCAGCTGCGGCTATGCCCTCCATGCGACGCTGTTCGACTCGGTGATGCAGGGCGCTGCGGCCGAGGATTCGATCGTGGCCTCGCTCGAAGCGGTCGCCGCACGCGAAGAGGAGTTCGACGCTGTCGTGATAATACGCGGCGGCGGCTCGACCAGCGACCTTTCGGTATTCGACTCCTACCGCATAGCCTCGCACACGGCGCAGTTCCCGCTGCCGGTCATAACCGGCATAGGTCACGACAAGGATGTAAGCATAGTGGACATGGTAGCCCACACATCGTTGAAGACGCCTACGGCGGTCGCCGTATGGCTCGGCGAGCGCATGGCCGCAGAGGAGGAGCGGCTCGCAGGCGCGGCTCGCGAGCTGCGGTCGGCCGCAGCCGAGATGCTGAACGAGCACAAGGGCGCCGTCGAGCGCGCCGCAGCCGAGTTGCAACGCTCGATCATAAGGAACATCGTCGGCGAGTCGGCGAGGCTCGACATGCGCACCGCCGATCTTTACCGGCAGGCGCGGCATCTGGTCGAGGCGCAGCGCAGACGGCTCGATGCCGCACAGCAGATCGCAGACAGCCGCAAGGTAGAGAACATCCTGCGTCTGGGCTTCGCCGTGGTGCGTGCAGGCTCGCACGCCGTAGTGGCGGCAGGAGAGCTCAGACCGGGCAGCATGGTCGACATAACATTCGCCGAGGGGCGGGCGACGGCCGAGGTCGTGGAGGCGAAACATCGATAAAGGCTCGGCAAATCGGAATCGGATTAGTATATTTGCATAGTTACAAAGACATATATCATGGCAAAGAAAGTGCAGCGAATGACTTACGACGAGGCGGCAGCGGCGATAGACGCCGTGCTGGCGCGCCTGCGCGACGAGCGGATGTCGGTAGACGATATGACCGCCGAGGTCGAGCGTGCGACCCGACTCATAGCCTTCTGCCGCGAACGGCTGCGGGGCGTCGAGGAGCAGCTCGACCGCATAATGGCAGACAACACACCGCAGGAGCAATGAAACGACTGATACGCTGGATACTCAACGCCTTTCCGCGCAGCGTGCTGCAACGCGCGGCATCATGGGGCGTGCCGCTGTTGGGACTGTTCTACATAGGCCGCGGCAGGGAGTGTCCCGTGTGCGGTGCCAGACGGCGGAGGTTTCTGCCATACGGCTATGTCGTCTCGCGCGAGGATGCGCTCTGCCCCAACTGTCTGGCATTGGAGCGCCACAGGCTGCTGTGGCTGTGGCTGCAACGGCAGAGCGATCTGTTCGACGAGCGGCCGCGCCTGCTGCACATCGCCCCCGAGGTGTCGCTGATGAAACGTCTCAGGCGGCTCTACCGCTCGACCGACCGCTATACGACGGCCGATCTCTGTTCGCCGCTGGCCGACATGCACTTCGACGTGCAGCAGATACCGCTGCCCGACGAGAGTTTCGACGCGGTAATATGCAACCACCTTTTGGAGCATGTCGACGACGACAGGCTCGCGATGCGCGAGCTGTACCGCATAATGCGTCCCGGAGGCTGGGGCGTCGTGCTCACGCCGGTAGACCGGGAGCGTGCCGCGACGTTCGAGGATCCGACGGTAACCGACCCCGCCGAGCGCACGCGGCTCTTCGGGCAGTACGACCACAAGCGCATATACGGCCGCGACTACGCCGACAGACTGCGCGAAGCGGGCTTCGAGGTCGAACAGACGGACTATGCCGCCTCGCTCGGCAGCGACGAGAGGCAGCTATATGCCGTGGGGTGCGAAACGCTGTATATCATAAGGAAAAACGCCGCAGCAGAACAATATCCCGACGGCGGGGAGCGTTGATTAAAAGAACTTACAGAGAGAGAGACATGGAGAGATATGCAGAGTTCAGACGGATGATCGCGTCGCAGTTTTCCGAGCGCACGCAACAAATGGTAGACAGTGCGCTGGCATTCGCCGGCGAGAAGATGCAGCCATATACACGATATGACGGCACGCCGATGATGAACCACGACGTAGGCGTGGCACGCATCGTGGCCGAGGAGATCGGTCTGGGGCGCAACTCGACGATAGCATCGATCCTCCACGACGTGATGCGCATAACCAACCGCGAGCAGCCCGACAAGGTGGGCGAGCTGTCGGAGACGATACGCCGCCAGTGGGGAGACGAGGTGCTGGGCATCATCGTAGGACTGTGCAAGATATCGGACATAAAGCTCAAAGTGGCCAAGGAGCAGGCGTCGGACTTCCGCGATATGATCGTATCCTACTCCGAGGACCCGCGCGTGATACTCATCAAGCTGGCCGACAGACTCGACGTGATGCGCTCGCTCGACATGTTCCCGCCGCAGAAGCGCCGCAAGAAGAGCTGGGAGAGTCTCAACCTATATGCTCAGATAGCCCACAAGCTGGGACTGTACAACATCAAGAGCGAGCTGGAAGACTTGTCGTTGAAGTATCTCGAACCCGAATCCTACCGTCATATAGTCGGCAAGTTGGAGGAGACCGAGAGCGAGCGTCGCACCTTCATCGCCAAGTTCATCGCGCCGGTGCTCGAACGCCTCGACGCCGACGGCATAAAGTATCACGTCAAGAGCCGCACCAAGTCGGTCTTTTCGATATTCCAGAAGATGCGCAAGCAGAACGTGCCCTTCGAGGGCGTGTACGATATCTTCGCACTGCGCATCATCATCGACTGCGAGCCCGAGCGCGAAAAGACGCTCTGCTGGACAGTCTACTCCCACATAGGCAGCATCTACACGCCCAACCCCGACCGTATGCGCGACTGGATCACGATACCTAAATCCAACGGATACGAGTCGCTGCACACCACCGTTACCGACGGCCACGGCCGCTGGGTGGAGATACAGATACGCACCGAGCGCATGGACGAGGTGGCCGAGCGCGGCATCGCGGCGCACTGGCGGTACAAGGGTGTCAAGCAGGGCGGCATGGGTGCCGACGAGTGGCTGAGACGGCTGCGCGAGATGCTCGAAGATACGACCCACTCGCTGGCCAAGCGCTTCGACGCCAAGCCCTCGTCGGGCGAGATATTCGTCTTTACGCCCAACGGCGACATACGCAAGCTGCCCGAGGGGGCGACTGTACTCGACTTCGCTTTCGACATACACACCTCGCTGGGCTCGATATGCGTCGGCGGCAAGATAAACAACCGCGCCGTGCCGATCAAGGAGACGCTCCGCAACGGCGACATCTGCGAAGTGCTCACACGCAAGGACCAGACGCCGAAGGCCGACTGGCTCAACATATGCGTCACGTCGAAGGCACGCACCAAGATACGCGCCTACCTGCGCGAGGAGCAGATGAAGCAGGCGCGCATGGGGCGCGAGGAGCTGGAACGCAAGATCAAGAACTGGAAGCTCTCCACCACGATCGACGAGGCCGTGGCCTATCTTGGAAAATACTTCAAGATACGGCGCGGCACCGAGGTATATATGATGATCGCCACGCAGAAGATCGAGATATCGCAGGTCAAGGATATCCTCTCGCGCTGGCTCTCGGGCGAGGAGGCCGAACAGCGGCGTGCCGCGGCGGCCGAAGCCGAGGAGCGTCGCGCACAGAGCAATGCCGCACGCGCGGTCGAGCGGTCGAGCGACGCACTGATAATCGACGACCGCATAGGCAGCATCGAGTATAAACTGGCCAAGTGCTGCAACCCGATCAAGGGCGACGACATATTCGGCTTCGTGACGATCAGCTCGGGCATCACTATCCACCGCTCGGACTGCCCCAACGCCGCGCGCCTTAAAGAGCGCTACCCCTACCGTGTAATGCCGGCACGCTGGCGCGACGAGGCCTCGGGCTCGTTCCGCGTGACGATAGCCGTCACGGCGCAGGATACCCCCGGTCTGGCCAATACCATAACCGAGGTCGTAAGCCGCGATCTGAAACTCAACATACGCACCATGTCGTTCTCGTCGCGCAGCGACGGCTCGGCCTCGGGCTCGATTACGGTCGAAGTGCCGGGCACGGGCATCGTCGACATGCTGCTGCACGCCGTGCGCCGCATCAAGGGTGTGCGCAACGCCTATCGCGTCAACTGACAGCGCAAGCCGCCGCGCTGGCTGCCGCACGGCAACCGCTGCAACTATATCATCCCCGCCCGAACATCCCGGGCGGGGATGTTTTCCATCCCGCACCATATTCCGGCAGTGTATTCTTACGGAACTACAAATGTACAACCGCAGATCATGTTATCCCGCAGAGCCGAACACTGCGACACGAACCTTGCGAGCGCCCCACTGCCCGATCCGCTACCGGCCAAAGACATTCAGTCCGGTGCTGTCCGCTGTCCGCCAATACGGGAGATGATAGAGCTCTCCCGAATCCTATGTGTAAAAAACAATGGCTGCCCGATATTTGTCGGGCAGCCATTGTTATCTGATGACGGCCTAAGCCGCCTTGATCGGAACCGTTACAGAGCCGGCATGTCGGCTTTCAGACCGACGACCAGATCGTCGTAGTCGCGAAGACCGGTACCGCCGGGGATGAGATGACCGCAGATGACGTTCTCTTTGAGGTTCTCCAAGGGGTCGGTCTTGGCCTGAATGGCGGCCTCGTTGAGCACCTTCGTAGTCTCCTGGAACGATGCGGCCGAGATGAAGCTCGACGTCTGCAACGCGGCTCGCGTGATACCCTGCAACACCTGATTCGATGTAGCCGGCACGATAGGACGAGTCTCGACAGGAGCCATGTCGCGGCGTTTGAGAGCCGAGTTCTCGTCGCGCAGCTTGCGCATCGAGATGATCTGGCCGGCCTGCACGTTCGTCGAATCGCCTGCCGACGTCACGACGACCTTGTCGTAAAGCTCGTCGTTGACATCCATGAAGTCCCACTTGTCGACCACCTGATCCTCGAAGAATCGCGTGTCGCCCGGATCCTCGATCTGCACCTTCGACATCATCTGACGTACTATGACCTCGAAGTGCTTGTCGTTGATCTTCACACCCTGCATGCGGTATACCTCCTGCACCTCGTTGACGATATACTCCTGTACCTTCGTCGGACCGAGGATGCGCAGGATGTCGCTCGGAGTGATCGCACCGTCCGACAGAGCCATGCCGGCACGCACGTAGTCGTTCTCCTGAACGATGATCTGACGCGACAGCGGCACCAGATAGCGCTTCACGTCGCCGTCCTTGGATGTGATGATGATCTCGCGGTTACCGCGCTTGATCTTACCGAACGATACCTCGCCGTCGATCTCCGAAACGATAGCCGGGTTAGACGGGTTGCGGGCCTCGAACAGCTCGGTAACGCGCGGCAGACCACCGGTAATATCGCCGCCGGTCTTACCCACGGCACGCGGGATCTTGATAAGGATATCGCCGCCGTGTATCTTGGCGTTGTCCTTGACCATGATATGGGCGCCCACGGGAAGGTTGTATGCCTTGACCTCGATGCCGCTCTTGTCGACAATCTTGATGACGGGGTTCTTCGTCTTGTCCTTCGACTCGACGACGACCCGCTCGGCCAGACCCGTCTGCTCGTCGCGCTCCTCGCGGTACGTGACACCCTCGATGACGCTCTCGTAGACGATACGTCCCTCGCTCTCGGCGATGATAACGGCATTGTAGGGGTCCCACTCGCAGATCATGTCGCCCTTCTTGACCTCGGCGCCGTCCTTGACGAACAGCGTAGCGCCGTAGGGCAGGTTATGCGTATAGAGGACGATATCGGTCTTGGGGTCGACGATGCGGAACTCCGACTGTCGCGACATGACGATATCGATAGCCTCGCCCTGTGCGTTCTTGCCCTTGATAGTGCGCAGCTCGTCGATCTCCAAACGACCCTCGTACTTCGAGACGACATTGGTCTCGACGGCCGAACCGCCGGCAACACCACCGACGTGGAACGTTCGCAGGGTAAGCTGCGTACCCGGCTCGCCGATCGACTGCGCCGCGATGACGCCGACGACCTCGCCCTTCTGTACCATGCGCGCCGTAGCGAGATTGCGGCCGTAGCACTTCGCGCAGACGCCGTGACGCGCCTCGCACGTGAGCACCGAACGGATCTCGACAGACTCCAACGGCGACTTCTCGATAGCCTCGGCTATATCCTCGGTAATCTCCTCGCCGGCCTTGCACAGCACCTCGTTGGTTATGGGGTGGATCACGTCGTTCAGAGCCGTGCGACCCAGAATGCGGTCGTAGAGCGTCTGCACGACATCCTCGTTGCGCTTGATAGCCGTAGCCGTCAGACCGCGCAGCGTGCCGCAATCCTCCTCGTTGATGATGACGTCCTGCGCGACGTCCACCAGACGACGCGTCAGGTAACCGGCATCGGCCGTCTTCAAGGCGGTATCGGCCAGACCCTTACGGGCACCGTGGGTAGAGATGAAGTACTCCAACACCGAAAGGCCCTCCTTGAAGTTCGAGAGGATCGGGTTCTCGATGACCTGCTGACCGCCCTCGACACCCGATTTCTGCGGCTTGGCCATAAGACCACGCATACCCGAGAGCTGACGAATCTGCTCCTTAGAACCGCGGGCACCCGAGTCGAGCATCATGTATACGGGGTTGAAGCCGTCCTGATCGCTTTTCAGGGTCGTGATAACCGAGTTGGTCAGCTTGTTATTGATATTCGTCCAGATATCGACTATCTGGTTATAACGCTCGTTGTTCGTGATAAGACCCATGTTGTAGTCGCCTATCACGGCATCGGCCGAGGCATAGCCCTCGTCGATGAGCTTCTGCTTCTCCCCGGGGATGACCACAGCATCGAGGTTGAACGACAGACCGCCCTGGAATGCCATGCGGTAACCCATGTTCTTGATATCGTCGAGGAACGCAGCCACCTTGTCGGCACCGGCCTTCTTCATGACCACGGCGATGATGTCGCGCAGCGAGCGCTTCGTAAGCACCTCGTTGATATATCCCACCTCCTCGGGTACGACCTGATTGAAGAGGATACGGCCGATAGTAGTCTCCTTCAACACCTGTACGGGCTGTCCGTTCTCGTCCAGATCGCGCACCATGCACTTAACGACGGCATGCAGGTCGGCACGCTTCTCGTTGTAGGCGATGATCGCCTCCTCGGGGCCGTAGAACACATGACCTGTGCCCTTGACTCCGGGACGCGGCTTGGTAATATAGTACAGACCGAGGACCATATCCTGCGACGGCACGGTAATAGGCGCACCGTTGGCGGGGTTGAGGACGTTGTGCGAACCGAGCATAAGCAGCTGAGCCTCCAATATGGCGGCATTGCCCAGCGGCAAGTGCACGGCCATCTGGTCGCCGTCGAAGTCGGCGTTGAACGCCGTACATGCCAGCGGGTGGAGCTGCATTGCCTTACCCTCGATCAGCTTGGGCTGGAAAGCCTGAATACCCAGACGGTGAAGGGTCGGGGCACGGTTCATAAGTACCGGATGACCCTTGATGACATTCTCCAATATGCCCCAGATGACGGGGTCCTTGCGGTCGATGATCTTCTTGGCCGACTTGACCGTCTTGACGATACCGCGCTCGATGAGCTTACGTATGACGAACGGCTTGTAGAGCTCGGCCGCCATATCCTTCGGGATACCCATCTCGTGCATCTTCAACTCGGGACCTACGACGATGACCGAACGCGCCGAGTAGTCGACACGCTTACCCAGAAGGTTCTGGCGGAAACGTCCCTGCTTACCTTTGAGCGAGTCCGAGAGCGACTTCAACGGACGGTTAGACTCGTTCTTGACGGCATTGCTCTTGCGCGAGTTGTCGAACAGCGAGTCGACGGCCTCCTGCAACATACGCTTCTCGTTGCGCAGGATGACTTCGGGAGCCTTGATCTCGATAAGACGCTTCAAGCGGTTGTTGCGGATGATGACGCGACGGTAGAGGTCGTTAAGATCCGACGTCGCGAAACGGCCGCCGTCCAGCGGCACCAGCGGGCGCAGCTCGGGCGGGATGACCGGAATATCGGTCAGCACCATCCACTCGGGTTTGTTCTTGCCGTTAGAGGCGCGGAACGACTCGATGACGTTCAGGCACTTCAACGCCTCGCTCTTACGCTGCTGCGACGACTCTTTCGAAGCCTTGTCGCGCAGGGCATATGACATCGAGTCGAGGTCGACCTGCTTCAACAGCGTGAGTATGGCCTCGCCGCCCATCATGGCTACGAACTTGTCGGGATCGCTGTCGTCGAGCGACTGGTTGCCCTTGGGCAGAGCGGCCAGAATATCGAGATACTCCTTCTCGGCCAGCGTCTGCAAACGCTCGACGCCCTGCTCGGCCGCAGCACCGGGATTGACCACCACGTAACGCTCGTAATAGACGATCGCTTCGAGCTTCTTAGAGGGTATGCCCAGCAGGTAACCTATCTTCGAAGGCAGCGAACGGAAATACCATATATGTACTACCGGCACCACCAGCGAGATATGTCCCATGCGCTCGCGGCGCACCTTCTTCTCGGTAACCTCGACACCGCAGCGGTCGCAGACGATACCCTTGTAACGGATACGCTTATACTTTCCGCAGTGGCACTCGTAGTCCTTCACGGGACCGAATATGCGCTCGCAGAACAGACCGTCGCGCTCGGGCTTGTAGGTACGGTAGTTTATGGTTTCGGGTTTAAGCACCTCGCCGCTCGACTGGGCACGGATCTCCTCGGGGGATGCCAGACCGATCGAAATGCGGCTGTAAGCGCTTGCTTGTTTATTATCTCTTATGATTGACATAATGTCTCTTCGTTTTTGAATCCAGATTATAACCTACATGACAACTATTCGAGCTTGACCGACAGAGCCAGACCGCGCAACTCGTGCAGCAGCACGTTCATCGCCTCCGGAACACCCGGCTTGGGCAGGTTGTCGCCCTTGACGATAGCCTCGTATGCCTTGGCACGGCCCACCACGTCGTCCGACTTTATGGTCAGAATCTCCTGCAAGATGTTGGCGGCGCCGAAGCCCTCCAATGCCCAGACCTCCATCTCACCGAAACGCTGACCGCCGAACTGCGCCTTACCGCCGAGCGGCTGCTGCGTGATGAGTGAGTAGGGGCCGATCGAACGGGCGTGCATCTTGTCGTCGATCATGTGACCCAGTTTCAACATATAGATGACACCGACGGTAGCCGGCTGGTCGAAACGCTCGCCCGTGCCGCCGTCGTAGAGGTATGTACGACCGCTGCGGGGTACGCCCGCCTTGGCCGTATACTCGTTGATCTGCTCCAACGACGCACCGTCGAAGATAGGCGTGGCGAACTTCAAGCCCAGCTCGCGGCCGGCCCAGCCCAGAACGGTCTCGTATATCTGACCGAGGTTCATTCGCGAAGGCACACCCAGCGGGTTAAGACAGATGTCGACGATCGTACCGTCTTCGAGGAACGGCATGTCCTCGTCACGCACGATCTTGGCCACGATACCCTTGTTACCGTGACGGCCGGCCATCTTGTCGCCCACCTTCAACTTACGCTTCTTGGCGATGTAGACCTTGGCCATCTGGATGACGCCCGAAGTCGGGATCTCGTCGCCGTTGGTAAGGTTGTATTTCTCGCGGTTGACCGCAGCGGCGACCTTCTTGCACTCGATCGTGTAGTTGTTTACCGTCTTGATAATCAACGAGTCGATATGCTCGTCGCCCGTCCACTTGCACTGACCGAGGTTCATATAGCCGTTTGCCACGCCCGTCTTGCTGTCGAAGCTCGTCGAGGCGATATCCTCCAACATGCGGCGCGTGAACTTCGTGCCGGCGGCGTAGAGCTCGACATTGTAGTAGTCGTAAACGCCGGTGGTTACCTTGCCTTCGAGCAGCGTCCAGAGCTTGTCGACCAGTATCTTCGTCAGATCGGCGATCTTCTCGGCGTACTCGGCGTCGAACTTCTCCATCTGCAACTTCTCGGCATTGCGGTTGCGCTTGCCCTCCTTCTGCGCGTGGCTGTACAGCTTCGTGTCGATCACAACGCCGTGCAGCGACGGCTGCGCCTTCAACGAAGCGTCCTTCACGTCGCCGGCCTTGTCTCCGAAGATAGCGCGCAGCAGCTTCTCCTCCGGAGAGGGATCGCTCTCGCCTTTCGGCGTGATCTTACCGATGAGGATGTCGCCCGGGTGGACGTTGGCGCCCACACGGATGATACCGTTGGCGTCGAGATCCTTGGTGGCCTCCTCGCTGACGTTGGGGATATCCGAAGTAAGCTCCTCGACACCGCGCTTGGTGTCGCGCACCTCCATTATATATTCGTCGACATGCACCGACGTGAATATGTCCTCGCGCTGGATACGCTCCGAGATAACGATGGCATCCTCGAAGTTGTATCCCTTCCAGGGCATGAACGCCACTTTCAGGTTGCGTCCCAAAGCCAACTCGCCCTTTTCGGTCGAATAGCCCTCGGTAAGGATCTGCCCCTTGACCACATGGTCGCCCGTAAGTACGACAGGACGCAGCGTGACGGTCGTATTCTGGTTTGTACGACGGTAGCGCGGCAGCGTGTAGGTGGTTACCTCGGGCAGGAACGAGCTGATGACCTCGTCCTGCGAGCGCTCGTAACGCACGCGGATCTCGGTGGCATCGGCGAAGACGACCTCGCCGTCGCCCTCGGCGACTATCTGTATGCGGCTGTCGGTAATCATGTCCTTCTCGATGCCGGTGCCGACGATCGGCGCCTCGCATCTTACCAGAGGCACGGCCTGACGCATCATGTTCGAACCCATAAGCGCACGGTTGGCATCGTCGTGCTCCAAGAAGGGGATAAGGCTCGCGGCGATCGAGGCGATCTGGTTGGGAGCCACGTCCATCAACGACACCTCCTCGGCGCGGACGACGGGGAAGTCGGCACCCTGACGCGCCTTGATACGCTCGGGACGCATGAAGTGTCCTTCGTCGTCGATAGGCTCGTTGGACTGCGCGACGACCTGTCCCTCCTCCTCTTCGGCCGAGTAGTAGCGGATGTCGGCATTGTCAAGATCGACCTTGCCCTGCTCGACCTTGCGGTAGGGAGTCTCGATGAATCCCATGTCCGAGATCTTGGCAAAGACGCAGAGCGACGATATAAGACCGATGTTCGGGCCCTCGGGCGACTCGATCGGGCAGAGGCGTCCATAGTGCGTATAGTGCACGTCTCGCACCTCGAAGCCTGCGCGGTCGCGCGACAGACCGCCGGGACCGAGTGCCGACAGACGACGCTTGTGCGTGATTTCGGCAAGCGGGTTGATCTGGTCCATGAACTGCGACAGCTGGCTGGTGCCGAAGAACGAATTTACGACGCTGGCCAGAGTCTTGGCATTGATAAGGTCCTCGGGTGTGAAGACCTCGTTGTCGCGGACGTTCATACGCTCGCGAATGGTACGTGCGATACGCACCAGACCCACCGAGAACTGGTTTGCCAGCTGCTCGCCGACCGTTCTTACGCGGCGGTTCGACAAGTGGTCGATATCGTCGACGTCGGCCTTAGAGTTGATAAGCTGGATCAGGTATTTGATGATCTCGATTATGTCCTCGCGCGTGAGCGTACGTATTGCCGGATCGATATCCAGATCCAGCTTCTTGTTGATGCGGAAACGACCCACGTCGCCCAGATCGTAACGCTTGTCCGAGAAGAACAGCTTTTCGATCACGTCGCGAGCCGTAGCCTCATCGGGCGGCTCCGAGGCGCGCAACTGCCTGTAAATATATACCACGGCCTCCTTTTCGGAGTTGCACGGGTCTTTCTGCAACGTATTGTATATTATAGAGAAGTCGATGCCAGACGGATTCTCGTTATGCAGCAGAATCGTCTTGGCACCCGACTCGATTATCTGGTCGATATGTTCCTCCGAAAGCTCGACTTCGCGGTCGACTATGACGTTGTTACGCTCGATCGAGACGACCTCGCCCGTATCCTCGTCGACGAAGTCCTCGACCCATGTCGACAGAACACGCGCAGCGAGCTTGCGGCCGACGGCCTTTTTAAGATTTGTTTTGGTGACCTTTACCTCGTCGGCCAGATCGAAGATCTCCAATATCTGTTGGTCGGTTTCGTAACCGATCGCTCTAAGCAGAGTCGTTACGGGCAGCTTCTTCTTACGGTCGATGTAGGCGTACATGACGTTGTTGATGTCCGTTGCGAACTCTATCCACGAACCTTTGAACGGGATGATACGCGCCGAATAGAGCTTCGTACCGTTGGTGTGCATGCTCTGGCCGAAGAATACGCCCGGCGAGCGGTGCAACTGCGATACCACGACTCGCTCCGCACCGTTGAAGATGAACGTACCGCGCTCGGTCATATACGGGATCAGACCGAAATATACGTCCTGAACGACCTCGTCGAAGTCCTCGTGCTCGGTGTCGGTGCAGTAGAGTTTAAGTTTTGCTTTGAGGGGAACGCTATATGTCAGACCTCTCTCCAAACACTCCTCGATCGTGTAACGAGGTTGGTCGATATAGTAGTCTATAAATTCCAGAACGAAGTTGTTTCTGGTATCCGTGATCGGGAAATTTTCGTTGAACACCCTGTAAAGGCCCTCGTTCTTGCGGTTCTCCGCCGTGGTGTCAAGCTGGAAAAAGTCTCGGAATGATTTAAGCTGTATCTCCAAAAGATCAGGATAGGGAACCCGGTTCTTTACGGTCGAAAAGCTTATGCGTTGTTGTTGTTGTGTCGTGGACATTCTTAATCCAAAATTTAGTTGAAGCAAAATACTCGCAAGACTCGAAGTCTTCTGCAACGGGTATTACTTTATCCCGCCAATGCCCTCGGTGTAAACGCATTACACTTGGAGAGCATCCTATATTCCAACATTCGGGCACAGCTCAACACGGCACTCCCGAATATTAGACCACAAAAGGCATAGAGCTTACTTATACGTAAGCCCTACACCTGAGTTGTCCGGAACTTAACAGTCGCAGGACTATTTAAGCTCAACTTCTGCACCAGCCTCTTCGAGTTGGCCCTTGATAGACTCGGCCTCCTCCTTAGAGATACCCTCCTTAACGGCCTTAGGTGCACCGTCGACCAATGCCTTGGCATCGCCCAACGAAAGACCGGCAACCTCCTTAACGACCTTGATGACTTGGAGCTTAGCCTGACCGGCGCTCTTCAAGATCACATCGAAAGAGGTCTTCTCAGCAGCAGCAGCCTCGCCGGCGCCAGCTGCGGGAGCTGCAACTGCAACAGCTGCAGCAGCAGGCTCGATACCATACTCCTCTTTGAGGATAGTAGCCAATTCGTTAACTTCCTTAACAGTCAAATTTACCAATTCTTCTGCTAATTTCTTTACATCTGCCATAGTTGTGTAATTTTATTAAATTTTGTTTTTGTTTGCTTGTTAATTGTTTCTCTCTTCGAGACTCTTTACCAGTCCCGCAATCTTCTGACCTGCATTCGATTGCAGAGCAGATATGACATTCTTCGCAGGCGATTGCAGCAGAGCGACGATATCGCCGATGAGCTCCTCGCGGCTCTTGATGTTGCAAAGCGTGTCGAGTTGGTTGTCGCCAATGTAGAGGCAACCCTCGACAACGGCAGCTTTCAGAACGGGCTTGTCATTGCTCTTGCGGAACTCCTTGATGAGCTGCGCGGGAGCCTTGCCCGTCTCTGCGAACATTATCGATGTCGAGCCTTTGAGTACGTGTACCAGTTCAGCATCAGCCTTATCCACATTTTCCAGAGCCTTGGTAAGCAGCGTGTTCTTCACTACCACCAGCTTGATGTTGCTCTCGAAACATTTGCGGCGCAACGCAGCGGTCTGCTCGGCGTTGAGCGCTTCGATATCGGCCAGATAGAAATGAGGGTATTGGTTGAGCTGTTCGGTAAGACCGTCGATAACGGCCGACTTTTCTTGCTTGGTCATTGTTTATCCTCCCTTATTTCGTTTCTACTGATTTCGGATCTATCTGTACACCGGGACTCATAGTCGTCGAGAGATAGATACTCTTCACATACGCACCTTTGGCAGCCGACGGTTTGAGCTTGATAATCATGCCCAGAACCTCCTTGGCATTGTCTGCGATCTGCTCGGGCGAGAACGATATCTTACCCACTGAAGTGTGGACGATACCGTACTTGTCGACCTTGAAGTCGATCTTACCCGCCTTGACGTCCTGAACGGCCTTGGCAACGTCCATCGTCACGGTACCCGTCTTGGGGTTAGGCATCAGGCCGCGAGGACCGAGAATACGGCCCAGGGCACCCACCTTGCCCATTACGTTGGGGGTAGTGATGATGACGTCGACATCCGTCCAACCGCCCTTGATCTTCTCGACATACTCGTCCAGACCTACGTAGTCGGCTCCTGCGGCCTTGGCCTCGGCCTCCTTCTCGGGAGTACACAAAACCAGAACGCGGACCGTCTTACCGGTACCGTGAGGAAGAGTAACTACGCCGCGGACCATCTGATTGGCCTTACGCGGGTCTACGCCCAGACGTACGTCTATATCTACCGAGGCATCGAATTTCGTAAAGGTAATTTCCTTTAGAAGAGCTGCTGCCTCAGAAAGCTTGTAGACCTTGTCGGGCTCAACCTTCGAATAGGCGACCTTTTGATTTTTTGTCAACTTACTCATTCTTGTAATTTTCGTTACATGTTAGGAAATTCACCAACTACGTTGATACCCATACTGCGAGCAGTACCGGCGACCATACGCATAGTAGCTTCGACAGTGAAGCAGTTCATGTCGGGCATTTTGCCCTCTGCGATCTCCTTGATCTGATCCCATGTTACCGAGCCGACCTTGTCGCGGTTGGGCTGAGCCGAACCGCTCTTGATCTTGGCTGCTTCCTTGAGCTGTATGGCTACGGGCGGCTGTTTAACAATAAAGTCGAACGACTTATCGCTGTAAACAGTAATGATGACCGGAAGAACCTTTCCCGCCTTGTCCTGTGTACGGGCATTGAACTGCTTGCAGAAGTCCATTATGTTGACTCCCTTTGAACCCAATGCCGGACCTACCGGAGGTGAAGGATTGGCAGCACCACCTTTGATCTGCAATTTAATAAATGCAGCAACCTCTTTTGCCATAATTTTCCTTGGTTAATTATTCTTTTTCAACTTGTGTAAAGCTCAACTCCATAGGAGTCTTGCGGCCGAATATCTTCACAGATACAGTGAGCTTACGATGCTCGTTGTCGACACTCTCAATGGTACCTTGGAAGCTTGAGAACGGACCGTCCGTAACTTTGACGGTCTCGCCGACGAAGAACGGAACCTCGTTCTCCTCGTCCATTTGGCTCAACTCGTCGACACGCCCCAGAATACGGCTTACCTCCTGTGGACGAAGAGGCGTCGGATTCATCTTGCGGCTGTCCTCCTTGGTATCGCCAAGAAAGCCGAGCACATTAGGAATATTGCGAATGATAATCGGTATCTGACCTACGAATGCGGCTTCGATCAGGACGTAGCCCGGATACGAAACCTTCTCCTTAGATACTTTCTTTCCGTTACGGATCGTGTAGACCTTTTCGGTCGGAATAAGTACTTGCGAGATATAATCCTCCAAATGGCTATGACGGATTTCGGTCTCTATATACTCCTTGACCTTCTTCTCTTTACCACCGATAGCCCGAACGACATACCATTGTTTGTTAATCTCACTCATCACTCAAACGTTTCAACTAACCCAACAGATTATAGATGGCGTTCATAACACTCTCGAAAGTGATATCCATCGCCAACACAATCAAGGCGAAGATCACCGAGGCTACCATGACGACGATCGTCGAGTTCTGCAACTGCGAGAACGTCGGCCAAGTTACCTTGTTGACCAGCTCGTTGTATGAATTTTTTACGTACTTAAACATAATCCTCTCTTCTGAATTGGCAGGAGCAGAGAGATTCGAACTCCCATCAACGGTTTTGGAGACCGCTATTCTACCCTTGAACTATGCTCCTATAAAAGGGACGGACGCATCCGTCCCTGCGATTATCGAAAATTATTCGATAACCTTCAATACCTGACCTGCACCTACCGTACGGCCACCCTCGCGGATTGCGAAGCGAAGACCCTCGTTCAAGGCAACAGGATAGATCAGCGTAACGGTAATCGTCACGTGGTCGCCCGGCATGACCATATCTACGCCCTCGGGAAGAGCAACCTCACCGGTTACGTCCATCGTACGCAGATAGAACTGGGGACGATACTTGTTGTGGAACGGAGTGTGACGGCCACCCTCCTCCTTTTTCAGGATATAGACCTCGGCCGAGAACTTCGTGTGGGGAGTGATCGAACCCGGCTTGGCAACGACCATACCGCGCTTAACCTCCTTCTTGTCGATACCACGCATCAGCAGACCTACGTTATCGCCGGCCTCACCCTCATCGAGCAGCTTGCGGAACATCTCCACGCCCGTGCAGGTAGAGGTAAGGATCTTCTCCTCCAAACCGATGATCTCGACGGGATCGCCGACCTTGATGATACCGGTCTCGATACGGCCGGTAAGAACCGTACCACGACCCGTGATCGAGAATACGTCCTCGACAGGCATCAGGAAGGGCTTCTCGTTGTCACGAGGAGGAATCTGGATGTAAGCGTCGACAGAATCCATCAGCTCCATGATCTTGTCCTCCCACTGAGCCTCGCCGTTCAGACCGCCCAGTGCAGAACCGCGGATGATCGGGCAGTCTGCGTCGAAATCGTACTTAGACAACAGATCGCGAACCTCCATCTCGACGAGATCGAGCATCTCGGGATCGTCGACCATATCGCACTTGTTCAGGAACACGACGATACGGGGAACGTTAACCTGCTTTGCGAGCAGAACGTGCTCGTTGGTCTGGGGCATCGGACCGTCGGTAGCTGCAACTACGAGGATGGCACCGTCCATCTGAGCGGCACCCGTAACCATGTTCTTCACATAGTCGGCGTGTCCCGGGCAGTCTACGTGAGCGTAGTGACGCGTAGCGGTCTGATACTCGACGTGAGCCGTATTGATGGTAATACCGCGCTCCTTCTCCTCGGGGGCGTTGTCGATAGAGTCGAACGAACGAAGCTCCGACAGACCTTTCTTGGCGAGCACCGTGGTAATGGCAGCGGTAAGGGTCGTCTTACCGTGGTCAACGTGTCCGATAGTACCGATGTTCACATGCGGTTTCGAACGATCAAATTTTTCTTTTGCCATAGCTATAATAAGTATTAAGTTCTATAAAGTTACTTAAAAAAAACGCTTTACAGATAAAAGTACAACACTGCCGGCGACCGTTTCGGCGGTCTGTGGCGTGCCGTACAGATATCTTTCGTGAGCGGAAGACGAGGCTCAAACTCGCGACCCTTAGCTTGGAAGGCTAATGCTCTATCAACTGAGCTACTTCCGCAAAAATACACCGTATCAGAGTACTCCGATCGATCTCTCGATCGTCTCCCGCTACCCCGACCGGCGCCAATTCTTGTGGGAAGAGATGGATTCGAACCACCGAAGGTATAAACCAGCAGATTTACAGTCTGCCCCATTTGGCCACTCTGGTATCTTCCCTTATGTCGCGTCTTCCGAAGAAGACCTATACGTTGTCTTGCCGTGTGGGCCGCCCGCAAGCGGCAACCCTCTCTGACCGGAGCCGTCCGCTCCTCGGCTTGGAGCCGATGGAGGGATTCGAACCCCCGACCAGCTGATTACAAATCAGCTGCTCTGGCCAACTGAGCTACATCGGCATTGACCGTATCGGATTGCAAAGGTACGAATAATTTTTAATTATCCAAATTTTCGAGCACGAAATTTGCAAAAAATTATTCGCATTACTCTGTATCAAAGAACCGCGATTCGCCGCTTTGATTTTGACGGAAAATCGAGTGCAAATATATAACTCTTTTGCGAAATAAAAAATTGCGCGAACTTTTTTTTTACTCTCCGCCATATTTTTTTATCTCTCCGCCGCTTACCTTATTATAATAAAGGGCGGGCGCCCTGCCTCGTCCGACGCTGCCGGCCGAAAACCGCACTATCGCAGCTTCATCCCCGCACAGGCTGTTCAACGCACAAGGATTGTACGACGAGCATCGCAGCCTTACCAACGCAGGCAATATCCGCAATCAGATCGCCTCGTCCGCCGGACGCAAACCGCGGATGTATCGAATGTGCGCATCGGCCGTCCAGATGCTGCCGACGATCATCGAAAACCGTATAGTATGACGCTACGGCTCCACCAGCGCACCGGCAACGGCATTGGCCACCTCGGAGCGCAGGCGGGCGACGCTGCCGCCATCCGACGGGTGGACGCGGTTGGTAAGGATTATCACTGCAAGGTCGAGCTCCGGATCGATGACGATGCTCGTGCCAGTGGCTCCGGTGTGGTAGTAGCTCGACTCCGACAGCAGGTCGCCCGATGTTCCCGTATATCCGCGCCACGTATCCCAGCCGAGCGTGCGGCCGAAGCGCTCGTAGCCGCGCGGTGCATGCGACATGGCCTCGACGGCCAGCGGCGAGAGCACCCTCACGCCGCGCCACTCTCCTCCCGAGAGCAGCATCGCTGCGAACACGGCCAGATCTTCGGCTGTCGAGAACAGCCCCGCATTGCCCGACACGCCGCCGCAGACCTCGCGTGCGAGAGGATCGTGCACACGGCCGCACAGCTCCCCGCCGCCCGAGACCGTTGTCGGTGCGCAGCGTCGGGCGAGCCGCCCGTCGGGCAGAAAACCCGTATCGGACATTCCTAACGGACGAAAAATGTTATCCCGTGCATATATGTCGAGCACCTCGCCAGTCATTCGCTCGACTATACGCTGCAAAACGATGAAGTTAAGGCAGCTGTATCGGTACTCGGTGCCGGGCTCGGCCAGCCTCGGGCAGTGCGCGGCATAATCCTCCGCCACGGCGGCATCGGGCAGAGAGCGGTCGGGATATTGCGCCGCGAGCTTAGCGGGGGCGACGTATGCCGGCAGCCCCGATGTATGCGTCAGCAGATCGACTATGCGCACATGGGTAGTATCGCGCACGTTATCGGGGTTGCGCCACCCCTCGAAACCGTTTATATAGCGGTCGACGCGGTCGCCCAGACGCAGCCGCCCCTGCTCGACGAGCTGCATGACGGCCACCGTCGTGGCCGCGACCTTGGTAAGCGAAGCCAGATCGAAGATCGTATCTTCGCTCATGGCGACCGTATCGGGCACCGTCCGCCGATTGCCGTAGGCACGCAGCAGGGCAACACGGCCGTGCCTTACGACACATACCACGGCCCCGGGCGTCCGCCCGTCATCAATGGCGCGTCCGACAGCCTCGTCGACCCGTCCGAGGCGCACCGGATCGAAGCCGACACTCTCGGGCGCAACCCTCTCGATACGCACGGGCGCAGCATCCGCCGCCTGCGGCCCTATCGGATCGCTGTCATTGCGTCCCGCCCTCAGAGGCGTTAGAAACCATATTGCGGCCGAAAGGGCAAGTGCCGCGGCCGACAGGCGCAACTTTCGCATAACTTATAAATTATAGATAATACGCATCTGCGGCTGCGCCCGCCGGGCGCCGAGCCGGCATAACCGTCTTCACACAATAGCAAAAAAGCGGGTGCCCCGAAGGGTCGACCCGCTTTCGAAATATCTGTCCGAGATATCTATCGCAGTTTGAAATCGGGATCGGCGACCGACGGAATCGGCTTGATATACTCGCCGGCCTCGAACTTGGCACGCACGGCCTTGAAGGTGTTGATCGTAAACTCGACATCCTCCATAGTGTGAGCCGCCGTAGGTATGACGCGCAGGATGATCTCGCCGCGCGGGATGACCGGATAGACCACGATCGAGCAGAACAGACCGTAGTTCTCGCGCAGGTCGTAGATAAGGTTGGTACCCTCCTGCTCGCCGCCCTTCATGTAGATCGGCGTTACGGGAGACTGGGTTACACCTATATTGAATCCGTTCTCGGTCAAGCCCTTCTGCAATGCACGCGTGATCTCCCACAGCTTCTCCTGATACTCGGGATGCTTGCGGATAAGGTCGAGACGCTTCAAGGCGCCCATAACCATAGGCATGGGCAGCGACTTGGCATAGAGCTGCGAACGCATGTTGTAGCGGAACAGGTTGATGAGCCAGCGCGGACCCGAAACGAATGCGCCGATACCGGCCATAGACTTGGCGAAGGTGTTGAACAGCACGTCCACACCGTCCATAACGCCGAAGTGAGCGGCCGTACCCTTACCGCCGGGGCCCATAGTACCGAAGCCGTGGGCATCGTCCACCAGCAGACGGAACTGGAAATCCTTCTTCGCGCGAACGATCACGTCGAGGAAGCCCAGATCGCCCTTCATGCCGAACACACCCTCGGTAATGACCAGCACGCCGCCCTTCTGCTCCTCGGCCAGCTCCGTAGCATGACGCAGTTGCAGACGCAGCGACTCCTCGTCGTTGTGAGCATAGGTAAAGCGCTTGCCGTTGTGCATGCGCAGACCGTCGATGATGCAGGCGTGGCACTCCTTGTCGTAGACCACCACGTCGCGCGGCGTGAGCAGGCAGTCGATGATCGAGATCATGCCCTGATAGCCGAAGTTCAGCAGGAAAGCATCCTCCTTGCCGACGAACTCGGCCAGCTCGCGCTCCAACTGCTCGTGATACTTGGTCTGACCCGACATCATGCGGGCACCCATAGGCGCAGCCATGCCATACTTGGCGCATGCCTCGGCGTCGGCCTGACGCACCTCGGGATGATTGGCCAGTCCGAGATAGTTGTTAAGGCTCCAATTCAGAACCTCCTTGCCGCGGAAAACCATGTGAGGACCGATCTCGCCCTCCAATTTCGGGAATGCGAAATATCCGTGCACGCTCGCCATATACTGTCCGATAGGACCGCCGGCATTTTTCGATAAACGATCAAAAATATCCGTCATTATTTATTTATGTTTGGTTAAACTTCCTATTTTTATCCACGCACCTTTTCCCGGCCACGGCGGCGCGAGCGGCTCTGCCCGCGGCATACGCAGTATTATCGGGAACGTTGCGATTTAGCATACAAAAATAGAAAAATAATTCGTTCCGCCAGACTACATTATAGGATAATTCGACCTGAGGAGGCGACAAATAAGTATATATACTTACCGCCCGATGCGGCTCTGCGGCGCGGATCGAGCGCAGGCACCGCCGTAATTTGGCGGCGAGGCTAAAATTTCATACATTTGCCCTAAAACAAAACTATAAAACGATGAAGGGATTTTTAAGATTGTTGCTCGTTGCCGCCATCTCGGTTTCGATGAGCGCATGCGGCGACAAGGCCAAAGAGCCTACGCCCGAAGAGAAGGCCGCGCAATACGCCGACAGCATCTTCAAGGCCATTGAGGAGAGCGACTTCGACCAGCTGGATGTCATATCCGAAGATCTGAACGGCTATATCCGCTCTATCGACGAGAGTCAGGGCGAGGCTTTCGGCGAAGAGTTCGCCGAGCAGATCTACCGATACAGCGAAAAATACGGCTACGGAGAGGATTTCGCCGACAGTTTTCTGGCGGCAGTGCTGGCCGCACTGTACTCTTCGGAGGTGCCCGACGGCGAATAGTGCCCGATTAAGACACGACGCCCCGCCCGAAGACTATCGGGCGGGGCGTCGTGTCATTACGGCCTTCGCAGCCGGCACTGCCGCGCGCCGCTGCGCTCACGACACGGACAGATCGTGCCGCAGCCGAGACAAGCGTTACGGTTTCGCCGTCAGGCCTCGCCTTTCGGCCCGAACGGCTCGGCGGGCGACTGATGCTGCGGGATATGTATCTTGCCGACGTTGCTTTCGTAACGCGTGATATTCTCCTGCAACGACAGCAGCAGCCTCTTGGCATGCTCGGGCGTAAGGATCACGCGGCTCTTCACACGCGCCTTGGGCACGCCGGGCAGCACCGTCGCGAAGTCGATTATGAACTCCGATGTAGAGTGCGATATGATCGCGAGGTTGGAGTAGTTGCCCTGCGCCGTCGTTTCGTCGAGCTCGATGTCGAGCCCCATTTTCTTTATCTCTGCCATAGCGGTAGTGTTTTAACGTTAAAAATATTTCGACCTTTTCTGCGCTTCGGCAGAGTCCTCCGGCGATATCCGCCGCCGAACGAAAAGGTGCATCTTCGCTCAGCACGGCATGCGCGGAACATGCGCCTGCTTCGGCAGCGATGCCGTCTTCGACCTATAAAAGTAGGCATTTCGGAGTTATTATCCAAATCTTTTGCCGATTATCTGCCATAACGGCAGCAGTCTCCGCATCCCGCGCAGCCGGCAGCCGGCTCTCTCTTTCGCCGCTACGCGACACCCTGCAAAAGATCGGCGGCGGACGACACCTATTTTTCCGCGATACGCTCGTTATACGGGAAAAAGATTGTATCTTTGCCGGAGTTATTCCGCAGGCGCGCAGAAGCGCCGGGACTATTCCCGCTGCCGCTGCGTAACAGTCTCGCGGACAAGTTGCTTATGATTCTCGATGCTTTACAGATACTGCTCAGCGGCATGTGCGTCGGTCTGGCCTCGTCGGTAACGGTGGGTCCGGTGGCCGTGTTGTGCATCCAGCGCACGCTCAGCAAGGGGCGCACCTCGGGTCTTATGTCGGGTCTCGGCATAGCCTGCGCCGACACGATGATGGCCATATTCTCTTTCACGGTATACGCCCTGCTCAAATCGCAGATCGACCGCTACGACACGACCATACAGATATGCGGCGGCGTGTTCGTCATTGCCGTCGGCATCTTCATCTTCTTCAAGAATCCCGTACCGCAGATACGTAAGAACCGCGCCGGCAGGACCAACCTATGGCAGGACTTCGGCTCGATGTTCGGCTTCACGCTGGCCAACTTCGTCGTGGTAATACCATATATCCTCGCCTTTTTCACGATGTTCAGCATCGATCTGAACTCGTCGGACGGCACGGCCGAGGCCGACGCCGCAGCCATAACCCTGCTCGCGGACGAGGACGGCTACGACGCAACAATATCCGTCTCAGCGGATGCGGCCACGAGCATCCAAGCGGCCGTCGCAGAGCCGGAGGCAACGGCTCAGGCTCATAACGGCGGCATCGGACGCCCCATGCCCCGCATCATGCGCGACGTGATGGTCATCACGGGCTTTTTCTGCGGCGCAGTGCTGTGGTGGTTCTTCCTGACGTTCATAATAGGCATGTTCCGCCGCGGGTTCCGCCCGCGCCACATGCTGACGATCAACCACGTTGCGGGCATCATCATCAGCGCACTGGGTCTTTATACGCTTATTTCGGTATTAATCAGGCATTGAATCCAATGACAGACAAAAAGATAATAATCGCCATAGACGGATTCTCGTCATGCGGCAAGAGCACATTCGCAAAGTCCATTGCCGCCCGTCTGGGCTACGTATTCATCGATACGGGCGCCATGTACCGCGCCGTCACGCTCTATTCGGCCGAACACGGAGCCATACGCTCGGGCGTAGTCGACGACGAGGCCGTCGCCGCACTGCTCGACCAGATGTCGATCGCATTCCGCTTCAACCCCGAGCGCGGCGCCAGCGACATATATGTCAACGGCGAGCTGGTCGAGGGGCGCATACGCTCGATCGAGGTCAGCAACTGCGTCAGCGCCGTCAGCTCGATAGCGCGCGTGAGAGAGGAGCTCGTAGCGATGCAGCAGCAAATGGGACGCTCGAAGGGGGTGGTAATGGACGGCCGCGACATAGGCACCGTCGTCTTCCCCGACGCGGAGTTGAAGATATTCATGACGGCCGATGCCGAGGTGCGCGCCCGACGCCGCTACGACGAGCTCACGGCCAAGGGCGACAGCGTATCCTTCGAGGAGGTGTACCAGAATGTAATCCGCCGCGACCATGCCGACATGACGCGCGCCATATCGCCTCTCAGACAGGCCGACGACGCGATCGTGCTCGACAACTCGCATATGACCGTCGAGGAGCAAATGGCGTGGTTTATGGATAAATTCGCCGCAGCGACGGCATAACGGCAACACGCCATGGAGGTCGTCATAGATTCGGAATCGGGATTCTGCTTCGGCGTGGTACGCGCGATCGAGGAGGCCGAAAGGGCATTGTCCGAAGCCTCGGGCAAGGTATACTCGCTGGGCGACATCGTGCACAACCGCATCGAGGTGCAGAGGTTGGAGCGGCTGGGGCTTCAAAGCGTAGCGCACGAGGATATGGAGCGTCTGACAGGCCGCACGCTGCTGATACGCGCCCACGGCGAACCGCCGTCGACATACCGCCGCGCCGAGAGTTGCGGCATACGCACCATAGATGCCACATGTCCGGTGGTGGCGCGGCTGCAAAGACGCGTCAAGAAGGCATACGCGCAGATGCACGATGCGGGCGGCAGCGTCGTGCTGCTGGGCAAGCGCGGACACGCCGAGGTGGTCGGGCTGACGGGTCAGGTCGACGACCGCGTCACGGTGGTCGAGAACGAACGCGACCTCGATGCGCTCGACTTCTCGCGCCCCATATACTTCCTGTCGCAGACCACGCAGAGCATCGAGCTGTTCACGCGCATGGGGCGCACGATAGTCGAACGCGCCGCCGATCCGTCGCAGGTCACTATCGACGACACGATATGCCGCCGCGTTTCGAACCGCGAGCCGCACTTGCAGCAGTTCGCCCGCAGCGTCGACGTAGTAATATTCGTCTGCGGACGCAAGTCGAGCAACGGCCGCGTGCTGTTCGAGGCGTGCAGCAGAGCCAACCCCCGCTCCTACAACATCGAGGAGGGCGGAGAGCTCCGCCGCGAATGGTTCGACTCGGCAGAGAGGGTCGGCATCTGCGGAGCCACTTCGACGCCGCTGTGGCTCATGCGCAGCGTCAAGCAGGAGTTGGAGACGATAGCAGCCCGATAACGCCGCCTCGGACAGCGGAGCAAGGCAGCCCGCTGCGGGCAATGAAGCACGAGAAACGCGATCATTAGATTATAACACCTGAAAATCCTACTGTTATGAGGTACTTTGTCAGAGCTTTGAAATATTTCGCACTGCTGTGCGTTCTCTATGTAGCCATAGTCTGGCTGATGTATTGGAGCGGTTCGCTGCCCGAGAGGCCGTGGACGATGATGGGCGTGGTGCTCTCGACGCGGCGCGGCATGATAATGATCGCCGCATTCGTAGCTCTCGCCGCCGCCTATCCGCTGTTCGGCTTCATGCGCAAGCGCGTGGCGGGCGACATGCGCCGCGACCGCGACCGTATCGTCAATGCCTTTCTGGCGCAGGGCTTCACGCTCGCCGAGGAGGGCGACGGACGCATGGTGTTCCGCGGCGCCGGCCTTTTCAAGCGTCTCTCGACACTGTTCGAGGACCACATAGAGGTTGTCCAGCACACGGGACATATGGAGATAATCGGCATACGACGCTCGGTGGCGCGCATCGCCTACCGGCTCGAAGCCTACATATTCAACAGCAAGTTCGAAGAGAAGGATGACAAATAGACCATTCGCATACCGGCTGCGGGGAGTCGTTCTGGCCCTTGCCGCGGCGGCGGCACTGCACCCGACGGCACGGGCGCAGAGGACGCAGAGCGAAGATTTCGCATTGGGGCGCAACGCAGAAGTGCTCGTCAACATGCTGCGCGAGCTGTCGACGCAGTATGTCGACAAGATCGACGCCGACCTGCTGCTGCAACGCTCTGCGGCGGGCATGGCCACGGCGCTCGACCCCTATACGGAGTATCTGCCCGAGCAGAAGATGACCTCGTTCGAGATCATGACCACGGGACAGTACGGCGGTGTGGGTTCGCTCATACGGCAGAAGGGCGACCACGTGATATTCGCACAGCCATACGAGGGCTCGCCGGCCGACCGCGCGGGGATACGCATCGGCGACAGGATCATCTCGATCGACGGCGAGGATGCCTCGGGCTTTACCACCGAGCAGGTCAGCACACGCCTTAAAGGCGACCCCGATACCGATGTAAGGCTGGTGGTCGAGCACTCGCTCGACTCGCGCCGCGACACTCTCACGCTGCGCCGCGAACGCATCGCCATACCGAGCGTGCCGTGGTCGGGATATGTGGCCGACGGCATCGGCTACATCCAGCACAGCGACTTTACCGAACGCAGCTACGAGCAGGTGCGCAACGCTCTGGAACGGCTGCGCGCCGAAGGGCAGCTGCGCGGGCTGGTGCTCGACTACCGCTCCAACGGCGGCGGCATCATGCAGGAGGCGGTCAAGATAGCCTCGCTGTTCGTACCCAAGGGTACGCTTATCGTCTCGACAATGGGTCGCGACTCGACCTCGCGCAGGGAGTACCGCACCGAGAACGAACCGATCGCGGCCGACCTGCCGATCGTCTTTCTGATAAATTCGTCGACGGCATCTTCGTCGGAGATTCTGGCCGGCGCATTGCAGGACCTCGACCGCGCCGCCGTGATAGGCCAGCGCAGCTACGGCAAGGGTCTGGTGCAGGCCACGCGTTATCTGGGCTACAACTCCTATCTGAAACTCACGACGGCCAAATACTACATCCCCTCGGGGCGCTGCATACAGGCCGTGAACTATGCCGAGCGCGATGCCGACGGAGGCGTGGCCGCCATACCCGACTCGCTGCTGACGGAGTATCGCACCGCGGGCGGCCGCCGCGTATACGACGGCGGGGGCATAGCGCCCGACATAAAGATCGAGCCCAACTACGTGAGCCGCTTCGCGCTGACGCTATACGCTATGGGCTACATGGAGGATTGGGCGGACGAATACATGCGCCGTCACAACGGCGAGAAGATAGACGTGCGCACCTTCTCCATAGGCGACGACGAGTACGAGGACTTCAAGCGCTTCATAGCCGACAAGGATGTCCCCTACCAGTCGCAGACGCGCCATGCCATAGCCGCGCTGCGCAAGGCCGCCAAAGACGACCTCTACGATACGACCCTCGAAGAGCACGTCGCAGCCATTGAGGCGCTGGTAAAGGACGACACCGCGTCGAATCTCGAAACATACCGCCGCGAGATCATCGACGCCCTCAACGCCGAGATCGTGCTGCGGCACGCCTACAACCGAGGCGTGATCGAGCACTCGGCGGCAAGCGACCAGACCGTGCGCCGCGCCGTCGAGCTGTTGTCCTCGCCCCAGGAGTACGCCCGCATTCTGGCCGAGCAGGATCTGCCCAGGCACTGAGTGCGGATATAACGGAAATTTCAAGCATACAAGCCCATGCTCCGCCCGCTACGAAATATCAAACTCTCGCGCAGGCTCTTCACGACGCGACTGCGCACGACGGTCATAATCATAGGCCTCGTGCTCGCCGCAGCGTCGGTATTCTACACGCTCATGGTTACGGGCGAGCTGCGCCGTAGCGAGGAGCAGACGATCGAGGAGCTGCGTGCGGCCGACCGCAACGGCGTCGAGCTGTGGGCAGACATATTGCGTTCGACGAGCAACATATACGGCGAGCTGGTTTACAACTCCGATCTGTTCGCCAATCTGGTGCGGCATACGACCGTGCCTTTCGTCATCACGGACGAGTATCTCAATGTCGTGGTGTCGAATCTGCCCTCGACCATGACATCCGATCCGGCCGAACTGAGGCGCGCCATAGAGCGCATGGCCGACAGCAACAAGCCGATCATCGTCCGCTACAACTTCTCCAACCGCTACTACACGATCTGGTACGGACACTCGCGCTTCATGGCCTATGTCACCGAATCGCCCGTCTCGACGCTGATCTACTTCCCCTACGTGCAGCTGCTGATAATAGTCATATTCGCCATATTTACCTACATCGCCTTCTCGTCCACCAAGCAGAACGAGCAGAACCGCGTGTGGGTCGGTCTGGCCAAGGAGACGGCGCACCAGTTAGGCACCCCCACCTCCTCGCTGCTGGGGTGGTTGGAGTATCTGCGCAGCCAGCCCGTCGACCCCGTAGCCGTCGACGAGATGGGCAAGGATCTCTCGCACCTGATGAAGATCGTCGACCGCTTCTCGAAGATCGGCTCCGAGACGATGCTCACCCCCACCAACATCAACGAAGTGGTGGGCGACACGGTAATGTATTTCCGCAAACGCATCCCGCGCAACGTCACACTGACATACAACGGACTGGCTACCGCACCTATATGCGCCTCTATCAACTCGGCTCTGTTCGAGTGGGTCATAGAGAATCTTCTGAAAAACGCTCTGGACGCCTTGCAGGGACACGGCGCGATAGATGTCTTCATCGGCGAGAACGACACGTCGGTCTACGTCGAGGTGCGCGACACGGGCAAGGGCATACCCAAGAGCAACTGGAAACGCATATTCGTGCCGGGCTTCACGACCAAGACGCGCGGCTGGGGTCTCGGGCTCTCGCTCTCGCGACGCATCGTCGAGGACTACCACTCGGGACGCATCGCCGTCGTGCGCTCGGAACCGGGCAAGGGCACGACCATACGCGTAACACTCAAACGCTTGCAGGACAATGAGTAGCACGACCGGACACATCGACTTCGGGCAGAGCGTCCCCAGGCACGACGCACCCCCCGCCGAGGTCTTCGGCAGGGCATCGACGCCGGGCGACGGCTACCCGCTCGCCAAGTCCGACGGCAAGCCGTACGTCATGGCTCGCGCCGGGGAGGTGTTCGGCCCCGAGAGCATCCTCGTCGACAGCCGCCCGCAGCAAGCCGGGCACACGGCCTCGCTCTGCTCGGGCGAGGCATTCCAGATCTCGGTACTGCTCCTCTCGACGGCCTATCTGACGATGCTGCTGCGCTCGTCGCACCACATGCACACCGTCGTAAGGTCGATATTCCGCAGCGGCGGTGTCGACCGCAACATAGTCGACGAATGCGGCAACGCCTCCTCGGCACGCTTCATGACCTCGGTCGGACTGTTCGGCATAGCGCTCGCGGCGCTGGCCGCAGTCAGGATCGTCGACATGCTGCTGCCGCAGCAGACCATAGTGGCACTGCCCGCGGGCATCGACCTCGCCCCGGCCGTCGCCATAGCGGCTGCGGCCGCAGTAGCCGCATGGCAGCACGCCCTGCACAAGGCCGCCGGCTGGGTATGCGCCAGCGACGATATGTCGATACTCGGACAGATATCGCGGCTCTATTTCGCGGCAGGAGCTCTTGCGGTCTTTCCGCTGCTGGCACCCGCGCTGCTGAGCTCCGGCATATCGTCGTCGATTTGGATCATACTGTCGCTTTCGGCCATAACATTACTGTTATTGCTATACCTCAAAGAGACTTTTATGTTCTTTATCGGCAAAAAAATTCATATTTTGTATTGGTTTTTGTACCTTTGCAGTGTCATAGCGTTGCCGCTGAGTTTCGTTTGCATAGTCGCGGCAAGGCTCTGAGGCCGGAACGCGGAGAGGATCCGCAGCCGCGGCCGAAGAGCGAAGTGACAAGTTAATTATTTAAGGAGTTTCAAGTTGAAAGTTAATCGAATACTGGTATCGCAGCCTCAGCCGGCGATCATCGAGAAATCGCCTTTTTACGATCTGTCGCAGAAACACGGACTTTTGATCGACTATAAACCCCTGATACGCGTGGTGGGCGTATCGTTGAAGGAGTTCCGCCAGCAACGCGTCGAGATACTCGAACACACGGCCGTGATCTTTTCGTCGCGCACCACCGTCGACAGCTTCTTCCATATATGCGAGGAGGCGCGCATCACGATCCCCGAGACGATGAAATACATCTGCAACACGGAGGCCGTAGCGCTCTATCTGCAAAAGTACATCGTCTACCGCAAACGCAAGATATCGTTCGCCGACGGCACCTTCAACTCGCTGTTGGAGCTCATCGTAAAGCATAAGGACGAGAAGTTCCTGCTGGCGCTGAGCGAGCCCCACAAGCCCGAGCTGCCCGAGACGCTTACCAAGCTGCGTCTGGCGTTCCACCCCGTGGTCTTCGCACGCACGGTGGCGGCCGACATGCAGCAGCTCGATCCCCAGTCATACGACATAATGGCAGTCTACTCGCCCTCCGACGTCAAGGCTTTGTCGGAGAATTTCGACGTGGAGTCGCTGCCGGCCATAGCCGCCTTCGGCGAGGCTACGCTGCGTGCCGCCACAGCCGCAGGCATGCACGTCAAGGCCAACGCCCCGACCCCGGCGGCACCGTCGATGGCAAAGGCGCTCGACATATTCTGCAACAACATCGCCAACGGAGTCGACCTCGACGACGTCGAGCACAAGGAGAACGCCGACCGCGAGGAGTTCATCCGCGCCCAGCAAAGCAAGCTGGCCAAGAAGAGCCGCACGCGCCACACTCCGACCACGACAAAGAAACAATAACGATACGGTTGCGCCTCAGTGCGCAGCCGGCATCATATCGAACACGACGACCCATGACCGACTTTACCCTGCCCCGCAACGAAAGACTGCGTTCGCTCTCGGCCGTCAGGCGTCTGTTCGCCGAGGGCAGATCGGGGTTCGTCTACCCTTTCCGATACGTATTCATAAGCGAACCGTGCCAGACGGAGGATGTCGGTGTGCTGTTCTCGGTACCCAAGCGCATGCACAAGCGCGCCGTGAGACGCAACCTGCTGCGCCGCCGCGCCAAGGAGGCGTACAGGCTCAACAAGCATATCCTGCATGCGGCCTGCTCCGAGGGGCGGACATTGCATCTGGCACTCGTATACTCCTCGAAAGATATTGCGGCATACAAAACCGTCGACCATGCAATCGGAAAGATTCTCCAAGAGGTTGCTGCGGGCATGTAGGCGGACGGCATCGATGCCGTTGATCCTGCTGGTCAGATTCTACCAAGTCGGCATATCGCCCCTCAAACCGCCCTCGTGCCGCTTCACTCCCACCTGCTCGCAATATGCGCTCGAAGCGTTGCGCAAACACGGCCCGATCAGGGGCACATGGCTGGCCGTGCGCCGGCTGCTGCGCTGCCACCCGTGGGGAGGCAGCGGATACGATCCCGTACCATAATACCCACATACGGTCACAATCCGCGTCGCGATACGATCCACGCCGCCCGGCGGTAGAGAGCATCGACAAGGCCCCTGCAACATTTCGGCAGCGCCGCGAGCAGCCTCAACCGTCGCAGCTGCCGACGGTTCAGACGCGTATAGGAGAATGCCCGCACCGCACGCCGCGCATCCTCGTCGCCGCCGCGGACTATCTGCGTCAGCGCCTTGCCTATGCCTATGCGGGCGATATACTCGTTGAGCGTATCCGACTGCGAAGCGTCGTACAGCTCCTCTATCGAATGCCGCGTGCACTCCGAGCGGTAAATAGACGCCGAGCGGTTGGACGCCGAGCGCGAGTAGCGCACGAGCGACGCCTGAGAGAAGCAGAACTTCGACCCTCGCTGCATCATACTTACCCACAACCACTGGTCCTCGCCTATGCGCATGCCCTCGGGAAAGACCTCTCCTCCCCCGCCGACGGCACTGCGCCGCAGCGTCGCTGTCGACGGTATGATCGCGAAGCGTCTTTTAAGAGCCTCGGCCGCAGGATCGACATACCCCTCATAGGAGGGCACCGCCGCCGCGACGCGCCTGCCGCCGTCGACGATGTCGAACGCCGTCGAATAGGCATCGGCCTCGGGATAGCGCTCTATAAGGCGGCATATCTCCGCGATATAACCCGTCAAGTACTCGTCGTCGGCATCCAACAGCGCGACATACTCGCCGCGAGCCTCAGCTATGCCACGGTTGCGCGCCGCACTGACACCCATATTCGCCTGCCGCACGACTCTTACCAGTGGCGAGCCGAGAGCCTCCACCGCCTCGGCCGAGCCGTCCGTCGAGCCGTCGTCCACGACGATTATCTCCGACGGCAGCAGGCTCTGCGCCAAGACCGAGCGCACGGCACGCTCCACCTCGCGACGTTTGTTGTAAAGCGGCATTACGACCGATATGCGCCGCGAAGTCGGCGACTGCAACGGCGTGGCGAAGGCCAGTATCTCGGGGGCGTGATTCAGCTGCAACTCCTCGGGCAGCCACTTGCGGATGTTGCCGTAATGGTTGCGCAGATATGTCTCCATGTCCGACGGCGCCCACAGCATCATCCCGCCGAACGGCACCCGCTGCCTGTTCTCGACAGCCTCGCGGGCGATCATGTCGCGCGGCATGCGCACGATATTGACATATCGCGTCGGACGGTCGTCGTAACGCGTCAGCTCGCGGCGCAGAAGCTCGTATATGCGACGCTTGCTCATCACGGCGCACACGATGCGTATCGCCGCGCATGAGACCGCGCTCTTGGGAAATACGCAGCCGTTATTCGGTCGTCCGAACCAGCGCCACAGCCATACGCTCTTGGCCGTAAAGCAGTTGACCCAGAATTTCACTCTGCGCCGCTGCCGCCGCTCCAAGCGCGGCGAATCGGGTATGTTGTCGTAGGGAAAGATGTCGATATATATGCCCTGCTCGATGGGCAGCCCCACCCACTCGCTCTCGACGAAGCGCGTCGAGCGCCTGCGCACCTTGGCGAAGTAGAACGGCGTATCGGGCTCGGTCGAGAACTCCTGCAACACGTAATCCGAGGCGAGCAGCGCCGGAGCCTCGCGCAGAAAACGCTCGTAATTATCCCGCGTCATGCCCAGATCGATGTCGTCGTCCCACGGCACGATGCCCTCGAAAAAGTGGGCTCCGATAGCCGTGCCGCCCTGTATGAAGTAGGGAATCGACGCCTCGTCGCACACGCGCACCACCTCGCGCAGCGTCTGCAAAAGCTCCTCGTGCAGACGGCTCAGTATGTCTGAATTGTATTTCATCATCAAATCGTTTCGGCGCCTGCACCAAACGCCCTTATCGCACAGCGGACAATGGCACGAAGCCGGTCGTATCATTAGCCGCTCCTTCGCATGCGGCCTGCTGCGGGATCACTGCACGAGCAGATTACAGCCGCGGATGTCGCTGCCGGCGATACGCCCCTCGATCATGAAACGGCCGTGGTCGAGCAGCCGCCCCGTGTCCTGCGTGGAGATGAATGCGCATGAGCAGATATTCGACAAGTCGATTATATCCACGCCGCCGCGCACGCCCTGCGTCAGCCGCTCGGCGGGATCGTTTATGTCGCGCACGAGAACCCGCATCCACGGCGGAGCGGCGAATATGCCTCCGCCCGAGGAGTAGGCCTGCGACGTAAGCTCGGCCATGCCGTACTCGGAGTGTATGCTCCCGACACCGAAAGCCTCGCACAATATGGCGTGGAACTCCGACTTCGGAAGCTCCTGCCGCCGCCCCTTCATGCCGCCGGTCTCCATGACGACCGTATCGCGCAGCTTCGGCGCATAGCGCTCGGCCAGATCCCACAGAGCATAGCTCACGCCCAACAGTATCTTGGGCTTAGGGTCGGACTCCATGGCCGCCAGCAGCGCGTCGCAGTCATGCAGGTAGAACCCTCCCGAGCCGGCCTCGCGGATCAGGCGGTCGACCATATATACCAGCGAGGAGCCCTCGCGTTCGAGATAGTTGGGCAGCAGTCCGTAGATGCTCCATGCCGACGGCTCGCCGTAGAAGCGGCGGAACGCCGCCATGAAAGCCCGCTCGTAGACCGTAATGTCGGCCATCATGTGACGCGACGGCTCGCCGCCGCCGGTGGTCGACGACGTGAATATCTTCTGTGGCGGCTGCCCGGCACAATATACGTCGTGCGTCTTGAACAGCTCGATCGGCATCATCGGGATGCGCTCCGAGCGATCGACCGCCGAGATATCGCACCCTGTCAGTCGCAGCCACTCGCGATACGGCGCACACCGCTCGGCCTGATAGCGGAACAGCTCCAATGCCGCACGCTCGAAAGCCGCGGCATCCTCTATCGAAAGTATGTCGTCTATCGTAATCATTTACATATAAAGTCGATTACGGCCTCGGCGCAACGCTCCGGCTCCTCTATAAAACCCATGTGTCCCGAGTGGTCGAGCCACACGACCTCCGCCTCGGGGTGCGCCGCGACGATCGCCTCGGCCGTCTCTGTCGGGATATATCCGTCGTGCCGTCCCAGCACGAACATGTGTCTTACGGGCGTGGTGCAGAGCATCCGGTTCATGTCGCGACGCTCGATCATGCCGTTCAGAACGGCTATCACGCCCTCGTCTTCGGTCATGAGCACCAGCTCCTCCATGTCGGCTATCCTGTCCGAGAGTCGTGCGACGTTCTCGGGCGCGAAGCCCGCATGACGCACTATATGGGCTATGGTGTTCTTGCGGCCGGCGCGCACCAGCTCGATCTCGCGGCGGCGGCGTTCGCACTTCTCGGCCGTGTCGGCGCTCGGGGTCGAGCTGATGAGCACGATCGAGTCGAGGCGCGCGGCATAACGCTCGGCGAGCGACATGGCCACATATCCGCCCATAGAGTGTCCCACCACCGAATAGCGCCCGATGCCCAGATGCTCCATTGCGGCGGCGACCGTATCGGCCAGATAATCCATGGTATGTATCTCGCCCTCGACCACCGACACGCCATGTCCGGGCAGGTCGAGCGTGACGACCCTCATCCGGTTCTTCAACAGAGGCACGAAGTCCTCCCACACGGCAAGCGACTCCAAATAACCGTGCAGCAGCACGACGCAGCGCTCGCCCTTTTGCGTGTCGCAGATATGCAGCGGCGTGCGGCCTGCCATGATAAAACGCTCGTCCATCTTCTTCGTATCTTTTCCTTGCATTACTATTAACTGCAATATTAACCAAAATTCGCGACATATCCTCCCGCCCTCCCGAAAAATATTCCCGCTCCGGAATATTATCTTTGCCGATCCGTCTTTTTTTAGTAATTTTGGCCGAATATTTCTCCGCTATCGATGACGAAACTGCAATACATAAAGTGCCACGGTTCGGGCAACGACTTCATCATGATCGACGGCGTGGCACAGGCCGACCGCCTATCGGGCGTCGACCTGGCCGCACTCGCCCGCACAGCATGCGACCGCTCGAAGGGCATCGGCAGCGACGGGGTGCTGCTGCTGGTATCATCCGCCTCGGGCTACGGCATGCGCATGTTCAACCCCGACGGCACCGAGGCGGGCATGTGCGGCAACGGCATACGCTGCGTGGCACGTCTGGCCGAAAGGTATGTCGGACAGAGTGAGTTCGACCTCGTGTCGGGCGGCAGAATCATCCGTGTGCGACACGCCGAGCCGATATGCCGCGGCATCGAGACATACGGCGCGCAGATCGGCATACGCACCGCAAGCGACGACTTCGCATTCATGGCCGGCCGCGAACGCTTCGTCGAGCAGCCGATAGAGGCTCTGGCAGACGATTTGCTGTTTACGGCGATCGATACGGGCAACCCCCACCTGGTAGCACGCGTCGGGAGGATAGATCTCGAACGGCTCGACGAGCTGGGACGGCGCGCCAACGGCATGCGCGATATACTGCCCCACGGCGTCAACCTCTCGCTCTGCGAGCAGCGCGACGGGCATACGCTCTTCGTCGCGACCTATGAGCGCGGCGCGGGAATCACGCTCTCGTGCGGCACGGCTATGACCTCGGCGGCCACGGCGGCAGTACTGGCCGGCCGCATGCAGGCCGAGCGCGACATACGCGTCATGAACCGCGGCGGCATGGTACTATGCCGCACGCACATCGGCCGGGAGGGCATCGTCACGCGTCTTACGGGCAACGCCACGTTCGAATGGAGCGGCAGCCTCGACTTCGACGGCGAGGCTCTGCGCTACGACGTATCCGATAAAACCGACGAGCAGCAGGCATGGCAGCGCTTCGTCGACGAAATAAACGCACGCAGCTGACCGAAGAGATGAAACTCCGCATACGACATATCGCCCTCGCGGCCACGGCGGCCCTCGCGGCCGCAGCCTGCAACGTCACGCGCAAGCTGCCCGAGGGCGAGTATCTGCTGCAAAAGGTCAAGATCGAGGAGGATACCTCCGCACCGCGCCACGAGCGCATCACGGCCGACGAGCTGGACAACTACGTCCGCCAGTCGCCCAACAAACGCATCTTCGGCATAAACTTCTACGCGTGGGTCTACAACCTCGCCGACCCCGACAAGGACAACTGGTGGAACAACTTCAAGCGCAAGATAGGACAGGCGCCCGTCGTGCTCGACATGGAGCAGACGCGCAAGTCGGTGCGCAACATCCGAACATATCTCGACACGCGAGGATACTTCTCCTCCGATGTGACATGCCGCATCGACACGCTGCCGCGCCGCCGCGTCGCCGTGACCTACTCCGTCAGGCAGGGCGAGCCGATGCGCATCGACAGCATAGGATACGAGTTCCGCGACGAGGCGCTGCGCCCGATCATCCTCTCCGACACCGCCGCGACGCTGCTGCACCGCGGCGACGTGCTCGACATAGCGCGTCTGGACAACGAGCGCGAGCGCATCGCGCGCGACCTGAACGACCGCGGCTACTACAACTTCTCGGTCAACAACATATTCTACTCCGTCGATACGCTCTCGGCCAACAACACGGCGGCAGTGAAGATGGTCGTGCAGCCGACGCTTACGGGCTACAACGAGCGGGGCGTGGCACAGTGGGAGAACAACGCCGTATTCCGCATCAGCGAGATCAACGTCTACCCCACCTACGACCCCATGTCGCGCGCACGATACAAGCAGACAGGAAGCGACGTCATCGACACGGCCTATTTCTACGGTCTCAACATCATCAAGGACCCCGACCGCAGCCCGCGCCTGCGCAACGCCGTGCTGCGCCGCACCATACCGATCTACCCCAACTACCTCTACGACGCCGCGCAGGTTACCAAGACATACAACGAGCTTATGTCGCTCGGCTTCTTCCGCAGCGCCAAGATTACCTTCTCCGAGCTGCGCGACACCACCGACACCTACGTGTCGTATATCGACAACAGCCGCGGCGACGGCGGCGAAGCGGTCGACACGCGCGAGGGTTTCCTCCGCTGCGACATATACGCCACGCCGGCACTCAAACAGAGCGTCAAGGTAGAGCTCGAAGCCAGCACGACATCGAGCTTCTACGGCCTCAGCGCCACGCTCGGATACTCCAACCGCAACATCTTCCAAGGCGCCGAGTCGTTCGATGCCTCCGTGCGCGTAGCCTACGAATACATGAAGGCTCCCGACGCGCGCAAGCGCAGCGCTCAGGAGGTGGGCGTCACGACGGGTCTGTCGTTCCCCCGCTTCCTGCTGCCGTTCCATGTCGCGCCCAACGAAAACATATTGCAACCGCGCACGCGTCTCGAACTATCGTTCGACTACCAGAACCGCCCCTACTACCGCCGCAACCTGTCGAGCATGCGCTGGGCATATTCGTGGTCCAAGGGGCAGGCCTCGTCGTTCGCGCTGCGTCCGATCGACATCAACTGGATCGACGTGCACAACGTCGACCAGAAGTTCCTCGACGAGATACAGAACGAATATCTGCGCAACACCTACGTCCCGCAGCTCAGCGCAGGCCTCTCGTTCTCGTATGTCTACAACAACCAGCGGACGAACATCGGCCGCAATGCGACGATGATACGCTTCAACGCCGAGACGGTCGGCAACCTGATCGACGGTCTGGAACGCCTCTTCTCGCACCATGCGCCGGGGCACGACTACTACCAGGTGCTCGGCATACGCTATGCCCAGTATGTGCGCGGCGACATCAACCTCTCGCACAATATCGTGTTGGGCAAGAACATGTCGCTCGCAGGCCGCATCTTCGCCGGCGTGGGCGTGGCATACGGCAACTCGAAGGATATGACCATACCGTTCGACCGCATGTTCTACTGCGGCGGCGCCAACTCCATGCGAGGCTGGACGCCGCGCAACCTCGGCCCGGGCAACGCCCCCGAGCAGAGCGGAGCATCGTTCCCCACGCAGGTGGGCGACATGCGTCTGGAAGCCAATCTCGAATTTCGGTTTCCGATATGGGGTATATTTCAGGGTGCGACGTTCCTCGATCTGGGCAACGTGTGGTATCTGCGCGAGAACGAAAAGACCCCCTACGATCAGGTATTCCATTTCGACAACTTCTACAAGCAGCTCGGCTTCAACACCGGCGTGGGTCTGAGAATCGACGTCAAGTTCGTCGTGCTGCGCTTCGATCTCGGATTGCAGCTCCACAATCCCAACCGACCCGCCGGACAGCGCTGGATACGCGACATCCGCTGGTCGGGCATGGCGCTGAATTTCGGTGTGGGTTATCCGTTCTGATCCCGGCCCGCACACATCGCAGCATGGTGCGGCGGATTGCCCTAACGATCCGCACAGCAACCGCACAGGCATCGGCACCGCCGCTATCGTCGGCCTATCCGCCGCCGGCTGCTGCACCGGTCTGCTATCGCCGGCCGCGCCCTCTTTCGCCCTGGTGCGATGATACCGCCGGATTCATCCGCCTCCCCCTCCGAGTCGCAGGCAGACTCCATAGACATATGCCGCGCCCGGCCTGGTAACGCAGCCTGCACTTAGCCTCCGGCAGCCGCAGATAATATAATAGGCACGCCGCCTCCGCAGCCCCCTTGCGCGCGCATCGTTATGCAACATCCTCTCATGTATAATCGGCGGAATAGTGTAGTCGGCGAAGGTTGAATAAATATGTGAAAAATTATATTGTTATTTTTTTCACAGAATTAAATAATTTTGTAGTTTTGTGCCGTGAAAACGTATCGGAGATTCCGGTTGGCAGAAATTGTGCAGTCGGCTATCTCGTCGGCAGGCGTCGTCCGCTCATGGGACGACCGGGCCACCGGGCTGTTGCGCCCGACCCTTTGCGGCCGACCCTCCGAGCGACGGACATGGAATTAGGTTTAATCTAATATTTGAATTATGGCAAAGATTGATTTATCGAAGTACGGCATCACCGATGTCAAGGAGGTGCTCTACAACCCCTCTTACGAGACGCTGTTCGAGGAGGAGACCAAGCCGGGTCTGACCGGTTTCGATAAGGGCGTGGTAACCGACATGGGTGCCGTTAACGTAATGACCGGCGTATACACCGGCCGTTCGCCCAAGGACAAGTTCTTCGTAAAGGACGAGACGACCGAGAACACCATTTGGTGGACTTCGGATGAGTATAAGAACGACAACAAGCCCGTGTCGAAGCAGACATGGAACGTGTTGAAGGAGCTGGCCGGCAAGGAGCTGTCGAATAAGAAGCTCTATGTCATGGATACCTTCTGCGGTGCAAACGAGAACTCTCGCTTGAAGATCCGCTTCATCATGGAGGTGGCATGGCAGGCGCACTTCGTGAAGAACATGTTCATCCGCCCCACCGAGGAGGAGCTGGCCAACTACGGCGAGCCCGACTTCGTCGTGCTGAACGCATCTAAGGCCAAGGTCGAGAACTACAAGGAGCTCGGACTCAACTCTGAGACGGCTGTCGTGTTCAACCTCACGGAGAAGATGCAGGTCATCATCAACACGTGGTACGGCGGCGAGATGAAGAAGGGTATGTTCTCGTACATGAACTACCTGCTCCCGTTGAAGGGCATGGCTTCGATGCACTGCTCGGCAAACACCAACGAGAAGGGCGAGACGGCTATCTTCTTCGGTCTGTCGGGTACGGGTAAGACCACCCTTTCGACCGATCCCAAGCGTCAGCTCATCGGCGACGACGAGCACGGCTGGGACGACGACGGCGTATTCAACTTCGAGGGCGGCTGCTATGCCAAGGTAATCAACCTCTCGAAGGAGAACGAGCCCGACATCTGGAACGCAATCCGTCGCGACGCCCTCTTGGAGAACGTTACCGTAGACGAGAAGACCGGCAAGATCGACTTCACGGACAAGTCGGTTACCGAGAACACCCGCGTGTCGTATCCGATCTACCACATCAACAACATAGTCAAGCCCGTATCGAAGGCTCCCGCCGCAAAGAAGGTCATCTTCCTGTCGGCCGACGCATTCGGCGTGCTGCCTCCGGTGTCGATCCTGACCCCCGAGCAGACCAAGTACTACTTCCTTTCGGGCTTTACCGCCAAGCTGGCAGGTACCGAGCGCGGCATTACCGAGCCTACGCCGACCTTCTCGGCATGCTTCGGCGCAGCTTTCCTTTCGCTGCACCCCACCAAATACGGCGAGGAGCTCGTCAAGAAGATGCAGGCATCGGGCGCTACGGCCTACCTCGTGAACACCGGCTGGAACGGCACCGGCAAGCGTATCTCGATCAAGGATACGCGCGGCATCATCGACGCCATTCTCGACGGCTCGATCGACAAGGCGCCGACCAAGCAGATCCCCGTATTCGACTTCAAGGTGCCGACCGAGCTCCCGGGCGTAGATCCCGCGATCCTCGATCCCCGCGACACCTACGCCGATCCTACCCAGTGGGATACCAAGGCTGCCGACCTCGCAGGCCGTTTCATCAAGAACTTCACGAAGTTCACGACCAACGACGAGGGTAAGGCACTTGTAGAGGCCGGTCCGAAGCTCTAATTTTTTGTTAAAAGGCGCCATTTCCTGCGCCTCGTTCGAATGCGCCAATGGGACGTACGCCAGTACTACCCATCGGCGCATTTTTCACGTGCGGCTGGTAAATAGCTCCTTTTAACGAAAAAAAATTGTGTTGTGACTCTTAGGATGCAATCACATGACATACGGCATTATACTGCCGCGCACTCAATCTCCCGAACGGGACGTACTCAAAGTACTACCCGTCCGGGAGATTTTCGTTTGCGTGGTATAATAACGCTTTTGACAAAAAATACGTGAAAAGGCGCCATGTCCTGCGCCTCGTTCGAATGCGCCAATGGGACGTACATCAGTACTACTCATCGGAGGGTTTTCACGTGCGGCTGGTAAATAGCTCCTTTTAACGAAAAAAAAGAGTTGTGGTGTTTAGGCTGTTGTCTCGAAAAGCAATCATTTACTGCTGCGCCTTGTCGCTTGGCAATGGGCGGTACGTCGAGTACGGCAAAATACCACTCCTCCGACCAGTCGTCCCATACGGTGCGCGCCTTGCGCTCCTAAAAAAGTTGTATGATATGCTGCCGCGTTATGGCTATTTTCCGATTTGGCTTTCGTAATATGCGATACGGTCGCGACATACCTTTTCGACGATGTCACGGAGCTGTTCGACCTTGGGGATAAGGGCATCGATACCCTCTTTCGTAATCTCGAAATCGGGGTTGTAGCGCGACTCGATGTAGGCGCGTTGCAACAGATCGAAGAGCCGTTTTTCCTCCGGCGTATCGCACGGGAATACTTCGAAGATCTTCGTCGTGTGCTTTTTCGCCGCGTTCATCAACTCCGACAGGTCATGGCTTTTGTGACCGTAAAGAATAAAGGTCATCGGTATTACACGCAGCAGGTTTTCGGCAGACTGATGAAGAAGAAAAGAGGCCATATTGTAATCCTTATCCGCACAATAGAACGAAACGCCCTTTAAGAATTGATTAGCTTTTCCGAACTTATCATCGAAATATTTTTGCGCCCGATCCTTAATCTCGGTATAGTCGAGCTTGCGGCGGCGTGCCAACTTGTAAGCCCCCGAATCGTAAAGTATGATGCCGTCGCGCTTGATCTCGGTTTCGAAATAGTGCGCCTTGGAGAGTGCATAGTTAAATTCGTCGATGCCATAGTTGACGAATTGCGGGTGGGTATGGAACGGCCTATTCTTGTTCTCGAAAAACTTGTCCTTGATCTTCTCGTACAACGAGGATTCGATAGCTCCGATCGGTTTGCGCGTCAGAATTACGATATCGTAATCGCTCATGTAGTATGTCGGCGTACCGAACTCCACGCGCTGGTCGTAGTCGACGTATTTATTCTTAGCGTAGCTGCCGAACAGAATAATCATCTCGACCTGCTTGACATTCTCGCGGATCAACTCTGCGAGTTGTTGCAAATCCTGACGTTTGCGCGGCGGTAAGAATCGGATGCTTCGTTTCATAACGACAAAATTATGAAAAAATCCGACACAGCGTTTTGCAAAACCCATAAAAACAACTATATTTGTCTATCGTTCTGCAAATAATCTGCAAAAGTTTCCGACGGAGGCGGCAGGAGCCGCTTAAAAGAAACACAGCAGATTATGAACCGGAATTATCATAACTCGGCATAGGCCGACGGACATAATTAAAGAGCAGCAACTCTTTATGCCTTACTGAAAAATTAGGAACTTTTCAAAGGTTAGGGTATAAATGTTGCCAGCCCTTGGTATGTTCCGTCCGAAAGGACGGGACCTGCAAGGGCGCGGTGCATTTTCTAACCTTGGGTTTCCTAATACCTTCAGTAAGAAATGCTATCGCGTCTCTTGCTTTTTTATTCTCGTAGAGGCGCATTTTAGCCACAAATAGCTCAAACATTATGCGCCGTACCGAATACACGGATATACGATATATTGGATTCCCGCAACCGCATCGGGCTGCGGAGCGAGTACACTATACCCCTATTAGGTTTTATTACGAAGGAATCTGGTAACGCCGTCCCGCCGTCATCGGGCGGCGGGGGATAGGTCGTGCGATATTTCGGCCGCAGAATCAACCTAAGGCCAAAGTTTTACAGATAACAGCAACGACCGGATATCGCACTTTCTTATACGGACAGTGAGCGGTATATATTCAGGGCACAATACTGCCGTGTCAGGCCGCCGCGTTCCGTTCGTTATTTTCAGCCACTCGCCTTATCGGCGCACGGCGACCGTTGGGCAGCCGGCCGATATGTCCGGTCGGGATCACGGTTGACTTTAAGAGCTGAAAACCGAAATCTCGAACAGCCGTTGCAGCAGGTAATGACGAGTACGATATAAATATGGAAACTGATTTGAATGAGATGTATACACGGACGCTTTACACGAAGGTAGCAGCATGACGGCTTAAAGCACAATGCAGCGCCGGCAGGTGCGCACCGGAACCATTGCCGATGATCCGACGCGATTCAACGATTGTAGTCGCGGAACCGAGTAAATTCCGGCGGCGCGCCTGCTTTTTATTATTTCAGTGAAAAGCGGCATTCTACTGCCGCGCCTTGTCGCTCGACAATGGGAAGTACGCCAGTACTGCCCGTCCGGGAGATTTTCGTTTGCGGCTTGCCATAACATATTCGTTAGGCCGAAAGCAGGAGATGAATATATCCAGACTATGCCGAGACGAAGCAATAGTGCCTTTGACTTCGGCTCAGCAGTCGAATCGTACGGAGCAGGAACCGAGCGCATCTCCTCTGCCGTAACCTCATCTCGCACAGCATACAAGGCTGGTCTAAGCTCCCCTCGGCAAGCGGCATCCCGCCCGACGGTACGGGATCGATTATTGTCGGCGGAACGCAGCACAGTCGATAGTCGGGGGCATTCTCGTTTAGACGTTTCATCTGAATCGGCCGAAGCAAGCGCAAGATAGACATCATATCCCTCTGCATCTGAAATGCACATACGGACAATTCACGACAACATCGCGACAACGATAAGTCAGACGGTTAAGCAGGAAGTTGTGAGAGGCATACAAAAAAAGCAGCTCCCCATTCGGAGAGCTGCCTGAGTCGTTCTTAGGAACGAATTTATTTGATGATCACGCAACGCTGGATCTTCGGCTGCATGTCGGGGTAAGCCGTAACGGTGTCGCCAACGCCCTGACCCTCGGCCGAAGGCTGGATACGCGAAGCTGCGATGCCGTTTGCAACGAGGTAGTCGGCAACAGCCTTTGCACGCTGCTTAGAGAGCTGCATGTTGCGAGCCTGGCTACCGGTCTCCTTATCGGCATAGCCGGTAACGGTAAACTTGGCGTCGCTATCCTTAACCGTTGCGATGAACTGATCCAACGAAGCCTTTGCATAATCGCTCAGCTTAGCAGAACCGATAGTGAAGAATACCGAAGTCTCGGGCAGGATAGGAGCGGCAGCAACCGGACGGTTCTTGCGGCACTTGTCCAGATCGTTTCTCAGACGTGCATTCTCGGCATCTGCGTCGTTGATACGCTTGTTGGCGTCGCCCAGACGGTCGTTGGCGTTGTTCAGGCGGTTCGTCAGATCGCCGATAGCAGCGATATAACCGTCGACATCATCCTGGCTGTAAGCACGGTTCCAGTCACGCTTGTTGAAGCGGTAGGTAAAGCCGAGCGTTGCGCTCAGACCGTACATGTAAGCACCGTCGAACTTGCAGGGAGCGATACGTGCAGGAGCGAACAGACCCTTGAATTCGAGGTCGATATCGAGCTGCTTGCATACGCGGAACTTGTTCAACAAACCGTAAGCGAAGGTAAATGCCTGACCCGAAGCGGCGCGGTTGTCGATCTGGCTGTTGTCGGTAAAGTTGACAGCCATGTAACCCAAACCGATATAAGGTACTGCATAGTATACGCGATCCTCGCGATAGCCGCCTACCCAGTTAGAGAAGTTGACCATGATGTCGCCGTGTGCGAACAGGTAAGGCCAATCCATCTTGCCGTTTGTGGGGTGGAAGTTGTTGAACCAACCGCCCTGCAACTGGCCGCGGATACCTACGATCGGGTGTACCCACTTGGTCAGCGAGAAAGTACCCTCGAAGCCGATACGCTCCGAACGCTTGCCGATATTGCTACCGTTAGAGAACGCGGTGTTGGCACCTGCGCCGATAGAAATCTCCCAGTTATCCCAGAACTTATTCGTCTCGTGGCCCTTCCAGCGGAGCTTACCGCCCTGCTCCTGAGCCGTCACGCCAGCCGACAACAGAGTGCTGACAATCAACAATGCGGCAAATAAACTTTTTTTCATAATCATTTAGTTTTGAGAATATAATCTTATGTTATGCTTTCGTTTCAAATCATTAATCGTCGAACCGCTGCTTACCGTTCACGACCCCGGCGGGCGGTAGGGCTCTATTGCTAATGACAACCTAAGCATGTTTCATGCACAACAAAGGTTAATCGCCGGCAAATATACAAATAATATACAAAAAATCTCGCCGACGACGAGATTTTTTGCATAAACTTATATTTATTAGCCCATTATCCGCACTTGGAATATCCGCACGACATGCACGTAAGGCATCCGTTCTGGTAGGCCATGTTCTCCTGACCGCACTGCGGGCACTTGCCCTTGCCCTTCGTTCCGTCGGCGATATACTGTTTGAGGGCGCGTTCGACGCCGTTCTTCCACGTGTTGATAGTCTCGCTGTCGAGGTGGAGTCCGTCGATGAGCTGGACGACCTTCTCTATCGGCATGCCGTAGCGCAGTACGCCCGAGATGAGCTTGGCGTAGTTCCAGAACTCCTCGTCGAACAGACGCGATATGCCGCCTATGGTATTGGTGTAGCCGTAGCGGTCGACATACTGGAAGTCGTAACGCTTCGAACCGTCCTTATCCGATACCTTTATTATAGAGCCGCTGGTAATCTTGCGCGGGATATACATGGCGTCCTCCTCGATCTTACCGGTAAAGATCTCGTAGGGGCGGTCGTCCTGCTTGCCGACGAAGGCTATCCAGTCCTCGTTGCCGTTCTTGAATCGGACGATGTCGGCCGGAATCGACTCGGGGCGCTTGATCGACTGGCTGTCGGGGAAGCTGTCGTTGTTGCGCTTCTTGCTCTTTATGTCGAGCAGCACGCCGTCGCGGCAGCCGTCGCGATAAACCGTCACGCCCTTGCAGCCGCACTCCCATGCGGTGCGATATACCTGTGCCACAAGCTCCTCCGAGACCTCGTTGGGCAGGTTGACGGTAACCGAGATCGAGTGGTCGACCCACTTCTGTATCGCGCCCTGCATCTTCACTTTGGCCACCCAGTCGATGTCGTTGGCCGTGGCCTTGTAATAGGGCGACGCCTGCAACCACCTATCGAGCTCCTTCTCCGATATGGTTTGCAGCTTCGAGGTGTCGTATCCGTTGACATCGAGCCACTTTACGAAGTTGTGATGATAGACGTAGTATTCGATGAACTTCTCGCCCGTCTCGTCGACGAACATCGCGCGGCGATCCTTGTCCGAGGGGTTGATCTTGCGGCGGCGCTTGTACACGGGGCGGAATACCGGCTCGATGCCCGATGTCGTCTGCGACATGAGCGACGTGGTACCCGTCGGGGCTATGGTCAGCATCGCGATGTTGCGGCGTCCGTACCTGACCATATCTTCGTAGAGCGCCGGATCGGCCTCGCGGATACGGCCTATCATCGGATTGTTGCGTTCCTTCTCGGCATCGTATACGGTAAACGCGCCGCGCTCCCTGGCCATTTCGACCGATGCGCGGTAGGCCTCGACGGCGAGGGTCTTGTGCACCTCGACGGCGAACGCGATAGCCTCCTCCGATCCGTATCTGAGACCCAATGCCGCGAGCATGTCGCCCTCGGCAGTGATGCCCAGACCCGTGCGGCGGCCTTTGAGCGCCATTTCGCGGATCTTGACCCACAGGTCGTGCTCGACACGGCGTACATCCTCGTCCTCGGGGTCGTCCTCGATCTTCTTTATGATAAGCTCGACCTTCTCCAATTCCAGATCTATGATGTCGTCCATCATGTGCATGGCCTTGCGGATATGGTCGCGGAAACGGTCGAAGTTGAAGTGCGCCGCACCGGTAAACGGCTCGTCGACATAGCTCAGCAGATTGATAGCCAGCAGTCGGCAGCTGTCGTACGGGCACAGCGGAATCTCGCCGCAGGGGTTGGTCGAAACCGTCGTGAAGCCCTCGTCGGCATAGCAGTCGGGGACGCTCTCGCGGATGATCGTATCCCAGAACAGCACTCCCGGCTCGGCCGACTTCCATGCGTTGTGGATGATCTTGTCCCACAGCTTGCGGGCATCTATCTCCTTGCTGTAAAGAGGCTCGTCGGCATTTACGGGGAATTGCTGGCGATAGGTGCGCCCCTCGGCCGCGGCACGCATAAATTCGTCATCGATCTTTATCGAGACGTTGGCACCCGTGACCTTGCCCGTATCGACCTTGGCGTCGATGAAGTTCTCGGCATCGGGGTGTTTTATCAGCAGCGAGAGCATCAGCGCACCGCGTCGTCCGTCCTGCGCCACTTCGCGCGTCGAGTTCGAATAACGCTCCATGAACGGCACGATACCGGTCGAGGTAAGCGCCGAGTTGAGCACGGGACTGCCCGTGGGACGTATGTGCGACAGATCGTGTCCCACGCCGCCGCGGCGCTTCATCAGCTGCACCTGCTCCTCGTCCATGCGGAAGATGCCGCCATACGAGTCGGCGGGGTTCTTATGCCCTATGACGAAGCAGTTGGACAGCGACGCCACCTGGAAATCGTTTCCGATACCGGTCATCGGACCGCCCTGCGGAATGACGTAACGGAAATGGTCGAGCAGCTCGAATATCTGTCGTTTCGATAAAGGATTGGGATATTTGTTCTCTATACGCTCCAATTCGCGGGCGATGCGCTCGTGCATCTGCGCCGGCGTAGTCTCGTATATGTTGCCGAACGAATCCTTCAAGGCATACTTGCTTACCCACACCGTAGCCGCCAGATCGTCGCCGCCGAAGTACTCCTTCGACGCGGCCACGGCCTCGTTGTAGTCCACCTTGGGCAATGATTCGGATGCAGACTTTTGTGTCATGACTCTATAACTGGTTTTACTTTAATATATTCGGTTTCGCAATGTCGACACGAAACAACGGCCTCCCTGCGAAAGAGGCTGTTTCGACGTTGCAAATTTGGTAAAATTTTATTCGAGATCGAAATTTATCGCATAGAATTTTATCAACACTTTGTCTACATACGTATGCCGCAATAAAAAAACATGCGCCGTAGCTCCCTACGACGCACGCTTTACCTTTTGCCGGAGCTGCCGGCACGATTATTTCGCCTCGCCCTCGGGCAGCGCCTCGAAGATAGCGAGCAGCTCGCCGTTCGACAGGAGCAGCATCTGCTCTCCGTCCATCTCATAGTGCGTCACGCGCGAAAGCATTTGCAGGAACTCGTCCTCCGATGCCTGATCGGGGCACATCATTCTGGTCGAGGCGGGATACTCGAACGTGAGCTTGCGGCTGTCGTCGGTCTTATACTCCGACATCAGACGGTTGCAGTCGCCCACACCGTTCAGACGGCCGTCCTGGCCGAAGGTAATGGTATAGGTGTCGGCAGGCTTCTGCACGTCGCGACCCATAATCTGAACCAGATGCCAGTCGGTACCCACCAGAGGCTTTACCTCACGGCTGCGCGAGGTGCAGTTGCAGCATCCCGTTATTGCAACCAATGCTGCGGCGAACATGATTAAAAAAGATCTTTTCATCTTACGAAACATTTAAATTCTTATCTTTGCGAAAAGTTAGTTGCAAATATAGTACAAAATAACCGAAACACTATCAATTATGAAAAAAGTAATCGCATCGCCGCTGGCCCCCAAGGCCGTCGGACCCTACTCTCAGGCTATCGAGCACGACTCTAAGACGCTCTACATATCTGGTCAGCTGCCTATCGACGGCGCAACCGGCAAAATGGCCGAGGGCATCGAGGCGCAGACGCGCCGCTCGCTCGACAATCTCGGACATATCCTCTCGGAGGCCGGATACGGCTTCGGCGACATCGCAAAGACCACCGTGCTGCTGGCGCATATATCGGACTTCGCGGCCATGAACGCCGTATATGCCGAGTATTTCCCCGGCGACAAACCCGCCCGCATCTGCTTCGAAGTGGCGGCACTGCCCATGGGAGCGCTGGTGGAGATCGACGCCGTTGCCGTCAAGTAATCCCTTCGTCGGACAACGCCGCAATCATCGGGGCGGACGGGTGGTACATCGGTACGCTCCGTCCGCCCCGATTTCATGCCGTCGCCGCCCCATCCGGACACCGATCTTCCCGCATCGTAGAGACAGCGATTGTGCAGCGGCCGGGGCCGCACCGAAAGCCGGCCGCGACGCGTCATTCTCCTGCGGCGCATACGCCTGCCGGAGCGGCGGCCGCCAGCCCGCGTTATTTACCGTTCCAGAGTTTGTAGCGCGAGGGCGATACGCCGACACGCTGCTTGAAGTATTTGCCGAAGAATGACTGCGAGGTAAAGTTGAGATTGTCGGATATCTCGCCTATGCTCAGGCCCGAGTATTTGAGCAGTCGTTTGGCCTCGTAGACCACCGCCTCGTCGATCAGCTTCGAGGCATTGCGGCCGCTCTTCTTTTTCAGAATCAGCGACAGATATTTGGGCGTTATGCCCATCTGCGCGGCGTAGAACTCGACGCTGCGCTGCGTGCGGCAGTGCTCTCTGAGCAGCACGACGAAGCGGTTGAACAGCTCGTCGGTGCGGTTGCTGACATCGGCCTGTCCAACGAACGTATGTTTGGGTATTATGCCCATGACATAGTGGAACATGGCGGCGAACAGCGCGGCCAGCACGCGGTCGCGGTTGGCCGTCGTGGCATCGCCCGCGAGGGTCGCACGCATCAGCTTCGATAGATCGTTGATATAGCTCGCCTCGTCGGGGTCGACCGTAATGCAGGGCTCGCCCATGAAGCCGTGGTAGATCGATATGACGTCCTGCGTATCGACATGTATGCGGTTGAGATACGAACGCGAATAGGTCAGCATGTAACCCGACGAGCGGATCGAGGCCTTGACCTGCTCGATGACCGTATTCTCGTTGAATATGAACAGCGTGTTGGGGCGCAGCTCGTAGGGCTTGCCGTTGATGCGCAGCCTCGTCGTGCCGCTCACGGTAACGCCGATCGTAACGCCCTGTATGAGGGTGGTTATGTCGTTGAGATTCTTCAACGACATAAGCGGCGTGATGACTATGTCGCCCGAGCGGTACGAGGTGCCCGACAGCAGCTTCAATCTGTCGATCGAGGTGCGTTTTATTCCGTCGTTGTTTTTCATTACCGGCGTTTTTTCGTATCGTCGCTCCGGTGCGGCACGGGTGCCAGAACTTCGATTCCGGAGCCGTGGCAGACGATCGACAGCGGGAAGCGCTCGCCCTTCTGTCCGTCAACGTCGGTGGCCTCGTCCAGCGTCGAGGTCATCTCCAAGGCGCTGCTCTTGAAGTAGCGCACCGAGCGCGGGCTGCCGCCCATAAGGTAGCGTATCATGTGCCAGCACGAGACGATCGGATTGCGTTTTTCGAGCATTATGCAGTCGAACACGCCGTCGTCGATGCGCGCCGTGCGGGCAAGGCGGAACCGTCCGGCCGTCTCGCCGTTGAATATCAACACCATGAGGGCATTGAAGTCAAACTCGTCATCGTCGCACTTCACATGCAGCGGTATGCCGTGCAGATGCAGCAGGTCCTTTATGCCCGTGAAGATGTAGGCCAGCTTGCCGATCTTGTGTTTGAGCCGATCGGACGTATGCTGCGAGGTTGTGGTAAAGATGCCGAAGCTGAATATGTTGATGAAGTAGAGCCCGTTGACCATGCCGCAGTCGACACGCCGCACCTGTCCCGAGACGATCTGGCGGGCAGCGCGCATTATGTCGCTGTCCATGCCCAGCGCACCGGCGAAGTCGTTGGCCGTGCCTGCGGGTATGACCGCTATGACGGGCGAGAGCGACTTGCTCTTCATCGAGTTGACGACATAGTTTATCGTGCCGTCGCCTCCGCATACGACGGCAAGATGGCAATCCTCGTCGCCGTCGAAAGGGTTCTGCCCGAACTCTATGAGTTTGGGGCGTATGTCGTATCCCGCCTGGCGGAATATCTCAGTCAGAGCGTCGACGTTGCGGGCTATCTTGCCCCTGCCGGCCTTGACGTTATAGAGTAGAAGCGATTTTTTCATCGATCGTCAGTTTATTGCGCATCGGCGAACATCTCTTCGAGTCCGTCCGAGCAGACTACGCGGTACTCGCCCTCGGCCTCGCCCGCGAATATGAAGTATACGAGCATGCCGTCCAGCTCTTCGGCCAGCGCCTCGGCATCGTCGGAGCCTGCGGCGAGTAGCATCGTGCCCGCCGCATCGGCCTCGGCGCATGTCGGTGCCACGACGGTCACGGAGAGCAGCTGCGAAACGGCACTTAGACCCGTGCGGGGGTCGATCGTATGGGCTATCTTGCGCCCCTTGTCGTCATACCAGAAGCGGCGGTAGTTGCCCGACGTGGCCACGGCGGCATCCGTAACCGATATTATCCGCTGTATGTCGTCCATGGCCTCGTTGCCGTCGTAGGGCGTCTCGATGCCGACCCTCCACTTGTCGCCCTCGCGGTTGCGCCCCTTGCAGCGCACCTCGCCGCCGATGTCGACTATGTAGTCGCTGCATCCGTGCGATTCGAGCATCTCGCCGACCATGTCGACCACATACCCCTTGGCTATCGAGTTGAAATCGAGCTGAACGCGCGCATCGCTCTTGACCAGACGCTCCCCCTCGACGGCGATCTTGTCCATGCCGACGAATTGCAGCAGCGAATCCAGATCGGGCTCGACGCTCCGGTCGGGCTGCTTGCGCACGAACCCCCACGCCTCGGTCAGGGGCTTTACCGTCACGTCGTAACGGCCCTCGCTGAGATCATGGAAACGGCGCGCGAGCGCTATGTTGAATGCTATGTGCCGGTCCACCGAGTCGGTGCGGTTGTCGTTCAGGCGGCTCAGGCGCGAGTTCTCGTCGAATATCGACATCGAGCTTTTGGCCTCGGCGTCGATCCTCTCTATCTCGCGTGCCAGCTCTTCGGCCGTCATATCGGTGCAGGCTATCACGTGCACGAAAGTGCCCAGTGCCACGCCGTCGACCTGTATGTAGCGGCTCGGCGTCGCGCCGCTGCATGCGACGGAGACGACCGACATACATATCATCATGAACGACAGTAATTTGAGAAGGTGCTGTTTCACTTTTCCGAATTAATGTATCCGCAGGCAAAGGTAGTCTATTCGATTCAAATCTGCAACAGTTGCCGGCAAAGTTTTGCATCCTCGGCTGCCGGCGCAGACGGAGGCAGGCCGTCGCCCCGATCCGACATGCGTAAAAATATGGTATGATTACGGCGAAAAGCCACTGCAAATATTTGCAAATAGATATTTTTAGTCTAACTTTGCCACACGCTCTGGCAGGATCACGGTAAGGGTGATTTGTCGTAGAGTGGAACCCGCGGCGCCGGTCTCTGGAAAATGCGGCCGCCGTCGTATTAAAATTTTAATTTTATGGCATACTTGACACCTGAGAAAAAGCAGGAGTTATTCGGTCAGTACGGTAAATCGACAACCGACACGGGCTCGCCAGAGAGCCAGATCGCGTTATTCACGTACCGTATCAACCACCTTACTAATCACATGAAGAGCAACAGACACGACTTCGGCACGCAGCGCTCGCTGCTGCGTCTGGTAGGTAAGCGCCGCCAGTTGCTCGAATACTTGAAGGAGGTCGACATCGAGCGCTACCGCGCAATCATCAAGACCCTCAATCTCCGCAAGTAGAAGTGAGTACGACGATGAAGGCAGCCGCGCGTTGCCTTCATCTGCGTTGACAACAATGAAAAAACTATATAGACAAGGACGAAATTAGTAGAGATTTTTTGAAGATTTATGGAAGAAAACAAGTTGTACAATGCCGTGCGTAAAACGATTACGCTGATCGACGGCCGCGAGGTCATTATCGAGACCGGTAAGCTCGCGAAACAGGCCGACGGCGCCGTTGTCGTTAAGATGGGCGATACCATGCTGCTGGGTACGGTCGTTGCCGCCAAGGAGGCCAAGGAGGGCACCGATTTCATGCCCCTGCAAGTAGAATACAAGGAGAAGTTCGCCGCATGCGGCCGCATCCCGGGAGGTTTCATGAAGCGCGAGGGCAAGGCCGGCGACTCGGAGATTCTGGTTGCACGCCTTATCGACCGCGCGCTGCGTCCCCTCTTCCCTGCGGACTATCACGCCGAGGTATTCGTTACGGTCAACCTCATATCGGCCGACAAGGATATCCAGCCCGACGCTCTGGCAGGTCTGGCCGCTTCGGCGGCGCTGGCTTGCTCGGACATTCCGTTCGGAGGTCCGATCTCGGAGGTACGCGTGGCACGCATCGGCGGCGAGTACGTCATCAACCCCGGATTCTCGCAGATGAAGGAGGCCGATCTCGATATCATGGTAGGCGGTACGATCGACAACATCCTCATGGTCGAGGGTGAGATGAAAGAGGTCTCGGAGGAGGTCATGCTCGGCGCAATCAAGTTCGCGCACGAGGAGATCAAGAAGCAGTGCGCCGTACAGATCGAGCTGTCGAAGGAGCTGGGCAAGGATGTAAAGCGCACCTACTGCCACGAGGTCAACGACGAGGAGCTGCGCCAGACGATCATCGCGGAGCTGTACGACAAGGCATACGCAATCGCCACGAGCGGCACGATGAAGCACGAGCGCGAGGATATGTTCAATGCGTTGGAGGCCGAGTTCGCATCGCGCTACACCGAGGAGGAGCTGGTAGAGAAGGCTCCGCTGATCCACAAATATTTCCACGACGACGTGCAGAAGAAGGCCATGCGCAACATGATCCTCGACGAGGGCAAGCGTCTCGACGGCCGCCGCACGGACGAGATACGTCCTATATGGTGCGAGGTGGGCTATCTGCCCGCAGCTCACGGCTCGGCGATCTTCACGCGAGGCGAAACGCAGTCGCTGACGACCGTTACGCTCGGCACCAAGCTCGACGAGAAGATGAAGGACGAAGTACTGGTGCAGGGCAGCGAGCAGTTCGTGCTGCACTATAATTTCCCGCCCTTCTCGACAGGCGAGGCACGCCCCACGCGCGGTCTGAGCCGCCGCGAGATCGGCCACGGTCATCTCGCATGGCGTGCGTTGAAGCCTATGGTGCCGCTGGGCGAGGAGAACCCCTATGCCGTCCGCGTAGTATCGGACATCCTCGAATCCAACGGTTCGTCGTCTATGGCCACCGTCTGCGCAGGTACGCTCGCGCTTATGGATGCCGGCGTCAAGCTGAAGAAGCCCGTTTCGGGTATCGCCATGGGTCTGATCTCGGACTCGGCCACCGGCCGCTGGGCCGTGCTGTCGGATATCCTCGGCGATGAGGATCATCTCGGCGACATGGACTTCAAGGTCACGGGTACCAAGGACGGTATCACGGCCACGCAGATGGACATCAAGGTCGACGGACTCTCTTACGAGGTTCTGGCCAAGGCGTTGGAGCAGGCGCGTCAGGGTCGCATGCACATTCTGGGCAAGCTGACCGAGTGCATCGCCGAGCCTCGCGAGGACTACCGTCCGTTCGTACCGCGCATCGTACAGATTACCATTCCTCAGGATATGATCGGCGCCGTCATCGGCCCGGGCGGAAAGGTAATCCAGGATATCCAGAAGACCACTTCGACGACCATAACCATTACCGAGGTCGACGAGAAGGGTATAGTCGATATCTTCGGTCTGGACAAGGACTCTATGGATGCGGCGCTGGCACGCATCAAGGGCATCGTCGCCGTTCCGGAGGTCGGAGAGGTATACACCGGCAAGATCCGCAGCATCGTCGCTTTCGGCGCTTTCGTCGAGATCCTGCCCGGCAAGGATGCCCTGCTCCACATCTCGGAGATCGACTACAAGCGCTTCGAGACCATGGAGGAGACCGGCCTGAAAGAGGGCGACATGATCGAGGTCAAACTCATCGGCGTCGACTCTAAGACCGGCAAGCTCAAACTCTCGCACAAGGCTCTGCTGCCCAAGCCCGAGGGCTGGGTCGAGCGCGAACCCCGCGAGCGCAGACCGCGCGAGGATCGCGGCGAGCGTCGCGACCGCCCGGAGCGCGGAGAGCATCGCGAAAGACGCGACCGCGGCGAGCGCAAGTAATCGCCTGCGACGAAAGAAATATTCAAGTGTGCAAACGGAAAATATTTACTTAATTTAATTATCGTTATGAAAAATCTTTTTAGAGTAAGTTTGGCTTTGGCAGTCGTAGCTCTGACAGTGTCTGGCTGCAACTGTTTCAAGAAGATGGCCAAGAACAGAGATGATGTGAAACTGACATGCACTCCCGAGGTTCTGGTTCTCAACAACGGCCGTATCGACGCCGACATTACCGTGACCTTCCCCGAGAAGTACTTCAACAAGAAAGCTGTCGTGAAGGTTACTCCGGTAATGGTCTTCGAGGGCGGCGAGGTAGCCGGTACCACCCAGTATCTGCAAGGCTCGAAGGTCGACGACAACTACACCGTCATCGACAAGACCAACGGCGGACGCTACACGCAGCACGTGTCGTTCCCCTATGACGACCGCATGCGTCAGAGCGAGTTGCAGCTGCGTGCCGAGATCAAGTGCCCCGGCGGCAAGTGCAAGGAGTTCACGCTCGTCAACCTGAACAACGGTGCCGTTCCCACCAAGGAGGAGGCCGCCGTACTGGCTGCCGGCGGTGCCGAGGCCGACGCCTTGAAGCGCGCATTCGGTCTTACGATCGCCGTGGGTGTCAACACCATGCAGAAGGATATCGACTATGCCGAGGCAATGCGCCTTATGGATTCGGGTTATAAGAACGTAACCACCGAGGTCACGAAAGCCAACTACATGTATCAGATCAACTCTTCGAACCTTTCGAAGAAGGCTGCCGATACCGAGGAGGTACGCGACTTCCGCACCAAGGCCGAGTCTCAGAAGGACAACGACCGCATCAAGCAGAACCTCTATGTAAACGGTTACGCTTCGCCCGACGGTCCCGAGAAGTTCAACGACAAACTGTCGGCCGCCCGCAGCCAGTCTGGTAAGAAGGCTGCCGAGAAGCTGCTCGCCGACATCGACCTGTCGCTCGACGCCGCATTCTACGGCGAAGACTGGGAGGGCTTCAAGGAGCTGGTAGAGGCTTCGGACATCGAGGACAAGCAGATGATTTTGCAGGTGCTCAACATGTACTCTTCGTCGTCTGAGCGCGAGTCTCAGATCAAGAACATGTCTCAGGTATTCGAGTCTTTGAAGAAGGATATCCTGCCGCAGCTGCGTCGTGCACAGCTGGTCAACAGCTCAGACATCACGGGCAAGACCGACGACGAAATGGTCGCTCTGGTACGTGCCGGCAAGCTGGGCGATCTGAACGAGAAGGAGCTTCTGCACATCGCAGAGTGCGACAAGCTCGACGCTAAGGAGCAGGTTGCCGTTTTGGAGTATGCTGCCAAGACCTACAAGACCCCGACCGCTTACAACAACCTCGGTGTGGCTTATGCCAAGGCCGGCGATGCCCAGAAGGCGGTCGACTCGTTCGACAAGGCCGTTAAGGCCGGCGGCAACTCTGCCGAGATCAACAACAACATCGCTTTGGCCAACCTCATGGCAAGCAACGTCGACAAGGCCAAGCAGTACGCAGCCGGCAGCTCGGCTCAGACCAAGGCTCTGATCGAGGCCGCACAGGGTAATTACAGCGCGGCTCAGGCCCAGCTCAGCGGCTACAACGCTGCCGTAGCGAGCGCCATGAACAACGACTACACCGCAGCCAAGCAGCATATCGCAGCCGACAAGTCGGCCAAGGCCGATTACCTGCGTGCTATCATCGCCGCTAAGGAGAACGATATGGCTACGTCGGCAGCTCAGCTCAAAAGCGCTATCGCCAAAGAGCCTGCTTACGCAGAGCGCGCCAAGACCGATGTCAATCTTCGCGAGCTTGTCAAGAGCGGTTCGCTGACTCTGTAAGAACGACTGTCGGGATATCCGATACTTTACGGCACTCCATTCGGGGTGCCGTATTTTTTACTGCACAGCACTACGCCCGCCCATATGCAATATCGCCAATCGGCCGCCCGGGCAGCACGGCCATAGCCATCGTCACATTCGCCCTATCCCGATGCCTGAGACATATATTATATTAAGGTATAACGCCTCCGCGGCGGCATCCTTCACATCCGCTTAAATACCGTTCGACGACGGCACCCGGTTTGCGATAACCCTCAGTGCGGCCGTCGGCCGCGGTTGCCGACAGCAGCAGCTACGGGCTTAAAAAACGATTTTGCGGTTGCTATATCGGAATATTTTCGTATATTTGTACTACAAACACTGATACAATTATGGATTACTCGAAAGAGCTTGAACAATATGCGCCCGCCCATACCGAAGCGCAAGTAGCAAAGGAGGTCGCCAAGATCAAGGTGGCCGCCAACCGTAACGAGAATAACGAAGTCTACAAATTCTGTTACTCGGCTATCGATCTTACGACCCTCTCGTGCAACGATTCGGTGGAGTCGGTATCGACATTCGCGCGCAAGGCCATCGAGTTCTACGAAAAATATCCGCACATACCCAACGTCGCATCGATATGTATCTACCCGTCGTTCGTCGAGACGGTCGGCCTGGCCGTCGAGGGTACGCCCATGCGTATCACGAGCGTTGCCGGCGGATTCCCCGCGTCGCAGACTTTCATCGAGGTCAAGGCGTTGGAAGTGGCTATGGCCGTCGAAAACGGCGCCGACGAGATCGACGTGGTAATGAACGTCGGCAAGGTCCTCACTGGTGCCTACGACGAGGCTGCCAGTGAGGTCGAGCTGCTGCGCAACGAGGTTCGCGACGTGGTCTTCAAGGTCATCATCGAGTCGGGCGCATTGAAGTCGCCCGAGCTGATCCGCAAGGCGTCGCTGCTGTCGATGCTCGCGGGAGCCGATTTCGTCAAGACCTCGACCGGCAAGACCGATGTCGCCGCCACTCCCGAGGCCGCATTCGTCATGTGCCACGCAATCAAGGACTATTATAACGCTACCGGCCGCAAGGTCGGCTTCAAGGCCGCCGGCGGTGTCCGCACCCCGTCCGATGCCGCCCTCTACTACACCATAGTCGAGGAGGTCCTCGGCAAGGAGTGGATCACTACCGATCTGTTCCGCATCGGCGCCTCTTCGGCTGCCAACAACATAATATCGGCTATCGAGGATAAAGATATTAAATACTTCTAAGCCTGCATCGCAGCGGCACCCTGCTGCCACGCATATCCATGGAGCCGGACGGTATCCCGTCCGGCTCCATATCGTTTGCATACCGCAAGCACGATCGCCGCACCCGCGAAAGAGTACAATAGGCGAGGAAAGAACCGCCACCTGAATATATGTCATTATGTATCGGTATCGGTACCGAGATGAAATCGCAACAGACGTGTAAATACCGGCTGTACGTCCCGTCCGGAAGATCGAGTGCGCGGCAGCAGAATGCCGCATATTGCAAGATGCAGACTAAGAACCACAACACGATTTTCCGTTAAAAGGTGCTATTTACCGTCCGCACGCGAAAAGCCCTCCGATGGGTAGTACCGATGTACGTCCCATTGGCAGGTTTGAACGAGGCGCATGAAATAGTGCCTTTTCATGGATTTTTTGTCAAAAGCTGTATTATGCAACGCGCAACGAAACCTGCCCGGACAGGTTGTACTGATCGTACTACCTGTTCGGACAGTTGAGCGAGCGGCAGCAGAATGCTGCTTTTCATGAAAAATCCGTATCTTTGGGGATTATTAAATCAATGTATGGATAATAAGTCGATCGATATAAACCTCTACGACTATCCGCTGACGGACGAGAGGATAGCCAAATATCCGCTCGAAGACCGTGCGGCATCAAAACTGCTTGTATATAAGGGCGGAGAGATTGTGCAGAGCCATTTCGGAAATGTGGGAGAGTATCTGCCGAAGGGGTCGATGCTCGTCTTCAACAACACAAGAGTGGTCAGGGCGCGTCTGATAATGCACAAGGCATCGGGTGCGCGCATAGAGATATTCTGCCTCGAACCGCATGCGCCGGCAGACTACGAGCGTGCGTTCGCAGTCAGGGGGGCGGCAGAGTGGAGCTGCATAGTCGGCAACCTGAAAAAGTGGAAAGAGGGGGAGGTCGGCATCGACTTCCGTTACGGCGACTGCGACCACAGGCTTTCGGCCAGGATCGTCGTGCGCGGCAGCAGGGAACATATCGTGCGTTTCGAATGGAGTGCCGACATGACCTTCGGGCAGCTGCTCGAACACCTCGGACGCATCCCCATACCGCCGTACCTCAACCGCGAGAGTCAGGAGATAGACAACACGCGCTACCAGACCGTATACTCGCGTATCGAAGGTTCGGTCGCTGCACCGACGGCGGGTCTGCACTTTACCGGCGAGCTGATCGACCAATTGCGGGCGCGCGGCATCGAGACCGATGAAGTAACCCTTCACGTGGGTGCCGGCACGTTCCTGCCCGTAAAGGAGGAGGACGCAACCAAACACGCGATGCACACCGAGCACTTCGAGGTAACGCTATCGACGATCGAACATCTCGCGGCCAAATACGGATCGATCGTGGCTGTGGGCACGACGTCGGTGCGCACGCTCGAATCGCTCGCAGCACTGGCATGGCGCATACGCCGCAGCGGCAACCCCGAGCAGGAGCGGGTCATAGGACAGTGGGAGCTGTACGATCTGCCGGAGGAGTTTACCGGCCAGGAGGCGCTCGCCACGCTGGCCGAGTATATGCGCAGCAGTGGTCTGGACCGTCTCAAAGGCTCGACGCAGATCATGATTACGCCATTGGGCTACCGGTTCCGCATCGTGCGCTGCATCGTAACCAACTTCCACCAGCCCAAGTCTACCCTGCTGCTGCTGGTAAGCGCATACGTAGGCGACGACTGGCAGCGCATATATCGCTATGCGCTCGACAACGATTTCCGCTTCCTGAGCTACGGCGACTCGTCGCTGCTCATCGCCGACGAGAGATAAGCGCTTCGGCGTGGTGCGGTAATTGCAGCTGCGGCATGCGAACAAACACGTCATGCCATGAAGATCAAACGCATCACGGCACGCGAGATACTCGATTCGCGAGCCAACCCGACCGTCGAGGTCGAAATCGAAACCATGTCAGGCGACTGCGCACGCGCCTCTGTACCGAGCGGAGCGTCGACGGGCGAAAACGAAGCGCTCGAACTGCGCGACAACGACCTCTCGCGCTACGCCGGGCGCGGCACGTTGAAGGCCGTCGAGAACGTCAACTCTATAATCGCCCCCGCGCTGACGGGATACGACGTCGGCGAGCAGGCCGCGATTGACGCCGCACTGATATCGCTCGACGGCACCGAAAACAAATCCGTCCTCGGAGCCAATGCCATACTGGCCGTCTCGCTGGCCGCGGCACACGCCGCCGCTTGCAGCTATCGCATGCCTCTGTACCGTTATATCGGAGGCATAGGCGCACGTACGCTGCCCGTGCCCATGATGAACATCATCAACGGCGGAGCCCACTCCGATGCCGCCATAGCCTTTCAGGAGTTCATGATACGCCCCATAGGCGCCCGCACCTTCGCCGAGGCGCTGCAAATGGGTGCCGAGGTGTTCCACTCGCTGAAAAAGGTGTTGCGCGAAAAGGGATTCTCGACGGCCGTAGGCGACGAAGGCGGCTTCGCGCCTGCGCTGGGCAATATCGAGGAGGCGCTCGACGCAATACTGACAGCGGTGGAGGATGCCGGCTACCGCGCCGGCAGCGACATCACGCTGGCGCTCGACTGCGCCGCCTCGGAGTATTACCGCGACGGCATATACGACTACTCGGTCTTCGAGGGCGAACGCGGACAGCGGCTTACGTCACAGCAGCAGATAGACTATCTCGAACAGCTCGTCTGCCGCTATCCGATCGACTCGATCGAAGACGGCATGTCGGAGAACGACTGGGAGGGCTGGCGCATGCTCACAGATCGTATCGGCGGCCGATGCCAGCTGGTGGGCGACGATCTGTTCGTTACCAACACCCGCTATCTGAGCCGCGGCATAGAGGAGCGGTGCGGCAATGCGATACTGGTAAAGGTCAACCAGATAGGTACTCTGACCGAGACGCTCGACGCGATAGCCATGGCGCAGCGCGCATCATTCTCGACGATCATCTCGCACCGTTCGGGCGAGACCGAAGACACGACCATAGCCGATCTGGCCGTCGCAGTCGGCGCAGGTCAGATCAAGACCGGTTCGCTCTCGCGCACCGACCGCACAGCCAAATACAACCGTCTGCTGCGAATCGAGGAGCAACTCGGCGATCAGGCGCTTTTTCCCATGGGAGGAGTGATGAAGTAGAGACGACGTAGTGCCGGAAGAGGCAGGCGTAACATCTTTGTCGCCCGCCCGCTTCGAGCCGAGCGTCAGGCGAGCCTGCCGGACTATGCCGGGACCGCGCGAAAGCGCATCCGGATGAAAAGCTCACGCCTTTCGCACTCCGCCTGCCGATACCTAAAACGAGACGAGCGTCTGCATTGCTGCAAACGCTCGTCTTAGTAGCGGGAGAGAGACTTGAACTCTCGACCTCATGATTATGAATCATGCGCTCTGACCAGCTGAGCTATCCCGCCGGAACTCAAAAGCGAGGGCAAAGATAGGGCATTTTTTGATTAGAACAAAAAAAATCGCAACTTTTTTCGCCGCCCGCCCGATTTTTCCTCCGTTAACGGTACTCGGCCGTGATGATGTCGTCCTCAGTGAAGAACTGGCTCCACTCCTTGCATGCGTTCTCGTCGCTGTCCGAGCCATGTATGGCGTTGCACTGCAACGACTCGCCGAAGCGGCGGCGGATAGTGCCCTCGTCGGCCTTGGCCGGGTCGGTAGCGCCGATCAGGCGGCGGAACTCGGCCACGGCATTCTCATGCTCGACCACGCCGACATACACCGCACCCGAGGTCATGAAGTCGACCAGCTCGTTGAAGAAGGGCTTGCCCTTGTGCACGGCATAGAAGCGCTCGGCCTGATTGCGGCTGAAATAGGTAAGACGCAGAGCGATGATGCGGAACCCGCCCTCGATGATTGCGTCGATGATCTTGCCGGCATTGCCTGCGGCTACGGCGTTGGGTTTGATGATTGTGAATGTACGATCGGTCATAATCTGTTATTCGTTTATATTGCGTAGTGCGAAGATACGAAAAAAATCGGAATGCGGATCTTCCGGCCACACGGCTTGGCGAAAATTTCTCGCAGCCGCATGCTATTCGCATAGGTATGACTATCTTTGCAGTGTAACCAATGACAGTGGTGCGATGCAGACAGAGGAGCAGAAGCCCGGCGAGGCGATGAAGACCATATTCAACTACGACGACGTATTTTTCAGTTTCTTCTACGACGGAGGCGATGCCTGCGTGCACCGCTCGCGCGAGTATGCGATGAACTATGTCCTCTCGGGAGAGATGGTGCTCGACAACGGCGGCCGGCAGACTCTCGTAGGCAAGGGCGAGTGCGTATTCATCCCGCGCGACCACCATATAACGATGTGGAAACGCTCCGCAGGCGGCGAGCGGTATTGCGGCATATTCATGATGTTCACGCGCAACTTCCTCAGGGAGGCATACTCCGAGCTGCCTGCGCACATCGTATCGGCCGATGCGCCGCGGCTCGATCCCAGCGCAGTGAAGCTGCCGCCGAGTGCCGAGATAACGAGTCTGTTCGAGTCTATGACGCCGTACTTCGACCCGGCGGTCGTTCCGCGCGACGATGTGATGAAGTTGAAGATGCGCGAGGGGCTGCTCGCACTGCTGCATCTCGACAGCCGGTTCGCGCCCACGCTGTTCGACTTCAACGAACCGTGGAAGATCGACATACTCGCTTTTATGAACGACAACTATATGTACGAGCTCTCGATCGAGGAGCTGGCGCACTACACCGGCCGCAGCCCGGCCACGTTCAAGCGCGACTTCCGCAAGATAAGCGACCTGACACCCGCAAAGTGGATCATGCGCAAACGCTTGGAGGCCGCTCACGCGATGCTCGGCACGCGCGGGCGCAAGGTGGCCGACGTATATCCGGCCGTCGGCTTCAAGAATCCGTCGCACTTCTCGACCTCGTTCAAGCGACGCTACGGCATCTCGCCGGCAGCATTCGCCGAGCGCCGGCAGTCGGTCGCGGGCGAATAGCCGATCGGGGCGGTACGACTTTTTGCCTCTGCCGCTCCGGGCGTTGGCATCGGTTTTGCCGCTGTGCGCGGAAAAATCGCAATCATGAAATCTGCCGAACGCCTCAACACGCTCACGCTCATGGCCAGCATCGCACTGATAACGGCCCTCTCGATCGAGATCATCCCCTCGAAGGGGCATGTCGTCTTCTCGGTCGGTTATCTATGGACACTCTTTGCCGTGTGTATCGTCTACATGGCCGACTTCTTCTTGCGCATGGCCTCGGCGGCATCGCCGTCGCGATATCTGCGGCGCAACATCTTAATACTGCTGCTGTCGATACCCTACCAGAACATCCTTCACTGGGCGACGGGCAGTGCTGTCGGCCACGACCTTAGCATCGTGCTGAGCGCCGTAACGCTGCTGCGCGCATTCCTCGCGCTCTACATGATCGTGCGCTGGCTCGTGGGCAGCTCCGTAGGACGGCTCTTTGCGGCATACATCGTCACGCTGGTGGTCTTTACCTATCTCTCGGGATTGATATTCTACGAATACGAGGCTCCGGTCAACGAACGTCTCGACGGCTTCGGCAACGCACTGTGGTGGGCATGGATGAACGTTACCACGGTAGGCGCCGCGATATTCCCCGTAACGGCCATAGGCAAGGTGGTGTGCGTGCTGCTGCCGATGCTCGGCATGGCCATGTTCCCGATATTTACGGTCTACGTCACGGATCTGTATAACATACATGTACGTAAGAAGGAGTAATCAACACGGATCGGTGTATCTGTTGCCCGTATGGTTTGCATCCCGAACGGTCGTAGCTACGGCTTGCGCCGTTATACAATTTATACCCTCCCCTAAATCCCCTCCTCGGAGGGGACTTGCTGTCGCGCACAAAGTGCGCTCCAAATGCAGCCCGGACGCAACATGGAATGATCTGCTCGGGGCTTGGGTCGGCATATATGCTGCCCGAATGGTTTGCATCCCGAACGGTCGTAGCTACGGCTTGCGCCGTTATACAATTTATACCCTCCCCTAAATCCCCTCCTCGGAGGGGACTTTTGTCGCTCGTTTCACTCGCTCCGGGCAGAGCCCGCCGCGTCTGTCGGCATCATATCCCGCAAGGGCGCGCATAAATCACGGATGCCGAAAAAAATTGCGGGCAAGGCGAGCCTGTCCGCAATCGGTCGTTCGAGCATCCGCGTCGTGAAGTCGGCCTATCGCTTCTCCTTCAACAGATCGCGTATCTCCGTCAGCAGCTTCTCCTCGGCCGTAGGCTCCGGAGCGGGTGCCGGTGCGGGCGCCGCCGTCTCGGCCTTGGCACGTTTGCGGCTGAGCGAGTTGATGAGCTTGACGAACATGAAGATGCAGAATGCGATGATCGCAAAGTCGATGCACGTCTGAACGAACGCGCCCCACTTCCACAGCACGGCCTCCGCCGCAGGCGTGGTCTCGGTAGCCTCGACGGCCGGTTTGAGCATTACCGACAGCTCCGAGAAATCTTTGCCGCCGAGCAGCAGCCCGATAGGCGGCATCAGAATGTCGTTTACGAACGAGGTCACGATCTTGCCGAACGCACCGCCGATAATCACACCGACGGCCATGTCCACGACGTTGCCTTTGAGGGCGAACTCCTTAAATTCCTGAATCAGTTTCATTGCTTGTATTCGTTTAACGGTTAAATATTATTCTGCGCATTATGCTGCAAATTTACTAATATATTCATCACGGGCAATCGTTTACGTGCGATTTCGTCGTTTGCCCCCAAATTTGGCCGCCGCAATTTTGGTATTTATCCAAATAGACTTATCTTTGCATCGCAATCAATTTAAGACGGCGACATGAAGATCACGAGGCAGGCAGTCTCTATCCACGATCGATACGACGCATCGATCCCTACTCTCCGTAAGGGGGGGGGAAGCATTACATCCGATAACCCGGCCGCAGGCGTAGTGCCTCCGTGCGAAAAAGTGTAAAGTGAAGCAGTCCGACGGACAGTCTTCACTTTTCGTTTTCATATACGACGCCCGACACCCCGTCACACACTGCTCCGAGAAACCGATAAAATCTATACCAAACTCATTCATTAACTATTAAAAACAAATCGTATGAAGAAATTTTGCTTCTTGATTCTCTCTGTCTTCATGGTCGGCGCCGTCTCGGCCCAGACCTCGAAGACGAGTGTGAGCGGAACGGTCGTCGACGAGACCGGCGCGCCCATGATCGGCGCGACGATTACCGTCCCCGGAACATCTCTGGGCGAGGCGACCGACGCAAGCGGTAATTTCGTTCTGAACGTTACGCCCGGCACCGAGCGTGTCGTGGTATCGTTCATCGGCTACAAGGACGTCGTGGTCGATATCGCCAAAGGCAAGAGCACGAAGCTCGGCACCATTACCCTTGTGACCGACTCGAAGATGCTCGACGACGTCGTGGTCACGCAGTCTATCGCCGTGCAGCGCAAGACTCCCGTGGCTGTGGCTTCGGTCGACTTCGACTACATCGAGGAGAAGCTCGGCGGACAGGAGTTCCCCGAGGTGCTGAAATCGACCCCGGGCGTATACGCCACCAAGGGCGGCGGCGGCTACGGCGACTCGCGTATCAACATGCGCGGTTTCGAGTCATCGAACATCGCAGTGATGATCAACGGCGTGCCTATCAACGACATGGAGTGGGGCGGCGTATACTGGTCCAACTGGGCAGGTCTGGCCGAGGTAACCCGCTCGATGCAGACGCAGCGCGGTCTTGGTGCCTCTAAGGTCTCGGCGCCTTCGGTGGGCGGTACGATCAACATCGTTACCAAGAGCCTCGACGCCAAGGCCGGCGGTTCGTTCGCCTACGGCATAGGCAACGACGGAGCCAACCAGATGACCTTTACCATATCGTCGGGCGTGACCGAGAACGGTTGGGCAGTGACGGTTCTGGGCGGCCACAAGTGGGGCAAGGGCTACATTCAGGGCACCGAATACAACGGCTGGAACTACTTCGTCAACGTATCGAAGCGCATCGGAGCCAACCACCAGCTCTCGCTGACGGCTTTCGGCGCTCCGCAGGAGCACTGGCAGCGCAACAAATACGACGGTCTGACGATCGAAGGCTGGCAGCGCATGAAGCAGTACATGGGCGACGACAAATCTCCCTACCTCTACAACGCAACCTACGGTTTCGACAAGAACGGCCAGCGCCGCACTTCGGCTTTCAACAAGTACCACAAGCCTCAGATCTCTCTGAACCACCAGTGGCAGATCAACGACCACTCGTCGCTCTCGTCGGTTATCTACGCCTCGATTGCGAGCGGCTACGGCTATGGCGGCGACGGCACGTCGGAGTATTCGGGCTCATGGTACGGCTCGAACAACGGCGTTCTGAACATGCAGTTCCGCAAGGCTGACGGCACCTTCGACTACGGCGCCATTCAGGAGCTCAACGCAGCCAGCGCAACCGGCTCGCAAATGGTCATGGCCAAGTCGATCAACGACCACCAGTGGTACGGCATGCTCTCGACCTACACCAACCAGCTTACCGACAACCTCGAACTGAGCGCCGGTATCGACCTGCGCTACTACGTGGGCGAGCACACCAAGATCATTACCGACCTCTACGACGGCGCTTACTATATCGACCGCTATCGCCAGAACGTACAGGCACGCTACAACTCGGCCGCAAACGATCCCGAGTGGGTATACAAGAAGCTGGGCGTAGGCGACAATATCTATCGCGACTACGACGGCAACGTCTTGCAGGAAGGTCTGTTCGCTCAGTTGGAGTACTCGTCGCCGCGCTGGACGGCCTTCGTATCGGGCTCGCTCTCGAACACGGGCTACTGGCGCTACGACCGCTTCTACTACGACGCCGACCACGCCAGATCGGAGACCGTCAACTTCCTCGGCGGTACGATCAAGGGCGGTGTGAACTTCAACATCGACCGTTACAACAACGTCTTCGCCAACATCGGCTACATCTCGCGTGCGCCCTTCTTCTCGGGCGGTGCGTTCCTCAACTCGACGATCAGCAACGCTACCAACCCCGACGCCGTGAACGAGAAGATCTTCTCGGCCGAGATCGGCTACGGCTTCAAGTCGCCCAAATTCGCCCTTAACCTCAACGCATACTACACCATGTGGATGGATAAGACGATGACCGCATCTGGCAAGGACTACCAGTACGAGCTCGACGGTGTGACGGTTACCGACCGACCCAAGATCAACCTGCAAGGCGTCGACGCCCGCCACATGGGTATCGAGCTCGACTTCGTCGCCAAACCCGCCAAGTGGCTCGACATAAACGGTATGTTGTCATGGGGCGACTGGCAGTGGAACAGCAATGCAACCGGTTTCTGGTATAACGAGGCCGGCCAGCCCATGGCCGACACCAAGGGCACGATCGCTACGGCTACGGGCGTGACGGAGTGGACTCCCGAGATCGGCGACCTCTACGGCGTTACGCAGGACAAGTTCAAGCCGCACGCCGTAACCAAGATCAACCTCAAAGGCGTGAAGGTCGGCGACTCGGCTCAGACCACAGCCCTTATCGGCGCTACGTTCAAGCCCTTGAAGGGCATGCGCATCGGCCTCGACTGGTCGGTATTCGCCCGCAACTACGCCAACTACGCCATAAGCAATCCGTCGATGAACGACACCGCCAACTACAAGACTCCGTGGGAGATTCCGTGGGGCAACCAGTTCGACTTCAACATCAGCTACGGCTTCAAGGTCGGCTCGTGCCGGGCTACCGTATACGGCAATATCAACAACCTGTTCGATCAGGAGTATATTACCGACGCATACGACGGCGCCACCCACGACTGGGATTCGGCATACCGTATATTCTATGCGTTCGGCCGCACGTTCACGGTCCGTCTCAAACTCAATTTCTAACGCATATTCAATCACATAATATCAACAGCGAATATGAAGATAAAGAATATTTTGGCGCTCGCGCTCATCGGAGGTTTCGCTCTTACGGGCTGCGACTACAATATGGATAACTTCGAGGGGTTGGATAGCAAGGTCGAGCTGAAAGATGTCCAGACACTCGAATACACCCTTACCGACGAGGACTATACGACGCTGGCAGGCAAGGCATCGTCGATGTCGTCGGACAAGGAGATAGCCGCTGCGCTGGCAGCCGCAGGCAAGGCCAAGGCCTTCTCGGCCGATTACCCTGCGTCGGTCTACTTGCCCTATTTTCTGGCATATAAGGGCGGACGCTTCTACACCCTTTCGGACGGTTCGTCGATAAAGGTTACCTACAACAACAGCATCGATGCTCCCGCCGTTCTGGCCGAGATGGCCGCCGCTACCGACTATACGGTTACGGCCGAGGACTACATGGCCGTCTGGGGCGACGAGGAGAAGTTCATTCAGGCCGTGACGCCCGCCACCGAGAGCAAGCTCGCGTCGGTCATCCCGACCGAGGGTCTCGAAGAGGGCGCATACGTCGCCGTATCGTACAACTATGCCGCTACCGAGCCGTCATTCGACGGGGGCGGCGATACGACCGAGCCCGAGCAGGGCTATACGAGCGTTCTGGGCTCGGCAGCGCTGGACGAGGCTGTCGAAGTCAAGGGCTATGTATCGGCCGTCTGCACGCAGGGCATCGTCCTGACGGACAAGACCGGCTCGATCCTCGTCTACAAGGCTTCGGGTCATGCCGTAGGCGACGAGCTGACCGTATCGGGCACTATCTCGGAGTACAACAAGGGATTCCAGATCGACAACGGCAAGGCGACGATCGAAAAGACCGGTACGACGACGGTAGGCTACCCTGTCCCCACGCAGCTCACGCCGGCTGTCATGGAGGAGGTCATCGCACGCACCCAGAGCGAATACTTGCAGTATGTCTCTGTAACGGGCAAGATGTCGGTAAGCAGCGACAACAAGTATTATAACATTCTGGTCGACGGCATTGAGAGTGCCGATTGCAGCTTCTACGGCATTACCGACGAGCACAAGGCACTCGTGACCGACGGTCAGAGCGTTACCGTTTACGGCTGGCTGTCGTCGATCTCGGGCGGCAAGCATATCAACATCATCGCTACGCACGTCAACGAGAAGCCCGTCATAGCCAACGGCTACACGAGCGTTCTGGGCTCGGCAGCGCTGGACGAGGCCGTCGAGGTCAAGGGTTATGTATCGGCCGTCTGCACGCAGGGCATCGTCCTGACGGACAACGGCGGTTCGATCCTCGTCTACAAGGCTTCGGGTCATGCCGTAGGCGACGAGCTGACCGTATCGGGCACTATCTCGGAGTACAACAAGGGATTCCAGATCGACAACGGCAAGGCGACGATCGAGAAGACCGGCGCGACGACTGTCTCTTATCCCGCCGCTACGGTGCTCGACCCCGCTACCATGACCGCCGTTATCGCCCGCACCCAGAGCGAATACTTGCAGTACGTCACTGTAACGGGCAAGATGTCGGTAAGCAGCGACAACAAGTACTATAACATTCTGGTCGACGGTGCAGCCGATTCGGATTGCAGCTTCTACGGCATTACCGACGAGCACAAGGCACTCGTGGCCGACGGTCAGACCGTAACCGTTACGGGCTGGCTGTCGTCGATCTCGGGCGGCAAGCACATCAACATCATCGCCACCGACGTCGAGACCGCCGCTGCGGCTTCGTTGAAGGCTTTCGCCGCACCCGCCACCGAGAAGCGTTATGCCCTCTACCGCTGGGACGGCAGCAAGTTCACGGCCGCCGAGGCTGCTGTTCTGCAACCGGCCGACTATAAGGCCATGGGTCAGGACTACGGCAATCTTACCACGCCCGACGCATATCTGCCCGCATATCTGAAAACGACATTCCCCTATGCTCAGGCCGACGATGTGAAGAATGTGGTATACCGCCTGTTCGCCGACTCTCAGACCGTATGGGCAGCCGAGCAGTATCTGTTCGACGGTGCCGCATGGGTCAAGAATGCCAACGTCGAGGTCGTTACCGACCAGTTCGTCCGTCAGGGCGGCAAGTGGGTGTACAACCCGTCGGTGGTCATCACGCTTACGCCCGGCAAGGGTCAGGCGCTGTCGGCTCTCTACTTCCAGGCCGTTACCGACTGGGTGTTGGAGAATGTCGACAAGCCTATGGGCGCCGAGAAGGGCGGCACCTACTTCGTTACCTCTTACGGCAATAACGAGTACTATACGGGTTGCTCGGCTTATCAGGGCAATGTCGACATGCGTCCCGGCTCGGCACGCAGCCAGTACGGCGGCGAGTCGTATCAGGGTCAGGAGCTCGTCGAGGCCGGTGTCGCATTCGCCGGCGACGGTTATACCGACATGAATGACGGTGCGGTCGTGGAGCTTATGACCAAGCGTCTGCAATATGTCATGGGCAAGGTGCTCACGCAACTGCATGCCGACGCCAAACCCGTCGAGGGCATCGACGTTACCTACACGATCAACCTCGGCGTATACGAGGGCTTCAACCTTTCGAGCTGCACTCACCAGCTCATCTATAAGGTCGTCGGCCCCGCCGAGTTCGAGTTCGTCGAGATGAAGAAGCTCTAATCGCCAGTCTTCTGTAAACACCGCGCCCGGGTCATCGAGACCCGGGCGTTTTTTTTTTGCGATAAGGCCGCTGCCGGCCGAAACCGCTTATGCGACTCCCGTGAGTGCAGCATACGTCATCCGCCGCTGGGCATAAACAAAAGCTGCGTGATCCGAAAATCGGATTCGGGCATACGGGAAGCCGGCCGCATACCTGCACGACACTCTGCTGCAACTCCAAAAGAAACTCCCACAAATCATCCTACGTGGGATCGACGCGATTAACATAATAACGTGCAAGCGGCTGCACCCCGAGAGACAAGCAAAAAAACGAGGTGCGCAAACGGAAATACTCGGTTGCCGCGACAGTTTCATCGTTGAATCGCGTCGGATCAAAGTAAGGTTTCCGGTGCGCACCTCCGGTGGCTGCACAGCCTGCTGCGGGCTATCGTGCCGCTGCCGCTGCTTGCGTCAAAGCATACATATATCCCTCATTCGAATCGGGTCTTGATATGTCGGCGATCCACTTTACTTTACTTTACTTTACTTCACTCCTCTTCCTCTGCGCCGCGCCGCCGGTCTGCTGCTGCGGCAGGGGCTACGCTCTGCGCTCGATTCGGCCGGCATTGCGGCGCCGGGAGTCTGTCCGCATCGAATATCCCGCCGCCCGTTCGGCGGCGGGGCGGACATTACCAGATTTCCTTCGTAATAAAAGCTAATCGCCTGTTGTACGATATCCGTCCCCATATCTGCCTATACGAGCTTCGTCGAAGATATTTGCGAGGGGCGGAATGCGGGGTAAACAAACGGGATATAGATGCGACCGGCGGAAATAAAAAAAGGGGCGCGGTGTCAGCCCCTTACTGCCGGTCTTAGGAAACCTTACGTGGATGCTGTCCTGCGCCTTGTCGCCCTGCCCGCAAAAAACGAGCAGGACATAACAAGGACCGACAACCATTATACCACGTTAAACAACCTCCGAGGAGGCTTCCTAAGTTTGCAGTAAGGTATAAAGAGTTGTTTACCCTTTATGATGTTATGTCCGTCGACCTATGCCGAGTCGTAGATGTTCCGTTTCATAATCCGCCGTGTTTCTTTTAAGCGGCTCCTGCCGCCTCCCTCGGAAACATTGCAGACTATTTGCAGAACGATAAACAAATATAGTTGTTTTTATGTGCTTTGCAAAACGTATTGCCGGAATTTTTCATAATTTTGTCATTATGAAACGAAGCATCCGATTCTTACCGCCGCGCAAACGTCAGGATTTGCAACAACTCGCAGAGCTGATCCGCGAAAATGTCAAGCAGGTCGAGATGGTTATTCTGTTCGGCAGCTACGCCAAGAACAAATACGTCGACTACGACCAGCGCATCGAGTTCGGAACGCCGACATACTACATGAGCGATTATGATATCGTAATTCTGACGCGCAAGCCGATCGGGGCTATCGAATCATCGTTGTACGAGAAGATCAAGGACAAGTTTTTCGAGAACAAGAACCGACCGTTTCACACTCACCCGCAGTTCGTCAACTACGGAATAGACGAATTTAACTATGCACTCTCCAAGGCGCACTACTTCGAAACGGAGATCAAGCGCGACGGAGTTATTCTCTACGATTCGGGGGCTTACAAGCTGGCGCGCCGCCGCAAGCTCGACTATACCGAGATCAGGGATCGGGCGCAAAAATATTTCGATGATAAGTTCGAACGGGCAATGAGTTTTCTCATCGATGTACCACACCCTGCAAAACGGTCTGATTATAAACAGTCATCTTTCTATTTACATCAGTCGGCCGAAAACCTGCTGCGTGTAATACCGATGACCTTTATTCTTTACGGTCACAAAAGCCATGACCTGTCGGAGTTGATGAACGCGGCGAAAAAGCACACGACGAAGATCTTCGAAGTATTCCCGTGCGACACGCCGGAGGAGAAGCGTCTGTTCGATCTTCTGCAACGCGCCTATATAGAATCGCGTTACAATCCCGATTTCGAAGTTACGAAAGAGGATATCGACGCCCTTATCCCCAAGGTCGAGCAGCTCCGCGACATCGTCGAAAAGGTCTGCCGCGAACGTATCGCATATTACGATCGACAGATCGGGAAATAATAGTTGACGTCGGAAAAAGTAAAGGAGCGGACAGATCCGCTCCTTTGATTTTGTCATCACACGATACCGTCAGTGCCTGATAAGCTGCATGAACTCGTCGCGGGTGCGGGGATCGGAGAGGAAGATGCCGGTAAAGGCCGAGGTCGTGGTCGAGGAGCCGGTCTTCTCGATGCCGCGCATCTGCATGCACGTGTGGCTCGCCTCGATGACAACTGCGACACCCACCGGGTTGAGCGCCTGCTGGATGCTGTCGCGTATCTGCACCGTAAGGCGCTCCTGCACCTGCAAGCGGCGGGCGAAGCACTCGACCACGCGCGCGATCTTCGACAGTCCGGTAATATATCCGTCGGGGATATAGGCTACATGCGCCCGTCCGATGAAGGGCAGCATGTGGTGTTCGCACACCGAGAACAGCTCGATGTCCTTGACCAGAACCATCTGCTTGTACTCCTCCTTGAACATGGCCGAGCGCAATATGGCGATAGGGTCTTCGGAATAACCTTTCGTGATGAACGACATGGCCTTGGCCACGCGTTCGGGTGTCTTTACCAGACCCTCGCGCTCGGGGTCTTCGCCCAGCAGACGCAGTATCTCGCGATAGTGCGTCATCAGTGCGTCTATCTTTTCGCGCGAGTAACAGTCCTCGCGGCGGTAATTGATCGTTTGTTCCATAGCGGCTGCAAATGTATGTTATTTTGCGCGATTGTGCAAATAGTCGACCAGCTTCGCCACGGCGCGTCCGCGATGCGATATGGCGTTCTTCTGCTCGGCACTCATCTCGGCGAAGGTGCGGTCGAAGCCGTCGGGGATAAACAGCGGATCGTACCCGAAGCCGCCGCAGCCGGCCGCGCTTTCGGCTATGCGTCCCTCGACGATACCCTCGAAGAGGTGCTCCTCGCCGCCCTCGATGAGCGATATGACCGTGCGGAAACGCGCACGGCGGTTGTCGCAGCCCGCAAGCTCCGACAACAGACGTCGGTTGTTGGCCTCGAAGTCGTGGCCGTCGGTGGCATAACGCGCCGAATGAACGCCCGGCGCACCGCCCAGAGCCTCGACCTCCAAGCCCGTGTCGTCGGCGAAGCAGTCGCAGCCGGTGCGGTCGTATATGTAGTGCGACTTCTGCGAGGCGTTGCCCTCCAACGTGGGCTGCTCCTCGGGTATATCTTCGGTTATGCCGCACTCGCGCGGTGTGGCGAGGCTGAATCCGTCGCCCAGCACGGCCTCGACCTCCGAGAGCTTGTGGGCGTTGTTGGTTGCAAAAATAAGTTTCATCGATTATCGTCAGTGTTATCCGATCCTACGACAGCCGGCCTGCTCAATAGCTTGCCGCGCCGTCGGATACGGTTACCGTAATATGTCTCGAATACGGCTCTATAAGATCATTGTACAATATGTCTATGCACCCCTCGACAAGCTCTCCGCGGCTGTTGCATAGTGCTTCGCGTTCGATGCGGTAGTCGATCGTATAGTCGTCGAAGGGCTTCTCGATAATACGCCCCGAACCGCAGAAGGAGACGGTTACGCGACGCAGATCGGCATCGTACAGATAGCTCATCCCGATGTCGACGGCCGTCTGCGAATACCAGCCGGGCAGCTCATCGCAACGGATGCCGATGCCGTCCCCAACGGGCGATAGCGTAAGGTCGTACTCCGAACCGCATGAAGCGAGACAGTGCGCCCTCCATGGGGCGGTACCCAGCGCGCTACCGCCGGTCGAGAAACAGTAGCGGCGCTGCACTTCGCCGCGCGAGTCGCGGTACTCGATACTGACCGCGTTCGCCCCGATCTCGACCGTAGCTCCGTGACAGCAGCGGTCTGCGACCAGCCTGCGCTCGGCCTCGTCGCCGATGCCGTACAGAATACCGGCCAGCGCCGTATGGCGGCACACGTCGCCGACATCTGACAAAGAATGCGACGTACGCTCCCACAGCATTCTGTCGGCATACTCCCTGCCGTAGGAGGTACCGTCGCTCAGCTTGCACGACCACAGCGAAAAGGCCGCTGCGAGCATCAGAATGATTATCGTAATTCGTCTCATCGTCGTGATCTTTTAGTTTTTGCCGCCGCGTCGAAGCGGTATCCCACACCGCAGCGCAATATTCCGCCCGCACCGCTGCCCAACTCTACATACCCGAACAGAGCGCGGCCGAACGAACAGCCCACCAGCGCCACGTCGAAGATAGGCAGAACCCGCGGGGAGATATCCTGCCCGATGCGCACTGCAACACCCGCTGCCGCCGACGAATACACCTGCACGACGGGACGGTCGAGCCATATGCCGCGCCACATTGGCATCACGGAGAGGACGTAGCGGTTGTCGTTGCCGATCGTCCGGTCGTCGTCGACGCTGCGGCGGCGGGATACGATACCGGCAAAGGCTGCCATGACGCCGAACTGCGTGCTTCGCCTGCCGTGGTAGACATAGCTCGCCGCGATATTGCCCGTGAACCATTCGGGAGTGGTATAGATGCCGGCCGAGATCATCTGATCCCTAAAACCGCGATACGCCATATCGTAGCAGCATCCGTAGAGACCGTCGACCAGCAGATACGAAATAATGCCCAACGACCCTATGCCGGCGCGGAGCTCGTGGCGGTCGATCCTCTCGCGGCGCCAAGCGCGACGACGCTCGGCACGCATGTCGCTGCCGCAGATCAGTCTGCGGTACTCCTCGGCGGTCAGCACGACTATCGAGTCGGTCTTAGCGGCTGCGCCGTCGGGCGCGATGGCTTCTCCGGCCTGCCCGGGCATGCTCGTCGAAGAGTGCGGCTGTGCGGCCGCCGGCAGCCACAGCACAGAAAGCAGTGCCGCCAATATTAGTCTTACATATGTCATACGCGCGGTATCTCCATTTCGCTAAGTCGGGTATCGAGCACGATCTTGTCGATTATGGTCTTTACGACCGTATCGATCTCCGAGCCGGCGGTGTAGTCGGCCGGGCACACATGGTTGACGCGGTTGTCGCGTATCAGATCGTTCATCGTGCGGCGCTGCCCCTTCTCGTCGGGGTTGTATACGGCGATAGAGTGGCCGCCGAAGTTCTTTACCAGACGCATGCAGGGGATGTCGGTGGTTCCGTCGCCGACATATATCATGCGGCTGAACGGCACGGGACGGCTCTTCTCCTCCATATACTGATTGACCTTGCGCGTGTCGAAGACCGACTCGACGCCCTTGTTGATCTTGAATATGAATTGCGTCTTGTTGGTATAGTTGACCGCCACGGCAGGCCAGTAGGCGATACCGTCGACGTTGTAGAGAAACGAGCAGGCGTATATGTTCTTGAACTCATGGGCTATGGGCGTGCCCTCGATAATCTCCTTCAAACCCGACGAGTTGATATAGTGCACGATGCTGGCGCCGTGCTCCTTGCCGTAGCGGTTGATACGCGAGAACCACTCCTCCACGCCGGCGTACAGCTCCACCTTGCGTCCCGACTCGCGGAACGCCTCGCGCCGCAGCGACAGCCCCTTGGACTGCGCCTCCTGAATCATGCGTGCCATGTATGTCAGCACCTGATCGGCATCCTGCTCCTCGGCCAGCTTGTTGGCCTCGTGCCAGAACTCCTTGTTGCTCTTGCCCACGGCGGGTATGAAGTCGTACTCCTGCATGTTGCCAGGCGCAAGCGTGCCGTCGAAATCGTATATCAGCGCAACGGTCGGTCTATTGTTCATAAATGAAACATAATGTTATCTTCACTGTCAAAAATAATCAAATTTTTCTTATTTTTGTCCGAATACTCTTAAAACTTGTCTTTATGCAATTCAGCGAACTCATCGATAAACGGCGCTCGACACGCCGATTCACGGACCGCAAGGTCGAAAACGACACTCTGCGCCGGATCATGGAGCAGGCTTTGAAGGCGCCTTCGGCCAAGAACACGCGTTCGACGCGCCTTATGGCCGTTACCGACCCCGCGAAGCTGGAAGCGATGGCCTCGATGCGCGACATGGGCGCGGCATTCCTCCCGGGCGCCGCAGCCGCGATAGTGGTCATGGGCGACCCCGCGAGCAGCCCCCTTTGGCAGATCAACGCCGCCATTACAGCCACGATGCTGCAACTCGCGGCCGTCGACTCTGACCTCTCGTCATGCTGGGTGCATGTGGGCGACTATCATCGCATAGGCGACGATCCCGCGTCGCAACGCACCGACGACTATCTTAAAGAGCTGCTGCCCGTACCGCCGGCCTACGGCATACTGTGCGTCGTCGCTCTTGGTTATGCCGACTACACGCCCAAGCCGCTGCCTCCCTACGAGGGCGACGAGCGCATACTCTTCGCCTGACGCCGGTCTCGACATACGATAAAACCGCCCGCACTACGACGATAGTGCGGGCGGTCGCGTTATACCCGATCGAGTGCGGGGGGGGGAGGAACACCGGCCTTAGGCCGATCGGCAGAATACGAGGCAACACATACTCCTTTGACGAGCCGCGCCAACAGCTACCCCCCCCCAAAAAAAAACCTGCGAACTCCGGGAGGATCACGCACCGCGTGCGACAAAAAGTCCCCCGCAAGGCGGGGGATTTAGGGGGTGGGTAAAGATTGTAAAACGGCGTGAGCCGTAATTACGGCCGACCGACTTGCAAGACTTTCGAAAAGTATATATACGTTGCTAAACTCCGAAAGGTACTATAATCTCCCTCCCGAGGGAGGGGTTTGGGGTGGGGTCAGAATTGTATAACGGCGACAGCCGTAATTACGACAGTCGGATTTACAAAAACAATCGGGGAGCGTATACACTATACAAAGCGCCGCGAAGGGTTATTCTACAACGGCGCAAGCCGTAACCACGACCACCGGATTTGCAAAACATTCCGGCAGACCATACGCCTGCCGGAACGCTATCACGATCTTAAATACGCTACTCGGTCTTAATATCCTTATTTACATTCTTCGAGCCTGCGAGCGCATAGAACAACAGATAGCACAGGCAGCCGAAGACGAGCCAGTACGAGGTCATGTAACCTGCCATATCGGCAATGCCGCCCTGCAAGAAGGGCAGTATACCTCCGCCGCAGACCAGCGTCATGAAGATACCCGAGGCCGCAGGCGTATACTTGCCGAGTCCCTCGGCCGCGAGGTTGAAGATACCGCCCCACATGACCGAAGTACAAAGACCGCACAGCACCATGAAGACCATGTTCACGGGCACGACACCCTCGATGAAAGGTATCTCGACCACAGCGCTACGCGGGATGAACATGATGCACAGAACGAATATCATGGCCATCGAGCTTACCACGGCAAGCATTCTGCGGCTCGATACGCGTCCGCCTATGGCACCGCCGATCAGTCGTCCGCACATCATAAGGAACCAGTATATGCCGATCAGCACGCCGGCCAGCTTGGCCGTAAGGCCGCGTCCCTCCTTGACCGAGCCGTCGAGCACGCCCTGCGCCTTCTCGTAAGATGATTCGGCTACCACCTGAGGGGTATAATCCTCGTTGTCGGCATTGGCCTTATCTTCCGCCTCGATCCGGGCAAGGAACTCGGCATTGGCGGGATCATGCTGGAACTCGTAGTCGGCCACGAGCTTCTGGGCGGACTCCACTGTGGGGGTGGTCATATATAGGTTGGCGATATTGGGAATACCTACTTCGATACCTACATAGAAGAATATGGCCACGGCGCCGAGCACGAAGTGACGGAACGACAGCGGACCGTACTTGTCCTTGACCTTGTTGCCGGCCTTGCGTGCGGCACGCTCCTCGGCCGTCTCGATATGGGGCTCGGGAATACGGACGAGGCCTATGATGACGGCGGCCAGAGCGAATATCGCCATTGCGATGATCATCGCGGGAGCGGCATCGCTGACGGTGGCCGTCTCGGCCGATCCGCCGATCAGATAGCCCAGCAGCACAGGGGCGATCGTACCGCCGATAGAGTTGCACGAACCGCCGAACTGGATCAGCTGGTTGCCCTTGTTGCCGCCGCCGCCCAGAGTGTTGAGCATCGGGTTGACCACGATATTGAGCATGCACATCGAGAAGCCGGCCACGAACGCGCCCAGCACGTATACGCCGAACGACTCGACATAACCCGAGAGGAACTGTATGCCGACGCCGACGAAGCCGACCGTGACGGCCGCCAGCGAGGTAAACTTGTAACCCTTGCGTTTGAGGATTATACCGGCCGGAATACCCATGCAGGCATAAGCGATGAAGTTGGCCAGTGTGCCCAGCTGCGAAAGCGCGTTGCTCGCATGGAACTGGTTCTTTACGATGACGCCCATCGATCCCGCGAAATTGGTAACGAAGGCGATCATGAAAAACAGCGCGAACATCACGATGATGGGCAGCGTGTAATTTTTCTGTTCGGTTTTCATAAGTTTATAATAATTTGTTAGGTGTTCTGTCATCGGTTACGCTCCGTAACATAGGCGCACAGGTCGAGCAGCGCCGAGAGACAGTCCGACTCGGCATACTCCGACAGGTAGTGCATGCCCCGTTCGAGGTAGCACCGCATGGTCACGGCGGCCAGCCGTTCGCCTCCGCGGGCATCGACCTCGGCCTGCACGGCGTCGACGGCGCTCTGATCGTCGCGGCAGCGGCGCACCAGCTCCATTATCCGGCTGCGCTCGGCCTCGTCGCAGCGTTCGAGTATCTCGATCAGCGGCAGCGTGATCTTGCCCTCGCGAAGATCGTTGTTCGAGGGTTTGCCCGTATCGGCCGTGCGACGGTAGTCGAGTATGTCGTCCTGAATCTGAAAGGCCATGCCCAGCGCCTCGCCGAAGCGGCGCATGCGCTCCACGGCACGGCGGTCGGCACCCACCGACATAGCCCCCAGCGACGCGCTCAGCCCCAAGAGGCTCGCCGTCTTGCGGTGGATGATCGAGAGATAGTCCTCGCGCGTGGTGTCGAGCCGTTCGGCATGCTGGTTCTGCAACACCTCGCCCTCGCAAAGAGTGGCTATCGCGGCGCCCAGATGCGACACGAGGTCGTACTGCGCGCTGGCCATGCCGATCGAGAGCGTGCGCGCCAGAATGTAGTCGCCCAGAATGACGGCGTTGTTGGACTGCCACATGGCATTGACCGACGGACGTCCGCGACGCGTATCCGACGAGTCGAGCACATCGTCGTGGATAAGCGACGAGGTATGTATCATCTCGACGAGCATCGCCGCGAGATACGTGCGCTTGGAACAGCGGCGGCCGTCGCCGTCTATCTGCTCATGCGGCGAATTGATCGCGGCCGAGAGCATCGTCAATACCGGTCTTATACCCTTGCCGCGCGACGAAAGCACGTGCACGAGCATCTCTTGCAGCAATTCGCCCTCGGCATTGAAATTGCCGCGGACGAACTCGTCGAAAGCTGCCAGATCGGCCAGAACGGGTTTGCGGATAGAGTCGATAGTGACCATCGGAATAATTGCGTTAACCTTGCAAAGATAACTATTTTTCGGTATTTGCCGTTGCGTAACCGAGTTTTTTCGTAACTTTGACCGGTTTATGCGCGATTTGCTTATGGACATCAAAAGAATTACGTTACGATACATACTGCCCGCACTGGCGGCGCTGGTGGCATTCTGGGGCGTCTGCGACATATTTTTCGCGCCGCAATTCGAGGGCAAGACCCTCGTGCAGGGCGATACGCGCCAGTACACGGGTATGTGGCAAGACATCAAAGAGTGCCGCGAAGCCACGGGCGAAGACCCGCAGTGGACGGGAGCCATGTTCTCGGGCATGCCGGCATATCTGATCAACGTGGAGTATCCGGCACAGATCGTAAAGCGCACCGTCGGCCGAGGCATAAAGCTGCTGAACGAGCCTATGAGCATGATATTCTTCGCCATGCTGCTGATGTGGATCGCGCTGCTGGCCGTAGGCATCGACCCGTGGATAGGCATCGTCGCCTCGCTGGCATACGGCCTTTCGACATACTTCTTCCTGATAATCGACGCGGGACATATAACCAAGATGTGGGCGCTGGCATACGCGCCGCTCGTGATCTCGGGCGTGTGGTGTACGCTCAGGCGCAACATGTGGGCCGGCGGCGCACTGACGGCACTGGCGCTGTCGCTCGAACTGGGAGCCAACCACCCGCAGATAACATATTACTTCGCGCTGGCCGCGGCGGCGCTGTGGCTCAGCGAGATGTGGTTCGCCCGCAAGCAGCGCGCATGGCGCCGCTTCGCACAGAGAACAGGGGTGCTGGCCGCAGCCGTCATGCTCGCCGTCGGATCCAACTTCTCGCCGCTGTGGTATACGATGACCCATCAGAAATACACCATGCGCGGCGGCTCGGAGGTGGCTCTCGACAGCAGCGAGCGCCGCAACCTGTCGCTGGACTACGCTACGGCATGGAGCTACGGCAAGGCAGAGAGCCTCAACATGCTCATACCAGGACTCAACGGCGGCTCGTCGATCGCGGCGCCCGTCGACGAGGGAGAGGTGCGCCGCACGCTCTGCGCAATGGGCGTCGACAGCGGCATGACGGACGATCTGCTGGCCTCGGGATACTTCGGAGGCTACTGGGGCGACCAGCCTACAACGGCGGGTCCGACATATCTCGGCGCGGTGGCGATACTGCTCGCGCTCGTAGGCGCCTGCATGACATCGGGGCGCAACAAATGGTGGATACTGGCCGTATCGCTGCTGGCGCTGCTGCTGGCATGGGGCAAAAATTTCATGGGATTCACGGAGCTGGCATTCAAGATACTGCCCGGCTACGCCAAGTTCCGCACAGTCTCCATGGCTCTGGTCATAGTCGAGTGGAGCGTGCCAGTACTGGCGGCTCTGGCGCTCAGAGAGCTGCACCGAACGACGCTCGGCTGGCGGCAGACTGCCGCAAGGGTCGCGGCATGCGCGGGCGCTCTCGTGGTCTTGTCGCTCGCAGCGCTGGCCCTGACCGACGGCTTCGACACCGAGAGGAGCATAAACCTTATCAGAATGCTCGTGGGCGACTCGCCCGCAGCATACGAGCTGCGCGATGCGCTGATAGCCGATCGCCGTGCACTGCTCACGGCCGACGTATGGCGCACGGTGGGATTCGTCGCCGCGACGGCAGCCGTGATAACGGCATACGCATGGCTCCGCTCGCGCGAATGGGTGGGACCCGCCATGCGCAGGCTGCTGCCATACGCGATGACCGTAGCGGTCGGAGCGCTTGCGGTATGGGATCTGGCGGGCGTCGACCGACGCTTCTTCAACGACGGCAACTTCGTCGATAAGACCATGACCGGGATCGAGCCCTCGGCGGCCGACCGCGCCATAATGAACGACACCGATCTCGGGTTCCGCGTGATAAACCTCGACGTCGACCCCTTCAACGACGCCACGACCTCCTATTTCCACCGCTCGGTGGGCGGCTATCACGGCGCCAAGCTGGGGCGTTATCAGGATCTGATCGACCGTTACACTGACGTATGCGACGGCCGCCGCAGCCTGCATCCGGCCATACTGGCCATGCTCGACTGCCGGTACGCAATATATAACGGGCAGGCCGAGACGCTCGCCGACAAGTGCGGCGTCGAGCCCCTCGGTGCGGCATGGTTCGTAAGCAGCGTGCGGCGCGAAGCCTCGGCCGCGGAGCAGCTCGAAGCCCTCTCGAAGGTCGATCTGGCAACGACGGCCGTAGTAGACGCGGACGCCCTGCCCGGCGGCGGGAGATACGACGCCTCGGGAGAGATACGCCTTGCAGAGTACCGCCCCAACTATCTGCGCTACGAATACGACAGCGAGGGCGATGCGCTGGCCGTATTCTCGGAGATATACTTCCCCGACGGCTGGACGGCGACCATAGACGGCACCGAAGCGCCCTACCTGCGCGCCGACTACACGCTGCGGGCGATGGAGCTGCCGGCCGGGCGGCACACCGTGGAATGGCGGTTCCGCGCACCGGCATGGCGCACGGTCGAGGCCGTGACGCTCATCTCGTCGATAGCCGTTCTGGCCGCATGCGCGGCGGCGGCAGCGGCGTGGATAATCCGCCTCATAAGACGAAGCAGACACGAATAAACAAAAGCAAACCGGTATGGGAAACAGAGACAAACGACTCAAACGCGGCATAAGACGCTCCTACGTAATATCGACCGTCAGCATAGCGCTGGTGCTGTTCATGCTCGGCTCGGTAAGCTATGTCATGGTATCGGCCATGTCGGCATCGCGGTCGCTGCGCGAACATGTGGTGTTGTCGGTCGAGCTGGCCGACTCGCTCTTCGAGAACGAGAAGCAGGCCGTATACGACCGTATCCGCGAGCGGGACGAGGTGCTCGCCATAGAGTATATGCCCCGCGAGGACAAGATCAGCGACGAGGAGTTCCGCAAGGTGTTCTCCTCGCAGATAGACGAGCTGTTGCAGCAGAACCCGCTGCGCGACTCCTACGAGGTGACCCTTTCGGCCGATGACGCGTCGTCGGAGACGATCGAGGCGCTGGCCGAGCGTATCGGCGCGGTGGAGGGTGTGGAGTACGTCGCCGTACCGCCCGTGGAGGTCATCGAGTCGATGCAGAGCACGGTGCGGCATATAAGCCTTTCGCTGGTAATATTTCTGGCCGTACTGCTGGTCATATCGCTGCTTCTGCTAAACAACACCATACGCCTTGCCATATACGCCAAACGACACATCATCAACACTATGAAGCTGGTCGGCGCCACCAAGTGGTACATCATGCGGCCGCTGCTGCACACGGCGCTGCGTCAGGGCATCTGCGCGGGCATAGGCGCCGGCATGGCCATGTGCCTTGCGGTGTACGGACTCGAACGCTTCACGCCCGAGGGCATACGCATGCTGCCGCGCGAGGAGGTGGCCGCGATAATAGGCGTCATGACCGTGGCCGGAATATTGATCTCGGTGCTGTTCAGCGCCGTGGCGATAAACAAGTTCGTGAACATGAAGTCGAACAAAATACATCTCTATTGATATGAATCCGAAGAAATTGTGGAACAGGGCGTCGAATCCCAACGACGAGAGGATGCCCCTCACGACGAAGAATTACATATTGATGCTGGCGGGCATGGCCGTAATCGTCATCGGGTTCTGCCTCATGTCGGGCGGCGGCGACCACACGGCCGAGCAGTTCGACTACTCGATCTTCTCGTGGCGCAGGATATCGCTGGCTCCCGTAGTGGTCATAGCGGGCTTCGTATTCGAAATATACGCCATACTCAAACGCTTCGACGCCGACGGCGGACGGAAGCGGTAACGACCAAAAACGTAATATCGTAACATGGATACACTCGAAGCGATAATACTCGGCGCAGTGCAGGGGCTGACCGAGTTTCTGCCCGTATCGAGCAGCGGCCACCTGCAACTGGCCAAGGAGCTGATGGGCGTGGAGATAGCGGAAAACCTGACATTCGACATAACGCTGCATGCAGCCACGGTGCTGAGCACGATCGTGGTGTTGTGGCGCGAGATATGGAGGCTGCTGCGCGGCGTATTCTCGCGGCACTTCAACACAGAGCAGGCGTTCGTGCTGAAACTGCTGCTGTCGATGATACCGATCGGCATCGTAGGGCTGCTGTTGCGCGACAGCATCGACGCCATGCTGGCCTCGGACTACATAATGATCGTCGTAGGCGCCATGCTGCTTCTGACGGCTGCGCTGCTGGCATTCGCCTACTACGCACGCCCGCGGCAGAAGCAGGAGATATCGTATCGCGACGCTTTCATCATAGGTATGGCGCAGGCCGTGGCCTCGATGCCGGGTCTGTCGCGCTCGGGCACGACGATAGCCACAGGTCTGCTGCTGGGCAACGACAAGTCGAGCGTGGCCACGTTTTCGTTTCTTATGGTGCTCGCGCCGATCATGGGCGAGATGCTGTTGCAGATCGTCGGCGGAGAGTTCTCGGCCTCGGGCATAGCCGCCGGCACGCTGGCGGCGGGCTTCGTGTCGGCATTCGCGGTCGGATGCCTCGCCTGCAAGTTCATGATCGAGGCGGTCAAGCGCGGCAAGCTCATATGGTTCGCCGCATACTGCGCCGCAGTGGGTCTGACGGCCATACTTTCATACATATTCTAACCCCGATAACCGAGACATGCAGGAGGATTTTTCGCTGAAAGAGACAGATTTCCCCGAGGGATACATAGCCGTAATAGACAAACCGTTGGAGTGGACGTCGACAGATGTGGTGCGCAAGATAAAGTTCGCGCTGCGCAAATGCGGCCACCCCAAGATCAAGGTCGGCCACGCCGGCACGCTCGACCCTCTGGCCACGGGCGTACTGCTGGTCTGCATCGGCAAGGCCACCAAGCGGGTCGAGGAGTTGCAGGCCGAGCGCAAGGAGTACGTAGCCGAGTTGGAGTTAGGGGCCACGACGCCCAGCGGCGACATGGAGCACGAGATCGACGCCACCTACCCCACCGACCATATAACGCGCGAGGATGTCGAGCGGGCGCTCGAATCGCTCACGGGCGAGCGCTTGCAGGCTCCGCCCATATATTCGGCCAAGAAGATCGAGGGCGTGCGCGCATACGACCTGGCGCGTGCCGGCGAGAGCGTCGAGCTGCGCCGCGCACCGATAACCGTTTATGCCATAGAGCTCTTGGAGTACGACATGCCGCGCATCAAGATACGCGTCGAGTGCAGCAAGGGAACCTATATACGTTCGCTGGCCTTCGAGATAGGCGAGGCGCTGAGCAGCGGGGCCTATCTGCGTTCGCTGCGCCGCACGCGCAGCGGCGGCTACACGGCCGAAGGGGCTGCGAGCCTCGACCTGTTCATGGAAAAATTACGCGAGTGTGAAACAAAATCGGCTCTTTAACGTATATAAACTGATTGTCACTCGTTATTTTTGAAAATTTGATCGCAATATGAAGCTATCGCAATACCGCTACGAGTTCTCGCAGGATATGATCGCAAAGTACCCCGCCGAGAACCGCGACGACGCGCGTCTTATGGTCGTCGACCGCAAGACGGGAGAGATCGAGCACCGCATCTTCAAGGACATTATCGAGTATTTCGACGAGAAGGACATGTTCGTATTCAACGACACGAAGGTCTTTCCGGCACGTCTGCACGGCAACAAGGAGAAGACCGGAGCCGACATCGAGATATTCCTGCTGCGCGAGCTGAACCGCGAGCTCAGACTGTGGGACGTCCTGGTCGACCCGGCGCGCAAAATACGCATCGGCAACAAGCTCTACTTCGGCGAGGACGACGTCATGGGAGCCGAGGTAATCGACAACACCACCTCGCGGGGGCGCACGCTCCGCTTCCTGTTCGACGGCAGCTACGAGGAGTTCCGCGAGACGCTGTTCCGTCTGGGCGAGACGCCGCTGCCCACATGGGTGCGCGAGAAGGTCGAGGAGGAGGATGCCGAGCGCTACCAGACGATCTTCGCACGCAACGAGGGCGCCGTGGCGGCACCGACGGCGGGCATGCACTTCTCGAAGCATCTGCTCAAACGCATGGAGATACGTGGCATCGACTCTACCTTCATCACGCTGCACGTGGGTCTGGGCAACTTCCGCCCCGTCGACGTCGAGGATCTGTCGAAGCACAAGATGGACTCCGAGCAGTTCATCATAACCGAGCAGGCGGCCGAGGCGGTCAATGCCGCCAAGCGCGACGGACATAAGATCGTCGCCATAGGCACCACCGTGATGCGTGCCGTCGAGACGGCCGTCTCGACCGGAGGCATGATAAAGCCCATGACCGGCTGGACCAACAAGTTCATATTCCACCCCTACCAGTTTACGGTAGCCGACGCCATGGTATCGAATTTCCACCTGCCCTACTCGACGCAGCTGATGATGGTGGCCGCGTTCGGAGGCTACGACCATATCATGAATGCCTACGAGGTGGCGCGCAAGGAGGGATACCGTTTCGGCACTTATGGCGACGCGATGCTGGTTTTATAGAAATTTTTCGTATATTTGCAAAAGTAAACAGGTTCGGTTATGGCAACACGCAGAATATTGTACGTATGTCAGGAGATTACGCCCTATCTGCCGGAAAACGAGCTTTCGAGCCTGAGTCTCGAAATGGCGCGACAGATGCAGGAACGCGGATGCGAGGTGCGTACTTTCATGCCGCGGTACGGATGTATCAACGAGCGTCGGAATCAGCTCCACGAGGTCATCAGACTCTCGGGAATGAATCTGATAATCAACGATAACGACCACCAGCTCATCATCAAAGTCGCCTCGATACCGGCTGCACGCATTCAGATATACTTCATCGACAACGACGATTATTTCGCACGCAAATCGATCATGGCGGATGCCGACGGCAAGCAGTTCGACGACAACGACGACCGCTCGATATTCTTCGCCCGCGGCGTGTTGGAGACGGTCAAGAAGCTGCGCTGGACGCCCGACGTGGTGCACTGCCACGGCTGGTTCTCGGCGATCGTGCCGATCTACTTGCGCAAGGTATTCTACGACGACCCGGTATTCCGCGACGTGAAGATCGTCCTCTCGCTGCCGGACGACCGCTTCGAGGGCACCCTCTCCGAGGACATGCGCTCGAAGATCGAGGGCGAGGGCATAGCCGACGACAATCTCGAAATTCTCGATACGCCGTCATACGAAAACCTCTATCGTTTCGTTATTGATTATGCCGACGGAGTGATCGCGACCTCGAATGCCGCTGATCCCGCTTTGCTGGAATATGCTAAGAGCAAGGGAAAGAGGGTCTTGGAGTTCGCATCGCCCGAACAGGCGGAGACGTTCGATAATTACAAACGATTCTATGAGGAGTTATAAATATCATTTTCTGACGGCGCTGGCTGTCGTCGCGGCGATGCTATTCGCGGCGGGCTGCACGACCGAGGCCGACTACACTATGGGCGAGGAGTTCATCCCCGATAACCAGGAGTTGTCGATCCGCCGTCGTACATACTCGGGCGGCAAGCTGTTCGAGAACGGCACTTCGCGCGACTGTCCGCTGACGCGCGCGAGCCTCTACAAGACCGACTCGGTGCACTCGGCCAACCTCGCTTCGGTCTATTTCGGCCGCGAGCAGAGCGACACGTTCGGCATGCGCACGGCGGGATTCTTCTCGCAAATGCTGTTCAACTACTCGCTCGACGAGGAGCGCGGCTGGGGCTACCGACCCATATTCGACTCTATGCAGCTGGCTCTGAGCATCACGTCGTTCCACGGCGACACGACCTACCGCCAGAGGTTCGAAGTATACGAGATCACGTCGAACGAATATTTCAAGGAGCGCACCGACACGGCGTTCCGCATCAACTTCAACGCTGAGAAATACATCGGCAAGGAGCCGATATTCACATTCACGTTCCCCGATCAGGATAACGGCGTCTACACCACCTCGACCGAGGTGCTGCTGCACGAGACTCCCGCCACGCGCGACTACGTATCGCGCCTGATGCTGCTCGGAAACGCCGCAGCGAACGACGGCATGGCCAAGGACACCGAGGGCATCTACACCGTGGGCAACGAGAAGAAGTTCGTCGACAAGTTCAAGGGCATATACATCGTTCCGGCCGACGATGCCGCGCTTAGCGGCCGCGGCGCGATGTACGCCTCGGATATAGAGAAGACGGGAATGTATCTCTACACGCGAAGCCGCCGCGAGGAGGACCCGCAGATAATCCGCGATACGACCTATATGGTGTACCAGCTCTATCTCGACCCCAAGACATACGGCAAGATCGAAGCCGGCAACGTATCGATCAACACCGTCGAGCACGACTACTCGGGCGTCAAGCTGTTCGACATCGACAAGATCGGCGAGAAGAACGAGAGCCGCGAAGAGGTGCTCATGGGATTCGTCGACGGCATGGGCGGCGTGGTAACGGAGCTGCGCTTTACCGACGAGATGTTGCAGTCGCTGGCCGACATATCGCTGGCCGAGGAGTGCAATGCCGTTTCGGTCAATCAGGCCACGCTGTCGATCTACGTCGAGCACGCCGACTACGACTATACGAAGATCGACCCGTCGGTGATAACGCCCGTGCTGAACGGCGCGCAGACGCGTCTGGGCATGTATACCGACTATAAGAACCTGTCGCCCGTAGCCGACTACATGTATGCCAACGAGTCGACATACACCATACCCTACGGAGGCTATCTCAACAGGTCGCTGGCATGCTATACGATGGATATCTCGAACTTCATACAGTCGCTGGCGCTGGCCTGCGCCGACAACCTTGCACAGGACGGGCGCACGGTCGACTTCGATAAGATAGACGAGAAATACCGCCGCATATACCTTGCCCCCGAGGCGTACGGGCTGTTCGGCTTCGACCGGGTGGCGGTAATAGGCGGAGACGGCGAGGTCGGCGGTGCGAGAAACGCCGCACCCGTCAAGTTGGATATGACCTACACGGTCTTCAAATAGAGACGAAATATGTAGAATAAGGCAAACCTAAGTTAACGCTTAGGTTTTGCCGTATAAAATAAGCAGCAGAAGCAATGCAGGAAAATTTGGTAATTGTGGAGTCTCCGGCCAAGGCCAAGACGATAGAGAAATTTCTGGGTAAGGATTTCGTCGTCAAGTCCAGCTTCGGCCACATACGCGACCTTGCGAAGAAGGATTTGGGCATCGATCTCGACGGCGACTACAAGCCCGTATACGAGATCCCGAGCGACAAGCGCAAGGTGGTCGACGAATTGTCGCGTCTCTCGAAGAACGTACAGAACGTATGGCTGGCATCCGATGAGGACCGCGAGGGAGAGGCCATAGCGTGGCATCTGGCCGAGGTGCTCGGCCTGCCGGTCGACCGCACACGACGCATCGTATTCCACGAGATCACGCGCAACGCCATACTCGCGGCCATAGAGAACCCGCGCACGATAAATATGAATCTTGTCAACGCGCAGCAGGCGCGCCGCGTGCTCGACCGTCTGGTGGGCTTCGAGCTCTCGCCCGTGCTCTGGAAGAAGGTAAGACCGTCGCTCTCGGCGGGACGCGTGCAGAGCGTCGCCGTAAGGCTTATCGTCGAGCGCGAGAGGGAGATCATCGCATTCCGCTCGACGCCGCTGTTCCGCGTGGTGGCTCAGTTCTACCCCGCTGCCGATCCGTCGAAGACGCTGTTCAAGGCCACGCTGTCGAAGACATTCGACAACCGCCAGCAGGCCGAGGAGTTTCTGCGCGAGGCCGCCGGGGCGGAGTTCCGCGTGGCCAAGGCCGAGGAGAAGCCCGTGCAGCGCTACGCCGCGGCGCCCTTTACCACTTCGACGCTGCAACAGGAGGCCGGACGCAAGCTCTCGATGAGCGTATCGCAGACCATGTCGGTCGCACAGCGCCTCTACGAGCAGGGTTTGATAACCTACATGCGTACCGACTCGGTAAACCTTTCGCAGCAGGCCATAGGCCAGTGCAAGAGCGAGATAACCAAGCTCTTCGGCGAGAAATACTCTTATCCGCACAACTATAAGACAAAGTCGAAGGGGGCGCAGGAGGCGCACGAGGCCATTCGTCCGTCGTATATCGAACGTCACGAAATCGAGGGCTCGGCCGCCGAGAAACGTCTCTACGACCTTATCTGGAAACGCACCGTAGCCTCGCAAATGGTTCCGGCCGAACTGGACCGCACGCAGATCGTCATTGAGAGCAGCCGCGGCGGGGCGCAGTTCACGGCCACGGGTGAGGTAATACGCTTCGACGGATTTCTGAAACTCTACTCGGAGTCGACCGACGAGGATGCAGGCACCGACGGCGAGGGCGGAGTGCTGCCCAAGATGAGCGTTGGCGACGAGCTCACGGCCAAGAGCATAACCGCGACGGAGCGCTTCACGCAGGCCCCGGCACGATATAACGAGGCGGCGCTGGTAAAGCGTCTCGAAGAGCTGGGCATAGGCCGCCCGTCGACATACGCCCCGACGATTACCACGATCATAAACCGCGGTTACGTCGTCAAGCAGAACCGCGACGGCCAGCGCCGCGACTATCTGCAACTCACGCTCGCGGCGGGCAAGATAACGGAGAAGATGCTCAGCGAGAGCTTCGGCAAGGAGAAAAACCGCCTCTCGCCCACCGACATAGGCATGGTTGTAAACGACTATCTCGAATCGCAGTTCTCGCCCATAATGGACTATAACTTCACGGCCAACGTCGAGAAGGAGTTCGACCGCGTAGCGGACGGCGACATCACGTGGACCAAGATGATAGACGACTTCTACCACCCGTTCCACAAAATGGTCGACACGGCCATAGGCACCCAGACCGACAAGAGCGCGCAGACGCGCATACTCGGCACCGACCCCAAGACGGGGCATACGGTCAAGGCGCGCATCGGACGCTACGGCCCCATGGTCGAGATCGAGGGCGCCGAGGGCGAGAAGCCGCGCTTCGCCTCGATGAAGAAGGGGCAGCTCATAGAGTCCATAACGCTCGACGAGGCGTTGGAGCTCTTCGCGCTGCCGCGCAACCTCGGCGAGATGGACGGCGAGGAGCTTATGGTGGGCATCGGCAAGTTCGGCGCATACGTCCGCCGCGGCAAGACCTTCGCCTCGCTGATGAAGGGCGACGACCCCTATACGCTGACACGCGAGCGCGCCGAGGAGCTTATACGCAACCGCGATGCGCAGGTCAAGGCGGCCAACACCCCGTTGAAAACATTCGCCGAGGATGCCGACATGGTAATCAAGGACGGACGCTACGGAGCCTACATAGCATTCAAGGGCAAGAACTACCGCCTGCCGAAGGGCTCGACGGTCGAGGCGCTGACCTACGACGACTGCCGTCAGATAGTCGAGAAGAGCAAGAAATAACACCGGCATGGGCGATCCGGCAGCATAATGGCACACGGACAGGCGCCGCGTCGGGTCGATGCCGCGGCCGGAGGGGTTAAGACGGTGAAAGCCGCATCGGATTCCCGAAGCCGTCTCTGCATTACCGGGCAGCCCGAATGAATAGGCCGGCATACGTCTACCGGCAAGCATGCTGCACCGGAAACCGGCTCTCGGCCCGACAGCGCCGATTACGCCGGCAAAGGAGAGCAGGGGGGGGGCTGAACAGAGGGTGCCGAACCGAGGATGCCGGGCATATTGCGACTCAAAAGGCGCCGCGCAGAGGATGCAATGCCGAAGATACCGGACAGCTTGTGAGTCGAATAGTTGCCATAGAGAAGATGTCGAACCGAGCCGAGGATACCGAACCGACCGGGCAAAGCGCCGGAACAATATTGAAAACCTTAAAACTCAATTAAATAACCATTATGAAGAATAAACTTATCATTGCGCTGGCCTGCTTCGCAACCGCATTCGCGGCCACGGCGCAGCAACCGTCAGCCGAGGGCTACATCTTTACCGACGTAAAGATCAACCCCGCAACATCAGTAAAAGACCAGTCGCGCAGCGGCACCTGCTGGGCATACTCCGCTCTGGGATTCGTCGAGAGCGAGATCATGCGTGCCGGCGGCGAGGAGGTGGCACTCTCGCCGATGTGGGTCGTGCGCAACATCTACTTCGAAAAGGCCGTCAAGTACGTTCGTCTGCACGGCGCCATGAACTTCGCCGTAGGCGGTAACGCCGGCGACGTCATCACGGCGATACGCGACTACGGAATCGTCCCCACAGAGATATACGAGGGTCTGAACTACGGCACCCAGAAGCCCCACTTCAACGAGATCGACGCCGTATTGAAGGCATACGTCGACGCTATCATCGCCGCTCCCAACAAGACCCTTACCACGGCATGGCAGAACGGCCTCAACGGCATACTCGACGCCTACTTCGGCCAGATGCCCGAGACGTTTACATACCGCGGCAAGGAGTATACTCCCAAGTCGTTTGCCGAGTCACTGCCGATCGATCTCGACGACTACGTCGATCTGACCTCATATACGCATCATCCCTTCTACGAGTCGTTCATATTGGAGATCCCCGACAACTGGCGCTGGCACAGCCAGTACAACCTGCCTCTCGACGAGATGATGCAGGTCGTAGACCACGCCCTCGACAACGGCTACACGATCGAGTGGGCGGCCGACGTCAGCGAGCTGGGCTTCGACCGCATCAAGGCCATAGGTATCATCCCCGAGGACGACGTGGAGAGCATGGAGGGAACCGAGGCGGAGCGCTGGGGCAAGCTCTCGGCAGCCGAGCGTCAGAAGGCGCTTTACAGCTTCGAGAAGCCTATCCGCGAGAAGAGCATCACTCAGCAGATGCGCCAGACGGCATTCGACAACTACCAGACTACCGACGACCACGGAATGCAGATCGTAGGCTACGCAACCGACCAGACCGGCAAGCGCTTCTACAAGGTCAAGAACTCGTGGGACGTACGTCCTCCCTACGACGGCTACTATTACTTCTCACGTCCGTTCGTCGAGTACAAAACCATGTCGATCCTGGTCAACAAAAATTCGATTCCCAAACCCATAAGAAAGAAACTGGGATTGTAGTCGCATATGATTCACAGAACGATCCACCCTGCCGGACTCGGTTCCGGCAGGGTGGATTTCGTTTACAATATGCGGAGTGAAGGCGGGCGGTGCAGCGCCGGCACACGCGCACAGCCACTATACGATCCCTATCTCCGCACTCTCGAAAAACTCCGTCCGAAGGTAGGTGCCCATTCTGTACACCGAAGTATGGTTGAACATATAGCTGCGCTTCAACGCCTTTTCGATATCGAACATGTCGCTCATGCAGGCGCGCTCGATAGCCAGATAGAATTGGATAGTATCGTTGTTGAGATCGTCGTCGAGGAAATAGAGTCCGCGTATCATCTCCTGGTAGCTCGTACCCTGGGAGCTGCACTGGCGCGCCTTGGCGAACGAGTGTATCACATTCTCGACCAGATAGTTCAAATTCGACAGTGCACGGTGCCTGTGCAGGAAATCGCTGTCGAACAACGCATGCAGCGAGCGTCGGCGCGCGGCATCGGCCGAGTCGTCGCCCAAATCGAAGCGCTCGTACTCGGCATCGTACCTGACGGGGTCGTAACCGCAGATGTCACAGAGGGCATCGAGCAGCGACTGCGCCACTGCCAGATCGTAATAGGCTCTGCCTCTGAACGAATGGTTGAACAGCAGCGTATTCTGCATCGGCGCGAGCGTCTGGATGATATACGACGTATTCTTCACGGCTCCGGCTACGATCGCTTTGAGCAATTCGAAGCGGTACTCCCGCTCGGAGAGCTCCTGCAACGGCACCTCGGGCTCCATGCTGCTGCGTATGAAGTCGGGCACAACGGCATGATCATCCTCCAAAAAACTCTTTACCGACCGCTTCGCCGAGCGGAAATAATCGGCCGGGGCGCCCGGGCCGGCACACAGAAGCGTGTCGATGAAATAGCGGTACGTCTTGGCCGCGGACTGATATCTGGTAACTATGTTGGTCAACGTACTGTTGTAGATATCCTCATGCAACAGATTCTTGCGGACGAAACCCGTAATGGCCGCATCCCCGCCGCTGTCGGGCAATCCGGCAGCCCTGCGGAACCGGTGGCACAGCAGCACGAAGCGCACATATATATTCTGCATCTCCTCGATGCTCGGATAGAGGGAGAGATGATCTGCGAAATCTCTCGGATCGGACTGCCTGAGAATGCGTCCTATATTGGTAATCTCCGAAAAGTTGACATGTTCGTACTGCCTGAATTGAGTCATTATAAAACGTCGGGTAAGGAAATCGGCGATCTCTTGCAGATGATTTACCAAATCGATATTCTGCACAAAACCCTCTCTTCGCCTGTCTGCGTCTTCTTCTTTCGATAGCACCTCTATTGCACCGTTGATATAATAATTGACGACGTGCATAATCTCTTTATAGCACCGTCCGGCAAGATCGCGCTCGCACGACGAACCGTATAACTTGGATGCCGCCCAATAGCAGATCATCGCCCTATGAACCGAAAACTTCGGCCACTTCGACCTCTTGAAATCATCTATTATATATTGTTTCAGCTCGGACAGCTCGCCAATATTCTCATTGCGGAAACTCAATCTCGTCAATACCTGAAAATGGGTATGCCCTATGCTTTCCAACAATATCGCAAGATTATACATAAGTATATCCGGATTAACGTTAGAGAGGAAATTTATCTTATCGTCCTCGACTTTCAGACACAGCTCGACGACCTTATCCAGCATTATCGAGGACTCCGTTCCACGCTCGCCTCTTTCATTGAGTCCCAATGGTTTCAGCAGCTCCTTCATTCCGTTCATATATGAAGACTGCGCACTATACTTGCCCAATGAGACATTTTTATAATAAAGTATATCGCCCAGCTTGCGGAAGAAGTCGGCCATGACTATGATGTTCGCATCATCATCGACGGACAACTTGTCGTAGGAGTAGGTGCCGCAGCAGCCGTTTCGCGACATCAATCGGCCGAACGAGGTTATCGCCTCCTCGATATGCACCTCCCTGATGCCCGTCGTATCGAGTTTCTCGATAACGTTGAGCCGGGCGAGCACGCCCAGGTGCATTGTGCGGTTGTCGCGGAAAAGGGTGTGTATCATCGGATTCTCGCGCTTGATCGCTAAAAGATGATCCGTCAGATCGTTGTAGACGGCGTAGGCAGAGTTGTCGGTATGCCGCTTCTCGTGTGCCAGACCGAGTTTGAGCATCGTTCGGTTGTAGAACAGCACGTAGTTCTGGAATTGCTCGTGCCTCGGATCGTGGTTTTTCAGAAACACCGACACCAGCTCGACACACTTTTCATAGTGACGTATAGCCACCGAGAAGTTCTCCTCCTGCATGTAGACATCGCCCAGCGAGTGGTTTATGGCCGCCGTGACATAACGGTCGGGGTCGGGCATCTGTTTTTCGAGCGTCGAATAATACAGCTTCTTGATCGGCTGCAACTCGTCGAGCGAGAAGTTGAACAGCGCCGAGAACTCTTCCGACAGCTTCGAGAAGAAAGATATCTCCTCGGCGAACCGCGACGGAAACTTGTACTGGTAGAGGCCGCACGAAATAGTGGTCAGAAGCGTATGGTTGAGATACTTTATCAGCATCGCGATATTGTCGCGTATCTCGGGCGAGTGGTTGATCTCCAAGATCTCGGGCGTGTGTTCGAGGTTACGCCACGAAAAACCGCCCTGGTGCATTTTGAATATATGCCCCAGAAGAAACGAATCCGACACCTGCAACTTGTCGCCGAAGATCGTCGAGCGGCTCATTATATTCTGCAACACCGGATAGGCGATATAATGGACGAAGTTGATCTTCATCTGGCTGTTGTAGCCGAACGACAGCCAGAACTCTCCGCCAGCGGACGTATCGGCCGCTTTCAGTCGTTCGGTCTGTACGAGGTAGCGCGCCTCGCAGACATAACGTTCGAAGAAGGTTGTGATCTTCTTGGGCGAGCCGTTGCTGATGAAGGCGAGGTAGCTGACGAAGTGGTAGAGAAAGACCACCTCGCGATCGAGGCGTTTCCGGTCGCACGCCGCCTCGGCAGCCAGTCTGTAATCGCGATAGTCGCGCAGCGACAATCCGGGGGCAGGCTTGCCTGCCGACGGCGGCCGGCTGTACCGTTCGGGCAGGATCTGCCGGCAGACGAACTCCTCGGTATAGGCGATAGAGTCGTGAACATACGGATGCGAGTAAAAGCTGTCGACGTTGAGTATGCCGTTGAAGATATTGCTGATCGAGAAGTCGCGATCGGAAAGATCGGCCATAGAGGCTTCGAACAGCTCGCGGCCGGCGATGAAGATGAAATAGGCATCGGCCGTCGAGAGGAAATATTTCATGTTCGCAATCACGTTCAGCACCTGCATGCGGCGCAAGCGGGAGGTAGTGTGCTGCTCGGGCCGGGTGGATACCTTCTCGAACTCGGGCACTCCGCCGCTATCGTCCGGCTTGGGCGACAGAGGTTCGGTCTTATCCAGCTCGTCGAGCACTATGATGACCTTGCGTCGCTTATACTGCGCCAGAATCTGCGTGAGCTCGTATTCGATCTCCTGAATATCGGCCACCAGCAGCTCCATGTCCTGCGATATCGTACCGGCGGGAAACTGGTCGACGCCCGCCCTTACCGACCGCCTGTAAGTGGTCTTGCGGTTGAATCGGGCGCAGAGCCTCTCCAACCGGTCTATCGCCCTGAACGAGTTGAAGAACAGACGCAGGAATTTCTGAAAGGCATACGCAAGAACCGAGACCGACGACAAACCGATCATCGTCCACTCCACGATCCACACTATCCTGCGCTCCGTCGTTTCCTGCCCCATGTCCGATGCGACGAAGAGCAGCGCCACCGTAAGTATGCACATCCACAGAATATGGTAGGCATGCGACTCGCATATATCCATGATCTGATACCAGCGAAAACCGAAGCGCTTGAACGACACGGTGTCTATTATGGCGTTGTGCAGGTTCTTGGCTATGATCTGCAAGATGTTCAGCTCGTTGATATTCTCCTGACCTATATTGACGCATACGTCGATATATTTGCGCTTGTGCTCTTTTTTCAGCCGTCCGACCACCGCGCCCACAAGGCTCGATTTGCCTACACCGCGATAGCCCGACACCAGATAAGTGCCGTGACGATTGGGGCTGAGCAGCCAGTTGCGCAGCGTGTTCTCGGGCTTGTCGCGATGAATGTACTTCGAATCCTCGCGACCGGGATTCGTAGCACGATGAAAGAAATTGAAATTTTCGAGCCTGATGTTGATATACGTGTTCAGATCCTTCTTCATCACTATCACTTTCAGATCAATGCAACATAGAGACGAAAGCCGGCAAACAGGCGATCATCAATACCATATACATCCAACGCGCATAGCGGTATTGAGGCACGGACTTATCGGATTCGTCCAGCAAGGAGATCATATTCGCGAACGATTTCCAAACATACGCACAACCCGGGATGAACAAGACGACGAGACCCGATACGATTGCTATCGCGGCAATGCTGCGGCAGCAGTCGCTATCGATCCTACACCAATAGTCCGACAGCAAGAGAGCCGCCGGGACACAAATGAAAAAATAGACTGCAACGGCTATGCGGATGTCGGCCATAGCTCTGTCGATAGTACGGCATATGAGCCTGGACTTCTCCGCCCTGCTGTAATCGCTGCTCAACCGGTCGAGCCCGGATCTGAGAGTAATATCTTTTTTAACATTCAGCTCGTCGATGATTCTTACCTGAATGGGACAGTCCGATTTATGCACTACCGGATCGGCCAGATCGACCTTGCACTCGCTTTTCTTAACCTCGGCAGTCGTCGCTGCCGACGACGAAGCGGCGGGCGAGCCGAAAGCCGCAGCATTCGTTTGCACGCCCGTAGCGCCGGACTGCGCCGAATTATTCGTGGTCATGTCGTAAATGGTTTAGGTTAACAGTTATACAAAGTTAATAAACGACCGTACAATAAACAATTTAATAGTTGCATTATACGGGCTGCAACGCCCTTTGCGGCAAACCTATCCGCCGATCGGCAGCGGCATCGGGCAATAATCCGCAGAGATAAACGTTATATATCAAATAGCGACTGAATTATGACCAAAGCAGCGACCATTGCACTGACCATGTTATGTTCGGGCTTCATTACCCGGCAAGCGCCCGGGCAGGTGCTCGGGCAGGTGCAGAGTCCCCGGAGCATATCGTCGGAGATCATGCTTGCCGAGGCCGATACGGCGGCAATGGCCGTCTTGGAGCGTTATGCCGCGCAGGCGGCCGACGCCTCGATGCCGCATACGACGCCGCTCGCCTCAGGCCTGCGTGCCGTCACGCCCGACATCGAGTCGTGGCATCCGTCAGGACATCTGCTGCCGCTGGGGCTGCGGCGCAGCATAGCCTCCGATATGCCGGCCGCGATACGAGTCGCACCGCCGCGCCTGCCGGATATGAAGAAGTTACACTGGAAGCCCTCGGAGAACTTTTCGATAACGATCAGCAACGGCAGCGCCGGCAACTACATGCCGTGGCCCAACTGCCCGATAGGTTATCTCGACGCACGGACGCTGTCGTTTCCGCTGCCGCGATAACGCCCCCCGACGGCGGCATATTCATATTTTTCCCGCTCGCGCCGCAACGTAACGGTTTTTTGAGTATCTTTGCACGTTGCAGTTACGTTTTGCGACGAACGAACCCGAACGATATAAAAACGATATACGAAATGGCAGTTGAATTGAAAGATCTGACCCGCAGCGAGGAGAATTATTCGCAGTGGTACAACGATTTGGTCGTCAAGGCCGGTCTGGCCGAGAACTCGGCCGTGCGCGGCTGCATGGTCATCAAGCCCTACGGCTACGCTATATGGGAGAAGATGCACGATGCGCTGGACAAGATGTTCAAACAGACGGGACACCAGAACGCATACTTTCCTCTTTTCATTCCCAAGTCGTACTTCTCGAAGGAGGCGCACCACGTAGAGGGCTTCGCCAAGGAGTGCGCCGTAGTAACGCACTACCGCTTGAAGAACGACCCCGACGGCAACGGCGTCATCGTCGATCCGGCCGCCAAGCTCGAAGAGGAGCTGATCGTGCGCCCCACATCCGAGACCATCATCTGGAACACCTACAAGAATTGGATCACGTCGTACCGAGACCTGCCTATCCTGTGCAACCAGTGGGCCAACGTCGTGCGCTGGGAGATGCGTACGCGTCTGTTCCTCAGAACGGCCGAGTTCCTCTGGCAGGAGGGACACACGGCGCACGCCACGCGCGAGGAGGCTATCGAGGAGGCGACGAAGATGATCGGCGTATACAAGCAGTTCGCAGAGGAGTATATGGGCGTGCCCGTGATCGTGGGTCACAAGTCGCCCAACGAGCGCTTCGCCGGTGCGGAGGATACGCTCACTATCGAGGCGCTGATGCAGGACGGCAAGGCGTTGCAGAGCGGTACGTCGCACTTCCTCGGCCAGAACTTCGCCAAGGCATTCGACGTGCAGTATACCAACAAGGAGGGCAAGTTGGAGTATGTATGGGCAACCTCGTGGGGCGTGTCGACACGTCTTATGGGCGCTCTTATCATGGCGCACTCGGACAACAACGGTCTGGTGCTGCCGCCCAAGCTCGCACCCATACAGGTAGTCATGATACCTATCTACCGCGGCGAGGAGCAGCGTCAGCAGGTCGTAGAGCGCTTCGAGCAGATAGCACGCGAGCTGGAATCGCGAGGCGTAAGCGTGAAGATCGACGCCAGAGACAACGTCCGCTCGGGCTTCAAGTTCGCCGACTACGAGCTTAAAGGCGTGCCCGTACGTCTCGCGCTGGGTCCGCGCGATCTGGAAAACGGCACGGTCGAGCTGATGCGTCGCGACACGCTCGAAAAGAGCACCGTCGAGCAGCAGGGCCTCGAAGAGCGTATCGTAGCCATACTCGACGACATGCAGAAGAACATATTCCGCAAGGCGCTCGACTACCGCGACTCGATGGTCACGCGCGTCGACACCTGGGACGAGTTCGTCGAGACGCTCAACAACAAGGGCGGCTTCATCTCGGCGCACTGGGACGGCACGGTTGAGACGGAGGTCGCGATCAAGGAGGCCACCAAGGCCACCATACGCTGTATTCCGCTCGACGCGGTACCCGAGGAGGGCGCATGCGTCTATTCGGGCAAACCGTCGCACTGCCGCGTGCTGTTCGCCCGCAGCTATTGATCGGGACACATGTCGACAAGAGATAACAGAGAATCGGTCATTTACCGCGTAACCTGGGTCGGGTTGGCGGTAAATGTCGTTTTATCCGCAGCCAAGATCCTCGCCGGCATCCTCGGCCGCAGCGGCGCCATGGTGGCCGACGGCGTGCACTCGCTCTCGGATATGTTTACCGATATCGTCGTGCTGGCCTTCACACGGCTCTCGTCGAAACCCGAAGACGACGACCACAACTACGGACACGGCAAGTACGAGACGCTGGCGACGATCATAATATCGCTCGCCCTGCTGGCCGTCGGAGGGATGATCCTCTACGACAGCATACGCAACATAGTGCTGATAGCCCAAGGCGGCACCCTGCCGCGCCCGCATGCCGTGGCACTCGCGGCAGCCGTGCTGTCGATCGCGGTCAAGGAGATACTCTACCGCTACACGATACGCGCCGCACGCCGCACCGACTCGGCCGCCTTGCAGGCCAACGCGTGGCACCACCGCAGCGACGCGCTCTCGTCGGCCGGCACGACCCTCGGCATAGCGCTGGCATTCTTTCTGGGCGAGGGTTGGCGCATAGCCGACCCGATAGCCGCAGCGGCGGTATCGCTGTTCATATTCAAGATAGCCGTCGATCTGGCGCGCAGCTCGCTGGGCGACCTGCTCGAACGGTCGCTGCCGCGCGAGGAGAACGACCGCATACTGCGCATCGTATGCAACGACCCGCGCGTGAGATCGCCTCACAGGCTGCGTACGCGCCGCATAGGCGCCAATATATCGATCGAGGTGCACATACGTCTCGACGGCAGGATGAGCGTCGACGAGTCGCACGCCATAACCAAGTCCATCGAGCACGATCTGAGAGAGCGTTACGGCGCCGGCACGATAAGCTCGATACACGTCGAGCCGATCAAGCGCGATTAGCCGCGCCCGACGGCGGCCGAGCATCGGATCGGCGGATCGGACTATACATATATCCTCAGCCGCTCTGCGGCACGCGATTTGAAGAAGTCGTGGCGAGTTATGGAGTGAAATGAATAACGATACGGCAATCTGAAAATTTTGTCGTTTCCGAAATTATTTCTATCTTGCACTCAGAAACGACAAAATATTGACACTTAAAAACGTATTGCCTATCGAAGAAATTCTGCTCTTGTAACTGATTTTATAGAGGAAAGAGTATGAACGTGAATGTATTAAGCGACAAGATGCTGCTTAATAGCTATCTTTCGGGCGATAGAAGTGCAATGTCCCAACTCATAGAGCGTCACTCGCGCCGCGTCCGCGACTACATCCGTATGATGGTCAAGGACAACGACGTAGCCGACGATATCCACCAGGAAACCTTTATCAAAGCCGTCCGCGTTATCGACGAAGGTCGATATACGGACTCGGGCAAGTTCCTCTCATGGGTGCTCCGCATAGCGCACAATCGCGTGCTCGATTATTTTCGCGCTCAGAAGCAGTCCAAGCAGGTCAACGAGTCCGAAGCGGGATACAATATATTGGGTACGATGCGGTTCGCAGAGCCTACGGTCGAAGACGAGATGGTAAGCCGTCAGATCGAAGACGACGTAAGGCGGCTGATCGAGCTTCTGCCCGACGAACAGCGGCAGGTCGTAATGATGCGATACTACTCCAAGATGAGTTTTCAGGAGATAGCGGATCAGACCGACGTCAGCATCAACACCGCGCTGGGTCGTATGCGCTACGCTTTGATAAATCTCCGTCGAATGATAAAGGAGAAAAATCTGGTTTTGAGCTGATGCGTGCACAATATAAATCGCCGACACTCCGTTTTATAGTTGTAACAACCTTATAAACGAGTGCCTATGGGAGATATCGACGAGAAAGCATCACGATCCGTCTCCGAGGAGGAGATGCTCTACGACGGTGTTATTCAGGGCGATGCCGAGTTATTCTACATCGACTGCTACCTGTCGGAGCTTTTCCGGGGAGAACTAAGGGTTAATTTTTGAAGTGGAGGAGATCGCCTGAGGCGGTCTCCTTTTTCGTTGCGCCCGGCAGAATGCCGGCCGATATACATAAAAAAAGCTCCCACCGAAGCGGGAGACATAGGTAAAAACCTTCGGCATATAGCCTTATTGTGGTAAGATGTAGAATTTCTTACAATACAAAGATAGTGAAATATTGTGGAAAACAAATAATTTTCACTAAATTTACCTATCTAACCCGAAAATTATGGAAAAGGTATTGGGACTCGATCTGGGTACGAACTCGATCGGCTGGGCTATAATCCAACGCGAAGGCGACTGCTGCACGCTTATAGATAAGGGAGTCAGCATATTTCAGGAGGGTGTAGCGCGTGAACAGGGAGCTGAGAAGCCCGCCGTCCAGACGCGCACCGACGCCCGCGCACTGCGCAGAGCATACCGCAGGCGCCGCAAGCGCAAGATCGACCTGCTCAGAGTGCTCGTCGACCACGAGCTGTGTCCGCCGCTTACTCACGAGCAGCTCGACCTCTGGCTGCAAAAGAAAAGATATCCGCTCGACGAGGCGTTTCTGGCGTGGCAGCGCACCGACGAGGAGACCGGCCGCAACCCATACCGCGACCGTTATCGCGCCCTGAGCGAGCAGCTCGACCTTACCGGCGAAAAGGGGCGCTACACGCTCGGCCGCGCTCTATACCATATCGCACAGCGGCGGGGCTTTCTGAGCAACCGGCGCGACAATACCGCCGAGAGCGACGGCAAGGTCAAGCAGGGCATAGACTCGCTCACGGAGGCGATGAAGGCTGCCGGCTGCCGGTATTTGGGCGAATACTTCTATATGCTATACGGCAAGGGCGAGAAGATACGCAACCATTACACCTCGCGCAACGACCACTACCGCGCCGAGTTCGACGCCATATGCAGCCGTCAGCAGTTGGACCCGACGCTGACCGACAAGCTGCGCCGTGCGATATTCTACCAGCGGCCGCTCAAATCGCAAAAGGGAACGGTCGGCAAATGCACCTTCGAGAAGGGCAAGAGCCGCTGCCCCCTGTCGCACCCGCGCTTCGAGGAGTTCCGCATGTTATCTTTCATCAATAACATCCGCATAACGACACCCTACGACTTCGGCGCGAGCCGCCCTCTCAACGAAGAGGAGCGCGCGGCTGCCATACGCATGTTCATGCGCAAGAGCAAGCCGACGTTCGATTTCGAGGATATAGCCAAGGCTCTGGCCGGACGCAAGAGGTCATACGCCTACGAGGAAGATGCCGGCGAGGCTCCATACCGCTTCAACTACCGCATGTCGACCTCCGTGTCGGGATGTCCGACAACGGCTGCACTCGCAGATATATTCGGCGAGGACTGGGTATCGGGCATTTGCAGCCTCTACACGCGCGCCGAGGGCAAGACCAAGGAGCGAATCGTGGACGACGTATGGCACGTGCTCTTCTCGTTCGACGACGATGACAAGCTGCGTCAGTGGGCTGCCGAGCGGCTGCAACTGTCCGAGGCAGATGCCGAGAAGTTCGCCGCCATAACTCCCAAGCAGGGATATGCCGCACTGAGCCTCAACGCCATAGACAAGATACTGCCCTACCTGCGCGCCGGCCGCCGTTACGACGAGGCGGTATTCTGCGCCAATATCAAGGCCGCCGTACCGGCCGAGGTGCGGAGCGACGAGCAGCTGCTCGGCAGGATAACGGACGAAGTGTCCCGGATCGTGGCCGACTTCAAGCCCGACCCGACCATAAAGGCCGACACGAAGCAGAGCCGCATAGAGGGCTGCATGAGGGAGCACGGCATCGAGGCCGATATGAAAAAACTATATCATCCGTCGATGATCGAGACTTACCGCAAAGCCGAGGCCGGAGACGACGGCCTCGTGCAGTTGGGCTCGCCGCGTACATCGTCGGTGCGCAACCCCATGGCGATGCGTGCGCTGTTCCGCATGCGCGCGCTGCTCAACCGGCTGCTGCGCGAGGGGCGCATAGACCCCATGACCAAGATCAATATCGAGTTCGCCCGCGGGCTCAACGATGCCAACAAGCGCAAGGCCATAGAGCAGTGGCAACGCGAGCGGGAGAAAGAGAACAAGCGATATGCCCAAGAGATACGCAAGCTCTACGAGGAACAGACGGGCAGTCCGACAGAGCCCTCCGAGGAGGATATTCTCAAATACAGACTATACGAGGAGCAAAACCACATATGTCTCTACACGGGACGGCAGATAAGTATAACCGACTTTATCGGCTCCTCGGCGTCGTGCGACATCGAGCACACCCTGCCCCGCTCGCGCGGCGGCGACGACTCGCAGATGAACAAGACGCTGTGCGACAACCGCTTCAACCGCGAGACGAAATGCTCGAAGCTGCCCTCGGAGCTCTCCGAGCACAGCGACGTCATGGCACGCATAGAGCAACTCGGGTGGAAACAGCGGATCGACGATCTGCACAAGCAGATCGAAACGGCATCGCGCCGCAGCAAAAATGCGACGACCAAGGAGGATAAGGACAAGGCGATACAGCATCGCCACAAGCTGCGCATGCAGCTCGACTACTGGCAGGGCAAGTACGAGCGCTTCACTATGACAGAGGTGCCCGAGGGGTTCGCCAACCGTCAGGGTGTCGACATCGGAATCATAGGACGTTATGCACGGCTCTATCTTAAAAGCGTATTCGAGCGCATATATACGGTCAAGGGTGCGACCACTGCGGCATTCAGAAAGATGTGGGGCTTGCAGGAGGAGGATTCGGAGAAGGAGCGCACGAACCACGCCCACCACTGCATCGACGCCATAACGATAGCCTGCATCGGCCGTAACGAGTACGACCGCTGGGCGCAGTATGCAGCCCAAGAGGAGTACTACCGCCGCTGCGAGGGTGTCAAGCCCTCGTTCGATAAGCCGTGGCCGACCTTTACCGAGGATGTCAGGGCCGTAGCCGACGAGCTGCTCGTAGCGCACTCGACGCCGGACAACATGTCGAAACCCACGAAAAAGAGGCTGCGCAAACGCGGCCGCATAGTATCCGGCGACGACCGCCGGCCGATCATCGTCACGGGCGACAGCGCACGCGCCTCGCTGCACAAGGATACGTTCTACGGTGCGATCAAGCGCGACGACGAGATAAAATATGTAGTTCGCAAAGCACTGACCGACCTCGACGAAAAGGATATCGACAAGATCGTCGACGAGGCGGTAAGGGCGCGCGTCAGAGATGCCGTCGAGCGTATGGACTTCACGCAGGCCTTAGCGGGCACGATATGGATGAATGAGCAGAAGAGGATCCCGATCAAGCGTGTCAGAATTTTCGCGCCTACCGTTACCGCTCCCATAAAGCTCAAAGAGCACCGCGACCTGTCGAAGAAAGAGCACAAACACCATTATCATGTCGTCAACGACGGCAACTACTGTATGGCCATATACGAGGGGCAGGACAAAAAGGGCAGGACCAAACGTTCGTTCGAGATCGTCGACAACCTCGAAGCGGCCGAATACTTCAAGGCGAGTGCCGACCGCAGCGAACGCCTCGATCTGGTACCGCGGTCCGACGCCTGCGGCAACCCGCTGAGATGTATATTGAAGACGGGCACAATGGTGCTCTTCTATGAAAACTCGCCCGAGGAGCTCTACGACTGCTCTAAGCGGGAGCTGGCCAAGAGGCTGTACAAACTTACCCAATTCAGCACTCTGAGGATTGGAAATAACAGTTATGGAATTATAGTTTTCAGGCATCATCAAGAGGCCAGACCGGCGAGCGAGTTGAAGCCGAAAAACGGAGTGTGGAAGATCGGCGAAGAGTACAGACCATTGATACGCATACTCCACACCCAGTTCAACGCTTTGGTCGAAGGCAGCGATTTCGAGTTGACCGTAACGGGAGAGATAATATTCAAACACCGCAGCCATGATTAAACGTGCACTGTTCTTTTCGACGCCTTATTGTCTGAGTCTTAAAAACTCCCAGATGATAATAAATACGCGGGAGATGCCCGAGATGAAGCGCAGTGTGCCGATCGAGGATATCGGCTGCGTCGTGCTCGAACACCAGCAGACGACGATAACGCTGCCGCTGCTGAATGCACTGTCCGACAACAACGTAGCCGTAATACTCTGCGGCGACAACCGCATGCCCAACGCCATGCTTATGAACCTCGATTCGAACTCGACGCAGGGCGAGAGCTACCGCGCCCAGATCGAGGCGAGCGAGCCGCTGAAAAAGGGGCTGTGGCGTCAGGTCGTCGAGGCCAAGATCCGCAATCAGGCGGCGCTGTTGGAGTCGCTCGGCCGCGAGGGCGACATCCTCAAACCATACTGGATGAATGTCAAAAGCGGCGATGCGGACAATCGCGAGGGCATCGCAGCCAAGCTCTACTGGCCGGCGCTCTTCGGGCGCAGCTTCGTGCGGCATCGCGAGGGCGATGCTCCCAACTCGATGCTCAATTACGGATATTCGATTTTGCGGGCGGCCGTTGCGCGCGCCCTCATGGGTTCGGGGCTGTTTCCGGCGCTCGGAATATTCCACCGCAACCGGTACAACGCATTTCCGCTGGCCGACGATATAATGGAGCCTTATCGTCCGTTCGTCGACCGAATCGTATACCGGCTCTACGACGAGGGACGTCGCGAACCAGACAAAGATGTCAAGGCCGAGCTGCTCAGAGTGCTCTACACCGACACCCGTTTCGAGAAGACCATGCGGCCGCTCGACATCGCTCTGACGTTTACCTCATCGTCGCTGGCCGCCTGCTTCGCCGGCACGCGCAAGAAAATCGCCTACCCCATACTGGAATAGTATGTCCGAGCTGCGACTCAACGCCTACCGAATCATGTGGTTGTTCGTCTTTTTCGATCTGCCGACCAATACCAAGGCCGAGCGTCGCCATGCGGCACAGTTCCGCAAGGCGCTGGAAAAAGACGGCTTCACGATGATGCAGTACTCGGTCTACGTGCGTCACTGCGCATCGAAGGAGAACATGGCCGTACACCTCAACCGCGTGCGCAAGTCGATGCCGCCGTCGGGCTACACGAGCATACTGAGCGTCACGGACAAGCAGTACGGCGAGATACGCAATTTCTGGGGACATGTCGAGCAAAAACGCGCCGGCATGCCGCAGCAGCTGGAATTTTTCTGACTATTCCTCAGATTCCCGCGGCGCCGCATGACGATTGCCGATAGGGATTATCGCTTTCGGTCAGAGCTTTTCCTATATTCGATTCGGCGAAGCCGAATATACTCCCGCCAGGCAAAATGCAAACAAGTTTGCTTTTGCCAACGCTTATGCCTATATTTGACATCGTCGAATATACTTCCACTCGGCAAAATGCAAGTAAACTTGCTTTTGCGCTCGCTTATTAGTATATTTGTACGTAGAATACGAAATTCGCATCATAACCTCTTCGCCGGAGTGCGGACATACGGTTTTCGGCAAATGCAATTACCGCGTAAACGCCGCATAACCAACGCATAATCCGCCCGACGTTGTGGTTTGATGTAGATTAAAGATATAATACAACGTACCACTCCCAATCGTCGCGTTGCTCGGTGTTGTGGTTTGATGTAGATTAAAGATATAATACAACGCTGCCGGTACATATAGAGGCGGCCGCAGAGTTGTGGTTTGATGTAGATTAAAGATATAATACAACATATAGACACATTACTATTTTTTTTTGCAGTTGTGGTTTGATGTAGATTAAAGATATAATACAACCTATTTTCGGTAATTAATGAAATCGAGCAAGTTGTGGTTTGATGTAGATTAAAGATATAATACAACGGGTCGTGCAAAAAAAAGTGTAAGCAAGTCGTTGTGGTTTGATGTAGATTAAAGATATAATACAACTTTATTCTGCGGCGGATGTCATCCGACGAGGTTGTGGTTTGATGTAGATTAAAGATATAATACAACTGTTAGCCGGAGCAGTTGCGCTATCTCTTGTTGTGGTTTGATGTAGATTAAAGATATAATACAACCGGTTTCTCGTCGGTCGCATACGAGACGCGTTGTGGTTTGATGTAGATTAAAGATATAATACAACAACAACTGGCAGCACTCCCCGAAGTGATTGTTGTGGTTTGATGTAGATTAAAGATATAATACAACGAGTTAGAGAACAAAGGCAAGGCTATCGTAGTTGTGGTTTGATGTAGATTAAAGATATAATACAACTTCCACAAGGGCATCGAGGAGCACGAGTTAGTTGTGGTTTGATGTAGATTAAAGATATAATACAACAGGAGATGCAGCGGCCACAAGGCACCTTTAGTTGTGGTTTGATGTAGATTAAAGATATAATACAACATCGACTCTCTTCGCCACGCCCCTGGCATCGTTGTGGTTTGATGTAGATTAAAGATATAATACAACCCCGGAGGAGGATAGAGGTAAAGTGGTCAGGTTGTGGTTTGATGTAGATTAAAGATATAATACAACAGTTGAATATATATATACATTGAATCGTAGTTGTGGTTTGATGTAGATTAAAGATATAATACAACGGTGCCGTATATCAAGGGTCTGCTGCATGAGTTGTGGTTTGATGTAGATTAAAGATATAATACAACATATATTGACTTAATACGAGGAGATTCTTGGTTGTGGTTTGATGTAGATTAAAGATATAATACAACATCTCCTTGGAAAATAGCTTTGATTCGACACGACCTAAGCGCATATAATGGATTTGAAATTGTGAATTATAACAAAGATTGAATATGAAAAAGGTGCTGCTTAGCATGATATTATGCGTCTCGATACTGTCATGCGCCCAAAATATTGACGACAATTACCTTAATATCAAAGGAGAACAATATTATCGTGTTCCCCAGGACTATTATATAGGATAATTTCGGAGGAAAATATATTGAGACATTCTCCTATTTGAATACCAAAACCATACATGGTTTGAATCCTATTCAAACCTACCATACATGCGATGAAAACTGCCCCTCCTTGCATCATCCAAGCAAATCATTGGTCGGCAGGTTGGAGGAGCTCAGATCGGGGCAGTCACAATATGACGACAACAAATATTATCTAATAGCTGAATTTGCCTATACATTCCCCACAGAATCGGAAATGACAGATCAAGGTATGCAGATAGATTATATTGTCTCGCCGTGGCGTATAGCAAGATGCCGTATGAAAGAAATTACAATTTACCAAAATGGCAAAGAGTTAGAAACAAAGGTTATCGAGATCGTCGAGGATTATGTAGAATAAATTTAGCAAAATTGAAAAGTCATTTATTATATGAAAAAGGCGCTGTATTTAACCATTGTGTGTATCGCAATATTATCTTCATGTTCCCACCCCCATGATATTACCAATAACTATATTATTGATAATACCTCGTATAAAGTAGTTCCTCAGGATTATGATTATACCAAAGAGAATGGTAATTTTGTTCAAAAATGGGTCTATGTAGATTTTGAAGAATGGCACGGCCTGCCATATGATACAGAAGAATATTATATAGAGAGTTCGGTTAAAAGTATCCGGAAATGGATGCAAAATAACGACAAAACGCCAAGTCCAAGCAAGGAATTAATCGCTAAGGTCGAGAAGCTTAATAAAGGTAAGATAAAGAATTATTCATCATCGAAGACCATAGAGAGATTCGCATTATTGACAGACGTTGCCTTTCGTTGTAACTTTGACAAAGTTGATGACGCAACATATATTACAGTCATTAAATATTTATCTCCTTGGAAAATAGCTTTGATTCGACACGACCTAAGCGCATATAATGGATTTGAAATTGTGAATAATAACAAAGATTGAATATGAAAAAGCTACTGTTTAGCATGATATTATGCGTCTCGATACTGTCGTGCACGAAAGATTTTTGATGATAATTACGTAGAGATTAAGGGCGAGCAGTACTATCGTGTCCCAAGCGATTATTACTTTGATAACAAGGTGGGAAATAAATATGTTGAGATGTGTAAATATGATGTAAATTCGAATATAATTTTGTCACTGAATCCAGCGTATGCTGGTCATAAATGCGAAACGTCATGTCCCTCAACACACAAGCCGACGGATGAACAGATTGAACGAGTGCGAGAATTAAACACCAACTTAGATAAATATTCGAGTTACTACATAATAGCTGAGTTTGCTTATACGCACACGGAATTATATATGCAGATCGATGATATAGTCTCGCCGTGGCGCATTGCACTTGGACGTCCCAAAAGAATAGTAATAGACCATAACGGTCGAGAAGAGCAAATCGAAATAATCGAGATCATCGAGGATTATGTAGAATAAATTTAGCAAAATTGGAAAGTCATATATTATATGAAAAAGGTGCTGAATATAGTCTTTGTGTGTGTCGCAGTATTATCTTCTTGCGCAAAAACGATTAATGATGACACTAACTATTACTATATCAATGGAGAAACATATTATCGCGTTCCGTTTGATTGTTTCGACGGCTATGAAGATGAAAAGGGATATATTCAGACATTCCAGTATTCTAATACCGGAGTTAAAACATTGAATCCCGGATATTTCCGATGTGACTTTTGTGATTATCCGCCAAGCCTAATATTATGCAATAGATTGGATCAATTAAATAAGCAACATAATGATGCCCCAAACTTCACAAGTGATAACCGTAAATATTACTTAATAGCGGAACTTGCTTTTATTCGCCACAAAGGTACACACCGCGTAAATGTTAGCGGTATTTTTTCTCCGTGGCGTATAGCAATAGGGAGGCCTAAAATGATTCTAATCAATCAAGGTCTCGGGGACGAAAAGATAGAAGTCATCGAGATCGTCGAAGATTATGTAGAATAACATGCCAATTGCGATAAAGCATTTTTGTTTTTAACCGCCCTCTATCGGCGCTGTGCGCCGGTGGAGGGATAAATAATAGAGAGATATGTGTATAAGAGATAGGGGGGGGGTAATATATACCGGTGTATTTCAGTAGAATATGCCCTGTCGTAATGTGTGCGTCGATAGAGGTATATTGTCATGATTCTACGCGCACAAAACATATATCCAAACATGAAAAAAGTATTATCGATAATATCATTATCAGCTATATTATTCACGTCGTGCATGACATCGCGTGCTTTGATGGGCACCTATCAGGATACGGCATACACTAAGACTGTCGATCTGACATACGAGGAGGCATGGAGTCGGGTATTCGACTTTTTTGCGACTACCGGAGCTCCGATTACCACTATCGACAAGTCGAGCGGACTCATAGTTTCGAGAATGTCATTCCGCGGCTATCACACCGTAGAGAGAGACGGACGCCCTGAGAATCCCAATGCGTTTGTGGTAACTCCCGTTCTGCATGGTGCATACGGTATACCAGTTGAGCCGAGTAAAATTACGGGAGACTGGAATGTTCGCATCAAGCCGCAAGGAGACAAGACAAATATATCGATCAACGTAACAAATCTTGAATGTCTTTACTATAACGGCACTACTAACGTGAATGCCCCTGTGGCAAGTACCGGTAACTTCGAACGGTCATTATTCTTGACCATTACACAATAATATTGCTCGTAAAACACCGCCGCCCCGTGTTCGGGGCGGCCTCATCTGGAACTATCTTGCGTGTGGCGGGAGGATGTCAACTAATGGCCTCATCGTCGAAGCGCAGGCACTCGCACACGACATCCCCCAGTTGTGGTTTGATGTAGATTAAAGATATAATACAACATGTACGGCACGAATTTAGTAACGATCGTATCATCCTTTATCGGGCTGTTTTCCCTAAAAAGTTCCTCGTTAATTAAAATTATTTCCATTTTTATTGGGTTTTTCGAGATATTTTCCATACTTTTGTACTATAAGATCGTCGGGAGTGACTAACCAGGTGTATTACCTAAACCGGTCGCCCGACGATTCTTTATTTTAGCCTGTCCGTTACCGAGTATAGAAAGCGGGATACGTGTTTTCCGCGTCGCACCTCCGCAACGTTATAGTATAGTCGTTTACCGCAGTCTTTGAAGTAGTAAAATTTAGAAATGCCGTCCTTACGCGACTTGCTCAGGGGTGCGGATTTTACGTAGGCGGCTTTCGCTAACGCCTTGTCTATGTTTTTCAAGTCGTCTTTTTTCAGGCCTTTGGCGCGTCCGAAAGTGTCGGAATAGATATGGCGGTTCCCCGCGGTGCTGAAACCTACGACTATGTCTTCGCCACCGACTTTTTTCGTCACGCGTTTCTTCAACAGAGGCCGCATTTCGGCAATATACTTAGCGCGCGCCCGGGCCATCGGACTCTTTACGTCAGTGCTTTTTTTTTACTGCCTCCTTTCGGCTCTTCGTATATGTAGTTGTACCCGCCGCCCGGCTTAGGTTCGCGGCGTATATACTTGTGCAGTTTCGACACCAAACGTTTGGCAAACGACTGTTTTTTACCGTCCGTCGGGCATTTCGAGCCACTGAAAAGCGTATCTATTTCGGCGTCGGACAGGCCGAACAGGATAGCCAAAAGGCCGCGTTTCTGGCTGTCGGGTAATTGTCCCTCCATGACGGCCGTAAGGGCTTGCGTACCGCCTACGCCCAGCTTCGCCGCCAGGCTTTCCGTGTCTTGCGGGGTGTTGCTGTCGTTTATGGTAAGGACGCTTTCGGGGTTCTTACTTTCATTAATGCGTCTTATGACGTCCATTTCGTCGATCGTCAACGCCGCGGTACCGTTTATCTTCGTGAACTTGTTAAGGTGGTCGAGAATCTGTTGTGGTTTGATGTAGATTAAAGATATAATACAACTACACTATGGACGATATCGCCGAGATCGAGTTGTGGTGTGATGTAGATCGAAGATATATAACAACCGTGCGACATTGGCAATGTCTTTTCAGTTGTGGCTCGATGTAGAATAAAATACTCGGTAAAACTATCAATTTGTCGCGATATCGCTTGCGGCGAATGTCGTCGGCAGGGATATCGAAATAATGCTTAATCGCTACAAGATCGAGCGATAGCTATCCGGCAGGAGCCAATATCTTCGGCTATGACCAACACGCATTGCAGGCATGGGCACAAGCTCGGTATCGGGCGTCAACGGCTGCGGCATGCTTTTTCGAGTAATTAGCAATCGTCAACACTCCGGTTTGCGGCCGGTGCGGCAAGGCAAGGCGTCATACACGGCAGTGTCACGGCAGCGCAGAGCCGAGCCAAGATATCGCGCGCAGATCGTCGCCGAGCACACGAGCCGTAAAAACAATAACACACTGCATATCAACACAAAACCGCATAAGTACATCACGATATGCGGCAAGGCTGGAAGGAGCCGCAAGACGTAAAATTTGGTTGCGTGGCGAAAAAGCGTTTACTTTGCAGTATGGGTCTCGCATTCGACATAGCACGACGCCTCGCCCGTCCCGGGCGCAGCGATACCGCAAGGCAGGGCAAGCGCACCCGCCGCTCGGTCATGGAGCGCGTAGCCGTATGGGCTACGGCCGTGAGCGTAGCCGTGGTAATGATTACGCTGTCGGTTGTCGCGGGCTTCAAGCACGACCTGCGCGCAGTGCTGACCGGTGCCGCAGCGAGCGTGTCGGTTACCTCGCCCCAGAGCCGCGGCGTGATATCGCGCATAGGCATCGACATCGACGAGCGTCTCGAACGTCTGCTGCTGTCGCAGCACGACGTGTGCATCTCGCGCTTTACATCAAAGGAGGGTGTCATAAAGAACGATGACAACATGGCCGGCACGCTGTTGAAGGGTGTCGACACGCTCTACGACTGGACCTTTTTCGCCGACCGCCTCACGGCAGGACGCCTGCCGCGCATAGGCGGCCAGACGCGCACGAAAGATCTGCTGCTCTCGGAGGATATGGCGCGCAGAATGGATATCGGCGTCGACTCGCGCGTAGAGATGATCTTCGTCGACGACAACGGCGAGGTGCGCCGCGACCGCTTCGCGGTGTCGGGGCTCTACTCTACCGGCGTGGAGATGATCGATGCGGCGGTGCTGCTGACCGACATGCGCAACGTGCAGCGGCTCTGCGACTGGCCGCAGGAGCATATCACGGGCTACGAAATATGGTGCGACGACCCCTATCGCGCCGTCTCTGTCGCCGACTCGCTCAACGAGGCTCTTACGGAGCTATACCTCGACGAGGGCATCGATGCCGAGGCCTTTTCGATCGAGGCGATATATCCCGAGATATTCGGCTGGCTGGCCACGCACGACGTCAACGCCGCCGTCATGATAGCCATAATGATCGTGGTGGCGCTTCTCAACATGACCACCGCAATGCTGATACTCGTGCTCGAACGCTCGCGCATGATAGGCGAGCTGCGAGCCATGGGCATGACCAACTTCGCTGTGGGGCGCGTCTTCTTCTGGCGAGCGGCATTCATCGCACTGAGCGGCACCGCGCGCGGCGCCGTCGCCGGCATCGTCATCTGTGCGCTGCAATACTACACGGGACTGGTTACGCTGCCCTCGGACGGATACTTCCTCACGCAGGTGCCGGTGGCATTCTGCTGGGGAGCGTGGGGAGCATCGCTCGCCGGCGCAATGCTCGTCATCATGGCGGCCATGGCGCTGCCCGCGGCATTCGTCTCGCGCATATCGCCCGCCGAGACCATACGTTACATATAACTGACCGAACGAACAAAACCACGAAACATGAAACCATACGACAACGAACAGACCAAGAAACAGCAGGTCGAGCGGATGTTCGACAACATAGCTCCGACATACGACGGTCTGAACCACATACTCTCTCTGAACATCGACCGGCTGTGGCGCCGCCGCGTAGTGAGGATCGTGCGCCGCACCGGCGCCAAGCGCATCATGGATATGGCTACGGGCACGGGCGATCTGGCCGTGGCGCTGGCCAAACATATCGACGGCTCGCATATCCTCGGCGTCGACCTCTCGGAAAAGATGCTCGACGTGGCGCGCGAGAAGATACGCCGTCAGGGACTCGACGAGCGCATCGTGCTGCAACAGGGCGATGCCGAGCAGCTCGACGACATGGCCGCCGGGTCGCTCGATGCGGTAACCGTCGCATTCGGCGTGCGCAATTTCGAGAATTTGGCCGCAGGTTTGCAGCAGCTGTGCCGGACGATACGCCCGCGGGGCACGCTGGTGGTATTGGAGTTCTCGACGCCGCGCAACAGAGTCGTGCGCTGGCTCTACTCGCAGTACTCGCACCGGCTGCTGCCGCGCATCGGCGGACTGGTATCGAAAGACAGAAAGGCATACGACTATCTGCCCGAGTCGGTCGACGAGTTCCCCGCGCCGCGCGATTTCGCCCGCATGCTTCTCGACGCCGGATTCGCACATGTCGACCGCCGTTCGCTGAGCCTCGGTATCGCCCACATATACATTGCGCGCAAAGCGCCCGAAACGAAACACTGATGTCATTCGCAAAACTCTCTATATCGCGCATGGCCCTGCTGCTGTCGCTGGCAGCGGCGATATTGGCCATACCTGTACCGGCGGCCGACGGCGGCAAGGACGAATCTAAGATCCGCTTCGAAGATTTCACTCGCACCTCGCACTGCACCTCGGCGGGCATGAATCTGTATGTCCGCATCGGCAACACCTCCTCGTACAACGTCATACTGAAAAGCTGCACGGCCGTCATTAGGTGCGGCGGCGAGGAGCTGATGCAGATCGAGCTGCGCGAACGCGCCGTCATACCCAAGCGCTCGACCTCGGAGGTGCTGCTGCCGCTTCGCTTCCGCGCCGACAACTCGATGTCGATAGCCGTCCTGCTGCGGCGCATACTGCAAGGGCGCATAGACGATATGACCGTCACGATGACTGCAAAGTGCCGTGCATCGATCATTTCGAAAACATTTTCGATGCAAAACGTTGCCATGTCGGAAATTCTTGATAACTTTGGCGTAACGATCGATAACGTAAAACGATTGTCGGAACTGCTGTAATGCGCAAAATATTACTGATACTAAGCCTGTTGATCGTCTGCGCCGCGAGCGCCGACGCACAATACGTAGCACGTTTCAAATCGCGTCTGGCCGAGCGTTCGGCCTCGGGCGCGAGAGTCGACGTAGCCGAAGACGACTCGGCGGCCGATGCCGTGCGACAGAGCGACATGCGTTACAGGCCGTTGTCGGTAAAGGGCTATCGCGTGGTCATATTCTTCGACAACGGACAGTACGCCAGCGACAAGGCGCGCGCCATAAAGAGCTCGTTCGAGCACAAGTATCCCCACGTCAACGCCTATCTGGTCTACGAGAGCCCCTATTTCAAGGTATCGGTCGGCGACTGCCTCTCTATGGAGGAGGCCGTAATCCTGATGAACGAGATCGGGGGCGACTTCCCCACAGCCTTTCCCAAGAACGAAGAGATATCGCTGACCGAGCTTACTGACGTAAGAAGCCGCCGCAATACGACTGCCGAGCAGGCCGAGGAGCAGGCTGCCGCAAGGTAATGCAGCCGGCCGCGCCGCACGCATCTGATCGCATAGTCGCAAGGCGGCATAACGAATTAGGAATATCCATTCGCCGAAATACCGACATATCCCTCCGGACGCCCTCTATTCGGAATATTTATACCGCTTTTATGCTGAATTTGTTTTTGGTTTCTTGCTTATTCGCCGCCTAATTTATACATTTGCGGCGTTAAGGTTACAATTACTCACTAAACTTTACTGTTATGAAGAAGATTTTTATGCTGGCCGTTGTATTCGCAGCCGTTTCTATGGTGGCTTGCGGCGGTAACAAGGAGAAGAAGGCTAACGCTGCCGAGGGCGAGGCTGCTCAGACCGAGGTAGTAGATGAGCAGGCTTGCTGCGGCGAGTGCGAGGGCGCTTGCGAGGCTGAGTGCTGCGAGGCCGAGAAGGAGTGCTGCGGCGAGTGCTGCGAGGCTGAGGCAGAGGCTGTCGAGGCTGAGGCTGTCGAGGCTGAGGTTGTCGAGGCTGAGGTTGTCGAGGAGTAATCCCGGCTGGCTGCAAAGGTTGAAACTCTTTCGGCCTTGATGCGTCTCGGCATAGCCCGAACAAATCGGGCAATGCTATCGGCTAAACGAAAATGCCGGCTTCGATCGTAAGATCGGAGCTTTTTTTGTACCCTTAACTCTGTGAGCGCGTATGTTTCGACGACCTGACTGCGGCCGTCATGGGAGAGAACCGCGGAGTATCGGCTATGTATATACGCCGCCCGAATGCTTTGCACGCCCCGTCGACCGTTGCATTTGCCCGCCAGCCTTTCATTTCGAAAGTTTTTCGTTTCGATTCGTTGCCGAAACGAAATTTTTACATACCTTTGCAACATAAGTTCACGAAACTGCAAAACCTCGAAACATTATGTCACAATTCAACCGATTCCGCTCGATATACACGGCCGACGAGCTGCGCGAGCGTCTGCGCCGCATACGCCACGTCGCACTCGACATGGACGGCACGATCTATATGGGCATGTCGCTCTTCTCATGCACAAAGCCCTTTCTGTCGGGATTGAAGGAGCTGGGCATCAGCTATTCGTTCCTTACGAACAACCCCTCGAAATCGATCGACGACTACCTGCACAAGCTCTCGAAGCTGGGCATCGAAGCCACGCGCGAGGAGATGTACACCACGGCGCTGGCCACGATCGACTACATCAAGACCAACCTGCCGCAAGCACGCCGTCTGTTCCTCTTGGGCACGCCGTCGATGATCTCTGAGTTCGAAAAGGCGGGCTTCGTCTCGACCGGCGACGACCCCGACGATGTCCCCGACGCAATCGTCGCGGCTTTCGATATGACACTCTCCTACGACCGCCTCTGCCGCGCTGCATGGTGGATATCGCAGGGTGTGCCCTACATAGCCACCAACCCCGACCGCGTATGTCCCACCGACCAGCGCGTCGTACTGGTCGACTGCGGCTCGATATGCAAATGTCTCGAACACGCCACGGGACGCCGCCCCGATATAACGCTCGGCAAGCCCGACCCCAACATGCTCTCGGGCATACTCAACCGTTACGGACTGCAACCCGACCAGATAGCCATGGTCGGCGACCGCATCTACACCGACATCGAAATGGCGCACAACGCTGCGGCCATGGGTGTTCTCGTGCTCTCGGGCGAGACGACGCTCGACGTAGCCGATAAGGCCGACAAGCAGCCCCATATAATCTGCGACAACATCGGCGTGTTGGGCGAGTTGATCGCCGAGGCGCATTCGTAATAACGAAGCGGCTCCGCCGCACAGCCCGGGCGCACGATACGGCGGCCGGACAAAGACGATAGGTCGGCTGCCGGATCATGCCACCGGCCGGGTTCAGAGCGCCGGACGATCGAATGTCGGGCGCTCCGCAGGCCGCAGAGCCGCACGGAGCGCAACGGCCTAACGGGCAGCCGGGCGGAGCTGAGGCTGTAACCGTTTCGTAATATTCGCCCCTAACATATTGCAGTCCGGTCGAAAGATCGGACTGTTTTTTGTATCGTTTTCATATATTTGCACCGTACCTTCGGCGCACAGCCGCACGGCGGCATGCGGTCTCGGAGGGCGACAAAACATTATCTCACTGAATCATGGATCATTACATCTTTCTGGCCATAGGGCTCGCCGTTATCGTCATCGGCGCCATGCTGCTGACCGACGGCGCGGTGGCTCTGGCCGAGCGTCTGGGCATGCCCGAATTTATCGTGGGACTTACGGTGGTGGCCGTCGGCACGTCGATGCCCGAGCTGTCGGTCAGCGTCATGTCGGCTGTCAAAGGCAACAGCGACATGGCCATAGGCAATGTCGTCGGCTCCAACATATTCAACATCTACGTCATACTCGGCCTATGCGCCATGCTCTCGCCGATCGTATTCTCGCAGACCAACATACGCCGCGACATCCCGCTGTGCATCTTCGCCTCGCTGATGCTGGGCATGTTCACGCTGGGCGGCGAGGTGCACCCCGACTGGGACAACCGCATAACGCGCCTCGAAGGCGCCATAATGCTCGCGACATACATCTCGATGATATGGGTCGCGCTGCGGGCCGAGAAGCGCCGGCGCGCCGAGTCGGACTACCTCGCCGTCACGACCGACAAGCCCATGCCCGTGTGGAGGCTCTCGGCATACATCGTCGTCGGACTGGCGGCGCTGATCTTCGGCGGCGACATGTGCGTCGACAACGCCTCGCAGATCGCACGCCGCCTCGGCGTCAGCGAGTCGGTCATCGCCATAACGCTCGTAGCCGGCGGCACATCGCTGCCCGAACTGGCATCGAGCGTCGCAGCCGTGCTCAAACGGCGCCCGTCGCTTGCGCTGGGCAACGTGCTCGGCTCAAACATAGCCAACATACTGCTGATTCTCGGCACCAGCTCCGTCATCACACCCCTCGATCTGAAAGGCGTCGCGCTGAGCGACGTATGGCTCTCCATACTCGGCTCGTTCCTGCTGCTGGCCTCGGCCGTATGGATCGGCCGCAACCGCCTCACGCGCGTCGAGGGCGGGGTATTCGTCGCCATTTACGTCGCCTATATCGCAACTCTTTTGAGTTAAGGCGGTTTTGTCGGAATAATTTCGTATCTTCGCCGCAAATTCGCCGCTTCGGCGGCCGACAGACAATTACGACTTATGTTGCATACGTTACAGATTTACGTCGACCGGGTGTCGCAGGGTGCGGCGGACGGATCGGTATTCTCGAATATATCCACCTCTGGCTCGATGATTCTCATGATCCTCATCGCCGTAGTCGGATACATCGTGCAGGCGCGCCTGCAAAGCGTATTCTCGAAATACTCCGAGGTATCCTCGCCGGGCGGAATGACCGGAGCAGAGCTGGCCGAGAAGATGCTGCGCGACAACGGCATCGACAACGTGCGCGTGACGCATGTCAAGGGACATCTTACCGACCACTTCGACCCCCGCACGTTGACCGTCAACCTCAGCGACAGCGTATACTCCTCGCGCAGCGTGGCGGCAGCGGCCGTCGCCTGCCACGAGTGCGGCCACGCCGTACAGCACGCCACGGGCTACGCACCGCTTACCCTGCTCTCGCAGCTGGTGCCGATCGTCAGCTTCTCGTCGCAGATCGCCACGTGGGTCATACTGGCCGGCATAGCTCTGCTGGCCGCAACCGACAACGCCATACTATGCTGGATCGGCATAGGCCTCGTCGCGATGTCGGCGCTCTTCTCGATCGTAACGCTGCCCGTCGAGTACAATGCCTCGGAGCGGGCGCTGGCATGGCTCTCGTCGAGCGGCACACTGCGCGGCGAGCAGCTCGACTCGGCACGCACGGCACTGCGCTGGGCTGCACGCACCTATCTGGTGGCGGCACTGAGCGCCATAGCCACCATATTATATTACATCTCGATCATATCCTCTCGCAGGGACTAAACGGATGAAAGGCAGAAAAAACTCCTCGATAAGGAGCTATCTGACGATCGTAACGGCCGCGGCAGGCATCGTCGCCACGGCACTCATCCCGCCGTGCGACGTTCTCGGCATACGGCTGCACCGCACCGTCGTACTGCCCGGCCTGATACGCTTCGAGAGCGACGAGGCTGAGAGCATCGTCGAGTACGAGGCCGACATCGAGCGTCTCGAAGAGCAGCTCGCGGCAATCGAGGTCGAGGAGCCCACCGTGCCGCAGCCTGCGGCCGACACCCTCGCACAGGAGCCGCCCGTACAGACGAGGTTCGAGATGCTTTTCGAGACACCTGTCGGGCGCGGGCGCATAGCCTCCGTCGCTGAAATCGAGGAGGGCATAGCCGAAGACTACGTTCCGATAGAGGATTTCGACACGCTGCCACACACGCGGTTCGAGGAGTTCATCGACCGCATGGTCGACGGACAGCCCGTGCGCATAGCCTTCATGGGCGACTCGTTCATCGAGGGCGACATCCTGACGGCCGATCTGCGCGACGGCCTGCAACGCCTCTTCGGCGGCTGCGGCGTGGGCTTCGTGCCGTGCGACATACCCTTCGCCACATCCCGCAAGACGGTCAAACGCCGCTCGACGGGGTGGGACTCTTACAGCATCATGAAGCCCAAGGCGGCTCCCGGCGAACTGCGCGACCTGTTCTTCGTCTCGGGCTATATCTCGCACGGCGGCCCAGGCGCCGATACCCGGTGGCAGACCGCAACGGCCTATCCCACCCTCGACAGCTGCACCACGGCGCGCATACTGCTCATCAGCCGCGAGCGGAGCAGAATCGAGGTCACGCTCGACGACACGCTCAGCAGCCGCTTCGACATAACGGGCGACGAGGCGCTGCGCGAGATACGCATCGACCACCCCTACCGCTCGGTGCGCATGAAGATCATCGACGGCCATGCCGTATGCTACGGCATAACCATGGAGTCGCCCGACGGGGTAAGGCTCGACAACTTCTCGGTGCGCAGCAACAACGGCCACGCCATATTCGGCACCAGCCCGGTAATCAACCGCGAGGTCGACGCCGTGCTGGGCGGCTACGATCTGGTCGTGCTGCAATACGGCCTCAACATCATGCAGCCCTCGCAGCGCAACTATACGCGCTACCGCGACCAGCTGCGCGACATGATAGCCTATGCCCGGCGTTGTTTCCCGCGCGCCGCCGTACTGGTCATGGGCGTCAGCGACCGCTGCGTCAAGAATGCCCAGAGCGGAGCATACGAGACCGTCGCCTCGGCCGAGGCGCTGACGGCATACCAGCGCGCCGCCGCCGACAGCTGCCGCGTCGCATTCTGGGACACGCGGCGCGCCATGCAGCGCTACGGCGGCATGAAAGGCTTCGTCTCGCGACGCTGGGCAGGCGGCGACTACACCCATATCAACTACGCCGGAGGCCGTGCCGTAGCACGGGCTCTGCTCGATGCCATAAGGGTGCAGGCGGCTGCGGCGCGGCAAGAGCTCGACATACGGCAGGCCGACGAGATGCAGCGCATGCGCATCATCGCCGAGCGGTACCACCGCCGCGACAGCATCGCCCGGGCCAAAGTAGAGGTCATAAGCAATATGGTCGATACGATCTTCGACCGCGCGGCCGAACCCATTACCGAAACCCGGCAAATGTAAGTCATCATGGAGTATCCGATATTGGCCGACAACCTGCCACAGTGCATCCGACAGTTGCTGCTCTACGATGCCGGCGACCCGATAACGCTCGCCGGAGGCTTTTTCCTTATGGCGTTCGTAGTCTTCATGACCGGTTACACGGTCATTAAGAACTTCGCGCGCCTGCGCGCCCTCTACGTCCTGCTCTTCTCGCTCTACTTCTACTACAAGCTCAGCGGATTGTGGCTGCTGCTGCTCGCGGGTGTGGCACTCTCGGACTTCATCATAGGCCGCTGCGTGGCACGCTCGAAGCGGCACGGACGGCGCGGTAGGGGCTGGGTGGCGCTGACGGTCATCATCGACGTGGCTATTCTGGCATGGTTCAAGTCGGCGGGATTATTCGCCGAGCTTATCGACGGACTCTACGGCGAGGGCACGCTCGATCTGGGCAAGGTAGCGGCACCTGCCGGCGTCTCGTTCTTCGTATTCCAGTCCATATCGTATGTCATAGATATATACCGCGGCCGCATCGAACCCCTGTCACGGCCGACCGAGTATCTGTTCCTGCTGTCGTTCTTCCCCAAGATGTTCCTCGGACCGCTGGTCGACAACGCCGACTTCATATCGCAGATCCGCGCGCCGCGTCTCTATATATCGAAGCAGGATGTCGGACGCGCGGCGCGTCTTATCGCCGGCGGACTGATAAAATACGCCGTCATAGCCAAGTGCCTCGGCGTGATGCTTGTGCACCCGGCATTCGCGGGAGAAATGGGCGGCGGCGGCTTCGTGGCGCTTATGGCCGTATACGGCTTCACGATGCAGATATACTGCGACTTCTCGGGATATACCGACCTGGCTCTGGGCGTAGCTCTGCTAATGGGATTCCGCCTGCCGCAGAACTTCGCGGCGCCATACCACTCGGCCACAATTACCGAGTTCTGGCGCAGGTGGCATATTTCGCTCTCGACTTGGCTCAGAAACTACCTCTACATATCGCTCGGCGGCAACCGCCGCGGACGTATCCGCACGTACTTCAATCTGATACTTACCATGTTTCTGGGCGGACTGTGGCACGGCGTCGGCATGACATTCGTCGTGTGGGGACTGCTGCACGGCGTGATGCTCGCGCTGCACAAGATATGGCTCGCCGTCATCCCCGGCGCCCAGACGCTCGGATACCGCATGCCGCTCTGGCGCCGCATACCGGGTGTGGTGCTGACATTCCATATCGTTGCTCTGGGGTGGCTCTTCTTCACGGCCGGCGACCTTTCGCAGGCGATGGGCATGCTCGAAAGCATCTTCCGCGATACCGACATCTCGCAGATAATGCCCACACTCGAATCCGCCCCTGCGGCATTCGCGCTCATGGCCGTCGGCTATGCGATGCACGCCCTGCCCGCCTCGGTCGACCGAGACATCGAACGCGGCATCATCCGCGGCGGGTTCATCGTACAGGCAGCCATCGTCGTTGCGGCGGCGTGGTGCGCGATGCAGTGCTCGGCGATGCTCGCGGCATCCGACATGGCAGGCGGCGGGCTGCCTATCTACGCAAACTTCTGATGTTATGACCACTTGGGACTGGGTAATATTCAAGGCTCTCAACTTCGACGGCGGCACGGCTACGGACGCCGTAATGGAGGCCGTGTCGGGTATCGCGATGTGGATACCGCTCTATCTGCTGATACTGTGGCTGGTGTGGCGCCGCGGCGGGTGGCGCGCGCTGATGCTCTTCGCCGTGCTCGTCGCAGCCGCAATGGGTATGGCCGACATGATAGCAGGCATATTCAAACATTCGGGGCCCCTTAAAGATTTGTGGCCGTCGTTCGAGGCACGCCCGCGGCCGATGTTTACCGAGGCTCTCGGAGCGATACACGCGCCCTCTCTCGACCATGGCGCATACGGCACCGTCTCGTCGCACGCCGCAACGGTCGCTGCGCTGGCCGTAATGTCGATCGCCGCCATACGTCGCCGCACGTTCACGTGGGGGATGATAGCCGTATGGCTGCTGATATGCTACTCGCGCATCTATCTGGCCTGCCATTTCCCGGCCGATCTGCTGTTGGGCAGCGCGGTCGGACTCGCCGCCGGAGGGTTTTGCGCATGGATCTACGGGCGGCTCTGCAAGAGGATCCCGCACGTGAAAGAATAAGCGCACGGCGAGGGCGTAGTTTTTCATTTTTTTCGTATCATCTGCCGCGACGAATATGCCGCGGCCGGGCAAATTGCAAGTAAACTTGCATTTGCACTTACTTATTAGTATCTTTGCAGCAACTAATAATAGTTTAACACGAACATACTATGAGCTTGGAACTGAGCGAACAGGAACAACTGCGACGTGCATCTCTGGCCGCGCTGCGCGAGCTGGGCATCAACCCCTATCCCGCGGAGCGCTATGAAGTTACGGCCACGGCGCGTGAGATAGCCGAAAATTTCTCGCCCGAAAAAGGCAACTACCAAAACGTATCGGTGGCAGGCCGCATAATGAGCCGCCGCATAATGGGTTCTGCCTCGTTCTTCGAGTTGCAGGATTCGACCGGACGCATACAGATATATATCCGCCGCGACGACGTATGCCCCGAGGGGGATACGACGCTCTACAACACGGTATTCAAAAAGCTGCTCGACATAGGCGACTTCGTCGGTGTGGAGGGCTTCGCCTTTCTGACCAACACCGGCGAGCTGTCGGTGCACTGCCGCCGCTTCACGGTCATATCGAAGTCGGTGCGCCCGCTGCCCGTTGTCAAGCAGAAGGACGGCCAGACATTCGATGCGCTGACCGACCCCGAAGTGCGCTACCGTCAGCGTTACGTCGATCTGGTCGTCAACCCCGACGTGCGCGAGACCTTCGTCAAGCGTGCCCGCATCATGCAGACCATGCGCGACTTCTTCAACGAGCGCGGCTATCTCGAAGTGGAGACACCGATCCTGCAACCCATTCCGGGCGGCGCGTCGGCACGTCCCTTCATCACGCACCACAATGCGCTGGACATTGATTTCTACATGCGCATCGCCACCGAGCTATACCTCAAACGACTTATCGTCGGCGGCTTCGACGGCGTATACGAGTTCGGCAAGAACTTCCGCAACGAGGGCATGGACCGCACGCACAACCCCGAATTTACCTGCATGGAGATATACGTCGCCTACAAGGACTATATCTGGATGCAGGAGTTTACCGAGCAGATGTTGGAGAGGGTCGCCACGGCGGTCAACGGCACGACCGATATCGTGATCGACGGCCGCACCGTATCGTTCAAGGCTCCATTCCGCCGCGTGACCATGACCGACGCCATACGCGAGAAGACGGGCTACGACATTACGGGTCAGAGCGAGGAGCAGCTGCGCGAGGCCTGCGTGCGTCTCGATGTCGAGATCGACGAGACAATGGGCAAGGGCAAGCTCATCGACGCCATATTCGGCCAGTACTGCGAGGCCGATCTGATCCAGCCCACATTCGTTACGGACTACCCTATCGAGATGTCGCCGCTGTGCAAGCGCCACCGCTCGAACCCCGATCTGACGGAGCGCTTCGAGCTGTTCGTATGCGGCAAGGAGCTGTGCAACGCCTACTCCGAGCTGAACGACCCTATCGACCAGCTCGAACGTTTTCAGGAGCAGATGCGACTCTCGGAGAAGGGCGACGACGAGGCCATGCTGATCGATCTGGACTTCGTGCGCGCTTTGGAGTACGGCATGCCGTCGTGCTCGGGCATGGGTATCGGCATCGATCGCCTGACGATGTTCATGACCGGCGCCACATCGATTCAGGACGTTTTGTTCTTCCCGACGATGCGACCCGAGAAGAAGGTCGTAGCAGACCCCGTCGAGGCATACACGGCCAAGGGCATAGCCCAGGAGTGGGTGCCCGTCATCCAGAAAATGGGATACATTACCGTCGACTCGCTCTCGAAGCTCTCGGCCGGCAAGTTCTTCAACGACCTCTGCGGCTTCAACAAGAAGAACAAGCTCGGGCTGAAAGCCCCCTCTATGGAGGAGGTCAAGCACTGGTGCGGCGCCGCCGAGTAACCCGCTGCCGGAACAATACGCCGCCGCGGGATATTACGCGGCGGCAACCTACGGGTCGCGCATACGCGAACCGTTTCCTTGCCGAGGGCATGGCCGCCGCAACGTCCGGCTCCGCACTCGGTATGACGAAAACATTTCATTTAATTATACATACAGAATATGAGAAAGAAAATCGTAGCAGGCAACTGGAAGATGAACACGCTTCCGGCCGAAGGTGTCGAGTTGGCAAAGGGTGTGGCGGCAGGCCGCGCCGAGGTATGTTCATGCGTCAACTTCATCGTATGTCCTCCGTTCACGCACCTGTGGCAGGTGGTCGAGACGTTGAAGGGCACCGACATCGCCGTCGGCGCACAGGACTGCGCAACCGAGGCCAAGGGCGCCTACACGGGCGAGATCGCGGCATCGATGATCGCGGCTCTGGGTTGCAAGTACGTCATTCTCGGTCACTCTGAGCGTCGCCAGTACTACGGAGAGACATCTGCCACGCTCAACCGAAAAATGGAGCAGGCATACGCCAACTCGCTCACGCCTATCTACTGCGTCGGCGAAAACCTCGAAGAGCGCGAGGCTGGCCGTCATTTCGACGTGGTAAAGGCTCAGATCGAGGAGGTCGTCTTCAACCTTACGGCCGAGCAGTTCGCCGATCTGGTCATCGCCTACGAGCCCGTATGGGCTATCGGCACGGGCAAGACCGCTACGGCCGAGCAGGCACAGGAGATCCACGCATATATCCGCGAGGTATTGCGCTCGAAGTTCGGCGCTGCTGCCGACGAGTGCCCGATCCTCTACGGCGGTTCGTGCAAGCCCTCGAACGCACAGGAGATCTTCGCCAAGGCCGACGTCGACGGCGGTCTTATCGGCGGCGCCGCCCTCAAAGCCGAGGACTTCCTCGCTATCGGCAAGGGCTTCTAATCCCTCCGATCATATCTTCGACGCCCGGCCGCGATTGTGCGGCCGGGCGTCGTATTTCGTATTGCCGTCAGCAACGGAGCCCTCATCGGGGGGGGGCGACAAAACCGTGCAGCAGGCGTCAGCCAGCCTGCTCGATATAATATTTCACAACCGTTACAAGCTGCTCGGACAACTTATAAATATCGTTCAGCGACTCTATTCGATGCTTCGTGCCGACCTTATTCTCATCGAATGTTTCGACATACTTGTTTCCCGTATTGAAATGAAGCCTGCATATCGGCTTGCGATTGTTGTCGTCGAATAGAATCGCGAAATAAGACTGTGCATCACGCTCGACAACACGATCCAGATCGACCGTATTGCACAATATAGCCCTTACGATATAAAATCCCTGCAACTCCTCTTCGGTAGTCACTATGCGCGGCTCGTCGAGCTCGGCACCCGAGTCGGCCGACTCCTCGGCTGCCGGTTTCGGCTCCGCATCCTTACTCTCTACAACCGCATTGCCCGATATGGCCGATTTCAGACGCTCGTTCATATAGTCGTTGGTATACTGCATGAAAGCCTGCTTGACAATCGATCTGAACTGTTCGAGTATCGCATCGGTAAATCGCCCCGGATATACGGGTCGAGCGAAATATTTGACAAATTCGTCCGTCGGCTCGCTTACCTCGCGAACGATCGCATTGCGTATCTCGTTAGTGAATTTGAGCTCGCTGGCGGTATTGAGTATAGAATCTATGTTGAAGTAGCTCTTGTGAAACTCTCTGAGTTTATCGACCTCCGAGGCGCGGTAACGCTCCATATTGAACTCGAAGAACGGCTTCTCATCCATCTTGTTCGTCTCGACCAAATCGGTGTAGAAACGATACACGACACCGTTAGTCAATATTCCGAACCGTGCTTTCGAGACATGAAAGTAGCGGAACAGCTGGCCGTTGTGGGTATTGAGATCGGCTTTCCAGTGTTTGCACTCGACCAGCATTATAGGCATGCCGTCCTTGTGTACGGCATAATCGATCTTCTCCCCTTTCTTGATGCCCACATCGCAGGTAAACTCGGGCACGACCTCCATAGGATCGAACACGTCGTATCCCAACGCTTGCAGGAACGGCAGGACGAACGATGTTTTGGTAGCCTCTTCGGTACAAATATTATCTTTGAGTTTGATAACACGCTCGCTCAGGAGCTTGATTTGATCTTTGAAATCCATGGCAGTTTAGGTTAATAATCATACAAATATAACGTTTTTTCCGCAAATTACAAATCGTTCGCGATCAGACGCCGCACACCGGCCGGATGCGACGACCGTTTTTTTCTTTTATGAAATTTTGATTATATTTGTACACGGATAACCATAAACCGTAAAAACCATGGATCTGCAAAGTGTTCTTAAAACATACAAGGATTTTCCCAAGCAGGGAATAACCTTTTTCGACATCATCCCCTATCTGCAAGACAAGGAGATATACCGCACTCTTATCGACCGCATCGCGGAGTGTACCACAGCACCCAACGTCGCGGCTCCCGAGGCGCGGGGATTTCTCTTTACCGCCCCGCTGCTGATCGTAAGCCGGTGCGTACACAACATCATCCCCGTGCGCAAAAGCGGTAAGCTGCCCTTCGCCGAGGGCGATCTGCACGAGGTGAAGATCGTCAAGGAGTACGGCTTCGACAAGCTCTACTACCGCACCAGCGACATCGCCGCAGGCAAGCCCACGGGCGACGTCATCGAGGTATCGATCATCGACGACGTGCTGGCTACGGGCGGCACGGCCGAGGGTGTCGCGGAGTCGTTGCAGAGCCTCGTGGTCGAGCGCGACGGCAAGCAGTATCCCGTCAGAATCAAAGAGTTCGTCTTCATCGTAGAGTTGGAGGAGCTCGGCGGCGCAGCGCGTCTCGAAAAGATCGCACCGGTCAAGTCGATCGTGAAGTTGTAGCGGCCGCCGCTACGCCAGCATAACGGGTCGGGCAGGGCGCAACGCTCTGCCCGACTTGTCGTAATGGCATCCTGCCCCGCTATAACGGCACGGACGCGCCTCGCTCCGGCAAAACAGCGGGGCGGGGGGGGGCTATTCGGCCGCCGTCTCCCCCCCCGCCCATACAGCGAGAGGACGAAAACAATAGCGGAATACCACCCGTAATGGCAGAGCCGCGAGCGGCCGATCCATTCTTCGACACAAGGGGCAGCAACTGCGGTACCGGCATGAAATCGGGGCGGACGGTCGGCATATAATACGTCCCGTTCGCCCCGATGATAAACACGGCACCAATGGCGCTTTTCCCGAAAAGCAGACTATTTTTCCGACAGGCCGAACTCTTCGGCCAGCCGCTGCATCATGGCGTAGGCCGCATCGTATTCGTTGGGGATTTCGCCGTCGAGAATGGCATTTTTGATTCTGTCCTTGATCTCGCCGATGATGCTGCACGGCGACAGATCGTAGGTACGCATGATGATATCGCCGGTTATGGGCGGCTGGAAGTTGCGTATGCGGTCGCGCTCTTCCAGATCGCGCATCTTGCGGCGCACCAGCTCGAAGTTGGCCATGTAGCGCTTTACCTTGGCGTCGATGCCCGATGTAATGTCGGCCTCGCAGAGGGTCATGAGCGACTCCACGTCGTCGCCGGCCTCGAACAGAAGACGCCTTACGGCCGAATCGGTAACCATATCCTCGGAGAGGATAATAGGACGCAGATGCAGGAAGACCAGCTTCTGCACGAAGCGCATATGTTCGTTCATCGGCAACTTCATGCGGCGGAATATCTGCGGTATCATCTTCGAGCCGACGACCTCGTGCTGGTGGAACGTCCAACCGATATGCGGGTCGTAAGCCTTTGTGAGCGGCTTGGCGATGTCGTGCAGCACCGCAGCCCAGCGCAGCCACAGATCCTCGGAGCGGAGGGCGACGTTATCGAGCACTTTAAGCGTATGTTTGAAGTTGTCCTTGTGGGCATGGCTGCCGCGGCGCTCGACGCCCGAGAGACGGTGCATCTCGGGGAATATCAACTCCAACAGCCCCGTCAGCTCCAACAGCTCGAAGCCGATCGACGGCACGGGCGAAGCCACTATCTTATTGAGCTCGACGATTATGCGCTCTCGCGAGACGATCGATATGCGCTCGCGGTTGCGACGTATGGCCTCGAACGTCTCGTCGTAGATGTCGAAGCCGAGCTGCGAGGCGAACCTTATCGCGCGCATCATGCGCAGCGGGTCGTCGGAGAATGTTATGTCGGGATCGCACGGGGTGCGTATGGTGCACTCTTCGAGATCGTACATGCCGTCGAAGGGGTCGACCAGCCGGCCGAATGTCGCGGCGTTGAGCGACCACGCCATAGCGTTGATCGTGAAGTCGCGGCGGCGCTGGTCGTCTTCTAATGTACCCGGCTCGACCTGCGGCTTGCGCGAATCGTGCGAATACGATTCGCGGCGTGCGCCGACGAACTCCACCTCGGTGCCTTGCCAGCGCAGCATCGCCGTACCGAACGTCTTGAATATCGACACCTTGGCGCGCAGCTTGCGCCCCAGATCCTCGGCCACGGCAACGCCGTCGCCAACCACCACTACATCGATATCGGTCGAGGGGCGGCGCAGATAGTAGTCGCGCACGAATCCGCCCACGACATAGGCCTCTACGCCGAGGCGGTCTACCGTCTCGCGTATATGCCCGAAAACGGGGTTATCCAGCGGTGCCGGTATCATCGGCTCAGCGGACATAAGGACGCAACAGCTCTACCCAGACCTTATATCCGTCGGAGAGCAGATGCAGTCCGTCGTTGGTATAGCGCTCGTCGAGCAGGCCTCGCTCGTCGACCAGAGACGCATAGACGTCGATATAGGGCACTCCGCGCTCGGCGCATGCACGCTCGATCATGGCGTTGAGCTCCTCTATCCGCTCGCCCTTGGACCAATGGCTCTTCTTGGGCACCTTGCCCTCGAAGTCCTCGCCGTTGACCGGGAACACGCTCTGCACATAGAGCTTCGTGCGCGGCGATTCGGCAAGGATGCGGTCGACGACCTTGCATATATTGGCGGCGACGGCATCGGGCGTAGCTCCGGCTGCCAGATCGTTGGTGCCGATCATCAGGAACAGCTTCGCCGGCTGGCCTGCGACGATCGGGTCGAGACGGTCGAGCATCCACTCCGCACGGTCGCCGCTTATGCCGCGGTTGATGACGCGCGGATTGCCCAGCCACTCGCTCCAATCGCCGTAATCGGTAATGCTGTCGCCCAGAAAGACGATGCTGCTGCGGTGGACGGGCAGAGCCGCATAGTGGCTCCTTTTCTGATAATTATAGGCGTTCTGCGCCTCGACGGCCGTGGTGCAGAGCACTGCGGCCAACATGATCGATAAGAATCTTTTCATCTAAAACCGAATTAAAATTTTCCTGACGGCGCCTTCCGCACCGCCCCTGCCGCCCGACACGCCGGCGGCGACTGTTTATCTATTGACAACTATCGTCCCGAAAGACATCTGCGATATATGCCGACCGTATTCTCCAATCCCCAGTAGAGCGCGTCGCTTATCAGCGCATGGCCTATCGACACCTCGTCGCACCAAGGGATGCGGCATAGGAAATATGCGAGGTTCTCGGTATTGAGATCGTGTCCGGCATTGAGTCCGAGCCCGAGGCGGCGCGCCTCTTCGGCCGCACGCAGATACGGCTCCACAGCACGCTCGCGGTCGGCGGCGTACTCGCGGGCATAGGCCTCCGTGTATAGCTCCACGCGGTCGGCGCCGCACTCGGCCGCGCCGCGCACCATGTCGCAGTCCGGGTCGACGAAGATCGAGACGCGGATGCCCTGCTCGCGGAAGCGGCTGCACATCTGTGTCAGAAAGCCGCTGTTGCGCACCGTGTCCCAGCCCGCGTTCGAGGTCAGGGCGTCGGGGGCGTCGGGCACCAGCGTTACCTGCGCAGGCCGCACCTCGTCGACAAGACGGCAGAAGCTGTCGATCGGATTGCCCTCGACGTTGAGCTCGGTGGATATCGAACGTTTCAGGTCGCGCACGTCGTCGTAACGTATATGCCGCGCATCGGGTCGCGGATGCACCGTGATACCGTCGGCGCCGAAGCGCTCGATAGCCAGCGCCGCAGCCAGAAGATCGGGAACGTTTCCGCCGCGCGAGTTTCGCACTACGGCAATCTTATTGATGTTTACACTCAGTTTCGTCATAAATTCGGGGTTTAGGCCGAACCTTGAATTATCGGCCGGACAAAATACGAATTAATCCGCTTTCGGATATTTCGCGCCTCGGCGAAACCAAAACTTTCGTATATTTGCCCTGTAAAGTTAAGTATTTTTTTCGTTTCGCCAGATGAATATCATACTTTTTTCGCGCCGCAACTCGGCGCACGTGGCATCGCAGATCGCCGACATATTCGCCGCACTCGACCGCTACGGCTTCGACTACTCGATAAATGAGGAGTTTGCCGAGGCGGCGCGCGACACGGCCGGCATCGTCGTCGACCCTGGCCGGATATACCCGGCGCATAGGGCGCCGCACGGCGATGTGATGATCTGCTACGGCGGCGACGGCACGCTGCTCGACGGCATACACCGCCTCGAAGACCGCTCCACGCCCGTGGCCGGCATCAACTGCGGCAGGCTCGGCTTTCTGACCGAAAACAACGGCGATGCGATAGACGACCTTTTCGCCCGCATAGCCCGCTCGGAGCTGCGCACCGAACCGCGCACGATGCTCGCGGCCACGTGCCGCGGCTGCGGCGGCACGTCTCTCGATGCGCTGAACGAAATATCGATACAGCGCCGCGGCGCCACGATGACATCGATCGAGACATACATCGACGGAGAGATGATAGCCACCTACTACGGCGACGGCGTGATAGTCTCGACGCCTACCGGCTCCACGGCCTACTCGCTCAGCGCCGGAGGGCCTATCGTAGCCCCCTCGTGCCGCTGCCTGGCGGTCGCGCCCATAGCCCCGCACAACCTTACGATGCGTCCGGTCGTCATACCCGACACCAGCCGCATCGAGCTGGTGCTGCGCTCGCGCGGACAGGAGGCGCTGCTGACGGCCGACAACCGCACCTACCCGCTCGAAGACGGAGAGAGGATAGCTATACGGCGCTCCGGCGAGAGGCTTTTTTTGGCGACGCCGCATAATAATTCGTTTTACGACACGTTAAGGAATAAGATGATGTGGGGCATCGACCGACGCGATTGATCCGCAGCGAGTTGCCCCTGCATGAAGGATGATGTGGCGGCAGCGGGCGGAGTATTTTGCCCGACATGCTTTCGTATTAGAATTAAAATGCTTACATTTGCAAGTTATTATGACCGATAGAATACCCATACCCCGCCACGTCGCCATTATCATGGACGGCAACGGACGCTGGGCCACGCAGCTCGGCAGGGAGCGTTACGAGGGGCATATCGCCGGCGTCGAGTCGGTGCGTGCCGCCGTTAAGGCCGCTGTGCGCCGCGGCGTGGAATATCTTACGCTCTATGCCTTCTCGACAGAGAACTGGGGGCGTCCGGCCGAGGAGGTCTCGGCGATCATGGAGCTGTTCTGCCGCAGCGTGGCCGGCGAGGTCGACGATCTGCGCGCGCAGGGCGTGATGGTCAAGGTCATAGGAGGCAGGGAGCGGTTCTCGCAGAGAGTGGCCGAGCATCTCGACGCCATAGAGTCGCGCACGGCCGACGGCGACAAGCTGACGCTGGTGCTGGCTTTCGACTACTCGTCGCGCAGCGAGATCGCGGCGGCGGTAAGGCAGATAGCCTCTCGCGCGGCAGCGGGAGAGATCGCAGCCGAGACCATAGACGAGAGCACCGTATCGGCACACCTCTACACGGCGTCGATCCCCGACCCCGACATGATAATCCGCACGGGCGGCGACCACCGTCTGAGCAACTTCCTGCTCTGGCAGGCATCATACGCCGAGCTCTATTTCCCGAAGGTGCTGTGGCCCGACTTCCGCGAGGAGCAGTTCGACGAAGCGCTGAGCGAATATGCGCGCCGCGAACGTCGCTTCGGCCTTGTAACAGATAAGAAATAACAGTGTTTTAGATGAAACATACGAAACTTACGATACTCTCCGCCGCGGCACTGCTGCTGAGCGCATTCGCTGCCGACGCCTATGGCGCCGCGCGGCATATTCTCGCAGCCGGCACCGACGCCCGAAGCCGGGGACTTGACGGCCAGACACCCGCCGCGGACGCGGCCGATACGGTTGCCTTCGACACATCGGCGCCGATACTCAGCCAGGGCGACGGCAAGCTCTACTACATCCGCAAGATCAACCTGCACGGAGTGAAGTACCTCAACCACGACATCCTCAAATCGTCGGCCGGCTTGGAGGAGGGCGACTCGATATATCTGCCCAGCAAGTTCATCTCCAACGCCATACAACGTCTGTGGGCTCCGAAATACTTCTCCGACGTACAGATCGGCGCCACTATCGAGGGCGACTCGCTCGACTTGGAGGTCTTTCTCAAAGAGCGTCCGCGCATCCTGCGCTGGCAGTTCGACGGTGTGGGCAAGGGCAAGCAGAAGGACCTTATAGAGGAGTTGAAGCTGCGCCGCAACACCGAGCTTTCGGACTACGTGATCGACAAGAATACGCGGCTCATCAAGAGCCACTTCTCGAAGAAAGGCTACCGCAACTGTCAGGTCGAGGTGCGCATCGACAACGACACGACATACGAGCAGTGCGTCAACGTAACGTTCATCATCGACAAGAACCCGAAGGTCAAGATCGGCAAGATCAACTTCTCGGGCAACGAGGCTTTCGACGACAAGCGTCTGCGCCGCACCTTCAAGAAGACCCACCAGAAAAGTCTCAACATCTTCAAGGGGCGCAAGTTCTCCGAGGAGGACTACGAAATGGATAAGGAGCTGCTGCTCGATTTCTACAACTCGCGCGGCTACCGCAACGCGACGATCCTGCGCGATTCGATCTACGACATAGACTACAAGACTATCGGCATCGACATCGATGTGTCGGAGGGCAACAAATACTACATACGCGACATATCGTGGGTCGGCAACTCGATCTACACCACCGAGCAGCTGCAAGAGATGTTCGGCGTGCAGAAAGGCGACGTCTACGACAAGAAGTCGATGCACAAGCGTCTGGGCATCGGCAAGGAGGTAAACCCCGAGGAGATGTCCGTATCTTCGCTCTACCAGAACAACGGCTATCTGGCCTCGCAGATCGAGCCAGCCGAGATAGTGGTCGGACGCGACTCGATCGATCTGGAAATACGCGTCTTCGAGGGCAAGCCCTTTACCGTCAACGAGGTGGGCATATCGGGCAATATGCGCGTCGACGACGAAGTGATCCGCCGCGAGCTCTATGTACGTCCGGGCGATCTTTACAACCGCGCCATGCTCATGCAGACCATACGCACCCTGATGTCGATGGGACACTTCGACGAGGAGAACGTCATGCCCGACGTCAAGCCCGTGAGCAACGAGCTGGTCGATGTCAACTGGCCTCTGGTCGAGAAGGCGAGCGACCAGTTCAATATTGCAGGCGGCTGGGGCTCGGGAACGTTCGTCGGTTCGATCGGCGTCACGCTCAACAACCTCTCGCTGCGCAACTTCTTCAAGAAGGGCGCTTGGCGCCCCTACCCTTCGGGACAGAACCAGCGCCTCTCGATTTCGGGACAGAGCAACGGTACATACTATAAGGCTCTCGCACTGAGCTTTACCGATCCCTGGCTGGGCGGACACCGACCCAATACCTTTACCTTCTCGGCGCATATCTCCGAGCAGAACAACGCCCTCTACGCATGGCAGAAGGCCTCGATGTACTACCGCTCGACGGGTGTGGCCGTCGGTCTGGGCAAGCGTCTGACATGGCCCGACCCCTACTTCTCGATCTACGCCGAAATGGCATACCAGCGTTACGGTTTGAAGGGCTGGTCGTCGTTCATCATCAGCAACGGACACAGCAACATGCTCTCGCTCAAACTGGTGCTGCAACGCTCGTCGGTCGACTCGCCGTTCTTCTCGCGCAAGGGTTCGGAGTTCACGGCCTCGGTGCAGGCCACGCCCCCCTTCTCGCTCTGGGACGGCAAGGACTATGCCGACAGCAAGCTCTCCGAGCAGGACCGCTACCGCTGGATCGAGTTCCACAAATGGAACCTCAAAGCCAAATGGTTCTTCCCGCTGACGACCAACCAGAACCTCGTGCTCATGGCCTCGGCCGAAATGGGTTATCTGGGTCACTACAACAAGGATAAGATATCGCCTTTCGAGCGTTTCGAGATCGGTGGCGACGGTATGACGGGCTATAATATATACGGTGTCGACATCATCGCCATGCGCGGTTACGAGGACGGTGCGCTCGATCCGTCGAGCTACTACTCGGTGGCCTACAACAAGTATACTGTCGAGCTGCGCTACCCGATCATCCTCAAACCGCAGTCGTCGATCTACGTGCTCGGCTTCTTGGAGGGCGGTAACGGCTTCAACTCATGGAAAGAGTTCTCGCCGTTCAAGATCAAGCGTTCGGCCGGTGTCGGCGTGCGTCTCTATCTGCCCGTTGTCGGCATGCTCGGCATAGACTGGGGCTACGGCTTCGACGCGCCCTACGGCTCGACCAAGCCCAGCGGCAGCCAGTTCCACTTTACAATGGGACAAACGTTCTGATAAGCGACAAAATTCCATACGGGGGGCTTAAAAGAGCGACATGGCAAAGAAATTGAAATATTTTCGTTACATTTGTATAATATAAAAACAGTACATGTTTATGAAACGTTTGATATTGACATTCGCTCTGCTCGCCGCATCGTTCGGCCTGGCATCGGCACAGAACTATATGGTCGTCAACAGCGAGACGGTCTTCAAGTCTATTCCCGAATACAACTCGGCGCTCGAACGCATCGAGACCCTCGCCGACCAGTACCAGCAGCAGGTCGACGACCGTTTCGCCGCCGTCGAGACGCTCTACAACAACTACATGGCACAGCGCTCGTCGCTCTCCGAGTCTGCACGTCAGACCCGTGAGAACGCCATTCTGCAACGCGAGAAGGAGGCTACCGAGTTTCAGGAGTCGCTGTTCGGCACCGACGGCGAGCTGATGAAGAAGCGTCTGGAACTGATCCAGCCGATCCAGCAGCGCGTCTTCTCGACGATCGAGAGTTTCTGCAAGCAGCACGGCTACGACCTCGTGATAGACATCGCCGCCAACCCGACGGTGCTCTACAACTCGACGCGCATCGACTTCACGCAGCGAATCATCGATGCTCTGAAATAGAAATAGTAATCAAACATTTATAATCAATCATGAAGAAGTTTTTGAAACTAACCCTCGCGGGTGCCCTGATGCTTTGCTCATCATCTGTTTTCGCACAAAAATTCGGACGCGTCGATCTGGCCGTCATCATCCCCAATATGGCCGAGTACAAGGAGGCGTCGGCCAACCTCGAAACATATGCCAAGGACCTGCAAGATCAGCTCGAAGCCATTCAGGTGGAGTTCAATACGCGTCTGGCTGATTTCGAGAAGAACGCCGGCACCATGACCGATTCGGTCAAGCAGCTCAAAGAGACCGAGCTGGGTCAGTTGCAGCAGCGCTACCGCGACTTCTCGCAGATCGCTCAGCAGGACCTTTCGAAGAAGGAGCAGGAGTTGATGCTGCCCGTATTCGACAAGGCCAACGAGGCTGTCAAGAAGATCTCTCAGGCGGGCGGTTATCTTGTCGTGTTCAACACATCCAACTCGGCCGCAGCAGGTCTGGCCTACTTCGATGAGGCTGCCCTGACGGACATTACCGACGCCGTAAAGCGCGAGCTCAACGTTACCGAGGATACCTCGACTGCCAACTAAGCGATCGTCCGAGGCTGTCGCCTGCCGTCGCGGCAAGTGTCAGCGCCGACTTAGAATAGTCTATACTATCGCGCCTGCCCCCACAGCAGGCGTTTTTCTCTATAAGCATACTTATCGTCAAAAATCATCGACACGCACCGCCGGCACAATAGGCTCGACTTGGCGAACATCCTATTGCCGAGCGACGAGGCGCGGACGCAAATGACGACCTTTCACGGGAAAGATTTTTTGTCAAAAGCCGTATTATGCAACGCAACGACGGAGCGAGGCGATGGGCTGTACTTGGAGTACTGCCCATTGCCGAGCGACAAGGCGCGGACGCAAATGACGACCTTTCACGGGAAAGATTTTTTGTCAAAAGCCGTATTATGCAACGCAACGACGGAGCGAGGCGATGGGCTGTACTTGGAGTACTGCCCATTGCCGAGCGACAAGGCGCGGACGCAAATGACGACCTTCACGGGAAAGATTTTTCGTCAAAAGCGGCATTATGCAACGCAACGACAGAGCGAGGCGATGGACTGTACTTGGCGTACTGCCCATTGGCGAGCGACAAGGCGCGGACGCAGAATGCCGCTTTTCACGGGAAATTTTTCGTCAAAAGGCGTTAGTAGCGGTGCCGACATGAAATCGGGGCAGACGGGTAGTACTCGATGTACGTCCCGTTTGCCACGATGATTGAGGTAACGCTAATGGCGCCTTTTCACGAAAAATTATGAAAGAATGTTGATAAATACCCTCCGACATATTGATGCGTTGCTAAATTTTACCTACTTTTGTGGGCAACATATTAAACCCGATTGCTATGTCTTTTATCGATGAAAGGGTACAGTCGACAGGTCTCACATTCGATGATGTGTTGCTCGTACCGGCCTATTCAGACGTGTTGCCGAGAGAAGTGAATACCGCAGGCAGGTTCTCTCGAAATATCAGACTCAACATCCCGATAGTATCGGCGGCCATGGATACCGTGACCGAGGCTCCTCTGGCGATAGCGCTGGCGCGCGAGGGCGGCATAGGCGTGATACACAAGAACATGTCGATAGCCGAGCAGGCTGCGCACGTGAGACGTGTCAAGCGCGCCGAGAGCGGCATGATCTACGACCCGATTACGATATCGAAAGACCATACGGTGGGCGATGCGCTGGCGCTGATGCACGAGAACAAGATAGGAGGCATACCCGTCGTCGACGCCGACAACAAGCTGATAGGCATAGTGACGAACCGCGACCTGAGATTCCAGCCCGACAGCGAGAGGCCGATCGAGCAGGTCATGACGCGCGAGCGGATCGTGACAACGCACAACACCGAACTCAAAAACGCAGCCGAAGTGCTGCTGCAAAATAAGATCGAGAAGCTGCCCGTAGTCGACGACGAGGGTCATCTGATCGGTCTTATTACATATAGGGACATTACCAAATTGCAGGACAACCCCAATGCCTGCAAGGACGCGAAGGGACGTCTGCGCGTGGCGGCCGGCATCGGCATCACGCCCGATGCCATGGATCGCGTGGCGGCACTGGTGGCCGAGGATGTCGACGCCGTGGTGCTCGACTCGGCGCACGGACACTCCAAGGGCGTGGTCACGCTGCTGCGCCGCATCAAGGAGGCATATCCCGCGCTCGACGTGGTAGTAGGCAACATCGCCACGGCCGAGGCGGCGCGCTATCTGGTAGACAACGGTGCCGACGGCATCAAGGTCGGCATAGGTCCCGGCTCGATCTGCACCACCCGCATCATAGCCGGCGTCGGCGTGCCGCAGCTGTCGGCCATATACGACGCGGCGACGGTGGCACGCGCGGCGGGCGTACCGGTCATAGCCGACGGCGGACTGCGCTACTCGGGCGACATCGTGAAGGCTCTGGCGGCCGGCGGCGACTCGGTGATGATAGGTTCGATGTTCGCAGGCGTCGAGGAGTCGCCCGGCGACACGATCATCTACAACGGCCGCAAATTCAAGTCGTACCGCGGCATGGGCTCGATCGACGCGATGAAGGCGGGCTCGGCCGACCGTTATTTCCAGAAGGGCTGCGAGGGCAATATCAACAAACTCGTCCCCGAGGGCATCGTGGGACGCGTGCCGTTCAAGGGCTCGCTCGCCGAGACGGTCTATCAGCTGGTAGGCGGCATACGTGCCGGCATGGGCTACTGCGGCGCACGCGATATCGACGAGTTGAAGCAGTCGCACTTCATCCGCATCACGGCATCGGGCATGAACGAGAGCCACCCGCACGACATTACCATAACGAGCGAGACGCCCAACTACTCGCGCGAACGATAATACGTACAGCGATACTGACTCAACCCCGACGGAATGAACGAAATACAGAACGAAATAGCCGCATGCGGACTCGTATGCGCCGCATGCCGGCGATATAGCTCGGGCAAATGCCCCGGCTGCCGCGACTACGAGAAGGCGCAATGGTGCGGTCTGCGCCGCTGCGTCATCGAGCGCGGGCTGAAAAGCTGCGCAGACTGCACCGCAGTACCCGTGGCGGAGTGCCGCACATTCAACAATTTCATGAGCAAGGTATTCGGTCTGTTGTTCCGCTCCGACCGCCGCGGCTGCATCGAACGCATCCGCGAGGTGGGCTACGAGGCCTATCTCTCGGAGATGAAACTCGCCGGACGCATGAACCGCCCGGTCTCTAAAAAATAGCGATCGGAAAACGCTGTTTCCCGCAGCCGACAGCCGTATCGGGTTCGCCCGGCCTCTGCCGGGGCGCAGGACAAGGCGCAAGGTAAATGACCCTTTACGGTAAGCATAGGCAGAGCCTGGCTTATCGGAACGTTGTCGGACGCGGAAAAAGCCGAAAAAATTCAACCCTACTTCTTATGCAGGAAAAAATAATAATTCTCGACTTCGGGTCGCAATACACGCAGCTCATCGCGCGACGCATACGCGAGATGCAGGTATACTGCGAGATACACCCGTTCAACAGGATGCCCGAACTGGACTCGTCCGTGCGCGGCGTAATACTATCGGGCAGCCCGTCGTCGGTGCGCGACGATCAGGCGCCACGCATAGATCTCGACGGCATCAAGGGACGTCTGCCGCTGCTGGGCATCTGCTACGGCGCACAATATCTCGCACACTTCTTCGGCGGTCGCGTCGAGGCATCGGCAAGCCGCGAATACGGTCGCTCGCAGATGCGCGTGGTCGAGCCGGACGACGCGCTGATGCAGTCGCTCTCGCCCCGGTCGCAGGTGTGGATGTCGCACGGCGACACGATAACATCGATCCCCGACGCATACCGCATCGTCGCATCGACCGACGACGTCGCCATAGCGGCCTACCGCATCGACGGCGAGCAGACATGGGGCATACAGTTCCACCCCGAGGTATATCATTCGACCGAGGGCAAGACGCTGCTCGAAAACTTCGTCGTGGGCATCTGCGGCTGCTCGCAGTCATGGACGCCGGACAGCTTCGTCGAGACGACCGTAGAGGAGCTGCGGCAGAAGTTAGGCGACGACAAGGTCGTTCTGGGCCTCTCGGGCGGCGTAGACTCGACGGTGGCCGCCGTGCTGCTGCACCGCGCCATAGGCGACCGCCTCTACTGCATCTTCGTGGACTCGGGGCTGCTGCGCCGCAACGAGTTCGACGACGTATTGGAATCATACAAGGGCATGGGACTCAACGTCAAGGGAGTCAAGGCGCACGACAAGTTCTTCGGCGATCTGGCCGGCGTAACCGACCCCGAGACCAAGCGCAAGATCATCGGCCGCGACTTCGTGGAGGTATTCAACGAGGAGGCGCAGCGCATACGCGACGTGAAATGGCTGGCGCAGGGTACGATATATCCCGACGTTGTGGAGTCGGCCAAGGTCAACGGCATGGCCGTGGTCATCAAGTCGCACCACAACGTAGGCGGCCTGCCCGAGAAGATGAATCTGAAAATCGTAGAGCCCCTGCGTCTGCTCTTCAAGGACGAGGTGCGCCGCGTGGGTCTGTCGCTGGGCATCAGCCCGATGCTCATAGGCCGCCACCCATTCCCCGGCCCCGGACTCGCCATACGTATTCTGGGAGAGGTAACGCCCGAGAAGGTCGACATACTGCAAAGGGTCGACCAGATATATATCGACACCCTGCGCGAGGAGGGTCTCTACGACAAGATATGGCAGGCAGGCGCGATCCTTCTGCCCGTGCGCAGCGTCGGCGTTATGGGCGACGAACGCACCTACGAGAGCTGCGTTGCGCTGCGTGCCGTGACTTCGACAGACGGCATGACGGCCGACTGGGTGCATCTGCCCTACGAGGTTCTGGCGCGTCTTTCGAACGAGATCATAAACAAGGTGCGCGGCGTCAACCGCGTAGTCTACGACATCTCCTCGAAACCGCCAGCAACGATCGAGTGGGAGTAAAACAAACGCCGGCTGCCTGAAATCGGGCAGCCGGCGTCATATTACCATTTCATATCGTCCCCAACCGGATTCTTCGCTGCGTTTTACCCAGAATGACGACACAGCAGTCACGTTATTACTTTCGGATTATTGCATCGGTCGGTATTCGAATCTTATGATATTTCCATAAAGAGTCTCTTCATAATATTATATTATTAAATTTGTCAGTATCAGATCATACCTCCTTCTTGTCGTCCCAATACTGTATAGCACCGCAGAACCGGCACTTTTCGTAGTGCCTCCATGTCTGCTCGGTTACGGTCATCACGTCGCCCGAACGTGTGCCGGCGGCGCTTTTGGCATGTGCGTATATCTGTTTGGGAGTGCTGCATATCATCTCGCTTTTGAATGTGCGCAGAGCGTCCGAACGGCCGCATGTAGGACATTTCAGACCGGCCATGGCCTTCTGCTGCCTGTTGTGTTTGATTATGCGGTAGATGATATAGCCTATCAATAACGGTATGCCGATGAATATGAAGCACGAGACGATCAGTGCGGCGATGATTATCCATGACGCAGCATCGGAGCTGTTGTCCTCCTCGACGGTAATTTTATATCTGTCCGACATGTTTTCGATCGTTTTTATTAGACTACCACTCTCGTTCGATATTTTCGACGGATCTGCGTATTGCGGCCAATGCCCGGCTGTCGATCGAATCGCTTCTCGACCAGTTCGCGCTGCTCCTTGCTATGCGGCAGCCCGCTCCTACGTTGCGGCTCTTGGTGTAAATGACTACATATTTGTATCGGGAACCTGCGGGCAGTTGCAGGATAAGCGCGCTTGCGTGTCCTTTTGAAATGCCGTCTACATACCGTACTCTGCTCCAATCGGTATTTTTGTCCGACGAGTATTTCAGCTCGGAGTAGAGATTGTCGGCTGCCGTGCCGCTGTCGAACAGAGCGGTCAGAGCCGTTTTCCCTTGCGGGGACGACAGTTGCTTTACAGCCCGGAACAATCCGTTGTTGACATCTGTGGTTGCTTGTGCATCGGCGCATACGGATACCGCGAGCAGCGATGCCAATAAGATAAACAGTTTCTTCATAATCGATATTTTTTGTTTGGTATGTGCATAAAAAAAGCGCGGACAGAACTCTTCTATTTGCTGTTGAGGTCTTAGGATACCATGCTATCAAATATACGAGTAAAGCCCACGCCTTGCGGCGTGAGCGTCATCGCTTTACTCTCGATAGCCATGAAAGTTCCTAAGTTTCAACAGCGAGAATCAAAGCTAAACGCTTTTTCCGAATATGTCTTCAATGTGCGTAGCCGTCAGGCTAATGTTTCATAGGCTCCAATTGTATGGTTTTCGAATACGAAAGTACGAATAATCGTGCAGATAAGCAAGTCTGCCCGCCGTTCGTCGAAACAGATTTCTTCAAACCGGCAAGACGGATAAAAGCCGGCTGAGCTGCCGGCTATAACGTTATACGGGCGAGCTCTCCGTTTATCCGGATCGTCGCCTCATTTCCCACGAAGCGGACGAGCAGATAATTAGGATCGTCCGCCCCGCCGGGGAAATGGTCTTTATACCGTTCCTGCCACATCCGGCGCCGGATCCGGTCGTCGGTCACGATCTCGACCGTGCCGCGCAGAGCTACGCTGTCGCCATAAGCCGAGTAGCAGAGTCCCGCACGCGGGTTGCGCCCGAAGTCGGCCGCCTCGGCCGAATCGGCTCCCGTCGCTATCCACACCTCGTTGCATCCCGACGTATGTCCCTTCGAGAGCGTCACGGGACGCGGGAATCCCTCGGCATCCACCGAAGCCAGCGTTACCTCGCCGCACTGCGCCAGCAGAGCCGTCGCACGCTCGACGAGGCTCCGCGAATCGCCCGCCGCCCACCGTTTGAGCTGCGGGAAGTACCCGCGCATCTGCGCCTTGTACTGCTCGGGAGTAAGGTTCCAGCCGGCAGCCTCGTTGACCTGATCGGTAAAGCGGGCGCAGAACTCGATCATCTGCCCCATGGTAAAGTCCTGAGTGAATGCTCCGTCCTTATAGCAATAAAGGCAATAATCCTCGCTCGCGGCGCCCTCCTTCCCAGTACCTCTGTTATTGTCGTCGAGCGGCATGCCGCAGCTCTGACATATTTTCAACTCCATTAAACGGCGGATAAATAATTTGCGGATTCAACATATCCAAGGCCGCACGCCCCAGCATCGCACTTCGCCTTGCAATGTCCCACCTCTTCGGATCGGACGTTAGCCACCTAACGGATTAGCCCCGAAGTCGGTACGGCAGGCATCGCGTATCGCGCCGCCCGTCAGAACGGCAGATCGTCCGGATCGTCGGCGGGCATGGCCGGAGCCGGAGCCTGCGCCTGCGGTTGTGCATACTGAGGCTGCGAGTAGGCCGGCGACTGCGGCTGGCCGTACTGCTGCTGCGAGTATGACGGCTGCTGCGACGGCTGGCCGTAGCTCTGTCCCTGCGACGCGCCCGTGCCCGCCGCCGAGTCGGAGCGGCGGCCGAGCAGCTTCATCTCGTCGGCCAGAATCTCGGTCGTATAACGTTTGTTGTTGTCCTTGTCAGTCCACTCGCGGGTGCGCAGACGCCCCTCGATATAGAGCTGCGAGCCCTTGCGCACGAAGCGGTCTACCGTCTCGGCCAGTCCGCGCCAGAGCGTCACGGTGTGCCACTCGGTATGCTCGGTGGTCTCGTTGGTCTGACGGTTGTACATTCTCTCGCTCGTGGCCAGACGCACGCGCGCGACCTTGACGCCCGACTCCATGGCACGCACCTCGGGGTCGACGCCCACGTTGCCGACTAAAATTACCTTGTTTATCATATCGAATTACTTTAAGACTATTAGCCAGTCGAACTCTCCGTCGGGTATCATTCCCGATCGGAATACTCTATATCGGCCGTTAGGCTGCCCGTGAAGTCGGCATCGGAGCCCTCGATGATCTCCATCTCTACCGGCTGGTAGTAGAGCGCGCGCCGCAGTCTCTCGGAGAAGCGTTTGCAGCGCCGCAGCTTGACGGCATCCTTCTCCGTCATGAGTATTATGGCGCGGGGATGACGGTCGACGAGCCGCTCCATGGCGGTTATGTCGTCGGTCGTATAGCGGTGGTGGTCGCCGAAAAAGAGCGTGTCGACCACGTTGTAGCGCACGGCCATGTCGCGCTTGAACACGCGTGGATTGCCTATGCCGGCCATAAGCACCGCCTGCGAGCCGGGATCGACCTGCTCGCGGTCGGGCTCCTCGAACAGCGGCCTTATCGGCAGCGGACGTGTGCGCGAGAAATATACCTTCTGGAATGCTATCTGTTTAAGCTGCTTGCGCCAGATGCGCTGGTCGAGCGGCGTCATGTCGTCGGGACACTTCGTGACGATGAAGTGGTGTGCGGCACGCAGCCGCGACGGGATATCGCGCAACGATCCTGCCGGCAGCATTTTGTCGCTCGATACCGGACGCGTCGCGTCGACTATGATGACATTGACCTTGGCCGCGACGCTGCGGTGCTGAAACCCGTCGTCCATGACTATAAGGTCGACCTCGGGGTGTTCGCGCCGTATGCGCCGTATGCCCTCGGCGCGCTTCTCGCAAACGATGACCGGCACATCGGGGAATTTGAGCTTTATCTGCAACGGCTCGTCGCCCGCGTCGAGATACGACGACGAACGCTTCACTTCACGGTAGCCCTTCGTGCGGCGGCCGTAACCGCGCGAGAGAAGCGCGATGTTGTAGCGGTCGCTCAGATGCGCGATGATATACTCCGCCGCAGGGGTCTTGCCCGTACCGCCGACGGTAATGTTGCCCACGCACACGACCGGTATGTCGAACGACTCGCTCTTGAATATATGCCAGTCGTAGAGACGATGCCTCAACGCCACCGCCCCCTTGTAGAACCATGAACATATTTCCAACAACACTTTCGACATAATACCATTTGCGGACATAACGACTACATCCGCGAAAAGCGTACAATTCCGACCAAAGGTAAAAATTAATAATCGATTTCCCAAATAAAAGCCCCTCTATTTCCGTTTTACGCATGTACCGCGGCCGGGGCGCATTGGCCGGTCGCAAAAAAATTACTAACTTTGCCGTTATGAAACATCTCTTCAAATCGACATTCGCAATACTGGCGCTCACGGCGGCCGCCTGCACGGGCCGCGGCGACAAGGCGCAGCAGCAGCAGGCGCAAACCGAGCCGGAGCCGCCTAAGACGGAGTACGGCATCGTCGTCGACGACTACCGCACCGAGCAGGGCGTCGTTGCCGGCGGCCAGACCGTCGGCAGCATACTCTCCTCATACGGCATATCGGCCGCAAAGATCGACCGTCTGGACAAGGCTGCCGCCGAGGTATTTCCTCTGAGGCAGATACGCGCCGGCAACCGCTACACGATGTTCCTGCACCAGGAGGGAGACTCCGTGCGCCGTCTCGACTACATGGTCTACCACCGCAATCCGGTCGACTATGTTGTCTTCGCCTTCGACGGCGACTCGGTGGGTGTAGCCACGGGCGCGCGCGATGTGACCACCGTCAGGCGCAAACATACGGCCACCATATCGTCGTCGCTCTGGGGCGCGATCATGGAGCACGACATGCCATACGCTCTGGCCGCCGAGCTGGACGACATATACCAGTGGACGATCGACTTCTTCGGCATACAGAAGGGCGACGGCTTCACGGTCATATACGACGAGAAGTATATCGACACCTTATGCGTCGGCATAGGGCAGATCTGGGGGGCGCGCTTCGACCACGCCGGCAAGACCTATTACGCCATACCCTTCAAGCAGGACGGCAAGCTCAAATACTGGGAGGCCGACGGCAAGTCGCTGCGCAAGCAGATGCTTAAAGCGCCGCTCAAATACACGCGCATAAGCTCCAAGTTCTCCAAGTCGCGCCTGCACCCCGTGCATAAGGTATACCGCCCGCATCTGGGCGTCGACTACGCAGCCCCGACCGGCACGCCGGTACACTCGGTGGCCGACGGTGTCGTGACGTTCAAGGGCTGGGGCGGCGGAGGCGGCAACACGCTTAAAATCAAACATGCCGGCAACCTTATGACAGGCTATCTGCACCTTAGCCGATACGCCCCGGGCATCTCCGTCGGCACACGCGTGTCGCAGGGGCAGCTCATAGGCTATGTCGGCCGTACCGGCACCGCCACGGGACCTCATCTCGACTACCGCATCTGGAAGAACGGCACGCCGATCGACCCGCTCAAAATACCGCAGGAGCCTGCCGAGCCTGTCGCCGAAGCCTCCCGCTCGCAGTTCGAATGGGTGCGCGACCGCATCGTGGCCGAGCTCGACGGCGAAGTGACCGATGCCGAGCGCATCACGCAGCTCGATTCGATACCGGCCGCGACCGTACTTACCGTGCGCGACAGCACGGCGACGGCCGCACCGGCACCCGCAACCGAGACTCCGCAGCCATGATCGACAAGCGCATATCGAAGTTCATCGGGCGCCACCACGTCATGACGCTCGCCACGCTCTCGGAGGACGGCTCGCCCTACTGCGCCAACTGCTTCTATGCCTACGACGCCGAGCGCAACCTGCTGATCTTCACATCCGATATATCGACGCGACACGCCTCGCGCTTCGACAGCTATACACGCGTGGCAGCCTCGATCGTGCTGGAAACGCGCATCGTCGGCCGCGTCGAAGGCTTGCAGCTCTGCGGCAGCGTCTCGCGCGCCGATGCCGCGGCCAAGCGGCGCTACATCGCGCGCTTCCCCTATGCGGCCGCGGCACCGCTGACGCTATGGGCGATAGAGATCGACTACATGAAATTTACGGACAACACACTCGGATTCGGGAAAAAACTGATATGGCAAAAAGAATCGCAGCAATAATCGTCGCCGGCGGCAGCGGCCGCCGCATGCAGTCGCACCTGCCCAAGCAGTTCATGATGCTCGGCAACATGCCGGTGCTGGCGCGCACGATCAACACTATGGCGCGTGCGCTGCCCGGAGCCGACATAGTCGTCGTGCTGCCCGAGGAGCATATAGGCATGTGGCGCAACCTCGCCGCCCGCTTCGACGTGGCGCCCCACCGCACCGTGGCCGGCGGCCGCGAGCGGTTCGACTCCGTCCGCTGCGGTCTGGCCGCCGTGGCGCCCGAGGCCGCGACGATAGCCGTACACGACGGCGTGCGCGCGCTGGTCAGCCGCAAGCTCATCATCCGCACGCTGCTCGACGCCGAGCGCAGCGGCGCCAGCATACCGGTCGTCGAGCCGGTCGACAGCTGCCGCATCGTCGACGGCGGCGGCTCGCGCATCATCCCGCGTGCGAGCCTGCGCATGGTGCAGACGCCGCAGATATTCTCCGCAGAGATACTGCGCAGGGCATACGACCGCCCCTACGACGAGGCCTTTACCGACGACGCGTCGGTGGTCGAGGCGTCGGGCGTCGCCGTCTCGCTCGTCGAGGGCGAACGCACCAACATCAAGCTCACGACACCCGAGGACATGGCCTATGCCGAATACCTGATCTCCGAAAACGATACAGACTTACCGCAATGAAAAAATTCACATACCGCAGCGACCGCCGCACGCGCTACATAACCGCAGCGATGCTCCTCGCGATGTCCTCTCTGGGCATCGGGCTGATGCTTTTTTACGACGGAGGCTTCTTCTCGACATGGTACCTGACCCTCATACTGGCGCTCTTGGCTCTGGCCGCGCTGTCGATACCGCGCAGCATCGTCATCACCGACAGCAGCATCGAGGTGCGCTGCCTTTGCAACCTTATCGAGATCGAAACATCGGATATAGTCTCCGTGCGCCGCGTCTCGCGCGACGAGCTGCGGCTATTCCCCCTCATGGGCATCTGGGGTGTGTTCGGATACTACGGACGATACTTCGACCGGCGCAATATGATGACCGTGCAGCTCTACGCTACGCGCTGGGACGACTTCATCGAGATCGTCGACTCGTCGGACGAGTACTACTACCTCTCCACCGACCGCGCAGACGAGCTTCTGTCCGCCATACGCATCTGCCTGCCCGACAAGGCCGCCGCCTGATCGGCCGTTGCCGGCTGCGGTTTGGGAGGGCATTGCATTTCTCGACTCGGTGCAGAGCGCCGGCGCATAGAGCGCTACCTCTGACATCTCGATTTTTATCGGCACACCCGCCCCATTCGCCGACGCATATAACGACTCTCCGAACCGAAAGATACGGAGTATTGCGCTCGGACAGTACTATTATCGCGTCGAACACGGCCGGAAGCATAATGCTGCTTTTACAATAAAAAGTGCGCAGCTGAGACTATAAGTATTACCGCACCATCCGTTTGAAAGGTCCTCGGCTGATTCGTATACTTTTGTCTCAGTGCGCACTATCGAAAGCTGCACGCCGGCCGATCGAGGCAATCCCCGATAAACATCGGCCGGCCATGCAGCCCGAGTAAGGAATTAATCGGTACCCGGATCAAATCGTTCTCTTATATCTTCGGCCGGCTCTCCCCCGCATGCCGCCTTATCCTTATCGCTATATCGATCGACTTTCTGGTCGATCTTTTTGTCTATATCCGCAGCAACAGCTTTCCGCTCTCCGTCGTCCCCGGCCCGCTCAGCCGGCCTTTCACTCGCCTCCGCATCGGTTACGGTTTTTGCAAGTGTCCTGCCATACTCCAAGAAGTGTATATGTCTCTGGCAAGATATCTTTATGCACTCCTGCATTGCGCTCAGCCGCCGGAAGTATGATTTGTACTTGTGCCATGTCAGCCTCTGCGCCGGGTCGATCGCTTCGTAGTCGCGATATGCCGTCAGATTTTCGAAGAACTCAGCATATACCTCATCTTCGGGACGAAATCCGTTTGCCAGCGCCCGCGAATAGTGCCTTACGCGCTTGAACAGCGGCAGTATCTGCGTCGTGTGAATCTGATTCTTCGCACCGTAAAATACCGTCTCCTCGGCGCGCAGCATAAGCGTTGCCGCATGCGAGAGACTGACGGCCGCCAGCTCCGGCCGGTGTTTGTTCCACATACGTACGGCCGTGCGCAGCATATCGCCCGCAGCACCGTACAGAAACTCGTATCGCCGCCTGAGTCCCGCCGCAGCCTCGGGCGTGAGCGATCTGCCCGCAGGCAACGGGTTACCTATCGAGCCGTTGTCGTAAAGGATGATGCCTTCGCTGAGTATGCCGGCATAGAACCAGCTGTCGCGACAGCTGCGCTCCATAAATTCGTATTGGACGGTCTCGATTCTGATCCGGCTCTCCTCGCGTATCTCGCGCGGAAAGCAGATGTCGAGCATAGGCTCTATCTGCCAGCCCTCGACGGTAGGCATAGAGCGTGTCACGAGGAGCAGCTCGTAGCCGCCGATCTCGCTGCGCATGCGGCTGCCGGCATATCGGCCGTAGAGTATGGCGCGGTCGTATGGCATTATCGTCCTAAGCAATCCCAACAGATACTTCAATTCGGAGCGATGAATACTCGTCAGGGGTGGCCATGTATAGTGCAGGCTCATGGAGGAAAGGTGTTTGAGTGGTTGACGGTGGATTAGCCTGCCCCGGGAAAATAAAAGGGGGCGCATTAGCAGCCCCAACAGCAGGTCATAGGAAACCCGAAACAGAAGCTGCCCGCGCCCAAGTTAGCCCTATCCGTAGATACGGATAGGACATAACAAGGACTGACAACCATTATACCTGTTTCAAACCCTCCCGAAAGAGGTTCCTATGTTTGCTATTGGTATAAAGAGTTGTTTACCCTTTATGATGTTATGTCCGTCGGCCTATGCCGAGTCGTAGATGTTCCGTTTCATAATCCGCCGTGTTTCTTTTAAGCGGCTCCTGCCGCCTCCCTCGGAAACATTGCAGACTATTTGCAGAACGATAAACAAATATAGTTGTTTTTATGGGTTTTGCAAAACGCATTGTCGGAAAATTTCATAATTTTGTCGTTATGAAACGAACCACCCGATTTTTACCGCCGCGCAAACGTCAAGATTTGCAGCAGCTCGCAGAGTTGATCCGCGAGAATGTAAAGCAGGTCGAGATGATTATTCTGTTCGGCAGCTACGCCAAGAACAAATACGTCGACTACGACCAGCGCGTGGAGTTCGGAACGCCGACATACTACATGAGCGATTACGATATCGTGATTCTGACCCGCAAACCGATCGGGGCTATCGAATCATCGTTGTACGAGAAGATCAAAGACAGTTTTTTCGAGAACAAGAACCGACCGTTTCACACTCACCCGCAGTTCGTCAACTACGGAATAGACGAATTTAACTATGCACTCTCCAAGGCGCACTACTTCGAAACGGAGATCAAGCGCGACGGAGTTATTCTCTACGATTCGGGGGCTTACAAGCTGGCGCGCCGCCGCAAGCTCGACTATACCGAGATCCGAAATAGAGCGCAAAAATATTTCGACGATAAATTAGGGAAAGCAAATAATTTCTTAGAGGATACTTTGTTTAACTTTAAGAAAAATGAGTTCGTGCATTCTTCGTTTCATCTTCATCAGTCTGCCGAAAACCTGCTGCGTGTAATACCGATGACCTTTATTCTTTACGGTCACAAAAGCCATGACCTGTCGGAGTTGATGAACGCGGCGAAAAAGCACACGACGAAGATCTTCGAAGTATTCCCGTGCGACACGCCGGAGGAAAAACGGCTCTTCGATCTGTTGCAGCGCGCATACATCGAATCGCGCTACAACCCCGATTTTGAAGTTACGAAAGAGGACATCGATGCCCTTATCCCCAAGGTCGAGCAGCTCCGCGATATAGTCGAAATGGTCTGCCGCGAACGCATTGCATATTACGAAAGTCAGATCGGGAAATAGCCATACCACCGAACAAACCATACAGCCTCCAAACAGCGCGCGGCAAGCACCTATACGACGACCGGTCGCGGAAATACTACCGCCCGATCGTCGACCTTGCAGCCGTCCTGACCGATAGCCCCGAGCCTCTTAAATATTGGGGCGCATCGACAACCCGCATAAATTGCCCGCTCTTTTGTCAAGTATTTCCGACAGCATTACCGGGATACGATCTAAGCAGACATGCAAAATCGGTGTTACTCCCCGTAAGATTCGTGCGCAGCAGATGAATACCGCGTTTCACTCAATCCCTCCTCCTTACCTCCGATGTCTGCTGAAAATATATATTACTCCCGCTAACAACGACTCCGATCTGCACGTTGCAGAATAATATGCCGTAGAAAAAAACTGCCGCCCACACTCCGCCGG
>ERZ777011.20-NODE-20-length-257920-cov-66.707708_pt1 | contig 257920 bp, 229 predicted proteins | sample MGYA00374964_ERZ777011 | MGnify/ENA primary metagenome ERZ777011 (study PRJEB29310, sample SAMD00008975) | mouse gut metagenome | study: EMG produced TPA metagenomics assembly of the Metagenome analysis of fecal microbiota from mouse which was promoted... | reverse complement strand
TCCTCAGCCAATTATCCCATGTCTGTCAGTGGCCTTTAACTGAATATCCCTACTTTAGATGCATTAATTAATGATACCCATTTTTCTCGTTTCATTTATTCGCAACGAAATGATACTTTAATCTTAGATAATTATTTGCATTTATGTAATGGTAGGTATCTGACCAGCCGCTATTATTTTATTGAGGATAAAAATACGCTCCGATTCTTTAAATATATATACTATCCTGAAAAAGGCAAGACAGGCTCTGCAATAAATAAAAATGAAGTATTACATTTTGTCCCTGTGGACACATTACCTAATATGCCAGAACCATGGCTAAAGAAGCAGAAGTGGATGTGGGAAAACGAGGATGAATGGAAGGCTTACAAGCGCGAGCTGAAAGCACGCAAAGACAGTATCAAGCGTGCCCGCAAACTAAAAACCAATCATTAAAACAACTATTAACCAAACTAATTTTTATAAATATGAGACATCGCAAAATGGATTTATACCGCAACTGTATGTCAGTTATAGCTGCGGTGTTTATTACCATCGCCTCGGTAAGTTGTATGAGCACCAAGCCGTCGAAGATTTTCGGCGACACAAAACCTGTAGGCCAATACAAATGGGACACGGTAACAAATATCGACAGTCTGATAAATATACAAGGCTATTATTATAACATACTGCCTCGGCAGCATTATGTGGACGGAGTAGACTCAACGTACATAGCATGGGAAGACATTGACTTGGTATTTTATAAGGACGGTACCTGTGTGTCGTTTAAATTTGATAATGACTCCCGAAAATATGAAGGGCTGTATGTGCCCGACCTGACCGGAATGATATCAAAAAGGTATGGCAAGGCACCGGTGTGGACTTGCGGTGGAATATACAAGATAGACGGCGACACATTGACCGTAGACATATTTGAGCGTACGAAACAGACTAAATTCGGTGGTGTGGCACCTGCTGTCTATTTACCCTCTCCGGGACTAAACCTCATGTTCGCTATAAATAAAGACAATTGGGTGGCTCTTGAAAGACGCAAGTTTGTCATCGAGGACAAGACCACGCTGCATCTTGTGGAATTTTCCAACGCCAATTATCACAACGAGCCCATAGAAATCGATGCGCTCTACAAGTTTGTGCCCATCGACGTCGTGCCGTCAAGGTGCGAGGCCGACATAAGAAAAGAAAAATGGATGTGGGCCTACAAGGAGGATTGGGAAGCGCACAAACAGGAATTAAAGGCTTACAAACGCGAGCTGAAAGCACGCAAGGACAGCATAAAGCGTATGGCCGAGCCTGCAACCAACAGCTTGTAGCGAAACAGACGGCAACTTTAAGGCCGTCTATTTCGTTTTATTGACATGAGCGGAGTAAAACATCTGTTTCAACGGATAAAGCGCCGCATTCTCGGCGCCGTTTTATTTTGGGAAAGGGCACTGCGTCACTCCATGAATGCGGTGAGGGACATTTGCGGCGTACTGCGTGCGGTAACTTTCTTCGCGTCGGTGGCGTGCATACTGCTGGCCATGGCCTATGTAGGTTATGACCATGAGCCCGACCGGTTGCGGCACATCATGCACTACTTCCGCATGATACAGGGCGTATTTGCGGTAAACATACTGTTCAATCTGCTGTTCAACATGAAAGCGACATTGCGAAACACCCGCGCCGTGAAATGGATAGTGGATCTGTCAATGCTGCTTACCCTGCTGCCGGTACTGTATCCGCGCCCGGCCAGCCCGTGGATACCGTGGCTTGAAACCATCCTGTACTCCAACAAGTTTTTTCTCGGCATACTCATAGCCTATGCCATAGTAGACATAAGCTACGGTATAATGATAATAATGGGCAAGCGCACCAATCCCTCGCTCATACTGTCGCTAAGCTTCATGTTCTTCATATTGCTCGGCTCGTTCATGCTTATGATGCCCAGATGCACATACCACGGCATAGAATATGTCGACTCATTGTTTCTGGCTACAAGCGCGGTGTGCATAACCGGACTTACATCGATCGACATACCCTCTACGTTTACTCCGCTCGGACTGCTTGTACTTGCATTCCTAATACAGACCGGGGCACTCGGGGTCATGACTTTCACAAGTTTTTTCGCACTGTTTTACAGCGGCAACAACTCGGTATACAGCCAGCTTGTAGTCAAGGACATGATATACACGAAGTCAATCAACGCGCTCATACCCACTCTGCTGTACATATTCCTGTTTACCATAGCTATCGAGGCCGCGGGTGCCGTATTCATATGGTGGTCCATACGCGATGTGCTCGACATGTCGCTTGAGGACCAGCTGATATTTTCAGCATTCCACTCCCTGTCGGCATTCTGCAACGCAGGCTTCTCCAACCTGCCCGACGGCATGGCCAATCCGGTACTGATGAACTCCAACCAGTCGATATACCTCGTGATAAGCGTGATAACGCTCGCCGGAGCCATAGGCTTCCCTATACTGGTCAATTTCCGCGACGTATTTCTTGAATACACACGTCGGTTGTGGTGCAGAATAAAAGGGCGTGAACGCGTAGGCCATCCGGTACATATCTACAGTCTGAATACAAAAGTGGCCCTATACACAACTCTTATCATATTTGCTGTCAGCGTCATATTGTTTTTTACGTTTGAGTACGACAACTCACTTGCCGGCTTCAGCCTGTATGATAAAATAGTACAGTCGATATTCAATTCGACCACACCGCGCAGCTCGGGCTTCGTGTCGGTAAGTCCGGCGGGGTTTCTTAACGTGACACTCGTATTCGTGCTGCTGCTTATGTGGATCGGCGGAGCCTCGCAGTCGACTGCGGGAGGTATAAAGGTAAACACCTTTGCCGCCATTCTGATAAATCTTAAGGCCATAATACTCGGACACAACAAGGTCACGGCATTCCACCGCACCATATCGACCGGATCGATACGCAGAGCCAATGCCGTAGTGACATTATCGATACTCTCCTACTTCCTGATAGTAGTATTGCTCATGATGTTCGAGCCCGGGCTGTCAGCGCGAAGCCTTGTTTTCGAGGCCTCGTCGGCGCTGTTTACCGTGGGATCGTCATTCGGAATAACCTCACTGCTCTGCAGCGCCTCAAAAATACTGCTCATAACAGCCATGTTCTTGGGGCGAGTGGGCATAATATCGCTGCTTATCGGCGTCACGGGCAACCAGCACGACAAGCCGGTGGCATTCCCTACCGACAATCTGATTATAAACTAATTACAGCTTTATCATATGAGATATCTTATAATAGGTCTTGGAATATACGGAGCCAATCTGGCCACCGACCTTACGGCAATGGGGCACGAAGTCATCGGGGCAGACCACAACCCCACATTGGTCGAGGCAGTAAAAGACAAAATATCGACCGCATACATTATCGACTCCACCGATGAAGCCGCACTGTCGGTACTTCCGCTCAAAACGGTCGACCTCGTCATTGTGGCCATAGGTGAAAACTTCGGTGCAAGCGTGAAGACTGTGGCGCTGCTTAGGAAACTCGGAGTGACACGCATATATGCACGCGCCGTCGACGAGATACACGAGACCATACTTCACGGCTTCAACGTAGACCGCATACTTACTCCCGAGCAACGTGCCGCGCGAGAACTCACCCGCGAGCTTGAGCTTGGCAGCAAAGTGGACTCGATGCGCATAGACAACGACCGCTATATAATAAAATTTACGGTGCCCGACTATTATGTAGGCACCGCAATAAACGAATTAAATTTCGACAAGGAGTTTCACATAAACCTGATAGCGGTATCGCGTCCGACGCCTCGCCGTAACTTTCTGGGAATAACCGACAATGTGCTTCAGGCGGTCGACATCGGCAAGCCCGACCTGCGTCTGGAAAACGGCGACGTGCTTACCGTAATAGGCACACAGCCCGGTTTCCGCGAGCTGTTTCACCACATATCCTGATATCAGAACTCGTAATCGACACAAGCACGTGCCGATTTATGTCCGGCGAGCAACGATGCAGCCGCCACGTGAGCGGGATGCTTGGCGTACACCTCCACATCGGCCATAGTGGGCACGACAGCCGTAAGAACCACATCCCAGTCCTCAGCCTGATTTTCATTAATGCCGACTTCCATCGACTTCAACACATCGATTGCCGACGGCAGCTCAAGCAAGGCGGCCTTGAATGACTCGGCGACTCTACGACGCTCCTCGGGTGTACCCTCAAGTTTAAAAGTGACTATATGCTTTATCATATGTTTATGGTTTAGGCGTTGTTGTACAGGCGTTCTTTAGCGGCAGCCACACGCTCATCGGTTATGTAATCGTCATAGTCCATCATCTTGTCGATGATGCCGTTGGGTGTCAGCTCTATAATGCGGTTAGCCACGGTCTGTATGAACTCATGGTCATGAGAAGCGAATATGACATTTCCCTTGAAGCCCTGAAGGGTGTTGTTGAACGCCTGTATAGACTCAAGGTCAAGATGGTTGGTAGGCGAATCAAGTATGAGCGTATTGGCGTCTTTCATCATCATACGCGCTATCATGCAACGCATCTTCTCGCCTCCCGACAGCACCGAAGCTTTCTTAAGCACCTCTTCGCCCGAGAAAAGCATCTTGCCGAGGAAGCCCTTAAGATATATCTCGCTCGAATCATCGCTCCACTGACACAGCCAGTCAACAAGATTCATGTCGGTGTTGAAAAACGACGAGTTGTCGAGCGGCAGATACGCGGTGGTTATGGTCTGTCCCCAATCATAGCTTCCGGCATCGGGCTTGCGGTTGCCTGTTATAATCTCGAACAGTGCGGTCATGGCGCGCGGGTCATGGCTCAGGAATGCCACCTTGTCGCCCTTTTCTATAGCGAAATTCACATCACGGAATAATACATCGCCGTCCACCGACGCGGTAAGCCCGTGTACTTCGAGTATCTTGTTGCCCGGCTCTCGCGACGGAGTGAAGATTATGCCGGGGTACCTGCGCGATGAAGGCTGAATCTCCTCGACGTTGAGTTTTTCAAGCATCTTCTTTCGTGAGGTCGTCTGCTTCGATTTCGCCACATTGGCCGAGAACCGCTGTATGAATTCCAACAGTTCCTTACGCTTTTCCTCCGCTTTCTTGTTTTGCTGCTGCTGCTGACGCAGAGCGAGCTGCGACGACTCGTACCAGAAGCTGTAGTTTCCGGCAAAAAGCGTCATCTTGTTATAGTCAATGTCGAGCGTATGAGTACATACGGAGTCGAGGAAGTGACGGTCGTGCGACACGACAAGAACCGTATTCTCGCATTTTGACAGGTAGTCCTCAAGCCAAGCCACGGTGTCGAGGTCAAGGTCATTAGTAGGCTCATCGAGCAACAGGTTGTCGGGGTTGCCGAACAACGCCTTGGCAAGAAGCACACGCACTTTCTCATTACCGCTAAGGTCCTTCATAAGCATGTAATGCCTGTCTTCCTTTATACCGAGGCCGCTCAGCAAAGCGGCGGCATCGCTCTCCGCGTTCCAGCCTTCGAGCTCGGCAAATTTCTCCTCCAGCTCGGCTGCCCTCACACCGTCTTCATCAGAAAAATCGGCTTTGTTATAGATAGCGTCTTTCTCCTGCATTATATCCCATAATACGGTGTGTCCCTGCAGAACGGTATTCAGTACAGTACATTCATCAAACTTAAAGTGATCCTGTTCAAGCACCGACATTCTCTCGCCCGGACCTTGCGACACAGTGCCGTGGGTGGGCGAAAGCTGATTGCTCAGTATACGCATAAGCGTGGACTTGCCGGCGCCATTGGCACCGATTATACCATAACAGTTGCCGGGAGTGAACTTTAAATTGACATCCTGAAACAAAACCCTTTTACCGAATTGCTGGGTTAAATTGTTGACCGCTATCATCTTATTATCTTAAAAATATACCTGTTATCAAATTTTACGGCTGCAAAGTTACGAAATATTTGCCGAAGTGTTGTAATTTTGCCGTACAATCATTTAATTCTAAATCTATTATAACTATGGTTATTCAACGTTGGCAATCGGTATTGCTGTTTCTGGCCGGACTAAGCATGTGTCTTTTTGCATTTCTGCCCCTCTGTGATATTGTAAGCAAAGATATGCTCACTATCGTGAAGCCGATAAATGTACTTCCGGTGTTTATCGTGTCGCTGCTCACGGGGCTGCTGCTGTTTATAGCTGTATTTCTGTTTCGCGTCACCCGTCTGCAGAAACAGATATCGCTCGCAGGTATAATACTGGACATATGTGTATGTGCCGCCACTGTATTATATATATATAATATTGACGCGCAACCGGGCGTCGTATTGAACTGGTCGCTCTGCCTGCCCCCCATAGCATTGGTGCTTACCATATGGGCTATAGCGCGTATACGTCATGACGAAAATATACTTAAAAGCTATGACCGCATACGGTAACGGATGATGTCTAAATGAATATATAAAATTGTTAAATGACAGTTAATCACAGGCATTCTTTTAAACGCCCGTTTGTTATTCATGTCAAATGGACAAACAACAACAATTAACTTAACCATTTGACAAAATTATGAAGAAGATTTTTTTAGCCACGGTCGTTATGGCCGCATCGATGTTTTCGTTCAATGCTTTTGCGCAGAAACCCAAGAATTGCCCTTCAGCATGCCCTGACAGCGCCGCATGCCCGGCATTGAAGTGCGACCGTCCCGATCCGTTTATCGGCATAACCCTGACTCCCGAACAGCAGACCAAAATTCAGACATTGAAAGCAGAGACAAAGGCAAAACGTCAGGCTATGGCCAAAGAATGTAAAGCCAAAGTGAAAAATGACCGCGCTCAACGTGCCGAGGCCATGAAAGCCTCCAAGAAAGAATATCTTGAAAGCGTCAAGGAGATACTCGGTCCTGACCAGTATGTAGTCTTTCTTGAAAACATAGTCCTGAACCAGCCAAGCCCCAAAGCAGGCATGCATCATGACAAACGCGGCATAGCAGGCAAGAACAAAGATATGAAACGTCCCGGCCACAAGCACCACGGCGAGCGCAAAGCTCCGGCTGCAAAAATGCAGAATAGCGCCGGCAACTGATACGATTAATCTACACATATAATAAATGCCCGACATTTCTGTCAATTTGTCAGAAGCGCCGGGCATTTCGCATGTGTATTCCGAGGCGGAAATTGCAAATTGCAAGCTATTGTTATATTGAATGATACCTTAAACATGCTTTTAAACATCAAATCACAGCTAAAAAAATCGTGATTTTTACATCTGCTATTTAAAATTAAATGTTTACATTTGTGCATATCATTCAATATTTAATCTCTATTAGATATGGATATCAATAGTATCATGAATGCCCTTGAGGTAAAACACCCCGGAGAGAAAGAATATCTTCAGGCTGTAAGAGAGGTGCTCTTGTCGGTAGGCGACGTTTACAACAAACACCCCGAGTTTGAAAAAGCCCGCATAATCGAGCGTATGGTCGAACCCGACCGCATTGTTACTTTCCGTGTCACATGGATTGATGACAAAGGCGAAGTGCAGACCAACATCGGTTATAGAGTACAGTTCAACAATGCCATCGGCCCGTACAAAGGCGGCATACGTTTCCATGCATCAGTCAACTTATCGATACTCAAGTTCCTCGGCTTCGAGCAGACATTTAAAAATGCACTGACTACCCTGCCCATGGGTGGAGCAAAAGGCGGTTCCGACTTTTCGCCCCGTGGAAAGAGCGACCGCGAGATAATGCGCTTCTGCCAAGCCTTCATTCTCGGCCTTTGGAAGAATCTCGGTCCTGACCGTGATGTGCCCGCCGGCGATATAGGCGTAGGAGGCCGCGAGGTAGGATACATGTACGGCATGTACAAAAAACTCGTAGACGAACATACCGGTACTTTCACAGGAAAAGGACTTGAGTTCGGCGGTTCGCGTATACGCCCCGAAGCTACCGGTTATGGAGCCATCTATTTTGTAAACGACATGCTCGGCCGCCGAGGCGACTCGATAAAAGGCAAGACCGTAGCCATATCGGGCTTCGGAAACGTGGCATGGGGCGCTGCCCTTAAAGCTACTGAGCTCGGTGCAAAAGTAGTCACCATATCGGGCCCCGACGGATATGTATATGACCCCGACGGCATTTCGGGCGACAAGATCGACTATATGCTTGAACTCCGTGCGTCAGGCAACGACATAGTGGAGCCGTATGTAGAGAAGTATCCTAACGCTACTTTCTTCCCGGGACGCAAACCGTGGGAGCAGAAAGTGGACATCGCCCTGCCCTGCGCTACACAGAACGAGCTTGACGGCGACGACGCCAAGCATCTTGTAGACAATCATGTGCAGCTTGTGGCCGAAGTATCAAACATGGGATGTACACCCGAAGCCATTGACCACTTCATCGAGACCCGCACGGTGTATGCCCCCGGAAAGGCAGTCAATGCCGGCGGTGTGGCCACTTCCGGTCTTGAAATGAGCCAGAATGCCATGCACCTGACTTGGCGTGCCGAAGAAGTTGACGCCAAACTACACGGTATCATGGATGACATACATACACAGTGTGTAAAGTACGGCACCGAACCCGACGGTTACATCAATTACATGAAGGGAGCAAATATAGCCGGCTTCATGAAAGTGGCCAACGCCATGATGGAACAGGGTATCGTATAAACCGACATCAATATGCAATACAAAAGGTCGTTCCCGACGGAGCGACCTTTTTATATGCCGTAAGCTGGATTATGATGGCCCGCGCTTACAGATTAAGTTTAGAATAATTGCTGTGACGGCATCCGTAGTCATTTATAAGAGTGGACGATACGGTCTTGACCTCATTGCAGAAACGCACTATGTTGCCGCACAATTCTTCAAACGTATCATCCTTTATATTGCGTGCGGGCACACGATAACAGAAATACAGTATCTGGTCGTCGTTGTCTACACCGACCTTGAACGGTCCGAAATCGGTCGACAAGACGTATCGCAACACGGCTTCGACATTATTTTTGGGCAGCATGGCCACCGGGCTTGCAAGAGCAAGATACGGGTCATCGAGCGTAAATATACGCACTTCGGTATCCTCCATGTGAAAACGCCACTCATCTTCTCCCTCACGGGTGATGACAGGATTGATACCGAGACGCCTCAAAGCTGTTTCGCAAAGTTCCGCGAGCGGGCCGAGCGGTATTTCGTCAAATATTCCGTCGGGCAGTTTGCTGCCGCAATTGGGACAATACTTTGTATTCTCTTTTTCAGAAATAAGGGAGTCGCAGCCCCGGCACATGACCTTGAATGTCTCACGGTCAATCTCGTCGCCGATGTTAACCAACATCTCGCGAAGGCGATTTACGGGGATAGCGAAGCCCATATTATCGGCATCGGTAAACTTACTTACCGTTATTCCCACCACTTCACCCTCTCCATTAAACACCGGGCCGCCCGAATTACCGGGATTAACAGCGGCATCGGTCTGAACGAAATACTGTCCGTCCATCAGTTGCTTGGGCGAAGACACCGTGCCCTCGGTAAGAGTAAACGGCATACCATAGGGATAACCGGCCACGTGCACTTTGTCGGATATCTGCAGAGAATCATCGGCCGCAAGACTCAATGAAGGCAGATGTGTGAAGTCGTCATCGGCAGCCAACAAAGCTATATCGACGTCAGGGTTGACAAGAACAACGCGGGCATAGTGCTGCGTGCGGTTATTGTCAAGCAACGCTACTTCATGATGACCGTCCACCACATGGTTGTTGGTGACAAAAAGGTTTATATCACGAAGATAAAAGCAGGACCCGGAACCGCCGGAATGATTTACCTTATATACAGTGTCAAATATATTTTTGTCCATAATCGTATCAGCTTAAAAGATGTGTCATAATACATTGTTGCAGGCGGGTGGCATATAGCGCATAAGCGGCAAAATCATTCTGTTGCAGAGCTTCGGTCAGTTTTGACTGGAGGTCGCGCAACTCCTCTTTTATATCATCATGCCGCATGTCATATGATGCATCTTCACGCTCTTCATATTGTTCCTCGCCCTCAGATGATGCCTCTTCATCTTCATCTGACTCCACTCTTATGGCAAGGAACTGGTCAAGACCGGAAATCAGAGGTTTGCCTGCATCTTCAAAAGGCTTGTCGGCCGATGCCTTCAGCAGATCCACAAAAAATTCATTGAGCGAGTCATCCATATCGCAATAATGATACGCTTCATAAATTTTTCTTATAAGTCCAACTGCCGCCTGCGAATAGTCACCGCCCTGATAATGGTCAAGAAGATTTCGATATATCTCTTTGAAATTTTTCTGCATGTTGGCTATTGTCGACCTGCGTTTGGGTGACTCTATCATATGGGTCTTGTACAGGTCGGCGGCAATATCCTCTTTGCTTTTTGCCAGTATCTTTTCAAGTGCGCCCGACGCTTTCTTTACGAGAACCGACTCCGGAGTATGTTCGTCATCATTCAAATCGTTTATGGCATCATTAAGCTCGTCTTTAAGATTTCCCTGCGGATTAGCCACATAATCTATCTGACAAAATGATGACATAAGAGCGTTCCAAGCTATACCGAAACGTCGCTCTTTCGTAAAATCGGCTACGGCATCAAGAGTCATGCGCCCTATCGATTGTATGGCATCATACAACCGGTCTACGGTAGCATCGTCATAGCGCGTCACAATAGGTTCACATAACCTTTCCGCTCCGAAATTAGCGACAAACTCATCATCAAAATCATCAGCTACACGACACATATTGTTTATCTGCCAGTCAAATGTCGACGGATGCGCTTCCGATAACGGACACGACCACCTGATGTACAACATCTCATCCTTCAGATAAAAACGGGCAAGCATAAGTCGTCCGGTATTTAAAGACGCCACCGCACGCAGCATGGCCACCGCATTATCTTTCGGCACGCGCATAAAAGGCACTTCGGCATTCAGCATACCGTCAGGAGTTATCAAAATATCGATAATGACGGACCCATGCGGTATATGGTATTCGGTGCAGTCCTCATTGCCGAAACATTTCGATATATCGGGATTGTTTGAATCAAGGACCATCCGTATGGCCTCGATATATTTTCCTTCATCAAACAAATCAAATGAGCCGAAGTACATGTCAGGCGAGTCCGTGGCCTGTGTTGACTTGACCACAGGTTCAAAATATGGTAACGTTTTCTTCATAGCAAATACTCAAGTAATGCAAATATACAAATAATAGGAATGTATATAAAACCTAAGCGGATAAAATTGTGACTCAACGCACAATTTCATCCGCATTCAACCGGAATAACAATTCCCTATAACAACAGAACTAAGGGAACGGATTTATTTTATCTCCGATTTTATCTTGTCAGTCCACGCTTTAAGGCGTGAAGGGGTTAACTCCTCTTTATTCACTTGATCAAGCAACAGGCCTACGTATACGCCGTCAATGAATGCAGGCGACTCGTCAAACTCATAACCGTCGGCATCAAATGAACCGATAAACTGTGCTCCTGTTTTTTGCAGGCTGGTATATATGACTCCTACCGCTCCGCAGAAAGTGTCGCTCATTGACTCGTCTCCACAACCGAAAATAGCAATCTGGCGTCCCTTTAGGTTCAATGCTTCAAGACCGTCAAGAAAATCATACCAATCATCCTGAAGATCACCCGCACCCCATGTCGAAGAACCCAATATCAATACATCATACGGTTCGACATCGGACGGAGCTGATTTAGCCACATCATGAACGTCGGCCGACGGTACATCAAGTAACTTTGCTATCTCTTCAGCCACTTCAGCGGTTACGCCGGTGCTTGATCCGTAAAAAATACCTGTCTTTTTCATTATTTTGCCAATGTTTTATAATTAAAACATCAACACAAACCGATTGTTCAGAATGTCACGTGAAAACCGGCACGTATGCCCCAGTTAGGCGCATCAAAGGCATTACGGTAACTTAATCGCCATACTGAATCAAGGCGGAATATCCGGAATATATTGTCAACACCCACACTGATCTCCATATAAGGCACATTTGACATAAGAGTAGTATGCACATCGGAAGGTATGACAAACAGGTCCTTATTGAAATCAGGATTATTTTTCGGGCTTAAATGTCCCCACAGGGCTTTGAACGACATAACCTCACGGAGTCGAAGTTTTTTAAGCAATGGTATACGGTTAAATATCATGCCGTCCATCCAATATGTAAGATCGACCATGGCGTAAGAGTCATTGACAAATTCAAGCGGGTTCATCAAAGCAAAACTCTCGGCTTGAATAAGGTATGACAGGTTTGCGCTCGGCAGGAACAGGTTCATATACGGCGATGACTCCCAAGCATGGCCGCCTTTGACAATAGCGTCGACATGGCCGAAAGCCGAAAGCCAGAAGCGCTTTGAAAAACGCAGTTCGGTACGGTTGATCGGGAACATTGTACCGCCAAGACCTTTGGGCGCATAAGTATGGATCAGTTCAAATACAGGTGCGTCGCGGTTTATTGACCTGCGGTCTGATTTTCCCTGAATAAACTTCTCGCCGGGAGCATAACGCAGTTTTAAAGTAAACGTAAGCTCATTATAGTGAGGGAAGCGTGTTCCATGTCCGTCTATAAACTGAATCCATTGCGATTCTTCCTGCCGTTCAAAACGCGACATAAGTCCGAGCGAAAAGTTATTGTACAGCTCAAGATTATATTCAAGCACTTGCGAGCGCTTGTATGTCACTCTTGTATCGGGAAGTCGCTTAACAGACAGAAATACATTGTCACCATACGTTGTCAGATAGTTCTGGCCAAGCTGGTCTATGTCAAAAGAGGAGGTCGCACGAATGGAATGGACGGGGAACTCGCGCGAATGATACTTTTTGTCATTGAACGAGTACTCGACCTCACCCTCATACTTCCATTTCTGATCGCGGAAACCATAAGCCAGATAACCACGGGTAAACCATCTTTTAGACAGGTTCGCCGTAGTCATTCCTCCGGCTCTTAACCGAAGGCCTTCAGCCGTATTGTACGAAATGGTCGACATTATAGGACCGTAGTCGAATTTGCTCGGATTACCGGTGGTGACATAACCGTTGGCCATAAGTTTAAGCACACGTTCCGTCCAATAATATACAGGCACCTCGCGCATACTCTTCAACAACTCCCCTACGCTGCTCTCACCCTGCTCCATAGGTATAGGACGTTTCTCTTCCCAGAATTTATTGTCTTGCTCCGAAGCGTCATCGCTGATAATCTCACGTTGGGCAAAGTCGAAAACTTCAGCATTTTGCGGCTCATCAAAGTTAAAGCCGCTGTAGAGTGTATTACGGCGTGTGTACAGCTGGGGCAATCCGGGAAGCACCGATAGTTCGACAGTCATGTCGTCACGTGTCTTAAGCCGGGAGCCGTCGGCAGCCTTTTCAAAAGTCTGCGTCACCGACATCGCATCCATAAAGTTGACATTGATAGTGTGAGGCAAGTGCATCTCAATCTTCTTTATGAACATCGTCGAGTCGTTTTTAGGCACATACATCTTGCCTATGAAGCCCCATGTCTCCGATGTGTGAGGCACAAAACTCAACACGACGCAGGAGTCGCCGTCCAGCACTATCGTGTCATTAAGATAGAACTTGTAGAAGTCAGTGGCTATGCGCGACAACGGGCTTACGAAACGCTTCTGAAGCAGATTGACATCATTACTGTATATGTCTATCTCCCTGAATACATCTTCAAGGAACTGTCGTGAGCTTTCCTGATTGGACAGTATGTCGTCAATACCTTCCTGCCTCATGCCTTTGACATGCTCTTTCTGTGAATGGGGGGACTTGCGGTAATTAACGTCCGATACTTTTTCCTTTACAATAAAATTAAGTATAGGCTTACCCGATATTTCCGATATATCCACATGGTCTTTGAGGAACTTGAATTTATTCCCCATCCAAGCATAATTGGTCTCAGGATCGAAATCGTTTAATGCCATCGTCAGGCGCTCGTACTTTTCGTAATTATAAAAGTCATTGCGCTTGGGATCGTTTTTACCCATCGCCGCACGTATGCGGTTCAGGAATATCACGGCAGGATTATTTTTCTTACTATACTTTTCTTTCTTGGGCTTCACCACCACTTCACTTAGCGATACTCCGACCGGCATCAGCTGCACGTTCATGCGGCGGTTTACCGGAGTCTTCAACGGTATGGACTTGGTGCGATACCCCATAACCGACAGTTTCAAGCTATCAGCCCGTGAAGATGACCGAAGCTGAAAACGTCCATTGTCATCAGTCAGGCCGCCGCTGTTTGTACCGGTAAGAAAAAGTGCGACATATGGTATAGGCTCATGAGTAACCGAGTCGGTAACAGTACCGGCAAGGAACGTTGTCTGCGCCCCTGTTGTTTGTGCCAGCAACATAAGCAGTACCGGCAACAAGCTAACAACTGTAAATCTTATAAATTTCAAACTTTTACTAACTAAATTTCCGATTCTCGTTCAAAACGATATAACTTTGCAAAGTTAATATAATTTTCCATTTTATGAAATGGCAAAGGAAATAGAAAGGAAATACATTGTCATAAATGACAGCTTCAAGTCTATGAGCACCCGCTCATATCACATAGTACAAGGCTATATACATACCGAACCGCGCGCGGTGGTAAGAGTACGTATACGCGACGACAAGGCGTTTCTTACAATAAAAGGCGAAAACAAAGGCGCTGTACGTAATGAATGGGAATATGGCATACCGGTCGATGATGCCCGCCATATGCTTGACGAGTTATGTCAAGGCTCTGTCATCGAAAAAACGCGGTATATAGTTGAATATAACCGGCATATATGGGAGGTGGACAGTTTTGACACTCCGTGTAAAGGTCTTGTGGTTGCCGAGATTGAATTAAAGTCGGAAGATGAAAGTTTTTCTTTGCCTCCGTTTGTAGGAGACGAGGTTACCGGCGACCCTGCATACTATAATTCGACAATGGCCTCTACTTCACATCAAGAAGTTTGTGCAGCTGAAGCGAAAGCCGCCACTGAGGGTGCTTCAGACAATAATCAAGTGCGTCGGCCGTAAGCTTCGCATTACGTACAGGATCGCCCGTGTCGCATGGCTGAAGCACTCTGGCACGAGCGTTTATATTCTCATAGCAGCCCGGATCATTATGTCCGCAATACACTACCTTAAGTTCATCGCAGCTGTCAATTACCGGCTGCGCCCCGTCGCAGAACGCATCTTTCGGAGAAAGTGTCACATGATCTATACCGGATGGCAGTTTACGTGTACCGTTGGTCTCTATTGCGATTGAGCGACCTATAGCGTGGAGTGCATCTACCAGCCTGTCATCAATAAACAGCGACGGCTCTCCACCTGTCACGACTGTCAGCCGTGACGGATACTTCTTTACCTCGGTTACTATATCGTCAGCCGTCATCATACGGCCTTCGTTGTGCTCCGTATCACAAAAGGGACACGAAAGATTGCAACCGCTAAAACGTATAAACACGGCCGGCACACCGGCATTTATCCCCTCGCCCTGTATACTGTAGAAGATTTCGTTTATTTTATACATTCGGCCGCCATATTATCGTATTGATCAAGCACATAGACCGCCTCATTGCCTTCCGACTCCTTTACCCGGGCCATAAAACATTGTGGTACATTCTCCACTATCCACCGGGCTATGTTTTCAGCCGTAGGATTAAACGGCAGCAATTCATTAAGATTGCCGTGATCAAGATAGCCGTGTATTCGCTCTTTAATATGTGAAAAATCACATACCATGCCGTCACCGTTAAGCTCACGGGCCTTACAATAGACTGTTATAATCCAGTTGTGGCCGTGCAATCCGGAACACTTACTCTCATAGCTCAATGACAGGCTGTGAGACGCCGATATCTCCAGTTTCTTTATTACGTAGTACATCCGATATGGTTTTCTATATCACCTGAGTGTAAGTTTGACCACATTCTCGACGTGAGCGGTATGGGGGAACATATCCACGGGCTGTATGGCCTCGACCTTGTACTTGACATCGAGCAGGGCAAGGTCACGCGCCTGTGTCGCCGGATTGCAGCTCACGTAAACTATGCGTTGGGGGGCGGCATTAAGTATAACGTTTACCACATCCTCGTGCATTCCGGCTCGTGGGGGATCGACAATCATAACGTCAGGGCGTCCGTGAACTTCAATAAACTCGTCGGTCAGCACATCTTTCATGTCACCGGCAAAAAACAGTGTATTGTCAATGCCGTTTACGGCAGAATTGACACGGGCATCCTCGATAGCTTCGGGCACATACTCTATGCCTATGACTTTTGCCGCTCTCGAAGCCACAAAATTTGCGATAGTGCCCGTACCGGTATAAAGGTCATAGACCAGCTCGTCATTTTTTATATCGGCGAAGTCGCGTGCCACTTTATATAATGTATATGCCTGACGGGAATTGGTCTGATAAAATGACTTCGGCCCTACGCGGAAACGAAGTTCCTCCATCTCCTCTTCAATCCATTCGCGGCCGGCATATCTTATGACCTGTTGGTCGCCTATGGTGTCATTGACTTTAGTATTTATGACATACAACAATGAGGTTATTTCCGGGAATTGCATGCGTACAGCCTCCATAAGAGTCTCTATAGCGGCGGCATCGTCCTCGCCAAACACCATCAGAGCCATAATCTCACCGGTCGATGCTATCCTTATCATAAGGGTACGCAAAAGTCCCTGTTGCCCGCGCAGATCATAGAATGAATAACCATGCTCTTTCCCGAACTCCTTTATAAAAAGACGCAGCCTGTTGCCGAAATCGTCTTGCAGAAAACAGCGTTCAATGTCCAATACCTTGTCAAATGCGCCGGGAATATGGAAGCCGGCGGCATCTCTGTCAGAGAATTCTTCATCCGAAGCAAGTTGCTCATAAGTAAGCCATTTCTTGTTGGAGAAAGTATATTCCATTTTATTCCGGTATTCCCATATATTTTCTGAACCGATTATCGGACTTATTTCCGGAATCTCGATTTTGGCAATACGCTCCATGGCGTCCTTAACCTGTTTTTGCTTGCAGCTTAACTGATATTCATAAGGCAGATGCTGCCATCGGCATCCGCCGCAAACAGTGAAGTGGCTGCAACGAGGCTCTGTACGCACGGCACCGGGAGTATGCAAAGCTATAGCACGCCCTTCGGCATAATTTTTTTTCTTTTTGACAAGCTTTATATCGACAATGTCACCCGGCGCACAATACGGAACAAAAACAACCATATCGTTCACTCGGGCGAGCGCATTGCCTTCGGCCGCCACATCTGTTATCTCGACACGCTCCAATACGGGAAGCTCCTTACGTTTTCGTGACAAAATCAAAGAATTTAAATAATGGTGCAAATTTAGATAAAAAACGGGACAAATCGATGTCACCGCGACAAAAAGAAACAGAAGCATTATTCATAAAATTTGCCGAAAATCTTTTTTATTACGTACATTTGCCGTAACTTTGAATGACAAATGCACTTATGGAAGCGTTGCTTTACATAGTCATCCGCGGAATCGCGATAGGCATACTGATATCAGCTCCTATGGGGCCGATAGGCATGCTTGTTATCCAACGTACTCTTAATAAAGGACGTTGGCCCGCTTTCTTCACCGGTATAGGAGCCTCGTTGAGCGACCTGATATACTGTCTGCTGACCGGATTGGGGCTGTCGTTCATAACCGATATCATAGAAAAGAACCAGCTGCTTCTACAGATTGTCGGCTCTGTCGTCATTGCCGCATTTGCATTCTATCTGTTTCGGAAAAATCCGGCCCGGGCCCTTACCACGCCGGTGGATTCTCCCAACACATACTGGACCGACTTTGTGACGGGCTTCCTGCTTACATTTGCCAATCCGCTTATATTATTTTTTATAATAGGTCTATTCGCCCGCTTCAATTTCCTTCTGCCCGAATTTCGTTACTATCACTATATATCGGGCTACATGGCCATATTCGGCGGAGCACTGTTATGGTGGTTTACCATAACGTTTTTTGTCAACAAAGTGCGTTCACATTTCAACGTGAGATCATTATGGCTCATAAACCGGATAATAGGAAGTATATTGTTTATAATGGCGATTGTAGGTCTTATTATGGGTATTAAAGACTTATAAACTATGAAGACAAATCTTGAGAAATTAAATGTACCGTACATCGAGGCAATCCACGGATCAAACGTCGATGAAATAATAAACAAACTTGAAGAGACCGGTGAGCGTCGTACCATCGACTCCATATGCTGGAAAGATGAGTTCCCCTATCACCCGCTTACCACATTTTCCGTGGCACACTCCGACAAGTCGTTCTACATAGACTTTTTCGTGAGAAGCAACTATCTGCGCGCCATGAATTACGATACAAACTCTCCGGTCTACGAAGACTCGGCCGTGGGATTTTTTCTACAACCCGACCCGGACTCTCCCACATATTATTCATTTATGTTCAATTGCATCGGCACAGTCAGCGGCGAAATATGCCGTGAGGGTGAAAAGCCGCAGCAGCTTCCGAAGGAGCTCATTGAACGAATAACACGCTTCGCATCGTGCGGCACAAGGCCGTTTCGCGAGCTTGAAGGTCTGTTTACATGGAATGTCGTTGCCGAACTTCCGCTTGACATTATCGGCATAAAGTATGAAGGACGCCCTATAGTTATGAAAGGTAACTTTTACAAATGCGCGTCGGGTACACAGCAACCGCATTTTCTGTCATGGCAGCCGGTAAAGTCGGAACATCCCGATTTTCATCGTCCCGAATTTTTCGGTTACATAGAACTTGATTAGGCCATACTTGTTTTTTTACTGTACAATAATACAACTGATAATGATGAAAATATTAGTCTCACTGTTGCTTTCCGCAGTATGTGTATGCAACATGTCGGCGCAGACGCTTGACGATCTGAAAAATCTTCTCAAAGGGAGCGGCAACAAAACCGAACAGACATCTGACAGCTCGTCATCGCTCGGCGGCACTCTCGGTTCGATTCTCGGCAACGTACTCGGCAACGATAAAATAACCCCGGCAGATCTTGTCGGCTCATGGAAGTACAGTGCTCCGGCAGTCACATTCAAGAGCGACAATATGCTGAAAAAGGCCGGCGGTGCGGCAGCATCGGCCACTATAGAGAACAAGCTCAAGCCCTATTACCAAAGAGCGGGTGTTGACCGGATAGTGTTGACGGTAAACAATGACAGCACGTTTGTCATGAAATTGGCCAAAGGCTCTTTGTCGGGCACACTGGCACAAGGCGAACCCGGCTTCATGCAGTTTAAGTTTAAAGCTATGAAGAAAATAAATCTGGGCACTCTCAACGGAGCGGTGTCAAAAGTCGGCAATCAGATAAACGTGACATTTGACATATCCAAACTGATGACGCTTGTCAACCGCATAGCTTCCATATCAGGCAATTCGACACTGAAAGGAGTAAACTCGATGCTGCAGAGCTATGACGGCATGCAGGCGGGCTTCAGAATGACGAAAACCGCTGCTGAAAACAAATAATCAAAATTCATCAAAAGGAGTTGGTAACAGAATTATTTCCAACTCCTTTTTTATGTCAGAGCGATATAAACCTACGCGGGTATTTAGCAATATTTAATACATGTATATCGGGAGAAATCGATAAATTTGTAAGACTATGGAAAAAGTATTTTCAAAAATCGTCATAATTACCGTAACCCTCCTGTCATTGTTGTTGGCTGTCAGTGGATGCAAGACATCAAAGCCGGCCACAAAGCCGTCATATAAAAATACTTCAACAAAACTCCCCGCCGGCATATCGGACCTTAAAGGCGATGAAAAACGGCTGGTAGATGAGGCGTTGACATGGCTCGGCACTCCATATAAATACGGTGGGCAGGATTATTCGGGTACTGACTGTTCGGGACTGACGATGAAAGTATATCTTAAGGCTCTCGGCGTAGCCATACCCCGCAACTCGGGTGAGCAACAGAAGTTCTGCAAATCGATACATCGCAATTCATTGAATGCGGGCGACCTTGTATTCTTTTGTACCGGCAAGGACAAAAAACGGGTGTCACATGTGGGGCTTTATATAGGCGGCGGTCAATTCATTCATGCCTCCACTCGTAAAGGGGTCATAATAAGTGACATGTCAGAGCGGTATTATACGTCGACCTATCATTCGTCAGGACAAGTAAAACGCAAAGGCCTCAAACAGACAAAAAACATACCCGAACAGGCATCGCCTGAAAAAAACAAGAAAAAAACGACTCCCGCCCCTCAGCCCAAGAAACTTGAAACCGAGCCGTTGCGTTTTGAACTCGACGAGGTATTGGAGGGAAAAATCGATTCAATCTATAGTTCTTTCCTCGACTGATTCTGTGTCGAAATACCATGGATGACTCGTAATGGTTATTATGCCGTCGCTGTTTTCGTTACCTGCGTAACGGCGCGCGGCCATTATGTGTCCGGCATTTTCCACTAAAGAGCGTTTAACTCTGCCGGCCGACTCTATACAGTACCCGTCACCTTCATAAACAGCCACATGATTTATACGGCCGGTTTCCGGATTTCCGAAAAATACGAGATCGGATTTAGCCAATGAATCCATAGCCACGGGCCTCCCGACCAACGCTTGCTGCGACGCGTCACGCGGTATTATGATGCCGGCGCTCAAGTATGCGAGTTTTGTAAGTCCCGAACAGTCCATGCCCTTTACCGAAAGGCCTCCCCACATATACGGGGTGCCCATGCATGATACGGCGCTTTCAAGCACCTTCTCCGCGACATCACAGCGATTAAGGGTTTCAAGAGGCGCTACGCAATCCTTTCTCACCCACCCGCATCTACCGTCGGGCAGACATATTTTCACGAATCCTCTTTTACGTATGCGCATATCCCCTATTATATCACCCGGCACAAGATCGGTCAGCGGTTCGCTGTTTATGTCGTGACGGCTGTAAGCCTTGATTTCCGCCGGAGAGATGACGGCAAGACGAGGCGACTTGCGCCACCGTTCCATAGAGCAGTCATCCATGAATGTCAATGAGTTGTCAATCACGTACCCCGTATAACCTTCGGGCGTTATCACGGCACTCCATCCGCAGTCCATGCGTTGCGTTATTTTCAACGGCGTTCCCATAAGTACCTGTGTCGTCATTTCGGCTCCGTGCCGTGTCGTATCGCGCACGTTAGCGACAGATATTACTGGAAGAGCCCATTCCTGCGCGCCAAGATGCATGAACAAAGTCAAAGCCGATAACAAAGCGGTCAATCTCATAATCTATGCTTATTTTTTCATAAAGATATGACATTTTAGCCGACAAACCATATACTGTCGATAAAAACCGTACAAAAAAATGAACCAACATGTGAATATCACATTATAATAATATATTAACAAAAACACATACTACTATGAAGCATGTAATACTGCTCCGTCACGGACAGAGCCAATGGAATCTCGAGAACCGCTTTACGGGGTGGACCGATGTTGACCTTACCGAAAAGGGTCGTGAGGAAGCCAAAGAAGCCGGCAAAAAGATACTCGAAGCCGGGCTGAAACCCGAATACTTCTTCACCTCGTTTTTAAAACGGGCTATACACACACTTGAAATAGCCGCCGACGTTCTTGACCGCAGTTGGATACCGGTTATAAAAGACTGGCATCTCAACGAGCGCCATTACGGCGCGTTACAAGGGCTGAACAAGGCGGAGACTGCGCGTGAATACGGCGAGGAGCAGGTACACATATGGCGCAGAAGCTATGATGTGGCCCCGCCGGCGCTTACTCTTGACGACCACCGTTACCCCGGCAACGAGGAGCGGTATTCATGCCTTGCGTACGACGAGCTCCCGCTTACCGAATCGTTAAAAGACACAATAGCGCGTGTGCGCCCCTGCTGGGCCGAAATCATAGAGCCCCGCATACAAAAGTACGACACCGTACTTATAGCCGCTCACGGCAACAGCCTTCGTGCTTTGGCCATGATGCTGCTTCAATTGACTCCTGACGAAATCATGAAAGTCGAGATACCTACCGGAGCTCCATGGGTGTTTGATCTTGATGACCGGTTCAGCGTACTAAAGGAGTATTATCTGTAACCCGTACGTTTGACCGACATATATGTATTTGACAGGCCGGAGCGTTACAATACGCCCCGGCCTTGCATTTTGCTATATTTACAGGCAAAAAAACAGTGACCGAAAGGATTTTTATAGGCAAGTGTTTCGTAGTCTCGCGATTTAATCTTAAATTTGCATCATGCTCAACAGCTATATAAGACTATATTAACCAATAAATAAATACGTTTAACTTTTTAACATCTAACAAAGCCAATGAAACGAGTTTATACATTCGGCGACGGTAAAGCCGAAGGTAATGCCGAGATGAGAAATCTTCTTGGTGGCAAAGGTGCCAACCTTGCCGAGATGAACCTGTTGGGAATGCCCGTTCCTCCCGGATTTACCATCACCACTGAAGTGTGTACCGAATACACCCAGAAAGGCCGCGATGCAGTTGTGAAGCTTATTCAAAAAGAAGTTGAAGAAGCTATAGCTCATGTAGAAAGCCTTACGGGAAAGAAATTTGACAATCCTGAAAATCCCCTGCTCGTATCGGTTCGCTCAGGTGCACGTGCATCAATGCCCGGTATGATGGATACCGTACTTAACCTCGGTATGAACGATGCCACTGTAGCATCTTTGGCCGAGAAGAGCGGCAACCCTCGCTTCGCATGGGACAGCTACCGCCGTTTCGTACAGATGTACGGCGACGTGGTGCTCGGCATGAAGCCCAAGAGCAAAGCCGACATAGACCCCTTCGAAGCTATCATGGAGAAGGTAAAGGAAGAAAAAGGCGTGCGTCTTGACACCGAGCTTGGTGTTGAAGACCTCCAGAAGCTCGTCAAGCTCTTCAAGGCCGCAGTTAAAGACTTTACCGGCAAAGACTTCCCCGACAGCGCTTGGGAGCAGCTTTGGGGCGGCATCTGCGCAGTGTTTGACAGCTGGATGAACGAGCGCGCCATACTTTATCGCCGCATGAACCAAATACCCGAAGAATGGGGTACGGCTGTCAACGTACAGGCTATGGTATACGGCAACATGGGCGACAATTCCGCTACAGGTGTGGCTTTCAGCCGCGACGCCGCTACAGGTGAAAATATATTCAACGGCGAATACCTTATCAATGCTCAGGGCGAGGATGTGGTAGCCGGTATACGTACTCCCCAGCAGATTACCGTTGAAGGTTCGCGCCGCTGGGCTGCCCTTCAGGGCATCGGCGAAGAGGAGCGTGCCTCAAAATATCCCTCTCTGCAGGAGACCATGCCCGTATGTGCCGAAGAACTTATCTCGATAGCCAACAAGCTTGAGGACTACTACCGCGACATGCAGGATATGGAATTTACCATTCAGGACGGCAAGCTCTGGATGCTCCAGACCCGTAACGGCAAGCGCACCGGCGCCGCTATGGTAAAGATAGCCATGGATCTGCTTCGCGAAAACCAGATTGATGAAAAGACCGTGCTTCTGCGCATGGAGCCCCAGAAACTCGACGAGCTGCTTCACCCCGTATTTGACAAAGCCGCTCTCAAGCGTGCCAACGTCATGGCCAAAGGTCTTCCCGCATCGCCGGGTGCCGCCAGCGGTCAGATTGTATTCTTCGCTGACGAAGCCGAGGCTTGGGCCGAAAAGAAGAAGAAAGTCGTTCTCGTACGTATAGAGACTTCACCCGAAGACCTCCGCGGTATGGCTGTGGCTCAGGGTATCCTCACAATGCGCGGCGGTATGACATCGCACGCTGCCGTTGTTGCCCGCGGTATGGGTAAGTGCTGCGTGTCGGGAGCCGGCGAAATCAAGGTTGACTACGCCGCCAAGACCGTAGAAATGGGTGGAAAAGTATATAAGGAAGGTGACTGGATCTCGCTCAACGGTTCTACCGGTGAAGTTTATGACGGACAGGTGCCCACTGCCGAGCCCGAACTCGGCGGCGACTTCGGCGCTATCATGAACCTTGCCGCCAAGTACACCAAGACTCTCGTCCGCACCAATGCCGACACTCCCCGCGACGCCAAGCAGGCCCGCCACTTCGGCGCACAGGGTATAGGCCTCTGCCGTACCGAGCACATGTTCTTCGAGGGCGACCGCATCAAGGCCGTACGCGAAATGATCCTGTCAGGCGACGTAGAAGGCCGCCGCAAGGCTCTTGCCAAACTCCTTCCGATGCAGCGCGGCGACTTCGAGGGCATCTTCGAGGCTATGGACGGCTACGGAGTCACCATCCGTCTTCTCGATCCCCCGTTGCACGAATTTGTACCCCACCAGACAGCAACTCAGAAAGAGCTTGCATCTGAAATGGGTCTCACACTTGAAGAAGTAAAAGCAAAGGTAGACAGCCTTGAGGAGTTCAACCCCATGCTTGGTCACCGCGGTTGCCGTCTCGGCATCACATATCCTGAAATCACCGAGATGCAGGCACGCGCCATCATCGAGGCAGCTCTCAACGTCAAGAACCGCGGCATTTCGGTTCATCCCGAAATCATGATACCCCTTGTAGGTACACTCAAGGAAATACAGAATCAGGCCGACGTCATCAACACCACCGCCGCCAAAGTATTTGAAGAACGCGGCGAGTCAGTACCCTACAAGGTAGGTACTATGATCGAGGTGCCCCGTGCTGCTCTGACAGCCGACCAGATCGCCACTGTAGCCGACTTCTTCTCGTTCGGTACAAACGACCTTACCCAGATGACATTCGGTTACTCTCGCGACGATGCTCCCAAGTTCCTCAAGTTCTACAAGGAGCACGGCATCATCAAGACCGATCCCTTCGAAGTACTCGATCAGGAAGGTGTAGGCCAGCTCGTACGCATGGGCGTTGAAAAGGGCCGCGCCACCAAGCCCGAACTCAAAGTAGGTATCTGCGGCGAGCACGGCGGCGAACCCTCTTCAGTCAAGTTCTGCGCCAAACTCGGCATGAACTACGTAAGCTGCTCACCCTACCGCGTGCCCATCGCCCGCGTAGCCGCCGCCCAAGCAGCACTCGAAGACTAATAATCTGATAAACAACAATTAACAAAGGCTGCAATGCATGTCCCAATCGGCAGCATTGCAGCCTTTCTCATATTTTGATTTATGACGCAAAACGATATTGACCGTGAAAGTATAACTAAAGCGAAAGAGTTTTTCGCGTCAGGCAAAGTTTATGAAATTGAAGTCGGTACCACAGCTGGACTTCAAGCCATTCATCACACGCTTTTTGACGGACTGTATACGTTTGCAGGGCAAATTCGCACGAAAAACATTTCTAAAGGCGGCTTCCGATTTGCTAATTCACTCTATCTTCAGCCTGCTCTTGAAGCCATCGAAAAGATGCCTGAATTGACATTCGAAGATATTGTGGCCAAATACGTCGAGATGAACATTGCCCACCCATTTATGGAAGGCAATGGTCGGGCAACCCGTATTTGGCTTGATATGATGTTGCGACGCTCACTCGGCAAAGTTATCGATTGGCGCACGATATCACGCGAAGATTACATGCAGGCAATGGAGCGCTCGCCAATAAACGATCTCGAACTTCGTGTTCTTCTCCAAGCGGCACTTACCGCCGAAACCGATGACCGCGATGTAATATTCCACGGCATCAACCAATCTTATTACTACGAAGGCTACGAACCGGAGTAAAATACCTTATTCGGTACAAAACCACCCCCTGTCACCATGAAAGATTAAAACGGCAAATAAAATATGAACGACAAAATACAATTCCAAAACTTACAGGCCGCCAACGATGTGCCCGCATTAAAAGACAGTGTCGGCTTCACTCACGCCGCAAAAAAATATGTCATTTATGCCGGCCCCACTTCCGGCAACATCTGGAGCGAATTTCTCGACCGGAATTTTGAAGCTATTGATGCTCTGTTTATGCAATCCGGATACAAGTTCATATACATTCCTTTCTACCTTTTTGATCCGGACAATTTAGGGCATAACAAATCGCGCTATAATATTTCATATACACACTTCAATGTTCCTGACAACAAAGTTGATTTCAAGTATGATTATACCGGATTGTCCACTGAAGAGCCTCTGCTGTCCTATATCGTCGACGATATCCTAACATATCCTGCCTTAATATATTACCGAGGATACGATGCTGACAACTTCCATTTCATATCATATAAATTACCTCTGCAAAACAATAAAATCATAAATAGACAACAATTCTATCGACAGACCATTGAGACTTTCATCAACAACCTAAATATAATTATCAAAAATGATGAGTTCAACTCGATAGAGACGGTCAATATAACAGAAGGACCGACATTGCGCAATCTGCGTAAACTTGACTCAGCGATTTCTTCTCTAAGAAAAATCGGGCTATCACGAGCGATTATAGACATGGCTTTGCAACGTTTCAGAAATTTAAGTCATTTAGTGATTACCCGCGACTACCGCATATTGCTACCCTTCTTCGATATTGAAATCACGCTTTCACCACTTCCAAAAGCTCTCTACTTCTTATATCTTAAACATCCCGAAGGAATACCGCTAAAAAATATGATTGATTATCGTGATGAATTGCTTAAGCTATATCTCATGATATCTCCTCGGGAGAATCTTGACAAAATACATAAGAGCATTGACCGATTGTGCAATCCCCTCGACAATTCGATTAATGAAAAATGCTCCCGTATACGTGAGGCCTTTGTCAAATACTTTGACGATGACTTTGCATCCATGTACTACATAACCGGCGAAGCGAAAGACGCCCGTTACGTATTGTTTGATAGCGACTTTATTCATTGGGATGTTGATTGGGACATGGATGAAGAAGATAAAATTCAGTACTACATACCTGTAATATGGACTCCGCAAGCCTTGCAGAACATAATCATGAGCAAATTTTAGCCTTAATTTTGCACTGTCAGCCCACACCTGTATGGAGAAAGTTGATGTGTTAAGTATTTGGTAAGCGTTTTGCGCATACTGATAAATTTAATTATATTTGCAAAAACTAAAAAACGACAGCCAATGTAAATTATTAACTTGACATATCAAAAGAAGTGTTTACTTCTTACTTGAAACAGTCCTAAAATTACCACAACAAGACTAGTTATCACAGAGTAAGAAAGTGAATGCTCATACTATGCAGGTGTGGGTTTTCCTTTTTGTGTGATAACAGGCGTGTGGTAATGCCTTGGACTTACAAGAAGATTACCCACACCTCTTTTTTATGTCCTTACTGGAACTAATAAACAATGGAAAAAGAAGACTCAATTCTAAAGACAATAGCCGGAGGACTATTAGGTCTCTATGGTTTAAGTACACAAATAATGGCGGTCTACTTTTGGTGGAAACTCATGAAAGAAGACAGCTTTATCGTGGGAATCTTTATAGACCCATTTATCGCAGAATTTAAAGGTATATTATGGCCATTTTTTATATGATAAAAAACTATTTTGTTATATCAGTCATATTACTGATTCTATCAAGTTGTGGAGATAAATCTAGTTCAAGAACATCGCTTTCAGCATATGAACAAGCATATAATGACAATTTTGATGCATTAATAGCTAAGACCGAAGGAAAGCATGATATTTGCGATACTCTATATACAGAAATGTACATTGCGTTAAAGACAATAGAAGATGATGACGCTTGCGGAGATATTGTAATTGATAGGGTCAATAAACTAATGATGTTAGATATTGATCCTGAAAATCAAAGACATTATCTGGAAGCTGCTACTATTGTATATTCTATTCGCAAGGATTATGACAATTTCTGGAGAGTATCATTACAATCTTATAATACGTATCCACACAATAGCTTTGAAAGATTGTCATCATTGGCGGCATACTATACTATCGTAAAAGAAAATCCTGACTCTTCTTCATTTTATATTAATTCTGCTAAAAAAGTTGCTTATAAAATGAATAAATCAAATGATTCTGAAAAAAGATTAGGTTCATGTATAGGACTTACCACGTTATGTATTCTTGAAGGCAAGGATATGGAAGCTAAAAATATTATTAACCAATTTATCTCGTCTGAAAACAATCCTGAAAATATTGAAGTTGCAAAAAGTATGATTGATGACTTCCAAAGTTTTAAGAATCAAGTTCTAACAATCAAACGTCTTAATTAGCATCTTTCAACTATTTTGTTAAATGTGATAATAATTATGATTAATGAAAAATTAGAAATATCACTAAACATTTTAACAGCATTTCTAGCATTACCGTTTAAGTTGATTTTGTCACCATTTTGGATAATAATCAAAACTATCGTAACAATATGGCAACCATATTTTTATAAAAAAGGCATAGAACGTTGGGACAAAACATCTCAAAAATATAGAAGAAAAGGAATTCTTATAGATTATCCGCCCAGATATGGAACTTTATTGGGCATCGGTCCATGGCAACAAACATGGAGGTTAATATGCCGTTTTATGGAAGAAGATATGGATGATTAAATTATATAGAGTAATATATCAATTAATTCGATAAAAATTTTCCACAATTAAGCAGATAACATGACGATAAGGCAATTTACAAAACTAAAAACTAAAACAACAAGACAAATGAAAACTAAAAATTACTTTTCACTCATACTGCTACTCTTTGTAGTATGTGTAGGGTTCACATCATGCAGCGACGATGATAACGATGATCCCCAACTAGTGTTAGCCAAATTATCATAGGAGAATGGGACTCTGAATTCCTCGGGAGAATGTCATATGATGAGGTCGAAGAACTTGACCTAAATGACAAAACTATATCCAAACATTATATGTATTTCACGTTCAACTCCAATGGAAGAGGCTACGACATTTACTATAATGGCGATCGCTCGGATTGGGATTGGGAAATCATAGAAGATGTACTTTATACCTCCGACGGTGACAAGTATGAAATAGTCAAATTCAACAAAAATGTGATATATCTCCTCAGACAAAACAGTTATGAGGCTGGCATAAAACTAGTCAAAAGAAAATAATAATATCCTACCCTTTCGTCATGTTATCTTTAAAATAAAACCAAATTGTAAATAAAACAATAATAGGAATGATATTGTGTAGATATAGATATGACCCGGAATATGATGGGTTAAGTACTACTCCATTATGGTTGAATGTGTTGGTTCTTAGTACTATACTATTCTGTATCTGGTGGAATAATAGCTATAGAATTGCAGAGTTCAAAAATAATAACAAAGATAATGGTATTAAAGCAGACATCAGTAGTATATTAAAATGCCTGATTTTAGATATAACGGATAAACCTTTGTATATGACTGGATGTATTGCTATCATTGTCATATATACATTAATCATGTTATATGATTGGGTATTTTATGCCATTTTGGGAGTGACAGCAATAGGATATACATTGCATATGTAAGATATAATGCTGTAAAAGATAAGAATAAAGAAGAACAGAATAAATGACAATAAAAGATTTAAGAGACTCATTTATAAAAAGCCTCAATACCGGTGTTGCTCTCCTAAAGCAACTATCAACTATTGAGAATTTTTATTTCAAATTTATATTAACGGTTATATCCATTACTCTTATAGTGATAGCTATAGAATTAGATGATAAGAATTTTTATGCAACAGTTGATATAATACATGGTGATGTAAGAGTTGACGGAACCATGGATGTAACAGAAGAAATGAATACCTATGAACAGAACAATGTAATAGGACGACATTTCTAATCCTCAAAAAAGAAGCTATGAGCTATATAGAGTACTAGAAGAAAAAGCTAAAAATTCATGGACGTGAATATCTTGCTGAAGTAAAGATGTTTATTGACCTCTACACAGATAGACGACCGAAGTTTTTAGGAGAAAAAATTATTTAAATAAAAACATGATGGAACGGAGAAAAGTATTGCTATGTTTGGTTTTTCTGACCGTGGGGATTTGCCACGCGGCTTCGCCGATGGCAGATACATTTACAGAACATAGAGGATATCTACATGTACCGAACAGGCAATCGGGAGGACTATTACGGCTTCCTAACCCATCCTTACGATAGTATGATGCATATATGTGAACAGCCTGTCTACGGTTTAGCCGCGACTGTCATCAGCCTCCTACTCTACGGACTTGGCAGATTGTTACGGTATTTGTACCGGTTAAGTATTATTGGTTTCCGTCGGGTTTTATGAAACCGACCGGACGACGAGGTCTGACAGTCGTTTTCGCTTGAAGTTCAGCAAGAGAGGAGTTGATGGCCTCAATCTGTGCGCGGGTATCCTCGTTTATGTCGTTGTAGTCGGCAAATATCTCCTCCAAGTCCTGCTTCAACTCTGCGAAGTTTTGCTCAAGATTAGCCAGCCGCTTAATTGGCGAGTTCTCCGCTATCATCTGACGCACAGCGACAAAGGCGCGCATGATGTTTATGTTAACCTGAATGGCAATGTCACTATTCAATAGTCCGGACAGCATAGCAAGTCCTTGCTCGGTAAATGCATATGGAAGTTTTCGAGTACCTCCCCAATTTGATGTTCCATTTTGGAATATCAAGTTGCTCTTTAATGTATTGAACTCCAACTGCGATAATTGAAACATAAAATCTTCCGGAAACCGTTTTATATTCCTTTTTACCGATTTATTAAGATTGGATGTCGTAACTCCATACAATTCGGCAAGGTCGCGATCAAGCATGACGCGCTGTCCTCTTATCTCGTAGATCTTGTTTTGTATCGGCTGTAAGTTATTTATTTCCATGGTATCATACAGTTATTACTAATTAAAGAATGTCGCAAATACAACAAGAACATTTGATAAAACACAAATAACGACAAACTTATGTAACAAATAAATATTATATTTGCATTTATATCAGTATTGGCAATAATTAATTGCCGGTGAGAACCGCATTAATATTTAGTGAACCAAGAATAGAGAGGTTTATGGAAAAGGATATATTACGCGACAGGATGGCGGGTTGCCTGTACGGGCAGGCTGTCGGTGACGCTCTCGGACTGGGCACGGAGTTTTTGAGCAAAGATGAGATCAGTAAGTATTATCCGCAAGGATTAAGCCGTTATGAACAGTTCATTCAGGACAGACACAGGAGTAAAAGCATAAAGGGCGCTTGGACCGATGACACCGATATGATGCTGTGCATTCTTGACGGCTTCGAAGAGGGGAAATTTAATATCCGCAAGATAGCGCAAAATTTCAAGGACTGGTTCAAGACCGATCCTGTCGACATAGGGCTGCATACGTACAATGTACTTTCATATAGCGATTATGTTGATAATCCTTTTTTTGTAGCGGAGGTCCAATGGAAGCTGAACCGGTGCCGTAGCGCGGCCAACGGAGGCATTATGCGTACGTCGGTCGTAGGTCTGCCAAAGGATATAACCGACAAGGAGATTGAAGACATATGTCGCCTGACCCATCCCGACAAACGGTGCATAGGCTCGTGCGTCATAGCATCACGTATAATCAATGCTCTTGTATGGGAGCGGCGCAACATGTCGGTCGAGGAGATAAAGGAAATAGCGCAAAAATATGATGACCGCATCGCGGAGTGGATCGATCTGGCCTACACCGGCGACATCAGGCTATTGAATCTTGAAGACAGCGCTACTATGGGCTATACATTGAGGACTCTCGGCGCTGCATTGTGGGCATACTTTCATGCCGCTGATTTTGAAAGCGGATTGCTTGCCGTAGTTAACGAAGGCGGCGATGCCGACACCAATGCGGCGATAGCCTGTGCCATACTCGGCGCAAAGTTCGGTTACTCATCGATACCGGCATACTACATCAACAATATGCATAACAATGTTGTATATAAGAAACGGGTCGAGCGGTTCATCGACATGGTATTAAATGAATAAAACATATGGCACAGTTTAATTCATTTTACGATATACTTGACTTTTCCCTGCTTCAAAAATTTTGCATGGAGCATGGGAAAGAAAAAGTATATGCCAAAGGTGAATGCTTTGTACGCGAAGGAGAGATATGCCGAAATTTCGGCTTCGTGATGTCAGGATATTTTAAATATTGCAGCCTCCGCAGCAACGGAGAAGAAGCCATAGGCGGATTTGCTTTCAAGAATGAAGCGATAGTCGACCTGTGCAATTCATTCATATTCGGCAAACCGTCCATTGTTTCCATATCGGCAGGATGCCAGAGTGTGGTAACAGAAGTGACAATACCTGAAATGAAACAGTTTATAGACACACATTACCCTACCTTTCTGAATGATACCACATCAGCCTTATTCAGCGAGCTGTATATGCGTTATTTTAACATATTGAAGAAAACGCCGACCGAACGTTACGCTGAGTTACTTGACAAACACCCGCAGCTGTTCAACATTGTACCGCTACGTGAGATAGCTTCATATCTACAGATAACCCCGGTATATCTTAGCCGTATACGCAAACGTATTCAGGATAAAGAGCAATAGCTCCCCACCCCGACAGTACATGACGAAGCTGTTTTGATTCATGGATGTAATTACGATCTTTGTAACCGAAATCGAAATTAACGGTTGATGAAAGCATTTATACTATCATGCTGTTTGATTCTATTTAACGGAGTATGGATCTATGGCTCCGAAAATCTTGATTCGGTACTTACAGAACTAAAAAAAGAGGTACAGACACGTGGCGAACGTGACCGTAAGAAAGAGTACAGGATATCGGTACTGAAAGATGTACTTAGAGAAGATGCCTCTCCGGAAATACGTTTCGAGCAGTTGTCTGACATTTATGACGAATACAAGGTATATCAGTATGACTCCGCACAGGTATATGCCATGCAGATGCTTCAATTGTCACAGCAATTGAACTCGAAGGAAGCAAGCGCACGTGCGGCTACAAACCTGACACACGCATACCTGAGCGTAGGTTTTTACAAAGAGGCCTACGAAATTGCGTCGGCAGTGGACACCACAGGCCTATCACCTGAAATCACAGTCAATTATCTCGTCACAATAAGGCATCTGTATCAGAATTTGGCTCAATATGCAAACTCGTCACACAGTATGTCATCATACTATTGGGATAAATTCAGCGAAATAAACAATCTTATTCCGACCTATGCCAGCCGCATGTCGGATAAAGACGGCACAGCCGCCACAGCATCAGAAGATGAACGCGATCATACAGGCCATTCAGAATCAAACGACAACGAATGTGCCATACAATACTATATCAAGGGCGAAAAATCACAAGCCGACGGTGACCTCCGACAAGCGGCATATTATCTTGCCAAATCGGCCATATATGACATCAGAGGAAATGTAAAAGAGAACAGAGCCACCACGACATTGGCGAAAATACTTCTGGAAATGGGCGAAATAAAAGATGCCGCGTTTTTCATAGCATTGGCGCGGGAAGACGCCGAATACTACAACTCCCCTATCCGGAAAATGGAAATCAACGGCATAAGCACACGCATAGACAACGAACTGCTGCTGCAGTCAGAAAAAAAGCGCCATGCCGTCATATCAATAACCATATGTATAATCGTGGCGCTGATGCTCTTTATAGCGCTCCTGAGCATACTCCATCACCGCAACGGCATATTGCGTAAAATGCATTTTGAGGCGGAAGAAAAAGGGCGTCTGCTTGACAAAGCCAATGCCAAACTGTCGGAGCTGAACAATGCGCTGCTGAAAGTAAACGAAATCAAACGGCGGTATATCGTACGATCGATATGTACCGACCATACGTTTGTCAACGAAGTGGAAGAAAAGACAAGGACTATCGAGCGTAAAATAGTGGCACGTCAGTACGATGACGCCAGAGACATGCTCAAGTCGTTGAACATCAAGAAAGAGCACCGTCGCATAGCCAATGAATTTGACTCCGGCTTCCTGTCATTGTTTCCTAACTTTCTTGACGAATTCAACAGACTCTTTCCGCAAGACGCACCATACACCCTCACCGAGGACGGCTTCCTGCCAAATGAAGTAAGGATATATGCATTGCTAAGACTCGGAGTCGAAGACACGTCTCTTGTGTCAAAGTATCTGAACATCACACCAAACACCATATATGTCTACAAGACACGCGTCAAGGCCCGTACAATAGTGGCTAAAGACGAGTTCGAGCAAAGGGTCATGCAGATACCACAACCGTAGTCAGGACGGAAGTCAACGTTCGGCTCTTACAGGATTGTTCAGGAAGTCCTCATAAGCGAGGCGTATGCCATCGGCCAACTCAGTAGTATAGGTCCAGCCCAGACGGGTAGTCTTGCTGACATCGAGAAGTTTGCGCGGAGTGCCGTTTGGCTTGGTAGTGTCCCATACTATGCGCCCTGCATATCCTACGGTCTTGGCAACAAGTTCCGACAGCTCTTTTATCGATATCTCCTTGCCGGTACCGGCATTTACGGTCTCGTCACCTGAATAATTGTTCATCAGAAACACGCAAAGGTTGGCAAGATCGTCGACATATAGAAATTCGCGAAGCGGCGAACCGTCGCCCCAGCATACCACCTCTTCGGCTTCCGCCTCTTTCGCTTCATGAAAGCGTCGTATAAGAGCGGGAAGCACATGGCTGTGTGTAGGATGATAGTTGTCGTTAGGGCCGTAAAGATTGGTAGGCATGACCGATATATAGTCGGTACCGTACTGGCGGTTAAGATACTCGCAGTATTTAAGACCGGAGATTTTTGCAAGGGCATAGGCCTCGTTGGTCTTTTCAAGCGCGGAGGTCAACAGACAGTTTTCCGGCATAGGTTGCGGCGCCATACGCGGATATATGCATGACGAACCGAGAAACTCCAGTTTTTTGCATCCGTTGCGCCAAGCGGCGTTTATCACGTTCATCTCCAGCATCATGTTGTCATACATGAAGTCGGCAAGATGATTGGCGTTGGCCTCGATGCCACCTACCTTGGCTGCGGCAAGAAACACATACTCCGGCTTCTCCTGCGCGAAGAAGTCCTTGACCGCCTGCTGATTGATAAGGTCAAGTTCACTATGGGTACGGGTAATGATATTTGTATAACCTTGCCGCTTCAGCTCCCTTACTATAGCGGAACCCACCATACCGCGGTGACCGGCGACATAGATTTTTGAATTCTGTTCCATAATTCAAAAAAGCTATATGTTTAAAGTATGATGTATTAAGTTTTTGATTATACTCAAACGATTTATTGGCTGAGGCTTTTGTACAAATCAAGCATTACGTTCATTAAAATCAAAACAGACTTAATACATGATACCTAAAATATTCATCCTTTGAAACAGGCGTTTGACGTCTATTTCACAATTCCTTTTTCAAGATATTCGGCGAGGTTGGTCCGTACATGTTCGCCGGCACGTTCGGCAGCCACTTTGGCCATGTCGGCATCTACCATTATCTTAACCAGCTCCTCAAACGAAGTCTTTTGCGGATTCCATCCTAATTCGCGCTTGGCCTTAGACGGGTCGCCCCACAGATTGACCACATCGGTAGGACGATAGAAATCAGGCGACACCTCGACCAGTACACGTCCGGTAGCACGGTCGATGCCTTTTTCATCGGCCCCCTCACCTACAAACTTGAGTTCTATGCCTACATAGCGGAATGCAAGTTCGCAGAACTCTCTTACCGAATGTTGCTCGCCGGTGGCAATGACAAAATCCTCGGGTGTGTCGTTCTGCAGTATGAGCCACATGCACTCCACATAATCCTTGGCGTAGCCCCAGTCGCGGAGCGATGACAGATTTCCAAGATAAAGTTTGTCCTGCTTGCCCTGTGCTATACGTGCGGCTGCAAGAGTTATCTTGCGGGTTACAAACGTTTCGCCCCTGCGTTCCGATTCATGGTTAAACAAGATGCCCGAGCAACAGAACATATTGTACGCCTCACGATACTCCTTCACAATCCAGTAGCCGTACAGCTTGGCCACGGCATACGGACTGTAGGGATGAAACGGTGTCAGCTCATTCTGCGGCACTTCCTCAACCTTGCCGTAAAGTTCCGAAGTCGAGGCCTGATATATGCGGCAACTGTCGGCAAGGCCGTTGAGCTTGACAGCCTCAAGTATGCGCAACACACCGGTGGCATCGACATTAGCCGTATACTCCGGAGTGTCAAACGACACTTGAACGTGGCTCTGAGCAGCAAGATTGTACACTTCATCGGGACGCACCTTGCCGATAACCTGCATCAGGCTCATCGAGTCGCCAAGATCGGCATAATGAAGATGAAAACGTTCGTGACCTTCAAGATGAGCTATGCGTTCACGGAAATCAACCGACGAACGTCGTATGGTGCCGTGCACGTCATAACCTTTCTCAAGAAGCAGTTCGGCAAGAAACGAGCCGTCTTGGCCAGTAACTCCGGTAATCAAAGCTTTCTTCATCGAAGCGGTCCTCCCGTTTATCTTTTCGCACCTTTAGAACCCTTCACACCTCCGCCGAGACTGAATATATTCTGGTCATAGCTTACGGTCTTCATGCCCTGTTCACGTTTACGCTTCAATGCGAGTTTTACCAGCGTATCCATAAGCTTGTCAAACGATATTCCCGAAGCCTCCCAGAGATAAAACGACAGAGAGCCCGGAATGGTGTTTATCTCGTTAACAAATATCTCGTCGGTATCATCGTCGACAATAACGTCAACACGGCTTACTCCATGGCAGGAAAGTACACGAAATGTCTCACCGGCAAGAAAGCGTATGCGCTCACTCATCTCAAGAGGCAGATCGGCGGGAATGCGTTTCTGCGAGGCCTGCATGCCTTTGGCACTTTTTGTACCGCCCATATATTTGTCCTCATATGACAGTATCGATCCGCTTTTAATCGGCTCCTCGCATACCGAGGTCTTGTAGTCATCGCAATCACCGAGCACTGAGCAGTTTATCTCCTTAAGATTGTCGACCATGTGCTCCACTATGATTCTTGTCGAATATTTCTCGGCTACCTCGACCTTCTCTATCAACTCCTTGCGGTCGGAAACACGGCTTATACCCACACTTGATCCGAGATTGGCCGGCTTTACAATAACGGGGTATCCGAGCTTCATTTCTATTTTGTCAATGATAGCGTCACGTTTGGCATACCACTCCTTGTCAGTGAACCATACATAATCCACGACAGGGATGTCACATGCCTGCATGATCATCTTCATCGTTATCTTGTCCATGCCGTTGGCGCTCGACAAAGTATTACAGCCGGCATACGGTATGCCTATCGTCTCAAGTACACCCTCAAATATACCGTCCTCACCGTTGGAACCGTGAAGTACCGGTATGACAACATCAAGTTTTGCCACCGGACCTTTGGGCCCGAACATACCGGATGATGCGGCACGATACAGATTATAGTCGCCATACACGGGCCTCATGTATACCTCGGTACACTTCTTGAGTAATTCGGGTATGTTGCGATAGTTGGCCACGTCAAAAAGTGCCTCGCCCGTATACCAATGGCCCTGTTTGGTTATATATATCGGTGTCACATCGTACTTTTCACGGTCTACGGCATGCATGGCCTGCGATGCCGAGATTACCGATATTTCATGTTCGGTGGAGCGTCCACCGAAAAATACTCCTATGTTAGTTTTCATTGCTGATTGATTTTTTATTTAAAAGTATCGGGAAGATCATTTTCATACAGTACGGCATCGCCTGCGGCGGCAATAGTACCGAGAACAGCCTGCGCTTCCTTGAACGTATCGACCGCATGTACTTTTTCCTCAGGCATTCCGGCATCGCGGAGGCCGCTCAATATGGCATCACGATTATATTCACCGACTATTATAGCCACATCGACAGACGCCGCTATCTTACGGCCGAATTCTTCATTGTACACATACTGTTTGTCGCCCAGCTCTATCATACCGGGAGTGATGACAATACGCTTGCCGTTCTTCATCGAAGCAAGTACATCGAGAGCCATACGCGAACCGTCAGGGTTGGAGTTGAATGCATCGTCAATTATAGTAAGTCCTCCGGGTATGCGTTTCAGGCTCAACCGGTGCTCGACCTGTTCTATCTTACTTACGGCGTAACGTATTCGCTCCATCGGCACGTCAAGATACAACGCCATCGCTATGGCCGGAATAAGATTGGAGATATTGAACTCTCCTATCAGTCCTGTATGGAAATCAGCCTCTCCAAAGGGTCCTGTCAATGTAAAGTCAGTTCCGTCCTCGGAAAAAGTCATAGATGTGACGCGATAATCGGCCGCCGCGTTCTCGCCTACGGCATAGCGGTGGCACTCCACATTGTCTACCTTGCGCGACGCTACATAAGGAAAGTCATTATTCACGAAAGCCACACCCGACCCGGGCAGTGCGTCGACAAGCTCAAACTTGGTACGCTGCACATTGTCTATGGTCTTGAACGACTCCAGATGTTGCTCTCCGACTGCAGTGACAATGCCTGCAGAAGGATGGACAAGGTCGCATATCTCTTTTATATCGCCTATGTTTTTTGCGCCCATCTCACATATAAATACCTCGGTGTAGGGCTGCATCATCTCACGTACGGTGCGTATGACACCCATAAGCGTATTGTAGCTGCCCGGAGTCATCAGCACATTGTATTTTTCCGACAATATACGGTTAAGATAGTGTTTGGTACTTGTCTTACCGTAACTTCCTGTAATGCCGACGACTTTAAGGTCAGGCATAGACTTAAGTATACGCTCGGCGTCATTGTAGAACCCCTTGTTTATATGGGCCTCGACCGGTCGCAACAGTATATTGGAGAAAAGCATGACCACATGCGATAATGCATACAGGGCAACAACCGCTATACCTACGGCAAACAGGTCATGGCATATGAACCACGACACGGCCGCGGCAATGACGCACAACGCGGAGGCAGTGCCGTATATACGCCGGGCACGCTTCGTCCATACAAGAGGCTTTTTATACTTGGCCACAAGCAGCGTGAATATGTTGACAAGCAACGGTATAAGCGCTACGGCACAACGGAATGTCACCGATATACGCGGCATGAGCATAATCAGTAAAGCGGCATAGCACAACAGCCTCACGACCGATGTCGTGTCACCGCTCGTACGCAACCAGCGCATATAACGCTCATTGCGATAACTGTTTTGCTGAAGCATCATAAGATCACGCTTCAGCTCTAAAATAAGGTTAATCACTCCGGCAGCCAAAAGCGCGACTGTCAATATATCTTCTATCATATTCATAATCATGAAGCAAGGAAACTGCGCAATACGGCAGCAAATTGATAAGGATTGTCAAAAAAACTGTAATGACCGCAACCGGGAAACGATACCAATCCGGCTCCCTCGATATGGCTCTCCATATATTTCGCATCGGAAATCGGCGTTGCCGTATCGTTTTCACCCCAGATAAGGAGCGTCGACGCCTTTATGTCGCCCAGACAATACCGCAGGTCCTCGTTGACAACCTTGCTGAGAATAGCACGCATCATAGGAGAAGCCTTGGCATAGTCGCTCGATCCGCGACGGCTCCGGTAAGCCTCAAGACGGCTCTCGGCCGCCTGCTTACCCAGCGTCATGTATAGCAGTCGTTTGTACAGTTTAAATGAATACACCTTATAATAATATGACAACGGCCTTTTAGGCTTTATGCCGGCCGCATCGACAAGTACAAGTTTATCCACATCGCTGTGGCGTGAAGAATAAAGAATACCTACCCTGCCGCCAAACGAATGTCCGAGCAAAACCGGGTTCTCAATTCCCTCCTCCTTTACCAAAGCCTCAAGTACGGCGGTATACTCTTCTATGCCCCATACCTCAGCCGGCTCGGGAGAGAGGCCGTGGCCGGGGAAATCGATGTTGTATACCTTGCCATAGTCGACGGCTATCTTTTCTATACTTGCCAACGTTGAAGTACAGCAACCCCATCCGTGCATCAAGACTATGGGGCGCCCTTCACCGTTAACCGTATAGTGTACGCGACAGCCGTTGACAGTTATGTACTTGTCCATGTCAGGGAACTATTTACCGACGGCGCATGTTGCGCATCATCTTCATGGGATTGGCCTTCATAGCCGTAGCGGCCTTCATCATCTTGCGTGTATCGTCAAACTGTTTCAGCAGGCGGTTCACTTCCTGAATCGTGGTACCCGATCCTTTGGCGATACGCTGACGGCGGCTGCCGTTGATAATCTCCGGATTGGCACGCTCCTGTTCGGTCATGGAGCGTATTATAGCTTCGATGCCTTTGAATGCATTGTCGTCTATGTCAAGGTCCTTGATCGCCTTACCCACGCCGGGTATCATGGATGCAAGTTCCTTTATGTTGCCCATCTTCTTTATCTGCTGTATCTGATTGAGGAAGTCGTTGAAATTAAACTGGTTCTTGGCAATTTTACGCTGGAGCTCGCGCGCCTCCTTCTCATCAAACTGCTGCTGGGCTTTCTCGACAAGCGACACGATATCGCCCATACCGAGAATACGGTCGGCCATTCGCGACGGGTGGAAATAATCGAGTGCATCAAGCTTTTCACCCGTTCCGACAAATTTTATGGGCTTTGTCACGACCGTACGTATTGAAAGCGCGGCACCGCCACGGGTGTCACCGTCAAGTTTTGTAAGTACTACGCCGTCGAAATCAAGTCGGTCATTAAACTCTTTTGCCGTGTTCACTGCATCCTGACCGGTCATTGAATCGACGACAAACAGGGTCTCCTGCGGACGTATGGCCTTCTTGATCGCTTCAATCTCATCCATCATCGCCTCATCCACGGCAAGACGGCCTGCGGTATCGACAATGACAAGATCAAAATGATTGGCCTTGGCATATTTTATAGCATTTTCGGCTATTTCCACCGGGTTCTTGTTCCCCTCTTCGGAATATACCGGTACATCTATCTGCTGGCCAAGCACCTTAAGCTGCTCGATAGCGGCGGGACGATACACGTCGCCGGCAACAAGAAGCGGGCGTTTGGCTTTCTCGCTTTTTAGCTTTTTAGCCAGTTTTCCCGACATGGTGGTCTTACCTGAACCCTGCAATCCCGACATAAGTATGACGGTAGGATTGCCTGCGAGGTTAACCTGTGCCGTATCTCCGCCCATGAGCGTTGTAAGTTCGTCATGGACTATCTTAATCATAAGCTCTCCGGGCTTGATGGCGTTTATCACATTCTGCCCGAGCGCCTTGGCTTTTACGGTATCGGTAAACTGCTTGGCCACCTTATAATTGACGTCGGCATCAAGCAGCGCGCGACGCACATCTTTAAGCGTCTCGGCAACATTTATCTCTGTGATACGGCCTTGGCCTTTCAACAACTTGAAACTCCGTTCAAGTCTCTCGCTTAGATTTTCAAACATATAATATGGATATTCTTATTCTTAATTTACAAGTTTATTGGTTGCCGTATCAGGGAATATAACCCACGGCTTGAATGTTTTGGCCTCTTCAAAAGGCATCATGGCGTAGCTCATGATTATCACCACATCGCCGGGCTGTACCTTGCGTGCAGCCGCTCCGTTAAGACATATCATGCCCGAACCACGCTCGCCGGCAATGGCATATGTGTCAAAGCGTTCGCCGTTGTTGTTATCGACTATATACACACGTTCGCCACGTATTATATTGGCGGCATCCATAAGATCCTCATCTATGGTAATGCTGCCGATATAGTCAAGATTGCTCTCGGTCACAGTCACACGGTGAATTTTTGACTTCACCACTTCTACCTGCATCATCGTTAAAGCTGATTGTATTTTATGTTATCGATAAGACGTACATCGCCCAGATATACCGTGATACAGCCAACGGCATCGGCACATTGCGACCACTCGGTTATGGGCTGCATGTCAGCGGCGTTCACAATGTCGTAATACTCCACCTCCATCTCCGGGTATGCGTTGATTGCATCTATGACTTTATGACGGACTTCATCGACCGATAAAGCGAGATAATAATCGCGGCTTTCTTCAAGAATACGGTGAATGTTGGGGGCCACCTCACGCTGATGCGGAGTCAGCCTCACATTGCGCGAGCTGAGAGCCAGTCCGTCGGCCTCACGCTTGATAGGACACGCTACAATATCTATATCAAAGCCCTCAAGCTCCACCATGCGGCGTATTACCGCTATCTGCTGGAAGTCCTTCTCTCCGAAATATGCCCGGTCGGGTTCTACCATCGCAAACAGACGGCTTACTACCTGAGCCACGCCGTTGAAGTGTCCGGGACGCATGGCTCCCTCCATGACTTCCGCCACCGGTCCGAGGTCAAACACACGTGTGTCAGGCTCGGGATACATCTCCTCTACGGAAGGCAGAAAAGCGACATCGACGCCCGCATCGCGAAGTCGGGCACAATCGGCCTCTTCCGTACGCGGATATGTACGCAGATCATCGGGATTGTTAAACTGAGTCGGGTTGACAAAAACGCTTACAACCACGATATCATTGTCGGCACGGGCACGATTTATAAGCGATATGTGTCCGTCATGAAGTGCTCCCATGGTAGGCACAAATCCCACCGAGCGGCCTTCAGCCTTAAGGGCGCCCACAGCACTCTTAAGCTCATTGACTGTCCTTACAATTTTCATTGTCAAATAGCATATTTTGCTTTACGAAATGCAAAATTAAGCAATAAATCAGTTATTAGCAATGTAAAGACAAAAAATAAACCTTTTTCAGCATTAATGCACTGCTTTTCACTTGGTTCTACACCCCACTATGTGTGTTGTCACGCCATTTTACACCTGTGAATCGCTCAAAGGCTGAAAAATCATTGTTGACAATCAGCTCTTCAGGGAAGCCGACTTCTTCAAGCAACGGCATCAGATACGGATAAAGTGCTATGTCATAAGATATATGGGCATCGCTTCCTAATATAACCGGCACATCATATTTTTTGCAAAAACGCAACAGCTGCATGTTGTTCGGCCCCGCTTTAGTTCTGTGACGCTCCGGATGCAGTGAGCTGTTGTTGACCTCAAGAAGAGTGCGCGAAGATACACTTTCACGCACCAGCGCCTCGAAATCGACATCGACAGTGCCGTCGCACGGATGCGATATTATATTGACCCGGCTATTATTCATAGCCCCGATTATGGCATCGGTATTCTGCATGACAGTACCCGGACTGAAACTACGCCCGTGTATGCCGGCAATCACATGGTCAAAGAGGCCATAGTAGCGCTCTTCGACATCAAGCGATCCTTTATAGTCAAGAATGTTCATCTCAACTCCCATCAGCAGCCGCACTCCGTCAATCATACGCGGTACCACCCGATAGTTGCGAAACAGTATCATGCCGCAGGACTCTTCGACCGCGGGGCCATGCTCGGTGATGCCAAGATATTGCAATCCTTTTTCAGCGGCCGCGGCCACCATCTCCTGAAGTGTGCTGAAAGCATGTCCGGAGGCTACAGTATGGGTATGAAGATCAAGTACAGGTATCATAGTTTGTAAAATTTCCACAAATTTAGCAAAATTGCGCTACCGATACAGTGTGTTATGACAAAATGAGCTAACTTTACAATAGCATTGAAAATCATGGAACAGGAATTTGCATCTACTCTACTCGAAAATGCGGTCAATGAGCTGTCAAGGCTGCCGGGAATAGGTCGTAAAACGGCCTTGCGCCTCGCGCTGCATATACTGCGCCAAGACAAAAAATCGGGCCGCGCCCTCGGAGAAGCCATTATAAATCTGCGTGAAGGCATTAGGTATTGCCATACATGCCACAACATATCGGAAGAGGCAACGTGTCCTATATGCTCCAATCCGTCGCGCGACCATACCACACTGTGCGTAGTGGAAAACGTCAAGGATGTCATGAGCATCGAAAATACAGGCCAGTACCGCGGCCTGTATCATGTACTGGGCGGAGTGATATCGCCGATGGACGGCATAGGCCCCGATCAGCTTGAGATAACATCGCTGGTCGACCGTGTACGCGACGGAAATGTGTCGGAAGTCATACTTGCCCTGAGCGCCACCATGGAGGGCGACACGACAAACTTCTACATATACCGCCGCCTCGGCACACTTCCCGTAAAGATAACCCAACTTGCACGCGGCGTATCGGTAGGCAACGAAATCGAGTACACCGATGAGATAACTCTCGGACGCTCCCTGCTCAACCGCACCCTCTTTGCCGACTCATTTAATAAAACACTGCTATGACATCGATACTCAACGACGACACACTCATACTTAGAGCACTTGAACCCACCGACCTCGACGCGCTGTACCGTTGGGAAAATGACACCGCGCTATGGGCCGTCGGCAATTCAATCGCACCCTTTTCGCGCAAAAGCCTCTGGGATTATATAGAAAGCTACACCCCCGACATATACTCATGCCGTCAGTTGCGCCTTATGATTGCGTTGAAGGACGACAACACCCCTGTCGGCACAATAGACTTCTATGACTTCGATCATCATAACCGTCGTGCGGGTATAGGCATACTCATAGCCGAAGAGCACCAAAAGAAAGGTTACGGAGAACGGGCGCTAAAACTGGCGGCCTCATATGCCGGCCAACATGTAGGGCTACATCAGCTGTGGGCTGTCATACCTGTCGACAACACTCTGAGCATAGCCTTATTCCGGAAATGCGGCTACAAGATATGCGGCCGCCTGCGCTCTTGGCTGCGAAGAGGCAAGAGCTACGCCGACGCGTTTTCGCTACAGTATCTTATCAGTTGAGACGCGGATTCTGAGGATGGTACAGCCATCCCCTGTAATTGTATCCCATCGAGCGCACCTGACCGTGCCAATACCCGTCATCGGCGCCCAGCAACAGCTGTCCCGCATCGGCTATCGGAGCCACGGCCCATACATTTTCAAGCAGTTCATTGTCCAGCTGACCTATGTCCCATCCGCTGTATCCGAGATAAAATCTCACATTGCCCTCCACAGGATAATCTGCATTTACATAATCTATAATGGCCTTGAAACTGCCGCCGATATACAAACCGTTGCCTATCGGAGTGGCATCAGGTATAATATCGCCGAGTGTGTGCAGAAAATACAGACGGTCACATGACACCGGACCTCCGCAATAAACAGGTATAGGCTCCCTGCGAGTCACCGCGCTGACAAGATCTGACAGATTATATCCGGTGGACTTATTCATTACCAATCCCATTGAAGTCTCCCCTTTTTCATAGTCGATAAGACAGATAACGGCATGATTGAAATAGCTCTCGCGAAGGAACGGCTCGGCTACCAGCAAAGCTCCGCGGTAAGCCCGTCGCTTCGGCAGGTTTATATTAAAAAGCAATTCCTCAATCTTATTCATAGTCAATCTTTATTTCTTCGCTAAATATACAACAATATTTTCTTAAAAACAACTTTATATTTGATTTTATTCACAAATATCTCCCATAACCGCCGTCGGAGAATGTCACACAGTCTATGCTTATCAGAGTGGAGTCCTCTATCGTCAGGCAGCTGTAATCAGTCTCCTTAACATCGACCGATTTTGCGCCGATTATCGCTATATGACGGAGCCAGCTATCCATTTGAGTATGTAAAAGACTAAAAATCCCGCAAATATCGAGTTAGTCAGGAAGGCTATTATCACAATGAAAAATGGATAGGGGTAATATTTCCGCCGGGGATAGCGGCGAAAATATGCACGCTCACGTTGCGGCGTAAACCGGCGTTTTCCAATAACCTCTTTGAATACAACACGACAGCAAGCGCACAGGCGGCACAAATGGACAATATGACAAGAACGGTGTTGACGGTTTGCTCTCTGACCATCACAACCGCGCAAAGCAACAGCAATACAAGTGGCGGCAAAACGAAAAAGCACTCTATGTAAAACCACATACTCCATTGTGCCGGACCATCTTTGCCCGTATAGTACAGACGGTCGAGCCGGTTGAAGTTGTATTTGCGTCGTTGTGCCATTGTTGTCCTTTAATCTGCAAAATTAAAGATTTTAGTGCAAAGTGCTGGTGTCTTGGGCGTTGTTTTGCAGCATAAAGTGGTGATATATCGGCGGGAACCGTTAATTTTACATATTCAATCGGCATACGGCAGGATGATGAGAGTAGTTGCGGACATATTGCGGCAGTGGGGACGGCGCTTGGCGGTGCCGTCGGTTCTTGCCGTGCTGTGTGCCGGATGCTACAATGCCGCTCCACCATCCGACGAGTGGCTGATGGATAACTTCCGTTCCCACCGCGCGGATTTTGACAGCATCGTGGCGATTGTCGGCAGTGCCGCCGATGATGATTTTGTCCGCTATCCGCCGGATACAACCTCCATGTACGACCCCGAAACAGGAAAAGATCGCCCCGTGTTGCTCCGGAACGAGGCTGATTCCCTGTTTGTAGCCGCATTGGGCGATGAACGCCGCGCGAGGCTCGACTCCCTTCTGCATAGCATAGACTGCACAGGGATTGTCTGCTATCCACCTAACGAAATGACGGGCATTGTCTGCTTCTCTTACGGGAACATGGACGGATTCACGGTGCAGTATGTTTATCGACAGAACCGTCCCGCCGACATGGTTTTCCACGACGACCGCGACCTGCACGAGATGTGGAGAGAATATGCGCTTGACAAGGCAAACAAACCGATGCCCCGGAAGAAACTTGACGACCAATGGAGCATTGAATACTGCCCCTGATTACGAAAATTTCGCATTATTTTTGTAATATGTCTTGCACGCAAGACAAAAAATCATTAATTTCGTCTTATAAACAAGACATGGCATGATAGACAAGCAGATTCTTATGGAAGTGATGCTGGAGAACCGCCAAGAGGTAATGCGGCACAGTGTCATACCACGTAATATTACTCTTGACAACTTCGACCGTCAGGTCTTGGTCGGAGTTCGCCGTGCCGGCAAATCCTATATTATATACGGTCATATCCAGAAACTCATTTCTGCCGGGTATTCTTGGGATGAAATCGTTTATCTGAATTTTGAGGACGAACGTATTGCCGGGATGGAATTTTCAGATCTCAACACAATCCTTGAAGTGCATGCACGCCTTAGCGATAAACGTCCCATGCTGTTTCTTGACGAAATACAAAATGTAGAGGGATGGGAGAAGTTCGCCCGCCGTGTGGCCGACAATAAATATAAAGTTGTCATAACCGGTAGCAATGCAAGGATGTTGTCGGTGGATGTAGCGGCTACCCTCGGAGGGCGTTATTTGACGCGAGAGGTTTTTCCTTTATCGTTCAGTGAATATCTTTCGATAAACGGCATGGACAGCAATAGCAGACTGCTTATTGCGACAACGTCAGACCGTGGTGCGCTCATGCGACAGTTTGAGGAATACTTTCAATTCGGAGGTTTTCCCGAATGTGCCACACTTCCGGTAAAACGTGACTATCTTACGAGCCTCTATCAGAAGATATTCCTTGGAGACATTGCGGCTCGTCACAAAGTTGAAAACATTTTCGCACTCCGGGTGCTTTTTCGTAAACTTGCCGAGAGCGTGAAGCAGCCGCTTTCTTTTACCCGGGCTACAAATATTGTAGCTTCCACAGGAACCAAAATCGGCAAAAGCACTGTGATCAATTACCTCGGTTATGCTATAGATGCTTATCTGTTGATTGTTGTACCTAACATCGCCGACAACATTACAGAAAGGATAACCAACCCGAAATATTATTTTATTGACAATGGCATAATTTCATTGCTTGCAGTTGATATTCGCACATCGCTTCTGGAAAACCTTGTGGCTTTGCATCTTGTGCGCGAATATGGTTCAAAAGACGCTGTCTATCACTACAATCATGGCGTTGAGGTGGATTTTTATATTCCTGAAACCGAGACAGCCATTCAGGTTTGTTATACGATGAAAGATGCAACTGGGACATCTGAACGTGAAGTAAAAGGATTAGCTCAAATAGGGAAAAATCTCTCATGCCGACGTAGGATTATCGTAACCTATGAGGATGAGGCAGAGTTGGATTATGGCGACATGAAGATCGAGGTCATTCCGGCTTGGAAATTTCTTATCCAAGAATCGCTGCCCCTGACGATTTAACCTACATGACGCATGAACGGAATTACTGAGATATGGGAGGCTGTCAGCCGGAAGGCTGGCGAACATTTCGAGTGGGCGCAGGCTCACCCGAAATTCGGTCTGCTCCTTGTCGCACTTCTGCTTGCCCTGTGGCTCACGGGGCTGTTGCTACGGTGGAAATGGGCGTGCCACTGGCATTTTTGGGGTAAACTGTGGCTTTTCGATGACTGTAAGCCCGAAACACGCCGCCGGATTCAGATCGCTTTGGTCGGCGTGGCGTTGGTAGCCTGTCTTACTATGTTCTTTGTGTGGAGGTAACGGCATGGAAAAGGGCACGAATAAATATCAGATTTGCTTCATTGATTATATGTGGTATGTAGCCGAGAAGTGGAGTGAGAGTGAGCATAACAACCTTGACGGCGGTATGCTGCTTTTTTTATGCTGGCTCTTTGTGATAGTCATGCCTCTTGGTCTAACGCTGGGCTGTCTTTGGGGACCTGAGATTGCTGTGTCCTCTCTGATTCTTGTTTTTCTGCCCTCGGTGTTCTGCAAACTGCGATATACTGATGGGCGACGCGAAGCACTACGCGAACATTACCGAGGCATGAAGCGTCCCGGCAGAAGGCTCGCCATAATAATCCTTGTTGCCATCGCTTTGACGATAGCCATTTTCACATTGATTCTACAATTATGCCGATGAAGAACCGGGAACATAACCAGCGATTCTATCTTTGGGATTACCTTTGGTGGCAGGGTGAAATGATAAGACTCCACCTGCTCCGGCCCCAAACGCAAATGAACGGTTGTATGGTAGTGTTCGGATGGATTATGGCACTAATCATCGTGCCGTTGATATTCTTATCTTACAGGCTTTTCCCTCATGCTATAATTCCAGTAATCGGATGGTCTATTGTCATAATTGCCGGATTCGGCTGGATTGAACGGATATACCGCCGACGTGGAAAAGCCGTGCTGAAACACTATTACAAACGCTGTTTCCGCCCCATAGTCGGTATAATGCTGTACATTATTCCCTTAGCCATGATTATGGCTTGGATGTTGTGCTTCGACCGGATATGGTAGGATGATATAGTGTCTGACTGACGACTAACTGTTAGGAATACCAATCCGTATGTTAATGGATTATTGTTGTATTGAATGTATTATTAGGGCAATATCATCTTTTTTATAGCGATATGTTCGTATAATGCAAGAAGTTGTTTGTAATGTCATATACACTTTAATCGGAGCTTCACAAAAACGATATAAAGAATCAAATAAGACTAATTGATTGGAATCCCATTCTACTCCAAATTCTTCTATAGGTTCTAATCCTTCAATAATATCACTTTCCAATAATCTATCTACTGCATTATGGTTTGGGGCATACATCCAACAGATTATCAAAATTCGTCCCTCTTGTTGTACTATGCGTACAGCCATCGGCTCATCACCCATCACCAATACAGCATGATTATTCCTGTCGATTTTACCCATGTAGTCCGTTATGCGACATACAGAGTCGTAATCTTCTTGACCATTCCATTCATCGGCATATTTTTGTTCAACAATGATGAACGGGCTACCTTCAGTTTCAATCCAATCAGTCATTTTTTTCAAGCGACTAATGTCTAGTAGCGTTCCGCTTTTAAGCAGTAGTGCTGTTTGTTATAAACTCATTTTTTGTTCTTTTATTCTTTTACCATTACACGTAAAACCATAAATAAAAGCTGCATCTATGGCTTGTTTTATACTCTCCCAAATATACTGATACAAATTACCATATTTACTGAAGCATGGAGGAAGAATGTAGAAGTTTTTAGTATTCAAAGGAGTATAAATCCCCGTCATATCGGATATTCCATAACGAGCTTCCTCTGAATTGGGTACTGGTATGGAAATGGATATTTCAAACTCTTTATTAGATGGGAAACGTTTTGCCCGTTTGAAAATCCCAATCCCATTAGTATTTCGAAGATTTATCTGTATCAGAAGTTTCCAATCTCCCAAATCATCTAAGTTGATTTGTTTATTACAATCTTCTATATAAGTGTTCAGATTTTGCTCGATTGAGCGTAGTAAATCTCGCTCCCCACATAATTCGGGGATTTCAACACTTATCAAAACTGTAACTTGATTATTCATCTTTAACCTTGAGTTTATAATGTACGGCAGCGTTCCGCTTATTCAGTCGGCTTGCTGTTTGTTATCGATTTATTTCTTCTGCTTCAATCTTTCATCATTTATACCCATATATTACAAATGTATGATTATCTTCTTTTTCAAACGGTATATTACATTTATGGAGTATATCTAATAATATGTCTGATTTGTCTATGATTTGGGGAGCTACTAAGCGTCCTCTGTCAATTTTATCTAAAGTCCGAATAGCCATCCATTTAATGTTAAAAAATGGCGGCGGACTATATTCATAATCTTCATATAAGAGTTTCCAACCCAGGAATAAGTCGGTGCTTCTCCTGTTACTGGTGAATATTCAATCTCATCAGTTAATAACTGAACACAATAATCAGGTTCAAATTCCGGTATGGTCAAAATTGCGGTTTGCAACTTCAGCCATTTTGCATCATTCATTATCGAGTATAGTTGTTTTTGATTTATTATCTGCTCTACTTCATCTTTGAGCTTTGAGTAGCAAGAATTAATGCATTCTTTATATCGATTATAGATTGTATTAATATCATATACTTCCATATATTCGTTTTTTTAATTACCGATAATGTTCGGAGAATAATTGACCTTGTGGTAATTATTCGCTTGTTATTGACGCTTTATCAGTTCGTAATGCCAAGATTGTTGAATCTCTAATCCATTTTGAAAATTCTTCAAAATATGAATATATCATTCCTGCGGGCAACTTGATGTTATAATACCGATTATCTATGTTATCTTTTGTTAGTAGCCATTCATAACCTTGTTGTTCTACAAGAAACACGAAATAACCTTCAAAGCACTCTCCATGCTGCGAAAGTATGTCAAGATTAGCGAATGCTGGATTTTGCGTGAAATCACATTCGTTAAGCCAGATATTTTCAATTAATTTGTCTGTGAACGCATTTGCCGACAAATTATCAGAGGAAATATGGCGTTGTCCTTTTTGTTCAGTTACATTGAAGATACGATCCAATTCTGCTGACAACACAGCAGATTGTTCAATATTTCCGACCATATTGTTGCTTATCCATAAACAATAGTTTATGAATATAGGACTTTCATTAAGTTGCCATAGCTTTACTTCTATTGCGAACTTAGATTTGTTTCCGAATATATTTTCACATTCTTTTTTCATCGTCAATAACGTAATGCTAACAGCGGATTTGGCTGTTATTTTCCTTAAGTATCATAGCTCGCCTTCCTCCAGAATGTCGTCCAGCGGACTTTTGATATTACTCTTGAATGTGTTGGCTATGTGGACATACATTTCGGTGGTCTTGATGTTGTTATGCCCCATAAGCTCCTTGACAATCTTCAAGTCGGTGCCTTGTTCGATAAGGTGTGTGGCGAAAGAGTGGCGCAACAGGTGGGGATAAATCCGCTTTGTTATGCCGGCTTCCTGCGCCGCAGCCTTCAGACGCTTTGACACTATGCTTTGCTTGGGATGATATGTGCCCATTGTTGTGCTGCCATTTCAGTCAGGGCATAACGCCCTGAAGTCGTGAAGTTAATAAAAAATTCTGACATGAGCCCGCCTATGCGCAGATTTCAGCCATTAACAGCCAATATTTTACGGGAAAACAGCTCTGCCACCACGACGGCGAGGCATCCAGACTGCGATACAATAGATAATGTGCTAAATCGAAACTAACAAATGCCATAAAAGGCTACGGCCTGAAAAGTGCTAAATGCAGCAGATTGGTAGGGGCGCCAGTACCACGGCGCCCGCATATCCGGAGGGCCGTTTAACAACCGTATTTTCACATTGACCCGACCTAAACCATTTTATATAAATGCGTTAGCAAGCCACTAAAGACTAAGCTACTGACGGTTGCGGACAAGAAAAAAGGCCATCCAAAGATGACCCTTTAGTGATCCGCGTGGGAGCAGCGATTTGAAATGGTGAAATAAGTATGAAATGTCTCGGCAAGCGTAATTTGCTGATTTAGTGTTATGTGCTTTAATAATAATCGCATTGTTTCAATCATAAATTTCATTCTTGTTTTCTTAGATTTTATTTTTGCAGACAATTTGCAGACAAAAATTTTGCAGCTCCAATCTAAAGTATTAACTTTACATTAAACATAGTAAATCTCTCCTTATGGCAAAGATAGTACGCTCATTATCAGCTAAAGCCGACCAATATGGTCGAGCTGAAATCCTTTTCCGATTAACTATTAACCGGACTACCCAACTCAGACTTAAAACCGGCTTATATGTAGCCGCCTCCCGTTTTAAGAATGGTGAAATTGTAAAACCACGAGCCAACCAAAAAGAACTGGAAGAGCTTCGGGAGGTAGAGTGTTCTTTGGTGTCTCTTGAACAGTTCCTATTGAAACTGACTGAGACCACATCTCACGAAAAGCTCACAAAGGATTTCATTACTGAACAGATTGACCGATGGCGCAATCCTGAAAAGTATGCGCCGCAAGAGGTCAAGACGAAGAAGCTGTCATTCGATGATATTATAGATGAGTTTTTCAAGCAGAAACAGTTATCTGAACCACGCGAGAGGCATTACCGTGTCCTTCAGCGCGCATTGCATCGTTTCGAATTGTATCAGCGTCTGACCGGCAAAAAATCTTACAAGTTCTCTTTTGACACTTGCACAACAGAGGATATTTATGCTTTCGAGGCTTTCCTTCGGGCTGAGCCCGAACTGTATGACCAGTATCCTAACATATACAAATCTTTCCCTTCCATTACCCACAAGACGCACAAGGTCAAGAGGCCAAAACCGAGAGGCGATAACTACATGGTGACTTTTACTAAGCGTTTCAAGGCTCTGTTCCATTGGTGCCATGCGCAGGGAATCACCATGAATAATCCTTTTGCAAAGTATGTGAGTTCCGTCTATGAGAAATACGGTACTCCTATCTATATTAAGGATGAAGAAGTGTTGCAGCTTGCCGATTTCGATTTCTCGCACAACAAACATCTTGATACGCAGAGGGATATATTTATTTTCCAGTGCTATATCGGATGCCGCGTGGGTGATATGATGAAGATGACTCCTGCCAATGTAATCAATGGCGGCGTGGAGTACATCGCCTCTAAGACCGCAGAGGAACGCCCTGAAACAATTCGTGTTCCGCTCTCGGACAGGGCGCAGTTCATCATTGACAAACACCGTGAAGAAGTCAAGGATGGTCGGTTGTTGCCATTCATATCCCAGCAGAAGTATAATGAGGCAATCAAAGAAATCTTTGAAGCGGCAGGAATAACACGCCTTGTAACTCGCCTCAATCCGACAACCGGCATTGAAGAACAGGTGCCTATCAATACCATCGCAACCAGCCACATGGCCAGGCGAACCTTTGTAGGCAACCTCTATAAGAAGGTGAAAGACCAGAATCTTGTCGGAGCTTTGAGTGGTCATTCCGTAGGTAGCAAGGCTTTCGCAAGATACCGCGAGATAGACGAGGACATGAAGCGTGAGCTTGTCAATGTAATGGGGTATTGAAATAGACACAGTTATAGCATATATTTGCTAAATTTGCATTATGAACAACGAGAATCATAACACTGAATATAAGCGCATTTGGAAGGACGAATATCTTAAATGGATATGCGGCTTCGCTAATGCGCAGGGTGGAAAGATATATATTGGCATTGACGATGATATGTCTGTCGTTGGCGTTACGCATCTTCATCAGCAGCTGGAGGATATTCCCAACAAAATTGTTACGATGTTGGGTATCGTTCCTTCTGTCAGCCATATAGAGCGTGACGGTAAAGATATAATCGAGATCGATATTGAGCAGTCCAACATTCCTATCTCCTATAAAGGGACTTTCTATATGCGAAGCGGTGCGACCAATCAGGAGTTGCGCGGACTGGCATTGCAGCAGTTTCTAATGAAGAAATTCGGCAGAAGCTGGGAAGATATGCCCTGCTATGGTGCTACGATTGACGACATAGACCCGGAGGCAATTCGGTATTTCTTGAAGAAAGGTATCAAGGAGAAGCGTATGTCGCCCAATGCAGAAAATTCCACGCCGGAAGAGGTTATCTCCAATCTTGGACTAATGGTGGATGGTGTTCCGTGCAATGGTGCCATTCTGCTTTTCGGCAAACATCCACAGCGGCGTTTCGTTACATCTGCTTTCAAGATAGGGCGTTTTGGTTCTACCAATTTTGATCTGTTGAGTCAAGAGATTGTTGACGGCAACCTCATACAGATGCCGGAAAGAGTGATGCGTGTTTTGGACGAGAAATATCTCATACGCCCCATTCATTATGAAGGGATGCAGCGCATAGAGCCGCTTGAACTCCCCGAAGAAGCTTTACGCGAAATCATCTGCAACTCAATCGTCCACCGCGACCATCAGGGTACTTGGACGCAGATGAGCGTTTATAGTGATCATATTCGACTTTGGAATGAAGGAAAGTTGCCGGATGATTTATCCGTTGAGAAGCTTATGGGCAAACATACTTCTCAGCCTCGAAATCCCAAAATGGCAGAGGCCTTCTACCGAGCCGGATTCATCGAGGCTTGGGGTCGAGGCATCGAAAAGATTGTCAATGGCTTCAAAGCCGATGGTTTAACTCCACCCACATTCTCAGTCGAGCAGGGAGGTGTTACCGTCCACATTCCCCGCGAGAAATTCGTAGCAATCAACCTGGGCGGTACAACTGACATCAACCAGTTCAATGCTTCAGAGAAAGCAGAACAGAAACCGAACCAAGACGATACAAAAAGTGACCAGAAGAGTAACCAGAAAGGTAACCAGAAAAGTGACCAGAAAATAATAGAAATCTTAAAAGAAAATCCAGATACTACGATTCATCAATTAATGGATTTGCTGCAAATGTCCGAATCGGGCATCAAGAAAATATTGAGGAAACTGAAACAAGCAGGAGAAATCCGCAGAGTGGGTTCCGACAAAGGCGGCTCTTGGGAAGTTCTCAAACAATAGTTCGTAGAAAATTCAATAATACTCCATCTTTAATCCGGCAATTCGATAGTTCGCGTTGTCGGATTTCTTTTGTAATCGCAAAAAAACAGGTGACTGCATGAATGAATTTGCATAAAGATAGTGGTTAAATAGTCTTAATTCGATATTTATAAATCCGGGAGCATTTCCTAACGAATGATAAAATTTATACCTGCCATGAAACCCCATTTGCTGCTGGTTTACTGCAAACGGAATCTATTTGTTCCATGAAGTTCCATCAAGCGGAAATACAGTGTAGCTATTTGTTAATCCAACATGGTCTTTTGATTTATATATAAATATAATCTCCTTTCTTATAGATACTTAAAACCCTTGCAGGGCTATTGACAGACTGTTTTTGACATTGTAACTTTGCGGAAAAATCAAACAATTACGCAATCATTATTGCGCTGATAAAACAATAACCGTCTAAAGTTTTAATGTTCTACAACGATCAAAATTCAAATCAAAAACAAACCACGATGGTCATCATGAATATTGATGATCTGCGTGAGGCTTTCAAAGCATGGAATCAGGAACAGATAGAAGCAAACGCGCCCCTGGAAGCATAGACTATGACCCTCGCACCTCCATCACACAACAGTTCTTCAAGACAGTGCAGAACAAGATGCACTTTGCCGCTCACGGACATACTGCCGCAGAGGTAATCTACGACCGTGCCAATGCCGAAAAAGATTTCATGGGACTGACAACATGGCGAGGAGCCATGCCCACCAAACATGAGGCGGAGATTGCCAAGAATTATTTGTCGGAAGAGGAAGTCGATATGCTCAACCGAATTGTCAACCTATATCTCGATTTTGCCGAACTCCAGGCAAAGAGTCATGTTCCGATGTATATGAAAGACTGGATTCAGAAACTCGACGACTTCCTGAAGTTGTCGGGTAAAGAATTGCTGAACCATGCCGGAAGCATTTCAGCCGAGGTTGCCAAGCTCAAAGCCAATGAGGAATACGACAAATTCCGTGAGCGTACCCAGTATCAGCTATCCCCTGTCGCAATCCACTTTCTCGAAGCCTTCGAAGCCGAAAGAAAACGTCTTGGAGGCAAGAAATCCTAACTGACTACTGTGAGCTGTCACGCTACGACGTTGACAGAATGTTGACGCAAATTTTGAATTTGCAGACAATTTGCAGACGATTTTGAGGAAAGAAATAAGCCAAACTACTATGGATTAGCAATTTGGCTTATTTTATTGGTGATCCGGTTGGGATTCGAACCCAAGACCCACAGCTTAGAAGGCTGTTGCTCTATCCAGCTGAGCTACCGGACCATCCTTTCGGAGTGCAAAGTTAACACTTTATACTGATTGAGGCAATACCTTGAACGGTTTTTAACCGCTAAATCATTTCATTAGTCAGCCAAGTTGCTCAAGGACATGCCGTATCTTCTCATAAGTGGTTATGCGCGTAGGCACTAACGGCAGGCGCAGTTCGTTTTCTATAAAGCCCATGGCATGAAGAAGACACTTTACTCCCGCGGGATTGCCGTCGACAAAAAGCAGGCTGAACAACTCCGTAAAACGATGATGTATGGTAAGAGCCCGTTCATAGTCGCCCTGCAGAGCCAGACGCACCATGCGCGAAAACTCCTTCGGGAAAGCGTTGCCTATGACCGATATGACACCGACTGCCCCGAGCGTGATAAGCGGAAAAGTTATGCCGTCATCGCCTGAAATGACCATAAAGTCCTCCGACTTGTTTTTGATTATGTCATCCATCTGCGATATGTTGCCCGATGCCTCTTTGACCCCGATTATGTTGTCAAACTCGCGGGCGAGTCTCAACGTTGTCTCGGCTGTCATATTGACCCCCGTACGGCCCGGCACATTATATAATATGACCGGTATAGGCGAGGCTGTGGCTATGGCTTTGTAATGCTGATATATACCCTCCTGCGAAGGCTTGTTGTAATAAGGCACTACCGACAGCACTGCCTGAAACGGCGACAGGTCAGTGGTCTTGAGTTCCTCGACAAGGGCCATAGTGTTGTTGCCCCCGATACCTATTACCAGCGGTATTCGGCCGGCTACACGCTCCACGATAAACTCTCTTACCTGTTTTTTTTCAGTTGAGGATAAAGTGGCGGTCTCGGCTGTAGTTCCGAGCACGACCATATAGTCGACTCCGTTTTTTATCTGATATTCGAGCAAGCGAGCAAGAGCGTCGAAGTCTATCGACTTGTCTTGCTTAAAAGGGGTGACAAGCGCCACACCCATGCCTTTTAAATTTATTCGGGCCATAAACTGACGTTAGTTGCTATTGCGATGCAAATTTACGAAAAATCATACATCAATCCATAACGTAAATGCAAAATAATCCAATAAGCCGAACTTAAAACGACAACCATACGTTATAATAACAAACTTAAAATTTAAAGACATGAGCGAATTTACCGATATTATCAAAGGCAGCAAACCCACTTTGGTGGACTTCTATGCCACTTGGTGCGGACCTTGCAAGATGATGCACCCGATACTTGAACAGGTTAAGGAAAAGGTGGGCGACGGTGCGGCCATTGTAAAAATAGATGTGGATAAGAATCAGGATCTGTCGGCTCAATTCCGCGTGCAATCAGTCCCTACCCTGATCATATTCAAGGACGGTGAGGTAAAATGGCGTGCCGCAGGAGTACATACCGCCGATGACCTCGAAAAGAAATTAAAAGAATTTGCATAACCGATTTCAAGCCTATAAACCGCCATATGACGGCATAAAATTCTTTATTTGATTCACTTGTTTATACAGATAAAGGGAGCGACAGTTTATCGCTCCCTTTATTATTATATATTAATCGGCATCAAATACCGGGTTCTTACCGCTACGCAAGGCATAGCACAAGCACCTGCGCCGCAACTACACGAAGAAACATGGTCAGCGGGTAAACGGTTGAATACGCTACCGCCGGAGCGTCATTGCCCGAGCTATTGTTGGCATAGGCCAGCGCGGGGGGATCGGTCATGCCGCCGCCAAAGAGTCCCATAATGGTAAGCAGGTTTATCTTATATACCCCGCGGGCTATGACTCCGACCACAAGCAGAGGCACTACCGTGATGATAAAGCCCCATATAACCCACCACATACCGGTATAATTGAATACTGTCGAAGCAAATCCCGCGCCCGAGGCTATACCTACCGAAGCAAGGAACAGGCATATGCCTATCTCCCTCATAAGCAGCGATGCCGACGACGAGGTGTACGTCACGAGTTTTATCTTATAACCGAAGCGGCTGATAAGTATGGCCACTACAAGCGGACCGCCGGCCAGACCGAGCTTCATCGGCACACTCACACCGGGGAAAGCGATAGGAATCGAGCCCACCACAATACCGAGGAATATACCTACAAACAGTGTTATCATATTAGGCTCGTTAAGGCGCTTCATCGAGTTACCGAGTTTCTCGGCAAGACGCTTTATGTCGGCCTCCTGTCCTACCACAGTCATGCGGTCGCCCACTTGCAGACGCAGGTTGGGCGAAGCCAGAAGATCCACACCCGCACGGTTGACGCGGGTGGCGTTGAGATGATATCCCATGCGCAGACGCAAGGCTCCTACGGGCACACCGTTATACTCACTCTTGGTTATGACTATACGGCGCGATATCACCGGACTTGGGGTAGCCTCCCAGTCCATATCTATTTCCGGTCCGATAACGGCCTTGAAGCGCTCCTCATCCTGAGCCGACATGACTATATACAGCTTGTCGTTAAGATGGATTACGGTCTGCGAGTTAGGTATTATCACATTTCCTTCCTGATCTTTCAGTCGCGATATCACAAAGTTACACGATATTATGTCATGCAACTGAACGAGATTTTTACCTTCGATAAGCGGATTGGTAACCTCGAAGGTGACTATGTGGGGCTTAAGCTGGCTGTTATCGTTGTCCTCCTCGACCTGCTTTATCTCGTTGTCCATCTTCACACGGAATATGGCCCTGATGATAAACATTGACAGGATTATACCTATCACACCCAGCGGATAGGCTGCCGCATAACCCATAGCCATCTCCTCCGATGCCGAGTATGCGTCAGGATTGACCTGAAGTATTGCCTGCTGGGCGGCACCCAGACCCGGAGTATTGGTAACCGCACCCGACATCACTCCTACAAGAGCGGTGATCGATGTGTTGCCGTCAATAAAAAATATGCCGAGCACTATGGCCACATTGAGCAATATTATCAGCACGGCGAGTCCGTTAAGAAGCATTCCGCCCTTCTTAAACGAAGAGAAAAATCCGGGGCCCACCTGAAGACCGATCGAGAATATAAACAATATAAGACCGAACTCCCTGATAAAATGAAGCACCTCGGAGTTCACCTTATAACCGAAATGCCCCATCACGAGGCCGACAAACAACACAAACGTTACACCAAGCGATACGCCGCCGATCTTTAGCTTTCCTAAAAAGACTCCAACCGCGATAACAAACGAATACAGCACAATCGTGCTTGCAAGCGCTGTATTACCGGGAGACAGGAGTTGCTGAATCCAATCCATATTTACTTTATTTTACGTACCTTTATTTTTTTTGAGTTGCAAAGTTACGACTTTTTCACGAGACGGCGCAGCAATTTCTTGTATTATTATCCCCCGTCATAACTCATCACCCGTATAAATGCAGATTGCTGCCGCACCCCTCCGTATGTACATCCCTTGTTGCCGGGATAAGGCAGCTATACCGAAGTTGCCTGTTGTGCCGATACTATGTCGAGGATAGCCTCGGGGGTATTGATGATATGGTCGGCATGATATGCCTTCAGCTCGGTCATCGGACGGAAACCCCATGTCACCCCTACCGAATCGACGCAGGCACGGCGGGCAGTCTCCATGTCCACGCCCGAGTCTCCGACATACAGCACATCGGCCTTAGGAGTCGGCGACTGCGACAGTATGTCAAAAACTATCGACGGATCTGGCTTTACAGGTACCCCCTCTTTCTGACCCTCTACAGCTGCCCATTCTATCGCCGGGAAAAATCGGTCTATAAGTGCCCTGACAGCGTCGCGGTACTTGTTTGACGCCACAGCGAGTTTGACACCCATGGCCTGAAGCGTATCGAGCAACTGCGGTATGCCGGGATAAGGCTTGGTGTGGTCGGCGCAATGCATGTCATAATACTCACGAAAAAAAACACGCACACGCTCTATCTGCTCATCGGTGTCCATGCCTGAAGGAAGTGCGCGTTCAAGCAGTTTCTTCACTCCATTGCCCACCATAGCCGGATAAGCGGCAAGCGGATGCGACGGAAATCCGGCTTTCTCCAAAGCATAATTTGTAGCGGTTCCGAGGTCATCTATCGTATTTAACAGCGTGCCGTCAAGGTCAAATATAACAAGTCGTTTCATAACAGTCTGATTTAACGCATTATTGATTAGAATGGATAGCCGACCGAAAAATGCACTGTCGCATCGCGTCCCCAACGTAGCTTCGCTATAGGCCAGCGTTCCTGATTTTCCGCCGGATTATATGCTTTCATACCGAGATCAAGCCGCAGCAGGAAATAAGTGAAATCCAGCCTTATGCCGGCTCCGTACGCGGCAGCTATCTGACGGTAGAATTTATTGAACTTAAACATTCCGCCCGGCTGATTCTCATAATTATGTATGGTCCATATATTGCCGGCATCGATAAATAAGGCCCCCTCGACTACCCAGAACAGTTTGGCCCTGTATTCAAGGCTAAGGTCGAGCCTTAGGTCGCCGCACTGGTTTATAAAGTCAGTCACCGAATTTTTGGAGTCATAGCTGCCCGGGCCGAGCGTTCTCACGCCCCATCCCCTCACGCTGTTGGCGCCACCGGCATAAAAACGCTTCTCGAAAGGCATCATGGACGAGTTGCCGTAAGGTACTCCGAGACCTAAGCCCACATGAAATGCGAGCGAATTGCGGTAGTCAAAGTTACGTGTGTACGAATAGTCGGCATCGCCCTTGACATACTGCGCGTACTGTATGCCGAATATCTTGTATGCCCCGTCATGACGGTTCTGTCCGGTTAGCGATGATATGGCATAAAGAAGATTGCCGGCAGTCTCGATATTTGTTCTTATCGTATAGACTGAAGGCTGAAGCACATACCTCTTTGCGGTAGCTGTCGATGCCACACGCTTGTTAGTCCGGTAATAGCCGTAGCCCATACGCATTATGAAGTGGTCCTCGTAACTGTAGCGGAGCAGCGGATTGCTCGGCGCTATCTGATTGAGAAAATCGAGTGTGCTTTTGGGCAGATATACATAATTCACATCCACCACATCAAACCTGTGCCGGCGGGTATTGAGCCTGTCGGCCCAACGATATTTCCATCCTGCTCCGGCTATGATGCGTGTATATTCCGGGCGCTCCTGATAATTGAACGACACGCTGAACTCCGTATCGGCCTTGACCCGGCGCTTGAAGTCCGACGACAGGAACGGGGCCATGAACCGCGGGAAAGTTATACCCACCTCCCCCGAGTGCTCCATATAGCGGTTGTTGATCAGTCCGCTGAAATCACCCGATATACTCTCGTAGCTTGAGCGGAGTTTCACCGTGAGAAGTTCCGATCCTTTGGCCAGATCACGATGCTGGTATGTAAGACCGACACCGAAGCCGAGATCGCCCTCCGAGTTGGTGCCTTCGAGCTCTACCGATACGCCCTGTTTCTTGCCTCGGGTCAGCAACACATAGGCGTCGAGCCAGTTCTTTCCATCCTTACTGTCTACACTACGCATGTCGATATTCACATACCGCAGTATGCCAAGACGTCCCAGAGCCTCATAGGTACGGTCAACGGCAGCCGCGCGGTACCGATGGCCGGGACGCATGTAGCAGGCGTCATAAAGCACGCCGGGACGCAGATAACGGTCCTTGCCATACAGGACCTCTATATCTTTGTATCGCACCGTATCCTGACCGGCGAAATCATAGGAGCCGTAGCTCTCTCCCGCATTGTAGTCGGTCACAAATATGACATTGCGTATATAATAGACTTTATGCACGCGCGATGAGTCCGATCCGGCTCTGACATGAGGCGGCCTGAGATTCAGCGTAAGGTTTACCTCGCGTGATCCGGCGGCCGTATCGGCCGCGTATGTTATGTACTCCTTGTTAAACGTATAGTACCCGTTATTGCGCAAAAGCTCGGTTATGCGTATGCGCTCTTCATCAAGCCGCGTGCGGTCAAGCATGTCGCCCGGCTGCACCTGAAGTGTCGACGGCACCCGCCGCAGAAGCGAGTCTATCGACTTGTCGGGAATGTTGTAGTCGAGTGTCGATATTATATGCGGACGTCCTGTCGTTATGCTGTATATGACATCGACCTTCTTGCCGTCATGTTTGACTACGGTATCGGCATCCACCTTGACATCCATGTATCCGCGGTTGACAAGAGCCTGACGCAGCTGAAACGCCGACGCGTCGGTAAGTTGCCGGTCATATATCACAGGGGCCTGACCGAGCTTGCGGGTCCACTTGTTGAACCACTTGGTGGAGTCGTTGCCCGACATGTTGTACGTGGCAAGCTGTAGTTTAAGAAAGCCAAGTACCTTGTGGTTGGGTACTTGGCGAAGATAGTTTATAAGTTCTTCCGACTTTATGTCGCTGTTGTCGGTTATCTTGATTTTCACGTCATCGACAAGATAACTTCCTTCAGGCACATGTTTTGTAGAGCTGCATCCCCATGACAATGCGGCTAATACGACGGCGGCTATCCACCTTATATACATGTACCTCTCTGACCTCATCGATGACAGTCGGTATGGATTACAGAACCCTCGCAAACTATGCGTTCATTGACCGCAGAAGTTCATCGTTGTCGCGGGTCTTCTCCATCTGGTCGCGCATGAACTCCATAGCTTCGATTGATGTACGGTCGCTAAGATAACGACGCAGTATCCACATACGCTGGAGTGTTTCAGGACGCAGCAACAGATCGTCGCGGCGTGTGCTCGACGCCATGATGTCGACGGCCGGGAATATGCGCTTGTTCGATAATTTGCGGTCAAGCTGAAGCTCCATGTTGCCCGTACCCTTGAACTCCTCGAAGATGACTTCGTCCATCTTAGAGCTGGTTTCGGTAAGCGCGGTGGCTATGATGGTCAGCGAACCGCCGTTTTCTATGTTGCGCGCGGCACCGAAGAACCGCTTGGGCTTCTGAAGGGCATTGGCGTCGACACCTCCCGAAAGAATCTTGCCCGATGCGGGCGACACGGTATTGTACGCTCTCGCAAGACGGGTTATGGAGTCAAGAAGTATCACAACATCATGACCACATTCTACCATACGCTTGGCTTTTTCAAGCACAATGCCGGCAATTTTCACATGGCGGTCGGCAGGCTCGTCAAAGGTGGACGCTATCACCTCGGCGTTTACACTGCGGCTCATGTCGGTCACCTCCTCCGGACGTTCGTCAATGAGCAGTATTATTATATACGTGTCAGGATGATTCTCCGCTATGGCGTTGGCTATATCCTTCAGCAATATGGTCTTACCGGTTTTGGGAGGCGCCACGATAAGTCCGCGCTGTCCTTTGCCTATAGGAGAGAACATGTCGACTACTCGCGTGGACAGATTGCATGTGCGGCCGCCGGTAAGGTCAAACTTCTCGTCGGGGAACAAAGGAGTCAGGTGTTCGAAAGGCACACGGTCACGGATAAACTCCGGCGAGCGTCCGTTGACGAGCTTGACATCGCTTAGCGGGAAGTACTTCTCACCCTCTTTCGGCGGACGTATCCAACCCTCCACCACATCACCGGTCTTAAGACCATGAAGTTTTATCTGAGCCTGTGTCACATACACGTCATCGGGCGATGACAGGTAATTGTAATCGCTTGAGCGCAGAAATCCGTACCCGTCAGGCATGACCTCAAGCACGCCCGAAGCCACCAGAAGTCCGTCAAAATTGTATTGAGGCATGGCCGGTTCAGGCTGCGGCTGCTGTACGGCATTGTTATTATTATTGTTGTTGCGGTTACGTTTGTTTTTCTTGCCCTGCTGTTGCTGGGGTGCGGCGTCCTGTCCCGGTTCCCTTATTATTATAGGTGCGGTAGCCGCGGCTTTTGCGGCCGCCACGGCAGCCTCCTCTTTTTCACGCTGTGTACGCGGCACAAACTTCCTGTCACTGCGGAAAAATGATCCGAATGTGGCATCCTTGTTGCTTCCCGGACGGAAATCGCGACGAGGTTTTTCGGCGCCTGCCTCGGCGCCATTATCCTGCTTGGCTTCTTCAGCCGGAGTATCCTGTGCCTCTGCCATCTGTTTGTCGGCGGCGGGAGCTGCATCAATCGTCGGCAGCGGCGATATGAGAGTGAGAGAGTCTTGATGGTCATCATCATGAGCGACCGGCACCAATGCATCTTCGGGCCGTATGGCGACTGCTTCTTCAACCGGCACAGACGGCTCGGCCATATTATCGTTTTCGGCAACAGGAGCCTCGACAGCCTTCTGCACCTTTGACGGACGGCCGCGTTTGCGTCGGGGAGCTTCCGGCATCTCTGTCGTACTCTCTTTCCCCTCTTCCTGCGGCACCGATGCTTCCGCTGCCACAGGCTGTTCTGCGACAGTATCATCAGTTGAAGCCTGTCGTTGTTTCTTTTTCTTCGGCTCCGTCTTTTCCGAGGCCTTATTGCTGTTTTGTTTCGGTTCTTTAGGAGCGCGGCGCTTTTTTTCTACTGTTGAGGCGGCGGCAAGATCTATTGCCTGCTGGTCAAGTATCTTGTACACCAAGTCTTCTTGCTGCAAAGCGTCGACCTTTTTAATACCCATTGATTCAGCGATGTTCTTGAGCTGAGTCTCATCCATCGCATTGAGATCGGCGATATTGTACATTATTAATATATAGAAATTAATTATATCATCTTAAGACATTTACATCCATAGTCGGGTTCAAGAAGTACCGAGGATAGGACGTGCCTTATTTGTTTTATAAACTGAGGAATGTTGAACGGAGATCTGCTAATGTAATGTCACGATATGACAGTGTCGCATTTAATCACCTGTTCGTTGAAACTATTTGCAAAGATATATCCTTTCCACGACACAACAAACTAAACGGGCAAAAAGTTTTCGATAAATGATTTTAAATACACTTTTTTCTCAAAAAAGATGCAAAAGCATTTTATTTTCGCTAAAAAATAACTAACTTTGCATCGAATAGAGACAAATTGTTGATTTTTACCTTAGACTGACTGATTATTTTACGCAACATTTTTTCGGACTAAGGAAAAAGGCAACAAAAACATTGGAAAAACGCTGTGAAGCGGATTTCCAATGTATTAAAGTGAAAAAAGAATTTTTTCTTAACACTTTAAATCGCTATAAGACAACTATCTTTAGAATCACAGAATCATGCCTTTTAGCTTTAGTCCGGCTCCTCCTTGTTTGAAAGGAGGAACGGGCATTTTTTATACCCCTCCCCTACATCGCCCCGGCGCATCATCCGCAAGGCCAGTAGCAGGACTCCCACCTGTTTTGATGCCAAAACGAATCATATTACGTATATTTGCAGCAGATAAAAAACGCAATACAAGCATTACATGAAATTCCTTTCATTACCTGTACTCTCTTATATAGAGAATATATATAATGACACGCCATAGCCTGAATATAGTATAAAGCCATTGCAGGCTATGACATATCCGAAGCAATCCATCAAGACTTCAGTATACACGACCGCATCAATGACTATATCCCCTACATAAGCGGGGAGGTGTCAGTGTAGGTGCGCTTCATGACCAAAGCACAATGTTGTCAGGGGTCGAGCGCGCTACATCTATAAGGCGCTGGTTAGACGAGCCTCGGAAACGCAGTCCGACATCACGCAGCGACTCTACAAACTCGCCGTCGACAAGCACATCGATATACGACAACAATTCAGAGTATGAGGGATTTTCAGCTATCTCCTCATAGCGATATCCGGTATAGCACCATATATTGCGGCCATCGGCTTTCAACCGCTTCGCGAGCTCAGTCAGCGGCCCCGACTGCATAAGCGGATCGCCGCCCGAAAAAGTGACATTAAAGTCATTTTCGTCAACGGCCGCCACGATATCGTCAATTGACATGGCCATGCCGCCTGCCGGATCCCACGACTGCGGATTATGGCAACCCTTACAGTGGTGGCTACAGCCTGAAAAATATATGGAAGTGCGGAGCCCCGGCCCGTCGACCGAGGTTCCGCCCACTATATCGAGAACGCGCAGTTTCATAACTGTTTATTTATGCACTACACGGTCGTTGAGTTCGGCCAATTTGGCATTGTTCCAGCGGTCGGTGGTACCGACAAGATAGCCCGTGATGCGCTGAAGTTTGTCTATGGCCTTGCTGCCGCACAGCGGACACTCGTCAAGATTCTCCTGTGCATCCTCATAGCCGCAGCTCATGCAGCGGTTGCGGTTATGGTTTACCGAGCCGTAACCGATATTATACTTGTCCATCAAGTCCACTATATCGCTGATAGCCTCGGGATTGTGGGTGGCGTCGCCGTCAATCTCCACATAGAATATGTGGCCTCCGCGGGTCAGTTCATGATATGGAGCCTCGACCTTAGCCTTATGTCGCGGCGAGCACTTGTAGTATACGGGCACATGGTTGGAATTGGTGTAATATATCTTGTCAGTGATACCCGGAAGCACACCGAACGTCTTACGGTCGGCTTTTGTGAACTTGCCCGACAGACCCTCGGCGGGAGTGGCAAGTACCGAGAAGTTGTGCTCATATTTTTCGGAGTACTCGTTGGCACGGCTGCGCATGTGCGACACAATCCTCAATCCGAGCGCCTGAGCCTCTTCGTCTTCGCCGTGATGCTTGCCTACAAGAGCGACAAGACACTCGGCAAGACCGATAAATCCGATACCGAGCGTACCTTGATTAATGACGCTCTCTATGGTGTCGCCGGGCTTGAGCTTGTCGCTGCCGTTCCACAGACGCGACATAAGCAACGGGAACTGCTTGGCAAGCGCCGTCTTCTGAAATTCATAACGGTCGCAAAGCTGACGGGCCGTTATGTCGAGCACTTCGTCAAGTTTAGAGAAGAAGCGACGTATGCGCTCCTCTTTATCAAGTATGTTCATGCACTCGATGGCTATGCGCACTATATTGATAGTAGAGAAGCTTAGGTTGCCGCGCCCTATCGATGTTTTCTCACCGAAACGGTTTTCAAAGACTCGTGTGCGGCATCCCATCGTAGCCACTTCATACTTATAACGCTCGGGGTCATTTATATCCCACTTCTCATGATAATTGAATGTAGCGTCGAGATTCACGAAGTTAGGGAAGAAACGGCGTGCGGTCACTTTGCATGCCAGTTTGTACAAGTCATAGTTACGGTCTTCGGGCAGATAGCTCACGCCACGTTTTTTCTTCCATATCTGTATGGGAAATATGGCGGTCGCTCCGTTGCCTACACCCTCGTATGTCGAGTTCAACAACTCGCGTATTATGCACCGTCCCTCGGCCGAGGTGTCGGTACCGTAGTTTATGGAGCTGAAAACAACCTGATTGCCGCCACGCGAGTGTATGGTGTTCATGTTATGGATAAACGCTTCCATAGCCTGATGCACACGATCCACGGTCTTATTGACAGCATGCTGCTTAACACGCTCCACGCCGGCAAGACCGTCAAGCGGACGTTTGATATAATCATCAATCGGCGCGTCATACAACTCCGAATAGTCGTTGCCGTCAAATGCCTCGACCTGCTTTACCTCTTCCACATAAGAAGAGCGCACAAAAGGCGCGAGATAAAAGTCAAAGGCAGGTATAGCCTGTCCGCCGTGCATCTCGTTCTGCGCCGTCTCAAGCGATATGCAGCCGATTATGCTTGCAGTCTCTATACGCTTGGCCGGACGCGACTCGCCGTGTCCGGCAGAAAATCCGTAAGTCAATATTCGGTCCAGCGGATGCTGCACGCACGTAAGACTTTTTGTAGGATAATAATCCTTGTCATGTATATGCAGATAACCGTTGCGCACGGCCTCTCTCGCCTCGTGCGACAGCAGATAATCGTCAACAAACGGTTTGGTGGTCTCGCTCGCAAACTTCATCATCATGCCGGCGGGCGAGTCGGTGTTCATGTTCGCGTTTTCACGGGTTATATCGTTGCTCTTGGCTTCGATTATCTCAAGAAACATGTCGCGCGTCTTGGCACGCCGAGCTATATTGCGCTGGTCGCGGTAAGCAATATAACGCTTGGCCACCTCCTTGCGCGGGCTCTTCATGAGCTCAACTTCCACACGGTCCTGAATCTCTTCAACGGTCATGCGTTCATTGCCCGACATGCTTATTCGGTCTGTGATTTTATGTATGAGCGATTCATCTTCGCCCATTTCGGTTTGGAGCATGGCTTTTCTTATAGCCGCCTTGATTTTCTCGTCGTTATAGCCCACGACACGACCGTCGCGCTTAACTACCGTCTGTATCATTTGAAAAAAGAATTGAGGATTATTTGATGTATCCGCAAAGCTACACATTGTTTACATATTACACAACAAGAATCACCGACAAGTTATCAACAATTTTATTTTTGGAAAACTTTCGGCCACAGACAAAAGAGACAAAACACTAAATACCAAATAATTACCTTTCGGTTTTGGGAAACTATGTTTAAAAACACAAAAATCACAATTTAAATTACAGACAATCTGCCGTGTCACCTGCAACAACAAAACTAAGAATTCAATTTTACTTTCACCCCCTTTGCAAATTAAGGCAAATATACGTAATTTTGTAGAAAAATCAAACATAATCAACCAATGGAAAATATAATATATCTGATAATAGGTCTGTCGGTCGGAGCCGTAGCCGGATGGCTTATAGCACGGGCAAAGTCGGTCAAGACCATATCATCGCTCGAAGCTGACAAAAAAATGCTGCAACGCGAAATCCAACTTATCCAAGAACAGAAGGAAAAGGATGACGCCGCCCGCGACCGCCATTACTCAGAACAGTTGCGTATGGCGCAGGAGCAACTCAAAAACGCTACCGCCGAACTGCTTGCCGCCCGCACACAGGAGCTGAACCGGAACAACGCCACACAGATGAACTCCATTATAGATCCGCTCAAGGAGAAGATAAAGGAGATGCAAGCAGCCATGGACTCTTCACGCGAGCAGAGCACACGCAATACCGCCACCCTGCATCAGGCCATAGAGGAAATCATGAAGCGCACGGCATCGATAGGCGACGAAGCCGGACGTCTTGCCAAAGCGCTGCGGCACGAGAACAAGATACAAGGCAACTGGGGCGAAGCGATACTGAGCGAACTTCTCGAAAGTCAGGGGCTGCACGAAGGTGTGCATTATGATGTTCAGGCCACGATAAAAGACAAAGCCGGACGCCCTGTGCTCAACGAACATACCGACAAGCGCATGATACCCGACGTGATACTGAAATACAGCAATGACAAGGCCCTCATAATAGACGCCAAAGTGTCACTGTCGGCATTTCTCGACTATACGGGAGCCGAAACCGAAGAGGAGCGCACAGCCGCACTCGACCGACATCTGAAGAGCCTGCGCAGCCACGTCAAGGAACTTGCCGCCAAGAACTACAAGCGCTACATACTCCCGCCCCGCGAGTCGCTCGATTATGTAATAATGTTTGTACCCAACGAGTCGGCTCTGCAACTCGCGCTCATCAACGACCCGTCGCTTTGGCGCGAAGCGCTCAGCCTCGGGGTGTTCATAGCCGGCGAATACAATCTCGTGGCCGCACTGCGCATCATAAGACTCGCATGGATTCAGGAGGTACAGGCCGAACAACAACGCAAAGTCTTCGAGGAAGCCACATCGCTCGTAGAACGTGTCGGAGAATTTTACAAACGCTTCACCTCAATAAAGAAAGCGATCGACGATGCAGCCGGAGCCTACGAGGAAGCGGAAAAGAAGCTCGTCACCGGCCGTCAAAGCATGCTTGTGCCGGCACGTCGTCTTAAAGAGATGGGCTACAAAGAAAAAGCCACCAGTCCCCTGCCCGACCTGCCCGACTTCACACTTCCCGAAGCATAGTCTATCAGCGCTCCGCCCCCCGTTAGTATTCCTTGCGCTCGAAGCGGCGTGAGCGGCGTGCCATCATGAGCATCGACGACATCATGTAGCGCTCAAACTCGAGGCGGTAGTCGGAGAGGCAGTCCACGGCCACACTCTTGTTGTTGAGCAGATAGGTGTCGTAAGTCGGCACATGGTCGGTGATGAAGTCGAGGGTCACATGGTGGTAGTCGGCAAGATTTTGCAGGAAAGCGGTGTCGCGCAGCATGATACCGCTCCACACCTTTATCATATCCCAGTCGTTGTTCACCTCCTGCCCGGGATAGCTCAGCGAATGACTGCGCCGATAGCCCGGCAGCGCCTTGTAGTAGTCGGCTGTGACGGGGGCGTCGAGGCAGCCGACAGGGGCGGCTATTGGTCTAATAGGGCTAATTGGGCCAATAGAGTCGGCTGTTTTTTGGAGGGCTTTCTGACGGCGGCGTTCGCGGGCACGGGCGTTGATGCGCTTGCGGCGGTCGATGACGGCCTTGGCGAAGAGAAAGCCCATCATCGACTCGGGGTCGAGGTCGTCGGGCATGGCGTCGGTGGCCTGATACTGCCGGATAGCCTCGGCGAGACGCTCGCGGCGGGCGGCGTCGAGGTGTGAGATAGCAATGGTCCATTCTTTGTCAAATTTCATAGCACGGTCGGTTTATGGTTGTGTTCTTCGCCGCAAATATAATACACGCACCGCCCCGATTTATGCACAATCGGGCATAACACCAAAATTTAACATTTCAAATGGGGAGATACACGTGGCCATACGGGTATGTGTCGCGTCCCCGACGCGAGAACTATAGGGCGAGGTCGTAGCACCCCACGAACCGCGGCAAGGCCGCTTATCGTTTTGCACATAGTGCATCTCCGATGCATGGGGGGCGCCCATGCGGGTAAGACAAGCTGAGTTAATCATTATGGCCGTTTCGCATATAGGATGTTACCTATAGCAGTTTGGCAAAAATCGGTGCATATAATAGAATTCTTAATATTTATAACAATAATAATATTATGGCTATTTCAACTAAATTTTATTTGTTTTTAGGCCAATTAAATATTATCTTTATCCGTCAATCATAATTACATCACAAATGAACCACGAAGTTTTTATAAGCTACCAGACAGAATCATTGGCTTTTGTAGAACAATTATGTAAACTTCTCGAAAACTATGATATTAAATGTTGGTATGGCAACCGAGATGTTATATCCAATCATGCTTCTGAAATACCTAAAGCAATCAGAGGATGTAAGGTCTTTTTGCTTATAGTCGATGAGAATGTAGCCACTCATCCGCGTGGTGATATTCTGAACGAAGTATATCTGGCAAGCAAACTTTTTAAAAAAGGATTGCTCGATATGATGTCGGTAAATATAACAAGTACCGAATACGAAGACGATGAACTATTATACCATCTCGGACGACTGCAAAAGAAGTTTCTGATAGACAAAATGCTTCCTGACGGAGCGATAAATCTTCTTGCAGAACTGCTTACTCGTCTTGGTCGTGGCGAATGTTCGGTATCTTGCTGCAATAAACCGGGTGATGTCCGTTATAAAAACGATTATTTTGATATAAATGATGAGCATGAACGAAACCGCTTAAATATACAGTTGCAGATTTTGAAGAAATTTGACTCTGACGTATATGAGCGAATCCTAAGCGGGCGTAAAAATTTGTCCGTACTTGATATAGGTTGCAATGAAGGTAATCTAACGATGGATCGGTTTGGAAAACGTCCGGAAGTGAGAAAAATTATAGGTATTGATATAAATAGTGACGCCATAGAAAGCGCTAAATCCAATTTTGAAAATGAAAAAGCATCATTTTACCTCTTAAATTGTGAAGATGCCGATTTCGGATATGACCTCGCTGAAATACGTGAAGAGCATGATATAGACAAGTTCGATATTATCCATATATCAATGTTGTTGCTGCATATTGAAAATCCGTCCAAACTACTGAAGCGTATAAAACCACTTCTTTCGAAGGGGGGCAAATTATTTATCCGCGACATAGATGATACATTAACTTTTGTACATCCTGATCCTATGGACGGTTTTAGCCGCATGATACGAATATGTGCACGCGAGGAATTGTCAGGTTATCGTCATAGCGGTAAAGAAATTTATTCGATGCTTATAGAAAACGGATACCGTAATGTCGCGCTTGAGAAAAAAGGACTTGACACCTCTCAGATGGATTTTGAGGAAAAGGATGCTCTTTTCCATACATATTTCTCATTTATATACGAAGATACCAAAACGCTGTATATCCGTGAACCAGATAATAAACGTGTACGTGATGATTATAATTGGCTTGAAAACAATTATGAAGCATTAAAACAGGAATATTATAAACCTGAAACTTTATTTCAACTCGGTTTTGTTACTTATACGGCAGAAAAGTAGGTACACAACAGTTTACTACAGGATGAGGAGTTTTTCGTAGGCGAAGCGGGGACCCCACGGGAAGGTGTGCAGGCCGTGAGCGAGGTAATGGCGGCGTGTGAGGATGTGCTGCATGACTTTGTTTTCAATGCCGGTGTCGACACGTATGGCCTCGATGCCGTTGTCGGCGGCCTCAGCCTCAAGGAGGTCAAAAAACAGACCGGCGACGCCCTTACCACGATAAGCATCGGCAACAGCCATACGGTGTATGACTCCATACCGGCCGCCGTAATGCCATATGTCGCCTAAAGACTCGTAGCCGGGATCGGAAGTAATCAATGACGCATAAGCCACAGGTGTATCGCCGTCAATCAACAGCCGGGCGCCACCAAGAATGATGTCATCTTCAATAGTATTTTTGTCGGGATACCCGTCATTCCACTGCACAAATCCCTGCTCGCGCTGTGCCCTGCGTCCGGCATCGGTAATCGAAAGAATAACGGGGATATCGGATATTTCAGCGCGCCGAAGCATCATAATTCATTAACGGGAACAGTGGTGTACAACTCAACAAGAAGTCCGGCGATATCGGCACACATGCGGCCATTGACAAGATAGCCGTCGGGAAGCACCTCCACCACCGTATCACACCAAGTCTGCGACGAACAGCGGTAACCGTTACGGAGCAAAGCCTTACGCACCATGGCCGAACGAGGTCCGGTGCCGACAAGACAGACTTCAGCACAAGTGTGCCAGTCAATGACAAAAGAACCGGTGCTGTCATCAAACGCCACACCGGCACTATCAAAATAGCGCGCTATGCTGCCGTCAAGCGAGAGGTCTTCAGGAGTACCAGTAACGACACCCTGCATCTTGTCGATAAGCCATAATCTGTCGGCCATCTGCAAGGCAAGCTCAATATCATGAGTGGACATGAACACTGTTATGCCCCTTTGACGGGCAAGACCGTGGAGCAAACGCATTATCTCCACCTTGCTCGGATAATCGAGAAATGCCGTAGGCTCGTCGAGGAATATGACCGGGGTCTCCTGCGCCAGCGCCTTGGCAATCATGACTTTTTGCCGCTCACCGTCGCTGAGAGTACTTACCATACGGTCGGAAAGCGCCACGATGCGTACGGCGGCCATGGCCTCCTCCACCACGGCGGCGTCATCGCCCGACAGGGAGCCCCAGAAGCCGGTATAAGGACTACGACCGAGGGCTACCAGCTGGCGGACCGTCATACTGCTGACATTGACCTTCTCGGTAAGCACCACTCCTATGGTACGTGCTAGCTCCGAATCGTCATAATCGGCCAACGACCGACCATTGATATATATATCGCCCGATACGGAGGGTTGAAATGCAGACAGAGTCTTCAAAAGAGTAGACTTGCCGGCGCCGTTAGGCCCGAGAAGACACGTCAGCTCACCGCTATATAACGCGGCGTCAAAAGGCTGCGTGACAATCACGTCGCCTTTTCTGCCATGATAGCCGGTAGCAAGCCGAGAAACGACAACTGTATCAGTCCTACCCATTGCGGATCAGCGTTTGAAGAAGCGGTACACCTTACGGATCTGCTTACCGGCCTGAAAAGCGAGCAGAGCATAATCCAATATGGAGAATCCGGTAAATACCTTGCGGAAAAGTCCTGAAGATGAAGCCTCGGCCGAAGGCTTCCCGCTTATGATACGGTTGGCGGAAAGCATGACCCTCTCCTTCTCCATCTCCATTTTCACATGGTTTATGGCGCGCTGGTAGCGCAATTCGTCAAGTGTATACCCCGACCAGTTCTTCAGGCCGTGAGTCTCTTTGGCAGGTAATAATTTTTGCGTGCTCATAATTGTTTTTCGTCATTAGAGGGTTGAGAAGAAACTTCAGGATTTTCGAGGAACAACCGCGACAAAAAGCGCGCTATAGGGTCGGTAAGGAGCGGCTTACGGAATATATACACCGCCAGCCCCAATAACAGATATACACCACCCATAATCAGGAAACACCACATCACGGGAAGCACCTGCGCAAGGATAAGCACCAATGCTATCGAGATAAAGAAAAACGCGCATGCACACAATATAACAAGCAGCACGCCCATTATACCCTGCGAGAACAGCACTGTCGCTTTCTCAATTGACAACAGCCTCAGATTCTCAAAATACAGCTTACCCCACTCTCTCACATTGGCCCATGACGCCTTAAGATCATCATTTCTTTCACTCATAAAGACAAACAGTTATAGCACGTTGAACAATATACGCCAACCGGCACGGGACATGCCGGGCCGATTGACGCAGTTGTCATATAATCCTGAATAAACAATCAGCCCTCGGCAGTTTAATCCTCCAGATCCTGAGTCAGTTGCTCAACCAAAGCATCGACATCGGTTTCGGAGCATATTATGCCCTTCTTACGGAGAATGTCACATATGCGTTCACGCAAATCGGCCCCTTTCTCGGGAGCGAACAACAATGCGGCACCTGCGCCAACGAGCGCGCCGCCTACAAACGCCGATATAAGTCCAAGACTATTATTCATAATCAATTCGTTTTTGGGGTTATTACGCGGTTTTATTACTTGCTGAGCTCATTTGCAATCTCATCGACGAGTTTCTCCATCTTGTCTTTTTTAAGACTGATGCCTTTGTCTTTGAGAAAATCCATGATGCGGTCGCGAGTATCCTCACCCTTCTCCGGAGCGAGAAGCAGCCCCACGGCAGCACCTGCGACAGCACCACCCAAAACGGCTAAAATAATGTGTAACGGTTTCATTCTTGTTTAGTTTAACGGTTAATATTAATCAATCGATGTAAATATAACACTTTCACGAGCAAAAAGTAGGATGACTTCCTCACTTTTTTTCATCATTACATCGCAAAAGCGTTGAAACCGCCGTCAACAACAGCTACAGTACCGGTAACAAACGACGCCGCGTCGCTGATAAGATACTGTATCGTGCCGCACAGCTCTTCGGGGCGACCGAAACGCTTGAACGGAGTCTGTCTGATGACATCGGCCCCGCGCTCCGTGAGCGAACCGTCAGGGTTAGTAAGGAGCGCCCTGTTCTGATTGGTCAGGAAAAAGCCGGGGGCAATGGCGTTGACTCGTATGCCGGGCGTAAACTTTGCAGCCACCTCATTGGCAAGGAACTGAGTGAAGTTGCTTATGCCGGCCTTGGCCGCAGCATATCCGAGCACTCTCGTCATAGGACGGAATGCAGCCATTGAGGAGAAATTGACGATAGCACCCTTGCCGGCCTCAACCATAGGCTTCAGAAACACCTGACTGGGGATAACGGTACCGGTAAGATTGACATTGAGCACCCGCTCAAACTCGGCAATCTTTATGTCGAAGAATGTGCCGTCGGGTTTAATCGTAGCTCCGGGCATGTTGCCTCCGGCGGCATTAAGCAGAGCGTCGACCTTGCCGTAGCGGGCCAGAATATCACGGCAATTGCCTTCCACTACAGCCTCGTCGAGCACATCGGTCACGAGAAACATGGCCTCGCCGCCCTCTGCCTTGATATCGGCGACAATCTTGTCGCCCTCTTCCTTGCGGCGGCCCATAAGCACCACTTTGGCTCCCTGCGAGGCAAGATAACGTCCGATACAGGCACCAAGCACTCCGGTGCCGCCTGTTATTACGACCACACGGTCCTTAACTGAAAAAAGTTCGTTCATCGTTATATAGTATTTTATTGTCAAATAACACCGTCGGCAATATCGCGGTCCACGGCAGCCATGACACCCTCGACCTGTCCGAGAGCGAGCATACGCCCGTGGAACGAGTATCCGGCATTGTATCCCATCTTTTCGTCGCCAAGCATAAGGGGCGCATGATCGACGCGCATGGGCAGACGGGGATTGGTCTTCTCGAATATTCTCACAAGCTCCACGATATCGGCACGGCCGCCAAGGTGCGAAGCCTCGCGGAAGTCGCCGTTGGGCAGCACCGAAGTACTGCGCAGGTGCACAAACCATGTACGGTCGGCATACTTACGCGCCAATGCGGGCACATCATTGTGTGCTCCGGCACTCAATGAGCCGGCACAGAACGTCAAGCCGTTGTGGGAATCGGGCACCGCGTCAAGAAACCACTTAATATCGTCATCGCATGTAACGATACGCGGGAGTCCGAGTATCTGCAACGGAGGATCGTCGGGATGCACGCACATGTTGACGTCATACTCGCGGCACACGGGCATAACGGCCTCAAGGAAATACTTCATGTTCTCGCGCAGACGGTCGCGGTCTATGCCCTCATACAACTTGAGCAATTCACGGAAAGTATTGACGGGAGCAAGGTCGTCCTCGGAAATGTTGCCGTTTACAAAACCCTGAGTCTTGACTATAATATTTTCCACAAGACGGCGCTCGCCCTCGGGAGTCATGCGTCCGCGCAGTTCGGCAAGGCGCGCCAGAGTCTCCTCGTCATAATCTTTTTCGGCCCCCTCGCGACGCAGTATGTCGCAATCGAAGTAAGCAAACTCGGCCTTGTTGAAGTAGAGATTGGATGTGCCGTCGCCGTTGGGATACTCAAGGTCGGTACGCGCCCAGTCGAGCACGGGCATGAAGTTGTAGCACACGGTCTTCACGCCGGCCTTGCCGAGATTGGCGAGACTCACCTTGTAATTCTCGATAAGGCGGTCACGGTCTTCACCGCCGTATTTGATGGATTCACTCACCGGCAGACTCTCGACCACCGACCAGCGCAGTCCATGCTCCTCGATAAAATCCTTCATCTTCATGACCTCCTCATAGCTCCAAACCTCACCGTTGGGTATGTGATGCAGCGAAGTCACTATGCCCTCGACACCTATTTGGCGAAGCATGTCGAGAGTTATCTTGTCATTCGGTCCAAACCATCTCCAAGTTTTTTCCATATCAATGTATTTTACAGGTCAAAATAATTTTTAGCGTTATTATAACATATGTCCTCCACCATGGCCGCCACACGTGTCATTTCGGAAGCCGGGATAAGTCCACGCTCCATATCGTCGCCGATAAGACCGCACAACACGCGGCGGAAGTACTCGTGACGCGGATAGGACAGGAATGAACGGGAGTCGGTGAGCATGCCCACGAAGCGGCTCAGCAGGCCCTGCATGGAGAGCGCGTTCATCTGGTCGCGCATGCCGTAGAGCTGGTCGTTGAACCACCAACCCGAACCCATCTGAATCTTTCCGGGCACGGAGCCGTCCTGAAAATTGGCAATCATGGCCGCTACCATCGTATTGTCGGAAGGATTAAGATTATACAGAATGGTCTTTGCAAGACGGTCCTCGACATCAAGCGCATTAAGGAAGCGGGCCATAGCCTCGGCCGAACGCCAGTCGCCGATAGTGTCGAAGCCGGTGTCGGGGCCGAGTGTACGGAACATGCGTGAGTTTACGTTGCGCAACGCTCCGAAATGGAACTGCTGCACCCAACCTTTTGCATGATTCATGCGTGCGAGTTCAAGCAGTATGGCAGTCTGAAGCTTCACGACCTCGTCATCGGCAAGCCGCTCACCGGCCATAACCCTCGCATAGAGGGCCGCGGCCTCGTCGCGACTGCAGGGCGCCCACAGCATGGTGTTGAGTCCGTGGTCGGCCACGGTACATCCGCATGAAGCGAAATAATCATGGCGCAGGGCAAGGGCAGCCAACAGGCCGTCATAATCGGCCACCGACACTCCGGCCACCTCGCCGAGACGCTCCACATAACTTCTATATGCGGCAGGATCGGCCACCGCCATAGCCTTGTCGGGACGCCAAGCCGGCTTCACCTTCACGGCAAAACCGCTTTGCGCTATGGCTTTGTGCCAACGGAGATCGTCGACCGGGTCGTCGGTAGTGCACACGACCTCCACTTTGTAGTGCAACATGAGGCCACGGGCGCTCATGGCGGGATCGGCAAGCCGCTCATTGCAGGCATCGTAAATGCGTCGGGCCGACGAAGGATTGAGAGCCTCGGTAATGCCAAACGCCGACTTCAGCTCCATGTGGGTCCAGTGATAAAGCGGATTGCGCAAGGTATAAGGCACCGTCTCGGCCCATTTAAGAAACTTCGACCAATCATCGGCGTCGCCGGTGATATAACGCTCGGGGACACCGTTGGCGCGCATGGCACGCCACTTATAGTGGTCGCCACCGAGCCACAGCTCCGTTATAGACGAGAAACGGTAGTCATCGGCTATCATCTGCGGCGACAGATGGCAATGATAATCAATTATGGGCATTTTGGCTGCATGCTCATGATAAAGGGTGCATGCAGCAGGGGAATCCAAAAGAAAATCCTCATTCAAAAACGGTTTCATAATAAATTGCAGAGTATTTATTTATTTTTCAGTACGACAAGTTTATATCTCGGCACAAGCAGCTTCATCACCGCCCAGCTCAGAAGATAGGCAACCGACGCAATCAGGAACACAATCATGTACCCGGCATTCTCGCCTTCAAATCCGAAGAAGGTCAACCCGGTATCGGAAGCATAGCGGAACAGCTGTCCGGCACCGTAATTCGACGTGAAGCTGCCGAGACCGCTCGCAAGACCGGCGGCACCGGTGACAGTAGCCACGACCGACTTCGGGAACATATCGCTAACGACATTGTATACATTGGCGCTCCAGCTCTGGTGGGCGGCGGCCATAATACCGATTATGACCACGGGAAACCACATCGACACCTGTCCGAGCGGCATGACAAACATGCCAAGCAGGGGGAACATGGCAAATATGCCCATGGCCCTCATGCGTCCTTTATAAGGATTCACGCGCGTGCGATTTATAAAGTATGTAGGCAGATAACTGCCCCACAGCGATAGCATGGATATGAGATAAATAACGAAAATGGCCAGCATGCCTTGTGTGGAATCGGTAGAATAGCCGTAGACGTTGCTTATAAACGCGGGGGCCCAGAAAAGCAGGAACCACCATACGGAGTCGGGCAGAAAACGTCCGAAAATCACGGCCCATGTCTGACGGAAAGTAAAAGCCTGAAACACACCGACTTTCGACTTGGGCTCTTCGGCAGGCACGGCAGCCTTGTCGGCATCGGCATCAGACTTATCCTGCTCTATATAAGCAAGTTCGGCAGCGTTGACACTAGGGTTCTCACGCGGATCCTTGTAAACAAACACCCACACGCCCATCCAGAGAAAACCGAGACCGCCTATAAGCAGAAACGCCATCTCCCAGCCGTAATAATGGGCGATGGTAGGTATAGTAAAAGGAGCTATCAAAGCACCGATCTGAGCGCCGGCATTGAAAATACCGGTGGCAAAACCACGGTCTTTCTTCGGAAAATACTCGGCCACGGCTTTAATAGAGCACGGGAAATTGCCGCTCTCACCCACCGACAGGATACAGCGTGCGGCAATAAACAGCCACACACTCACGGTAGTTATGGCCATCGACACATTGGCTATGGACTGCAGCTGCATAAGATGCTCGCGCGCTCCATTGAATGACCATATCCACTCTCCCGACACGATGCCGTTGGTGAGGATGCCGCAGAATGCGTGCATGCAGGCTCCGAACGACCATACACCGATAGCCCAGAGATAACCCTTGCGGGTACCTATATAATCGACAAATTTACCGGCAAAAAGCATGCCCACCGCATAAACCAGCGAGAAGCAACCGGTGATGAGGCCGTAGTCCTCGGGGCCCCAGTTAAACTCAGGAGCGATAAAGTTGACCCACGTCAACGAAAGTACTTGACGGTCAAGATAGTTTATGACCAGCGCGACAAACAACATCATACATATCACCCATCGATAGCCGGTCATTTTTACTGCCTTACTCATGATATCAGGTGTCTAAATTAATATTAGTAATTTGATTGATTTATTTCTCAAATTTAACGGTTTTTTCGTCTACCTACAAGTTTTTGCCTACGTTTTTACCCACGCAAGCCACAGGCGGCCGGGGATGTTGTAACCGTCAGTGCTATACTTATTGTAACCGTCGTGCAGAAACCGGCCGCACATACGGGTGATTAGCAATACCTTTCGCGTGCATATTACATAACGAAGCGCCATGGATTAACATCATGTACATTTTTTATCTAATTTTTGTATTTACGAAGTATATTTTGTATCTTTACGGAGCGTAAAATAATTATTAATACCCAAATAAACATGAACAAATTCATTATTTCGATCGGTGCCGCGGCACTTGCCGCAATATGTATCACCGGTTGCGAAAACAAACACCAAGAGGCTTCCGAACCGACAAATGACGATGTCATACTTCATGCGTGGTCATGGTCATTTGACACAATAGCCGCCAACATGAAAAACATAGCCGATGCCGGCTTCAACTATGTGCAGACCTCGCCGGCCAACACATGCTTTTTCGGCGAAGAGGGGGGCATGGCCCTGTACAGCCAGCCCGGCGACTCGGTAAAAGGCAAATGGTATTACTACTACCAGCCCATCGACTGGAAAATAGGCAATCATCTGCTCGGCACACGCGACCAATTCAAGGCCATGTGCGACAGCGCCGCCAAATACGGTGTAAAAGTGATAGTCGATGTACTTCCCAACCACACCGCAGTCGACCACTCGGCCGTGACCGCGGCTCTTGACAGTGCCGTCGGAGGCCACGACAAACTGTTTCACGCCAACGGCCTTAACGACATAATAGACTACAACGACCGCTATCAGTGCACCACCGGCAAGATGGGCGGTCTGCCTGACGTAAATACTGAAAATCCCGACTTCCAGTACTACTACATGCAGTATGTCAACGACCTTCTGGCATGCGGAGCACGCGGCTTCCGATATGATACGGCGAAGCACATAGGACTGCCGTCAGACCCGCTTGACTCGCTTGCAGAACGCAACAACTTCTGGGACATAGCCACCGGCCGCGAAGCTGTCAAAGGTCTTAAACTCGCTCTCCCGGCCGACAGCCTGTTCATATACGGCGAAGTCCTTCAGGACCGCAACGTAAAGGAGGAGGAATACTCCGAGTACATGGACCTTACCGCCAGCAGCTACGGCCACGCACTGCGCAACGCCCTCCGCGCCGGCAACTACTATGCCGACAGCCTCGCCAACTGGCATCATCCCGCATCGCCGCTCCAACTCGTCACTTGGGTTGAGTCGCACGACACATATGCCAACGAGCACGAATCGGCCGACATCGAGGATGCACGCATACGTGAAGGCTATGTATTTCTTGCAGCACGCCAGTACGGCACTCCCCTATTCTTCAGCCGTCCTGCCGGCAGCACACGACAGAATTACTGGGGCAACAACCGCATAGGCGCACGCGGTAACGACGAATTCATGAATCCCGAGGTAACGGCAGTCAACAAATTCCGCCGCGCAATGCACGGACAGCCCGAAACCGTCATTGTGAGCGACAACGGCAAAGCCATAGAAGTGGCCCGCGGAAATAAAGGCGCCGCACTCATCAACATAAGCGACGAGCCGCAGACGATAGAGCTGGCCACCACTCTGAAACCGGGGACATACACAGACGCCGTACATAACACCACATTTGAAGTAAAAGACGGCAAGATCACAGGCAATCTTCAGTCACTTACATCTTATATACTTCAATAACTGACATTATGCAACCATTTACGGGCGTCCATACTGATATGGATGCCCGTTTTATTACATATAGCCACACGCAATCTCCAATTTAACTTTTATTAAACTTGATTGACTTAAAAGTTAAAGGGCCGATATTATAACTTATTACAATTTTAAGCGTTTAAGCAATAAAATATTTTAAATTTTTGGAGCAAAAAAGTACAAACCCGCCATAACATGTTATTAAACATACTATTCTATTGTGTTATATTTGAAAATTAATTGTTACCTTTGTAATGCGGTTAGCAAACAACCGCCCCAATCTTCTTAGCTAATCTAAGAATTAATTCATGTCAGACACAAAACTAAAAGGTAATAACAGAATACTTTTTCATACGTAACTTTCCAATAAAAGACAGAATAGATATTCAACAAGCAACAAGCGAAAAATAAGGGAGCCGTGAGGCTGTCTTATTTTTTTTTGCTAATTTTGTTGATGTGAAAAAGATAGACCGAGAGACCGTACAACGCATACTTGATACCGCCGACATCGTGGAGGTGGTAGGCGATTTTGTGAATCTTAAACGCCGCGGCTCCAACTACATGGGGCTGTGTCCGTTTCATAACGAAAGAACACCTTCATTCTCGGTATCGAAATCAAAAAACATATGCAAGTGCTTCAGCTGCGGCAAAGGCGGCAGTCCGGTAAACTTCATAATGGAGCTGGAGCAGATGTCGTATAACGAGGCTCTGCGTTATCTGGCACAGAAATACAACATAGAGATCCATGAAGAGGAGGTGACGGACGAAGAGCGCGAACGCGAATCGGAACGCGCGAGCATGCTTGCCGTAAATGAATTTGCGCTCAAGCACTTCGAGCACAACCTATATGAGACTTCTGACGGACGCGACATAGGCCTGTCGTATTTTTACGAACGAGGGCTCAATGACGCGGTAATCAAAAAATTTCATCTCGGCTACGCGAGCGAACACAGTACCGCCCTGTACAACGAAGCGGTCAGCAAAGGCTACAGCGAAAAATACCTGATAGACACCGGGCTCTGCATACGCACGGAAAACGGGCGCATATATGACCGGTTCAAAGGGCGTGTTACGTTTCCGGTGCTCACCGTATCGGGAAAAGTGGTCGCGTTCGGCGGCCGCGCCCTAAAAAAGGATATTCCGGCAAAGTATGTAAACTCACCCGAGTCACTCATATATCACAAGAGCAATCAGCTATACGGCATATACCAAGCAAAGCCCGCGATAGTAAAAAACGACAAGTGCATACTTGTGGAGGGCTATATGGATGTCATATCTATGTCCCAGTCGGGCATCGAGAATGTGGTGGCGTCATCGGGCACCTCGCTGACCGAGGGCCAGATAAGGCTCATACACCGCTTTACCGACAATGTCACCGTGATATATGACGGCGACGCCGCCGGCATAAAGGCATCGCTGCGAGGCATCGACATGCTGCTGTCGGAAGGCCTGAACATAAAGGTGCTTCTCCTGCCTGACGGCGATGACCCCGACTCCTTTTCACGCAAGCACTCGTCGACCGAGCTGGAGGAATATATAAAGACACACGAGACCGACTTCATCCAGTTCAAGACCGACATACTGCTTCAAGGCGTGGCAAACGACCCCATAGCACGCGCCAAAGTCATAAACGACATAGTGAGGTCGATATCGGTGATACCCGAAGCCGTGACCCGCAATATATATATACAGGAGTGCAGCAGACGGCTTGACATAAACGAACGTGTGATATCGCTTGAGGTGTCCAAGCAGATGAACGCACTGGCGGAAAGCGCCGACCTTAAACGGAAACAGCAGACCGCCCGCGAGTCCATAGCCGGCATCGAGACCGAAGAAAAGCAGTCCGGACCGACGGAGGAAACGGTTGTAGACAATGCTAATACATATGCCGAGTCGCGACCGGCCGACATGAAATTTCTCAGGCCATACGAGAAAAAAGTGTTGCAGTACGCCCTGCGTTACGGCATGCTTGAGCTGTGCAAGTCATATGACGAGGCGGGCAACGCCACTCCGGTTACCGTTCTCGAATACATAACATCAGAACTCGCCACCGACGAGCTGTCATTCATAAACCGCGATGTGGCCTACACCTTTGCCGAAGCCCGTGCTACAGCCGCAAAGTCGTGGGCCGAGGACAACTCGCGCAACAACGTACGTCTGCTTGAAGAGCGCAGCCGCTTCATATCGGAGGGCGAGAGCCGCATACGCAACGAGGAGACCGACATGGCAAGCATAGAACGGCGTGAAAAGCGGCTCATAGAAGAAGCCGACGAGCTGTACTTCCGCGACACCCGCAAATATGCGGCCCTGTATCTTGAGAAGACCCTGACATCACATTCCGACGACACGATACGAAATCTTACACTTGAGCTGGTAAGCGACAAGCATGTACTGAGCAAGGTACACACAAAATACGCCAAGATAGAGACTGACGAAGACCGCCTTGACGACCTCGTGCCGCGTACCATATATGAATACAAAGACGCCATACTCGAATGTCGCATAAGAAAACTGCACGACGAGATAAAAGCGGCCTATAAATCGGCCGACGCCGACAACGCCACAATCATGCGACTCATGGAGACTCATGTGGAGCTACAACGCCTTAGAGGAGAGTTTGCAAAATATCTCGGCGAACGCACAATTAATCCCCGTAAATGATTAAGGAAAAAATTCCTTATTACATCGAATATCATTGACAAAAATTTGCTTAAATCGCAAGGCTTTTTGTATCTTTGCCAAGTGATACCTTAAATATGTATCATACCACAGATATAAATGTGACATTTTTCTAAACTACAAATTAATACCAAGACCATGGCAGAAAAAAAAGAAAAGTTGTTCGACATGTTCCCGGAGTGCTCTTACGATGAGTGGAGAGCCAAAGTCGAAGCTGACCTTAAAGGTGCCGACTTCAACAAGAAATTAGTATGGCGAACAAATGAGGGTTTCAATGTAGAGCCGGTATACCGTGCCGAAAACATTGCCGACCTCAAGACAATCGATTCTCTTCCCGGAGAATATCCTTATGTACGCGGAACCCGCACCGACAACGACTGGCTCATACGTCAGGAAGTACTCGCCGAGACTCCCGCAGAGGCTAACGCCATAGCCAAAGACATCATAACCAAAGGCATCAATTCGCTTGGTTTTAACGTTGAGGTCAAGAGTGTCGATGACCTTAAGACACTGCTTGACGGCATAGATCTAAAAGCCATTGAAGTCAACTTCAAGTGCTGTCCGCGCCATGCCGTAGAGTTGGCCAAAGCTCTCGCAGACTATCTGAAAGAGAACGGCGCCGCCGATACATTCCGCGGATCCATCGACTTCAACCCCATGCGCCGCGCTCTTAAACACGGCACAAAATTCCCCGGCGACATCAAGGCCATAGCCTTGGAACTGCTCGATGCAGTCAAAGGAGTACCCGCACTGCGCGTACTTGCCGTAGACTCGTTCATGTTCTGCAACGCCGGCGCTTACATATTCCAAGAACTCGGCTATGCAATGGCTTGGGGCGCAGAATGGATGACCATGCTCACCGAAGCCGGAGTCAAAGCCGACGAAGTAGCCCGCCGCATCAAATTCAACATGGGCATCTCGTCAAACTACTTCATGGAGATAGCCAAATTCCGTGCCGCCCGCATGGTATGGGCCCAGATCGTAGAGCAGTACAAACCCGAAGACAAGGAGTCGGCCAAGATGAACGTACACGCCGTGACCTCACGCTTCAACCAGACAATCTACGACGCACACGTTAACCTGCTCCGCTCACAGACCGAAACCATGTCGGCTGCTCTCGCAGGCGTAGACTCAATAACTACAACTCCGTTTGACGTACCCTACAAGAAGCCCGACGCATTCTCGGAGCGCATAGCCCGCAACCAGCAGTTCCTCCTCAAAGAGGAGAGCCACCTCGACAAAGTGGTCGATCCTGCCGGCGGTTCATACTATGTAGAGACCCTTACCGTGTCGCTTGCAAAAGAAGCATGGAAGCTCTTCCTTGACATCGAGGAAAAAGGCGGCTTCCTCGCCTGCATCAACGACTGCTCCATACAGAAAGCCGTCAATGCCACCGCAGAGAAGCGTCATGTTGATGTGGCACGTCGCAAAGAGATACTTCTCGGAACCAACCAGTACCCCAACATCAACGAGACTGCCGCCCAGAAGATAGAGAACGACGGATGCAGCTGCGGTTGCCATCACGATGATGCAGCCGACGGCGAAGGCCTGTCGATGAAGCGTGCCGCAAGCGATTTCGAAGCTCTGCGCCTCGCTACCGAAGCAGCCGCCAACCGTCCTAAAGTATTCATGCTCACCATCGGCAACCTCGCCATGCGTCTTGCCCGCGCACAGTTCTCGACCAACTTCTTCGGCTGTGCAGGCTATGAGATCATCGACAATCTCGGCTTCGACACCGTTGAGGCCGGAGTGGATGCCGCTCTCGAGAAAGGTGCCGACGTCATCGTACTCTGTTCAAGCGACGACGAGTATGCCGCTCTCGCTCCCGAAGCATTCAAGTATCTTGACGGACGCGCGCTCTTTGTCGTTGCCGGAGCACCCGCATGCATGGACGACCTCAAGGCCGCCGGCATCAACGACTTCATCCACGTGCGTTGCAACGTGCTTGACACTCTTAAAGAATTCAATGCCAAACTTCTTAAATAATTATTGCAATGCGACCCGATTTTAAAACTATCGATATAACAAAAGACGCTTTCGGCACACAGCACTGCGCCGTAGCCCACGGTGAAGATTGGCTCACACCCGAGTTAATTCCCGTAAAACCCATATACACCAAAGAGGATCTCGAAGGCATGGAGCATCTCAACTTCATGTCAGGTATACCTCCCTTCCTGCGCGGCCCGTACAGCGCCATGTACCCGTTGCGTCCGTGGACCATCCGACAGTATGCCGGCTTCTCCACCGCCGCCGAGTCAAACGCTTTCTACCGCCGCAACCTCGCATCGGGCCAGAAGGGTCTGTCAGTAGCCTTTGACCTCGCCACCCACCGCGGATATGACGCAGACCACGAACGCGTAGTCGGTGACGTAGGTAAAGCAGGTGTGTCGATATGCTCGCTTGATGACATGAAAGTGCTCTTCGACGGCATACCATTGAACAAGATGTCGGTGTCAATGACCATGAACGGTGCCGTACTTCCCGTACTTGCCTTCTACATCAACGCCGGTCTTGAGCAGGGTGCCAAACTCGAAGAGATGGCCGGAACAATCCAGAACGACATTCTCAAGGAGTTCATGGTGCGCAACACATATATATATCCGCCGGAATTCTCAATGCGCATAATCGCCGACATATTCGAGTACACATCGCAGAATATGCCCAAGTTCAACTCGATCTCCATCTCCGGCTACCACATGCAGGAAGCCGGCGCCACATGCGACATCGAGCTGGCATATACCCTTGCCGACGGTCTTGAATATCTTCGCGCAGGTGTAAACGCAGGCATGGATATCGACTCATTCGCTCCCCGTCTGTCGTTCTTCTGGGCAATCGGCATGAACTTCTTCATGGAGATAGCCAAGATGCGCGCCGCACGTATGCTCTGGGCCAAGATAGTAAGCCAGTTCAACCCGAAGAATCCCAAATCGCTCGCACTGCGTACCCACAGCCAGACTTCAGGCTGGTCGCTCACCGAGCAGGATCCGTTCAACAACGTGGGCCGTACATGTATCGAAGCCATGGGCGCCGCTCTCGGCCACACCCAGTCGCTTCACACCAACGCCCTTGACGAGGCCATAGCGCTCCCCACTGACTTCTCGGCACGTATAGCCCGCAACACCCAGATTTACATTCAGGAAGAGACCTATATCACCAAGCAGGTTGACCCGTGGGGCGGTTCATACTACATCGAGTCGTTGACCAACGAAATAGCTCACCGCGCATGGGAGCACATTCAGGAAATCGAGAAGCTCGGAGGCATGGCCAAAGCTATCGAAACCGGTCTGCCCAAGCTCCGCATCGAAGAGGCATCGGCCCGTACACAGGCCCGCATCGACTCCGGACGCCAGACAATCGTGGGTATCAACAAATACCGTCTCGACCACGAAGACCCCATCGACATCCTCGAAATTGACAATACCGAAGTACGCAAAGAGCAGATCGAGCGTCTTAACGACGTGAAGGCTCATCGCGACGAGGCCGCTGTCAAGAAAGCGCTTGCCGACATCACCGAATGTGTACGCACAAAGAAGGGCAACCTTCTCGACCTCGCTGTCAAGGCTGCGGGTCTGCGCGCGACACTCGGCGAGATATCCGACGCTTGCGAAGAGGTTGTAGGACGTTATAAAGCAGTAATCAGAACTATATCAGGCGTGTACAGCAACGAAACCAAACAAGATCCCGACTTCATCCGCGCTCAGCAGATGTGTGAGGAGTTTGCAAAGAAAGAGGGCCGTCAGCCCCGTATCATGATTGCCAAAATGGGTCAGGACGGTCACGACCGCGGTGCGAAAGTAGTAGCCACTGGTTATGCCGACTGCGGCTTTGACGTAGACATGGGTCCCCTCTTCCAGACCCCTGCCGAAGCAGCCCGTCAGGCAGTCGAAAACGATGTCCACATTCTCGGTGTGTCATCGCTCGCCGCAGGCCACAAGACCCTCGTGCCTCAAGTTATCGAAGAGCTCAAGAAGCTCGGCCGTGAGGACATTATCGTCACTGCCGGCGGTGTGATACCCGCACAGGACTACGACTTCCTCTACAAGGCAGGCGTGGCAGCTATCTTCGGCCCCGGTACCCGCATCCCCGTATCGGCCATCAAGATGCTCGAAATACTCAACGGTGAGGAATAAACCTCTTACCAACATCCAATAACTGCCGAGGGCATGCGAAATTATCGCATGCCCTCGCTTTATTATACTATTCTCGTTTTACTATATTATTAAGGTATATCGAAGAACACCTATATACGGATAGTCATGAAAAAAGGCTGCGCCAACGACGCAGCCTTTTGTATGTAAAGGTGATTGTTATTACACCCAGAGGACGTAAGCAAAGTCCTGACGATGGGGCAACAAGTCGTTGTAAGGATATACACGGAATGCATAACGGAATACTCCCGACTCGCGCATCTTTGACTTCAGTTCGTAAGTCACAAGATTTCCATCCTGACCGATGGCTTTGAACGGCTCAATTCTGACGAGTTTCTCTTCACCGTTCTCAACCTTATAGATTACATTTTCTATGGCGAGGTCGCGACCGAGACCGTTGGTATCCAAAGTGATTACAGTAGAGTACGGTTCGCCCGACTTGCTGTTGTTCTGGTCAACTGTTTCATTGACAGACACAACCTTGACTCCGGGCCAAGCTGCGGCCACTTTCTCTTTCCAAGCCACAATCTCCTTGGCTACGGCAAAATCATGAGCCTTGAGCTTCTTGGTACGCTTGGCCTCTTTGTCGTAGAAGCGGTCGATATAATCGTCGATCATACGCTTCATAGTGAAGTTGGGAGCTATCTTGGCAACAGAGTTCTTGATATACTGTATCCACTCGGGAGAGTAACCCTTGGAATTCTTGGCGAAGTACAGCGGCACAATCTCGTTTTCGAGCATCGAGTATATTGTAGCGGCATCGAGCTGATCCTGCTGCGACTGGTCGGTGAATGTGCGCTTGTCGGTAAGTGCCCATCCGGCTTTCTCGCAGAAACGATAGCCTTCATACCACCATCCGTCGAGTACAGAGAAGTTGAGCACACCGTTCATTTCGGCCTTTTCGCCCGAAGTACCGGATGCCTCAAGAGGACGGGTCGGGGTATTCAACCATATGTCAACACCGGAAACAAGACGCTTTGCAACAATCATATCGTAATTCTCAAGGAATATGATCTTGCCGAGGAACTGCGGCATACGCGAAATCTCCATTATGCGCTTGATCAGGCCCTGTCCTGCTCCGTCGGCGGGATGTGCCTTTCCGGAGAATATGAACTGCACGGGGAACTGAGGATTGTTTACGATAGCCGACAGACGGTCAAGATCGGAGAACAGAAGATGAGCGCGCTTGTAAGTGGCGAAACGACGGGCAAAGCCGATAATCAGCGCATTGGGATTGATTTTGTCGACAATCGACATGATGCGCGAGGGATCGCCTTGATTCTTAAGCCACTTTACGCGGAAGTCACGACGCACGAAGTTGATGAACTTGTTTTTCATCGTCATGCGCAGATTCCAGATATCCTCGTCGGATACGTCATATATCTTCTCCCAGAACGAAGTGTCGCTCTGATGGTTAAAGAAGTCCTTGCCGAATGTCTTCTCATAGAGGGCCTTCCACTCGGAAGCAGCCCAAGTGGGCATGTGCACACCGTTGGTCACGTAACCTACGTGCGACTCTTCCCATCCGTAGCCTTTCCAGATGCCGGCGAACATCTTCTTCGATACCTCGCCGTGAAGCCAGCTCACACCATTGGCCTCCTGACAGGTATTAAGCGCGAACACGCTCATAGAGAAACGCTCGTTGGTGTCGGGGTTCTCACGGCCCATGTTCATGAGGTCGCTCCACGAGATGCCGAGTTTGGCGGGGAACTCGCCCATGTATTTGCCAAACAGACCTTCGTCAAAATAGTCGTGGCCTGCAGGCACGGGGGTGTGTACGGTGTAAAGCGAAGAAGCGCGCACTACCTCAAGAGCCTCGTTAAAGTTAAGTTTGTCATCCTGTACATAGTCTACAAGACGCTGGAGGTTAAGGAGCGCCGCATGGCCTTCGTTGCAGTGATAGAGATCGGCCTTTATACCGAGTTTCTTCAGCATCAATATACCGCCTATACCGAGCATGTACTCCTGCTTGATACGATTTTCCCAATCACCGCCGTAAAGCTGGTGGGTTATCTGGCGGTCAAACTCGCTGTTCATGTCAAAGTCCGTATCCATGAGATACAGGTTCATACGGCCTACATTTACACGCCATATGTGTGAGTAAACCACACGTCCGGGATAAGGCACCTCAAGTATCACGGGGTGTCCGTTCTCGTCAAGCACCTGCTCTATGGGAAGCTCGTTGAAGTTCTGCGGCTCATAGTTGGCTATCTGCTGTCCGTCAACCGACAAAGTCTGTGTAAAATAGCCGTAACGATAAAGGAATCCTACAGCTGTCATGTCGACACGGCTGTCAGAAGCCTCCTTTATATAGTCGCCGGCCAATACGCCGAGACCTCCGGAGTATATTTTGAGAGCATTGCAAAGACCGTATTCCATAGAAAAGTAAGCCACCGAAGGAACATCCTTACGCATGGGCTCCTTCATGTAAGCCTTGAAGTCGGCATAAACGGTCTCGATACGTGACATCAGGTTTTCATCCTTGATAATCTCCTGAAGGCGGTCAAAACCGAGACGCTGCAGAAGCATAACGGGATTCTCGCCTACCGAACGCCATAGGTCAGGATTAAGGTCACGGAATAGAGATTTGCCCTCACTGTTCCATACCCACCACAGATTGCGGGACATGACTTCGAGGGGTTTGAGCTTTGAAGGTAAATCTGATTTTACCATAATGTCACGCCAAGAGGGTGCATTTGTGTTGCTCACTTGTAGTTTCATAATTGAATCTAATTTGGTTTAAATTACTTTCTTGTCTTGTTTAGTATCATAATCATTCGGCTGTACGTGCATGCGCTCCTTCAAGCGCGATGGCGAACGCCTCGACATAATACTTTATAAAATAGCTCCATGCTGCCAATGAAGCCGTATTCATGGCCCTTGATCTTATTATGGCCATGTCTGAAGAGTCGAGCCCGGCAAGATATTCGAGCGAACGCGCTATGCGGTCGGCGACTTCGTCGTAGTTGAAGTCACCGCGGGCAATGACATTGACACCCGATTCACTGAAAGTGTTGTCCTCCGATGTCAGTATCCATTGTCCGAAGCCCGAGAGGGTCGTAGTGATCGTGGGAACTCCGAAAGCTATGCTTTCAAGCGGGGTATAACCCCAAGGTTCGTAGTAAGAGGGGAAGACGGTGGCGTCCATCCCGATAAGAAGGTCATAGTACGTGCTGTTGAATATGCCGTCGTCACCGTTGAGATAGCTCGGGACATATATGACCTTTATGCGGTCGGTTTTCGTATTTGCGAAACCTATTTCGTGTATGCGGCAATTTATCGGATCCTCCGAAGGATTGTTCAGCACATGAGTGATGACAGGATCGGCAAGCGGCTGCTTGCGTTTGAGGGCGAGAGCCGACACAAGATCTTTTCTCGGCTCTTTGGCCCATGCGGGCACCATGACGAAAGCTATGACCTGACGGTCGACATTCAGGTCGCGCAGGCGTGCCAGTGCATCAAGATAAAGGTCTATGCCCTTGTTGCGGTACTCGCAACGTCCCGATGTGGCCACGATAAACGTATCGTCGGGGAACTTACACCCTGTAAGCGAAGAAGCCACATTAAGCAGATTGCGGCGTGCGGCTTCGCGTGCCGGAGCAAACTTGCCCTTTGAAGGCACGAAGTTCTGCTCAAATCCGTTGGGAGTGACCAGCGGACGGCGTTCGAGCAGCTGCTCACACTCCATGGCCGTTATATCGCTCACCGTAGTAAAGCAGTCGGCGGCATGTGCGGCAGCCTTCTCAAGCGAGTGCTTTGACTGCATGTTAAGCTCCATTGCCATCTGGTCGCCGTTATATCCGCGAAGGTAGTCGTACAACGGCTTGCCGTTTCCGCATATGCTACGGCCTATACATGTGGCGTGAGTAGTGAATATAGTGGCCACACTCGGCAGGCGGTCCTTCACATACAGCAGCCCCATGCCGGTGGTCCACTCGTCAAAGTGGGCTATCACTTTCTTGTCGCGTATGCCTACATAGTCGCAATAGCTCTCAATCACCAATCCGGCGGCATGAGCGAAAGCGCATCCTTCGTCATAGTCGCCGTAGGCATGCAGAGAGTCTACGCCATACAGCTGCCACATACGGCCATAAAATTCATCTTTGACAGAATACATACCGTCAAACTTCACCAATATTACAATCGGCTTGCCGGGTATGTTCCAACGCCCTACTCTTACGCTGACTCCTTCCGGAAGATTGGCCTGCGCTTTCCAGTCTTTAAGCAACACGCGCGACTCGACGAAGTAAGGCGACGGGGCCTCCTTAGTCCAAACGTCAGGGCCAATAAATATAGTCTTATCCTTGTATAAATTCTGAAGAGTCTTGGCTTTTGTAGACAGAACCGTATATATACCGCCTATCTTATTACAAACCTCCCAACTTGTTTCAAAAAGCAGGTCCACACTAATCGGATCCTTATACATATCGATATATTTTATTTTACGGGCGCAAAGATAATACTTTTTTCCGAGATAAACTTTTTATTTTTAATAATTTAATTGCGGCTATGTCAAAAAACCGAGTCCGCGGAGCCGCATCGTGCCCCGCTTCGCGATAGCATCAAACAAAATAAGGATGCCGTTTTAACTGCCGACATCCTTATTTATATCATAAACTTTAACTCTGAATTTTATTTAAGAGCGTTCTTTACCTGATCGTTGGGAACCATCTCTTCTTTAAATACATAAGCACCGGTCTTGGGAGACTTCTCCATCTTGATGACCTTGCTGTAAGTACGTCCTTCACCTTTTTGAAGTGATGCTACGGTTTTCTTTGCCATATCTTAGGAGTATTATTTAATTTCTTTATGAACTGTAACTCGCTTGAGGATAGGATTGTACTTCTTAAGCTCCAAGCGTTCAGTAGTATTTTTTCTATTTTTGGTAGTAATATAACGAGAAGTGCCGGGCATGCCGCTTGCCTTGTGTTCGGTGCACTCAAGGATCACTTGGACTCTATTACCTTTAGCTTTCTTTGCCATAGTTCGTTATAGATCTAAAAATTTAATGTCTTTACCAGTTAAATAACCCTTTTCGGCAGCTTGCTGCATAGCGGTGTTAAGACCGAGCTTATTGATAGTACGGAGACCGGCTGCTGAGATAGTGAGGCGGATCCACGCATCCTGCTCTACCCAGTAAAACTTCTTCTCGAAGAGGTTAACGTTGAACTTGCGCTTGGTGCGACGCTTTGAGTGCGACACATTGTTGCCCACCATTGCTTTCTTGCCTGTGATTTGACAAATCTTTGACATGGCTGTTGTTATCTTTTGAGTTTGTTATTTAATTAACACATTCTGCCTTAGGCCGCCATCTCAGTTCTCATATCATCGTTAAGTGCATCATTCTCAACAACTTTACAGGATGAGCCTAAAAACAGTGTGCAAAGTAACTAATTTTTCTGCATTTACGCAAATTTTCGAGCCATTTTATCAGGCTTTTTAATCAGACAAGGCAAAAATCGGGTCGGGCATTTTACGTCACAGACCCACATTATATACAATAATATATAATAAACCACAGCTGAAGCGCCGTTTTGCGCCTTACAAAACCGCCGGTTTCATCCACCAACGACAAACATTCACAGAAAATCAATCGAAATATAATGTTCTGGTTAACATTTATTTGCACTATGACATCATTCTCATTAAGGCCCTGAAACGTCCACTTTAACTTTTACCGCACGATGTATTAACCTTTTTATACAATAACTTTGCATCAGTCGATAACGGCATAAAACATTATAACCGCATTCGATAGATTCAGAAATGAACGGTAACTAACCAAATATTTTTAATCACATTAATTTTAACCAATGGGAAAACTAAAAACAAACCAAGACAAACACAGCATTCCAATGTTGTTCAAGTATTCATTGGGCATGATTTTGCTTGCTTGTTCGACTTCCACGGCTTATGCGACCGAAAACACGGCCGCTGACCCGCAGACTGTCAGCCGGGCAAAAGCAGGCACGAAAACCGTATCGGGTACCGTGACTGACGCCGACGGCAATCCGCTCATAGGAGCCACCGTAAAAGTAAAAGGCACATCGGTGACCACCGCCACCGACATCGACGGACGCTTCACCATAAAGTGCAGCCCCGGCGACAAGCTCGACTTCAACTACATCGGCTACCTTCCGGCAGTTGCTACCGTAGGTGCCGACAACACCTACAGCATCGCCATGACCGAGGACTCCAAGCTTCTCGACGAAGTAGTGGTGGTGGGCTACGGTACAATGAAAAAGAGCGACATATCAGGCTCTGTGGCAAGTGTCGACACCAAAGAGATGATGCGTCGCAATCCTACCAACATAGCTATCGGTCTTCAGGGCGCAGCGGCCGGTGTGCGTGTCAACCGCACTTCAGGCGACCCGTCGGGCGGTGCCGCCATACAGATACGCGGTATAGCCACCATCAACGGCTCGGCCGACCCTATATATGTGGTTGACGGTGTGGAGGTGGGTACCAACGCCGACTTCGTCAATCCGGCCGACATAGAGCGCATCGAGGTACTGAAAGATGCCTCGGCTACCGCCATTTACGGAGCACGCGGCGCCAACGGCGTCATTATGGTGACCACCAAAAAGGGCGCGGCAGGCCATTCAACAGTGACGCTCAACGCCACCTTCGGCATAGCACAGATGCGCGGCAAACTCAAAGTGGCCGATGCGCAGCAGTTTGCCTATGCCATCCGCGAAGGCCGCAAGGGCGACAACACGCTGCTTACCAACGAAGTGTTCAACGAGGAAAACTCGGCGCGCATGCGCACTATCGACTGGCAGGACGCCATGACCCACACCGCCCTGCAGCAAAACTATACGCTGTCGACTACCGGCGGTAGCGAAAACACTCAATCGGCCTTCTCGGTAGGTTATCTTGACAACGAGGGTATATTGATAGAAAGCCGTTACCGCCGCTTTACAGCGCTTGCCAATATAGCGCATAAAGTAAAAGGTATAATAGAAATGGGCGGAACCGTGGCATATAAGTATACCGAAGCACGCGGAGGAGGCAACCTGCGCAACTATGCTACCCTCACCCCGTCGCTCGATTATGTCGACCCCGCAACCGGCGAATACATCACCAACGACTACCACCAGCGTCCCGACGGCACATGGCCCGTGTTCTGGCAGATAAGCACCGACGGCATGGAGATCCAGAAGAGTCAAGACAACCCCTATGCCGCAGCAAAGACCGCCGACACTACTCCGTCGCGTGAAAACCGCCTCGTAGGAAACGCATATCTTCAGCTCAATCTGTTCAAGGGCTTCAACATCAAGACCATCGCGTCCTATATATACAAGGGCAACGACAACGCCACGTTCACGCTGCCTACCGCCGACCGTCTGGCAGGCGGCACAAGCTACAACCAGTTCAGCATGTCGCAGAGCCAGTGGCACAAATTTGCCTCGGAGACATATGCCACCTACCATTGGGAAAATTCAGTCAATGACCTTACGGTAATGGCCGGATACAGTTTCTCCAACAACTACGGCCACTCGATAAACGCGTCGGGCATCGACTTCTACAGCAACGACTTCCGCGACCTCGGCCTCGCAGCCAAGACCTCCGACAACAAAGGAGGCGGCAAGTTTGAGCTTTCCACACGCCTTGTATCGTACTTCGGACGTGCCACCTACTCATTCAAAGACCGCTATATACTTACCGCCACAGTACGCCGCGACGGCAGCTCCAACTTCGGTTCGGGCAACCGCTTCGGTACATTCCCCTCTGTAGCGGCCGCATGGCGCGCCACCGAAGAGAAATTTCTCCGTCAGATCGACTGGCTCAGCAATCTTAAGGTCCGCGTAGGCTGGGGACGCACCGGTAATTCGGGAACGGCAACATCATCGGCCACTCCGCAGCTGTCAACCGACCGCACATCGTTTGACTGGGGTCACCTCAACGGACTTCTGACCGACTACACGAAGGTGCCGGGCATGACCCAGAAGAGAGAGTCTGACACCAACCTCAAGTGGGAGACCAACACCCAGACCAACTTCGGCCTCGACTTAGGCTTCCTGAACAATGAACTGACCGTCAACCTCGACTACTTCATACGTAAGACCAGCGACCTGCTCGTATACCGCCAGATACGTAACTCCACCGGCTTCAACAGTGTGTACACCAACATAGGCGACATCCAGAATCAAGGCCTTGAGTTCAGCGTGGCATACAACAAACGGCTCGGCGACTGGACACTTGGAGCCACAATAACCGGCAGCACGCTTAAAAACAAGGTAAAAAGGCTTCTCGCCCCGGTTTATTCATCGGGCTATGCGGTCAATGACGGACAGTATGACCAGTGGAGCAACCACTCCATATCGGAGGAAGGCGGATGTGTAGGCGCATTCTACGGATATGTAGTAGAAGGCATATTCCGCTCGCAGGATGAAATCGACGCTCTCAATGCCGCTGCCGTAGAGCAGGGCTGGGCATCCTATCAGGGAGGAGCAGTGCCGGGCGACTATAAGTTTGCCGACGTCAACGGCGACGGACATGTCAATGACTCTGACCGTACGGTGCTCGGTAACGGACTTCCCGACCTCAACTACAGTCTCAACCTCACGGCACAATGGCGCAACTGGGACTTCTCGATGTTCATGTACGGAGTTGCCGGACAGAAGATATTCTCCTACTCGGCCATGAAGATGGGGCAGCTCTACAAAAACCACGGCGGTGTCAACAATCCGCTGGTCGAATACATCGACAACGCATGGAGCGAGTCAAACCCCAACGGCACCGCATCGCGCTTCACCATCACCGACCCCAACTGTAACCGCCGTGCATCGTCGGCCTACATAAAGAACGGCGACTTCCTCAAGATAGGCAACATACAGCTCGGCTACACTCTGCCGCAGCGCCTCATGGATACACTTAAGATGACCAACGCCCGCCTCTACTTCGCGGTAGAAAACGTGGCCTGCTTCTCATCCTACAACAAATACGGCGATCCGGAAGTAGGTACCAGCAAGGTACTGCTTCAGGGCTGGGACGGTGGCCGATATCCGTCACCCCGCATCTACACCTTCGGCTTAAATCTATCATTCTAAAATCACGTCTTTAAAGAACTAAATTTATGAAATATAAAAATACAGCACTCCTGCTGCTTTCCGGTGCGGCCCTTCTGTTTACCGGGTGCAAGGAAGACTTTCTCGATGTAGATCACTACAGTGTGCTTCCGGGCGATTACATGTTCCGGTCGGAAGATAACGTAAACGCCGGACTTATCGGCTGCTACGACCCCTTCTACCCCGACAAGAAGAATTCGCAGGGCATAGGCGACTGCTTCATGTGGGGCTTCAAGCCCAACTTCGAGGTTGCCAACTTCTTCACACTTGACGTCAACAACGGCGTAGGCAACGGCAATTTCTTTGAATTGTACAATCCCAACCACGGCGACCTGCGTCCGATATGGGGTTATCAATACGAAGGCGTGACCCGATGCAACAACTTCCTTGTAGGCATAGACAAAATGGACGCATCGCTCTTCAAGAATGGCGAGACAGCCAAAAAGCGCCTTATAGCCGAGGCAAAAGCCATGCGCGGCATGTACTACTACGGACTGGTCAAGCACTTCGGGCGCGTGCCACTGCTGCTTGAGGGCGACACCTACTCGGCCACACCCCATAAAGCCCGCTGCGAGAAAATAGAGGACGCATGGGGCCAGATAGTCAAGGACTCCGAAGAAGCCGCGGCAGTACTCGACTGGACTCCGTACAATAATGAATACGGACGTGTGACCAAAGGCAGCGCACTCGCCTATGCGGCCAAAGCATACATGAACATGGGCGACTACGATAAAGCCAAGTCCATATACAAACAGATCATAGAGAGCAATACATACGAACTGCTCCCCTGCTTCAGCTATCTTTACGACACAGACAAAGGATGGACCAAAGAGGACATATGGTGCGTGGCCATGTACACCGACGACGGCCCGAACAAAGGCTCGGCTAGCGGATGGGACCCCACCGAAGACCACTACATCTACACGCCCTACACCACCGCAGGTCAGGAGTTTGGCGGATGGGGCTCACTGCACATTTCATGGGAGTGCTACTACTCGTTTGAGCCGGGCGACCGCCGTCGCCAGTACTCGATGGTAGCTCTCGGCGAGACCAATCCGTTTACAAAACAGACCATCGGGTCATCGTGGGCCAACAAGGTCAAGACCGGCGCCTCATGCGCTCCCAACATATACAGTCTTAAATTCTGGCGTGAAAGAGCCGACTATGCCCCCGACCATCTTAACCAGCCGCTGGCACTGCGCCACTTCCGCTATGCCGAAGCCCTGCTTGACTACGCCGAATGTTGCTTCCGCACCGGCGATGAACCTACCGGATGGAAATATATCGGCATCATACGCGACCGTGCATGGGGCAACAAAGAGGTGGGTCTGAACAATCCCGACTACCCGTTTGAACTGCTCGACGCACAGGTCAACGTACCCGACGCCAAGACATATTATACACGCTATGCCGCCGAAAAAGGATATTCAGCCGAGGTATGGAATGTGGCCGTGGCCATGGAACGGCGTCACGAATTCAACGCAGAGTTCAGCCTGTTCTACGACTTGCGCCGTCAGGGCATACTGCCTGAATTTATCGAGAGAGAATATCCCAAAGGCGTGGGAGTGCCCAATACCGACCCCACGTCAAAGGACAACTGGCATTTTTACCGTACATTTGATTTCCTTCCCGACAGGATGTGGTTCCCCATCCCGCAGAAAGAGATCGAGACCAATGACCTTATCACGGAGGCCGACCAAAATCCGGGATATTAACCACATATAGGTCTGATTATTTAGGTAAGATGGTTTTAGGTGAAGTGAGGGTGTGCTCGATTTCGGACACACTCTCACATTCACGCTATTAAGAATCATAATTTTAGTCATGAAGCATAACGTCATAATTCCCGACGGCCTCACCGTGACGCGCCAATGACTTGAAAGATAGTATAAACCTAAAATTTAATGTATTTGATATGAGATTATATTTAAAGTTTGCCGTAGCCATGGCTGTAACGGCAATCACAGCAGAAACCGTATCGGCCGACCGATATGTCGTTGACACGGGCTCGCCCCGCCAGAGCATAAGCCATTTCGGAGCAAGCGACGCTTGGGCATTCCCCCGCATAGGCGCATGGCCCGACGAACAGCAGGAACAGATAGCCGACTGGCTGTTCAGCCTTGAGACCGACGACAAGGGCAATCCCCTCGGCATAGGGCTGTCATTATGGCGCTTCAATCTCGGAGCGGGCAGCTACGAACAGGGCGACTCGTCCATGATACGCTGGGAGCGGCGCACCGAGTGTATGCTCAGGCCCGACGGCACATGGGACTACACAAAGCAGATGCCGCAGCGCCACTTCCTGAAGCTGGCCAAAGAGAGAGGGGTACCCTACTTCCTCGCGTTTCTCAACTCGGCGCCGGTGCAGTTTACCGACAACGGACTCGCCACAAACTACGGGCGTGGCGGCTCAATCAATCTGCGCGACGACTGCTACGATGACTTCGCCGACTACATGGCCAAGTCGTTGAAGGCTATCGAGACACATGACGGCATACGCTTCAACTACATAAGTCCGGTCAACGAACCCGACATAAACTGGCTCGACACACTTCAGGAAGGGAGTGCCGCGACCAACCGCGAGATAGGCCGTCTTGTAAAAGAGCTCGACAAAGCCCTTGACCGCCACAGGCTCTCCACCGAAATCATAGTCATGGAGGTGTCCAACCTTAAAAACCTCATAGGCCGTAATGAACATACTCCCTTCGCTCAGGGTTACGCTTTACAGCAACTGTTCACGCCTGACAGCGCCGCCTATATCGGCAATCTGCGACATGTACCCGGCCTCATAGTCGGACACAGCTACTGGACCAACACTCCAGTTACGTTCATGGCATCGCTCCGCAGGCTCATCAGACAGAAGTGCAACAGTCTCGGAGTGGGCTTCTGGCAGTCGGAGTATTGTATCATGGACAATGACGAAGAGATAGGCCGAGGGCCTAAGTTTGATTTCACAATGACTACGGCGCTCTATGTGGCACGGCTAATACATCACGACCTCGTCATGGCCGATGCCCGAAGCTGGTCTTGGTGGCGCGGTGCCGGCGAAGACTATAAGAACGGATTGCTGCGCATATACTCAAACGACACCAAGCGTACCGGATGGGCCGTTGACTCGAAACTGCTGTGGTCGCTGGGCAATTTCTCCCGGTTCATACGTCCGGGAGCGGTGCGCCATGAGATTGTTCGCTATGATGAAAGCGGCGCCATTGTAGCCGACGGCGACACCGAACCCTACGGCATAATGTGCTCGGCCTACCGCAACACCGACGGCAGCTGGGTGGTGGTGGCCATCAACTACTCCGAGGAGGTAAAGCCGTTTCACATAGAAGTACCGGGCATGGACGGGCATAAGTGGACCATGTACCGCACCAGCGACATAGCGTCGGAAAACCTTGCCAAGACAGGCACCGTTGACCGAGACACACGGCTTGCGCCGAGGTCGGTGAGCACATTTGTGATGAAATGACAATTAATCAACTATATAGCCGATATATCAACACATGAACAAATCACTCAAAGCGGCGGTTCTCTCGGTCACAATCCTTGCCTCGCCGCAGATGCCTGCAGTGGAAAGTGTCAGTTCTCTGCTATGGGAACTTGACGAAGCCATCGACAGCTTCCCCGTGCGCATCGAGAACAAGGAGCGGCACCTGCAGGAGCTGCGGCAGTCCTATAACCGGTCATCGACCGACAAGGACCGCTATATAATAGCCCGGGAACTCTATTTCGAGAATAAAAGCTATATGAACGACTCGGCGCTGTACTATCTCGACAAGATGGAGAAACTCGCCGTAAAGATGCATGACAAGGAGCTTGAAAACTTCACATACATCTACAAAGCCAACCAGTGCATAGCCATAGGCCACTATATCGACGCCCACTATCTGCTCGATTATGTGGCGTTTTCGCCGGAGACAACCCGCCGTCTTAAAGCCGAGTACTATCATTCACTGTGTTATCTGTTCAGCGAGCAGAAAAACCATACCAGCGTAGGCAGCCTTCTGTCGCAGTACGAAAACGGGCTGGAGCAATATCTCGACTCATTATATAACTATAAGTCGGCCGATACATATCTTTACCTGAAGATGAATGAGGTGCATGCCGTAAAGAGAGGTATGTACGATACCGCTCTCGCGCTGAACAATACGCGCCGCGAGCCGCTGTCGTCGCCCGACGTGAGACTCGGCGACGTATACTATATGACCTATCTGATCAACAGCGGACTCGGACATCCTGAAGAAGCCGAGAAGTGGCTTATAAAGTCGGCGCTCAACGACATAACCAACGTAACCATGGATCAGGCGTCGGTATGCGAGCTGGCCAAAGTGCTGTACAAAACCGGCGATGTGAACAGGTCATTCAGGTACATACACTTCGCGTCGCAGTGTTCGTCGCACTTCAATTCCCCGCTGCGAAACTCCTACATAGCATCCAATCTCAGCAACATAGACTCCGAAACCCAGTCCAAGCTGAAGGAGACCAATGTAAATCTGCGCATAACGCTGTGCGTCATAGGATTGCTTTTTATAATCCTGATCATCATGCAGATTTATACTTTCCGGCAGAAAAAGAGCCTTATGACAACCCGCGAGAAGCTCATATCGGCCAACGAGACCCTCGATGCGCTCAATACAAAACTGCACAAGACCGTCAACGAACTTGACGAAGCCAACAAAAAGCAGATAGAGCTGAACAGCAAATACCGCCTTGCCAACCAGCGGCTGAACGAAGCCAACCGCGTCAATGAGGAATATCTGAACCGATTCATGAAACTGTGCAGCCAGTATATCGACAAGATGACCGACTTCCGCAAAAAAGTGGAGCGCAAGTATAAGTCGGGCGAGCTGAAAAGTTTTCTCGCCGACATACAGTCCGACGAGAGCACCAACAGCGACCTTGACGTACTGTACAGCAACTTCGACATGGCTTTCATGTCGCTTTATCCGAGTTTTGTGGAAGAATTCAACAAATTGCTCAAGCCCGAAGCACGGTTTGAAATAAAAGAAGACGAGCGTCTGCCAACCGAGTTGCGCATCTTCGCGCTTATAAAACTCAACATTAACGACAGTGCCACGATAGCGCGGTTTCTTCACTACTCGCCCAATACCATATACAACTACAGGGCCAAGGTAAAAAACAACGCCATAGGCAACCGCGATGATTTCGAAAACAGAGTAAAAGACATCGGAATTTAGATCAATTATCAAAATAAAATGAGTATTTTTGTAAAACAATAAGAACCAATCTTGCAATGCATAAAACAATCAGCGCATTTCTTATGCTTGCGGCTGGAACAATAGCCGCAACCGCCGCCGGAGAAGCACCGTTATACAAACAGGCCGACGCGCCGATAGAGAACCGTGTCGAGGACCTGCTCGGGAGAATGACTCTTGACGAGAAAATCAATCAGGTCAACCAATATGTCCTCGGGACCAACATCATCGAAAACAATATAGGCGAATTCAACGACAAGACACCTGCCGACATTGGCTCGCTTATATCTATGACAACGTCGGCGAAAGTCAGAAATGCGGTACAGCGTCGTGCCGTCGAAGATACACGCCTCGGCATACCCGTACTGTTTGCCTTCGATGTCATACACGGCTACCGCACGGTCTACCCCATATCGCTGGCACAAGGCTGCAGCTTCAATCCGGCGCTTGTGACCGAAGCATGCCGCGTGGCTGCCCGGGAAGCAAAACTATCGGGTATCGACATGACTTTTTCGCCCATGGTCGACGTAGCACGTGATCCTCGCTGGGGACGTGTGGCCGAAGGCTACGGCGAAGACCCGTATCTGACATCGGTGATGGGCGCCGCATCGGTAAAAGGCTATCAGGGCGACGGTTTTTCCGACCCGCTTGACATAGGCGCCTGCGTCAAGCACTATGTGGGCTACGCGGCTTCGGAAGCGGGCAAAGACTATGTGTATACCGAGATATCGCCGCAGACGCTGTGGGACACCTACCTGCCGCCGTTCCGAAGCGCGGTCGATGCCGGAGCGGTATCGGTGATGAGTTCGTTCAACAACATAAGCGGCATACCGGCCACGGCCAATCACTACGTGCTCACAGAAGTGCTCCGCGACATGTGGGGCTTCGACGGCTTTGTGGTGTCGGACTGGGCTGCCGTACAGCAGCTTATCAATCAAGGCATGGCTGCCAACAAGGCCGATGCATCGGCTCTTGCCATAAATGCGGGCGTGGACATGGACATGGCCGACCATCTGTATGCCGACACACTGAAAGGCCTCATAGCTGACGGAAAAGTAAGCATGGCCACACTTGACGAAGCAGTAAGACGCATACTGCGCATAAAATTCCGCATAGGACTTTTTGAGAACCCGTATGTACCGGAACTTACCGAAGAAGAGATATATCTTCTGCCCGAAAGCCGCGATGTGGCCCGTCGAATGGCCGAAGAGAGCATGGTGCTTCTTAAAAACGAAGGCGGTGTACTGCCTCTTACAGGCAACAAAAAGATTGCCGTAATGGGCCCGACGGCTACATCGGCCGAAGCTCTCATAGGCAACTGGCGCGGACAAGGCCGCGATGAAGATGCGACTGTTCTGCTTGACGGTATTGTCAACGAATTTGGCGGCACAGCCGAAATAAGATATCTGCCCGGGTGCGGATTCGAGAAAGACAGCACGGACCTTGACGAGGTGAAGAGGCTTGCGGAGTGGGCAGATGTAGTGATACTATGCCTCGGCGAGCGCGGCACGTGGAGCGGTGAAAACCAGTCGCGCGCACTGATAGCCCTGACTGAAGCGCAGCAGAAACTCACGCATGCCATAGCCGCCACATCGACTCCGGTAGTGGTCGTGCTTGTCAACGGACGCCCGCTTGAACTGCGCTCCATAGAACCCGACGCCGATGCTATAATCGAGGCTTGGCAACCGGGAGTCAACGGAGCCGAAGCGCTCGGAGCCATACTCGGCGGCCATGTATGCCCGTCGGGCAAGCTGTCTATTACATTTCCATATTCACAAGGACAGATACCTATCTATTACAACCGCCGTCCTATGGCCCGCACTCACGGACAAGGACAGTACAAGGACATGACAAGCGAACCGCTGTATGAGTTCGGCCACGGACTTAGCTACACTACATTTGCTTACGGCACTCCCGGCATAGACAAGAATGTCCTGTCACGCGACGACAGCTTCACCATAACCGTGCCCGTAACCAATACCGGCGCTTGCGACGGAGCCGAGACCGTGCTCGTATACGTACACGCACCGGTGGCCATACCTACCCGTCCGCAGAAAGAACTTCGGTTTTTCGACAAGAAATTCATAGCCAAAGGATCTACAGCATATTATGAATTTACAGGCAATGTCATGGAGCATCTCGCCTACCCCGGTCCTGACGGCCGGCCTGTGCTTATGCCCGGTGACATGGAGATTATAATCAACGACACAATCATACCTGTAAAAATAGCCGAATAGTATTATGTTCTCCTTTAAAATTACAACTTCGTTAGCGCTTGCCGCCGCCACACTTCTGTCGGTGCCGGAATTACAGGCGCAGACTTACCGTACCGCCATACCGTCGGAAGGCTACACACTCGTATGGCATGACGAGTTTGACGGCGAGCAGGTTCTTGACCGCAACGACTGGGATATGCTGGTTACTGAACCGGGACGTTTCAACAGTCAGCTGCAGTATTACACCGACCGTCCGGTCAACGGTAAAAACAGCGTGGAGGTCGTTGACGGCACCCTGCGCATCAACTGCTTCAAAGAAGGCGACCGCGTTTATTCGGGCCGTCTATACTGCCGCAAGGACAGCGGATGGCATAAAGGCATCTTCGAGGCACGCATAAGACTGCCCAAAGGCAAAGGCACCCATGAGGCATTCTGGATGCTTCCGGTAATCAACGAAAACAACCATGACAAATGGCCGCGCGGCGGCGAGGTCGACATACTGGAGGTGGTAGGCTTCAATCCTAACTACACCACCTCGTCGATACACTGCGAGGCCTATAACCACCGCAAGAAAAATCATCCTACCGCAGGTGTACTGACTCCCGGAGCGGATGAGGGATTCCACGTTTACACTCTTGAATGGACCGATGACTGTCTGCTGACTTATGTCGACGGGAAACAGGTGTTTCGCTACGACAATGACGGCAAGGGCGATGTATCGACATGGCCTTTCAACAAGCCGTTTTTCATCGTGCTGTCACTGGCATGGGGCGGCGAATGGGCCGGGTCAAAGGGCATTGACGAGAGCGCGCTGCCCACGACGATGGAAATAGATTACATCAGGGTATTTCAGAAGCAACAGTAGCTGCTGTATCAGCTTCACGTCAGTTTACATCCGAAGTAAGCGCCGAGGCATTTGGCGCTTGTTTCGGATGACGTGTATATAGCCAAAATGGCAGGACGGTCTTTTTCTTCTATAAAACCGCCGAATAATGCGGAAAGGCTATACTCGTCGTACGCTTCGAAATAGCGGAATCCGTAGGCCTCGGCAAGTTTTGCGATAGGAAAAGGACGGTCCACAACAAAATACTCATCCAGCTCATCGAGCTTCGACGTACTTTTTATAAACCTGAATATCCCTCCCCCGCCGTTGCAGAGCACTATCATTTTGAAGCGCGGAGTTATGCACGGTGCGGCAAGCGCGCCTATGTCGTACTGGGCGCTCATGTCGCCGGTTATAAGCAATGTGGTACCGTCATATACTGTCGAGGCACCGACAGCGGTCGATGTACTGCCGTCAATACCGCTCACGCCGCGGTTGCAGTCACAACGCGCGGCTGCAGCTGACGGAAACAGCTGGGCATATCGCACTGACGTGCCGTTGGATAACTGAATATTGCAACCTTCAGGCAAATTATTGAATACGTATCGCATGGCCGTAAGGTCGCACCACGGTACGGAAGCCAGATAGCGTTCGTGGACCTTCTCGCCCTCGGCGGCAACATCATGCCACTCTTTCCTGAAGCTGCACCGTGAACCGTCGGTTTGCGGCAACGCTTCGGCAAGGTCTTTGAAAAAGCGTTCCGGTGCCATATTTATACTTACCGTAAGATTACGGAAGCAATCGACCGTATCGTCGGTAATTCCTACGTGCCAGTGCTCCTTTATGTCAGCCGTTCTCAGATATTGCTTTATAAAGCGCGATATGATAGCCCCGCCTACGGTAATGACTATATCGGGACGCATATCGTGTCTGCGCACATCGTCCATGACAGAAAGCGTGGCATCGATACAACCGATAAACATGTCGGAAGGCAGATTGGCCACAGTCTCGGTCATAACGACCACATCATCACGGGCGGCCAAGCGCTTCAATGCGTCAAGAAGCTCACCGTCAGGCTCCATAAAGCCGGCTATAATCAATATCTTGGACCGCGCGCCGCATCGTCCGGCAAGTAGTGCCATGTCGTCATGCGACAAACGTTGTTGCGCTGACAGGCGGGTTATGTCGCGCGAAGTCCACCGCGTTTCATCAAGGCAAGCCATGCCGTCCAACGGATTGTCAAGCTGCACGTTTATATGTACGGGTGCCCTACGCCCCGATACGGCACAGAGCAACGCATCGTTTACCACACGATTGGTGTACCACTGCATATTGTCGGCACTGCAGTCGGCCGGTATATTATAGCTGCGCTTGACGTAGTGCGACAAAGCCTCGTATTGACGCAATGTCTGACTGTCATCCTGATCAATCCACTCCATAGGACGGTCGGCCGATATTACAATCAGCGGCACCCGCCTGTAATAAGCCTCGGCCACGGCAGGAGCATAGTTAAGTACCGCAGTGCCCGATGTACATACAAGAGCCACAGGCTTGCCGCTGACCGACGCCTTGCCCAACGCAATGAAGGCGGCGCTACGTTCATCGATGACCACAGTCTTTTTCAAGGCCCCGCACCTCGACATGGCAAGCACAAGCGGCGCGTTACGCGACCCGGGCGACACTACGACCTCCTCTACGCCATGCTTCACAAGCAGCGACACTATTATATTGCACGATACTTTATCAGTCGATTCCATTTCAGTTTGTTTCCGCAAAGTTAATCAACTTTTCCCACATATTTCTTTAGATTCACCGACTTCATGAAACGAATATTTACGCATAATTGTTACATTTGCAAAAACATTTTGTCATGAACCACGGATATTTAAGGGTAGCGGCGGCCGTTCCTAAGGTGAATGTCGCCGACGTAGATTACAATATAGCTTCGATTGAGGCGATAACTGCGGAAATATCGGCTGTCGGCGCTTCGGTCATAGTATTTCCTGAACTATGTGTCACCGCCTATACATGCGGCGACCTTTTCCACAACTCGACATTGATTGAGGCCGCGCTCAAGGGCATAGAAAGGCTCTCGGATTTTTCCGCCACCACGAAATCCGCCATTATAGTAGGTGCGCCGCTGCTTGTTGGCGGACAGCTATATAACTGTGCAGTGGCAATATCCGGGGGCAAGATAGCCGCAATAGTGCCCAAGACATATCTGCCAGACTACAATGAGTTTTATGAAAAACGATGGTTTGTATCAGCTCCTGACACCGACGTATCGTTTATCACGGTAAACGGACAAAACAACATACCTTTCGGCAGCCGCCAGCTGCTGGATATCGACGGCGTGAAGTGCGCCATAGAGATATGTGAGGACCTTTGGACCGTGATACCGCCGTCGTCGCGTGCATCACTTGCCGGAGCTGAAGTGATATTCAATCTGTCGGCCTCCGATGATATAATAGGCAAATACGCATACCTGCAAAGCCTCATAGAACAGCAATCGGCCCGCTGCATGGCAGCCTATGTATATTCATCGGCCGGATACGGAGAGTCATCGACCGATCTGGTCTTTGACGGTAAAGCCATAATCGCCGAAAACGGAGCGTTGATAGCCTGCAACCGACGCTGGAGTCACGAGCCGAGCCATGCGGTAGCCGACATAGACATCGAAGCCTTGCGCCGCGACCGCATGCACATGCGCTCATTCGGTGACTGCGCGCGGAAAGAGCATTTACAGGCATATCACGTATCAGATATGGAATCCGCGATGCAGAGGACCGATGACAAGCTTATGCGTACCATAAATCCTCGGCCGTTTGTTCCGGCATCGGGCGAGATTGTCGACCGCCGCTGCGAGGAGATTGTAAACATACAGATAGCGGGGTTGGCACGCAGGCTTGAGGCCACCCGCACCACTAAACTCGTAATCGGCATATCGGGGGGCTTGGACTCCACTCTTGCCCTGCTTGTTGCAGTCATGACATTTGACCGTCTCGGCCTTGACCGCAAGGGTATAACAGGCATAACCATGCCCGGCTTCGGCACTACCGACCGTACTTACACCAACGCCATGGAGCTAATGAAAGCTCTCGGCATAACCATACGCGAGATACCTATAGCCGCATCGGTAAAACAGCACTTCAATGACATAGGCCATGACATAAACAATCATGACGTGACATATGAAAACTCACAGGCGCGTGAACGCACGCAGATACTTATGGATGTCGCCAACCAGACAGGCGGCATGGTGCTCGGCACCGGCGACCTGTCGGAACTTGCTCTCGGGTGGGCCACATACAACGGCGACCACATGTCGATGTACGGCGTCAACGCAAGCATACCCAAAACTCTTGTGCGATATCTGGTAAGGTGGTTTGCAACCCATGCTTTCAGCGATAAAGAGAAGTCGACCCTTGAGGACATAATCGATACGCCTATCAGCCCCGAGCTTATTCCGGCCGACTCCGACGGCAATATAAAACAAAAGACCGAGGACCTCGTAGGTCCTTATGAGCTGCACGACTTCTTCCTATATTATATATTGCGCTACGGCTTCTCGCCCAAACGCATATTCTTCATGGCGCGACATGCTTTTTCAGGGATTTATGACGATGATGTCATCAGACATTGGCTGAAAACATTCATACGTCGGTTCTTCAACCAGCAGTTCAAGCGCTCATGTCTTCCCGACGGGCCTAAAGTAGGCAGTGTATGTCTGTCGCCACGCGGTGACTGGCGCATGCCCTCCGACGCTTCGTCGGCTCTATGGCTTGCCGAATGTGACACTCTGTGAAAAAGCATTTACTCGCTAAGATTTAGCACTTAACATATAAAACGGAGACGCTTATGTTGTAAGACGTCTCCGTTTTATGTTTTGTAACATATGCCGTCTAATAGGATTTCTCGGAAAAAATTTATAATTTGCGGCTCATTAATTTAAACAAACAACAATGTATAACTAAAACTCTCTAATAACATGAAGGTTTACCAAACAAACGAAATCAAGAACATTGCCCTGCTCGGTAGCAAGGGCTCGGGGAAAACCACACTCGCCGAAGCAATGCTTTACGAGTGTGGAGTTATAAAACGTCGCGGTACCGTTGAAGGCAAAAACACGGTCAGTGACTATTTCCCGGTGGAGAAGGAGTATGGTTACTCGGTATTCTCTACCATTTTTTATGCAGAGTTTCTTAACAAGAAATTAAACGTTATCGACTGTCCGGGCAGTGACGACTTCGTCGGCAACGCCATCACGGCCCTGAACGTGACCGACACGGGCGTGATACTCGTCGACGCACAGTACGGAGTGGAAGTGGGCACACAGAATATATTCCGCACTACGGCACAGTTGAAAAAGCCCGTCATATTCGCAATGAATCAACTTGACGGAGAAAAAGCAGATTACGACAATGTAATCGAACAGATGACCGAAATATTCGGTCCGAAAGTGACCCCGATACAATACCCGATAAACGTAGGCCCCGGCTTCAACGCCATGATCGATGTACTTCTTATGAAGAAGTATTCATGGGGTCCTGACGGCGGAGTACCTACAATTGAAGAGATACCGGCCGAAGAACATGACAAAGCGCAGGAGCTTCACCAGAAACTCGTCGAGGCCGCAGCCGAAAATGACGAGACATTGATGGAGAAATTCTTTGACCAAGGCCATCTTACCGAAGACGAAATGCGCGAAGGCATACGCAAAGGCCTCGTTGACCGCTCGATATATCCGGTATTCTGCGTGAGCGCACTCAAAGATATGGGTGTACGCCGCATGATGGAGTTCCTCGGCAACGTAGTACCGTTTGTAGAGGATATGCCGGCACCGGTCGACTCGGAAGGCGATGAAGTGAAGCCCGACAGCAACGGCCCGCTCTCACTCTTCATGTTCAAGACCACCGTAGAACCGCACATCGGCGAAGTAAGCTACTTCAAAGTCATGAGCGGAACACTCACCCCCGGCGTAGACCTGAACAACATGGACCGCGGAAGCAAAGAACGTCTGGCCCAGATATTCTGTGTATGCGGACAGATAAAGACACCGGTCGACAAGTTGTGTGCAGGCGATATAGGCGCTACGGTGAAACTCAAAGACGCCCGTACCGGCAATACTCTTAACGAGAAGGGATGCGAATACAAATTTGACTTCATAAAATATCCGGCGCCCAAGTATCAGAGAGCCATACGTCCTGTAACGGAAAGCGATGCCGAAAAACTCAGCGAGATACTCACACGCATGCACGAAGAGGATCCCACTTGGCAGATAGAGCAGTCCAAAGAGCTTAAACAGACCATACTCTCGGGACAGGGCGAATTCCACCTGCGCACTTTGAAATGGCGTGTGGAGAACAACGACAAACTGCCTATCATATTTGAGGAGCCCAAGATACCTTATCGCGAAACCATTACAAAGGCCGCACGCGCCGACTACCGTCATAAAAAGCAGTCGGGAGGTGCCGGTCAGTTCGGAGAAGTACATCTGATCATCGAACCGTACACCGAAGGCATGCCTGCGCCCGATACATATAAATTCGGCAATCAGGAGTTCAAGATGAACGTCCGCGACACTCAGGAGATACCTCTCGAATGGGGCGGCAAGCTCGTTATCCATAACTGTATAGTGGGCGGAGCCATCGATGCACGTTTCATTCCGGCTATCGTCAAGGGACTTATGGACCGCATGGAGCAAGGCCCGCTTACCGGCTCCTATGCCCGCGATGTAAGGGTGTGCATATATGACGGAAAGATGCATCCGGTAGACTCCAACGAAATATCATTCCGTCTTGCCGGACGTAATGCATTCAGTGAAGCGTTCCGTAATGCCAATCCCAAGATACTCGAACCGGTCTATGACGTCGAGGTCATGGTACCGGGCGATGTAATGGGTGACGTAATGAGTGACCTGCAGGGACGCCGCGCCATAATAATGGGCATGTCGAGCGACAACGGCTTCGAAAAGATACAGGCACGAGTGCCGTTGAAAGAGATGTCGTCGTACTCTACGGCACTTAGCTCAATAACCGGCGGACGCTCTTCATTCACAATGAAGTTCTCGTCATACGAACTTGTACCCTCCGACGTACAGGAGAAACTCCTCAAATCATACGCGGAGACCGCTACAGACGAACAATAATTCTAATAGTCTGATAAACATAGATAAGGCCGCTGAGATTTTCGGCGGCCTTATCTATGTTTTTTTAACGGTCTAATGTCAGAGTGTCATGTCAAGAGCCATGTAGTGTTCACGCGGGTGATCGCATGCGGGACATACCTTAGGCGGTTCCTTACCTTCAAATACATAGCCGCATACAAGACACTGCCATTTTATGTCATGGTCACGCTTCCATACCGTACCGGCCTTAACCTGCTCCAGATATTTCATAAAGCGGTCATGATGGTGCTGCTCAATTTCGGCTATTTCTCTGAAATGACTTGCAATTTCGGGGAAGCCCTCCTCATCAGCGACCTTGGCGGCATCAGTGTACTGCTCCACACCTTCCTTTTTCTCTTCTTCGGCGGCAGTAGCAAGATTTGATGCTGTATCGCCTATCACACCGGCATCCACTTCAAGAACGCACTCCACGGAGCCGCCCTCAAGAAATTTAAAGAACACTTTTCCATGACGCAGTTCGTTGGCAGCGGTCTCTTCAAAAACCTTTGCTATAGGAAAATACTTTTCCTTAGTGGCCTGTGCGCTATAATACATATAGCGGCTGTAAGCTGCCGATTCACTCATATAGGCATTTACAAGATTTTTTTCGGTCTTAGTGCCTTTGATACTTTTCTTTTTCTTGCTGTCCATTTTTATTAATGATATTTAATTAGACATTGTAGTATTATATCAACTATAGAAACAACTGACGGCCAATTATGTTTGAACACGGGACAGCACATTAAAAAGTTATGTTTAGTTTAAAGAACATAATTTAAGCATAAAACGTTATCAAACTATAATTACCTCTAAAAACACCAAATGTATGATATATAAAAAAGAGATTGCCGGAGTAATAGCGATATTAATGCTTATGGCATGCAGCCACAGCCTGTGGGACAGTCTGCCCGGTCCTATCAGCACATTTATATCAACATACTATCCGCTGTCAAACATAAGTTCCTATGACGAAAACAACGGCACCTATTATGTGACGATCAAAAACGGAGCCACAATAACCTTTGACAGCGACTACCAGTGGACATATATAAACGGAAACGGAGAGAAACTGCCGCAGATATTCGTAGAAGACAAACTGGAGCCCAAGCTCGTACAATATCTGATGGAGACAGAAAGTGTAGGCGAAGTCTTTGCCGCACACAATGATCCGCGCGAGGTCATACTCGACATGCTTGACTACAAGATACGTTATATAAAGGAGTCTGGCGAAATCATGGAGATAAGAGAATAAGGGCCTACTTGCGATAAAACCGCATACGGCTGCGGTATACGGGAAATTCGACCGTCAATATGCCCGCTTCATCTATCGAAGCATAAGTGTCGTCGTCCATAGGCTCCATAAGGCTGTCATACCACACCAAGTCATAATGACCGACAAACCGCGTAGGCTTCATGCGGCCTTTAATCATAAGCGGCGACCATTGCGGTGCATTTACTTCAGCTCCCGACTTGTAAAGCAGAAGATAGCCATCTTCATGCCTTATAATATAAAATGTATAGCGACCGCCGAGGCGTGCGCGACTATCGTCGGTGTCGCGGTCAAGATACATCCACTCACCTTCGACAGTATCGACCGACGAGCCAAGTCTTGACAACACTTCCTCTTCCGTCAAAGAACAAGTCAACATTGCCGCGCGGTTTTCAGGACATTCAACCACCAGCGACTGCACTTTAAGGTCACCGACTGAAATTATACGACATTGCGGCGACACAGGCAACGGCACCTCCACCTCCAATACTCTCTCAATCCTTTTTGAGCCGACAAAAACCGACAGCAGTCCCCCGCTCCACTCCACGGCAAGAGTATTATAGCCGTTATACGGGTCGACGCCGTTTTTGACCGCCACAGCACTGACCACGCTATCGCTACCGCCGCGTACCCTGCCATACTCCACATCAATCACTCTTTGATCGGTAAGGTGTCCGAAATCGGTATTACGTGCCTGCAGGCGCACATAATCGTAATCATCCATCGATTTATAATTCCAAGCCACACACCAGTAATCGCGGCTCTTGCCGTAGCGCTCACGGTTGGAGGTCAGCGCGGCACGGGCCTCGACAAGTATCTCACTTGACGTAGTGTCTATGTCAAACACGCGGTGACATCGGTCAAGCTCCTCAGGGGAATAATATGACCGTACCTGTGCCTGACAAAAAGTTGTCGAAATCAAAGCGACTAATAAAAGAACATGTTTTTTCAAGGACCGAATATATTTAATGATTAGATTACAACAGGCTTTTGACAGCGTCGACAAACTCCGAGCGCCCCATATCCCACGGAAGCCAATGTATGGTAAAACCTCTTCGCTCCATACCGCGGAACCATGTCATCTGACGTTTGGCAAACTGATGAATTGCGATTTCAAGCTGTGAGACCATGTCATCATACCGCATATGCCCGGTGACATACAAAGTCAGATATTTATATTCAAGCCCGTAATATATGAGATCATCAGGCCGCACACCGGCATCGATCAACGCTCTCACCTCATCCACCATGCCATCCTCAAGACGGTTTTTCAACCTTGCGGTTATACGCCGGCGCCGATTTTCACGATCTATATCGACACCCACAATCGTGACATTTTTCATCGGATGCGGCTCGGCCAAGACCGCCTTGTCAGGATGCTCCCGATAATACATCTGTATCTCGATAGCTCTCACAGCCCGCTGGCAGCTATCGACATCGGTAGTGTTATGGAGCACTTTTATGCGCGACAACATCTCTGTCAGCTCATCAAGACTCTTGCCTTTAAGCCGGGCCCTCAACTCCGGGTTCTCCGGCACTTCGGGAAGGCGCACACCGTTAATTACCGACTCGACATACAATCCGGTGCCACCGCAAAGCACAGGCATACGTCCGCGGGCCCGTATGTCATCGTACACAGTATCGAAATCACGCAGATACTCATACAGGCTGTAACGATAACCCGGTTCACGTATATCGATCATGTGATAAGGGACATCGCCATATTCCTCCAAATCCTTTCCGGTACCGATATCCATGCCTCGATACAGCTGCCGGGAGTCAGCGCTTATTATCTCGCCGCCTACAGCTTTAGCCACATCTACCGCACGGCCGGTCTTTCCCGACGCCGTAGGCCCCGTAATGACAAGCATCTCAGTTGATGTTTTCTCCACTGACATATTTACGCCATAATTTACGAAGATGAAAGAAAGGCCGATCCTCATTATCGTCGGCAATCATAAGCCATACAGGGTCATTGAAATCCACGTCAATATCATCAAGATCGCGAATCCTGAATGACGGCTTATAATGCTTTATCTCATACAGCCGTCGACCGTTGCGGTCGTAGGTCTTGCTTGCTATAGTCACCGTATAGATACGATGTATCTCACTCGCAAGAAGCGAAGACACAAGACCTTCACCAAGCATACGCTCAAGCTGCGACTGCTGATACCATTTTCCCTTAAGTCCGGACGCGTCAATCGAGTTGCGCGACTTCATCACGCACAGGTAATGAAATATGTTGCACGCCGACTCTTTGTTGGCGTTGACATACAGAAAACGGATATCGGCCTCATCGCGCAGACCCGATATGTTCTCAAACCGGATTTTTGCATCGTTCAAAGTCACCCTCTCGCGATAAGGGATATTGACCGATGCGGGTGTGTCTTTTTTAGAACCTTGACCGGCCACATCATCAAGAAATACGCTGTCGTCCGATACGATTATGTAGCGCAATAATGTCGATGACACTTTCATCGTAGCGTCACCGACTATATTCTGACGGAAAAACAGATAGATATTGAAATACCTGCGACCGAGATATATTATCGACAGTATATACAATATTATGGGTATCCATACATAGTAAAACAGATCGGCATGGTTAAGATTGACATTGGAATACTTCATGTAGTAGTATATCCAAGTATAAGCCGTAATGCCGGCCGATATAAATATCAGCATGCGCAACTGATAGCGGCTTTCACTGCTGAACACCTTTCCGATAAAACCGCGTTCGGAAGGCATACCGTAACGAATACGACACTCGCGACAAAATCCAATCTTATGGCGGCGCAGATATGCCCATAGAGTCACGACAAGCGTAACCGGGGATATTACAAGTATGGTTATATAGGGAATTTTCCGATTGGCCGTTCCGACAACATACTCCTGCGGATCTATGAACTTCATGTAATACAGGTTTATCGTCACCATTATTATGGCGGCTATAATAAGAACCCGCGTCATCATGAACGGAAGCATGTTGCACATCGGCGTATCAGAATTACGCAATATGTTAAGACGCCTTATAAGGAGAAACTCCATCAAAAGCACTACAGCCGGAAGCCAGATCTTCGACACATACATTGACACGAAGAGTATCACGACCAGTGTACCCACCGATCTTATCCAGCTATACAGAAGACTCTGTATACCGAAAAAATTGGCTTTGTCACGACTGTATTCGTCCATATTATTTCAGATTGCGGTCAAAGAAATTGAGCATGTTAAGATACACAAGCGACCGTGAATTGCAGCCGTATATAGAATGGTTCATGTTGGGGAACAACAACATGTCGCACACCTTTCCCGCCGACTGCAGGGTCGATACATACTGCATGGTATTCATCAGATGTACATTATCATCGGCCGTACCGTGCATTATCAGCAAGGGTGTCTTTATACGGTCGACATAATTGACAGGCGCACTGCTGTTATAACCGTCCTCATTCTCCTGAGGCGTAAGCATATACCGTTCTGCATATACAGTATCGTAATAACGCCAGTCAGTCACCGGAGCCACAGCCACAGCCGCATCATAATCATATTTTGACGCAGCCATAAGACTTTCATATCCACCATAACTCCAGCCGAATATGCCGACTTTGGATACATAAGGCAACGATGCGGCATACTTGGCGGCATTTATCTGGTCGATAGTCTCATAATGTCCGAGATTACGGTATACGCAATCCTTAAATGCTTTTCCGCGTCCTCCCGTACCACGTCCGTCAACACACATGACTATATAGCCCTGCTGTACAAAAAAGCAGTCCCAGTCAATACGCCAACGGTCAAGAACCTCCTGTGAACCGGGGCCGCTGTACTGATACATTATAACCGGATATTTCCGCGACGAAGAAAAATCAGAAGGTTTGAGCACATAACCGTTCAAAGTATATCCGTCAGAAGCTACGGTAAAGAACTCTTTCGCAGGTACGCCGCCATAACGCGCTCTGACATCGGCATTGTCTTCAAGCACCCGTATCTCCTTACCCAAAGAGGTGCACAGCGTGTAGACGGGAGGTGTGGTGACATTACTGTAAGACAGTGTCATATAAGTCATGTCGGGAGAGAAAGAGGCCGATGACGTGCCTCGTGTATCGCCGAAATCGATAACCTTGCCTTTGGCATCGATACGGCTTACCACACGATTGACAGCGCCCGACACCGTTGACTGGAAATAATGCACACCCGACACAGGATCGCAACCATAATAAGCGGTCACGTCAAAATCGCCTGAAGTAACCTGACGCATGCGCGCTCCCGAATAACTGTACTGATATACATGATTATAGCCCGACTGCTCCGACGTAACCATGAAAAAGTCAGGATAAAACTTAGTGTCTTCCCACGCCGACGGATCAATCCACCCTGTAGAGGCCTCATCAACATACACCGACTTGGCTACAGTCGATTTCGGATTGACCGCATACATCTCCATACGGTTCTGCGCGCGGTTGAGAGTCGTCACCATAAGGCGCTCGGGGCGGTAAGCATATGCAATACGCGGTATATATTCTATACGCTCATCATTAAACACGATATCCTTGGTCTTGCGTGTATCTATATCGTAGCTGTGGAGTGTGACACGCGAGTTGGGCTTTCCCGCAACAGGATATTTATATGTATAACGTCCGGGGTACAGGGCATAATCGGTTTTAGGATCGCATGTGCCTTCATATAACGTAAATGAATACATAGGCACATCAGTCTCGTTATATTTCAAATAGCAGAAAGTAAGATTGTCGGGCGACCACACCATAGAACATGTGGTGTCAAACTCTTCTTCATACACCCAATCGGGCACACCGTTTATGACTTTGTTTATCTCACCATCCTTGGTCACCGCTACTTCGGTATTATAATCAAGTTTGCGTATATATATGTTATTGTCGGCGACAAACGCTATCATACGTCCGTCAGGCGACCATTGCGGGGCACGCTGTACAGGATGCTCCGCACTCAACGGTGCAAACACGTTATGACGGACCTCATATACATAATATGTGGCCTGCGACGACCTGCGGTATATGGGCACAGACTTCTCGCATACCAGTATATGTGACTCGTCGGGACTAAGGATATAGGAGTGTATGGACTTTATACGGCTTTCACGGGCAGTCTCCACATCAAGCATCACGCCCAATTCCTTGCCTGATTTTATATCATAACGCACTATACGCTTGCCGTCATCGCTTACAGCCACATATGTCTTACCGTCGGCAAGATAAGTCATAGCGCCCGGCGTAGCCGAGGCGTTGGACGGGTATACATAAGGAGCGATATTATCGGCGGTAACGGCTGCCGACAATGGGCATACGGCAACAAGCGCGGTGCCGATCAACGAATAAAATAACTTCGAAATATTCATTTTTTGCAACTTTATTAAGACACTTTAGGTATTAAAAGAGCGACATCTGGGCCGAGTTCTCGGGCGGAGTCTTTCTTGTCGGTTCCTGATAGCCGAAATCAGTATCGGAAGTCACGGCCGTAGTCTTGGCCACCATACCCTCCGGCGGAGTACCCACAAGCCACTGTGTATCGTCAAGAGTCTCGTCTATGGCTGAAATCTTTGGAACGATCTTCTTACGCCGGCGCACCTTTTCGGCAGGCTTGACGGCATTGTCACCGCTTATCTCTTCCAATGCCTTTTTAAGACGGACCTCCTCCTCGGCACGCTCACGCATTGTCTTGTCTATACCCTCCTGAAGCAGTGAATTGGCTCGTTCGAGTTCCGCAATGCGAAGCGCCTGCTTGTCTTTATCGCGACGCAGATCCTTTATGCGGCGGTCACGCTCGCCTATAATCTCTTCGAAACGCGCCACTTTCTCCTGAACATCATTGGCTATAGCCAGTGTGGCGTTGGCATTATCAAGCTCCTCACCGGTAGTACGGAGTTTCTCAAGCGTCTCGTCATGCTGTTTACGGAGCTCCTCAAGCTCCGCCTTTACCGCTTCAAGTTCTTTATTTGACTTGACATTCAGGTTGCGGGTGTCGGACAACATACGGTCAGCCATCGCCATACGCTCCTTGTATTGCGTTGCGGTTTGCTCCGACTCCTTCTTCAGGCTCTCTATCTGAGCCCTCAAAGTATTCAGTTCCTCGTCGGAAGCTGTTCCGGCCCCGCCTTTGTCATCACCCTCCAACACGCCGGCCACTTTTATTTTATTCAGCAGACTGCGGTTTTCAAGGTCGAGCTGTTCTTTTTCGGCCTCAAGAGTCTTTATACGCATCTCAAGCTCCTGTACTTTGTTATTAAGAGCCCGCTTCTGGCGGTCAGCGCTAAGACGCTTCTGTTCCGAGTCATTTTCACGTCCTTCAGCCGACTTGCACTTTTCTTTAAGAGCCTCGATTTCGTTTTTAAAACGGTCGCGCTCCGAACGCGCGTCGGTATCGGTCTCACACTTTATGCGTTGACGTTCCGATACAAGATATTCATGAAACGACGTGCCCAACGCATCGTAAAGATAACGGCGCTGGGCCTCCTTGTCAAGACACCGCTTTATAAAATCGGGCTGGGCATTATTGAACACTTCAAGTATTCCGTCAAAGAATGTCAACGGAAATTCATCAGCCTCCTGCCTTGCGCCAGCCTGAGAACGGTCCTCATCGCGGCTGTCATCGGCATGCGCCGCAGCAGTCTCCTGCGGTCTGTTATAAGGAGTAACAATAGCCGAAGGTGCATCAGAGTCATCATAATCCTCACCTCCGCCGAAGCCCAAAGCTCTGCCCAATGCTTTAAAGAATGCCATAATCTTCTTTTTCGTTAAAATGTAACCGGTGCGCTTATTCGGGTTTTACCACGACTCCCTCTCCTTTGCGGCCGTTGATACCTATGACAAGAGGAGAGTCAAACTTGACTATCCTTATAAAGTCGCTTTCATAAATGGCCGGCCGGCTGTTTAAATACTCCACATCGTAGATGCCGTCATTTGATGACGGATCGATAGTGAAATAACCGACGCCGAATGATGTCAGGTTCTGGAAAAAATGGGTTCCCTGACTCGGTTCGATACGGTAGTTGCCAAGCGAAGACTCCACTATAAGCCGGGCCGACGATATGTGAGGCCATTTTACAGGAATACCAAGAGCCGTATCGCTTGAGCCCCAACGACCGGGACCGATCAGCACATAACCTTCATTACGCTCTGTAAAGTTACGATTTATTTTTTCAATTTCTCTTGCGATAAGAGAATTATTTGACGATGAAAAATTTTCAGGGCGCACGTAGACCACCGTATCGACGTTATCGATGTTGCCGTGGCCGAGAGCGGTATTGCTGCGCAGAAGCATTCTGTCATCGGACAGAGCCAATATACTTTCATCGACTATGTCCTTGCGCTCTACGATGGGCCTTATCTGAAGCCAGTACAAGGTACCTTTCGTCTTGCCATCGGGGGTAAGGACGCCTGCAAACTCAATCTCGACAGGACGTCCCATCTCCTCCTGCCCCTTCTTAAGCATAAAATCGGTTATGGGCGCAAGCGGAAACACTCCGTGCTGAAGCACATTGGCAAAAGTGACCACACGCCGCCCCTCGCCCTCGTCGCAGTCACGTATCACCTGATCGCGAAAATCATAAGTCGATACCATGTAACGCAACGCACCGGTCGAGGCGACATCCTGAATGCGCAACTTTGATATGTTGAAACTGTCGTCGACCTTAAAACCGTCATCGACCCCGCGCCTCATGTCGATTGCATAAAAACGGGTCTGGGTATCGCGCAAAGCCAAGTCAAGCGTAGATGTCTGCAACACTTTGTCGGCATGACGCGGCGAGAAACGCAGACTGAGACCTCCGTCGACAATATACTTTCCAAGACCTACGGCTATCTCGGCCACTCCATCCTCAGGCACCTCATCATTTATAGGATAGTAGTTTAACGAACGTCCGACGCCGGAAAACGAGGGGAAATAATAGTCGCCGGCCTGCTGTCCGACCACTTCCTGAATTATTACAGCCATCTTTTCCTGATCAATGACATTGCTTGTCGCCGTCATGTATGCCTTACTGTCGGCATAAAACACGGAAGCATACACGCTCTTGATGGCGTCGCTAAGCATGGCAAGCATCTCATAACGGTCATCCACATGGGGTATCATATATGTCGAATATATGCCGGCAAAAGGCTGATAATGCGAATCCTCAAGAAGGCTTGAACTACGTATAGCCAACGGCTTGTCAACCACCTCGAACAATGCGAAGAAATCCTCTATAAGCCGCTCGGGCAAGCGTGCCTGCAGGAAATATTTCAATATGGTGTCATCACTTTGGTCAGACAACGCCACAGGATAGAGGTTGTTGGTCTCCATAAATTCATCGAAGATGTCGGTGCATATCACCACCGTACGAGGTATAGTCACCGTGACACCTTCGAAATTATCGCATACCGGATTTTTCTTGATTATCGAATCGATAAATGCCAGACCGCGCCCTTTTCCGCCAAGAGAGCCCTGACCGATACGGGCAAAATTGGAGTAATGGTCAAACCTATCCTTGCGGAATATGGCTACCACACCGCGGTTCTTCATCTTACGGTATTTGACTATCAAGTCAAAAAACAATTGTCGTACAGCAGGAGCCTCCTCGATTTTGGTGAAACGGTGCTGCTTTACCACCTCGGCAATGGGGAACAGCGCACGCGAGTACAGCCACCGCGATATATCGTTATATGAGGCATGGTACAGCAATGATTTTGCCGGGATATCAAAGATATGGCGCTGCAGGTCCTTCAAGTCATGTATGCGGAGCAATTCCTCTCCGGTCTCGGGATCGAGTATGACGAAATCGCCGAAACCGAAATCCTTCATTATCGCATTGCCGAGATCGACAGGAAATTTTTTAGAGTTCTTATCGATAAACACACTTCCGAGCGCCTCCACCTTAGGCGCGTTATCGACCTCCGACGATTCAAGGATGACAGGCAGATACGGATCTTTCTCGCGAAGATAGGCTGCGAGTTTTAGTCCGGCCTCCGGATCTTTTGAGCCGTCGCGTTTGAAAGAAACGTCCGACACCACTCCAAGCATGTTTTTACCATACTTCTCATATAAGGCCACAGCCTCCTCGTAATCACGCGCAAGCATGACTTTAGGACGTCCGCGCATGCGGAGCATCTGTTCATGCTCGTTCAGGGCCTCGGTCGAGAAAATAAGCGACTGTTTAAGAAGAAACTTGTATAAGATAGGCAGTACCGAAGAATAAAACCTCACGGAGTCCTCGACAAGAAGTATCATCTGCACGCCGACCTCATTTATGTCATTGTCGGCATTCATCTTGTCTTCAAGCAGCTTTATTATGGCAAGGAGCAGATCGACATTGCCTAACCAGCTGAATACATAGTCGACAGCCGTAAGGTCCTCTTTGGCAAGCCGGCGCGACACTTCTTTGGAAAAAGGCGTAAGCACCACGATAGGTGTGTCGGGATACAACGATTTTATATCCTTAGCCCCGGTGAAAGTCTCGCTCAGATCTATACCCGGCATCATTATGATAAGGTCGAAACGCTTGTCGGCAAGCACTCCGAGCGCTTCGGAAGGACGCGATACGCGAGTGACGCGCGGAGGCGAACTTAAATTAAGCGCTACATACTCGAAATAAAGCTGTTCTTCCACTCGCCCGTCCTCTTCCATCATGAAAGCATCGTAAGGCGACGCGACAAGCAGCACGTTAAATATGCGGCGTTGCATCAATGCTTGAAACGCCGTATCTTTCAGATATAACTGGCTTAAACTTTCCTCGTTCATGGTGCATTGCAGAAATGAGAAACAAATTTACGAATAATTTTCCATGACACCGCCATACACTGTCAAGTATTTTAATGAACATTTGTACCATGTCAGACGTAGATAGTTAGTACATATCTTATCTTACCACAGAACCTGATGACAACCTATTCAGCAATAGCGATAATCATAGCAGGGGTACTGCTCTTTTTTGTAGCATTGACTTTACGGAGCACGGCCTCACGTCGATGCCGCAAGGATCCGGAGTCGTTATCCATATACCGAAAAGGACGTATGTTGCAGTATGCCTCCTATTCAGTCATAGGTTTCGGGGGCTTGGCCATGCTGCTCCAGTAACCGCGACAGCATCAATAGCCTGCCCGTGTTATGCGCCGCGACACTTTGTTATTTATGATAAGAGGCACATTTTCCACCGTAAGGTTGCTTGTATCAAGACCAAGAGCTTTCTCATCACTTATACCGAGCCGCCGCAACAGTGCGTAAAGCGTCATGAGCAAGCGGTCTTTACCTTCGCAGCAGCTCGATGCCGAAAATATGCGGTGAATTATAACAAAACGGAAATTTCCGGCAATGCCGTGTTTGCGCAGCGACGGATAGCGACTTGTAAGACTTATCGTTCCGTCAGCCACAAGATCTTCAACTATCTGACGTAAATACACGCTTACCTGCGGCCTTACCCGAAATCCGATACGCAGGTTTACGCTGATAAGTGTATCGGGTATTATCACGTCACAGTCATATTCAAGTGTGTCGGGGGTGTCGACATACTCTATCCTAAGGAGCCAGTAATGATCAGCCCTTTTAGGCTGCTTGTTTATTATAGAATACAGCAGCTTACGCTCAACCATGCGTGACGATGCCGACCTTGATATGAATACAAGATTTGCTGCATATTCGGGAATGGCGTTATCGGCTTTAATATCGGCTATAATCTCACGATAGTCCTCGATATTCATGTATTCTATATACTTGTCACGTATCAGTTTGGCTCTGCGCCATATAAGCATCACCGCACACACCACTCCCGCGATAAGCACGGTAAACCAACCGCCGTGCATAAACTTAAAGGCGTTGGCGGCAAAGAATGCGCCCTCTATGACCGTATAGACGACAGTGAACAGAGCCACGACCCATAGCGACACGCCTTTTTGCCGTAAGTAAAAAGCAAGGAGCACCGTGGTCATGAGCATGGTTACGGTTATGGCAAGACCATAAGCGGCCTCCATACGGTCGGAAGAGCCGAAAATAAGTACCGTAGCCACACATCCTGCATAAAGCGCCGTATTAACCACCGGGATATACAGCTGACCTTTAAGATTGGTCGGATAATTAATACGGAGCCTCGGCCAAAATCCGAGATTCATGGCTTCACTGAATATCGTGAAAGACCCGCTAAGCAATGCCTGACTTGCTATGATGGCCGCTCCGGTCGACATGAATATACCTACTGGAAGAAACCATGAGGGCATTATCATGTAAAACGGATTGCCGCCGACCGCTCCGTCATGAAGCCGCGATACGATCCATGCTCCCTGACCGAGATAATTAAGTATCAGCATTATTTTTACAAATAACCACGACACCGTTATATTCAACCGTCCGCAATGGCCCAGATCGGAGTACAGAGCCTCGGCTCCTGTAGTACATAAAAACACAGCGCCGAGTATAAGGAACCATCCGGGATAATCGACAAGAAGCTTTACGGCATACACGGGGTTGAAAGCACGCAATATGCCGGAATATTCGCCTATGCACAGAGCGCCGAGCACACCGAGCATAAGAAACCACGCAAGCATAAACGGACCGAAAAGGCGTCCTATAGCCTTAGAGCCAAACTGCTGTACGACAAAGACAAGAGTGATTATAAAAAGTACGACAGGCACTACGGGAGCATCAGGCTCAATGGCCCGCAGACCTTCGATAGCCGACGTAACAGTCACAGCCGGCGTGATGACTCCGTCGGCAATAAGCGTGCTGGCGCCTATGGCAGCCAAGACATACAGCCACTTGAAACGGAGCCGCCTTATCAAGGCATACAGGGCAAGAATACCGCCCTCGCCCTTATTGTCGGCACGCAACGCTATGAGTACATATTTTACAGTGGTCTGCAATGTAAGAGTCCATATTATACAAGACACCGCACCCGTTATGTAGTCGGCATCGATTCTGTCGCCGGTATGCAATATAGTCTTCATCACGTAAAGCGGAGATGTGCCTATATCACCAAACACAATCCCTATCGTGACCAACAGAGCCATTGCCGTGACTTTATGGACAGAGGCGGAAACAGTAGATTTCGTCAATCCGTGCATAAATAGTAAAAAATGAACCGTTATATTTTCATTGAACGACTTTAGACAGATTAATGTTTATTATTAAAATTAATTGCGTAACTTTGCACGATAGACTATAGTCATTTAAAATGAACCAGAAAGAGAAACAACGCTTGCTTGACAAGCGCTATCTGCGCATGGCACGCATATGGGCCGAAAATTCATACTGCCAGCGGCGCAAGGTAGGGGCGATTCTTGTCAAGGACCAGATGATAATTTCCGACGGATACAACGGCACACCCGCGGGTTTTGAAAACATATGCGAGGACGATGAAGGCAAAACAAAGCCCTACGTACTGCACGCAGAAGCCAATGCCATAACAAAAGTGGCACGCAGCGGCAACAGCAGCGAAGGCTCGACACTGTACATAACGGCATCGCCGTGTCTTGAGTGCAGCAAGCTGATCATACAGGCCGGTATAAGACGTGTGGTCTACAACGACCTGTACCGCATTCAGGACGGCCTTGAAGTCTTGCGCCGCGCCGGAGTGGAATGCGAACACCTTTCAGATATAGACTGACGACTACATTTTATCAATAAAAATGAAACAACTGAAAAATCCGCTTGCATGGTACCCGTTAGTGGTAGCGATAGCTTTGACAGGCGGTATATGGATAGGCATAAAATTCGGGTCCAACAGCTACTCGACCGAAGGCGAACGCAAATTGGCGGAAGTCCTTGACCTTATAAAAGACGAGTATGTCGATGAAGTTGACATAGACTCGCTTATCGAACGTACGTTCCCCGACCTGCTGTCAAACCTCGACCCCCACTCCACTTATATACCCGCCAAAGAGCTTCAGGCTGTCAATGAAGACCTTGAGGGTTCATTCAGCGGCATTGGCATATCATTTACCATGCTTACCGACACCGTCACCGTCAATGAAGTCATACCGGGAGGACCGTCGGAAAAGATAGGACTTATGGCCGGCGACCGTATAATGACCATCAATGACTCCGCAGTAGCCGGCATGAACATACCCAATACGGAAATCATGAAAATGCTGCGCGGAGAAAAAGGCACGAAGGTAAAACTCGGGGTAAAGCGCAACAACACGAAGAAAATACTGTCGTTTGAAGTCACCCGCGGCGACATACCCGTCAACTCGGTCGACGCCGCCTACATGATCGACGACACGACAGGCTACATTAAAGTAAACAAATTCGGCCGCACGACACGCGACGAATTCCTCACCGGACTTGTAAAACTGAAAGCGGAAGGCGCCGAGCGCTATATCGTGGACCTGCGAGGCAATACCGGAGGCTTTCTCGAAATGGCAATCTACATGGCCAACGAATTTTTACCGGCCAACTCGCCTATCGTCTTTACTCGCGGACGCGAAAGCATGGAGGACGCCAAAGTATTCAGCGACGGCACCGGTTCGTTCCAAAACGACGAGCTGGTGGTACTGCTCGACGAGTACTCGGCAAGTGCGAGCGAAATTTTCGCAGGCGCCATGCAGGACAATGACCGAGCCCTTATAGTAGGACGACGCTCGTTTGGCAAAGGTCTCGTACAGCGTCAGACAACACTCCCCGACAGCAGTGCCATAAGACTTACCGTATCGCGCTACTATACGCCGTCGGGACGCTGCATACAGAAAGATTACAAGCTGGGCAACCGCAACGCCTACGAAAAAGAGATTGTGGACCGCTACGAGCATGGCGAGTTCTACAACTCCGACAGCATCAAGTTCAACGAAGATCTTCAGTTTACCACTGCCACAGGCCGTACGGTCTATGGAGGCGGAGGCATCATGCCCGACGTATTTGTACCTAACGACACATCAGGAGTGACCAACTACTATATTAATGTAGTGAATGCCGGACTGTTGCAGAAATTTGCATTCGAGTACAGCGACTGCAACCGCGAGGCGCTTTCGTCGGCCAAGGACCTTAAGCAATTGCTTGCCAAGCTCCCTGAAAATGAAGAGCTGCTCATACAGTTTGTAAACTATGCGTCACGCAACGGCATACCGGCAAGATGGTATTACATCAACATTTCGCAAGACTTGATTGTTAATTTCCTGAAGGCTTTGATAGCAAGCGACATTCTCGGACGCGAATACTATTACCAAGTCGCCAATACCGATGATGTCACGGTACTTAAAGCATTGTCCGAATTAAACAGCGGTCATGCTTCGGTACCGATTTCGCCGGCTGAAAAACCTGACGAATAATAATCAATACACCGATGAAAAAGGAAGAAATAAGGCGCCGGGTTAAGGCACAGAAAGCGTTGCTTTCCGACAATGAACGCAAAGAAGCCGCCAAGTCGGTTTTCGCAGTACTTGAAAATTCGGCAGCATTTCTGCTTGCCGACAAGATACTGATGTATCACTCGTTGCCCGACGAGCTTTCCACCATAGAGTTTATCGACAGGTGGCACGAGCGCAAGCATTTTTTCCTGCCCAGAGTCAACGGAGTAAATCTTGAAGTGCTGCCATATGACCGCTCACGGCTGCAATATGGAGCATTTCACATCGAAGAGCCTGTCGGAAGCGACATAGAAGACATAGACAACATAGAGATGATTGTAGTGCCGGCCGTGGCCTATGACCGCAACGGCAACCGCGTAGGCCGGGGCAAAGGCTACTATGACCGTCTGCTGTCGGGGTCGCGCGCCACAAAAATAGGCGTAGGCTATGACTTTCAGCTGGTCGACGAAATAGACACCGAACCCCATGATATAGGTGTGGACATCGTCATAACCCAGTCACATTTAATAACCGTAAAACACCGGGAATAAAAAGCTCATACCGGTCACCATCACAAATCAGAACAATGGCACTTATATATAGCGAAACAAGACTGGCCGATGTAATAGCCAACGAGACATCGGTCATACCGGTAATAAACCGGTTCGGCATAAATCTCGGCACCGGCGATGCAACAGTCGACGCAGTATGTCGCGTACACAAGCTTGACACGGATTTTTTTCTCGCCATACTCAATACGTTTATCAACGAAGGTTATTTCCCGGAAGAAAAATTGCGTGGTTTCAAAGCTTCGGAAATAATAGACTATCTCGTCAAGACCAATGCGTATTACAGCAGGTTTCAGCTGCCCAACATACGGCGCCACTTCACCATGCTGCTCAACTCGGCCGGCGACGGCAACAGCAACCTCGAGCTCATGCTGAAGTTTTACCAAGGGCTTGAAAACGACCTTATGGCAAGAATAGATCGTGACACAAAAGAATGGTTCCCGGCAATCCTCGCCTTAGCCAACGGCACACCCTGCGATACGCCCATAGAGCACGAAGAGGAGACTCTCGTCGAAGACAAGCTGAATGACCTGAAAAGTATGTTTATAAAGCACTTGTCAGGCGACTATGACCTGAACTTATGCTACGGCGTCATCGTAGCCATAGTGACTCTGGAAAAAGACCTCAGGCAAAACAACCGCATACGCAACCGCATATTGCTTCCTGTCAGCCGTTCATTGCAACAAAACGAAAACCGATAAGCCATGAATATAGCCCTGCAGCTTGACGACACGCTACAAGCCATAGGCCTGCGCTATCTGTTCTTAAATTATTTCGATATCGATGTCGATATATTATCGGAGACAACGCCTGACGCAGTCGACACACCGTCGACGCTCTATATCGTATCGCCTGTAGCATATTGCCGCAACATAGATTTTTATGCCATGCGACGCACAAGGACCATTGTCGCGGGCGACGGCAAAGGCATGTTGCACATAAACAGCTGTGAATCGGACATTTTAGAACAGCTGCGCGAATTTATAAACGTGCGGAAGCTTCAGGATACGGCCCAATCGGCCGAACTCACACAACGTGAGATTGATGTGCTTCGCCTTGTAGCAATGGGACTTATAAACAAAGAGATAGCTGACAAGCTGAACATAAGTTTCAATACGGTATTGTCGCACCGCAAAAATATCACCGCAAAACTCGGCATAAGGAGTGTGTCGGGACTTAGCGTATACGCAATGATGAACGGCTACATAAATGAATCCGACTTAAATTTATAATTACATTACCATATAAACCGATTATTATCCATGAATATCAGACTGAATTTATTATTGCTTGCGGCAAGTTGCCTCACCGCCGCAACCGCACAGACGAAGGATTATTCGACAGAAATCACCGCTCATCAGCACGCGAGCAACTATTTTGCATATCCTTATCTTGACAACGTGGCTCCGCGTCAGACTCCGGCGCCTAAAGGATATGTGCCGTTTCATCTTGAACACTACGGCCGCCACGGAAGCCGCTATCTTATTGATGAGAAACAATATACCCGTTCAGTAGAAATACTCGAAATCGCCGAACGAAACAGACGGCTCACCCCTCTCGGCCAACGTGTGCTCGACCATGTACGCGACTTCTGTCCCACAGCCGAAAACCGCGGAGGCGATCTGTCAGACCGAGGCGCTTTACAACACAAAGCCATAGCAAGGCGCATGGCAGAGAACTATCCGGAGATTTTCATGACCGACGCTTATGTAAATGCACGCTCCACAATAGTCGAACGTTGCATATTGTCTATGCTCAACGGGCTTGACGCCCTGCACACGGCCAACCCGTCACTTAAAATAACAAGCGATGCAAGCCGTGCCGACATGCACTACATGAATCTCGACCATGATACCATAAAAGCAAAACGCAGCCACGGCACCCGTACTGCATATAAGAAATTCAGCAAGTGCCACGCAAACAAAGGTGATTTTATCAATAAATTGATTGATGATCCAAAATTTGCAGCCGACAGTATCGACATGAAGGCACTGTTCAACGACCTGTTTCCCGTTCTTGCCAATGACCAGAGCCATATAGGCCGTGAATGGTTGCTCGAAGAAGTATTCACACCGGAAGAGATACACCAGCGGTGGCTGTGCCGCAATGCGAAGTGGTTCATTCACGGCGGCAACTCTAAAATTACGGAAAACATAGTGCCCTATATACAAGGCAACCTGCTTACCAACATCATAGAAAGCGCGGACACGGCCATGGTGTCATCAAATACAAGCGCCAACCTGCGCTACGGACATGACGGAGTGGTACTGCCCTTGGCCGTACTCATGGAGATAGACGATTACGGACGCGAAATAAATGACCTCGAAGATCTGGGAGAGATATGGCGCGACTATCTTGTCATACCTATGGCGGCAAACATACAGATGATATTTTACCGTCCCGAGGGCTCCGTCAATCCCGACGAAGTACTTGTAAAAGTCATGCTGAACGAGCGTGAAGTACGTCTGCCGGTGGATACATATACGGCGCCGTACTACCCGTGGAGCGCACTTCGCCGGTACTACATGGACAAACTATCGTCAAACACTATTAAATAGAACGTATTTCTTAAAATAATGTTAACGTGCAATGTCGTGCTATGACTAAATGTTAACTTTGTAAGTTGACAGTATATAATGAACGACTGAATGATTGCAATAAACAACTTGTCGGTAGAGTTCAGCGCCAAGAGCCTATTTGACAATATCAATTACGTTATAAACAAAAAAGACAAGATAGCCCTCGTGGGCAAAAACGGAGCAGGTAAATCTACAATGTTGAAAATCATAGCCGGAATACAACGCCCCACTTCCGGCTCCGTGTCAGTGCCTCAGGGAGTAAGTATAGGATACTTACCCCAGCACATGACCATCAACGACTCGCTTACCGTTATAGAAGAAGCGAGAACGGCTTTCTCCGACATAAAGAAACTTCATGACGAGTTTGACCGGTGCAACAACGAAATCGCATCGCGCAGCGACTATGACTCTCCCGATTATCAGAAACTTATAGACCGCATAACCACCCTTACCGAACGTCTTGCTTTGGAGGACAGCGACAACGGAGAGGCCGAAATAGAGAAAACGCTGACGGGTCTCGGCTTCAGGCGAAGTGACTTCAACCGTCCGACGGCAGAGTTCAGCGGCGGTTGGCGCATGCGCATCGAGCTGGCAAAGATATTACTAAAAAAACCTGATGTACTGTTGCTCGACGAGCCGACAAACCATCTTGACATAGAGTCAATACAATGGCTCGAAAATTTTTTGCTTACCAAAGCCAATGCCGTGGTGCTCGTCAGCCATGACCGTGCATTCATTGACAACGTGACAAACCGAACGATAGAAATATCGCTCGGTAAAATATATGACTACTCGGTAAATTACTCAAAATATGTGGTTCTGCGTCAAGAGAGGCTTGAACAACAGCGCAGAGCCTACATGAACCAACAAAAACAGATACAGGACACCGAGGATTTCATTGAGCGTTTCAGATATAAGGCAACAAAATCAGTACAGGTACAAAGCCGCATAAAACAGCTTGCAAAAATAGACCGCATAGAGATTGATGAAGTCGACACATCGCACCTTAACTTGAGATTTCCACCCGCCCCCCGCTCGGGCGACTATCCCATAATAGCCGACAACTTAGGCAAAGCATACGGCGAACATCAGGTGTTTGACCATGCTACGTTCACAATAAAACGCGGTGAAAAGGTGGCTTTTGTAGGCAAAAACGGAGAAGGCAAATCAACGCTTGTAAAATGTATAATGAACGAAATACCCTACACAGGCTCACTTAAGATAGGTCACAATGTGAAGATAGGATATTTCGCACAAAACCAAGCGCAGCTGCTTGACGGCGAACTTACCGTATTTGACACGATTGACCGCGTAGCCGTAGGCGACATACGCACCAAGATACGTGACATACTTGGAGCATTCATGTTCGGCGGAGCCGCTTCCGACAAAAAGGTAAAAGTACTGTCAGGCGGAGAGAAAACACGTCTTGCCATGATAAGGCTGCTGCTGGAACCGGTCAACCTGCTTATCCTTGACGAGCCGACCAACCATCTTGACATGACGACCAAAGACATACTCAAACAAGCCATAAAGGAATTTAACGGCACGGTAATAGTAGTCAGCCATGACCGCGAGTTTCTTGACGGACTTGTCGAGAAAGTATATGAATTCGGCGACGGCAAAGTAAGGGAATGTCTCGGAGGTATCTACGAATTTCTTGAGAAGAAAAAACTGGCATCGCTTACGGAGCTGGAAAAATCACAACCTCTGAAAGAGGCAAAAACTGAAACGGCAAAACCCGCACCTGCACAAACTCCGGCCAAAGAAAAGCAACGGCTATCATACACCGAACAGCGAGAGAGAGATAAACTCATCAAGAAAGCGGAACGTAAAGTAAAGGATGCCGAGGACAACATAGGGGCGGTGGAGAAGGAAATAGCGGAAGTGGAAAGTCTGATAGCGGCCGGAGAGATAGCGGGAGATATATTTGACCGCCACGCCTCCTTGCAAAAAAAGCTGGACAATGCCATGAGCCTTTGGGAAATAGCAGGAATGGAGCTTGACGAGCTCAAGGCTTCGTTAGACAAATAAAAAGCAACCCGATGACCGATAACAATACAAAAAGAGGTGTCGACAGAGCCAATCTTGACCCGACAGCAGACCCTCGCGATGATTTTTACGACTATGCTTGCGGAGGCTGGATGAAAGCCAATCCGTTAAAGCCCGAATTTGCCCGATACGGCACATTCGACGAACTGCGGGAGAACAACCGCATTCAGTTGCGCGACCTTATAACCGGTCTTGATACAGAAAACGCCGTGCCGGGTTCGGTAGCACAGAAAATAGGCGACCTGTACAAGATGGGGCTTGACAGCGAGCGGCTCAACTCGGAAGGCGCGCAACCTGTCATGGCCGACATAAAGGCGATAAATACGACTCCGAAAGCCGACATATGTGAACTTCTTGCCACATGCATAGGCTCTGATGCTTTTTTCAATACCGGTGTTGAAGCCGACATGATGGATTCTGACAACAACGCCATGTACTGGAGTCAGGGCGGCCTCGGCCTCGGTGACCGTGACTATTATCTGGAGGACTCCGACAACGCACGAAACATTCGCGACGCATACCGGAATTTTGTCGTCACACTGGCCGGTCTTGCCGGTTATGACGAAAAAGATAGTCAACGGGTAGCCGACAACGTGATGAAAATAGAGACCTCACTTGCCCGGGCTGCGATGCCCCGCGAAGAGTTGCGTGATCCGGCAGCGACCTACAACCCCATGACAATCGAAGAGATTGAGGAAAAATATCCTAACATCGGCATGCGCCGTTATTTCGCCGCACAGGGTATTGATGACATAACTACGGTAATAATCGGACAGCCAAAGTCGCTTGCTGAAGTCGACCGACTGATGTCAGAGCTGTCGGAAACGGAGCTTCACGATTATATCACCGCCGGCTATCTCGCATCGGCAGCCGAGTATCTGAGCGACGATTTTGTCAATGCCAAATTCGAGTTGTCAAAGGTTGTGTCGGGAGTGGAACGGCCCATGCCGCGCTGGAAGCGCGCTCTCGGAGTGCCCAACGCTCTTCTTGGCGAGGCGGTAGGACAATTATATGTAGAGAAGTATTTCCCGCTTTCGGCCAAGGAAAAGATGCTTGACCTTGTCGGCAACCTTAAAACCGCTTTGGGCGAACACATCGACAATCTGTCATGGATGAGCGACACTACCAAAGCACGCGCCCGGGAAAAACTGGATGCTTTTTCGGTAAAAATCGGCTATCCCGACAAATGGCGCGACTACTCTTCACTGACAATAGACATACGTAAATCATATTGGGACAACATAAAGTCGGCCATAAAGCACGAAATCGACTACAACCTTTCAGACTGGGGCAAGCCTGTCGACAAATCGCGCTGGTATATGCCTCCACAGATAGTAAACGCATACTACTCTCCCCTGTCCAATGAAATCTGCTTTCCGGCGGGAATACTTCAGGCACCATACTTCAATCCCGATGCCGACGCCGCCGAGAATTACGGAGCCATCGGAGTAGTCATAGGACATGAGATGACCCACGGTTTTGACGATCAGGGGAGCCGGTTTGACAAAGACGGCAATTTTGCCGACTGGTGGTCGGCCGATGACCGCGAGAAGTTTCAATCGCTGACAGCCGGACTTGTAAAACAATTTGATGACATAACAGTACTTGGCGACACACATGCCAACGGACGTTTCACTCTTGGCGAGAACATAGCCGACCAAGGCGGCATACGCATAGCATACACCGCCTACCACAATTCGCTCAACGGAGCTTCGGGCGAGAACATCGACGGCTTCACCCCCGACCAGCGATTCTTTCTGTCATATGCCAACGTATGGGCCGGAAATATCCGCGACGAGGAGATACTGCTGCGTACAAAGACCGACCCGCACTCACTCGGCCGCTGGCGTGTCAACGGCACGTTAAGAAATATCGAACCCTTCTTCAAGGCATTTGACATAAAGGAGGGCGACACAATGTTTCTGCCGCCCGAGCAACGTATCATAATATGGTAAACAATAAACTACACGATAAATGGATCATAAAGCAGTAACCGGACACTTGGCAAAAGCACTCGGACGCGAGCCCAAAGACATTATGGCCCTCATGGACGGCCTCGCGGCCACTATGCGCGACAATCTATGCGATATGAATACGGTGGCACTGCCGGGATTCGGCGAATTTATTCCGGTAAAAGAGGATGAACATATACAAAACGACCTGTCTACCGGACAACAAATACTCGTACCCCCGTCTATAAATGTAAAATTCAGCCCGAGCGCATTACTAAAAAGAAAAATCAACGACCGTCAATGAATAAGAAAATAACATTTCCGCAATTGGCGGCTACACTTGCCGCCCTTACATCCAGCTCCGAACAGACTGCGGAAGCTTTTTTGCGTGAGTTGCTCAATCTGATATCGGACACACTGGCGCGGGGAGAATCCATAACCATAAAAGGACTTGGCTCTTTCGCCCCGGGGTTGTCAGACGACAATCCTGTCATATGGAGCCCCGATGAAGGGCTTGCCGAGGCCGTCAACCGTCCATTTGCCTTTTTTGAGCCGGTCGTTCTGGCCGCAGGAGTAAATGAAGATATGCTTGAGCAGTCATATCAGGAGACCGTGGATATAGAAAAACAACATCCCGACATACCGCCTATCCCGAAAGCCACGACCGTAATACCTCCGGAAATACCCAAAATACCTTTACAGGAAGAGTCGCAGGAAGAAAGTCCGGTAAAAGCGCCGGAGCTTCCGCAGACCACCGAAGCCGAGACCGAGACCGATCAACCGACCGAACCGGCCATGGAAGAGGCTGCTAATGTCGCGGAATCGATTGCAACCGGTATCGATGCCGATACCGAACCCGAACATGAAGCAGAGCCGGAAGCGCAACCGGAAACCGCACCTGAAACACAACCGGAGCCTGAACCTGAAGCAGAGCCGGAAACGCAGCCGGAATCACAAGAAGAGTACTATGACAACGTATACACTGAAGAGCATCGACGTTTTAATCCGTGGTTTGCTTTTCTGCTCGGACTTGCGTCAGGTGCTATCATAGTTTTCGCATATTATTTCATAAAAGACAGCGCTTACGCCGCTGACGGCAGCGAGGTGACAGACAGCATTTCAGCACCGGACACGATAGACATCAAGCCGATTGAATCCATTGACTCCGGAGCATACGCCCCGACAGTTACGGCCGAAGAGGTGACATCCGACTCCGTCATTGCCGTATCAAAACCGATTGCCATCGATACAGTGACCACATCACGCTACCTTACAACCATGTCGAGAAAATACTACGGCGACTATCGGTTCTGGATATATATTTATCTTGAAAATGACTCGATAATAAAGAATCCCAACCGTATAAAACCCGGTACGGCGGTCAAGATACCTCATCCGGAAAAATACGGCATCGACTCCAACGACCCGCAAAGCGTGAAGCGGGCCGAGACGCGCATAGCCGAATTATTTGCTGATAAACAGCACTGACGGTCCATGTTTAAGAAGTTAAAGGATATATATATAATTTTAACAATCCGTCTTAACGCTATAGTTGTTAGAATTTTTAAATTTGCATCTTAAGAGGGATCGAATAAACATCGGCCTGAATAAATTGAAATTAATATAATTCAGATAACAGTTACCTGACAAAAACTAAATTTATGAGTGAAACGGTAAATATCAGAGAGCTCAACGACCTCGTCGCAGCCAAGAGTGATTTCATCAATCTCATCCAACGGGGTATGGACCAGACCATCGTCGGTCAAAAGCATCTTATCGACTCACTGCTCATAGCTTTGCTGTCCAATGGACACGTGCTTCTCGAGGGTGTGCCGGGCTTGGCCAAGACTTTGGCCATAAAGACCTTGGCCCAGATCATAGACGCAAAATACAGCCGCATACAGTTTACCCCCGACCTGCTGCCTGCCGATGTGCTCGGTACGATGGTATACAGTGTCAAGAGTGAGCAGTTTCAAGTAAAAAAAGGCCCGATATTTGCCAACTTCGTACTCGCCGATGAAATAAACCGTGCACCGGCCAAAGTACAGAGCGCATTGTTGGAGGCCATGCAGGAACGACAAGTAACAATCGGCGACAACACCTTCGCCCTCGAAGAACCGTTCTTGGTAATGGCGACCCAGAACCCTATCGAACAAGAGGGTACCTACCCGCTTCCCGAAGCGCAGGTCGACCGTTTCCTCCTCAAGGTTGTCATAGGCTATCCTTCGAAAGAAGAAGAGAAGGTCATCATACGCCAGAACATCACCAACGAGCGCAAGGATATAAAGCCCCTGCTCAAACCGCAGGAGATACTTGACGCACAGAAAGTATGTGAAAAGATATACATTGACGAGAAAATCGAGCGTTATATAGTCGACATCGTATTCGCCACACGTTTCCCCGCCGACTACGGTCTTAACGACCTTACCACCATCATAGCGTTCGGAGCCTCGCCCCGTGCCTCCATAAGCCTTGCACGCGCGGCACGCAGCTATGCGTTCCTTCGCGGACGCGGATACGTGGTGCCTGAAGATGTACGCGCCGTGGCACACGACGTACTGCGCCACCGTATAGGCCTTACCTACGAAGCCGAAGCCAATACCATCACCGCCGATGAAATAATCTCGGAAATACTCGACAAAGTCGAAGTTCCCTGATAAAAACATATATGACAATAGTCTCTTATGGACGCCAACGAGCTATTAAAAAAAGTCAGAAAAATCGAGATCAAGACCAAGGGTCTGTCGCAGAACATATTTGCCGGAGAATATCATTCGGCATTCAAGGGACGCGGCATGACGTTCAGTGAGGTCCGTGAATACCAGTACGGTGACGACATACGCGACATCGACTGGAATGTCACCGCCCGCCAGAACCACCCTTACGTCAAGGTATACGAAGAGGAACGCGAACTCACCGTAATGCTTCTTGTCGATGTTTCGGGAAGCCGCTATTTCGGAGCCATGGGCGAAGACAAGCGCCAGATGATTGCGGAAATAGCCGCCACGATAGCGTTTTCCGCAATACAGAACAACGACAAGATAGGTGTTATATTTTTCTCCGATAAAATAGAGAAATTCATACCGCCAAAGAAAGGTCGGCGCCATATACTCTTTATTATACGCGAGCTACTTGACTTTACTCCCGAACAGCAAGGAACGGATATAGCCGAAGCGCTGCGTTATATGACCGACGCGCTGAAAAAACGGTGCACGACATTTGTCATATCTGATTTCATAGACGGCCACGACATCTACAAGGCCCTGTCCATAGCCAACAACAAGCATGACGTGACAGCCATACAGGTTTATGACAAGCGCGACGCCCAGTTGCCCGATGTAGGGCTCATGCGTGTCATCGATCTTGAGACCGGACATGACCGATGGGTCAATACCTCATCGGGGAAAGTCAGGAAAACGTTCAACAGATGGTGGTATGAAAGGCAGCAGAAAATGGTGGAGACATTCAACCGCTGTCGTGTACAGTACGCCTCGATAGCTACCGACGAGGATTTTGTCAAAGCCCTCATGTCGCTGTTTAAAAAACGAGAATTAAGATAATGATAGGTAAAAGATATATCATATACGCTGTAGCGGCCCTGTTGCTCTTTCCGTTGGCAATGTCGGCCAAAGGTCCGGTCTCGATAAAAGCGAGTCTGGACTCGGCATATATACTCATGGGCAAGCAGACTCTGCTTAAAGTCGATGTGGTGGAGGATGACGATATTGACGGACATTTCTTAAACCACGCCGGCGATACCATAACAGGTAATGTGGAGATAATAAAGAATCTCGCACCCGACACTACCGATCTTGGAAGCGGACGGAGAGAGATAAGGCGTGAGCTTGTCATACAGTCATTTGACTCGGGACTCTATACATTGCCTCCGTTCGTTTATGTATCGGGCAATGACACATTCGCATCAAATGCGCTTGTTCTCAAAGTTATTCCGGTACCGGTCGACACACTGAAGACAATACATGATTACGAGGGTGTGGTAAAACCGGCGACAAAAATATGGGACTATATACCCGATTTTATTGTCGACTACTGGTGGATATATCTTGCAGTCATAATCGTAGCGGTAGCCGTACTTATATGGTTTGTATACTTCCGTGGCAAAAAGTCATTGCCGCTGGTTCCGAAGAAGAAGCCTGTACCACCCTACGAGGCGGCTATGCTTGAGCTGAATAAACTCAAAAATGAAAAACTCTGCGAGAGCGGTCATGAAAAAGAGTATTATACACGTCTTACCGAAATACTGCGTATATACCTTGACAGGCGTTTCGGCATAAACGCCATGGAGATGACCTCTACGCAGATACTTGACCGCATAAAGACCAACAGCGAGGCAAAACCCTCAGCCCCGATCATGCGGCAGATTCTTGAAATGGCCGATTTTGTTAAATTTGCCAAAGTAAGACCTCTGCCTGACGACAATGTAAAAGCGTTTAATAACGCGGTGAAATTTGTCGAAGATACCAAACCGGTCGAGCCTGAAACAGACCCGGCCGCAGAATCGCAACAGTCAACCGATAAAAACGATAACTGATCATGCAACTCGCACATCCTGAATATCTATGGCTGTTTCTGGTGTTTATCCCGCTTATAGCATGGTATATATGGAAACACCGCAATGCCTTTCCCGCCCTTGAGATATCGACGACCTCACCGTATGCCAAGTTGCCGAGATCGTATAAAGAGTATCTGCTGCACGGTCTGTTTCTGTTGCGGCTGGCGGTAATCGGCTGTGTCATAATAATTCTTGCACGTCCGCAGACACGCGACAGCTGGCGCACATCGTCGACCGAAGGCACCGACATAATCATAGCGCTCGACATATCCTCATCAATGCTTGCCCGCGACTTCAAGCCCGACCGTTTTGAAGCGGCAAAGGATGTGGCGGCAAAGTTTGTCGCCGGCCGAGAATCAGACAATATAGGAGTTGTCATTTTTGCCGGTGAAAGTTTTACCGCAGTGCCTATGACAACCGACCGGTCGATGCTCGCCAACTATATACATGACATCAAGATGGGCATGCTCGATGACGGAACCGCCATAGGCGACGGTCTGGCCACATCCATAAACCGTATAAAAGACGGCAAGGCCAAGTCAAAAAGCATCATACTCATAACCGACGGAACCAACAACACCGGAAATGTAGCTCCTCTCACCGCAGCTGAAATAGCAAAGAAATACGGCATCAAGGTATACACCATCGGTGTCGGTAAAAACGGCATGGCCCCCATGCCGCAGCAGAATTATTACGGCGGCATAGACTATGTGAACATGCCGGTGGTGATTGACGAGACCACATTGCAGAGCATAGCCTCCGCCACCGGAGGAAAATATTTCCGCGCTACCGGCAATACCGTTCTCAAGGATATATTTTCAGAGATAGACCAGCTCGAAAAAACCCAGATGGATGTACGTCACTTCTCTCACACCGAGGACAACTACATGCTGTGGGCATGGCTTGCATTAGGCCTGTTCTTACTGGAGATACTTCTGCGGCACACGGTTCTACGTACTATTCCATGATTTCACTTAGATGACTGATGACTATGTTTAGTTTTGCAAATCCATATCTGCTGTATCTGCTCTTTCTTATTCCGGTCATAGCCGGACTATACCTGCTGAGCCGATACTCAAGAAAACGCAAATTGATGCGTTACGGCAAGCTCGCGGTGCTTTCACCGCTTATGCCCGACGCCTCACGTTATAAGCCGTGGATCAAAATCACATTGCAGCTTATTGCCGTGGCCGCTCTTGTATTCGTGCTCGCACGTCCCAGAGCAGGCGCCAAAGAGGAGGTCAGCGAGGTACAGGGCATAGAGGTCATGATATGTCTCGACGTATCCAATTCGATGCTCGCGTCATCGACCGATGACCCCAAAGGAGTATCGCGTCTTCAGCGTGCCAAACTCGTGCTTGAGAAATTGATTGACAAACTTGACAATGACAAAGTCGGTCTTATTGTATTTGCCGGAGACGCATATACGCAGCTCCCCATAACGAGCGACTTCGTATCAGCCAAGATGTTTCTCAACAGCATATCTACCGAGATGGTGCCAACACAAGGCACATCGATAGGTGCGGCCATAGAGATGGCCATGAGCTCGTTCACTCCCACCGACGACATGCAGAAAGCCATAATCGTCATCACTGACGGCGAAAGCTTTGATGACGATCCTATAGCCGCCACACAGGCGGCTGTCAAACAGGGCATACAGGTCGATGTTATCGGCCTCGGTTCGACAAAAGGCTCGTTGATACCGATAGGACGCAACGGCCAGTTTATGAAAGACGAAGAAGGCAATCCGGTTACCACCCGGCTTGATGAAGCCATGGCACAGAAAATAGCCGAGACAGGCGAAGGCATATATGTACAAGGTGCCTCGTCGACAGTAGTCAAGGACATCGACGAGCAGCTTGACACACTGGCCAAAAGCGACCTCGAAAAAGTCATATACTCCGCGAGTGCCGAACAGTTCCCGGTTTTCGGATGGCTCGCCCTTGCCCTTCTCGTCCTCGACATATTCATGCTTGACAGAAAAGTAGGATGGCTTAAAAAGATAAACTTCTTCAGTAAATAGCACTACATCATGAAACGTATATTTACCGCCATAATACTCGCCTCACTTATTGCCGGATACGCGAATGCCGCCGGCAATAGCGACACATCCACACGCAAAGAGCGCAACTATATACGCGAAGGCAATTCGCTATATAACGAAAAACGTTTCGCCGATGCGGAAGTGGCCTATCGCAAGGCGCTTGAAGAAAATGCCATGAGCGAGACCGCCATGTACAACCTCGCCGCAGCACTGATAAGACAGTCGGGAAACGCCGACCCCAACTCCGGCAACAATCCTATGGCCGAAGCCCAGAGCCTGTTACAGGGTGTGGCACAGAGCGCACAAGACATATCGGTGGCCGAAAAGGCATTTTACAATCTCGGCAACATGGCTTTCAACCAGCAGCAATATGATCAGGCCATAAACATGTACAAAGGCGCACTGCGCAAAAATCCCGATAACGACAAGGCCCGCGAGAACCTGCGTCTTGCCCAGCTAAAACGTCAGGAGCAGCAGGACCAGCAACAAAACCAAGACAAGCAGGACCAGCAGCAGAATCAAGACCAGAACAAGGACAAGCAACAAAATCAGGACCAGAACAAGGATAAGGACCAGAATCAGGATCAGGACAAACAAAAGCAGCAGAACAAAGACCAACAGCAGCCTCAACAACAGCAGGGGGGCATCAGCGACGCCAACGCCAACAAGATATTGAAAGCTATGGAGAACGAAGAGAACGCCACCCGCCGTAAAGTACAGGATATGCAGAAAAAAGAGGCCGGACAAGCCCGTCGTATACGTGGCAAACAGTGGTGATCACGCTCTCAACTATTTAAATGAATTGAAAAAGTGATTATGATGAAAAAGTTATTGTTAATAATGATCGTAATGGCAGGGATAGCGCTGTCGGCCGCAGCCGAGACATCGTTTACCACAATCCCTCCCCGTACGGTCATTGCAGGAAATAAATTCAATATCACTTTCCGCCTGAAAGACGGAGAAGGCTCCGGACTTAAAGCGCCCGAAATAAAAGGGTGTACACTGCTTTACGGTCCGTCATCGTCATCAATGCGCAACTATCAGTGGGTAAACGGTCAGTCGTCATCATCGACCACTGTCGACTATTCATTCACTTACCGCGCCGACACACCCGGTACATATACAATAGGTGAAGCGAGCATAGTGTGCAACGGACGCACGTATACCACGTCGCCCGTAAAATTCACGGTACTGCCTCCTGACAAAGCCGCCCAGTCGGGTCAGGGAGCACGGGTAGACGACATCAGCACACAAAGCAGCGACAAAGCGGTATCGGCCAACGACGTTTTTGTAAGGATAATCCTCAACCGCTCACAGGCCTACGAGCAGGAGGCCATACTGTGCACGATCAAGCTGTATACCAAATATAGCATAAGCTCATTCATGCCTACATCGCAGCCGGCTTTTGACGGCTTCCTTATAGAAGAGCTCAATCTGCAACCGCAGCTGAATGAAGTCGAGCACTACAACGGGCAGAATTACATGACAGCCGTGCTGAAACAATGTATAATATTCCCGCAAAAATCAGGCAAGCTGACTATAAACTCGGGTAAATATGACGTTACAGTAGTACAGCATGAACGCTTCACCGGCTTCTGGGGCGGTACACGGCCTGTAGAAAGAGACATAAAAGTAAGTTCAAATTCGGCGTCAATAAATATCACACCCCTGCCCCAACCCCAGCCTGAAGGCTTCACAGGCGCCGTGGGTAATTTCACAATCGACAGCCGTCTCAACACTTCCTCTTTCCGTACCAACGAGGCAGCCACACTTACATATACGATAAAGGGTACCGGCAACATAAAATCAATAAAAGAACCCGAAATAGACTTTCCCTCTGAATTTGAGCAGTATGCCCCGCAGGTCGATGTCAACTCACAAGTGTCAGGCAATAACGTCACCGGAAGCATGACTATCGAGTATACGTTTGTACCTCAGAACGTGGGCAACTTCTCCATAGGTGCCGATAAGTTTGTATACTTTAATCCCGAAAGCAAGAAGTATGTGACTCTCACCACACCCTCCTACGACATAAAGGTAGCGAAAGGAGCCGATGCGCCCGCATCAACGGCAGGAGTAAACAAACAGAATATAGCGGCAAAGAACACCGATATACTGCACATCAAGACCGGCAATCTCCATCTTGAGAAAACTCATACCTACTACTACTCGTCGTGGTGGTACTGGCCATGCTACATAGCACTCGCCCTGCTGCTGGCGGCAATAATACTCATTTACAGCAAGCAGGTCAAACTAAATGCCGACATTCAGGGCCGACGGCTTGCAAACGCCAACAAAGTGGCCCGGAAGCGCCTTAAAGTGGCAAATCGTTATCTAACCGCACATGACAACGACAAATTCTATGAGGAGATGCTGAGAGCCATATGGGGATACCTGAGCGACAAGCTCGGCATACCCGCATCACGTCTTACCCGCGACAACATAGCCGCACAGCTTTCGGAATACGGTGCTCCGCAACAACTTGCCGACTCGCTCATAAATATAATAGACGAGTGTGAGATGGCCCGCTACTCCCCCGCAAAAAGCGACGAGCAGCTTGAAAGCCTTTACAAGGACGCTTCGAAGGCCATGAACGAGATGGAAAGCATAAAGCGAGCCAAACAACGTTAATCACCCGACAAACATGAAATAATTATGAAACTGCGCATCATCACATATATTATTTTAACTGTATTCATTGCGGGTACGGTCAATGCCACGTCGCTCACGCAGCAAGCCGACTCAGCGTACATGCAGGACAACTTTGCCAAAGCTACCGAATTATACCTGAAGATAGCGGCTGAAGAGGGCACTTCGGCAAACCTATACTATAATATAGGCAACTGCTACTACCGTCAAGGCAAACCCGGTATGGCCATATTATATTACGAACGCGCTCTACGTCTTGACCCGTCAGACAAAGACGCGCGTGCCAATCTTGAATTCGTAAATACAAAAATAACCGACGAGCCCGGCGACCGCGGCATGTTCATATCCAACACCGTCAATGGCTTTGCCTGCAAAATACCGGCCAATACATGGGCGGCCATAGCCATAGGGTCGTTTGTGCTGCTTCTCGGAGCCATAGCGCTATATGTATTCACTTCAACCATAGCACTGCGTAAAGCCGGATTTTTCGGCGGCATAATATTATTGTTCATTTGCATCTGTGCCAACATATGTGCGTCAATAGCCACACGCTATTCCACTTCAGGCAAAGAAGCCGTCATTGTAGTACCGTCGACTCTGTTGAGCACATCGCCTCGTGTGCCCAAAGACCGTTCAGAAGAAGCCGTGCTGCTTCACGAGGGTACAAAGGTCGAGATTATCGACTCTGTGGCAACCCGCATCGACTCCACGGCCACAAAGTGGTATGACGTAAAAATAGACAATAATACGCGAGCATGGGTCAAAGGCTCTGATATTGAAAAGATTTAGCCGGAGCATGTTTTATAACACATCTTTTATATCGGCAAAAATTTGGATTTATGCTACAAAAATTATAATTTTAACGACATTAATCAATATTTGAATTATTAACTCATTTAAAACTGATAGTATCATGACTAAAACAATTACATTTAACGATCTCCGCCGTATCAAAGACAGTTTACCCGACGGTTCAATGCATAAGATTGCCGATAAACTTAATTGTACGGTACAGACCGTTCGCAATTACTTCGGTGGCAGCAACTACCAGTTTGGCCAGAATTGCGGCGTTCACATTGAACCGGGTCCCGACGGTGGCATCGTAGTCCTTGACGATACTACTATTTACGACATGGCCATTGCCATTCTTGAAGAGCAAGCCGCTGCCAAAGAAGCATAACATCCATTTATTGCGAGATGACAGAAGATCGCCTCATAACAGTGGCTATCCATACTTACGAGCACGCCGTACGCCTCAAGCACCTGCTTGAGAGTGAGGGCGTGCCCGTAGTTTTGCATAATGTGAACCTGTCACAACCGGTTGTGTCGAGCGGTGTGAGAGTACGCATTCATGAAAGCGACCTTCCGCTCGCATTGCGCATTATTGAAAACACCGATATCTTTGCGCCTTCCGACAAGTCGATAGCCGACACCTTACGACGGCTTATAATCGTGCCTGTCGATTTCAGCGACTATTCGACAAAAGCCTGCGACATAGCATTTCATCTCGCTGCCCGCCACAAAGCATCGATAGTGCTTCTCCACTCGTTTCTCAATCCGTCGGTTACAGGCAACATGCAGCTTACCGATACAATGACTTATGACATTGCCGATGCAGAGATGCAAGACTTACTTGATAAAGAAGCACACAGGTCGATAGAGACATTCTCGCGTAAACTGCGTGAACGCATAAAGAAAGGCGACCTTCCGCCCGTAACGTTTAAAACCGAGGTTACCGAAGGCGTGCCTGAAGAGGTCATTGTCGAGTACGCCAAAGAAAACAAGCCGGAAATGATCGTGATGGGTACACGGGGCGCCGGCAAGAAAGAAAAAGAGCTAATAGGCAGTGTCACGGCCGAGGTACTCGATTCATGCCGGTTTCCGGTACTGACCGTTCCTGAATCGGTCAACCTAAGCAACATTGACGACATAAAGCACGCCGTATTGTTCAGCAATCTCGAACAAGAAGACATCCTTGCCCTTGATGCCATATATCGCTTCTTCTCTGACGAGCACATATCTATTACTATCGTAAACGTACCTTCAAAGAAAAACGTAACGTTTAATGACACCGACACACGCAGGCTGTTGGATTACTGCACACTGCACTATCCACGCTTCTCATTCACGGTGGCGGCTATATCGCTCGGAAATATCGTAGACGATTTCCATGCCATAGAGCAGAAACAGCCTATCGATCTTATAGCCGTACCAAATAAGAAAAAGAACATATTTGCACGCCTGTTTAACCCGTCATTGGCCCATAAGCTCCTGTTCCATTCCGACATACCGATGATGGTAGTCCCGGTATAAGCCCGGACGGCACTTTAAGGATTGGACCGCACTCATATTCTTTTTGACATGAGCCGTTATACTTATGTCGAATTAATGGTTAACTTTGCATAAAGTTAATTATCGTATCATCGTGGACGGATTCATTGACAAAGTAGCACTATCCATAAAACGGCACAGCCTGCTTAAACCGGGGCAACGCGTGATAACGGCATTGAGCGGCGGAGCCGACTCTGTAGCTTTGCTCGTAGCTCTTTCACGACTCGGGTATACATGTATTGCGGCCCACTGCAATTTCAGGTTACGCGGCGAAGAGTCGCTTCGCGACCGCAATCATGCCGCACACGTGGCTTCATTATATGCTGACGAGTATCGTGAGACGGCATTTGATGTAAATGCTTATAAAAAAGCTCATGGCGTATCTACCGAGATGGCGTGCCGCGACCTTCGCTATGAATGGTTTGCCCGGCTATCCGACGAACTCGGAGGTATCCCCGTGGCCGTAGCTCACCACAACGATGACAATATCGAGACAATATTGCTCAATCTGCTCAGAGGCACCGGCATAACCGGAATGACCGGCATGAAACCACAAAACGGCATAATAATAAGGCCGATGCTCGATATACCGCGCAAAGACATCGAGACGTTTCTTACAGATGAAAATATAGAGTACGTCACTGACAGCACGAATCTGATAAACGATGTGAAGCGCAACAAACTGCGCAACATAATAATTCCGGCGATACGAAAAGAATTTCCCGACGCCGACAAGGGACTGGGCACATCCATATGTGACCTTCGCGACAATGCGGCGTTATATGACGAAGCGGTGACTCACCTTGCCGGACGCTTCATTGAAAATGGCGTAATCGATGTAAATCGCATTGTCGCGGAAACAAACAATCCGGTGACACTGCTATACGAAATCATAAAGCCATATGGCTTCAACCATACACATGCCTCCGACATAACGTCGGCTGTAACATCGGACAAGACCGTTTCGGGGCGTCAGTTTTTCAGCGACAAAAACGCGGCTCTGATTAACCGGGGCAAACTTCATATAACTCCCCTTTCGGAATCACGTTCCGAGGAAGAGTTTAAAATAAATCTCACTGCGGAAGAAGTATATCCTTTCGTACTGACTGTTGACGAGATACCTGTAGAGGAGATACGGTTTGACCGCAACGGCAAGTCATTGTATATCGATCCCGCTGCGCTTGACGGCAACCCAGACTTCGTCATGAGACATTGGCGCGAAGGCGACCGTATCGAACCGTTCGGCATGAAAGGGAGTCGCCTCGTGAGCGACATATTTTCAGATGCCAAGCTATCGCTTGACGATAAGCGCAAAGTATGGCTGCTCACGCGCAACGACACAGTGCTTTGGGTGGTAGGCTTACGCACATCACGCCACTTTGCCGTAGACATGTCAGGCGGCGGCAATGCCATACGGCTTACAATGCCATGACGGCTTACATGTGAGGCATATATCGCTACTCTTCGGAGAGGAGATACTCTTCCGGAATTTCCACCTCTATAAATTCGATCTGACTGCCCGACAGCTGAAAATACAACTGAAGTATCCTGTCGGAATAGTGGCGGCTTGCGGCCCAACGTCCGTTAAGTTTCTCCCAAGTCTTGGCAGAACCTCGTTTTACATAATTGAAACGCGGATCGACAATGGTCTCACCCTTCGGTAAATCGTTCTTGCAGCCGTAAGCATACAAGTGTTGGATCTGTGCCTTTACCCCCTCCTCTATCGAAGAAAACGCATGTCCCCTCTCTCGGCTTGAAGTAACCCCGAGGCCGCAATAATTATATTGGTCGGCGGTAACCGAAGTACCGTCAGAAAATCTGAACCAGCCGGTCTCGAGAATAGCCTGACACATAGCTATGTCGCCACGTACACCATACAGGAGTCCCACATTATAGTACGCTTCGGCTATTTCCCTCGGGAAATCGGGATTGTGCCTTTTTACAAACCTGTACATACGCTCTACATCGACTTCCGGCTCACCGCATATAGGTGTCGCGGCATTCGAAGTCAACGCCACTACGCATAATAAAACAAGGCACAAAACATTACGCATGTTGCAAAGGTAATGATTTGTGCCTTATAATCCTATTTTTTAACAATATCTCTATTCCATCAGTTTGCGATAGCGTTTGCGGGGCAACTCCTTGCCGCCGTTGCGGGCCTTTTTATACTCCTCGTAGTCGGAATACGAGCCTTCGTAATAAACGACATTTCCTTCGCCCTCAAATGAAAGTATGTGGGTGCATATACGGTCGAGGAACCAACGGTCGTGGCTAACCACCACGGCACATCCGGCAAAGTCCTCCAGACCCTCTTCAAGCGCACGGAGCGTATTGACGTCAATGTCGTTTGTAGGTTCGTCAAGCAGCAGTACATTGCCCTCCTCCTTCAGCGCCATGGCAAGATGCAGACGATTGCGCTCTCCGCCTGACAGCACACCGATCTTCTTCTCCTGATCGGCGCCTGTAAAATTAAACTTGGACAGGTAGGCACGTGCATTTACATCACGGCCGCCCATACGGAATGTCTCGGTGCCTTGCGATATGACTTCATACACACTCTTGTCGGGGAGCAGATCATGATGGGTCTGGTCAACATATGCTATCTTGACGGTCTCGCCCACGTCAAACGTACCGCTGTCGGGAGTCTCCTGCCCCATTATAAGGCGGAACAAAGTCGTCTTTCCGGCACCGTTAGGACCGATAACCCCGACTATGCCGTTTGGCGGCAGTGAGAAATCAAGACCCTTAAACAGCTGTTTCTTACCGAATGACTTGGCCAGACCGGTAGCCTCGATAACCTTGTTACCGAGACGCGGGCCATTGGGTATATATATTTCAAGACGCTCTTCACGTGCCTTCTGGTCCTCGTTAAGAAGTTTGTCATACGAGTTAAGACGGGCCTTGCCTTTGGCCTGACGGGCTTTCGGAGCCATCCTTACCCATTCAAGCTCACGTTCGAGAGTCTTGCGCCGCTTGCTTGCCTGTTTCTCTTCCTGAGCCATGCGCTTGGTCTTCTGGTCGAGCCAAGACGAGTAGTTGCCTTTCCACGGTATACCCTCTCCGCGGTCAAGCTCAAGTATCCATCCGGCCACATGATCAAGGAAGTATCGGTCATGCGTTATGGCGATTACCGTACCGGGATATTGCTGCAAATGCTGCTCAAGCCAGTCGATAGACTCGGCGTCAAGGTGGTTGGTAGGCTCATCGAGGAGCAGTACGTCGGGCTGCTGAAGCAAGAGGCGGCACAGAGCCACACGACGACGCTCACCACCCGAAAGCGTAGATATGACCTGATCGTCGGGCGGACACTGCAAAGCGTCCATCGCCCGCTCCAGCTTGCTGTCTATATTCCAAGCGTCGGCGGCGTCAAGCTTGTCCTGCAGTTCGGCCTGCCGTGCTATGAGCGCATCCATCTTGTCAGGGTCGTCAAGCACATCGGGGTCACCGAATGACTCGTTTACTTTGTCAAATTCGGCAAGAAGATCCATGATCGGCTGCACACCTTCGCGCACCACATCGATGACCGTCTTGTCAGGATCAAGTTGCGGGTCCTGTTCAAGATATCCTACAGAGTAGCCGGGAGAAAAGACCACTTCACCCTGATACTGTTTGTCGATGCCTGCGATAATCTTAAGCAGGGAGGATTTACCCGAACCGTTAAGACCTATTATGCCTATCTTCGCTCCGTAAAAGAACGAAAGATATATGTCCTTGAGCACTTGTTTCTGGGGCGGATATATTTTGCTCACGCCCACCATAGAGAATATTATCTTTTTATCGTCAGCCATATTACTTCTTTTTAGGGGCATAACGCACCGGATAGTCCACGCGCTTCTTGCCGGTTATTATGTTGTTTAATTTGCCGCGGATAAGCTGTCGTCTTATCGGCGATATATGGTCGATATAGAGTTTGCCTTCAAGATGATCGCACTCATGCTGCACTATACGGGCAAGGAAACCCGATATCTCCTCTTCATGCGGCTCGAAGTTCTCATCGACCCATTTCAGGCGTATATGCTCCACACGGGGCACGGCCTCGCTAAGATCGGGCAGGCTGAGGCATCCTTCATCGCGTGTCACGGTGTCGCCGTCAAGCACCTCAATGACCGGATTTATCAAAGTAAACTTACGGTCTTTGCAATCGGGAAAGTGTTCGGCCACGGCCGAACCGTCGATGACGACTATGCGGTCGTTGCGTCCTATCTGCGGAGCGGCCAGTCCGCATCCTTCAGAGTAATACATTGTCTCCCACATGTCATCGACGAGCTTCTTCAGCTCCGGATAATCGGGAGTTATCTCGGCCGACTCGCGCCTGAGCACGGGATGGCCGTAAAGATATATAGGTAATTTCATCGGTTATATGATTTACTTTGTAGATAATCGTTAAGTATTATAGTGGCTGCCATTTCGTCAACTATGGCTTTGTCACGGCGGCGACTTTTACGCATGCCCCCGTCAAGCATGGCTCTGTGGGCCAGTGTGGAAGTAAAGCGCTCGTCCCAGAACAGGATTTCCGTATCGGCGGGAAGCGCCGCACGCAACTTCGCTATACCGGGCGTTATGTACCTCATTGACTCCGAAGGCTCACCCTGAAGTGTCACAGGCTTGCCCACTATTATAGCGTCTACCTGTTCATCGGCCATGTATTTCTTTACAAAGTCGACAAGCCCGCTTGTCGGCACCGTGGTAAGCCCGGTAGCCACAATGCGCAACGCATCGGTCACGGCAATTCCGCAACGTTTACGTCCGTAGTCTATGGCTATAAGTCGTCCCACACCACAAAGTTACACAATCCGTCACACCTACGCAAATAACATTTTGAGTGACCGCAAACAAAAAGGCCGCACGCATGCGGCCTTTTTCACATTTATGTAATCCGATTATTTAAAACAGGCTCCAGCTGACAGTGAGGCCGGCCATGACTATGGCCACCATCGACATCAGCTTTATAAGTATATTCAGGCTCGGGCCAGACGTGTCCTTGAACGGGTCACCTACAGTATCGCCTACCACAGTGGCTTTATGGACGTCACCGCCCTTGCCGCCGAAGTTGCCCTCCTCGATATACTTCTTTGCATTATCCCATGCACCGCCTGAATTGGCCATGAATATGGCAAGCACAAATCCGGCCGACAGACCGCCTACCAGCAATCCGATGACTCCGGGCACGCCGAAAATAAGGCCGGTAAGTATAGGAGCTACGATAGCGAGTACCGACGGGAACACCATCTCACGCTGCGCGCCTTTGGTCGATATCTGTACACAACGGGCATAATCGGGTTCGGCCTCACCGGTAAGTATACCCTTTATCTCGCGGAACTGACGACGCACTTCCTCCACCATGTGTGCGGCCGCACGACCTACGGCATTCATTGTAAGGCCACAGAAAAGGAATGCCATCATACTTCCGATAAACATACCCGACAGCACTTTGGGGTTCATGAGCGTCACGTCGTAATATGTCATAAAGTCGGTAAACGAAGCCTCATGTATGGGCTTGGTCATGTCACCTATATTTATGGCTGTCTCGCCGAGACGGCCGAGACCTATACGTATCTCCTCGATATACGATGCAAGCAGGGCAAGTCCGGTCAGCGCCGCAGAACCGATAGCAAAGCCCTTTCCGGTAGCCGCCGTGGTATTTCCAAGTGAGTCGAGAGCATCTGTACGACGACGTACCTCTTCACCGAGGCCGCTCATTTCGGCATTACCGCCGGCATTGTCGGCGATCGGTCCGTAAGCATCGGTGGCAAGAGTTATACCAAGAGTGGAAAGCATACCTACAGCGGCGATGCCTATGCCGTAAAGGCCCATGCCCACATTAGTGAAGTCGTATCCGGCAGCAAGCCAATATGACAGGATTATACCTACCACGACAGCAAGTACGGGCACTGCCGTAGACACCATTCCAAGACCGATACCCGATATTATGACGGTAGCCGGGCCGGTAGTGCCGCTTTCGGCAAGCTTGCGTGTAGGACGATAGGACTGCGAAGTATAATACTCGGTCGAACGTCCTATTACGATACCGACAAGAAGACCTATAACAACAGCAAATGATATGTTGATCCAATTGTTGATATTCAACGCCCACAATATAAGGAATGTCGCCACAACGATAAGCGCCGAGCTGAGATTGGTACCCAGCGACAAAGAACCGAGAAGATTTTTCATCGTGGCGTTTTCTTTGGTGCGTACCGAGAATATGCCTATAATGGACAGAATGATACCTACTGCGGCGATAAGCATCGGAGCAAGTACGGCCTTGTACTGCATGACCACATCACCGCTTGTCATGTAGGCGGCGGCTCCGAGGGCGGAAGTAGCCAGAATAGAACCGCAATACGACTCATAAAGGTCGGCACCCATACCGGCTACGTCGCCTACGTTGTCACCGACATTATCGGCAATGGTAGCGGGATTGCGGGGGTCATCCTCGGGAATGCCGGCCTCCACCTTACCTACAAGGTCAGCGCCGACATCGGCTGCTTTTGTATAAATACCGCCACCCACGCGGGCAAACAATGCCTGTGTGCTGGCACCCATGCCGAATGTAAGCATAGTGGTTGTAATCATACAAAGTTTGGCAGTCGGAGCGGCCGGATCGTCAGGCACGAAATAATCAAGTACCAGATACCAGAACGATATGTCGAGAAGTCCGAGACCTACTACGACAAGGCCCATGACGGCACCGCTGCGGAATGCCACACGCAGGCCTCCGTTAAGCGAGTTGCGGGCGGCATTGGCTGTACGCGCCGATGCATAAGTGGCAGTCTTCATACCGAGGAAGCCCGAAAGTCCGGAGAAGAAACCGCCGGTAAGGAATGCCACCGGCACCCACGGGTTCTGTAGGTTGAAGCCGTAGGCCATAACCGAGAAAAGAATGACAAGCACTAAAAATACCATGCCTACAATCTTGTACTGCTGTTTCAGATAAGACATGGCACCCTGCCGCACATAGGCGGCGATTTTTTTCATTACGGGAGTACCCTCGCTCTCCTTCATCATCTGGCGATAAAAAAACAGAGCCAGCAACAAAGCGAGCAGAGAGGAAAAAGGCACAACCCAGAATAACACTGTTTCCATTTATTACTAAATTTTTGGTTAAAAAGAAGCACAAATTTACATATTTTATAGCATTATTCCACCCCATTTTTTAGAAAAGATATCCTCATTATTGTCCTATTGGATAAAAAATTTCAATAAAATATTGACGATAATTCCCTTATAGTTCGTATCTTTGCACTCGTAAATAAAAAACACAGGATAATTAATTTTATGGCAACAACTGCAGATTTTAAAAACGGAATGTGCCTCGACATCGACGGCAACTACTTCTTTATAGTTGAATTTCTTCACGTTAAACCCGGTAAAGGCCCGGCTTTCGTGCGCACCAAGCTCAAAAACGTCAAGACAGGACGCGTTATCGACAAGACTTGGAACTCAGGCGTGAAAGTTGAAGAAGTACGCATAGAGCGTCGTCCCTATCAGTATCTTTACAAAGACGATATGGGCTACAACTTCATGCATACCGAGACTTTTGAGCAGGTAGCTCTTCCCGGCGAAAGCATCGACGGTGTGCAGTTCCTTAAGGAAGGCGACATCTGTGAAGCTATGGTGCATGCGGCCACCGACACTATCCTTACTTGTGAGATGCCCACAAGCGTAGTGCTCGAAATAACCTATACCGAACCCGGTATCAAAGGCGACACAGCCACCAACACGCTCAAACCCGCTACCGTAGAGACCGGTGCAGAAGTAAGAGTGCCTCTCTTCTGCGAGACAGGCGACAAAGTACGCATAGACACCCGCGACGGATCATACGTAGAACGCGTAGAGCGAGCCAAATCATAACATGCCCCGAGGCATGATACAGATAACGGAGCCGCTGCCTCATAAAAGGAAGCGGCTCTCTGATTTTTTGTCTTTGAACATTACAGGCCCGTTTTCCTTATTATATATTAAAGTATATTGTTTTTACCGAACAAGCGATAATTATGAATATAAAAGAATTTATCGAGGGAATACACTACGTGGGGGTAAACGACCGCACTACCTCGCGTTTTGAAGCCTTATGGCCCCTGCCGGCAGGCGTGACCTACAACTCATACATAGTAAAGGGTACTGACAAGACGGCCCTTATCGACGGTGTGGAGATAAGCGCATGCGAAAAATTGCGCGACCACATCAAGACCGTGCTCGGCGATAAAGCGCCCGACTATCTCGTAATCAACCACATGGAACCTGACCATACGGGCTCAATAAAAGTATTGCGGAGCTTTTACCCCGAAATGACAATTGTGGGCAACGCCAAAACGCTGGAGATGGTAAAAGGCTTTTACGGTATAGAGGACAACACACTGAAAGTGGCCGACGGCGACACCATAGACCTCGGCGGCATGAGCCTGCGCTTCACACTGACACCAATGGTGCACTGGCCCGAAACCATGATGACATACGTGGAAGAAAAAGGCGTGCTCTTTTCAGGCGACGCGTTCGGTTGTTTCGGAGCTCTTACAGGAGGCATAACCGACACCGAGACTGACATCGAGCCGTTTATACCGGAGATGTATCGCTACTACTCCAATATAGTAGGCAAGTACGGCGCATTTGTACAGAAAGCGCTCGCCAAACTCTCTTCGCTCAAACTGAATTACATATGTCCTACACACGGACCGGTATGGCATGACGACATAGCACGTGTAACCGCCATATATGACTCTCTGTCAAAATACGAAGCCGAGACCGGGGTTGTAATAGTATACGGCTCAATGTACGGCAACACCGAGGAGATGGCCGAAGCCATAGCATCGCGTCTCGCAGAAAACGGCATAAAGAAAATACGCATACATAACGCCTCCTATTCGCATCTCTCTTATATATTAAGCGATATATTCCGTTACAAGGGGCTCATAATAGGAGCGCCTACATATTCCAACACTTTGTTTCCGCCTATAGAAGCAGTAGTACAGGCTGTCAAGACCCGTGATATAAAAAACCGAGTAACAGCTTCGTTCGGCTCCTACACATGGGCGCCACAGGCAGTGAAGCGCATCAATGCCGTGCTTGAAGAAGCCAAGTTGCTGAACGGCGACATAACCTCGCCGCAGGCAAAGCAAGCGCCCAACGCCACCGACATAGCCGAATGTCAAGCCCTTGCCGACGCTGTGGCGACACAATTGCTCAACTCATAACATCGACGTCATGAAGTTTTTAAGACTTTCAATCATATCTATACTCTGTATGCTTCCGGCCATCGGCGTATGTTCAGAATACAAAACCGACAAGGATATACAGTACCAATTCAATAAAGGTGCTTACGCCGACAAAATGTGCAGGCTTGACATACACTATCCGGCCGACACAGCAGGTTGCCCGGTGGTAGTATGGTTTCACGGCGGAGGATTGACGGGAGGCAGCCGCGACATACCGCGGGAACTGAAAAATCAGGGGCTTGTTGTCATAGGAGTCGAATACCGTCTGCTACCCGAGGCGAGCCTCGACGAGTGCATCGACGATGCGGCGGCAGCAGTGGCATGGGCGTTCAAAAACGCCGAACGATACGGAGGCGACCCTAAGGAAATATTTGTGGCGGGCCACTCTGCGGGAGGCTATCTGACCAATATGGTAGGCCTTGACAAGAAATGGCTTGCCGCCTACGGCATAGACGCCGACAGCATAGCCGCACTTGTACCATATAGCGGTCATGCCATAAGCCACTTCGCATATCGTAAGGCAAAAGGCATGAAAGACACTCAACCGAGTATCGACGAATATGCCCCGCTCTACTATGTGCGCTCCGATGCGCCTCCCATGATCATCATATCGGGCGACCGCGAAATGGAGATGCTCGGACGCTACGAGGAGACAGCCTACCTGTGGCGCATGATGAAAGTCAACGGTCATAAAGACACATACCTATATGAGCTTGACGGATACAATCATGGCGACATGGTGCATCCCGGGCACCATATACTTAAAGACCACATAAAAAGACTTACACGATGAAGCCTGTCGAGAGCCATCCTTTTGAGCCGTATCTGCCGGCCAACGCCAAAATACTGATAATGGGTACATTTCCGCCCCAACCGCAACGTTGGGCCATGGAATTTTACTATCCCAACCGCATCAACGACTTCTGGCGTATAATGGGACTCATATTTTTTAATGACAAAGACTATCTGTATGACTCCGCGGCCCGCACATTCAAGCTGCCACTTATAAAACAATTGCTTGATGACAAAGGCATAGCTCTCAACGACACAGGGCGTAAAGTGCGCAGACTTAAAGACAATGCATCGGACAAGTATCTTGAAATAGTGGAACCCGTACCTCTGATGGAGCTGCTTGACAGGATACCCGAATGTCACACCCTCGCCACTACCGGCGAAAAAGCCGGTGACACCCTCGCCGCAATAACAGCCACCGTATCGCCCAAAATCGGAGAGTCGGTATCGACCGTCCTGACTGACGGACGTAAGGTCGACATATACCGCATGCCCTCCACCTCACGCGCCTATCCGCTCGCAATCGAAAAAAAGGCCGCTTTTTATCGCGATATGTTTAAAAACACAGGAATAATTTGAAAAAAGGTTGTTTTTACAATTTTTATTGTGTAATTTTGACACCAAACATCCATAATAAGACGATATAAGCTCTATGCTTGACCTCATAACCTTGTCAATATTCGACGCTAACGAATTCTTCAATTGGTTTGTAACTCATGCCAATTATTGGTTTGTATTTATTTTTATGGTGATTGAAAGTTCATTCATTCCGTTTCCGTCGGAACTTGTCGTGCCACCGGCCGCTTATCTCGCCATGCAGCCCGACTCGACGATGAACATCTATGCCGTAACAATAATAGCTACCGCCGGAGCGCTCGTAGGCGCACTTGTCAACTACTACCTCGCGTTATGGGTGGGAAGGCCCATCGTGTACCGCTTTGCCAACAGCCGTGTAGGCCATATGCTGCTTATCGACGAAGCCAAAGTAGACAAAGCCGAAAAGTATTTTGACGACCACGGCGCCATATCGACATTCATAGGACGCCTTATTCCCGCCGTGCGTCAGCTGATATCCATACCGGCCGGGCTTGCCCGCATGCATCTCGGTAAATTCGTCATATTTACCACGCTCGGAGCATTGGTGTGGAACAGCATCCTTGCCCTGCTCGGGTATTTTCTCTCCACATTTGTCAATAAAGACCAATTGCTTACAAAAGTTGAAGAATACAACGATTATCTAACGTATGCCGGCTACGGCATAGGAGTGATATGCATACTCTTCATACTTTATAATGCATTCAAGCCAAAACCATCAAGTAATAACACCATATAAACCATTCATTGCCATGCTTATAGCACCATCTCTTTTATCGGCTGATTTCGGCAATTTACAAAGAGAAATCGAAATGCTAAACTCATCTGAAGCCGATTATCTACATATCGACGTGATGGACGGAGTATTTGTACCAAACATCACGTTCGGTTTCCCTGTCATAAAGGCCATAAACGCCATATCAACCCTTCCGCTCGACGTACACCTCATGATAGTCGAGCCGCAGAAATACGTATCACAGGTGCGCGATTGCGGAACATCGCTTATGACCGTGCATGTCGAGGCGTGTGTGCATTTATACCGCGTGGTGCAGATGATAAGACAAGCCGGCATGAAAGTTGGTGTAGCCATAAATCCCGGAACTCCGATAGAACATCTTGTCGACATAATCAACGACATCGATCTGGTGCTGCTCATGTCGGTAAATCCCGGCTTCGGTGGCCAGTCATTTATAAAAAACACGTTGGCCAAACTTGTAAGACTGAAGAAGCTCATTGCCGACTCAGGGTCAAACGCCATAATAGAGGTTGACGGCGGTATAAACGCGCATACCGGAGGTCTGCTTGCACAATACGGAGCCGACATGCTTGTCGCCGGAAGCTATGTATTCAATTCGCCCGAACCGCATCATGCCATCAGGGCACTTAAAGCTCTCTGAACCGACGGTCGTAAATACACCGATGCCGCCCGCCGGATCGGGCCGGCAATTTTGCATATTTTATTATGCCTGAATTTTGCGTATAATTTCGGGTTATAGTAACTTTGTATCTATCATCAGCGCATGTCTAAGCAAACGCCGATGCCGCACAACTATACTTACGCTATTATGAGACCCGAAAATATTATATCCGATAACTTCGACCCCGATGCCCTTGACCGAGAATATGCCCGCCGTCAGGCGGCGTCAAAACCGGCAGAGGACCCCGCGCCCCGGAAACCGCAAAAAAAGGCAAAAAAGCCTTCAGTACTGAAGGACAACTCCATAGTAAGATTTGTCACTGACAGACGCACACGTACATTTGCAGGCATAGCACTGCTTTGTTGGGCCACATACCTGCTCATAGCGGCCATATCCTACTTCACCACCGGAGCCGATGACCAGAGCATGGTACTCAACAATACCGTAAGCGAAATGGCCCAAAATCCGGAAACCGTACGTAACGCGGGAGGAGCGTTCGGAGCTTTTCTGTCGCAGAACTTCATATCAAACGGTCTCGGCATAGGTGCTTTTGTCTTAATATTCTACTTCTTCGCGCTCGCGTGGAAGCTGCTTAACCGGAAGTCACGCATATCATTCTGGTCGCTTACCATGAAGAGCCTCATCGTGACCATAACGGTGTCGGTAGTACTCGGGCTTGTCACTTACAGCGCCGGGGCTTGGCTCTATTGGGGAGGCATACACGGTTATGAGATAAATAAATTCTTATTGGCTAATACGGGTATACCCGGGGCCATACTTGTAAGCATACTTCTCGTAGGGCTTGTAATGGCCATATATCTTAACGAGCTGCGCATAGCCTATGTGACATACAGGCGTAAGATAAACGCACACAACGCACGTGTGGCAGCCGAGAAAGCGGCCAAAGAAGAGGAGCGGCGCAGAATCGAGGAATCGCTGCGAAAGTCTGACGAACTGGTCGACAATGTCACTCCGGAAGAGAAAGAGACTCCCGAAGAACCCGTCGCAGAGCGCCAGCTTGTATTTGACGAAGACCCGTTCACCTCCATACCCGAGCCGTCGACCGACTATGACCGCCCGGTATACCGCGACCCCGTCATGCCGTCGTCAATCGACCACGACACCCCCGCCGCGACACAGGACAGCGACGTCGAGGAGCACTACGATACTCCCCTGCCTGACCGCCCGATTTCGGAAAATGAAGAGAATGTCGAAAACGGAAAGGATGCCGACACTGACAACACAGTCGGCCTCACGGTAACTGACAACGAAATTCAGGAAGCAGAGAAGGTGGAAATGAAGCCTTATGACCCGACCGCCGAACTGCCCCGCTTCCACTTCCCGTCGGTAGATCTGCTTAAAGAAGTAAAGCTCAAGACGGAGATTGTGGACGAGACCGAAATGGAGGAAAACAAGGAGCGCATCATAGCCACCTTGAAAAATTACAAGATAGCCATCTCACACATAGAGGCGACAGTAGGACCGACAGTGACGCTATACGAGATAATTCCGGCTGAAGGCGTAAGAATATCGCAGATCAAAAATCTGTCGGATGACATAGCATTGAGTCTGCGCGCTCTCGGAGTGCGCATCATAGCCCCTATACCCGGCAAAGGCACTGTAGGTATAGAAGTGCCCAACAAGGACCCGCAGATGGTGCCCATACGTTCGGTCATAACCTCGCGCCAGTTTCAGGAGACAAAATGCATACTCCCCATGGCTATGGGAGCCGAGATATCAAAGGATATCTACATAGCCGACCTGACCGACACGCCGCACCTTCTTGTAGCCGGCGCCACCGGACAGGGTAAATCGGTCGGTCTCAACACTATAATCACGTCGCTGCTATATAAAAAGCACCCGTCGGAACTTAAATTCGTGCTGATTGACCCGAAATCGGTAGAGTTCAATCTGTATGCGAAACTTGAACGCCATTATCTTGCAAAACTTCCCGACGAAGAGAACCCCATCATCACCGACCCTATGAAGGTAGTGGCCACACTCAATTCGTTATGCGTCGAGATGGACAACCGCTTCGCTCTGCTTAACAAAGCCGACGAACGCAACATAAAGGACTACAACGAAAAGTTCATAGCCCGCAAGCTCAATCCGGAAAACGGACACAAGTTCATGCCCTACATAGTAGTGATTGTCGATGAGTTTGCCGACCTCATAATGGTAGCGGGCAAAGAGGTCGAAAGGCCGATAGCACGACTTGCGCAAAAGGCACGTGCCGCAGGCATACACCTCATACTGGCCACACAGCGCCCGTCGACCGATGTAATAACCGGTATGATAAAAGCCAACTTCCCGGGCCGTATGGCCTTCCGCGTAATGCAGATGGTGGACAGCCGTACAATCCTCGACCAGCCGGGAGCCAATCAGCTTATAGGCCGCGGCGACATGCTTATATCCATAAAAGGAGAAGTCAAGCGTGTGCAGTGCGCGTTCATAAGCACTTCGGAGGTGGCCGACATATGCCGCGACATAAACGAACAGATGGGCTATACCGAAGCATATACCCTGCCCGAGTATGTACCGGAAGGCGACGGCGGTTCGGGAAGCGGCACGGGACAGGTATCAGACCGCGACCCGCTGTTTGAAGAGGCCGCTCGCTTCATAATATCATCATCGACAGCATCGACATCAATGCTGCAGCGCCGCTATCAGATAGGCTACAACCGTGCAGGCCGACTGATGGATCAATTTGAAGCAGCCGGCATAGTGGGCCCGGCTTCCGGAGCAAAACCGCGGTCGGTACTCATGGACTCGCTGCAGCTTGACCGGTATCTTGAAATAAACGACCTATAGCAGAACTCAATGTTAAGACGCATCATCATACTGCTGACCGTAATGTCGGTCATAATACCCGCCGGGGCCAAAACGCTTACAGGCAGTCAGGTGCTTGACGAAGCGGCCAAACGCATCAAAACCGTCCGGTCGATAACTGCCACGTACGACATAAGCGACGGTCAACAAACATCGGCAGGAACACTTGTCATGGCCGGTGAGAAATTTCACTTAAGCTCCCCCGACCTGATGGCATGGTATGACGGCAACACACAGTGGACCTTCATGCCGTCGTCCAACGAGGTCAACATCGTAGAGCCTACTCCCGAAGAGCTGGCGCAGGTGAATCCGTTTGTCATAATAAGCTCGTTCAGAAAAGCCTACAAAGCGGTATCGCTTAAAGCGCCCTCAGGGAAATACAAAGTGGCGCTCACACCGACAAATGCCCGGGGAGCCTACATAAAAAAAGCTATGGTGACATTCAACGCATCGTCCTTCATGCCGGAAAGGATTGAACTGACGACCGATAACGGAACCAATATGGCCATACGTATCAAGACGTTAAAAACCGGTACAAACTATCCCGTCTCCACATTTGTTTTCAACAAGAAGCAGTATCCAAAGGCGGAAATCATTGATCTCCGCTAAATCATAATACAATAACAAAAAATACGACAAAACATGGCTACAGAAAATACCAAATGTCTTATCATCGGCTCCGGCCCCGCCGGCTACACGGCAGCCATATATGCATCAAGGGCAAACATATCGCCTGTCCTGTATGAAGGCCTTCAGCCGGGCGGTCAACTTACAACGACGTCAGAAGTCGAAAATTTCCCGGGGTATCCCGACGGCGTCATGGGAGCGCAACTGATGGAGGACCTGCGCAAACAGGCCGAGCGTTTCGGCGCCGATATACGCACCGGCATAATAACGGACGTTGATTTCAGCAACCGCCCGTTTACACTTACTGCCGACGACGGCACTGTCATCAAGGCCGAGACGGTAATCATAGCTACCGGAGCTTCGGCACGTTACCTCGGGCTGCCTGACGAACAGCGATTCTCCGGACTCGGCGTATCGGCATGCGCCACATGCGACGGCTTCTTCTACCGCGGCCGCACGGTAGCCGTTGTAGGCGGAGGCGACACAGCCTGCGAGGAAGCGCTCTATCTTGCCAATCTCGCCAAGAAAGTGTATCTCATAGTACGCAAAGACTACCTGAGAGCATCCAAAGTCATGCAGCAGCGCGTCATGGCGAAAGAAAACATAACCGTACTGTTCAACACACAGACACGCGGACTCTTCGGCACCGAGTTTCTTGAAGGCGCCCACTTGGTCGAATTCGCCGGTACCGATAAAGAAAAAGAGCTTGACATAGCCATCGACGGTTTCTTCCTTGCGATAGGCCACAAGCCCAATACCGACATATTCAAAGGACAGATATCGCTTGACGACCAAGGCTATATAATACTTCCGGGCCATGATCAATCTACAAGCGTAGAGGGCGTGTTTGCGGCAGGTGACGTAGCCGACCCGCACTACCAGCAGGCAATAACCGCCGCCGGCACCGGATGCCGTGCCGCCCTTGATGCCGAGCACTTCCTGCTTGAGCATCAAAGCTGATTGGTACTGATCAAGATACGACAAGGGGGCGCCGAATATCTGTCGACGCCCCCTTTATTTTATCAGCCCTCATATAGGAGGATATTCAATATGTCGTCTTATTTTTCTTTGGCGAGTATCAGAGCGGAGCGTGGAGCCACATCCACGATGCCGCCTTTGGTGTATCCCATGCCCTCGGCTTCCAGTTGGCCGTCACGAGCCACGACAAGCCATTCGCCACGACTTATTTTGACCTTCTTCACCTCGTCACTGCCATTGAATATAACCTTTATCTCCTTCCACGCATCGCCGTTGGCATGATCCTTCAGCGAGTACGATATAAGATTAGGCTCACCTTTCACATCGTCAAAGACAAGATGACGCGCCACATCCTCCGCTGTAGTCATACGGAATGCCGGATGAGCCTTGCGCAGCGCTATCAGCTGGCGATAGTAATTGTATATGTCGCTGTTCTCATGCTTGAGGGTCCAGTCGATGGCATTGATTGAGTCAGGCGACTTATAAGAGTTGTGCACTCCCTTCTTGTCGCGGAATATCTCCTCGCCGGCAAATAAAAACGGGGTGCCCTGCGAAGTAAATATTATGGTCTGGGCCAACTTGTCGGCACGCTGACGCGCCTCTTTGTCGGCATCGGGCATAGACTTTGCCAGCTTATCGGTCAACATTAGGTCATCATGACACGACACGTAGTTTATGACCTGTGTGGGCGCCAGAGCATAAGGCTTCTTGGAATTGTTGCCTTTGGCGTAATCGACCTGCGGGTGTGCGGTAGCCCCCACTATGCCTATTTTTACGGTCTCCTCGTTGCCGGGCTTGCCTGTAGCGAAGCCACGATCGCGAGCATCACTATAGTGTCCCTTGACAGCATCGCGGATGTCATCGCTGAATACCGCCACGCCGGGCATGGCAGAAACATTATCCTTCAACGCACGCTCTCCGACCGGAAGCGGAGAGTCGCCGGCGGTCCAGCCCTCACCATATACAAATATGTCGGGATTCACCTCCTTAAGAACCTTCACCACATCATTCATAGTCGTTGTGTCGTGGATGGCCATAAGGTCAAAGCGGAAACCGTCGATATGATACTCCTTCGCCCAGTATTTTACTGAATTCACGATGAAATTGCGCATCTGCTCACGCTCCGAAGCAGTCTCATTGCCACAACCCGAAGCATCACTGTATGAACCGTCGGGACGGTGACGGTAATAATAGCCCGGTGCCGTGAGCGAGAAGTTGGAGTCATCATTCAAGGCCGTATGATTATAAACCACATCCATGACAACACCTATACCGGCGTCGTGGAGCGACTTCACCATCTCCTTCATCTCCCTTATACGCGCTTCAGGATCGGCAGGATTGGTCGAATAGCTTCCTTCGGGAGCATTATAGTTGACCGGATCATAGCCCCAGTTATAACGGTTGCTCGGCAGCTGGGTCTCGTCGACACTGTTGAAATCATAAGACGGCAGTATGTGTACATGGGTAATTCCGAGCTCTTTTAGGTGATCTATGCCGGTCTTGTCGCCTGCGGACGACACCGTACCCTCCTCTGTAAGGGCAAGAAATTTACCTTTGTTGACAATACCCGACGACGGATGTACCGAAAAATCGCGGTGATGCATCTCATACAGGACCGCATCGTTTATACTCTTGATGGCAGGTCCTTTATCCGTGGCCCAGCCTTCGGGATCGGTAGCATCGAAATCAATAATCGCGGCACGCTCACCGTTGGTGCCAAGAGCTTTAGCCCATACACCGGGGGTCTCGGCAAGCCACTTGCCGTCGTACTTTATACGAAATGTATAGAAACGTCCATAGAGTTTCTCGGGGACCGATGCACGCCACACACCCTTGTCGCCACGTGTCATGACAAGAGAGTCGACAGCCGCGCTGTTACGGTCGGTAGGATAAATAAGAACTTCGGCGCCCTGAGCCTCGGGAGACCACAACGCGAAATGTGTTCCCTTGGCATCAACCACCAACTCAAGATCATCACCATCATAGGTTTCAAATGTGCTGTAAGCCGCATCACTGCCCGTAGCCTGCAACCGCTCGGCGCCACATGTCACGGCGGTCACGGCTAATGCGCTTGCGCATAGCTTCATTAGATTTAAATTCATTTTCTGTAAATTAATAAATATGCTATCAGACAACTTCTAAAAAAAGTATTCAGTATAAAACTGGCATATGTAAATATCGGAAAGTCACAAAAATGTCAACGTACGACAATCTTCTTTGCCCAGTCGCTGCATTTGACTATATAATAACCTTGCGGCAACTGCACGGTCACACACTCGGCCACCTCAACCGACTTGATAACCTGCCCGGTTATCGAGTAGATATAAAAGCGTCGGGCCACTCCGTCACGTACGGTTATCTCTATGCCGTTTGCCACGGCTTTTAACAACGGTGCACGGTTAACGGAAGAGAGCGTTTCACCATCGCCGGTCTGTGAATATACAGCCTCCGGTGTACATACTACCGAAGCCATAACCAATGCGATGATAAAAACGAACCGTTTCATTCCCGTTCTTTTCCGACAAATTAAATAATGCCTAATACAAATTTAGCATTTTTATTTGTAATTTACAAGAAATCAATCTATTTTTCAGGGAATAGCATCAAATAATCACGTTTTACCGCGGGAGCCACATATTTTTCAGGGACAAATCGCCAATGATTGAGTTTTTCGGGTCTTATCACACCCTTATTACGTATATAATCGGCAAGATAATGCCGCAGATCACGGTCGGTTGAATATACAATACGCGATGAGAGTTTGTCATGCGGTATGCCCGCACCACGGGTAAGCAATTCGCCGCCTCCGTTTCCGCGATAGGAGTTCAACGCCACTTTATACGTCTTTGAGTAATCAAACCGGCTTCCATCGGCCATACTTATAATCTTAACGCGATGTCCGGGGCGTTTTCTTACATCCACCTCATATATTATACCGGCCGCCGAGTCAAAATTATAGCTCGGATTGGCAAGCATGGCCCTGCTCTCGTCGCCATCGGCAGGACAGTCTTTAAACAGGAGCAGGTGGTCTTTTTCCGACTTCATGGTATTGGCCCACAATCCGTAAGAGAACTCAAGATAATCTTTAATCTCCCGGCCGGTAAGCGCCATAACATAGAGCATGTTCTCATACTTGTAGAGATTAAACATCTCACCGGTATATATCTCGCCGGCCGAGATGTTGGCGTCATATGATATAGGAGCGGCAAATGATATGTCGGCATCCGTTATGTCAAGTTGCAGTTTATGTATGAAGTCAACAAATGCCGACGGACCAAAATAAGCGTCACGAGTCGAAATGGAGTCGGTCAAACGCCCTACCGGCTCCTCGACATAACTTTTCACCTCCGATATATAAGGCGAAAATTTAACCATGAACTCCGCATCGATATCAAAATCCGACATCGGGCGCAACTTTCCGTCAATACGTTTACGTGTCACCTTACCGGTATCATCCACATCAAAAGCCATGGTTATGTCGGTAAGCACTACACTGTTATTGGCCGGATTCATGACAAGTACCGTGTCGCCGTCAACATTTATGACCCTCTTGCGCTCGCGCCGGTGATCATGCCCCATGAGTATTACGTCAAATCCCGGTACATTGCGCGCTACTTCAAGCGAAGGGTTCTCCTTATATCCCGCCAACACATTACCGGCCTGTCCGGCATGGAAAAGCCCGACCACTAAATCAGGCGCCTCCTTCTCCATTATGACAGGCATCCACTTTCTTGCCGTAGCCTCGATGTCGTCAAACCGCAGACCTTTCCATAGCGATTCAGGCAACCATGCGGGTATGGCCGGAGTCAGCATGCCCAGCACAACCACCTTTACTCCGTCACGTTCTATGACTTCATACGGTTTAAAATACGGTTCACCCGTCGACACATCTATGATATTGGCTCCGAGTATCGGCATATCACAGCCTTTACTCCAACGGTCAAGTATAGCACGGCCTGTCTCCACGTCATGATTACCGACATTGCCGGCATCATAACGGAGATAGTTCATGACAGCCGAAGCCACGTGGGGAGCGACCGTATCCACATAGTTGTAATAGTACACGGTCGGCTGACCCTGCAATATGTCACCATTGTCAAGCAGTATGACATTGTCGCCATACTCTTTTCGGGCCTCTTTCACAGCCGAACTTACGCGGGCCAGACTGCCCGCGGCATTTTTTCCGGTTATAAAATTGTACGGGAAATAATTGCCATGCACATCGCTTGTCTGCAATAGATTTATCTCGACGCGACGCGCGTTAAGAGACATAATTCCCGATATAAGAGCAACAAAAACAGCTATAAAACATTTATTCATCGCAATAAAATATCTATCTGTACACTACAAACTTATGCAAAGTTACGAAATATATTTCACATACCCATGTCTATTGACAAAGAGGCGCAGTCTGTATAAAGACCGCGCCTCCTTTAATAAATGTATCTATCCTTACTATTTTACCTCTTCCAGAAGCAATACCCTACTTGCATAATCGTTACGCTTGTTGTAATCGACATTATGTTTAAGAGGCATTTCAAGTCCGTTGGACATGAGGAATTTTCCGCTGAACGACTTTCCTTCATATGAAAGCGGCTTGTTGTCTATACGGTTAAGCTCATGCACCTTATAATTCTTGTCGGGGTCAAGACCGGCCATGACAACCCGCGGCAACTGCTGATTGGCAAAAGTCTCGGTTTTCCACCAGTAATACACGGCCTTGTCCTTTTCGGGAGTGACATACATCAGTGAAGCGGCACCCTTCTTGTCGTAGGGCGACAACAGGCGATATATGTCGCCAAACTGAACTATAGGTCTGATTTCCTTGTATTCGGCAATAGCCTTGCGGCACATGGCAATCTCCTCATCGGTCATGTTTTTAGGCTGGATCTCCATACCGAGACGTCCGCTCATGGCCACATCTATACGATATTTTAACGGAATGGTACGGAATGTCTGATGGTTGGGAGCGGCACTTATGTGCGAGGCCATGGCTATGGCCGGGAAGAAGTAGCTTGTTCCCCACTGCATGTAAACTCGCTGAAGAGCATCGGTATTGTCGCTGACCCAGAACTCGTCAAACCACGGAAGCACGCCGTAGTTGGCACGTCCGCCACCGCTTGCACATGCCTGAATGGTGACATCGGGATACTTGGCACGTATACGGTCAAGAACCTTTTCGAAACCGCGATGATATTCTATGTACAGATGGCTTTGATTGTCAGCGGTAAGATACTGCGAACCGTGATTCATTATAGGCGCGTTTGCATCCCATTTGATATAGTCGAGTTCGGGGTATTTTGTCATAAGAGTGTCTACGACATGAAACACGAGATCCTGTACTTTAGGATTGCCCAAGTCAAGCACCAGCTGCGTGCCGCCGCGTCCGAGATTAGGCTCGCGGTTGGTAGGTTTGATTATATACTCGGGATGAGCCTCGTAAAGTTCGCTAAGAGTGTTGGTCATCTCCGGCTCAATCCATATACCGAACTTAATGCCGTTTTTCTTTGCGGTATCTATAAGGCCCTGAATGCCTGAAGGCAATTTGCGGGTATCTACAGTCCAGTCGCCAAGTGAAGTCGAGTCGTTGTTTCGGGGATATTTTACTCCGAACCAACCGTCATCCATGACAAAAAGCTCACCGCCCATTGATGCGATATCCTCCATCATCTGGGCCATGCCCTCTTCATTTATATCGAAATAAACGCCTTCCCAGCTGTTAAGCAGGATTTTACGCGGAGTATTGCCATGAGCCAATTTATGATTGCGGCCCCACTTGTGGAAATTACGGCTTGCACCGCTCAGACCCTCCTCTGAATATGTGAGCGCCAGCGGAGGAGTGGCAAACACCTCGTTCTTGGGAAGATGATACTCTGAATTTTCTTCGTTGATGCCCGCAAAAAAGTGATGATAGTTAGAGTCATCGGTATCAAAACGCAGCTTGTAGTTACCGCTGTAGCATAATGCGGCACCTATGACACGGCCTTCATTCTCGCGTGCTTTTCCGTCAAGCGACAGCATCACCTCGCCGTGCGATGTATGAGAATTTCGAGCGCCGTCCTTATTCTTTATCACTTTCATGCCATGGTTAAGCGGAGCCTCATCCACCCGGCCTTCATTTGCCCATGAACCGTAGAGCTGCGACAGCCATACATCGCCATAGCGGACGGGAAGATAGCCCGAAGCAAACTGAGTGAGGTTTACCTTGCCCTTCTCCTGATGGTTTATCTCAGTCCAAGTCTCAATAACATCCTCATCGGGATATGTACGATAATTGACGTTTACAAAGAACGGATAGTACTTGTCTTTCAACGCTACGGTAGTGACATCGCTGTCACCGTCCTTATGCTTCGACACTTTGTCGACAACCAAGTCAAGAGTCATGTTGCCGTCAGCGTGAACGGCGCTTAAAGCACTCTCGGAAACAGTAGACATGCCGTATGACGGGTAAACGCTCAGATTAGGGGTTCCCGCGCTCTTCAGTTCATCTACTTCCGATCCGGAAAGCTTATTTCCATAGTACAGAAACTTGGCATCCTTGCCCTTCTTGGCATCTATAACCAACGAAGTCTTGGGCGTGGAAATGTGAACGATTTCGGCAAAAGCGCCGGCCGGCACCATGCATGCTGCAAATAACAGCGCAAAATGTTTATAGGTTAATTTCATGTTAGTAAAAAAATATCATGGTTTATTTGTGACTACAAATATAATACATACATATATAAAACGCAAGACATTGCATAAATAGTATCACATTTAATCATCATATACACTTTTTTAGCCGACATTTTTATATCATACGCCTGCATGACAGTTTGAAAATACAATTTTATTTAGTACTTTTGGGATATGAAGAAAAAATACATTTTTGAGCTCCCGATGAAGGTACGCGATTACGAAGTCGACTCTGAAGGCATTGTAAACAACGCCGTGTATCTTCATTATCTTGAACATACACGCCATGAATTCTGCGAGATGGCCGGTATATCGTTTCGTAAAATGCACGAAAGCGGCATCGATCCGGTACTAAACAAAATCGAGATAACCTACAAGACCCCGCTCGGCCTCGGCGAACGCTTCACAAGCTGCCTGAACTTATCGCGTGAGGGAGCCCGGTTCATATTCCATCAGGACATATACAACGCCGAGGGCAAATTAACGGTGGAAGCTATAGTATCATGCGTGACTACCGTTAACGGACGTCTTACCCGGGGCGATGAACTGGCGTCGGCATTTCATGAATACCTGACATAAAACTATACGACAATGTCTCTCCTTCACAAAATAGCATTTTCCTCATTACGAGGCATGACACCGCGTCTTGCCGAAGCCCTGTTGACACATATCGGTGACGAAGAGCGCTTCTTCGCGGCCGGCGAACAGCAGCTGTCGGCCATGGCAGGCTGCCGCAACAAACTGTTTGACAACAGTTACCGCCAAGAGATATTGGAAAAAGCGGCCAAAGAACTTGACTTCATAACGCAGAACTCCATAAAACCTGTATATATAACCGACAATGATTTTCCGGCACGACTTGCAGACTGTGATGACGCACCGATCATGTTGTACACGCTTGGCGACTGCAATCTTAACGCATCGAAAGCCATAAGCATAGTCGGCACACGACACGCCACCCCCTACGGCGTCGACTTCGTAATGAATCTGGTCGACACACTTGCGAAAAAACTCGATGACATAATTATAATAAGCGGCCTCGCCTATGGCATAGACATAGCCGCCCACCGCGCGGCACTGCATTCAGGGGTGCCCACGGTAGCGGTGCTCGCCCACGGGCTGAACACAATTTATCCGGCAGCCCACAGGTCGGCGGCGGTAGAGATAGTACGCAACAGCGGAGCACTGGTATCGGACTACATGTCGCAGGATGCTCTGCACAAAGGCAACTTCGTGGCACGCAACCGCATAGTGGCAGGCCTGTGCGACTGCATCGTAGTGGCGGAATCGGCCGAAAAAGGCGGTGCTCTGATAACCGCCGGAATTGCGTCGGGATACAACCGTGACGTAATGGCGCTTCCGGGACGGACGAGCGACAAGTTCAGCCAAGGGTGCAACAAACTCATAGGCGACAACGTGGCAGCGCTTATATCATCGGGCGATGACCTGATACGGCTCATGGGCTGGACTGCGCGCGAAACCGAGGGCAATCAGCCCGAACTGCCGCTTGAACTGACTCCCGACGAGACAAAAATCATCGAGTATCTCGACAAGCACGGCGAAGGCTCGCTCAACCGCATGTGCGTTGACCTCGACATACCGGTATACCGGCTTACTCCGATACTTGTCGACATGGAGTTCAAAGGTCTCGTGCTGCCCTATCCCGGAGGAAAGTACAGGCCGGTGTAAACTTAGCCCGACAACAATACGTTTTAATATTAATCAATAACATCAAAACACAACCGAAATTCATGGAAAAGAAAGTAATAGGTTCTTCTGAGATGATAATCAATCCCGACGGTTCGATATTCCACCTGCATCTGCTGCCCGAACAACTGTGCGACCGCATAATACTCGTAGGCGATCCCGGCCGCGTCGACATGGTGGCCTCGTTCTTTGACACCAAGACATTTGAAGTGTCGTCACGTGAATTTCACACGATAGGCGGCACCTATAAGGGGAAGCCCATAATGTGTCTGAGCCACGGTATCGGCCCCGACAATATCGACATCGTGCTCAACGAGCTTGATGCGCTCGCCAACGTCGACTTCAAGACCCGCGAGGTAAAGGAGAGCCACCGCACTCTCACACTCGTGCGCATAGGCACTTCGGGCGCGCTCCAGCCGGAGCTTATACTCGGCACTCCGGTCATTGCAGAACGCTCTATAGGTTTTGACGGCGTACTCAATTACTACGCCGGCCGTAATGAAGTATCGGACCTCGACTTCGAGCGCGAGTTCTGCAGTTTTGTCGACTGGAATCCGCAGCTTGCGTCGCCATATGTAGTAAAAGCCTGCCACGAGCTTGTCGAGCAGATAGGACGCGACGACATGGTGAGAGGATGTACGATAAGCGCGGTCGGCTTCTACGGACCTCAGGGACGCGAACTCCGACTGCCTCTTGCAAGCCCCGGCCTTAACTCGCGCATAGAGCAATTCCGCTATCAGGGACGTCCCGTAACCAACTATGAGATGGAGAGCGCACCGCTGCAGGGCCTCGCACTTCTCATGGGTCACCGTGCCATGACCGTATGCTCCATAATAGCCAACAGGGTCAACACCACAGCCTCGCCCAACTACAAGACTGCGGTAAAAGATCTGGTAAAAACCGTGCTTGAACGTATATAATACGGGAGAAGCGACCCGTTTATCCGGCCGACGCGCGACGATACAGAACCACCGCTATTATGGCGTAAATGATATTAGGTATCCACATTGCCACCATCGGTGACGTATATCCCGATACGGCAAATGTGGATGTCACCGTCATAAACAGGATATAACTGAAGCTCAGCACAAGACCGATGCCGATGTTTATACCCATACCTCCCTTTACCTTTTTGGATGACAGCGACATACCTATAACTGTAAGTATGAACGCTGCCGCGCACATGGCGTAGCGGCGCTCTTTTTCGATTTCAAAAGCTTTAATGTTGGCGACACCGCGCGATTTCTGGCGTGATATGTACTCATTCAGCTCGGGCGACGACATGGTTTCCTGATCGTTTTTCGATATAAGGAAGTCACGCGGCTCGAAAGGTATTATCGTGTCGAGCCGGGTGCCTTTGGTTATCTTCTCCTCAAGGCCCTGAATATCGCGTATCATGTAGTCGCGTACCTGCCAATGATACAAGGAGTCCCATTTCACGGTCGAGGCGGTAAGACGCGATACCAGCTTCTTGCCGTCAAACTTGTCGAGCGAGAATCGGTAACCGGTCTTTGTCGTATTGTCAAAACGGCTCATATAGGCAATCTCGCCCGGAGCCACCATCATCTGAATATTGCTGCCGTAATCGACGCGCTTGTTTTTCACATAGGTATTTGTATAGTCGATACGCTTGACATTGGCCGGAGGTATTATGTATGCGCTCAATATCCAAGTGAAAGCGGCTATGACCGCAGCCGACACAAGATAAGGGCGCATAAGACGCCGGAAACTCATGCCCGACGAGAGCATGGCTATGATTTCGGAATTGTCGGCCAGCTTCGAGGTGAAAAATATACAGGATATAAATGTAAACAGCGGACTGAACTGATTGGCGAAATAAGGCAGGAAGTTAAAGAAATAATCAAATATGGTGGCCTTCAGCGGAGCCTTAAGAAATGAATCGAGTTTCTCGTTGATGTCAAACATCACCGTTATGGCAAGTATGAGCACAATCGCAAACACATATGTACCGAGAAACTTCTTAATTATATACCAGTCAAGTATCTTAAACATATCCGATGTCGTTATATGTCACAACCGTTGTGTGACCCGTTTGACCATTTCATCTTTCCACGACTTGAAGTCGCCGGCAAGTATGTGTCGGCGCGCTTCCTTTACGAGCCACAGATAAAATGCAAGATTATGTATCGAGGCTATCTGCATGCCGAGTATCTCCTGCGATGCAAACAGATGCCTTACATAAGCCTTCGAATAGAAGCGGTCCACATAGCTCGGACCATCTTCCTGAAGAGGAGAAAAGTCGTCGGCCCACTTCTTGTTGCGCATGTTCATGATGCCATGTGCGGTAAACAGCATACCGTTACGTCCGTTGCGCGTAGGCATGACACAGTCCATCATGTCGACACCGCGTTCTATCGCCTCAAGTATATTGGCGGGTGTACCCACCCCCATAAGGTAGCGCGGCTTATCGGCAGGCAATATGTCGTTTACCACCTCTATCATATCATACATGACTTCAGCGGGTTCACCCACGGCCAGTCCGCCTATGGCATTTCCGTCAGCGCCGAGGTCAGCTACAAACTTAGCCGACTCTCTGCGAAGGTCAGGATAAGTACACCCCTGCACTATTGGGAAATAGGCCTGCTTATGGCCATATAGACCCTCGGTCGACTTATATCGGTCCCAGCCCCGCTGCAGCCACCGGAGCGTAAGTCCCAGTGATTTCTTGGCATAATCATAATCGGCAGTGCCGGAAGGACACTCATCGAGCGCCATCATTATATCGGCGCCGATAATCCTTTGTATGTCTACTACGTTTTCAGGCGTAAACAGGTGTTTTGATCCGTCTATATGGCTGCGGAAGTAGGCACCCTCCTCCTTTAGCTTACGGTTGGCCGAAAGCGAAAATACCTGAAAACCTCCGCTGTCGGTCAAGATAGGCTTGTCCCAGCCGTTGAATTTATGCAGACCTCCGGCAGCCTTAAGAATATCGGTACCGGGACGCAGATACAAATGATATGTATTGCCGAGTATTATCTGGGCGTGTATGTCATCTTTCAACTCATGCTGATGCACGGCCTTGACCGTGCCGGCCGTACCGACAGGCATGAATATAGGGGTCTCGATCACGCCATGGTCGGTCGTAATCAATCCCGCGCGGGCCGCGCTCGATTTATCGGTCGCTTGCAGTTCAAAATCCATAATCAGCTACAAAGTTACCAAATTCCATACAACTATAAAAACAAGGCCGCAAATATCGTACCGGCGTCAACATTATTTTCCGCCAGCGACGACTATACTGAGGCCACCGACCGGCATATGTTCGCGGGCGACCCTCACAAGCTCGTCGGAAGTGAGCGTCATGGTATCCTCGACCTGACGTTCGAAGTAATTATCGGGCAGAAAAGCTATCTTACCGTCAATATGGTAGTCCATGATTTCAAACGCCGAATCAAGCGAGGAAGCCAGCGTAGACATGGCATAACGCCTTAACCGCGCCATCTCGTCCTCGGTGAAATCGCCCGATGACAACCGTTTGAGTTCTTTCACCGACTCTTCAATAAGCGGCTCCACCAACGCATTGTCAGTCGAGGAACTGATGCCGATTATACTTCCTTCGGGATAGCCGAGCAAATAAGAGCCTATGCCGTAAGTATAGCCTTTATCCTCACGGATGTTACTCATCAGACGGCTTCCGAAATAACCTCCGAGCGCTACCGTAAGCAGACGCAGTTTTATATAGTCGGGATGACTGCGTGACAATCCCGGCATATACATACGTACCGCGCTCTGCATGGCTCCCGGCATATCGATATGCTTTCTGACACCCGTGGAATTCACGAACGGGACTATTTCAAACGGTTGCAACGCCGACCTCCCGACGGGCATACGGCCCAGACTGCGGTCTACCATGTCAATAAGCGCCGGAGTGACACACCCCGACAGATACAATGACAACGAGCTGTCGCCCGAAGCATCGACAACCGGCACAAAAGAGCGAGCATGCCATAGCTTTACTTCGTCTACCGAGAGAGCGCGTATGTCAGAGGCAGTCATAACCCGGGCCAAAGGATGATTCTCGCCCATCATAAGCCGATTTCCGGCCCATGAAGCCTGAAACTCGACTTTTTCCGCCGAAATTTCAAAATTGCGCGCAAGTTTCTCCTGCCACGTATTGAAAGCGGCATCAGGGAAAACCGGCTCAAGCAAAAGCTCAGGGAGCAGCGGCAAAACGTCGGCCACCTTTGAATTAAGCATATACAGCTTAACAACCGAATAATGCGAGTCGACCGAAGTCACCAGCCGCGCGCCGTTAAACTCAAGCCTGTCGGCTATACTCTCGCCCGAGCTGTTCCGAGTTCCCTCGCGCAACAGGTTAAGCATAAGTTGCGCTACAGGACGCGACGGAGCCTCGGCAAGTCCGCCCCGCCATACACATGTCAGACAACAGACCTCCTGCGACTCCTGATCTATGACGTGCAGAGGCAGTCCGTTGGCAAGAGTGATGTCGCGGAGCGGCGGCATCACAAGTCGGCCGAAATCACTTACCCGCGGAGGCGTAGTTCTGTCGGGAACTTCTATCATAGGTCTTTATTTAAAGGGAGTTTAATGGCCTGCACAATTTTATGGCTTCTTCAAGATCGGCAGGGGTGTCTATGCCTATAGTAGGACAATTCGTTATGCCGACCTTTATATTTAAGCCGTTCTGCAGCCATCGGAGCTGTTCAAGCGACTCGGCAAGCTCAAGCGAGCTCTGCGGAAGCGATGTTATTCTCGCCAAAGCTCCTATGCGGTATGCGTACATGCCCACATGAGTATAGAATGTAGCTTTATCGGGCCACTCTTTCCACTCGTAATTGCGTACATACGGTATGATAGAGCGGCTGAAATAAAGAGCATGCATATTGTCATCGATGACTACCTTAGGCGTATTGGGGTCAGACAAGGCTTCAAAACCGCGTGAAGGGTCAAAACGCCGCACCAGTGTAGCCAGTTGGGTCGACTCGTCGTCGAAGCAACGCTTCAGAGCGGCTATCTGCGACGGATCGATAAACGGCTCGTCGCCCTGAATGTTAATTACCACGTCAGCGTCGCTGCCGATATTGCGGTAAGCCTCATAACAACGGTCGGTACCGCTCCTATGCTCGGTTGAGGTCATGACCGCCTTGCCGCCAAAAGCCGCCACGGCATCGGCTATTCTCACGTCATCAGTAGCCACATACACATCCTCAAGCTCCTTCGAGGCCTGAAGATACACACGTTCAATCATGGTTTTGCCGCATATGTCGGCAAGCGGTTTGCCGGGGAAACGCGAGGATGCGTATCGTGCCGGAATTATACCTATGAATTTCATTTTATAGCGTTATTGTTTTTATCATCATTATCTTTTTCTACAATCGGTTTCTTGGGTGCGCGAAACATTGACGGAGCAAGAAACACACCTATGACAAGGTATACATAATATGTTATCAGACGCCAGAAAAGGGCTATTACAAGCGCTATGCTCGTATTGTGGAGCAGATCGCCGTAATATTCGGTAAACAGCCACTCGCTCACTCCGCTGCCTCCGGGCGTGGGGCTTACCATAAGCACCACCCACACCACAAACTGGCGTCCGAATACAACGAGCTGGTCGGCGCCGGGTACAAAACCCAAGAACAGGGCGTTTACCACAAGATAACGCGATGACCAAGTGAGGGCGGTAGCGGCAAACGCATCGAACCACCATCTTGCAGAGCGCGTACGCAGATCCTTCGAGGTGGCTACCATATTGTCGCCCAAAGCTGCCACGGCAGACTGCCACCGGCGCAAAGGACGGAGTTTAAATATCCATACAAGAAACTGCTTCATGCCGTTTGGCCTGACCAATATGCCGATAAAAAGTATCAGCGTCCATAAAAATATGGCGGCATAGACAATCCAGAACACCAGTTTAAGACCGATGACAAACGATGACCCGTCAAAGCCAAACAGCATGTCATACGGTATTATGGCCACTATTACAGGACAGGCTACCACAAAAAACAGCTCGTCGAGAAAAAGCGTAGTGAGCATAAGCGTTGTAGCTCTACCGAGATCGATTCCCTCATGATGCATGAATATCATGCCGAGTGAAGAGCCTCCGACAGCCGAAGGAGTTATGGCCGACGTGAACTCACACATAAAATTGACCCTTAGGGCCTGCCACCATGTGAGACGCCTGTCTGTCAACGCCCGGAAGCGCCAAGTAAGGCCGAAATCGCGTCCGGCCATGAATATCCATGCAAGGACAATACACAACACCACGCGGGTGTCGAAGTGTATCATATGCCAGATATCGGCATTAAATTCTCTTTTAAAGAGCCATACCACGACACACAGTCCGATAATCACCGGAACAAACACCCTCCACAAGCCGAATTTAGCCGACTTGGAGGCCTTATTTACGCCCGGTGTATTGTCAACTGCGCCCATATCGTTCTATTATTTCTTTATATCGTAACACCACCTCGTCCATGACCTCGCGCCATGAACGTGTAAGAGTGGATGACGCACCTTTGGCGGCAGCTATTACCGAGTCGGGAGCTTTATAAAGCAGTCTTACAGTATCGGCGTAACTGTCGGGCGTCTGATCGGCCAAAAATCCGTTGACGCCGTCGACTATGACCTCCGAAGCGGTCGAGCCTTTCAATATAACCGACGGAGTGCCCATCATGGCGGCTTCACGCACTACTAACGGCGCATTGTCATACATCGAGGGAAACAAGAACAGGTCGGCGGCGGCATAGTAGCATTTCAGCAGTTCCCTGTCGCTGATGACTCCGTGCAAGGTGATTTTACTTTCAAGCCCGAGCCTTTTTATAAGCCCGTTCATATCCGATACGGCATATCCGGTGCCGATAAACGACATCTTTACCGGCAGATCACGAAGCCGGTCCATAGCCTGTATTATAAGTTCCACTCCCTTTTCCCGTATATGTTGACCTACAAAAAGCAGTGTCATTTCACCGGGCGCTATGCCGAGACGTTCACGCGCCCCTCTCTTGAAGTCGAGTATCGACTCAAAATCCGTCATTTCAAGATCAATGCCGTTTTCAACCACGGTAAGACGCCCTTTATATCCGTATTCCCTTACGGTATCCTCTACCCTCGCCTGCGGAATCCAGACTTCATCGGCGGAGTTAAAGAAATTCATAATACGCTTCATGATACGCGATACCATCCATGACGGCAATGAATGTTCAAGATCGGTACGGTATTTGGAGTGGAAAGTGGCTACAAGCGGCACTCTTTGTTTACGGGCCGCATAAAGAGCGAGACGTCCCGACGAGAACGGACAATGCGAATGCACAAGCGCAAACGGGACAGTACGCATTTTGTGCCATATAAACGGGTCTATCTTCGGATAGCCGTACCGATACGGTTTACGCGAGGCTATCGACAGGGAGAAGTAACGGTACAGGTCAAAACCTTCATGAGGCGGAGTAACGGGATTCCATGGCGTCACGACACACGTACGGTACCCCATGGCAGAAAGCCAATGCACATAATTCTGTACCGTAAGGGTCACTCCGTCAAGCACCGGAGGAAAACTATCGTTAAATAAACCGTATATCTTGTCGTCAGTCCTGTTCATCAGCGCGTGCAAAAAATAGCGTTGAACAACCACAAAGGTACTGATTTATATTAACACATGAAAATTTACCACTTTATATTAAGGCTCCGGCTTAAAAAATTATTGACCGCGGCGGAGCTGTCTCAACCACGCATCCCTGATGCCCGGCATTGACAATTTTCGGGGAATGGAGCCTTATTGTCGCGCGATGTGTTTATTTTTTGTAATTTTGCCGCATGGAATGGATTGACGGCATACTATATCAACATTCGGCGGTGCAGGCTGTGATTGTCATAGCCATAATCATCGCTGTCGGTCTTGCATTGGGCAAGATAAAAGTTTTCGGCATTTCGCTCGGCGTGACATTTGTATTTTTCGCCGGTATTCTGGCCGGACATCTCGGACTCTCCATCGACCCGGGCATGCTGCACTACGCCGAGAGCTTCGGACTCGTGCTTTTCGTATATGAATTAGGACTGAAAGTAGGTCCCGGCTTCTTCAGCTCGTTTCGCAAAGGAGGCGTCAAGCTGAACCTGCTTGGACTGGGAGTCATACTTCTCGGCACTCTTATGACGGTACTTATCAGCACCATAGGCGGAATATCCATGAGCGACATGGTAGGTATAATGTGTGGCGCCACGACCAATACGCCGGCGCTCGGTGCGGCTCAGCAGGCTCTTAACCAAGTAGGAGTGTCGGCCAACGGTGCGGCACTGAGCTGTGCGGTCACGTATCCTCTCGGCGTGGTCGGAGTGATACTGGCCATCATATTGGTAAGAAAACTGTTCATCAAACCCGAGCAGCTGCTCGACCATGAGCAGGATGACGGCAACAGCACCTACATAGCGGCCTATCAGGTACACAATCCGGGCATATATCATATGACAATAAAGGAGCTTGCGTCAATGTCGCCGTCCAAGTTTGTAATATCACGTTTGTGGCGCAACGGCACCGTATCGATACCGGGACCTGAAACCCATCTTGAGAAAGACGACCGCCTGCTTGTGGTAACGACAGAAAAGGATGAGGCCAAACTTACCATACTCTTCGGTGAACAGGAAGCCCAGAACTGGAACAAAGATGACATAGACTGGAACACCATCGACAGCCAGCTCATATCGAAGCACATCATTGTCAGCCGTCCCGAAATCAACGGCAAACGTCTGGGCTCGCTGCGTCTGCGCAACAGCTACGGCATAAACATAAGCCGCGTCCTGCGAAGCGGAGTGCAGCTGCTCGCCACACCGAGCCTTGTACTTCAACTGGGCGACCGTCTTACCGTAGTCGGCGAGGCCAAAGCCATAGAAAATGTCGAGAAAGTACTCGGCAATGCATATATAACACTGAAAGACCCCAATCTATGCGCTATATTCATAGGCATAGTGCTCGGACTGCTTATCGGTTCGATACCCATATCCATACCCGGCATCAGTACCCCTATCAAACTCGGACTCGCGGGCGGCCCGATCATAGTAGGCATACTTATCGGGCGTTTCGGGCCGCAGTTTCACCTCATTACCTACACCACACGCAGCGCCAACCTCATGCTCCGCGGCATGGGCCTGTCGCTCTATCTGGCTTGTCTCGGCCTTGAAGCCGGAGCGCACTTTATGGACACCCTGTTTCACTCCGCAGGGATTCTGTGGATAGCAATCGGCTTCGCCATAACCATAGTGCCCGTTATCATCATGGCTCTCGTGGCCGTATACTGTTCACGCCTTGATTTCGGTTCGGCATGCGGCATGCTGTGCGGAAGCATGGCCAATCCCATGGCACTTAACTATGTCAATGACACACTGCCGAGCGACAATGCCGCAGTGAGTTACGCCACAGTATACCCCCTGTCTATGTTCTGCCGCGTGGTTATAGCACAATTGCTGATACTCATATTTTTTTAATTTAAGTTTAAAAATACCTAAGCAAAGTGTTGCACAATTAAAATATTACTATTAACTTTGCACTCGCAAAACGGTAATGGCGGGATAGCTCAGTTGGTTAGAGCGTCGGATTCATAACCCGGAGGTCTCGAGTTCAATTCTCGATCCCGCTACACCACAAGAGGTCGACATAAGTCGGCCTCTTGTCATATTGTATTATATATTGAACCAATATATTATCTTTGTGAGAATCAATTGCAATCAACAATGAGGGTATCCAGATCAATCAGACTTCTTGTACCGGCTATGATAATGGCGGTAAGCGGCATGGCCCAAGACAAAAATTTCCACATCTATCTATGTCTCGGTCAGTCAAACATGCAGGGAAGCTCATTCGTGGAACCGATGGACCGGCTCGATGTATCGGAACGGTTCAAGGTTATGTCAACCGTAGATTACGCCGACGGGACGAGAGTAAAGGGCGAATGGTACACGGCCGTTCCCCCGCTTGTCAACCAGAACTACGGCCTTACCCCTATGGATTATTTTGGTCGTACTATGGCAGCCAATCTCCCTGACAACATAAAAATAGGAGTTATACCGGTAGCCGTAGCCGGATGCAGAATCGAGCACTACGACAAGAATTTCGATCAGGATTCGCTAAAAAACGCGCCCGACTGGTTCAAAAATATAATGAGCGGGTATGACAACCACCCATACAATGCGCTCGTAAAATATGGTCGCAAAGCCCAGAAAGAGGGTGTGATAAAAGGCATACTCCTTCATCAGGGCGAGTCAAATACGGGCGACACCGAGTGGCCGGCCAAAGTCAATGAAATATACCGGAATCTGCTTGCCGACCTCGGCCTTAATGCCGATGAAGTACCTCTTCTTGCCGGAGAGGTCGTGACTACGGAACAGGGAGGAGTATGCGGAGCGATGAATGCCATTATAGACAGTCTGCCAAATACCATCCCTACGGCCCATGTCGTATCGGCAGCCAATATTCCGCAAAGAGGTGACAACTCGCACTTTTCTTCTCACGGATACCGTGTGCTGGGTTGCCGGTATGCGACGACCATGCTTGCACTCATGGGCATTGACAATCCTCGCGTTGATTATCCCGAAAATGAGCCGTGCATACCCCGGCCCGACCACTCCGAAGGCGACTTCACTTTCAGTCTTGACCGCTTCAATCCGGTAATGTGTGAAATCGGAGAGTTCGACTGTGACACCCGCAAATTTAAAACGAAGTCAAATAGTTTCGGAGGCTGGTATTATGAAAAGCCCGTAGATATATCGGGATATAAATACATCGTGGCGGAACTTGAAGAAGCTCCGTCGGCCGATGTTAAATTTCAGATTTACGACTCCACCGACCATTGGTTTAAACACTTCACTACCGGCTTCAACGGCAAAAAACTCGTAGTGATAGCACTTGCGGGAGCTACAAAAAACAGCGACTCGGAGCCCGAGGCGCTCGACACGTCGGCCATACATATGCTCGGCTTCAAGACAGACGCTCCTACAACGATAACCCTCAAAAGAATTTATGTCACCGACACACCTCCGGCATCAGTAGAATAAACCCTTTATTGACACATACATTATAGTACGACAGATGAAACGCATCATAAGGCGCTTCCGGGTAGACGATACCTTCATTACGGCAATTACGTCATCGTTCGCGATGCTGTTGTGGTTTAACATCGACTGGTGCATGGCGACGACTTTCCGCGCCATGAGCGACCCGTTGTTGTGGATCAACACCATAGCAGCAACAATATTGCTGTCGCTACCCTACATCTTCACGCGCCGCACGTGGGTCCACATAACCGCACTTCTTATCGCCTACGGCCTGTGTGAGGCCAATCTGATGTATTGCCGCACCTACCTGACGGCAATCCCCCCGGAAAGTTACTTTCTTGCAGGCAACCTCACCGATTCACGGCCAGCCTGATTGATTCGCTCCGGGCATTTGACATCATCGGCCTCATCATACCGGTCGTTGCGGCAGTCGTAATGCACCGTCAGCCGAGGCCCGCTCGTGCGTTTGCCTTACCCCTGTTAATACTGTCCGTGCTGCTGATTATAAGCGCAATAGTCATTAATTTGCGAGGTGGTTTCTATAATGCCTACGACAAGCTGGTTCAGTCATGTTACTATAGCACTTGCGGAGTTCCCACCTACACGATAGCCGGACATATAGCGTACTCGTTGATGGACAGCAGACGACGCGACACCATCGATGCAAAACCGGAAATTGACCGATGGATCTCGACCCATGAATCTATTGTAGCCGCGCCGGTACTGCCAGACAGTGTAGAGGCCCGCAAAAATCTCGTACTCATTATCTGCGAGAGCCTTGAAAGCTGGCCATTGGAAGCCACTGTAAACGGTAAAGAAATCACCCCCTACCTCAACAACATTCTGCGTGACAGCACCACCTTCTACGCTCCTAATATACTCACCCAAGTGGCTTCAGGCCGCTCGATAGACTGCCAGTTGCTCATACACTCGGGGCTTATGCCAATGAACGGATCGGTATACAGCATGAAATATCCGTCGGTCACCTATCCCTCGCTCAACAAGGCCCTTAATGAACGATATGGTTCATTAAGTTACATATTTACCTGCGACAAGCCTATCACGTGGAACCAGCAAGCCATAAGCCGCGCATTCGGCTACGACGTGCTCATTGACCGAAGCGCGTGGGTCATGGACGAGATGATAGGCAATCCCGCGAAACTTAGCGACGGCTCATTCTTCCGTCAGTCGGTGAAGAAACTTGGAGAAGATACGATATGGCCCGAAGGTGAGCCACGTATGCTTACTTTTGTGACATATTCCGGTCATAATCCATTCCAGCTGCCTCAGGATATGCATGACCCCGACTTCGATATAAGCGACATGGACTTGCCCCGGCGTCTCGCCGATTACATCACTATGGCGCACTATACCGATTCACAGCTGCACACCATAATCGACTATCTGCGCTCACGCAGCGATTTCAACGAGACACTTGTAGTTATAGTCGGTGATCATGAAGGCCTTGCGGGTGATCGTCGTGATTTCATAGACTCAACGGACGAGGCTGCACGGCTTGTCTCGCCACGCCAGTACACGCCGTTTATCGTACTCAACTCACCTATATCAGGGCGCACCGACTCTGTAGCCGGCCAGATAGACATATATCCGACACTGTTGGCTATGCTGGGGCTCTCCGACTACGAATGGTACGGACAGGGCCAGAGCTTGCTCGACCCCTCTCGCGGAGCCTATGCCATATCCATGATGACAGGTGAAGAAGTCGGTGACTCGACCACGCTTGCACCCGGTCTGCTGCCTCTGCTTCGTGCTGCACGCCGTACTTCCGATGCCATAATCCGCTCCGACTACTTCTCGAATAAACAGCACTAAAAATCGCATGGACGCCGGCCTTGCCTATGGTAGAGGCCCCGGTAGCATGGCACCCGCGAAAATGTCAATACGAAATGTAGCCGGTGGACGATGCCCGTTCAACCGACGAGCCTGTAAAGGCTCACGCCAAACGTTAGCCGGGCACGAAGTGTCCGGACCGGGAGGTGTCACCAAACAGATTGAGTCTGACAAGACTCGTGCGTGTGGCTAATGACTGAACGTTGTCGGCATGAGTCTTTGCAGACTCATAAATGGCGGGGTACTACGTACCGGAGACTGCGCCGTCCGAAGACCGGCTTGTCCCCGGCTTACAATTGGCAGAAGCCTTTGCAGGCTCGTACCATATCGGTGTGACAGTTGACCAAAATCAAGAAAATACAGCCGCTTAACAACGGGGGGTACATTGATCCGGTTTTAGCGGGATGAAAGTAACAATCCCTGAGGTTGTACAAGGCGTAGTCGGAGGCCGGAGTACCGGCGTCCGGGCCGACGTAGATGCCGGTTAACCGAAGGGGGCGTGTGGGTAGCGGTTAGTCGAGGTAGCGTGAGGTAAGGCCGGAGTATGCGTCGATGCGGCGGTCACGGAGGAATGGCCACCAACGCCTTACGTTTTCGGAACGTTGTAAGTCTATGTCGACCAAAGCCTCGACTTCGCCGTCAGATGACGCGCGGAACAGGAATTCGCCTTGCGGGCCGGCTACAAAGGAGTTACCCCAGAATGATATGCCGTTAGTTACGCCTGACGGATCAGGCTCATGCCCTACTCTGTTTACCGCCACAAGCGGCAATCCGTTGGCTATGGCATGGCCGCGCTGGACGGTGACCCAAGCATCGAGCTGACGGGCTTTTTCATCGTCGGTATCCGTGCTCTCCCATCCTATGGCCGTAGGATAAATAAGTATCTGTGCACCGCGCAACGCCATAAGACGCGCAGCCTCGGGATACCACTGGTCCCAGCACACGAGCACGCCGAGCCGTCCTACCGATGTGTCAATAGGCTCAAACCCGAGGTCGCCGGGAGCAAAATAGAACTTCTCGTAGTAGGCCGGATCATCGGGTATATGCATTTTACGATATTTACCGGCTACCGAACCGTCTTTTTCAAACACCACGGCAGTGTTATGATACAATCCGGGAGCACGGCGCTCATAAAGCGAGGTGACAATGACGACACCGAGCTGCCGTGCAAGCTCCGAGTAAAAATCGGTAGTCTCGGAAGGAAACGGTACGGCCAGACCGCACATGTCGACCGACTCGGTCTGGCAAAAGTATAGAGAGTCGTGCAACTCCTGATTGACAATAAGCTGAGCGCCGGAAGCGGCAAGAGTTCTCATCTTGTCGGCAAGACGACGGCGGTTATCTTCAACCGACGCTGTATTGGACTGCTGTATTATACCTACTTTCAACATCGTTTATATCGGTAATATTTCGCGAGGCACCTGCATTGTCACACAATGCAGCGACCCGTGTTGTTTTATCAATGCCCGGCAATCGATCATCTTGACCTCATGGTCGGGAAATGCTATTTTAAGTATTTTGGCCGCAAGCTCGTCCTTACGCGGCTGTGCATATGACGGCATCAGTATCGACCGGTTAAGTATCAGGAAATTGGCATATGTGGCCGGCAAACGCTGACCCTCCTCATCATATATGGCATCGGGCATGGGCAGCTCGACAAGATTAAACGGACAGCCGTCGACGGTACGGAACTGCATAAGCTGATGCTTCATTGACGACAGCTCGTCGTAATGCTCGTCGGCCTCGTCGTCACATCCGACATAAAGTATCGTATCATCGGGAGCAAGACGGGCCAGAGTATCTATATGGCTGTCGGTGTCATCGCCCGCAAGATACCCGTAGTCAAGCCAGAGGACTTTATTCAGGCCGAACTGACGCACAAGGTATCGCTCTATATCGTCGCGCGACATCTCCCCGTTGCGGTTAGGCGACAGCAGACACTGCGATGTAGTAAGCAGAGTGCCGCGGCCGTCACTTTCTATCGACCCGCCTTCAAGCACAAAGCCGAGGCGATTGCGATACACGCCCTGCAGTACACCGACGCCCGTCATGCCGCGTGTCAACAGATTGTCCTTGTCGGCCGGGAATTTAAGGCCCCATCCGTTAAAACGGAAATCATACATGACCGGAGTGCCGTTTTCCAACACTGTTATAGGGCCGAAATCACGAGCCCAAGTATCATTGGTGGGAAGAGTCACATACAGTACATTGTCGAGGCCGGCAAGGCGACTTCTCGGTACCGAAGTATCGGGAGCTATGACAATGGCAATCTCTTCAGCGGCAACAGCCCTGATTATATTTTCAAAACAATCTGAAACCTCGTCCAGTATCGGAGCCCAGTCGGTATCGGCATGAGGCCATGCGAGTATGACACCTCCGTGCCGCTCCCACTCCGCCGGAAACCGGCGACAATTCATATCACTCGTCATAGTCATTGAGCGTGTCGTAAATCGACTCCTGCGAGTCCATGTATTCGTCGCAATAATCGAGGAAGCCCATTTTTTCGGAACTGCCTACAGCGTCGCACCACTCACGGTACTCCTCACGAAGATCCTGATCCTCGTGAAGCATTTTCTTAAACTCGGCTTCCGCTATGTCAACACTTTTATACTGATGAATAATCTGCAGAAACAGTTCTGTGATATCGGTCATAATGCAGTGGTATGTCTACTTTAAAATAAGGTGATTATCAATGACGTGTCGTTGCATAATTACAATGTGGGTTCAAATATACTACACTATTCGTTACCCGCCAAACCTTTTTACAATTTTAAAGAAATATTGTTAATCGTGATAATGAAACATTTGACTTTGCGGCATTGTTATCATATTACCAAACAAGAGGGCTTTATGAAACACATACTCGTATTACTGACAACAATGCTGCTCATAACAGGCTGCTCCGGCTACACTCTGCTCAACAGCGAGACTTATGACAACGCCGACATGAGCGATTATGAAAAATACCGCATAGTCAGCCGCTCCAAAGGACAATTGCCGCCGGGCATGCAACCCGTGACATACTCCAACATAGTAGCCTCGATACGCGACCAGATGCTGAAACGCGGCTATATCGAGTCGCCCGACGCCACACTGCTTATAAATATCGGTGTAACCATACACCACACCATAACTCCCGAAGACGCAGCCGAGAGTACGCGCCCGGGACACAAAAAGCCTGCAGGTCCGTATTACAACGGGTACTATCCGTTTTTTGTAATGCCACGCGACTCATACTGGAATGACTGCGAGACCTATACACGCATAGTCAAAGGGCTTTATGAAGAGGGAGTTCTGACAATCGACATGATCGATACCCGAAAGATGAAGCCGCTTTACTCCTCATCGGTAGCCACCATCATAAATCCGGTCGACGGTTCATACCGTGACCTTCCGGCCATCAGCGAAGCTGTATCGGTAATGTTTTCACAATATCCGGTACCGCTGCTGGAAGCCTACCGACCCAAGAAGAACTGACACCGGTGGTTGTGGGGCCATACGGGTCGAAGCCGGGGATTAGTACGATTGTGAGGCCATACGGGTCGAAACCGGACGCCGTGGTACCGGCGTCCCTACCAACAAGACATCTGTCTTTCAACAGATTATGGTGGCAAGGTGCTGTTCGAGGTACTCTTTGTAGCGGGACACGGGGATGCGGTCTATGCCGTCGGCGGTCAGCGTGGCTGACAGGCGGTCGATCTCCGACTTGATGTGGCGGTGGATGATGTTGTAGCGCTTGGCTATGAGGCGTATGTATTTGCGGTCCTGTTTTACGAGGCGTCCGGCCTCGATGGTGGCGGGAGCGCGTCGCACTTCGGCCGCGGCCTCGCGGCGACGGCGCTGATAGGATGCGGACTTCGCACGGCGGTCTATGACCGGTTTCAGGAGATTGAACACGCATTGTGCTATAGGAGCAAGCCCTGTCGGTTCTGTTCCTGATATCTGATACTCCTTTATGGCTTCGATAAGCGGTTGCTGAAGTTCTGCGGGAAGCATGGCTATGGACTCGCTCCAAGCCTTGTCAAATTTCGGTGTACGTTTCATAATATCGTGATTGGTTTAAGTATTGTTTCCCGCAAAGATAATACGACGAAATACCCTTTTTATGTACAATCGGGCATTAACAGTTCGTTTTCACGTCAACAGGCTGGCACATTGCACATTACTCCGCTATTTAATGTAAGTTAATGTAAAAATGCGCGATATGTTAAATACGAGGGCAAAACGTACTTGCAATGTCAGGGCACCCGCTTTTCTATATTGACCCGCAATTTTGGCATCTCGGTTTTATTCAGTAACTTTACAACCTGAATAAACCATCATTATACTATACTTATGCCGATCCGTATTATTATCGCAATATTGTTGTTATCGTTGACTGTCAACTTACCTGCTAAAGCTGAAGAACCAGATATCGATTACAAACCTGTGTTTCACGGCACTATAAGGTCACGCTGGGAACTTGCCACTGAAAACGGCGAAAACCGCTTTCAGGTGCGCAATGCACGCCTAAGCGTGGAGGGCCGAGTGGCTCCGGAGATACAGTACTATATAAATACAGACCTCTGCGACCGTGGGAAAATGAAAATACTCGATGCGTGGGGACAACTCAACTTCACTGACGATCTGAAATTCCGGGCCGGTCAGTTCAGAATGCCTTTTGGTGTCGATCCTTTCCGAGGGCCGCAGAATTATCTTTTCGCCAACCGGTCATTTATAGGCAAGCAGGTGTGCAACGTACGCGCAGTAGGAGCGAAATTAGAGTACACCTTGCCGATAGTTCCACTCAAGGTAGAGGCCGGAGCATTTAATCCGTCAACAATATCAGACCACGAGACATGGCACCGCAAGATGTCATATGCCGGCAAAGCCACATACAAAATAGGCCGGGTAACACTTGCCACAGGCGTACAGTCGCTGAGTCCCGACTCTGTAAGGATGAACCTCATCGACGGCAGCATAGGCTGGAGCGCCGACAGGTGGACCGTCGAGGGCGAGTACATGTACAAGCACTATACCCACAAAGCGCACAAAGCATGTCACGCCTACAGCATATTTGCCGACTACCGCATGCCGGTCAATGCCGGCATGTTCAACACACTGTCTTTTCAGGGACGATTTGACGGCATGACCGCCCACAGCAACGGCACCCGTAATGACGAAGGGGTTCTGACTACAACCGACCCGGCACGCAACCGTATAACCGCCGGTGCCACACTAAGTTACGTAAAAAAAGCGCTGCACGCCGACATAAGGGTAAACTATGAGAAATACTTTTACCGCCACAACGCCGAATACCTGCCCGGCGACGGCGACAAACTTGTAGTGGAGCTTGTGGTGCGATTCTAAACGACACACCGTACATTCACATCGGCGTCATACACACGTCTGACGTTCAGCAGCTTACGCCGGCAGCAAGGTATATTTCAATAACTGAGCGAGTTTAAATTATTTTTTGTAACTTTGCAGCCGCAATTTTTACTAACATTATATTATAATGAGTCACAACTTATTGAAAGGAAAGCGCGGCGTGATATTCGGAGCGCTCAATGACATGAGTATCGCTTGGAAAGTCGCAGAAAGAGCGGTAGAAGAAGGAGCCGTAATCACGCTGTCAAACACACCTGTGGCAGTGAGGATGGGCGACGTAAGCAAGCTCGGAGAAAAACTTAACGCAGAAGTATTGCCCGCCGATGCCACCAATGTCGAGGACCTTGAGATGGTATTTACAAAATCAATGGAGATACTCGGCGGCAAAATCGATTTCGTACTGCACTCAATAGGCATGTCGCCCAATGTAAGAAAAAAACGTCTGTATGACGACATCGACTACGACCTGCTCAATAAAACCCTCGACATATCGGCCATATCATTTCACAAGATGATACAGGCAGCCAAAAAGCTCGACGCGATAAACGACTACGGAAGCATAATAGCACTCAGCTACATAGCTTCGCAGCGCACCATGTTCGGCTACAACGACATGGCCGATGCCAAAGCACTTCTTGAATCGATAGCACGCAGCTTCGGCTACATATACGGACGCGAGAAAAACGTACGTATAAATACGATATCGCAGTCACCCACACAGACCACTGCCGGAAGCGGAGTGAAAGGAATGGAGTCGTTGATGGACTTCTCCAACCGCATGTCGCCGTTGGGCAACGCCAACGCCGATGAATGTGCCGACTACTGCATAGTCATGTTCAGCGACCTTACCCGCAAGGTGACGATGCAGAACCTCTTTCACGACGGCGGCTTCTCAAGCATGGGCATGAGCCTTCGCGCCATGGACCAGTATGAGAAGAGCTTTGACCTGTACCGCAATCCCGACGGCACCATCCAGTACGGATAATCCGCTGTCACTGCCAGCTAACCTAAAGACAAAAGAGCGGACAGGCATCAGCAATCCGACTCTTTTGTCTTTATATATGCAATACTGTCAACCGGTTGCCTATGACATCACTTAAACCTGCAAACGCCCTTAAAAAGCAATTGGCATCGCTGACCGTGCCGATATTTATCGAGACTCTGCTCATCATGACGCTCGGAGCCGTCGACACAGTCATGCTGTCGCGACACAGCGACGCGTCGGTTGCGGCTGTAGGAGTCGTCAATCAGATAGTAATGCTGTGCTTCCTTGTGTTTGAAGTCATCAATCTGGGTACATCGGTGCTTGTGAGCCAATATCTCGGCGCACGCCTGAACAACCGCATTTACGACGTGGTAGGAGTGGCTCTCGTGGTAAATCTCATCATAGGGCTGGCCATAAGCAGCCTGTTATGCTTCGGGGCCGTACCCATACTCAAGCTGATGGGGCTTGACGACAACCTGCTCGGAGAGGGTGTGGGCTATATGAGAATCGTAGGATTGTTTGCCTTCTTCCAAGCGCTTTCGCTTACACTGTCGGCTACTTTGCGCGCAAGCAACAAAGCCGTCTACCCGATGATAGTCGTAGGACTTGTCAACATACTCAACATATTCGGCAACTACGTACTGATATTCGGAAAATTCGGTGCTCCGGCACTCGGCGCGGAAGGCGCCGCCATATCCACCGCCTCAAGCCGTGCCATAGCCATGGCTGTGCTTGCCGTAATACTGTTCAGGACCGTAGTACCGCGCTTCCCGTGGCACATATTCAGGCACTTTCCCGTAAAAGAGCTGAAAAATCTGCTTAAAATCGGTATTCCGTCGGCCGGCGAACAGTTCAGCTACAGTTCGGCCCAGATAATAATGACCTTTTTCATCAACATGCTTGGGCTCGAAGTCCTTGCCGCACGAACATACGTGGTGAACATTGTCATGTTCGGCTACCTGTTCTGCATAGCCATATCGCAGGGAGGCGCCATATCGGTAGGACATCTTGTAGGAAAAGCCAAATACCGCGGCGCTTTCATACTCGGCAAGTACGTGATGCGGCTTGCGCTACTGATCACCGTCAGCCTGTCGCTGGTACTCGCATTGTCAGGCAAATGGCTGCTCGGACTTCTTACCTCCAATCAGGAGATAATAGCCATAGGATGCACCATACTCTGGATTGACGTGCTCGTGGAGACAGGCCGTCCTGTAAACATCTTCGCCACAAATGCCCTGCGCGCCGCCGGCGACGTCAACTACCCGTTCTATGTAGGGCTGGTGAGCATGTGGCTGTTACAGGTACTCGGCGGATACATACTCGGCATATACTTCGCACTCGGCATCAACGCGCTATGGTTCATGATCGCGGCCGACGAGCTGACACGCGGCGCCATATTCATACACCGGTGGTGGAGCATGAAGTGGGCCAACAAGACATTTGTCAACACATAAGCCTTACATCAGCACGGCAACATTATATGTGAGCCATGCCACAAGCCACGCCACCAACGTATTGTATATGACCGAAAATGCGCCGTAACGCCAAGATCCCGTCTCCCTGACTATAGCCACGACGGTAGCCGTGCACGGGAAGTACAGCAGCACAAACACCATGAGGCTAAGAGCCGAAGCCGGAGTGAAGTCGGGCTTTCCGGTTATGGGATTGGGCGCAGTAAGACGCGCCGACAATGAATTGTCATCAATCTCTTCGTCACCTGTATAAAGTACGCCGAGCGTCGACACCACAATCTCCTTGGCAGGAGCGCCGGCTATCGCCGCCACCGTAGTACGCCAGTGGAAACCGAGCGGAGTCATCACCGGATTAACGGCCTTGCCCAGCATCTCAAGATAGGAGTCATGTTTAAGGTCTATCTTGGCGTCATCGGCTTCGGTAAGACTCTGAAACTCGGGTGTGGACGACTTCTCGTCATGAAGTGGGAAATAGTTCAACGCCCATACGACTATACTTGCCACAAGTATTATGCCGCCCATCTTCTTTAGATACTGTTCACCTTTGGTCCACATATGGCGCAATGACGTACGGAAAGTCGGCAGGCGGTAAGGGGGAAGTTCCATTACAAAGGGGGTCTCGTCGGCTTTAAACCAGAAACGCCGCAACAGCCTCGCCGTTATCATGGCCACGACTATACCGAGCAGATAGAGGCCGAGAAACACAAGACCGGCATGACGACTGAAGAATGTCCCGACAAGAAGCACATAGACCGGCAGACGCGCCGAACACGACATAAACGGGTTTATAAGAATAGTAATGATGCGGCTGCTGCGGCTCTCGATGGCTCGGGCCGACATTATGGCGGGCACATTGCAGCCAAATCCCATGACCAGCGGAATAAACGACTTGCCGTGAAGCCCGATCTTATGCATGAGCTTGTCCATTATGAAGGCAGCGCGCGCCATGTAGCCCGAGTCCTCCATAAAGGAGATGAAAAAATACAATATGAGTATGTTCGGCAAGAATACTATCACCCCTCCTACTCCTCCTATTATGCCATCGGCTATAAGGTCCTTCAGCGGGCCTTCAGGCATCAATGTCTGTACCGTACGCGCTATAAAGTCCACGGCAGCCTCAATCCAAGCCATCGGATAGGAGCCGATTTCAAACGTGCACCAGAATATGAACCACATGATAAGCAGAAATATCGGGAACCCGAACAGCTTGTTAGTGACAAAGGCATCGATGACATGGGTGGTGCGGGCAGTCTCCTTCGTTGTCTCCGTATACGTCTCGGCAAGAGCTCCGGCTATAAATCCATATTTCTCATTGGCTATAAGGGAGGTCACATCCTCATGACCGTTTTTCTCAATCTCAGCCACCGCATCGTCACGCAGCTTAAATATGGCTTCATGATCGGGCGAGCGCCTGACCATATCCTCCACCTCGCGGTCGTGCTCCAACAATTTTATAGCGAGATAACGGGGCGAAAAGTGCGCGCCTATGTTTCCGTCGCGTTTTATAGCGTCCTTTATGACCGTTATGCCCCGCTCCACATCGCGACCGAGATTTACATGTATGTGTCTTACGGCGTTGTCGCGTCCTTCATATACACTTATTATCGTGTCAAAAAGCTTATGAAGGCCTTCACCGTTGCGCGATACGGTAGGCACCATGGGCACACCTATCATCTGTCCAAGCAGATTGTAGTCAAGCGACGCCCCAGAGCGCTCAAGCTCGTCATACATGTTAAGTGCTATGACCATCGAACGGTCCATGTCGATCAGCTCGGTAGTAAGGTAGAGATTGCGCTCAAGGTTGGACGCCACAACGACATTGACAATGACATCGGGTGTCTCATCGCGCAGATAACGCCTTACATAAAGCTCCTCAGGAGAGTACGACGACAAGGAGTATGTACCCGGCAGATCCACGATATTAAAACAATATCCTCCATATTCAAAATGCCCCTTTTTAGCGTCAACCGTTACCCCGCTGTAGTTGCCCACATGCTCCTGCGCTCCGGAAGCGGCATTGAACAATGAAGTCTTTCCGCAGTTGGGATTGCCTATAAGCGCTATATTGATAGTCTTGCATTTGCCCTCGATATCCTTACGGATAACTTCATCATGAACAGGATTGTCGGAGTAGCCTGCCGGCCCGGCAGAGTCGGTGCCGACATTACGCGACGCCTCCAGAGGAAGTACCTCTACCATCTCAGCCTCGCTCCGGCGCAAAGACAGTTCATAACCCATTATGCTGTACTTGATAGGGTCTTTCAACGGCGCATTAAGCAACACCTTTATACGCTGACCTTTAACAAACCCCATTTCTATGACGCGTTTGCGAAACGCTCCGTGTCCGAGAATCTTCACGATAACGCCGGTCTCCCCCGTTTTCAAGTCGGAAAGTCTCATCATATATCAAATAGAATAAATTTCGGTTATCACGCTGCAAATATCGTGAATTTATCAACTCAAACCGAGAAAACGGGCCTATTAGTTTATAACCGGTATAAATAATAACATTATTTAACTATTTTTCTCCGTAAGGTATTTCCAAAACCTGACAGGCATGTCCTGACGCTGCTTACGCGGATTTATACGCTCTTTTATAGCAATGGCCTTGAAGTATGTGCGCCACATGTCCTGAAACAACTTCTCATCGGCATCCATCATGGACTCGTCAAGACGCCCGGTGGCAATATGGGGCAAGGTATCGGGCATGGTCACATAACGTACCTCGTGTCCGTCATAATAATATCCGTACGAGCGGCGCTTGTCGTAAATAACAAACGTCATGGTTGAAAAACGGTCGACAAAATGCCCGACAGCAATCGACAAGACATTGTACAATGGCTCCATAAGCGCAAGGTATGTGCCGTCGGCCGCTTTCTGAAACCGCAGAAACTGCTTCATTCTCATAGCCTCGTAACGCACGCGCCTTACCATACGGGTGACCTCCACCACATCGGGATCGGAAAAATCGGTCTCTATGCTGACAGGCGAATTTACGGCACGGCATATATAGCGGAACAGAATTATGTCATAGTCGGGAAGTTCACAAAGGAAGCTCGTAGCCACCGCCGACAACGCGGCTGCCGACAATTTCCGTCCGAGGCCCCGCCATACGCGGTCGCTCTTCTCCGCATCGGTAACGACCTCATGGCACCCGTCACAAAACATGGGCAGCACCCCACCCTCCCTGACAAGGGCTTCAGGAAAAGACTTGCGTGAATAAGCATCGAACACAGCCGTAAGAAGCCCTTCAAAAGTACCGTCAAACACGAACACCAACATCACGAGCCAAAATCAAGGGTTAGCTGCAACGGATTCACGTCTGACGCCTTGCCTGACGCGCAGGTAAGTTTACGACGCACATAATCGGGCGACACGTCAGCCACGCACGGCGCCTCAAGCTCACCGCAAGTTATGAAGTAACGGGCGCGCTTCATGACCACGCCTATCTTGCGGAGATGCTCCGAATTCAAGCGGCGGAAACGTCGTGCATTGACAATAAGAGTGGCCGACTTGACCCCGACTCCGGGAATACGCAGTATCGACTCATAATCGGCCCGGTTCACATCAACGGGGAAAAACTCCGGGTGCCGCAGCGCCCATGACAGTTTGGGATCGATCTCAAGCTCAAGGTCGGGATGCGAGTCATCAACAATCTCATCGGCCGTAAACTTGTAAAAGCGCATGAGCCAGTCGGCCTGATACAGACGATTTTCCCTTACCAGAGGAGGCTGCTTGAGCATAGGCAGCCGGGCATCATAAGTATTGACGGGGACATATCCGGAGTAATATACACGCCTCATGGTGGGCATGGCATAAAAGGCCGACGACAGGCGCAATATGTCGCGGTCATGCTCCGGCGACGCACCGACTATCATCTGTGTGCTCTGGCCTGCCGGGACAAAACGCGGGGCACTGCGAAATTTACGCCGGTCCTCTTTGTTCTCAAGCACTCCCTGACGTATGAATCCCATAGGCTCATAAACGCTCCTGAAGTCTTTCTCCGGAGCAAGGTACTTCAAGGAGCTCTCATTCGGTATCTCTATATTCACGCTCATGCGGTCGGCATACAGTCCGGCCCGGTTCACAAGCTCGCGCGAAGCTCCGGGTATGCTTTTCAGATGTATGTATCCGTTAAACCGATGTACGGTACGCAGGTCCTGAGCCACTTTCACCAGTCGCTCCATAGTATAATCGGGATTCCTCACCACGCCGGAACTGAGAAAGAGCCCCTCGATATAGTTTCGCCGGTAAAACTCCATTGTAAGCTCCACCAGTTCCGAAACCGAAAGCGTAGCTCTCGGCACATCATTGCTACGGCGGTTTATGCAATAGGCGCAGTCATACATGCACACGTTTGTGAGCATGACTTTAAGCAACGATATACAGCGGCCGTCATCGGCAAAGCTATGGCATATGCCCACTCCGCCCACGGTGTTGCCTACACCGTCGCCCTTGCGTCCGCGGCGCACGGTGCCGCTTGACGAGCACGACACGTCATATTTGGCGGCTTCTGCCAGTATTTTCAGTTTATTGAGTGTAGCTTCAGTCATAGCCCGAGATTAAGAGAGCAAACATAGATACAAATTTAATGCTTACCTCCGATATTGCCAAATCAACATTCGGCCGATGTCAATAAAAATCATTATTTTTGCACTGATATATGGAAGACTATATACAACAACTCAACAAGCAACAACAAGACGCTGTGCTTTACACCGACGGCCCGCAGCTCGTGATAGCCGGAGCCGGCTCGGGTAAGACACGTGTGCTTACATACAAGATAGTGCATCTGCTGCGGCTCGGATATGAACCGTGGCGCATACTCGCACTGACATTCACCAACAAGGCGGCCCGCGAAATGCGTGAGCGCATAGAAAGTATGGTTGGCCCGGCAACGGCCTCGAAGCTGTGGATGGGCACGTTCCACTCCATCTTCGCACGGTTGCTGCGCAGCAACGCCGACCGCTTGGGCTTCAAAAGCAACTTCACAATCTATGACACGTCCGACTCCAAGTCGCTCATAAAGACTATCATCAAGGACATGGGGCTTGACGATAAAATATACAAGCCTTCGGTGGTGATGTCGGCTATATCGTCGGCCAAAAACGCACTGATATCGCCTCAGCGCTATGCCATAAGCGCCGACATCATGGAAGCCGACCGCCGCGCAAAACGCGAACGGCTGCATGAGATATACCGCATATACCGTGACCGCTGTTTCGTGGCCGGAGCCATGGACTTCGATGACCTGCTTTACTACACCAACGTATTGCTCCGCGACAATCCCGACGTGCTCCGCCACTATCAGGAGTTTTTCCGTTATGTTCTGGTCGACGAGTATCAGGACACCAATTTCGCGCAGCATCTTATCGTATCGCAGATATGCCGCGACTCCCGCAACCTGTGTGTGGTGGGCGACGACGCACAAAGCATATACTCGTTTCGCGGGGCCAACATACGCAACATACTGAATCTAAAAAAGTCGTATGACAACCTGCGCATATTCAAACTTGAACAGAACTACCGCTCCACCCAGAATATAATCAACGCGGCCAACTCGCTAATTGCAAAAAACACCGAGCAGATACCTAAAAACGTATTTTCAAAAAATGACGAGGGCTCGCGGATAGAGGTGGTGCAAAGCTTCAGCGACTATGAGGAGGCTTACCTTGTGGCCAACAGGATATCGCAGCTGAAGATGCGCCTGCACGACAGCTATGACGAGTATGCGGTGCTCTACCGCACCAATGCGCAGTCGCGTATACTTGAGGAGTCGCTCCGCAAGCGAAACATACCTTACCGCATATACGGCGGCCTGTCATTTTACCAGCGCAAGGAGGTAAAGGACGCCATAGCATACTTCCGCCTGTCGGTCAATCCCGACGATGACGAGGCATTCAAGCGTGTCATCAATTATCCGAAACGCGGCATAGGCGAGACGACCGTAAACAAGATACTGCGCGCGGCTATCGACAACAATGTAAGCGCGTGGAGAGTACTCGTCGACAACGACAAGTACGACACCGGCCTGAACGGAGGAACCCTGAAAAAACTCACGGCGTTTCGCAACATGATACAAGAATTCATAGAGATGAACCGTAACGGAGAAAACGCGGAGACTGTAGCACGGCATATAATAACCCGCACGGCCCTGCTTAGCTCGCTGCTGAGCGACCGCACGCCCGAAAGCATATCGAAGCAGGAAAACCTTCAGGAGCTGCTGGCCGGAGTACAGGAGTTCGTATCGGGTAAAATGGAAGAGGGCTCCGACGGCACATCGCTGACCGACTTCCTCGGCGAAGTATCGCTCGCTACCGATCAGGACACGCAGGACACAACCGAAGCCTCGATCACGTTGATGACAGTGCATGCGGCAAAAGGACTTGAATTCAACAATGTGTTTATTGTCGGCGTAGAGGAAGAGTTGTTTCCCTCAGCCATGTCATGCGACTCGCTCGCCGCAATCGAGGAGGAGCGCCGGCTTCTGTATGTGGCCATAACACGAGCCAAGCTGAATTGTGTCATCAGCTACGCGTCGTCAAGATTCCGCAACGGACAGACCAAGACATGTTCGCCGTCACGCTTTCTGAAAGACATTGACCGCGCCTACCTGCACCTCGCCACGGGTAACGACATCGTAAGACCCGACAGCTTCATAAACCCCATCGACAACTACAGGACATCGACCGTACAGGAACACCGGCGTTCATTCAGCCATCCGCTGGTCGACCGACAGGGCCCGACTCCGCCGGCACCCAAGCCTGCACCGGTATATGGCGACGAGGACCTACACACCATGGAACAGCTGTCGACCGGCATGACCATAGAGCACAGCCGTTTCGGCCGGGGTGTCATAACCGCTATCGATACCGCTACGGGCGACGCCCGCATAGAGGTAAGGTTCAACACTCTCGGCACCAAGAAACTGTTATTAAAATTCGCACGTTTTAAAATCATCGGATAATGAAGATAAACGACATCCCTACCCCGTTCTACATCGTCTACGAAGAGAAACTGCGCCGTAACCTCAAGCTCATAGACCGAGTAAAGAAAGAGGCCGGCGTAAACATAATCATGGCATTCAAGGCCAACGCGCTGTGGAAAACGTTTCCTATAATAAAGGAATATGTGCGCGACTCCACGGCAAGCTCGCTCAACGAGATGAGACTCGGCAACGAAGAACTCGGCGGGGAGGTACACTCCTATTGCCCCGCCTACACCGACGACACCATCGGTCAGTTCATGGAGGGAAGCACCCACATCACATTCAACTCGATATCGCAATATCTACGGTTCAAACCGTTTGTCGACAGACATAATGCCGTCGAGGGCAATCACAAAATATCTACGGGACTGCGCGTCAATCCGCAGTGCTCCGTGATAGAGACCGACATATACAATCCGGCACTCCCCGGATCACGCTTCGGAGTGACGGCCGATATGATAGGCGGCGCACTGCCCGAAGGGCTTGAAGGGCTGCACTTCCACTCCCTGTGCGAGTCGTCATCATACGACCTTGAACGTGTACTTCAGGCATTTGAAGAGCAATTCGGTCGCTACCTTCCATCGGTCAAGTGGGTCAATATGGGCGGCGGACACCTCATGACCCGGGCCGACTACGACGTGGAACACCTTATAAAGCTTTTGCGCGGCTTCAAAGCCCGTTATCCGTGGCTTAAGGTAATAATGGAGCCCGGCAGCGCCTTCACATGGCAGACCGGCGACCTCATAACGTCGGTGGTAGATATAGTTGAAAATCAAGGCATAAAGACGGCCATAATAGACGCTTCATTTGCATGCCACATGCCCGACTGCCTTGAGATGCCCTATAAGCCGGCAATAGCCGAGAGCATCGAGTCAGATGACTCTGCACCGGAATACCGTCTCGGCGGCAACTCCTGTCTTAGCGGCGACTTTGTGGGTGACTGGTCGTTTGCGACACCGCTGAAAGCCGGCGACCGGCTGACCCTTAAGGACATGAACCACTACACCACGGTAAAGACCACCATGTTCAATGGTCTCCAGCACCCGGCGATAGTGCTGTGCGACACAAACGGCGACTGCCGTTATCTGCGTCAGTATGACTACAACGACTATAAATCACGAATGAGCTGATGAAGTATTCCGTAATAATACCCGTATATAACCGCATAGACGAAGTCGACGACCTGCTACGCAGCCTTTCGGCGCAGACAACCAAAAACTTCGAGGTAATAATAGTCGAGGACGGCTCAACTATACCGTGCGCCGACAAGGTTAAGGAATATGAGGGCCAAGTCGACGTAAAGTATTTTTACAAAGACAACGAAGGACGGTCGATAGCCCGCAACTACGGTATGGAGCGTGCCGCGGGCGACTATTTCGTGTTTTTCGACTCGGACTGTGTGATTCCGGAAGAATATTTCGCACGTCTCGACAAGGTGCTGACCGAAAAACCGCTTGACTGCTTCGGTGGTCCCGATGCCGCCCACTCGTCATTTTCCGACACGCAGAAAGCCATCAACTACTCGATGACCTCGTTTCTTACCACAGGCGGCATAAGGGGCGGCAAGGTACAGCTCGAGAAGTTTACCCCGCGCACGTTCAACATGGGATTTTCACGTAAAGTCTATGATAAGGTCGGGGGCTTCAGGGAGATGTTCTCGGAGGACATCGACATGAGCACCCGCATCAAGAACGCGGGTTTCACGATAGGGCTCATCAGAGAGGCGTTTGTATACCACAAGCGGCGCGTCGATTTCCGCAAGTTCCTGCGTCAGGTGTATGTATTCGGCATGTCACGCATAACCCTGTATCTGCTCTACCCCGACTCACTGAAGGTGGTGCACATGCTGCCTGCACTGGCGGTCATAGGGGCTGTGGCGCTCATTGTACTCGGCATTGCGGTAAGCCCGTGGTTTTTCCTGCCGCTCGCGCTCTATCTCATAGCCATATGGATATGCGCACTCGCGGCTACGAAAAGCGTCAAGATAGCATGTCTGTCGATACCCGCGAGCATAATCCAGCTCGGCGGCTACGGCTGCGGCTTCATAAAGGCTTACGTCACCAAAATCATAATGCGGCGTGGCCGCGACGTACAGGAGGAGATACTATTGCGCAAAGGCAAATAACAGTTATCAGCCACCTGACCATCAACTTATATAACTTAAAAATCTTTCCTTATGAAAACCGACTCCACCCCGGTAGTACGTGACTACGTACTTATCGAAGACCTCGCGGCCGATGACCGTCCGAGAGAAAAAGCCATGCGCCACGGTATTAAAACGTTGAGCAACGCCGAGCTGATAGCCATAATATTCGGCAACGGCATGAAAGGTAAATCGGTGCTTACAATGAGCCGCGAACTCTTGTCGCGCAACAACGGACGCCTGTCGGAACTCGCCCGCAAGCCCATACGCGACATAATAAAGAAAAATCCCGGAATAGGTCCGGCCAAGGCCATATCATTGGCGGCCGCTATCGAACTGGGTATGCGATGCCGCGACGAGATACCACAGGAAAAGCCACGCATAACCGGCAGCAATTCGGTCTATGACCTTATGCGCGGCTCCATGGAGCTGCTGGACCACGAAGAGTTCTGGATCATGCTGCTGTCGCGTTCACATCAGGTACTTGACAGCATATGCATAAGCCGCGGCGGTAGCGCGGCCACAGTGGTCGATCCCAAGATACTGTACCGCAAGGTGCTTGAATTCGGCGACACGGTATCGGCCATAGTGCTTCTGCACAATCATCCGTCGGGCAACCTGCGTCCGAGTCCGGAGGATGACCGGCTCACACGCCAGCTCAAAGACGCCGGAGCACTGCTCGACATAAGAGTGCTCGATCATGTTATCATCACTCCGTCGGGCTACTTCTCTTACGCCGACGAAGGCCGGTTGTAGCCGGGTCAGAAAGCGTAGCCGAAGCCCAAGTTAAGGTATATCGGATACATTGTGAAGGTTATAGTCTTGAACGAGGACTTGAATATGCCGTTGCAACCCCAAGTCAGATTGGCGTTGACTGAAAGATGACGGAAGGCCAGCCATGAAATGCCGGCTTGCGCACCCCACTGGAAAGTGCGTATATCGTCGGAGAAATCGTAAGCGGCGCGTGAATCGCCTTCAAACGACACCTTATTGCCTGTCGGGTCATTCTCACGCAGATATCCCTCATAGACATACCCGTCGAAATTATTGTTCATCGCTATGCCTATGTACGGACCTGCGCTGACCTTAAGACGGCTGTTAATCTTATAATTGGCTGTTATAGGCAGCGTAAGCAGGCTGGAACTGTAGCGTGTCTGTACACGTCCCGTCCAGTTGCCTTTCAGCCGGCTGCCCTCCTGAATTATCTCCATGCCGTAATTCTTTACCGTGGCCTTCGTCTTCATGCCTTTGGACTCGAATATGATGCCCACGCCTATACCCCACTTCTTATCCTTGCCGAGCCATTTTGTGGCCTTGGCACCGAGCTGCAGGTTAAGATTGGGATTGTAGCTGTCAATGCTCCTTATCTCGGCAGGGAGCGGCATAGGCGAGGCGCCGCCGATATTAACTCCGGCAAAGACCTCGTAATCAAGTGCATGCAGGGTCGACCATATAAGGCCGGGGGTCGTATCGCCCTGTGCCGATGCGCCAAAAGCGACTGCTGCGGCGGTAAAAAGTGCCGATATATATCGTTTTATATTCATGACTGTCTGTTGTATATTAATTATAATTCATCCTGATTAAGACACACAAGCGACACCTCGTCGATCAACAGCGTGCTGCCCGGAGCTCCCGAGAAGTAATCGCCGTCGATACTTGAGGAAAATACGACGGTTATACTGTATTTGCCGTCGATAAGCTTCTGCGGGTCAATCTCTTTGCCGTCACGGTATACAAACGGTATATTGAACGAGGTCCACTTGTCGGCAGCCACTCTGTCGGCATCGTTTATCTCGGCCACCGCCACAATGTTGGCATTGTCGGCCGACAAGACATTATATCCGTCGAGCATCTCCATGCCTTTGACCGCCTCGAAGAATACGGCATATATATTGAACTTGTCAACCCTACCGGGTACCTCGACAAGATTGCCCTTGCTGTCAGCTTCAAAAAAAGTCTCGCCCGGTGCATATTTGTAGTACCCTTTAAGAGCACGCGGTATGTTGACAAACGGTGTGCCGAACTTAGTCGATTTAAGGGCATCCTGCATGGCGTTGAGTATGTCAAACTTACCGATGAAGAGGCTTCCGGCGGCCATAGGCTTCTTGACCATCTCGCCGAATTCACCAGTGCTGCGCGTGGTGAGAGCGAGACATTTGCCCGAACGTCCATTATCCATCTGATAAGTGGGAAAGGCCGAAGGATTGTCCTTCAAGTCGGGACTGCCCGTCAAAGCATAGCCGGGATTTCCGCTTGCCCATGTAAGCACCTCGTTACCGGCGGGCCCTACCTCATAGAATATATCATATGTGTATCGTGAAGTCACCTGCTGCTTGACATGCTCGAAGTCGTAGCTGAGGTTTATCGTATTGTTTACCTCGACCTCGACGCTATAGGTCTTATGCCATTTACCGTCCTCGGACGTGACGGTATACTTCTGCGGAGAGGTAAAATTACGCACCGTGCCGCTTTCAGGCTCAATAGTGGCCCCGGGAGTAAGCTCAAAAACCGGAGCGAGAGCGCTGACCGAAGTATGATTTTTGACTATAAAAACAACTTTGTCATTTCCAATTTCCGGCTCGCGGTTCAGTATGTCGCCGGGCAAAGAAGCCTTCACAATATCGCACTCGGCATTCAGCGGCTCGCTCTGGATGCACGCACTTGCCGACAGGGCCAAGAGCACACATGACATCCACTTGATTAATTTCATTTTATCAACGTATGAATTATTTTCTACTATATATGCTAAAATAACGGATACAAAGTTACGTTATTTTCCACAATTTACAATTTTATTACTCATTTTACCAAATTTTGTTTAACTTTGCACGGTTTTCAGCCTCATATATTTTAAATATATCGAGATAGTGAAAAATTACTACCGAAACTAATCATAAACCAAAATTATATTACGGAAAAAGTATGAAAAAAAATCTTTTCTACCTTATGGCTGTAGTGTGCGCCTCCGCTCTGTTTACAGCATGTAGCAGCGATGACAACGAGGCGGCAATTCCTGCTCCCGACCAACCTACGAAATTTACCGATGCCGAAGGACTGACTCTTTCCTCCAACGGCACGCCTCTTATAGGCAAATCTGTAACATTTACCCCCGATGCCAAAGACAGGACCAAGGCCGTTCTCACGCTTGAAGGCGCGCCGCTTGACATAACGTCAATGCTTGGCCGTGCCGATGAAGTAGTCGGCTTCCCCACCGCGGGCGTGCTTCCCGGCTCACCCAAGACCGAGATCAACATAACTCTCGTGCCGGGCGCTAACGAGTCAAAATTCAGCGGCAACGGCGAAACGCTATATTGCACATATGCATACAGCGGTGTAGTGACTGAAACATCGTTGAAATTTGAGCTTTCCGACATCAAACTCAAAAACACCACACTCGCAGGCACGACATGGGTTCCGGCAGCCGAGCGGCCTAATGATATGGGCATGGTTGAAGGATCAGTATACGTAAATTGGGTATCGGATGCGACTTTTGACCCCGGCTTCCCCCCGCAGATGTTTGTGACCATGGTATGCTCTATGGGCCTTATACCTATGCCTACTCCTGAAAATCCCGATGCTGTGATCGACCTCAACAAGGCACTTCAATTGTTCCTGCAAAAAGTCAAATTTACCGAGGACGGCAATGTCATAGCCGACTATCTTGACGAAGAGACCATGGCGCCCGCTACCTCACCCGTAGGCATAGCACAGTATGTAGTGACCGGCGACAATTCAATGTTGCTGTTCCTTAACCCGGCAGCTATCGCCGCCGACGCCAATAAATCAAAGGCCGACGATGATGACGATGACAACGCGCTCATAGCAGAATTGCTCAAACGCATAGACATGGAGCAGCTCATGGGGCTGGCTATGAACCAGTACCTTCCCATGTTGTCAAACGGTATTCCCGTATACTTCAAGGAATCAGACGACAAAAGCATGACAAACATGTATGTCGATACCAACTTCCTTCTTCCGTTGCTCAAAGTAGCCGCACCGGTGTTTGAAGACGAGGCGTTTGTTGACGAACTCGTAGCCAAAATGCTTGAAGGTACCGACTTGGGAATGTTCGGTGCAATGGCTTCAGGAGTATTTAAAAGCATACCTGCCGTTGTAAATGGCACTTCTACAATAGAATTAGGCATAAGCATGACAAAAGCGGAATAACCGCCTCTTGCATTAACAAAATAGAAATGCGGCTCTACATTATTGGAGTCGCATTTTTTATTTTGATTTTTCTCGCAATATTTTTTGCGGAATAAAAAAATATGTCTACCTTTGCAGTGTCAAAAGTGACAACAACATCATTGACATGGCGATTTAGTGTAGTGGCCTAGCACGCCACCCTCTCACGGTGGAGACCTGGGTTCGATTCCCAGATTCGCTACTCGCCTTTAGCAAGAGCATCGAATGATTTCGATGCTCTTGCTGTTTATACAGTGTCCCCCCATCCCCGTGGACATACAATAGATTGGTAGGGGCGCCAGTAGTACGGCGCCCGCATATCCGGATGGCCATACAAGATGCCATGCGGGTCACGACCGGACGCCGTGGTACTGGCGTCCCTACTGACATTGGCACCGTATTCTCTGATTGTTAACATTTTACGATTAGAGAGCGTCAGAACCTTGACTTTTCGGAGTTGCCGGCGCCGGCGCCACGGTAGCGGTCGCGGGTCGTGTTGAAGCGGTACTGCAAGGTGAGCATCACAGAGCGGCCGGAAGAGAAATTTTTCTGAACTATCCGCACTGCGTCATTATACATAACAGCATCTTTTTGTGAGGAATTGAACAGGTCCTTGACATCGAGCGTGACGCTGAACGCATTTTTTAAGAAACCTTTGTACAGTTTGGCATTTACATACCATGGCGTATTGGAAAGTTTCATGTTGTTGTCCCACGACGGGGTCATCAGCTGCGCATCCACATTCAACCAGATATCGAAAGGAAGATGAACGACATTCTGCCACTGAAAGAGGAATCCGGGAGTATTCATACTCATCGGCTCGCCGTGGACCGGAAGTGTGAGCCACTGCTTCATCACTCCTACATTGACGCGCGGTTGCCATACACCGACATTGAACTGCCCGCCGGCGAATGCCTGAAAATAATGGCGGTGATCGAGATTTGCCGTTCTGATGATGGTGGCCTCGCCGTCAGCGCCATAGGGTTCTGTGACGTGGTACACACCATCCTTGACGTAAGTATACGACAACTGAGCGAAAAACCGGCGCCACTGAGCCATGTATTCCACCGTCTGCATTTTTGTAGGTCTGAGATACGGATTTCCTGTCTCGAAAGTAAGGCGGTTTATGTAGCTGACGGCGCCGTCGAGTTGACCGTAACCGGGCCGCACCGTCTTGCCGGAATAGTTCAGGGCCATGCGCACCGCCCCTACATTTACGGCTACATCCAGCGATGGGAAGATGTTGTCATACGTCTTGCTCTGACCGTCGCGCAACCGCCCCATATCGTAATAATCGAATTTCACATGCTCATAGCGCAGGCCCACACCGATATTGAAGCGGCCTAACTGCTGCGCTATATGCAGGAAAGCGGCCATATTACTTTCGTCGACCCTGTTGTCGGCATCGGGGACTTCGGTAATATCGGCTGTAAAGGTGTTGGTGGTACGTGTATCGCTATATTCCTCTCCTACCTGTATCATTCCTCTCCACAGAGGATGGCTTACCACAAGTTTTTCGGCAAACATACGGTTGCGGACGGTCGACATGGTGTTGACCGTGCGGCCTTCTCCCTCCTCACTGAATTCGTCACTCAACGAAAGCTCCCTGTTTTTATACCACAGGTAATCGGCATTGAAATCAATGGAGAATTTACCCGCCGACCCGCTGTAATACAGGTTGGCATTATGCCGCGGCAAAGCCGTGGACTTATTGTTTACGTCAGAATTATATCGGTCAAGCAGATTGCCGTTTTGCCATACTTTGCTCGGTATGAAACCTGTGAGGTGATGACGGTTGCAGCTGTTCTGATAATAGGCGCCGATACTGTGTCGGTCATTGAACATGTATGAGAAACCGATTTTCCCTGTCATGTCATTGTATGACTGCCTGCCGACAGTACGGAAGGCCTGATTGTATGTACCCTTAGATGTTGTCGTTGACATTTCGTTGGAGCGGTCATCGCGGTTATCGCCGTACCACCATCCATAGTTGGCGAACAGTTCGAGTCCACGGGTGCGGTACTTCAGATCAATGGAGTTTCCTGTACGGAAATAATGCTGAAAGCCGTTGTCGGTACGGATTGTACCGCTGATACCGTCGCCTTTCGGGGGCTTTGTGCGTATAAGGATAACGGACTTTACATTTGCCGCATAAGCCGCACCGGGATTGGTTATCACCGACACGGTCTTCATATCCAGCGAATTAAGCTGAGCGAGTTCCTGAAGGTCATTGACCTTGCGTCCGTTGATGTAGATTTCAGGAGCGCCTTTCCCGAAAACCTCCAGTGTGCCACCGTTGTCAACAACCATCGGTATACGTGCCAGCACATCGCTGGCCGTTCCGGCTATCGCGAGCGGACTGCCCTCGATGTCGGTCACAAGAGCATTGCCCTTCATTGTAGTAGACTGACGAGTGGCTTTGACCGTTACCTCTCCGAGTTTCACTGCGGATGGAGCAAGCCGGACTACACCGAGATTGCCTGACGGCGTGACAGGCATGTAGATTGTCTCATAACCGACAAACGATACCCGCACGGTAAGATTGACATCGGCGTCGACGCTTATTGAAAAATCGCCGTCACTATCAGTTACCGTACCGGTCACATAGGTAGAGTCGCTATACAGCACTACGTTTACATAATCAAGCGGAGATGCGTTCTCTCCTACTACTTTCCCTCTTATCTCCCGGCCAAAAGCCGAAGCCACTGCGGCAATGACAAACAGAAGCATCAATGACTTTCTCATATAGCGCGTATTTTATCGTTTCTTTAGTTCGAGCAGGGCGTCCATGAGACTGTCGTCCATATCGATGCCTTTTTCTTCCAGTTTATCACTTATCATCCGCTTGGTCTCTCCAAGTACGTTGGAATCAAGATCTTCCCATGCAAAAGCCTCGGAGCAGTCGTCATTGGCCGTGACACGGGCATTGTGTTCTATACGGTTACCGGCTGAATCCTTCACATAATATATGATTACGGCTTGGAGTCTGTTGTCCTCAAGAGCCTTAACATCCGACATACCCACGTATTCTACATAAGGGATTGAATCAAGACGTGCCAGCACTGCCTGTTCAAGATTTCGGTCTCGGCGGTCTCCTTTGCCCATGGAGCATGAAGCAAGGAGAAAAGCAACCATCAGAAAAACGATGGTGCAGAAAGTGATTTTTGTTTTCATTTCACATCTGGTTTTAATAGTTTTATTTGTATTCAAACGAAGCGTCATGCAACGATTACAGATGCGAAATTACGTCCAAAGCGATTTTAACTCCAAATACAAAAGTCTTAATACGCGAGGTGCAACCGACTGAATATCAGCGGTTGCACCTCTTAAAAGTCTTAACACCGCCCCGCGCGGTCTTAATGGGTTCTTAACTCCGGGGCCGGCTTAGCAGAAACCGGACAATATCTTCCTTCTCGGGCACTCCGAGCTTCTTCCTTATCGATGATTTTCTGACATAGACAGTGGAGGTGGTCTGACCTGTTATCACACTAATTTCCTTCGTCGAAAATCCGGCCACCATAAGTACTATTATCTGCTCTTCTTTCAGGCTGAGAACGTCGCCATACTTGCTGTGGAGGGTTGCATAGAATCCGGAATAAAGGTTGTCAATCATATCAAAGACGTTTGACCAGTCGACAAGTTCACCGTTTATCTCTCCGTCGATGGAGGAAATTTTACGCAGCATTTCCCGGTTCTGTTCTGTCGGGGTCTCCGCCACCATCTTGATAATGCCCAGTTGCTTCAGCATGGCGCTGCGCAGTGCCGCCGAACCCTTGATTTCGGAATCCGGCACAGCGGGTGCGGCCTTATACTCGTCGACCATCTTCTGCAGCGCTTCGATACGCTCCTCATTCTCACGCTCGCGCAAACGTCGTATTCTTATAATCCATAGAGCGCCGACCATGACAATCAGCGTAACGAGACTTATTATCAGGATAATCACAGTCTTGTGTTCACTCTCGGCTTTCAATGCCAAAGCACGGTTCTGCTGACGCAACGCGCCGCGTTCCGACTCCCACTGCGAGGCTTTCACACGATTGAAGCGTTCATTCTGGCGGTTGTTAAGGCCGTTAATGTGCATCAGCTTTATACGCCCCGTCTGCTTGAAGTCGATAATTGCATGTAGCAGATTGCTGTAACTGCGATAATAGGCGTCATCGTCTTTTCTCAATCGGCCAGCGACACTGTCGGCCAATGCAAGATTCCGAGCGGCCCTACCGACATCGCCGGAATTAAGTGCGTTTATGGCATACTGGAAATACAGCAGGTCAGCCGCTCCGTTGTCGGGCCCCGCTTTACCGAATATCTCCCCGATCAGTTCATCGCTTTCGCCGCTTCTGCCGTTTTCCGTCAACAACTGTGCCCGTTCAAGTTCAAACAGAAATTGCTTGTCGCCCCACCTGTTGTCGCGGGCATAGTCTATCAGCTCATCCACGAGATAAAGTGCGGAGTCTGTCTCGCCGGCATATTCATAGGCCGACAGAAGCATGTACCGCGCCTCTGTCTTTCTCATAGAACCGGTCTCCAGCTCATGAAACTTTTTCGCGTACGGTATAAGCTCTTTACCCTGATATTCGGAAGCTCCGAGCAATACGCGGACCCTGAGTACCTGCACCATCAACGAGTCGGGCACGTCAGGCAATTCGGCAAGGGAGTCAAGCATAGCCAAGGCTCCAGGCGTATCGCCGACCCAGAACTTATACCAAGCAAAGACCATACCGCTCCTGATGTCTCTCACAACGTCTTTCCCCCGATAATACTCGTGGGCGTAGCTTATAAGCGAATCGCCAATCATGGAACGGTTGCGCTTCAAGTGTCCGTACCCTTTCAGAAAATGGTATTTAGCCCGCAAGGAATCGATTTCCAGTTCAGAAGGGTCTATGGCATCCAAGACAGATAGTGCGCTGTCGGTATCAGTGCGCATCAACTGTTCGGCCCGGGCAATCTCTTCATCGTATCGTGACATTGACTTCGAGCATGAAACAATACCCAGTACAACGATGGCCGTCAACACATATATTAATTTTCTCATTATTTGTGGTTTAAAAGCGGATGCATCATTTTTTATCGCGCCGGTTCCCGGATATATAAGCGCGGTTCACACGATAGACAAGAATTGTCACTATAATAACAAATATGATTGCCAATGCCCCGGCACAACCGCGCATGAAGTACCATAATTGCCATGATACCTTATCCGCCAAGAATATCATACTGATCAGAATGGCAACAGCTACTCCTATAACGCAAAGAGCGATACGCTTTAACCTTAGATTTGCCGGAGTATTATATCGCTTTTTAAGTTCTTTCCTGTCCATATGCGCATATTTAAAATAGTTTGTCGGTTCCTGTCGTTCAGAGACCGTTTACGTGCAAATTTAATAAATCCCGGCGATTATGCGGTAATGAACGAATACAGTTTAATCTTATAATATGAATGGGCTTATTTGAGTAATAATATTCTTCTGTGATTTTTAATGCCTCATTTTTTAACAGGCAAATCCATCTATACCAATGACTTCAAGTGACTATTTATCCTTTTGTCTATTTGGGAAATGTAATTGTGGGAGTAATGAAGAATTTACCAATCTGAACTATCTGCCGTATTTCTTTTTCAGGTATTCTCTAAGTTTCGGAGAATCCTTACCTTGATATACTCGGTTTAGGTCGAATACAGTCCAACTGTCACCATCCGGGAAATCTATCTTTTCAAAACTGGCTGCATCGGCACCGAGAATTATAGAATCATTCCAAAATACATGCTTGTCATCTTTTCCATAATTGAAATCGCCTCCCATAGCTCCTTTATTCCCGGAATAATATGATGAAACCGGTACCGGTCGGAATGTCGTTGGATTTGCACCGTTAACTAATTTATTGCTCCACCATACGTGTGATGCATCTTTATACCAATTGTCGGAAATATGCTCGAATGTTGCGACATCTGCTTCTGGAAGAACATTAAAATGTGAATCGTAAATATGTGTCCCGTCAGAATACATCAATCTCCCTATTTGAGTAAGTTTAGTGTAATCCTTTATCTGCGTCGGTTTCCCTTTTTGGTAAGCTCTATGCTTATCTTGTCCGATATAAAAATCCACCTCCCTGAATGTCGCCGGATCAGCGCCCGGAATCTCGTTTCCCATAAAGAACACTCTATATTTATCAGCGGCGTAGCACCCTGATTGTATTGGTCTTTCAGCTTCTATGGGATGAAATGTGGCATAATCAATATTTGGAATAACCGTTCCATTCAGATAATACCCATTATTCTTATCTTTTCCCCAACTTGTGTTTTTACCTGATTTATCTTTCAAAATTTCGAATGATGATTTATCTCTTACATTTAGTGCCTTGCCATTGTTATAAAAATCCTTTTTATCTTCGGTCAACTCATAAGAATGAATCTTGAAAGAGGTCGGGTCAACTCCTTTCATCACCTCCCCCTCATCATATACATTAAACTTATCAACAGCATAACCTTTTTCAAGAACTCGGAATGATTGTCCTTCAGCTCCTTTTATCATATCGCCCCGATAGAAAGCGTGCGTTTTGTCACGGCCATAATCATCGTTCAATATCTCGAATGTTTCGGGGTCAGCATCAACCTTTTGTGAATTGTGCCCGCTGCCCTCGTTCCATGTGTGCCATGTCACTTCTTTACCATCGTTTTTATATCCTACAGTGCATGACACAAAAGTCAGTAACAAAAACGACGTTGCAACAAGAAAGATTAAGGTCTTCATAACGCATAGAATTTTAGGGTGAATACAGATATCCGACTTTGCGCCCTGAAGTTATTGGAGAGAGCAAAGCCAACACATAGAATCAATATCTTATAGAGTGTTGCCATATACGAAGTTACAACAAAATTTCGTAATGAGATGATTGATATGTCCCCACGGCAAAACTACAACAGCTTGTTGTAGTTTTGGGTCTGAGTTATGAAAGCGCACGTACAAACGCTTCATATTCCATAAGTTGCTCACCGACATTCCCATCTTTGGATAGGCAGCTTTGAGGTCTGATGATAGCTTTGTCACAACACCGGCTCCGTGTTTGCTGTCGAGCTTACGCTCATATAATAGTTGACCTATCCGCCAGTACATATCATTCGATGTGCTTACAATGGCACGAGCGGCATTGCCTCGCGCGGTTTCTATTACTGCAACAGCTTGTTACAATATTTCAGTATATTCAGATTCGTTATGAATACAAACAGCTGTTTCCATATACAAAGTTAATATGCGTCGAATTGTATGGGCAAAGTATGGAAAACCTTTTCTGATTCGCGGGCGCCGTACTACTGGCGCCCCTACCAATCCGGGGTCGACGGATTTTTCGGGCAAAAGAAAACCCGCTGAATTTCAGCGAGTTAAAGATTGGCGGAGAGGACGAGCAATGCGTCTTTCGTGTATCTTATTTGCAGCTCTCGCAGTTGCCGGTGGCATTTTTCAATGATATTTTCTCTATCTCTTTTAGACTTCCAGCCATATGTTTCTCAGCATATTCGATTACCATGTCAAAAATAATTGCTAACTTTGCGGTCGCAGACTGCCTCGCAGAAGCCCCGGTCTGGGGTTAAGCGGAGCGGGATGTAGTGAACATACATAATAAAGCGTTTATCCGCGCTAATTCTTGACTTTCTGAAATTCTCGCAAAATTTCATTTCCTGTCAAGGATGAAGCAACGGTAGATGCCCGTGGATATGTAATATTTTGTATTCGGCAAAATATCTTGAGAAAGATATAGTCGGACGCAATGATTGCATATACAAGCGTGGGCTTCTGCGTTGCCATCTAACAGGAAAGGGCAATGCGAGAAGCCTCAGAAAGTGAGATGGCAACAGATACAGACTCTCACGCTTCTTTTTTTACCCGTTGGACTGTGAGTCTTCCAACACTAATAAACCATCACAGTCCTTCTATGAGAAAGACAATTTTCGGACTAATCACATTGATGCTTGTATCAGCATCAAGCATCTCGTATGCTCAAACAACTAAAGAACAACGCAAGGAGCGTCAGGAATTAGCAAAGGCTTCTAAAAAAGAATTAAACGAGAAGGCCAGTAAAGCAGCGCGAAAAGAAGCTAAACGCCTGTCTAAAGAAGGTTGGAAAACAGCCCCAGGAGCACTCCCTCTTGAAAAGCAGCTTGATAAATCATACATGATGCAATATCAGTATGATTCTGACGGATTCCCCCAATTCATAATGGCCGAGGCCATGAGCACAGGCGGAAACTACGATGCAGCAAAAATGCAGGCATTGGAACTTGCTAAACAAAATCTCGCAGGACAGATTCAGACAGAAGTTACAGCTCTAATTGAGAACACTGTCGCAAACGAGCAGATGGATCAAGGTGATGCCGCCTCAATCACTCGGAGTGTCATGGCAAGCAAGAACTTAATTTCACAAAGCATCGGTCGCGTGGTGCCTGTAGTAGAAACATATCGGTCTGTAAATGGCAACAACAAAGAAGTGCTTATACGCATTGCATACAGTCAGGATATGGCAAAGGCTGCGGCTAAACGCGCTATCAAGAAAGAACTTGAAGAACGCGGCGATGCTTTACATGGCAAACTTGATGAACTTCTAGGGTGGTAAAAACTGATGATACGACTTATTCCCATATTGGTTTGTTTGTGTTTCTCATTAACCATCCTCGCTAAAGATACGAAGACAGTTAATGCATCTTACACATATTATGCACCAGAAAGCATGTCAATTGAAGACGCTAAGCGTGTTGCGCTTGATAGGGCTAAAACAGATGCAATCGAAAGTACTTATGGCAGTCATGTTTCACAAGTAAACATTACCTCCATAGAAAATTCTAATGGGAATACTAATACCACTTTTTCTTCTTACGGAGGCAGTGAAATTAGAGGAGAATGGATGGAAACGCTTTCCGAGCCTAAGTATGATATTAAATATTTAGATAACACACTAGTCGTAAGTGTTTCCGTCTCAGGTATTGTACGGGAGATAAAAAATCATCAGTTAGATTTAGATGCACACCTTTTAAAAAACGGCACTGAACTCCAATATGAAAGCTATGAATATTATTCTGGTGACGAAATGTATTTATTGTTGAGCGCTTCAACTCCTGGATATCTGATAGCTTACTTATTGGATGGTCAAAGCGCATATAGATTACTTCCATACAGAAAACAAAATGAAGCAAGCGTGAAAATAAACACCCAAGACCCAATTCTATTTTTCCATAAACCATCCGTAGAACCTTCTGCTCGCAGGATGGTAGATGAATATATCCTTACCGCTTCAAAACCTCAAGAAATAAATACTATATTTTTAATTTTCTCACCGAACGATATATATAAGGCAATAGACTTTCAGATTGATAAGAATCTACCACGTGAGTTGAGCTGCCCAGAATTTCATCGATGGTTGGGAAATGCCAGACGTCAGGATGAAAAGATAATAGTTAAAGAATTACCTATCACAATACAACAAAGATGAATAACCTTGTCAGGAACTTTTGCACAGCCATTTTTATGGCTTGCTTTGCTAGTGCCAGTGCTTATACCACCGCTGACTACATCTCTGCGATGAATCGTGGAGATTATTCGCAGGCCATTAACGTAATGACTAGCCTTATAAAGAACGCCACTAACAAAAATGGCGATTACTACTACAAAAGAGCGTGTGCCTATGAAAAGAAAGGCAATTACGTATATGCTGTAGTAGATTGTGGGACAGCACTGAACTATTCGCCCACAAATCAGGAATACTTTCTTTTAAGAGCCAGATGTAAACAGAAGTTAGATGACCCAACTTATATCGCTGATGCACATAACGCTGGATCGGCAGGATTGGCGTTGCTCGGCCAGTCAACCAATTCTACTCCACAGCTAGCTACTACGACAACACAACCTGTCCGTCGTAAAACAATTTCTGATGTTGATATAAATATTCCCCAATCCTCAATAAAAAACGCGAATACTTTTGTGCTAATTTTTGGAATTGAAAACTATATCGAATCGGATATTTCTAATGTCGATTTTGCATTAAATGATGGAGCAAAGTTTAGGGAGTATTGTTTACGAACCCTCGGCATTCCAGAACAAAACATACACTATCGTTCTGATGCAACTCGCAATCAACTTCGATCGGAGATAAAATGGGCTCGAAACATTTCTGAGGCATATGGGAAAGATGCAAATTTAATCGTATACTATTCTGGTCATGGTATGCCGGATGAAAGAACGCGTAGAGCATATTTACTCCCAGCAGACGGTATCGCTAACGATCCTGAAAGTGGATATGCATTGTCTTCACTATATGAAGAATTGGGTGAAATGAACTTTAATTCTTCGTTGGTATTGTTAGATGCTTGTTTTAGTGGTACAAAGAGGAATGGCGAAATGCTCACTGCATCTAAGGGTGTGGCAATAAAGCCATCCAATGAAGAGCTATTTGGTAATGTTGCTGTGCTTTCCGCTACACAAGGTGACGATACTGCTTACCCTGATGAAGAAAACGGGCATGGTCTGTTCACATACTACCTTTTGAAGAAGCTACAAGAATCTAAGGGGAACGTAACTATCGCGGAATTATCTGATTATATTTCTACAAATGTTAAAAGAGCATCCGTAGTTCGCAATGCTAAAATGCAAACGCCCACGGTTAACTATTCCAGCGAGAGTTCAATCAACCTCGGAAATGTGAATCTTAAGACAAGATGAAACGATTATTATCATTAATATACTTGATGCTATTTTGTCTTTCATGCTTTTGCCAAACAGCAACAAAGACAAATCCGATTCGTACAGTTTTATACACTTGCGGGTCTAATGATGAATTTTACTGTTATGAATATTATTCCAACATGAAAGTTGTCGGAAATAAATTCGCATGTATAACAAAAAACAAGAATACGGGCAAACTGTCATTCATCCTAAATGGGATGCCTGTAATTACTGCCAAAAACATAGATGTATTTTGGATTGATCTTACATCAAAAAGCAAGTGCATTTACACTTACTCTGATGCCGATAAGGAAGCATATATCGTAATTGAGGGGCATAAATATGGCCCTTATGCCAATATAAGATACTGGCAACATGCTTGTGACTATTATTGGGATGGAACTCCTAATTTGAACCTTATGTATAATAAGGATTCCTTTTGGTTTGAAAGGATGGGCAAATATTATCGCCATGATAATGATGGGTCAATATATGAAATGACGGGTAACTCTCTTTGGGGTGCAGAAGAATCCAATCCTCAATTTAAAACAAAAGATGGTTTGCATTCAGCACGTTTTTCAGAGAACTATCGACTTTTAACCATTGATGGCAATAATTACGTAATGCCTATAGATGTGGATGCTGAAAATATCGACCTAAGAGATTTTTATCTAACTGATAATGGAGATTGTGTCATATACTTCGCTTTTAAAAGTGATTCCTGGAAATATCCTTATTTATATATAAATAGTGATAAGAAGACAGTCGAGAATATTCAAGATGGTGAATATTTTGATCCGACCTCTCGTGCAATTAAACCTAAGACATCAAATTTACCTTCAAGACAACCGAGACAAATGGAATCTATTATGAGGTGGCGTGATGGCGATTGGATAAATGGAATAGATATTTCTCTTCAGGATAAATCAAATCGCCACTTCTTTACAGCAAATTGGAACTATGACTATGTTATGGTAGATGACAAGAAGATTGGTAAGCAAACACCTATCAATGCTTTTTATGACGCAGTCAATAATGCATTTGGATGGGTAACGATAGAAGGTAAGCAACTTGTTTTATACTCCTATAAGCTATGAAAGGTATTTGTTTTATACTTTGTTCCGTTGTCCTAGGCTTCTTTAGTGACTCACCGAAAGAAGCTTCTGATGCTATATCATTTATTAATGAAAATAAATCATCTATTCATCAGTCGCTAAAATCATTATCTTCTGAAGAACAGCTCATAGCAATTTCCATTGTCGCTCCTGAAATTAGTCAGTTTTCTTCTTTTCAAAATTTCCTTGAACTACGAACTCTTTTCGTAATGTACTTAAATACCGGTCAATCGGATTTTAGTGTGGGTTATTTTCAAATGAAACCGAGCTTTATTGAATTGATGGAAAAGAAGGTAAAATCTTCCTCTCTCTTAACAAAAGAATACAAGGATGTCATACCTAAAGGTTCTATGCGTGCAAAAAGGAAGTTTAGGCTTGAGAGACTCGGGTCACTACAAGGGCAATTAAGATACCTTAAGCTCTTTATTGATATTGTAAAAATCAATACCTCAAGTATTAATTTTAATAATTTTGAAACTAAGCTCAAATATTGGGCAACATTATATAACTCTGGTCTTGATTTACAGGAGCCAGATGTTTTGACACGTCAGGGCCAAAAATTATTTCCGAGATACGAGAAGAAGTATAATTATTCATCAATCGCTTTAGAATTTTATCATGAACTTAAAAAAAATGGGTGGTAAGGTTTGCTTAGCATATTTGGTTATTTTGATCTTAGCTACTCCAATATTTGCTCAAATCAGAACAATTGTTGTGGACAAACCATCTTTACAACTATATGCTATTGAGAACGCAGATACATTGTTTTCTGCTCCAATTTGCGCTGGGTGTAATTTCGGAGACAAGCTAAAAAAAGGAGACCATAAAACTCCTGAAGGTGTATTTTCAATCTCACAGATTCAAAATTCCTCAGAGTGGAAACATGATTTTGGAGATGGCAAGGGGCTGATTAGTGGTGCCTATGGGCCATGGTTCTTTCGATTGAAAACACCCAAGTGGACATCAATCGGTATTCATGGAACGTGTTTCCCTAAATCGATTGGGAAACGAGAAAGTGAAGGATGTGTGAGATTGAACAATGAAGATTTATTAAAGCTTAAACCATTCATCAAAATCGGCATGAAGGTAATTATCACTAAAGACGAAATGTAATAATGGGACTGAGTTCAAACATTATCTGGCATCAGACAAATATAGATGGACTAAAAGCTATTTTAGCCGAGCGCAAATTTAAGTGTTCATATAGTCTCGAAGATATTCATTGGAAAAGTTCTCATCTTGAGCTTGCTTTTCCGATGTTGTCATTTTGTGATATTCCTCTTTCTGATATTGATGATTATCTTGGGAAATATGGTAAATACACCATAGGGATGAAACGTTCTTGGGGACAAAAGCATGGATTTACTCCCGTATGGTATCAGAACCCCCAATCAAGTTCGTTGTGTGCTGTGGCATCTTCACACAAAAAACTTAACACTAAGCCTTTTCAATTAGAAGCAGAACTGATATGGCATATTTTATCTTGTGTCAAAAACTACGAAGGTCGATTAAAGAAATACGGATTTGATCGATATCGTTTCTATGATGAACGAGAAATCCGGTATGTGCCTTCTATGGGTAGTATTGAAGTTGCAGGAATTAGCCCAGTCTTGAATGCGAAAGAGTATGGAATTTACAAGGAGAATCACAATGGGCAATCCCTCATAAATAATCTTGAGGTGCCATTCGATATTTCCGATGTAGTTTATATGCTTATATCATCGCCTAATCAAGAGAACAGAGTTCGAGAACTTCTTGGGGGTAACGCAGATAAAGTTGTTATCCTTTCATATCAACAAGTTAAAGAAGATATTATTGGCTCATGGCACAATCGGGATTAAAGTACATTGTTTGTATTGCTTGTCTGTTATGCAGTGGTTTTGTTAATGCTCAAGATTTTAACAAAGAATACTCTGAGTTTAAAAAGCAGAGCGAGAACAATTACCATTCATTTAGGAATGAATGCAATATTAAATATGCGGACTTCCTAAGAACTTCTTGGGATTGGTACTCAGGTAAGAAGCCTTTACCTCTTCCTAAGGAAGAAACTCCCTTACCTCCGCGCCCATATCTTGAGGAACAAGACAATACTCCGATTACGGTCAGCCCTCAACCAATTAATCCGATTGATATTACTCCACAACCCAAACCAATTGAACCGATAAGGGACGTACCTCAGCCTAATCAGGATTACTTCCCAGTGCAGTTCTATGAACTCTCGTGCAACATTAGACTCCCGAAACAGGCCAAAAGTATTATCAAGGACTGTTCACCCAATTCCATTGCAGCCGGTTGGGAAGGTCTTTGCATCGAAGAGATGAACAATACCATTCGAGATTGTCTTGAAACAAGAATCCGTTATGATTTATGCGATTGGGCGTATCTTTTGTTTTTGGATGAATTAAGCAGACAATATTGTTCTGACAAAAATAGCGCGACGCTACTGATGGCCTTTATATATTGTCAATCAGGTTATCAGATGCGCTTGGCAGTTGATAGAGATAACCTTTGTATGCTGTACGGAAGCAAACATCAAATATATGATAAAGGATATTTCTCAATAGATGATCTCAATTTTTATCCATTTTCAGCAACTTCAAATTCTCTCAGCATTTGCAACGCTGAGTTTGAGGGAGAGACACCGTTGTCATTGATGATTGATAAAGAGCAGTTACTTGGAGTCGATATGTCTGCTGAAAGGACTGTAATGGCAGAGCGGAATAAGAATATGAGCATCACCAGTCATGTGCCCCAAAGACTTATAGAGTTCTATAATACATATCCAACATCTGCTCTTGACGGCAACCCAATGACGAGATGGGCAATGTATGCTAATACTCCCTTAGCACAGAAAACGAAAGATAAGCTGTATCCATCTCTCCATAAGTGCCTATCAAAAGATGACAAACTACTCACGGCAGAAATGCTTTTGAATTGGGTTCAGACAGGTTTTGTGTATGAGTATGATGATAAGGTATGGGGACACGATAGAGCCTTCTTCGCTGAAGAAACATTATATTATCCCTACTGCGACTGTGAAGATAGATCTATTTTATTTTCTCGCCTGATAAGGGATTTACTAGACCTTGATGTAGCCCTTATCTACTATCCTGGTCACCTTGCAACTGCTGTATGCTTCGATCAAGAGGTGGCAGGAGATGCAATGATAATTGGAGGACGTAAATTTATCGTTTGCGACCCCACATACATAGGAGCACCGGTAGGAGCGCAGATGCCGGATCTTGAATACGACAAAGCACAAGCAATCATCTTAAAAAGATGATACGGTGGTTGAGCAGCAACAATCAATAGTTGGAGAAACCGTAACTCCGTTAATTTTAAATATTTATCTTATGAAAAAGCTTAACAAACTTGATTAGTAGGATGAGTACAGAAATTGTGCTCATCCCGAGAAGCTCCCTCGTGGAGTAAGAATCGCGTACGATGTGGTTCAAATTGGATTATGCATTCTGAGTTTTATAAATCCATTGGCAGGAGTAATTGGAATCATCCTTGCTCTGTGGTGGCTAATGTTGTTAATTCTTATGGCGTAGTCTGTTTCGGATATATTGCTGCATATCGCTGGAATGGCTTTGACCGTCGTTGGATTGAAATCAATGGTTGCCTCTTTTGCTTCTCTTATCCTTTCGGAGGTATAGTGCATAATGGATATAGAAAGCAGATCATGACTCGTCGGCACATTTCAACGGCAGCTATCGCCCATAGCAAGATAGCCGTCTCCTCAATGGTTATTGGGGAGACGTAAATTTGTAACGCATAAAGAAGAAGAATGGCGATCTGCTCAAAATGTTTAGGTTTGGTTCGGGCTTTATATATGCCCGACTAAACCTAAACCAATATATAGGGCTGGGCAAAAAAGAAGGGGGGAGGAGTAATGGGGGAAGCCGAGTTATGCCGTAAATGTTAATGCTGTTTCTTTTTTGACCAGCTCGTACAGTTAAGAATACATAAAAACACCCAACTTTACACGATTTGGGTGTAAAATTGGGTGTAGATACAACAAAAGCCTGAAAATCAGGCTTTATTGCGGAGAGGACGAGATTCGAACTCGTGGTAGGATTGCTCCTACGTCAGTTTAGCAAACTGGTGGTTTCAGCCACTCACCCACCTCTCCTTGCGTGGGTCTTTTCTGACTTAGCGGTGCAAAGTTATGCAATGTTTTCGACTTGTCAAAATTTTTAGCTCAATAATTTCTGACGTTTTATCAACAGCGACCTATAGCAGACCTTCCGACGGTCAGTACAACCCATATCAAAATGCAATTTGAGTAAAAAACGATAAAGTAAGCATTGATACAGCTTTTGACATTACCATAACGCTATAACCGGCGCGAGGTCCCAATATAAGTCTGTCATCAATACGGCAAGGAAAAGCAATCGTAGCATCGCAATCAAAAGCCCACCGGCCACATGTATACTCACCCTGTCCCCATACGCGGGAAACGCCGATACTGACATCGCCTTCAGCGCCCCACCTCCCGCACACAGGCATACCGTAGGATGTACCTACCGATAACCCCGCAGCATCAAGAAGTCCGAAAAATTCGTCGGATCTATAAACAGGCAATGACTGCATCTTCAACGCGCCGAGTAATCCGATACGGTCATTTAACGGACATACGACACGTGCCTTTGCTGAAAATCCGGTACGCAGCGACAGCCCCTCCCCTATATCCGATAAAGGGAATAACGCCACCGTTGCATAGTCAAAAGATGCAATGCGCTCATAGTCAACTTTGGGCAGACATATGCGAGTATCGGGAAAGAAAAGTCCGCCGAGCCAATAGCCGAGCTCCGCCGTGGCAACACCGATGGCGGCTCCGGCCAAAACATCGTGCGGATGATGACGCCGCGCCATTACACGCTGCATACCTACAGCTGAAGCCACAGCATGAAACGCAGGCACCGACCACGGGGAAAAGCGATAAAGCTCACGGGCTCCTATAAAGCCGAGGTTGTAAGCCCATGACGTATGACGACTCGGAAAGGAGTCATCGCCTGACTTATCAGGGCGCACTTCAGTCACCACATGTTTAAGCACCTCGGTAATGCCGACGTTAACCGCAAAAGCCGTACCGGCCTGAACCACATTCTTCAACGACATGCGGTTTTGCGGGAGGCTATCGACAGGTTCAACTCCATGCAACGGCATCACCACAAATGCCAATACGGATAATAGAATATATTTTAACTTCATACGCATAATTTACATGCAAATGTAGACATATTTTCCATATATTTGCATAATGAAAACTATCGAAACATGGCAGGAAGAGCTACAACGTGTAGCCCATAGCGAGAAGATACCCGACCTTATGCGTTTTTTCAAGACCGGCCGGGGCGAATACGGAGAAGGCGACATTTTCATAGGCATATATGTACCCGACAACCGTAAGATTTCGAAAGGTTACGCGGTGCTGCCTCTTCACGAAATCGGTAAAATGCTCGACAGCCCCATCCATGAATTCCGTCTGGCGGGCTTCCTTGCTCTTGTAGAAAAATACCGGAAATCCTCATCGTCATTAAAAGAAGAGATAGCCGACTTCTATATGGCCAATTGCCATAAAGCCAACAACTGGGATCTTGTGGACTTAAGCACGGAATACATACTCGGCGTCGAGTATGCCGAAGGGCGCCGGCTTGACGAGCTCGACAGTCTTATCAACTCTGACAACCTCTGGCGTCAGCGTGTAGCCATGGTAGCTATGCTTACACCGGTAAGACTGGGCATACTCGACCTGCCGTTAAGCGTGGCCGACATGCTTCTTGAGCACCCACATAATCTTATGCAGAAAGCTGTCGGATGGGTGCTGCGGGAAGTAGGCAAAAAAGACATGACCCGACTTGTTGATTACATCAATATAAACATACATCGCATGTCGTCGGTAACTCTCAGCTACGCCACTGAAAAGATGAGCAAAGACAAACGCGACGCTCTACGCCTTATGCGTAGGCAGTACAAAAAACAGATATTGCCTGTTCGGTAGATTTTCCGTAAGTTTGTACAAAATATCCATTTATGGCGACAAGTTATCTGCAGGTTGAAAATCTGACAAAAAGCTACGGCGACCGCATGTTATTCCGTGACGTCACGTTCGGGGTATACGAGGGCGACAAAATCGGTATCATAGCTAAAAACGGTACCGGAAAATCAACCCTGCTCAACATAATTGCGGGCAAAGAGAGTCCTGACTCCGGCAATATAACCTTCAGGCTGGGACTACGTGTAGGTATACTGGATCAGACACCCGTCTTTCAAGAAGGCGACACCGCCCTCGGCTACTGTATGCGCGATACAGAAAAACTCCACGTCGATGAACATGACGCATGGAACTATGAAGACCGTGCACGCCAGATGCTGACACAACTCGGAATAGAAGACGCCGACACTCCGATATCGACCATGTCGGGCGGACAATCCAAGCGCGTGGCTCTCGCAAAAGTCATACTCGGCAATCCTGATCTGATAATACTCGACGAACCCACCAACCACCTCGACATAAAGGTAATCGAATGGATTGAAAACTACCTGACCCGCTCACGCGTAACCCTGCTTATGGTTACTCATGACCGATATTTTCTCGATCGTGTCACAAACAAAATAATCGAGATCGACCGCGAAAGCATATACACCTACGAAGGCAACTACGACTACTACCTGCGACGCAGGCAGGAACGCATAGAAGCCATGAGCGCGGAACTTGCCAAAGTAAAAAATACACTGCGCAAAGAGCAGGAATGGATGCGACGCCAGCCTCAGGCCCGTGCGGGTAAGGCAAAATACCGCATCGATGCGTTCTATGACCTGAAAAACCGCTCGAAGGTAAATCTGTCGGAGGACAACGTAAGGCTCAATGTCAAATCATCATACATAGGCTCCAAAATATTTGAGGCGCGAGGCGTCAGCAAACGGTTTGGCGACAAGATTATTCTCGATGACTTCACTTACACGTTTGCCCGCTACGAGAAAGTCGGCATAATAGGCCCTAACGGGGTAGGCAAATCCACATTCATAAAGATGCTTCAGGGTATTATCAATCCCGACAGCGGCGAGTGGAATGTAGGCGATACGGTGCGTTTCGGCTATTATAGTCAGGAGGGCATATCGTTTGACGAGAATAAGAAGGTTATTGACGCCATCACGGAAATAGCGGAAGACATAGTCGTAAACGGTGACGTCCGCTACTCCCCTATGCAGTTTCTTACGCACTTTCTGTTTTCGCCTGCCGACCAGCAAAAATACATATGCACTTTAAGCGGAGGCGAGCGTGCCCGTCTGCATCTTGCCGCTGTGCTTATGCGTTCGCCCAACTTCCTTGTGCTCGACGAACCGACCAACGACTTGGATATTGTGACACTTGGCATACTTGAGGACTATCTGCGTAACTTCAACGGATGCCTCATCGTGGTAAGTCATGACCGTTTCTTCCTCGACAGCATAGTGGACCATCTTTTTGTATTTGAAGGCAACGGCGTGATAAAAGATTTCCCGGGAGGATACAGCGACTACAGGGCTTGGATTGCGGAGCAATCTGAAAAACAGGCTCCGGCCGCTAAAAGCGCAGATACAAAGACAAAACCGCGTCGTGAACGCAACGAAGCAAGAATGACATTTAAAGAACGGCGCGAATTTGAGCAGCTTACAGCAGAGATAGAGCAGCTCAACAACGAGAAGTCAACACTTGAAGCGCTGTTCAATGGCGGAGAAGTGGTCAATGACATTATTGAGAAATCAGCTCGTTACGAAGAGGTAAAAGCCCTACTTGACGAAAAAGAGTTGCGTTGGCTCGAACTCTCGGAAAAAGAATAGCCTCGCAACTATAAGATGTATAAGATGGGACACATCAGCGACGGCGGCGTTCTTTGAGGATAACGTAGAGAATGACAGGAGCGCCTATGATAGGGGTAACCGCATTTACAGGCAGTATTCCGCCCCCCGGGAGCAATGATATAAGGTTGCACGACATGGCTACAAGAGAGCCTATGAGCAGCGTGGCGGGCATGAGCACACGGTGGTCGTCGGTATGGAAAACCAGCCGGGCGATATGAGGCACCGCCAGTCCGATAAACGCCACCGGCCCGCAATAGGCGGTGATGACCGATGTCAATAATCCGGTAGCAAGCAACAGTCGATTGCGTACACTCTTCATGTCGACTCCGAGATTGCGGGCATAAGACGACCCGAGCAATACTATGTTCAACGGTTTTATAAGCAACACAGCCATAAAAATGCCCGCAAGCGTCATAAATGCGAATAAAGGCATCTGAGTCATGGATACACCGTTGAAATTACCCATACCCCACATGACATAGCCCTGAACCCCCTCGGCCGTCGCTGCAAAATTCAAGAGCATTATCACGGATGAAGCAAGATAGCCTATCATTATTCCTGTAATAAGCAACATAAGGTCATTTTTCAGCCATACCGACAGCAGCAGAAGCACTCCCATGATAGCAAGACTTCCAAAGAAAGCGCCTACCATGACAGCCACATAACCGCCCAATGAAACGGCACCGGCCGACACCGAACCGCCGAGCATCAACATAACGACTGCCACTCCGAGACTTGCGCCGGAATTTATGCCTAATACAGACGGTCCGGCCAACGGATTACGGAAAGCGGTCTGAAGCATCAGTCCCGATACCGCAAGTCCGGCACCGGCAAGCAATGAAGTAAGCGCAAGCGGCAAGCGGCTACCCAATACAATAAACCGCACCGCGTCAGTCACGCCGTCACCTCCTGACAATATATGCAGCACATCGCACGCCGGTATAGACACCGACCCGATGAACAAGGTCAGCACAAACAGCGCAACCACACATACCGATATGACGACAAACTTAACTGCCACCTGTCTATTCATTAACAAGTTCCGTAAAATATCTGTTGCCCTTCACCTGTGACAATTCAGGATGACAGAGCACTATAAGATCATTAAGCAACCATTGCGGATGAAACGGCACCTCCTCATAGAACCTCACGTTGCGGGTATTGCAACCGTACACCCTCTTATTCTTAAACGCATCAAACTCACGGTATATTGCATTATCACGGCCAAGTTCATCCATAGACTTGTCCGCCGGCTGTGAATAGCGTATGGCCCATACATCGGCATCCTGCGCCTTATACAGCACTTCCTCGGCCGAAAGACCGATACTGCCGCTGCGCCTGTACTCATCAAACGGATTCGCGCCACCCGCATCTTCAATGAACCGTCCCATCGTCGACACCGCTCCCGGCACATACCAAGACTGTCCGTAAAGCCGGTCAATCAGCACCTTAGGCCGATAGCTGACAGTATCGACAAGAGCGGCCAGCTCATTGTATTCCTTTACCGTCTGACCGAACAGTATGTCAGAGTACTCCTCACGACCGAAAAGCAATCCGTAAAACCGCATCCATTCGGCACGGGCAAGCGGCGATATCTCCATGTAGTCGGCACACTCGATTATCGGTATGCCGAGTTGTCCCAGCTTGCCGTAACCGCCCGAATTCTCAAATGGAGACAGCAGTATGGCATCGGGCGAAAGCTCTATAATGCGCTCTATGTCGGGCGACATACTGTTGCCGCAGTCCGCCACCGCTCCGTCGGCTATGCGCTTCTTAAGAAACTGTTCATGGATATACTGCGCGTCACATACACCTTTAATCGCCATAGGCGCTCCAAGTTCACAAACCAGACTGTTGTGCACCGACGAATATATCAAGGCTGCGGATACGGGAGTGCGTACGACAGTGCCCGCAGGCAACCGCTTGGGCAACGGATCGGATGACGGCACCAGAATATATGTATTCAATACTCTTGTACTGTCCCACGGATTGCGGACCGTGACCTCGGTAAATCCGTCATGCTCCACAATAGTCAGCAGACGTGCGTAATCCAACGCCAACGTATCGCCGCCGGAATAGTCGGAAGAGGCACTGCCGCCTCCGCACGAAGCGAAGGCCGACAATGCCAAAAACATTATAAGCGACTTTAAAACAGTCACCTTTTTCATACAGATAGTTTTTAGTTAAAGAATACGGCAGTTTTCGGGTTCTGGCCGCCGCAGTCAAATTTCTCCACAAACGTACCGTCCTTTCTGAAGCGGTACATAGTGCCGTTACCCTCAGCCCATACGGTAGTACCTATATATATGTCACCGTTCTCCTCACTGACAGCCATCATGGATATACTCTTGGAAGTAAGCTCGGCAGGAGCGTCTTTCAAGAATGATGTGCCGACAAGGCGACCGGCATTTATGTCATAGTAGCTGAAAGTATTGGTAGTGGTACGGGTACTCCAGTCGGTACGCGAATCAACAAGATAGATTACATCGTCGCCGGCAGCCATGTCAGTGGCATAACCGATTTTGCTCACTTTATTATTGCTCTTTGGCTCAATACGCTGCAATACGTAGCTTTCGTCAAAATAGTCCCATGAAATCAGGAACACATTATCATCCTCCTCGACAAGCTTGTTGGGGTTCTGAGCCACGGTCAGCGTCTCTTTAAGCGAGAAAGTCTTCAGGTCTATGACCTTGACCTCCTTTTTATATACATAATCGTTTTTATTGGTTGCCGGATTGAAGACAATCTCATAAGAATTGGCTACATAAAGATTGTCATCGCATATAGCAACACCTTCAAGATTAGCGCCGAGACCTTTCAGCTTAGCCTTTACTTCAAGTGTAGCGGCATCGATCTTTGCCACAATACCGCCATAGAACGAAGCGTAGATATATCCGTCCTCGGCGGCTATGTACCGCACCCCGCCCTGCAGGTCGGGGTCTGATGAAAACAGCGTGCGCTTCTCCTGCACACATGCGGCATTCAGTCTGGCTATGTAATTGGAGCCGTATACAGCTACATATATGCTGCCGTTGTAACGTATCATACTCTGGCCCGTATCGCCGAGACCGCTGTCGTTCTGACGATAGAAAATGTCATCGATAATGCTGCCGTCCTGAGGATTATAGAACGCTATACCGGCGTTGTTCATCCCTATCGAACCTTCATTAAGAATGTATACCCGCGAGTCAGGCAATTCAACTTTAGAGTCGCCATCGTCCCATCCGTTGTCATCATCGCTACATGACGGCAAAACCATACCTAAACCGAGTGTGCATAAGGCACCCAATAGAAAACTTCTGATTCTCATAAATTAAAATATATTGGTTAGAATGTAAATGTACCTGTAATACGCCATGACCGTCCGGGCATAGGATAATACTTTATGACATCATACTGGCAGTCGGTAAGATTGACAATCTCGCCCTGCAGTTTAAGACGGCATCTCCTCAGGTCAAGCTCACGCGACAAAGTGAGAGTATGCTCGGCATAACCGTCAATTTCATTAGCCGGTATGTTTTCCGACATAAAATAGCGCTTGCCCACCGCTACTACCGAATACCCAACATTCAGCCACGGCGTCTCTACGACACATGACGCATTGCCGCTATGTTCGGGCGTGTATGGCAGCAAGTCTTTATATGTTTTAGAGTCAGGATCGGTAAGGTCGACAGCCCGCTGCCATGTGTAGGCGCCTGAAACCATCAGTTTCACATCACGGGTAAGTGAAAATGCCGAAGCCAATGTCACGTCAGCTCCCGTCACGTGAACCTTACCGAAGTTTACCATGCGCCATGCATAAGTCGTAGGGAAAGCGACTATCTTGTCAGTCACGTCATTGTAAAAGGCATCGACCGTAACCGACATATAGTCCATAGCCGGAAACAACGAACGGCTCCAAGTGATGCCCACGTCAAATTCGTCAGCCTTTTCGGGTCGCAATGTACGGTTGCCGAGACGGTAATAATACAGATCGTTAAATGACGGTGTACGGAACGTACTTTTATACATGGCTCTGAAAAAGAGCATTTCATCGCTCCACGGCTGTACATTGACCGAAAGGCTCGGCGACAGCCTTTTTATATCGTCGGGGCGCTCACCCTCCTTGACCGTTTCGGTTATGTATGTGCCGACCAAAGTGCCGGTGACAGTAAACAATCGACGCTGCCATCTCATACTCAGTGCGCTCAACGATGTATAACGGTCAGGATAAGGACAGTCGACCATTGTACTCCTAAGAGTATTTATCACACCGTCCTGAGCGAAAGCGACAGTAAGTTCTGACAGCGGACGATAAAGCCCTGTGGCCGACAGATAATATTCATTCTGCTTATGTACGGCATTATACACGCCGCCCGTAAACTGCGGGCCGAACTCACGGTCACGGTTCCAGCCGTAGTTATATTTCCCTTGGACCTGCAACTCCCATTTTCGAGAAAAGCGACGGCTGTATCGCATCTGCATAAATGCGTTTTTGTCCCATAGTGTCTCGGTAGATACCGGATTATATAATGTTATAGCTCCGGGCAATCCGCGCTTTGAATAAAAGTAATAGCCTTTCACCTGAAGCTCTCCGGCTTGGGAGAATGAATAAAACATATTTGCCTCGCCATGCCATGAATCTATTGCAGAATTATTGCGGCGCTCCGTAGTGACATATTTGCCATTGACCAATTTAAACGGGTAGTTACCGTCAGCTCTAAGGAAATTGCCGTCGACCGATGTCACCAGCCTGTCGTTGAATTTCTGCCACCAGCGGAATGAAGGGCTTACATAGCCGAATGACCCGCCTTTGACCATAAGCCGAAAAGCCGAGGAGCGGCCGTCATCAAACACCGGACGTTCGGTGCGTATGCCCAATACCGCGGCCGAGGCATACAGTCTGGCCGCCTGAAGCATGTCATCATTCTGCCCCACGGCGAGTGAAAGCATCGCCACATTGTCAAGAGAAAAGCGACCGATATCAATCTGTCCGGCCTGACAGTTACTTACAGGAGCACCGTCGTAACTCACCGCAGTATGTGCCGCGCCCATATTGCGCACCGACACGGTCTTTAAACCGCCGATACCGCCATAGTCCCTGACATTGGCGCCGGCGAAACGCCTCACGGCGTCGGCCATATTCTGGATGCCGAGCTGCGAAATGTCGGCTCCCGACAAAGTCTGTACGGGAATTGCCGATGATACTTTTATCGGCGACCGGCGGGAAGAAACAGTGACTTCCTGTATGCGATGCACTTTGCCGGTAATAGTGTCGGCATGCACGTATGCAGGTGAAACGACAGTAAGCAGAGCCACTCCCAACAAAGAACGGCTACCACACAAAACACGCGATAACAATAGGTTATGTCCTCTCATCCTCGAAAGAAAAACATTAATAAATTAAGCGCCGGCAGGTCTTCGGACTCATTTCGGGGCTATCGGACGCCTTCCCATTGTCAACGACAAAAGTGGCCCATGTCCGACCCCATATGAAAATTACCGCAGCGGGACTGTCCGGGATTCTCACCCGTGTTCCCTTTTAATCTCCTCGCCATAAGCTATGGAGAACCGAAGCGACCGCAAAGTTATATACTTTTGTCCAAATAACAAAAAAATATGCCGCATCAATGTTGATGCGGCATATGACAATAATGTCAACAGTCTGTTTATCAGAACAGATAAGCGGCTGTTATAGTCCAGTAACGGTTCTTGCCTTCAACACCGCCTTTGCCGTCGTTTATATTAAGCTTATTCACGGCTTTGGTAAGACCGAGACCATAGCTTGCTCCCACCTGAATATGCTGTATAAGCTGCACGCCGAAACCGAAGTTCCAAGCTACGTCTACACTCTTGTTCTTGTATGCGTCACTTATGGCACGACGGCTTGTAAGGAACGAGAATGCAGGACCTGTAGTCAGATAAGGAGTTATGATCTTACCGACGAGGGGTACTCCGATTTTCCACTTAAGGTTAAGAGGTATGTCGATGTAGTCACGATTGTCTTTAACCATGTCGTTGCCATCCATCCACTTTGCCGAACGACGTACATACATGGCCGACAAGTCAAAACCTATACCGACCACGGGAACGGTAAACTCCGTCATGACACCGGCAGTGAATCCGGCGCGATTGTCACCGTCAAAAACACTCTTGTTGAAGTGCATGTCATTGACAGCCACACCTACACGGGGGCCGATACGAAACTGAGCCGACATCGGCATAGCCGCAAAAACCATGACAGCGGCCAAAATAAATCCTTTAATTAATTTCATATTCTATATAATTTGTTTTGGATAAACCTCTGTTTTATAAGTACACAATACGACCGCCATTACGCATAAGCGATAGCAGCGGTCGTATCAGATAAGGTCAAGTATTTTAAATATACTTCTTAAAGAAATATTAGTTTACCTTAGAGGCAAGTTCGGCACCCGGCTTAAATTTAACAACTTTGCGGGCGGGAATGTTAATAGTTTCTTTTGTGCGGGGATTGATGCCTGTGCGTGCACCCTTTTCAGTAACGGCAAATGTACCGAATCCGATAAGAGCGACCTTGTCATCACTCTCCAATGCTCCTGCGATAGCTTCAAGGCAAGCATCAAGTGCGTTCTTTGCATCAACTTTTGTTAGGTTAGCCTTCTCTGCAATGGCATTGACCAAGTCTGTTTTGTTCATAATTGTGATAAATTAAATGGATTTACAATCGTTTAGATGTTACAAATATAACGTGAAATTTTTAAATAAAAATATTTTTTGCAAAAAAAATGCGAAAAATAGCTCCTATATGGCGCAATTATTTGGCGGAGGGGTGTAAAACGGGATATTTTGAGTAAATTTGTAAACGCAAATCAACATTTTTATATTTGAGAATGATAAGAAACGGTGGTTCATTTTTCGGCGTAATACCGCCTGTAACCAAAAACCTGATTATAATCAATGCCATCATATGGCTGGCTATGATGGTATTGCCCGACAGACTCGGCATAGACTTCGTACGTTACGGAGGCCTCCACTACATCACCGCACCCGACTTCAATGTCATTCAGGTGATAAGCTATATGTTCATGCACTCCACACAAGGCATAGCCCACCTGTTTTTCAACATGTTCACTCTGTTCATGTTCGGCATAACACTTGAGCGAGTGCTCGGAGGCAAGCGTTTCCTGTTCTACTACATCTCATGCGGCATAGGGGCTGCCATCATACAGGAACTCACATGGGCCCTGATGATGAACTCCTACATAACCAAAAATGTAGAGATGATAATAGCCAACTTCGCTCACGCCAACGGCATGAGCATGGAGCAGGCCAAATCATACATATCGCCCGTGGAGCTGATGCACCTCAAGCAGAACATTGAGAACGCTCTCGTCACCGTAGGAGCATCGGGAGCCATATACGGAGTGCTGCTTGCATTCGGCATGCTGTTTCCCAACCGTCCGCTGTACCTCATGTTTATACCCGTTCCTATAAAAGCGAAGTGGATGGTGCTCGGATACGGCCTGATAGAGCTATCACTCGGCCTGAGCTCCGCATCTGACGGCATAGCGCACTTCGCTCACCTCGGCGGCATGATATTCGGCTTCTTCATCATTTTGCACTGGAAACGCAAAGGCATAGTAGGAGGCAATGGATATTATTGACAATCTGCGTTATAAATGGCGATACGGGTCCATGCTCATAAAACTCGTATTTGTCAACATAGCGGTATTCATAATACTGAATATCGCCACTCTCATACTGTCGATAAGCGGCCAGCCGGCACAGCTCGCGCTCGGTCTGGTGGAGATGCCCTCGCAGCTTTCGGCCCTCGCTGTCAGGCCATGGACAGTGTTCACCTATATGTTCTCGCAGTATGACTTTTTGCATCTGCTGTTCAATATGGTATGGCTTTATTGGTTTGGGTCGATATTTTTGCTGGCCGACTCATCCAAAAACATGTGTGCGCTATATATATACGGTGGCTTGGGCGGAGCGGCACTGTTTATTGCCGGCTACGCGGCAATGGACACCTACGGACTTCTTATCGGTTCATCGGCATCAGTACTTGCCATCGTCACGGCAACAGCCATAAGACAACCCGACTATAAAGTAGGCCTTCTTTTTTTAGGCGAGATATCGCTGAAGTGGCTTGCCATAATTACGATAGCCATAGATCTGCTAAGTATGGGCGGCAATAACGGGGGCGGACATATGGCACACATAGGCGGAGCAATAACCGGGGCTATTTACGCAATAGCACAGCGTAAAGGCGTCAATATAGCCGCTCCGTTCAACTCCATGACTGATTCAGTTGTTAATTTGTGGAAACGCATGACGGCTCCGCGACAGCCCAAAGCGAACTGCAGACAATCGGGAGGCACCTCATACCGCACCGGCACCGCTACAGGAGCTTCCGAAAAAGCCAAGACATCGTCAAAGGCCGACGAGACATCTCTTGACGAGATTCTCGACAAAGTCAAAAAGTCGGGTTACGGAGCACTTAGCGCCGAAGAGAAAAAGCGGCTGTTTGACATAAGCCGACGCATAAAGTAACAAAGAGACAGAGACATATGAGCAGAAGCATAACATCGGTACTTAGATCATCCATACTCGCAGTATGGGTGGGCATCAACGTGCTCGTGGTGCTATGTACACTGCTGGCCGCATACGGAGGCTACATACCGCCACGTGTATTTCCTCTCACACAGCTTGCCAACATGACATTCGGCGGCTGGGTCATACTGTCGGCCATACTTCTTGCCATAAATTTCATTGCCGTAAAACGCCTTACCGTAATGTTCGGGATAACACTGCTGCTTTGTGCCGGCCCTCTCCTGACTATATTTCCGGTTAACTTCAATTTCGGTTCTCTTACTCCCGAAGAAAAGGAAACAGAGTTCTCCGTATTAACATACAATGTACTCGGATTTCGCGACAACGAAGGAGCGTCTCCTTCATGGGGCAACCGCACTTTGTCGTATATAATAAACAGCGGTGCCGACATCGTGTGTCTTCAGGAGGCCGCCCCCCTGCACGGTCCCGGAGCATACGGCAACAAAGCCCAACGCGATTCTATCGCCGCCATTTATCCTTATTATACGGAACAGCCTGACCGTGCCGGCGAGACTTTATTGTCAAAGTATCCGTTTGAAGTCATCGACACGCCTCAACCTGACTGGGGTTCGGGACACTATACCGCTTACGAAGTGAACATAGACGGCCATGCGACTACGGTGATAAACTGTCATCTGCAGTCGATAGGGCTTACTCCCGACGACAAGGAACTGTACCGTGACCTTACCGACAAAGACATGCGGCCTACCAAATCGGAACTGACAAAGGTAAAAAACGACCTGATAGGTAAATTATCCAATGCATTCATCACACGTGCGGAGCAGGCACAAAGTATAAAAGACTTCCTGTCGGGTCAACGCGACAATGTGATACTTGTAGGCGACTTAAATGACGTGCCCGGGAGCTATGCCTACCGCACCATCAAAAGCTGCGGACTGCGCGACGCGTACTCCGACTGTGCGTTCGGACCCGTCATAACATACAATACCAATCGTTTTTATTTCCGCATCGACCACATATTGTATCGTGGCAACCTGAAGGCGATAGATATAAGACGCGGCGACATACGCAGCTCCGACCACTATCCGCTTACAGCCACATTCATCCGGGACAACAAAGAGTAAATAACCAATTTCTTATACTTTTTTGCAAATGAAAAAACTAAAATTAATCCTTGCCTCGGCGCTGCTGATCACAGGTGTTTCGGCAGCCACGGCAATCATCACCAACGCGATGGACAAACAAAAAAATCCGTTCCTGAGCGAGTATGACACTCCTTATGACATACCGCCGTTTGACAAAATCACCTATGCCGACTATCTGCCTGCACTGAAAGCCGGTATAGAACAACAGAAAAGAGCCGTAGAGGCCATTGCCGGCAATACGGAAGCACCGACACTCGAGAACACCATTATCGCGCTCGATCATAGCGGTCCTATTCTCGATAAAGTATGTGCCGTATTTTTCAATCTTGACGAATCCAACTCTTCGCCCGAGATGAATGCTATCGGCGAAGAATTCTATCCGCTGGTATCGAAACACAGCGACGAGATAGCGATGAACCACAAACTCTTTGAACGCATCAAAGTGCTGTACGACAACCGCGACAAGATGAACTACGACAAATCGCAGCGGCTGCTCATAGAAAAGTCATACGAGAGCATGATACGCAACGGTGCTCTGCTCGACGATGCCAAGAAGTCGGAACTCAAAGAGCTTAACGGCAAACTCGCCGACCTGTATCTTAAATTCAACAAAAACCTGCTTTCAGCTACCAATGCGTTTTCAATTGTAGTTGAAAATGAGGAGGAGTTAAGCGGACTTCCCGCAACCAGCGTAGCCGTCGCCGCCGAAGAAGCGACCAAGCGCGGCCTTGACGGCAAGTGGGTGTTTACCCTGCATGCGCCGAGCCGTCTGCCGCTTCTCCAGTATGCCGACAACCGCGGTCTGCGCGAAAAGATGTACAAGGGCTACACTACTCTCGCATCGTCAGGTGAATACAACAACTACCCCGTAATAGCCGAGATACTGAAATTACGTGCCCGTAAAGCCAAACTGCTCGGATATGACACATACGCCGACTACATGACCGCCAACGTCATGGCCAAGAACGTAGCCAATGCTGAGGAGCTCCTCATGCAGATATGGAAGCCGTCCATAGCACGTGTCAAGGAAGAAGTAGCCGAAATGCAAGCGCTCAGTAATAAAGAGGGCAACACGTTCACCATCGAACCGTGGGACTACTATTACTATGCTGAAAAGGTGCGCAAAGACAAGTTCAATCTTGATGAGGACGAAGTACGCCAGTACTTCCATATAGATAATGTACGCAAAGGCATTTTCGAGATGGCCAACCGTCTATATGGAGTGACATTTACCGAGATGCCCGACGCCCCCAAGTACTACCCCGAGGTAACGGTCTATGATGTAAAAGATGCCGAAGGCAAGCATGTAGCGGTATTCATGACCGACTATTTCACCCGTGCGAGCAAACGTCAGGGAGCTTGGATGAGCGAATTCAAAGGCTCATTCGTTGACGGCGACAATGTGGAACGTCCTATTATATTCAACGTGTGCAACTTCACTCCCGCCACTGCCGAAACCCCGTCGCTGCTGACGCTTGACGAAGTGGAGACAATGTTCCATGAATTCGGCCACGGCCTTCACGGCATGTTATCGCGTGCCAAATACAAAAGTCAGGCCGGCACCAACGTTGACCGCGACTTTGTGGAACTCCCCTCGCAGATACATGAACATTGGGCCATGGAACCGGAAATGCTCAAGATGTTTGCCAAGCATTACAAGACCGGCGAAACAATACCTGACGCTCTTATAAGCAAACTTCAGGCGGCTGCCACTCATAATCAGGGGTTCACTACCACGGAACTTGCCGGTGCCGCACTTCTCGACCTGCAGTGGGGCAAACTTACCGATACCGAGAATGTCGACATAGAAGGCTTTGAAAAAGCTGTAGCCGAGAAACTGAATATGCCCAAAGAGGTACAGTACCGCTACCGCAGCCCCTACTTCAAGCATATATTCGGAAGCGACGGATATGCTTCAGGCTATTATACCTATCTGTGGGCAGAAGTACTTGATACAGACGGCTTCGAACTGTTCAAGGAAAAAGGCATATTTGATCCGGCAACGGCAAAAGCGTTCAAAGAGAATGTTCTTGAAGCCGGCGGGAGTGACGATCCGATGGAGCTGTATATCAAGTTCCGCGGCAAAAAGCCGACTCCTGAAGCGCTTCTGCGCAACCGTGGCCTGATTAACGAACCGGCCAAACCGGGCAACATCAAAACTCCCGAAGGAAAATAAAATCTTATCGATATAAGGAGAGGCCGTGACGACTGTGTGACGTACGGCCTCTCTCTTTTATCAATCGCGGCAACGTCAACGATGACACATGTCGGGCGAAGGCAACGGCAGACCACAGCAATCCTTTACCTTGGCCATGACAAAGGTGCTTTCAATCGAAGCCACGAAGTCGATAGTGCCAAGCACGTTGAGCACAAACTCCTGATAGTATTTCATGTCGGGGGCATGGATTTTCAGCATGAAGTCAAAGGCTCCGGAAATATTGTAACATTCGGTTACTTCAGGTATCTCCGCTATGCGATTAACAAACTGTTCGGCAATGTCGCGGTTTATACGACGCATTTTCACATTGCAGAACACTATCAGGCCGCAGTTGAGCATGTCGGCGTCAAGCACTGCCACGTAGCGCAATATATAGCCCGATTGTTCAAGGCGCTTCAGACGCTCAAACACTGGTGTCGGCGAAAGATTGACCGCTGCCGAAAGTTCTTTGACTGTCAGACGGCAGTTTTTCTGCAACTCGCGAAGCAAGGCTATGTCGACAGCGTCAAGACGGGAAACGGCGGTAGAATTTTTTTCCATACGAGTATATTTACAAACCGGTTTTAAGAGTAATTTTCCGGCATAAATGCAAAATTAGAATAATATTCCGATTTCACAAAACATATTGGATTATATTTCTATAATATGTAATTTTGTCAAAAAACAAACACTAAACGATTTTAATCATGGCAGACAAAAAATTACATTTCGAGACTATTCAGCTTCATGCAGGTCAGGAAAATCCCGACTCCGCCACCGGAGCACGTGCAGTACCTATTTACCAGACCACATCGTATGTATTTGACAACTCGGCCCACGCCGAGGCCCGGTTCGGGCTTCGTGATGCCGGCAATATATACGGGCGTCTTACCAACCCCACACAGGATGTGCTCGAACAGCGCGTCGCCGCACTTGAGGGTGGAGTTGCCGCATTAGCGGTGGCATCGGGAGCGGCAGCCATAACATATGCAATTCTCAACCTCGCACATAGCGGCGACCACATAGTCGCGGCCCGTACCATATACGGAGGAAGCTACAATCTTATCGAACATACACTGGCCGACTACGGCATAACATCCACCTTTGTAGACCCGTCAGATACCGATAATTTTGCACGAGCCATAAAACCGGAGACCAAAGCCATATTTATAGAAACTCTCGGCAACCCCAACTCCAACGTGATTGACATTGACCGGCTTGCCGAAATAGCCCACGGCCACGGAATTCCGCTGGTAGTCGACAATACATTCGCCACGCCCTACCTGTTCCGTCCTATCGAACACGGAGCCGACATTGTCGTACACTCGGCGACCAAGTTTCTCGGAGGCCACGGCACGTCACTCGGCGGCGTCATAGTGGACAGCGGGAATTTTGACTGGAAAGCATCGGGCAAATTTCCGCAGCTGACAAGCCCAGACCCCTCTTATCACGGAACGGTATTCACCGACGTAGCCGGCAAAGCCGCCTACGTGACACGTATACGCGCGGTACTTCTGCGTGATACCGGAGCTGCCCTCAGCCCGTTTAACGCATTCATACTGCTACAAGGCATAGAGACTCTGTCGCTCCGCGTAGAACGCCACGTAGCCAATGCACTGCGTGTCGTAGAGTTTCTATCAAAGCACCCCAAAGTGAAAAGCGTCAACCACCCCGCTCTCGAATCACACCCCGACCATGAGCTGTACAAGCGTTTTTTCCCTTACGGAGCAGGCTCGATATTCACCTTTGAAGTTGAGGGCGGCCGCGATGCAGCCCACCGCTTCATTGACTCACTGAAAATATTCTCGCTTCTCGCAAATGTCGCCGATGTAAAGTCACTTGCCATTCACCCGGCATCGACCACCCACTCACAGCTTAGTGACAGCCAAAAGGCCCAACAGGGCATATACCCCGGCTCGATACGACTGTCGATAGGCACGGAACACATTGATGACATAATTGACGACATAGCGCAGGCACTCGATAATATATAAACAATAATACATGACACTATCACCGCAACAAAAAGAACGTTATGCACGGCATCTGATGCTTCCGGAAGTCGGCACAGAAGGACAACGGCTATTAGCCGAAGCCCGGGTACTTGTCGTAGGCCTCGGAGGTCTCGGTTCACCCGCGGCGCTATATCTTGCGGCAGCCGGCGTAGGCACACTTGGACTTATTGACGGAGATAACGTCGAGATAAGCAATCTGCAGCGTCAGGTCATACACAATACCTCGGCACTTGGAAAGCCCAAAGTCACGTCAGCCGCAGAAACAATAGCCCGTATCAATCCGGACGTAAATACAATTGTGTACGAAGAGCTGCTGACCGAAGCAAATGCATATGACATAACAGGCGGCTACGACTTCATTGTGGATGCCACCGACTCGTCACAGACAAAATATCTGATAAACGATACTTGCGTTAAAACCGGCATAGCGTTTTCTCACGGAGCGATAAAAGAGTACGGAGGATATACGTTCACATACGTTCCGGGATATCCATGCTACCGATGTCTTTTCGGAGTAAACACTCCGATAAAAGATATACCGCCAAGCGCATCGTCAGGGGTGCTCGGTGTCGTGCCGGGCATACTCGGCAGCATTCAGGCCGCAGAAACAATAAAATATATAACGGGCATAGGTGAACCGCTTACAGGACGGCTATTGAATTTTGACATACGGACCATGAATTTCAACATCATAAAATTCAGTCACAGTCCGAATTGCAGTGCATGTAAAACGACAAAATGACAAATGGGGTGCGCTTCATCATAGCGCACCCCATTTTATATTAAAGAAGAAGTATCAATTAAATGTTATCTCGGCCCTGCGGTCGTGAGCATTGTCGGAAAACGCTTTAGTCGGGCCCATGCCCATTGTATTCACATGTGAGGCGGCCACCCCGTGGGCTATGAGATAATCGCCCACCGCCTTGGCACGGCGGTCACTTAATCTACGGTTATAATCGGCATTGCCGGTGGCGTCAGTGTATGCCTTCACCGTAACAGTCTCGCCCGAAGCCGCAGCCCGGTCAGCCACCTTGTTTAAGGTGACGCTTTCGGGCACTCCCGAACTGTCGTAGGCAAACAAATACACTACCTTGTCAATGGCAGCGCCGTTCGCGGCAGAAACATCTTTACCGACAGCGGCGGCTTTGTCAGAAACCGCCTTTCCGGAAGCGACATCGGAAGCAGCCGACTCGGTGGCTTTACCTCCCGACATGTCATACAGACCGACAGCCTCGCCGTCAACCTGCATACTGCCCGATATACCACCGGCAGGATCAAGATCATAACCGGCCCCTTTCACAGCTTTCTGCCAGTGAGCGCTTGCCAACGGCGGCATCTTGTCGCTAAGACGGTCATGGTTGGCAAAGAAAAGGAAGCCGGCCACAACAAGAGCAAGCCCAAGTATAGTTGCCAGAACGCCCCATTTCATGGATGCAGCCGCAGGCGCTGCAACACCTGCAGCGGCAACGGTCTCAGCATATGCGCCTACCATCAACGGTGATTTATGTGCCGGGAGCTCCAACGGCTCGGGATGAGCCTCAATGCCCAAAGGTTGCTTGTGGGCAGCGAGCTTTTTGTGTGTCATATCATTTTTAGCCATAGTATTGTGTGTTATGGTTAGTAATATAAAAAATAACACATCTTTATTATCAAGGGTTTTGCAAAAACATATAATAAGTCTTTACAGAGAGGTGTACAGTAATAAATTACATAAACAGGAGATGCGTCAAGTCATTGCATCACTGTTCATTGCGGCAATCGCATCCATTGCCGCGGCATCACCGGCAACCCCGTAGGTGCTTGATTTAAAAGTACACAACTACTACAAAAAACGTACCGACGGGCAACCGGGACGCTCAATAGTATTAAAATATTCGGGCAAACGCAGCCTAAAGGGAGCTAAAGTAGAAATAGCGGCTGGAAACACTGTCGAAATTACGGAAATAAAGCATTTACCCTCAGACTCGGTGGAAATACTATTGCCTGCGGCGACCGGCGTCACCTCCACCGACACAATTACCGCAAGCATTGTATGGAAAGGCCACAGCATATCATGCCCTGCCGTCATTCCGGCGATGCGTCACTGGACAGTATACATATATCCACATTCACATGTCGACATCGGCTATACAAATACTCACGAAAACGTTGAGTTTATCCATAAGCGCAATCTTGATGTTGCAATTGAGTTGGCAGCCAAGACCGCGACATATCCCGAGGAGGCACGGTTCAAATGGAATCCGGAAGTGATATGGCCTGTGGAACGATACATGAAAAGTGAATCAAAAGAAAAACGTGAACGACTCATAGCGGCAATACAAGACGGCACAATAGCACTCGACGCGGGATACGTGAATACCAATACAAGCGCCAGCAGCGATGAAGAGCTCTTAAAGCTGTTTGAATACGGAAAACAGATCGAGCGGCTTACGGGAAAACCGATAAGGACCATGGTACAGACCGATATACCCGGCATGTCATGGGGCACGGTCACTGCCGCCAACATGATGGGCGTGGACTACATATTGTCGCTGTTCAACGGTTCAGGGCGCATAGGCACCTCCCATAAACTAAGTTTCCGCCCATTCCGATGGATAGGCCCTGACGGAAAGTCGGAAGTGCTGTTTCTTCAGCCCGGATCTTACGCACCGGGAGCCCAGATCAAGGGTAAATACTTCTGGCCGTCGCTTGCCGGACAGCTTGACCACAGCAAACTGTTTCCGATAATAAAGACCGATAATCCGCGTGAAAACTTCATAGACCCCTATCTCGACGAGATGCTGCCACAACTTGAAAATGACAAAGAGTATCCTTACGACATCTTTCCGATGACTTGGTGCATGGCCGACAACACGCCTATCGATACCGACCTGCCCGATGCAATAAAGAGTTGGAACGAGGAATACGCCTTTCCGCATCTGCGCATATGTACCGCCACCGAGCTAATGCAAGCTTTTGAAAGCCGCTGGGGCGACAGCCTGCCGGTAATGAAAGGCGACTTCACGGAATACTGGACTGACGGGCTGGGATCAAGCGCACAAAAGACCGGAGAGAGCCGTGAAGTTAAAGAACGTCTCGTACAAGGTGAAATATTATGGAGCATGTTAAGTGACAACGCAGAGGAACCCCGCGACCTTACAAGCGAAGCATGGCGCAATATGATATTGAGCACCGAACACACATGGGCGTTCATGGATCCGGTAAAAGACGAGTTCCAACAGCCGATACTCAAGTCCAAGTCAGGTTACTTCGACAGAGCAAAAGAGCTAACCGACAGTCTGGTCAAGATGTCGTACGCCGCCATAGAAGACAAAAGTTCCAGCCGTATAACGGTGTTCAATACCGAAAACCATGCGAAAAGCGGTATTGTGCTACTGCCGGCCGATATTGACAGGACATACAACAGAGTCATTGACTCTGACGGGAAAGAGGCAGAAGTACAACGACTGACAAACGGACAGCTCGCTTTTCATGCAGAGAACGTGGCTCCGTTAGGATGCCGCGACTATTTGCTAAAAAGAGGCAAACCGGATATGACACATACAAAAGCCCATACAGCGCCAAATGTACTGGACAACGGGATAGTAAAGGTTGAAGTCGACCCGGTTACAGGAGACATAATAAGCCTACTCTTCAACGGAGAAGAATTTGTCAATAACGAATCGACAGCCAACATAAACAGCTTCCGTTATCTTGAAGGCGACAAAAGTTCAGGATATGCATTAAAGCCCTACGACATAAAAATACGTAAAGGAGAACAAGGCCCGCTTATAAATTCAATTTTAGTAGATGACAAACTACATAACGCTTGACAACGGACGCCGAAAGGAATTAAGGCTTCATTCCATGTCAGATAAAAAAGAAAAAGTAAAACTGTCATGGGAGGGAGAACAACCCGCCAAGATAGAATGTACAGCTGCGGGCAATAAAACAAGTATCGATACTGCCGACACTGAATTTTCAATTCCGGCCAAAGGAGTAGTGACAATATCAATAGAACGATAGGAAATTAGAACGTCAATACTTCACAAGCAGATAGTCCATGCTGACTGACGTATTGTCATATATGCTGTCTATCGTATGGAGAGCGCCGGGATTATTACCAATAATCTCACTATCGACAGGTATGTCGGTCTGACCGTCTTTGACAGGTATGACTTTATTATGAACCATCACGGCTATACATCCGGGTATTAGATATATCAAAATGACAACAGCGAATAGAAATTTACTCATAGACTGGATGATTATTTTACACGCCTATTATAACACTTCACTATAGAATTTGGTTCATCATACATATATAAATATAAAAGCGGGAGATGCCGGTCGGCATCTCCCGCTTAAAATAAACGATATGGTCTATCGTATAATTCTTACTCTACATACTTCTTTACAATGACAGTGGCATTATGGCCGCCGAATCCGAATGTGTTGGAAAGAGCGGTATTGACAGTACGTTTCTGAGCCTTGTCAAATGTAAAGTTAAGATTATAGTCAATCTCCTCATCCTGATCTTCCGGATCATGGTTGATAGTGGGAGGAACGATATCGTTCTGCACAACTTTCACACAGAATAGTGCTTCAAGCGCACCGGTGGCACCGAGAAGGTGGCCGGTCATAGACTTTGTAGAGCTGATGTTCACCTTGTAGGCATGGTCGCCAAAAACCTCCTTTATGGCTTTAACCTCGGAGAGGTCACCTACAGGAGTGGAAGTACCATGAACATTGATGTAGTCAATATCCTCAGGCTTCATCCCTGCATCTTCAAGAGCGTTCTGCATCACAAGCTTTGCTCCGAGGCCTTCGGGGTGTGTGGCAGTAAGGTGGTAAGCATCGGCCGACATACCGCCTCCGACAACTTCCGCATATATTTTCGCTCCACGAGCTTTGGCGTGCTCCAATTCTTCAAGAACAAGCACAGCCGATCCCTCACCGATAACAAAACCGTCGCGCGACTTGCTGAAAGGACGCGAAGCAGTCTCGGGGCTGTCATTGCGGGTTGACAATGCATGCATGGAGTTGAAACCGCCCACGCCTGCAGGATATACCGCAGCCTCGGCACCGCCGGTAACTATAGCGTCGGCCTTACCGAGACGGATAAGGTTAAACGCGTCGATGAGAGCATTGGTAGATGATGCACAAGCCGACACGACACCATAGTTGGGTCCGTGGTAGCCGTACTGCATGGACACATGGCCCGATGCGATGTCAGCGATCATCTTTGGGATGAAGAAAGGATTGTATTTCGGCCCCATGTCTTCATGCATCGCATAGTATCCGGCCTCTTCCTCAAAGGTATGAAGGCCTCCGATACCGGCAGCGATTATGACACCTACGCGATTTTTGTCGATATTCTCGTTTTCGAGATCGGCATCCTTGACAGCCTGCTCGGCTGCAACAAGTGCGTACTGCGCATAAAGGTCAAGCTGACGGAGCTTCTTGCGGTCGAAATGATCGGCTGCATTGAACCCCTTGACCTCACACGCAAACTGTGTCTTGAATTTAGAGGCGTCAAAATGCGTAATGGGCGCGGCACCGCTAACACCGTTCAAGGCATTGGTCCATGTGGTATCCACATCATTGCCTATCGGAGTTATTGCGCCGAGTCCGGTTACGACAACTCTCTTTAATTCCATTTAAAAAACAGAGAAATTTTGAGTTTAATTAGTTCTTAGCTGCTTCGATGTATTCGATAGCATCCTTTACAGTAGTGATGCCTTCAGCTTTGTCATCGGGAATAGTGATGCCGAATTCTTTCTCAAACTCCATGATGAGCTCAACGGTGTCGAGGCTGTCTGCGCCAAGATCCTTAGTGAATTCAGCAGTTTCAGTTACTTCGTTTTCGTCAACGTTGAGTTTGTCAGCGATAATAGCCTTTACTCGAGATGCAATTTCTGACATAGTTCTAAATTTATTAATTAGTTAATGATATTTGCGATTTTGCAGTGCAAAGTAAATAATTTAAATCGAGATACTAAAACTTTTCAATGCACAATGTATCTTTTTTTGAGCAAATAGGCCTTTTTAGCCTAAATATTGGCCTTTTTTGCTTTACTTTACACATATTTAATATTATATACCGTATCGACAAGCATATTACATTACGGTTACAAAAAACAAGACAAACCCAACCCTGCGGTGCCCGTTGATGAACATTTTACAATTTATGAGCGTCATTAAATAATATAAAATCATTAATTTTGTCATATGAGATTCAGATACTACACCTACGCATGCGCGCTAATCGCACTGGCCCTGACATCATCATGCTCCGATAAAAAAGCATGTGCACAGGACTGCGAGACATCGGAAATACATAATTTCGAGGTAAAGCAGACCGTAAAGACCATAGAACGAAATTATCTGTGTGAAGGCGCAGACAGCTGTTACGGCGACAGCATACCCGTATACAGTACCGTAAAAATAGCGGTAGAATGGCCTGACGCCATGGGCCGGCATGATATAAGCCGTTTACAGGACTCGCTTGTATACGCTATATTTGACACCACGGCAGTGTCGATAGACCAAGCCATATTAGCGTCAACCCAACGCCCCGAAGGCATTGATCTGTTCAAGATGAAGCGAGTTGACAGCATACCGACATCTGAAATCAACCGAGTGCTTCTCCGCGACATCATAGCATCGGTCATAACGTTCAGTCCCAGATTCATCGTGTATCAGATTATGACGAGCACATATAACGGAGGTGCGCATGGCATTACGGAATCGCACTATCTGAATTATGACTTGGCAAATGCGAAAACAATAACATTGTCTGACATATTCAAGACGGGCGCCCGCGACACATTATTGCAGGCGGTAAAAGACTGTCTTATGACAAAGTACGGCGTGTCATCGATGAAAGAGCTTCAGGACAAGGGCATATTCGCCGACCGTATATATGTCACCGACAACTTTTATCTGCAAGGCTACGACATCGTGTTTCACTACAACCCGTATGACATAGCTCCCTACGCAATGGGAAGTATAAACGTACGCATACCCTACTATCAGATACAGTCCTGCATAAAGCCGGAAGCGGCATCGATGCTTTCGGAAGCGGCCGAATACTGAGCGGTATAGTCATAAGGATAGGTCACATCCCATAAGAATAGCGGTTGGGGCGGCATCGATGTACCTGCGGCACATCGGTCACGAGCCTCAACCACTTTCATGAATCGGCTTTCCGACATTTTGCCGCGGCCTACGTCGATAAGCGTGCCTACCACGGCGCGGACCATATTGCGAAGGAAGCGGTCGGCGCTTATGACAAATACATGACGGCCGTCGCCCATATCCTGCCACTCGGCACGTGTGACCCGACACAAATTGGTCTTGTTATCGGAATGCAGTTTGGCAAATGACGTGAAGTCATCAATACCGGTCAACAGACGGCCGCAATGATTCATGCGCTCAAAGTCAAGACCGGCAGGCTCCTGCCAGCTGTGCGCGTATAAGAACGGCGACTTCCCGAAGTGGGTATAATAATGATACGTACGCGATACGGCATCGAACCGGGCATGGGCATCGCTATGCACGGGCCACACGCCTTCTATGGCTATATCACGGCCTGTAAGGGCGTTAAGGCTCCGTAAAAAGACAGGAATATCGCGCAAAGGCTCCACGACATCAAAATGCGCCACCATAACACGGGCATTTACTCCGGTGTCGGTGCGGCCGGCTCCGGTAATACGCACATCGTTTCCGAGTATACGCGACATGCCCTCCTCGATGGTCGACTGCACGCTTACGGCATTGGGCTGCGATTGCCAGCCATGAAAAGGCGCCCCGTTGTAGGCGAGGCGCATAAAATAACGTTGTGACATATGGACGTTTTTTCAGTCTTTTCCGAGATAGGTATACCCGTACAGTCCGGAACGATAACGGCTCAGGAACTCGCGGCCCTCTTCAGGGGTTATCTTACCGGCCTTCATCGAGGAAGTCACCCAAGTCTCCACGTTTCTCACAAGCTTCTTGGGATTATACTGAACATAATCGAGTACCTCGTCGACGGTCTCGCCGTATATTATCTGGTCAATCTCATAACGGTCCTTGTATACGCTTATATGCACCGCATTCGTGTCGCCGAAAAGATTGTGCATATCGCCAAGTATCTCCTGATAGGCTCCGACCAGAAATACACCTATATAATAAGGCTCCTTATCCTTTATATTATGGACAGGCAGAGAGCCGGTAGTGCCGTGGCCCGATATATAATATGATATTTTGCCGTCGGAGTCGCATGTTATGTCCTGAATGGTAGCCATACGTGTAGGCTTCTCGTCAAGGCGGCATATAGGCATTATAGGGAACACTTGGTCTATGGCCCAAGAATCGGGCAGCGACTGGAACAGCGAGAAGTTACAGAAATATTTGTCAGGGAGCATCTTAGCTATCTTGCGCAACTCCTCGGGAGCATGTTTCATGCCGGAAGCTATCTCACCTACCTCACGCGCTATCGACCAGAATAGTTTTTCTATCTGTGAGCGGGTGCGCAGGTCAAGCATACCGAGATTAAACAGGTCGAGCGCCTCCTCCCTTATCTGTAAGGCATCGTGCCAGCTTTCAAAAAGCCGAGGCTGGTCAAGCTTGTCCCATATGTCATACAACTCCCGCGACAATTCATGATCATCTGGTCCCACCTCATGCTTTTCGTTCCATACGGGAAGCGATGTGGCGGCAAGAGTGTCAAATATCAGTACCGAATGGTGGGCCGTAAGCGACCTACCGCTCTCGGTTATGATGTTGGGTTGCTTTATACCGTTTTTGACACAGGCATCCACGAGCGCCGACACCGAGTCATTGGCATACTCCTGTATGGAATAATTCATCGAGCTCTCGCTTGATGAACTGCGTGTACCGTCATAATCGACACCAAGACCGCCGCCTATGTCGATAAACTCCACATCAAAGCCCATCTTTGTCAACTGAACATAGAACTGCGTGGCCTCTCTCAGCGCGTTTTTAATACGGCGTATCTTTGTTATCTGACTGCCTATGTGGAAATGTATGAGTTTAAGGCAGCTCGTCATCTTGTTTTTAGTCAGGAAATCAAGGGCCTCAAGCAACTCGCTCGAATTGAGTCCGAACTTTGACTGATCGCCCCCCGACTCTTCCCACTTGCCCGAGCCCGAGCTCGACAGCTTTATGCGTATGCCGACATTAGGCTCTATACCCAACCGCTTGGCGACCTCGGCAATAAGAGTCAGCTCGTTCAGTTTTTCGACGACAAGATATATGCGACGTCCCATCTTCTGCGCGAGCAGAGCAAGTTCAATATAATCGTTATCCTTGTAGCCGTTGCATATTATAAGGGCATTTTCCGCGATGTTGGTGGCAAGGACAGCATGTAGCTCAGGCTTGGAGCCAGCCTCAAGACCTATGTTGAACTTCTTGCCGTGCGACACGATTTCCTCCACGACCTCGCGCATCTGGTTTACCTTTATCGGATATATAATGAAGTTCTTGGCTTCATAGTCATACTCCTTGGCAGCCTGCTTGAAGCAACGCGAAATTTTCTCCACACGATTGTCAAGAATGTCAGGGAAACGCAACAACACAGGCGCAGCCACATCGCGTACCTGAAGTTCGTCAAGCACATCTTTCAGGTCCACTGAAGCATAGCCCTCGCGCGGAGTCACGGCTATATGCCCCTTGTCATTGATGGAGAAATACTTAAGTCCCCACCCATTGATATTGTACAGCTCAGCGCTGTCCTCAATACGCCATTTTCTCATTTATCCAATAAGCTATCTTATTATAAAAACGCCACAAAGATAGTGACTTTTAACTTAATCACGAAATCAGAGAAGCGCGCACACGTCAAGGTACGGTCACTTCCTCTATTTCCGCCATGCCGGGCGTGTAGAGCCTTGCTTTATTAACACCCGGTGTGCCGTAATGTTTCCATGAAATCGACTTCCAGTCAATCTTGTCGGTAGACTGTGCGGGAGCCACGTGAGGAATCACGGCTCCGTCTTTTACCAGTATCACACACTGAAGCTCACCGTCAGCCTTTATGCGGTTCCATCCCGGAGCATAAGCCTTCCCGGTCTGGTAATCGATCCACTTACCCTTGCCGGGCAGATATACGTCGCGCTCAAATCCGGTTTCAAACAGCGGAGCCACCATAATTTGCGAACCAAACATGTACTGGTCCTCAATCTGCCATGCTCCGGGATCATCGGGGAATTCAAGCAAAAGAGCGCGGAACATAGGCCATCCGTTATCGATACACTCTTTGGCCTCCGTATATATATATGGCATAAGGGAATACTTCAATTCGGCGCTTTTGCGGAAATAATCGACAAAATCCTTGTTGTCGTACAGCCACGGTTCGGTCGGCGGCGCTCCGTGGGCACGGCTGTGAGAAGTAAGGAAGCCCATAGGAAGCCAACGGCGATAAAGCTCTTCGGGCGTACTTGTCACGAACCCGCCTATGTCATTGCTCCAGAAGCAGAAGCCCGACAGTCCGAGCGACAGACCGCTGCGAACCGTGCCCTGCATGCCGGTATTGGTAGACGCGGCATCACCGCCCCAGTGAAGCGGATAACGCTGGCTCCCCGACCAAGCCGAGCGAGCCCATATTATATTCTCTCCGTTTACCTTTTTCGTAATATCGGCTACAGCCTTGTTATATCTGACAGGATAGATATTGTGTTCATACCACCCGGTACGTCCATTGTTATATACAGCCTCTACAGGCGCGGCCTCGCCGAAATCGACCTTAATGGCCCCTACCCCCATCTTCAACAGTCCGGCAAGTTTGTCCTGATACCACTCTACCGTAGCAGGATTGGTAAAATCGAGCACCGCATCCTCGTAAGGGAGCGTACCTTTGCCGTTTTTCACGGCAAGGCCCTTATCTACCAGCTCACCGAAATATTTGTTTCCGGGTACAAAATATGGCAATTGCCACAAACTTATATGAAAACCATCCTTACGCAGGTCGCTTATCATTTTTTTCGGGTTCTTGAACCGCTCGGGCGAAAACTCATAGTCACACTGCCAGTCAACGTCAAACCATCCGGTGTCGAAATGAATAACGTCGGCCGGAATTTTGTTCTCACGAAGTTTACGGGCTATCTCACGGCCTTCATCCTCTGTAAAATATGATATACGGCTCATCCATGTACCGAACGACCACAGCGGCGGCATATCGGGACGCCCCGAAATGTCGGTGTATTCCGACAAAATATCCTTCGGCTCGCCGAAAAATATAAACATGTCCATATCCTCATCGGCCATAAACAGTTTGTTGGCGCCTATATAACTACGCCCCATATCGACCGTCACAGGAGCCGAAGTGTGCATGAACATGCCGTAGCCGCGGTTGCTGAAGAAGAACGGCACCGGCTTGTACATATCGGTACTTTCCGGGCCCTGCGGGTCAGTGACAAACAGGTTGAGTTTCTGACCGGCCTTATTAAGGGGTGTGGGCGACTCGCCGAGTCCGTAAATCCTCTCGCCGGGAGCGAGCGACCACACGGGGTTAATGCTGCGTGAGTTATCGCTGCCCCGCTTTATGAAACTGAATGGAGGCACTTTTATCTGCGTGCTGTCGTTGTCGCTCCATACACGGGTCTGTGTGAGCACTGTACCGTCAGCGTCTTTAAGTATCAGTCGCCACGGATAGGCATTGATGCGCAATTCACCGTAGGGCGACTTGTATATAATGTCACGTCCCTCACGGGTGACGGTCCACTGCGAGGCATCATGGCCCGGTTTTCCGTCAAGCATGACCGAGATGCTGTCATTGTCGGCCGAGGCCACGGGTGAAGTCAGGACCTTCACTCTCAACGTACGGGCGTTGACAGGCTCCACGCTGAACTTCAGGCGCGGATCCTGCGGATATGCCGTATCGGGGAAGTCAAGCGACTTCAAGGGTTGATGCAGATATGTATTGGCATTGAAAGCCTGACGGGGCATCAGTTGATGACGCTTCCACTCAACGACTCCGTCACCTGTAGACATATTAAAATCCACAAGACTGTCTACAAAAAAATAAGTATTGCTCAGGTCAGAGAAATCCTGACTCATGTCCTTGCTCTGCGACAGCAGATATGCTGTACCGGCATTGGTCTTTGTTTCGCCGCAGACAGCCACAGAACAGGCACAGGCTGCCAGAAAAACGGCACTACGACGCAAAAAAAAGTTATTCATGATTGATGTAAATGTAATTTTCACAAATATAGCATTTCTTTTTCTAAAAAGTCGTATATTTGTAGTGCAATAGATATATTCCAACATTAAAATATTAACATTATTATCATGAACAGCAAATTATGCTATTCAGTGGTACTGGGGACAGCGCTTCTTCTCACCGGTTGCGGCAAGAAGATGAACCAATTCAAGGCCGACTACTTTACGGTCAACCCCAATCCTCTGGAAGTAGTGGGCGACAAAGTGCCCGCAACTGTTACCGGAAACATTCCCGGCAAGTTTTTCGTTAAGAACGCCGAAGTTACCGTAACCCCCTACCTTGAATTCGGAGGTATGGAAGTGGCTTCAGCGCCCTACACTTTCCAAGGCGAGAAAGTAAGAGGCAACAATCCTGTGGTAAACTTTGAAAACGGCGGTACCGTGACAATACCCGTACAGTATGTCTACAACCCCGACATGCGCACAAGCGAACTCTCGCTCGCGTTTACCGTAAAGCAGGGCAGCAAGCAGTATGCGCTTCCCCGCGTGAAAGTGGCCAACGGCGTAGTAGCTACCGCCGCACTCGCCGATGTAGGCACAGTTAATCCGGCCATAGCTCCCGACAAGTTTCAGCGCGTTATCAATGAGAAATATGATGCCGACATCAAGTTCCTCATAAACCAAGCCAATATACGCGACGGACAGTTGCGCTCAGCCGAGATGCAGAACCTCCACAAGGAACTTGTGGAAGCCAACGATGACAGCCGACGCGAAATCAAAGAGATTAACGTTACGTCATACGCATCGCCCGACGGTGGTGTAAAACTCAACACCCGCCTTGCTGAAAACCGTGAGAAAAACACGGTAAACTATATGGAAGGCAAACTCAAGAAAGATCACATCTCCAACTTCGGCGAACTCACAGCCGACTTCACTCCCCAAGACTGGGAAGGCTTCAAGAAACTCGTTTCGGCAAGCAACATTCAGGACAAGGAGCTTATACTCAGCGTACTTGCCATGTACAAAGACCCCGAACAGCGCGAACGCGAAATAAAGAATCTGTCGTCGGTATTTGACCAGCTTGCAGAGGAGATATTGCCGCAGCTGCGTTACTCACGCATCACCGCTTCAATCGATGTCATCGGCAAAAGCGACGAAGAGATCATGAATATCTACAAGGTCAACCCCAAAGGCCTTACCGTAGACGAGCTTCTCTACGCAGCCACCCTTACCGACGACAACGACAAGCGTATTCAGATCTACGACACAGCCGCCAGCTTGTATCCTAACGATTACCGTACTTTTAACAACCTCGGTATGTGCCAGTTCATCGACCAAGATTATGACGCCGCACAGGCATGCTTCCAGCAGGCAACCAAGATAGCTCCCGAAAGCGGCGAGGCACAGATGAACCTCGGTCTTGTAGCACTCCTCAACAACAACTACAAGGAGGCCACTTCCAAATTTGGCAACGCAGCCGGCGTACCCGCTCTCGCTGACGCTCTCGGAGTATACTACATGAAGCAAGGCGACTACAACTCCGCCATACGTGCATTTGGCGACAGCAAGAGCAACAATGCCGCCCTCGCACAGATACTCACCAAGGACTACAGCAAAGCCAAAGCTACACTCGGCGGTATCGACTATCCCGATGCAACCACCTACTACATAGCCGCAGTGCTCGGTGCCCGCACCAACAACAGCGACATGGTGTACAACAATCTCCGCGAAGCCTTCAAGCTCGACAAGTCACTTGTCAACCAAGCCAAGACCGACCTCGAGTTCAGCCGCTTCAACATCAACAGCCTGTTTTAAAAATTAAGACATACAGCAAAGTCATCTGACTTCTTAAAAGATCAGGCCGAAAATCACAATGATTTTCGGCCTGATTGTTTTATACAGCCGGTCTCCCCGAATTCTGTACATACATGCTGTATCTTAACCCTTGCGACCATATTTTACTTCTGATTCCGATTGTCTAACCCCACATATCGGCACGGCATCTATAACTTGGACATATTTTCTTTTCCAATTAAAAATAATATTGTAACTTTGCCACATAAATCAACTACTGCGGCAGTAGCTCAGTTGGTAGAGCATCAGCTTCCCAAGCTGAGGGTCGCGAGTTCGAGCCTCGTTTGCCGCTCAAGCCTGAAAATTTGACAGTTAGCATAGCCTGACTGTCAGATTTTCCTTTATTTGAGTTACCAATCGGGTCAACTGCAAAACCCGGATTAGCGGCAAAAACCGGTTGAAGTGCTAAATGCAACAATTGGTAGTGGTGCCGTAGTATGGCGCCCGCGAATCAGGATGGCCTACCGTAGAACAATTGTAGAAGACCATACGGGTCGCAGCCGGACGCCGTGGCACTGGCGTTCCTACCGACATTGGCCGTTTTACAGTCATTTATTATCACCTTGTAGCGGGGTTAATCGGGGCGCTGATAAAGATAACGCTTTATCGACCGCTTCGGGGTCTTCTCAAATTCCTGATAGTGAATTTTGAAGTTCGAGATCTGTGAATATGCAGGCAACTCCTTGTTAAGCGCGGCAATATTTTCTTTCATCACGGCATCGATATTCCCCATGGCGATACCGGCCTTTGTAGCGGCCTCCATATCCGGATAAATAAGCGCTACGAGTTTGCCTTTGTCTTCAATAACGATAGACTCGGCTACATAGGGCATGTTGTTGAGTTTCTGTTCTATCTCTTCAGGATATATGTTCTGCCCCGAAGGTCCGAGTATCATATTCTTATTGCGGCCACGTATGTATATGTAACCGTCGGCATCTATGGTACACAGGTCACCGGTATTCATCCAGCCATCCTTCATTACCGCTTTGGTGGCATCGGTGTTTTTGTAATATCCTTTCATGACATTCGCGCCCCGCACCCAGAGTTCGCCGGGTATATTCTCCGGGTCAGGCGACTCTACGCGGCACTCCATACGGTCCACCACACGTCCGCATGACTGAGCACGCTGGCTCTTCCACGGACAATACGAGATCAACGGTCCACACTCTGTCATGCCATATCCCACGGTATAAGGGAAGTCGATACGGCGTAAGAACTGCTCGACATCCTTATTTAGAGCGGCGCCGCCTATTATTATCTCATGCACGTGGCCTCCGAAGGCTTCAAGAAGTCCGTGCTTAATCTTGGCCAGCAACTTGTCATCGACAAACGGTACTTTCATAAGGACCTTCATATATGGCTTGTCAAGCAACGGGAACACTTTGGTCTTGACTATCTTCTCAATTATAAGCGGCACTGTCACAATCAACTTCGGGCGCACGGCGGCAAAGGCATCCAAAATCACACGCGGCGAGGGTACACGGGTCAGGAAATAGACATGACAGCCTTTTACAAGCGGATGAAGCAGCTCCACAACCAGCCCGTACATATGCGCAAGCGGAAGCATACAGACTATGCCGTCGCCCGGATCAAGAAACGTAAGGCCATCGATGCAAAATTGTATATTGCTCCAGATGTTGCCGTATGTAAGCATCACGCCCTTGGACATGCCCGTCGAGCCCGACGTGTAGTTTATCAACGCCACATCGCTCTCTTTTTCCTTATGATAAACCACATCTTCGGGAGTAAACCGCTCGGGATATTTTTTGCCGAAGAGCTCATTAAGGTGCTTGCGCGCCTCACGCAACCTACTGTTGCGGTCATGAATAAGCGAGAAGTCGGTAAGCCTTATTATACCTTCAAGCGCGCTCATGGAGTCGGGATCGAGATTTTCCCATATGGCATCGTCTGTAAACAGCAACCGGGCTCCGCTGTGGACTACCAGATGATGTACGGTATCGGGCTTGAATTCATGCAGTATCGGCACAGCGACAGCGCCATAAGTGACCGTAGCGATGAACGCTACGGCCCATTGCGAAGAGTTCTTGCCGCATATGGCTATTTTGTCACCGGGTTTTATACGTGCATGTGTGTAAAGCAGATGCAGCTTGGCTACCTTACGTGCTATGTCACGGTACTGATATGAAACCCCGTTGAAATCCGTAAGAGCAAGCCGTTCCCAATTATTCCTTATTGAACTCTGGATATACTCGATAAAACTTTTATGCATAAAATAAATATGTGTTGATTATTATGTAGGTATAAACAATTGAAAGCGGCTTATTGTGCACCGCGCTCATGACAATATGCATCACGGAACAAAGTACCCTGACGTATGCCAAGCTTACGGAGCCGATTGTTGAGCAGATTTACAAACTCATAATTCTTCAGTCCCCAGCGTGGATAGAGCAGCAATCCTTCGGGCGACTGACTCGTAAACCGTTCTATGGCTATATCAGGATTCATACGCTCTACCACACGGCAACACAGGTCGATGTACTCATCTACCGTATAACGTCTTATATCATATAATCCCGCGGCCACATCAGCGGCCATACGCGTACCCTTGACAAGCTGAAGCTGATGCAGCTTCACTGTCTGCAGAGGCAATTGCGAAACCCGGTCGACAGTCAGCAGCATGTCATCTTCTGTCTCACCCGGAAGCCCCATTATAAGATGCAGTCCTACCTGAATGCCGGCACCGGACGTGCGCATGACGGCATTTTCGGTGCACTCCCAGTCGTGACAACGGTTTATAAGGCGCAACGTTTTATTATGACTGCTCTCCGCGCCGTATTCTATAAGTACAAACTTTTCTTTATTTAACTCAGCAAGGCGCTCAAGCAACATGTCGGGCATACAGTCGGGCCGGGTGCCTATTACCAGACCCTTTACTCCGGCTACGGACAAAGCCTCGCCATATAGATCCATGAGCCGGGCCACACTGCCATGTGTACTCGTATAAGCCTGAAAATAGGCCAGATACGACATATCAGGATATTTGCGGGCAAAAAACTCTTTTCCTTTCTCAATCTGTCGGGTCACAGAAAGCGCAGGACAGCAATAATCGGGGTTGAACGACTGGTTGTTGCAATACGTGCATCCCCCGGTGCCGAGGGTGCCGTCACGGTTGGGGCATGTAAAGCCGGCATTGACCGAAATCTTCTGTAACTTGCCCTTGAAGCGTTCTGCGATAAAGTCGCTGAAATCTCGATAAAATTCCGCCATAAGCTACAATCGGGTGGTACGGTTCAACAGCCACGCATCAAGAATGGTCATGGCAGCCATGGCTTCCACCACAGGCACGGCACGGGGCAATACACACGGGTCGTGGCGTCCTCGCGCTTTAAGCACGGCAGGTTCACCCGAGTCCGATATAGTATCGACCTCTTTAAGCAGAGTGGCCACCGGTTTAAAAGCCACACGGAAATAGATGTCCTCACCGTTGGATATGCCTCCCTGTATCCCTCCGGAATGATTGGTGGCCGTATGCACATTCCCCTCAGCATCGACCATAAAATTGTCAATCATCTCGCTGCCACGGCACCCTACTCCGTCAAAGCCCATGCCGTATTCAAAGCCTTTCACGGCATTTATACCGAGCATGGCGCTTCCTAGCATAGCGTGCAGCTTACCGAACACCGGCTGACCGAGTCCCGCAGGCACCCCGGTAATCACTCCTGTTATGACACCGCCTATCGTGTCGCCATCTTTCTTTACCCGCTCTATCAGCGAGCGCATCTCCGCGGCCTTTCCGGCATCGGGACAACGCACGTCGTTACTGTCAATCAGCGACATGTCATATTTATGATAATCGCGGTCAAGCTCTATATGGCCGACCTGCGATGTATAGGCATAAACATTTATACCTAATTTTTGCAGGACCTGCATGGCAAACGCCCCGCCGGCCACACGAGCGATAGTCTCACGCGCCGACGAACGGCCGCCTCCGCGATGGTCGCGCAGGCCGTACTTGGCCGTATAGGCATAATCGGCATGCGACGGACGAAACGTATGGCGTATGTTATCATAATCGCGGGAATGCTGGTCGTCATTCATCACTATGAAGCCGATCGGAGTACCCGTAGTAACGCCCTCCATAAGTCCGCTAAGGACTTTTATACGGTCCTTTTCATTACGTGCGGTGACAATTGACGATTGGCCCGGCCGCCGCCGGTCAAGCTGATGCTGAACCGCATCGATGTCAATAGCTACGCCCGAAGGCATACCGTCGATAACTCCGCCTATAGCGGCGCCATGTGACTCACCGAAAGTGGTCAGGCGATATATCTGTCCAAATGTATTCATTTTTCGTCAGTTATAGGTGCGGCTATGTCAGCGACTACACCGCGTGTATATTTAATAAGGTCAGCCGGAGCTATTTTAAATTGAAGTCCTCTGACTCCCGCACTCACAAATACCCGGTCAAAATCATTGATTGAAGAATGGAAATAGGTCGGGAATGATTTTTTCATACCGATAGGCGAACATCCGCCGCGTATATAGCCGGTAAGCGGCAATAGTTCTTTCATAGGTATCATCTCGGCTTTTTTAGCCCCGGCTATCTTTGCCGCCGACTTCAGTTCGACCTCCATATTACCGGGAATGACACATACAAAGTAGCCGCATTTGTCGCCATGCAACACAAGCGTCTTGAACACCTGATTGATATCCTCACCAAGTTCGTCAGCCACATGCCCCGCGGCAAGATCATTCTCATCCACCGTATAAGGGATAAGCTCATAACTTATCTTTGCTTTGTCAAGCAAGCGTGCGGCATTTGTCTTTGCTATTCCTGCCATATAAAAATCGTTACTTTTCTGCAAAAGTAACGATTTATCGCCAAGTCACCGTCATATTACGGCGATTCATTTCCAAAATAGCTGAATTTTGCGTCTAAAACAGGGTCAATGTAAAAACATGGTTGTTAAACGGCGATAATGCCGGTAGGGTCAATGTAAAAACATGGTTGTTAAACGGCGATAATGCCGGTAGATAGTATGTTTG